>ERZ791917.69-NODE-69-length-139353-cov-36.796214_pt1 | contig 139353 bp, 144 predicted proteins | sample MGYA00510138_ERZ791917 | MGnify/ENA primary metagenome ERZ791917 (study PRJEB30046, sample SAMN00792102) | human gut metagenome | study: EMG produced TPA metagenomics assembly of the A metagenome-wide association study of gut microbiota in type 2...
TAATTCACTATAAAAGGGAATATCTGGTACAACTCTATTATACGAGGGGCTCGCCGCAGGCAAGCCCTTCCCGGCCTGCGGTTTTTACGTTTAAAACCATCTGCCCTGGCAGATGGTCTCCTTTGGTGTGAGACTGTGTTATAATAGGAAATCATTGTAAAGCTATCACTGACAAAGGAAGGAACCTATGGCTAAAAAATATTTTTTCTTTGACATCGATCGGACCCTGGGGCTGGGAATCACTGGGCAGGTGCCGGAAGACACCCAGTATTGTGTGGATGAACTCCAGCGGGAGGGGCATTTTGTAGCGCTGGCCACGGGCCGGCTCCAGTGTGATGCGGCGGCTTTTGCGGCCAAGCACGGCATCCGTTCCATGGTGGCCGACGGGGGCAACAGCCTGACCGTGGATGGAAAGATCCTGGAAATGGAGGGGTTGCCCCTGGCACCGGCTAAGGCCCTGCTCCGGGAACTGACGGAACGGAACCAGCCTTGGTCCGTGGTGCTGGACAACACCCTGGACCGGTATACCCCTTATGCGGACTATCCCCGGGAAGATCCGGGGAATTACATGAACACCAAAGTCCAGCCGGTGGACATTGGCAGCCTGGACCAGGTGTACAAAATCATGTACGTCCGGGAACAGCCGGGTACGGAACCGGCAGACCGGTGGCAGCTGCCCCATCTGCCCTTCATCGACAACACCTGGCTGGTGGAACCGGTGGACAAAGGGGCCGGCATCGAAAAGCTCATGGGCCTTATGGGAGCGGATCCAAAGGATGCAGTGGTGTTCGGAGACGGGCTCAACGACATCACCATGTTCCGGAAGCCTTTTTTCGGGGTGGCCATGGGGAACGCCCGGCCGGTAATCAAAGAACGGGCGGACTACATCACCGACGACAACGACAAGGGAGGCATCCTCAATGCCTGCCGGAAGTTCGGATGGATAAAAGAGTAAGTGCAGAGGGAAGAGGGGTAAGATGAAGATTTGGAAAATCGTGACGGGGGTGCTGGTGTTCAGCCAGATTTCTCTGGGGATGGTCCTGGCGGCGCCGTCTCTTGATAACATCGTCAAACCTTCCAAGGGCTATGTGTGGCGTCTGGATGCGGCCAACAAACTCCGTCTGCCCCGGTCCTGGCGGGTGGATGCCGTCAATCGCATGAGCGGCAGCGGCCAGCCTTCCATCCTGAATCTGGCGGCGCTGACCCAGGAACTGCAGAAACAGGGCATCCAGCCAAAACAGGTGATCCTGGTGGACCTGCGCCAGGAGGACCATGGATATCTGAACGGCACGGCGGTAAGCTGGTACGGGGACAACAATTGGGCCAATGTGGGGAAATCCGATGCCGCCATCCGGCAGGAGGAAGCACGGCGGCTGGAAAAGGAGGAAAACCGGGAAACATCCTACTACCATCTGGACAAAAAGAAAAAGCCCCATTATAAGGGAACGGAAAAAGTCCAGGCGGCCCTGACGGAACAGCAGGCGGCGGCTCTGTTCGGCCTGGGCTATGCCCGGTTTGCCAGTACGGACCATACCTGGCCGGAACCGGAAGAAGTGGACGCCTTCCTCCAGTGGCAGAAGTCCCTGCCGGCAGATGCCTGGCTCCATTTCCACTGCCAGGCCGGGAAAGGCCGGACCACCGCCTATATGATCATGCGGGATATCTGGCTCAACGGGCAGCAGGACAGCCTGGAAACCATCTGTTCCCGGCAGCATGCCCTGGGGGGACAGGATGTGCTCCACATGACCCATAAGGAAGGGTGGCGCCAGATCATCGACGACCACAAAATCTACCGGCTGAAGCAGTTCTATACTTATGTAAAAGAACTCCAACAGGGAAAAATCACCCAAAGCTGGACGGATTATCTGAAAGAGAATCCGTAAAAAAAGGGCTGTTGCATGCGCAACAGCCCCTTTTTTAGTCTTCCTTCTTCAAAAATCCAGGAGTGGTCAGATACCGGTCTCCGTTGTCCGGCAGCAGCACCACCAGAGTCTTTCCCTTGTTTTCCGGCCGTTTGGCCACTTCTACGGCAGCATACAGGGCAGCTCCGCCGGAAATCCCGATCAGGAACCCTTCATGATGGATGAAGTCCCGTGCGGTTTCGTAGGCTTGGTCCGTAGTAGAAGTGAGGATCTCATCGTAAATCTTGGTGTTCAGGGTCTTGGGCAGGAAGTTGGTGCCGATGCCCTGGATCTTGTGGGGACCGGGTTTGCCCTGGCTTAGGAGGGGAGAATCCGCCGGTTCCACAGCCACCACTTTTACGGAAGGTTTCTTTTCCTTCAAATATTCCCCAACACCGGTCAGGGTACCGCCGGTACCCACACCGGCTATGAAAATATCCACTGCACCGTCGGTGTCTTCATAGATTTCCGGGCCCGTAGTGGCTTTGTGGGCTGCCGGGTTGGCCGGGTTGTCGAACTGTTCCGGGATGAAGCTGCCGGGGATGGAGGCGGCCAGTTCCTTGGCTTTTTCTACAGAACCGGCAATGCCTTTCTTGGCTTCCGTCAGCACCACTTCTGCTCCGTAGGCGGCAATCATGTTCCGCCGTTCAATGGACATGGTTTCCGGCATCACCATGATGGCCCGGTAGCCTTTCATGGCTGCTACAGCTGCCAGGCCAATGCCCGTGTTGCCGCTGGTGGGCTCGATGATGACGCCGCCTTTTTTCAGCACGCCCCGTTTTTCCGCATCTTCGATCATGGCCTTGGCAATCCGGTCCTTGGCAGAACCCGCCGGGTTGAAGCTTTCCAGCTTCACAAGCAGACGGGCCTGGAGACCTTTATCAGCACCGAATTTTACCGGTTCCAGCAGAGGGGTGTGGCCAATCAGATCCAATACACTTGTATAAATTTTAGACATAATGATCTCTCCTTTGATTCCATAAATTTAAAGTCTGTCAATCAACAGCTGCTTTCTCAACTTGCTCTCCAGGGAACTTCAACATCGGGGTCCCTGGGGCTTTTTCCACCAATTTTGCGGCAAAGTGAAAACCTCCTTTTCCAAGGAAAATACTAGGATATCCGTCTCGAAAAAAAGTACCGGAGCACTTTTTTTCGGAAGTTGGCTGAATGATCAGCGGAAATTGACAACCTGTTTCAGGGCTGGGCCTTCCTGCTGGGCCCGCAGGTCGCTGACCTGCCGTTTTAGCAGGGCTACTTGCTTTTCCAGGGCGGCGATCTGGTCTTCGATAGGGTCCGGCAGCCGGTTGTGGTTCAGGTCCACATCCCGTTCGGAATGGGCCGGGGCCACCCGCACGCCTTTCCGGGCTACCACATGGCCTGGGATGCCTACCACAGTGGCATAGGGAGGGACTTCTTTCAGCACTACGCTGCCAGCACCAATCTTGGCTCCTTCTCCCACCGTAAAAGAACCCAGGACTTTGGCACCGCAGGCCACCACCACATAGTCTCCGATGGTGGGGTGCCGCTTCCCTTTTTCTTTTCCGGTGCCGCCCAGGGTCACTCCCTGGTAAAGGGAAACATTATTGCCGATGATGGTGGTTTCCCCGATGACAATGCCGGAACCATGATCGATGAAGAGTCCTTCCCCAATCTGAGCACCGGGATGGATTTCGATACCAGTCAGGAGCCGGGCCAGAGTGGAAATGAGCCGAGCCGTGACGAACCAGGATCTTTGATAAAAGAAATGGGAAATCCGATAGGCCCAGATGGCGTGGAGTCCGGAATAGCAAAGCAGGACTTCCAGGGTATTCTTTACGGCCGGATCCCGTTGTTTGATGACTCGGATATCATTGCGCATGGATGCAAACATAAGTCTTTCCTCCCCTTTGGACACAAAAAAAGACCGCCTCCTCACAGAGGCGATCTTCTCGCGGTTCCACTCTGATTGCAGCTGGATCCCAGCTGCCACTCATACCGATAACGGCGGCTCCCCGGAAGACCCTACTTTTTGTTCAGGCCTTCGGCTCCCAAAGGCATTCCATCTCCTCAAGCTTCGGCGCAAACTTTCAGCCGGTGATTCGCGCTCTCTGTGCCACTTTTTGAAGTGTACTTGTTTTGGTCATTGCCTTACGATTTTCAACGTTGCCTGTATAGTAATCTTTTTCGATACACTTGTCAAGAGGAATTTTTAAAAAATTTAAAGTCCGGGGATTGCAGGGAGATACGGCGGATGGTATCATAAGGCTTACATGAAGAAAGAGGGATTGTTTTATGGACGGAAAGCAAAAGGGGACGGAAAGGTCCCAGAACCGCAGAAGAAAGGGAATCATGCTGGGAGTCTGCACCTTGGTCTTTTTAGGGGTGCTGCTTACGGGCTGTTTTGCCCTGGGTTATAAAGGGGTGGGGGCGCCGGGTCCCACCGTGCCGGTAAAGAAGCCGGCAGCCAACCAGACGGATACGATGAAAAAAGATGCCTCTGGACTGCCGGAACAGAAGGAAACCCCAGTGGAAAGCCTCCAAAAAAAGCATGAAAATCCTCAGCAGACCGCACCCCAGCCTGCAGCAGTGCAGCCTCTGGAACAGGGAAAGAAATATTCCATCCTGATCGATAAAAGTGATCATAAACTGTATGTGAAGGACGGAGATACAGTAGTCCGGACCTGGGGCTGTGCCATCGGGAAAGGCGGCCTGGGCCAGAAGGAACGGCGGGGAGACAATATGACGCCTGTAGGGACTTTTGCCATCGACGAAATCGATGACGCTTCCGGCTGGACCCATGATTTCGGAGACGGGAATGGAGAGATCCAGGGAGCGTACGGGCCTTGGTTCCTGAGCCTGGATACGGAAGACCTGAGCCAGGGCAATTGGGACGGTATCGGAATCCACGGGACCCATGACCCAGCTTCTATTGGCACGGATGCTTCGGAAGGCTGCGTCCGTTTGGACAACAGCCATCTCCGGGAACTGGAAAAGGTGGCCTATGTGGGGATGCCGGTGACTATCCAAGATTAAAAAAAGATATTCATTGGCTGTCCATCTGCAAAGACGCAATGATCCTTCCAAGTCCGTAAAGTTTTACTGACTTGGAATGGATTTTATTTTTTTTTATTTGAAGCAGGGACGCGTAAGGGAAATGTAAAATATTTAATAACTATTATTGAAAAGGCAAAAATCAACGCTGTATCCGGCTTTCTGAAAAATAAAAAATAGTTGACAAAAACCATTTAAAAAGCTATATTAATTATAGTAATCATTATCAAAAAGTGTAATTAAAATAAGGGAACGGAGGTGTTGATTACGTTAACTGCTGCAGAACTGGCGAAATTGCTCCGGGACAACGGCTGCAAAGTAACGCCTCAGAGACTGGCTGTCTATGATATGCTGGCCCATACAACGGAACATCCTACGGCAGAGATGATCTATAACAAAGTGAAGGAGAAATATCCTACCATGAGCTTTGCGACGGTCTATAAATCCGTGGAAATCTTCAGCAAGCTGCATGTGATCCAGGTGCTGAACACCGGGGAGGACAGCTTCCGGTATGATGCAAACGTGATGGAACATCCGCATATCCGCTGCATGAAATGCGGGAAGGTCTGTGATGTGCCCCATCTGGATGCCAAAGCCATTGAGGATATGGTGGCAAAGGAAACGGGCTTCACTGTCCAGGGCCATCAGTTTTACTTCTATGGCTTATGTGCGGACTGCCAGCCTGAGAAGAACTGAATTTCAGAAGAAAAAATGCCGGACTCCTGGAGAGTTCGGTGTTTTTTTACATTTCTTTCAGGGTTTTTGCTATAATAGTAAGTATAATAGCGGGGTATGAGAAGGGCACCCCGACATTTTTGTATAGAACGGTGTTGCCATGACGATGACTGATTTTGAAGTGGATGTACTGGCCAGCGGGAGCAAGGGGAATTCCACCCTGATCCGGGCCGGCCAGACGGCGATCCTGATCGATGCAGGGATTTCTTGCCGGCGGATCGTCCAGGGACTGAAGGACTGTGGCTTGGAACCGGAGGATCTCAGCGGGGTATTCCTGACCCATGAACACCGGGACCATATTGCCGGATTGGATGTATTTGCCCGGCATTACAGTACGGTCCCGATCTTTGCCAATGAAAGGACTTGGGCCCAGCTCCCTGTAAGACGGCTGCTGCCCCGGCCTCAGGTGCGGGTGATTCCCCGGAGCTGCAGCATGGGGAACCTGCGGATCGAACCGTTCCGGATCCCTCATGACGCAGCCGATCCGGTGGGGTATGAAATCTTCCATGGAGACGAAAAATGCACCTATCTGACGGACTGCGGGATCATCACAAAAACCGTGGAACTGGCGGCAGAAGGTGCAGCGGTCATGGTCCTGGAAGCCAATCATGATGAGGACATGCTGCGCCACGGTCCTTATCCACCGGCCCTGCAGAAGCGGATCTTGGGGAAAGAAGGCCATTTGTCCAACCGGACGGCGGGACAGTTCCTCACTTCCCTGGCGGAACCGCCGGCAGAAGTGTTCCTGGCCCATCTCAGTGAAAAGAACAATACGCCGGATATTGCGTACCAGACTGTGCGGGATGTACTCCGGGAGTGTCCCCGTACCAGGGAAATCCAGCTGTATGTAGCCCAGCAGCAGGAAATGGTCAGCAATGTCCGCTGAAGAGGAGTGGAATCATGAAACATACCATTACGAAGAAAACTTTGAGCATGCTGGTGGCTCTTTCTCTCAGCGCCAGCTTCCTGACGGCTGGGTGCGGCCTGGCCAGCAACAAGCCAGCCAGTAAGACCGAAACGAAGCCGGCTGTATCCACCCAGGAACAGCAGACCAAGAAAGCTGAAGCCAGCATGAGTGCGGCCCGGAATACCCCCATCGTCCAGGCTGCCAAGAAAGTGGGACCGGCTGTGGTAGGGATCACCAACAAGGCACTGGTCCGGGATTATTTCAATCGGACCCAGCTGGTGGAACAGGGCAGCGGATCCGGGGTCATCTACAGCAAGGATGGCCTCATTGCCACCAACAACCATGTGGTGGCTGGGGCCCAGGAAATCGTGGTGAGCCTGCCTGACGGAAAGACCTACAACGGGAAGGTGCTGGGGACGGACCCCAATACGGATCTGGCGGTGGTGAAAATCGATGCGGATGAGGAACTGCCGGTGGCGGAATTCGGGGATTCTGACTCCCTGATGGTGGGCGAACCGGCCATTGCCATCGGGAACCCGCTGGGCATGGAATTTCGGGGCAGTGTGACCGCAGGGGTCATCAGCGCCCTGAACCGTTCCCTGGATATGGGGGAACGGCGCTTCCGGCTGATCCAGACCGACGCCGCCATCAATCCGGGGAATTCCGGCGGGACCTTGGTGAATGCGGACGGCCAGGTCATCGGCATCAACAGCGCTAAAATCGCCGCTTCCGGCGTGGAGGGCATCGGATTTGCCATTCCTATCAATGAAGCCAAGCCCATCTTGAAGGAATTGGCGGAAAAAGGACGGGTGGTCCGTCCCTATCTGGGGGTCAGCCTGTTGGATCAAACCCTGGCGCAGCGTCTGGGCTTTGATCTGGACCTGAGAGGAGGGCTGTTCGTCGTAAAGATGTTTCAAGACGGCCCTGCATATCGTGGAGGCATTCGGCCAAATGATATTATCGTTAAGTTCAATGGTGCTAAGGTGGATTCTGTAGCCGCCCTGCGGGACGCTTTGGGCAAATGCCAGGTGGGGCAGCAGGTGCCTGTGACCATCCTCCGGGGGGACGAAGAGGTCAATAAGATCGTGACCCTGACGGAAATGCCCCAGCAGAACAGCCAGCAATGATTCGGATCACGCTGGCCTGCGCAGGCAAACTGAAAGAAAATTATCTCCGGGAGGCGGAACAGGAGTTCACCAAACGGCTAGGGGCCTACTGCCAGCTGGAAACCCGCTGCATCCCGGAGGAGAAGATGCCGGAGAATCCGTCTCCGGCGGTGAAGGAACAGGTGCTGGAGAAGGAAACGGAACGGATCTTGAAACTGATCCCAGAACACAGTTTTGTGGTCCTCCTGGACCTTCGGGGGAAGGAAATCTCGTCTCCCCAGCTGGCGGAAAAAATGGAACAGTGGATGGTGGAAGGGGTCAGCCATCTGACCTTTGTGATCGGGGGACCTTTTGGCTACACGGATGCCCTGCGGAAGCGGGCAGATTTCCGGTGGAGCTTCTCACCCCTCACCTTCACCCACCAGATGATCCGGATCTTGCTTTTGGAGCAGATCTACCGGGCCTTCAAGATCATGCGGAAAGAAAAATACCATCACTGAAAAAGACCGGACTGGAACCTGCAGGTTGTGCGGAACCCGAGAGGGACCAGCCCGGCTTTTTGGAAAAAAGCGGATAGCGGGGGCGCTCCCGGGTTATCCAGTAAGGGGAGAGAAAAAATGGAAAAGGCAAAAGTGTATTTTACGGATTTTCGCTGTCCGGTGGGCACCAGCGCCCTGGACAAGCTCCAGCGGCTGTGTAAGGCGGCCCATATGGGAGATATCGACTTCCAGGGGAAGTTCACGGCCATCAAGATGCATTTCGGGGAACTGGGGAATTTGGCTACCATCCGGCCTCAGTATGTAAAAGCTGTAGCAGACCTGGTAAAAGAATGGGGCGGCAAACCCTTCCTTACCGACTGCAACACCCTGTATCCCGGCAGCCGGAAGAACGCTCTGGATCATCTGGATTGTGCAGCCCTCAATGGGTACAACACCATTACCACTGGGTGCCAGGTGATCATCGGGGATGGACTGCGGGGCACTGATGAAGTGGAAGTACCGGTTCCCGGAGGGGAGTACATCCAGAAGGCCAAAATCGGCCGCGCCGTCATGGATGCGGATGTATTCATCAGCCTGGCCCATTTCAAAGGCCATGAAGCCACTGGGTTCGGCGGAGCGGTGAAGAACGTGGGCATGGGCTGCGGCAGCCGGGCCGGGAAGATGGAACAGCATTCTTCCGGGAAACCCAAGGTGGATGAAAAGCTTTGCCGGGGCTGTGGCCGCTGTGCCAAAGAATGCGGCAGTGACGCCATTTCTTACATTGATCACAAAGCCCACATCGATGAAGAAAAATGCGCCGGCTGCGGCCGCTGCATCGGTGCCTGTGGGTTCGATGCCATCCAGAGCGTCCAGTGGGATGCCAACGAGCTGTTGGACCGGAAAATGGCGGAATATGCCTTGGCAGTGGTCCATGGCCGTCCCTGCTTCTACATCAATATGGTGATGGACATTTCTCCCAACTGTGACTGCCACGGGGAAAATGACGCTCCCATCCTGCCCAATATCGGTATGTTCGCTTCCTTTGATCCCATCGCCCTGGACCAGGCCTGCGCCGATGCCTGCCAGAAGGCACAGCCTTTGCCTAACAGCCAGCTGGCGGACCATCTGGCCCGGAAGGGCTGGGAATGCCATCACGATCATTTCCTAGACAGTAATCCCCGGGTAGACTGGGCCACTACCTTGGAACACGGAGAAAAGATCGGGCTGGGGACAAGAGCGTATGAATTGGTGAAATTGAAGTAAGAAAAGGGGATGGAACAGATGGCACTTTTTGCGTTGGGGGATCTTCATCTGGCTTTTCAGCGGCCGGAGAAATCCATGGACGCCATGGGGCCCATCTGGGTCCGCCACGAAGAAAAAATCTGGAAAAACTGCCAGGATCTGATCAAACCGGAGGACACCCTGGTGCTGGTAGGGGATCATTCCTGGGGCCGGAAATTGTTCCAGTGCCGGGAGGATCTGGTTTTCATCGCCCGTCTTCCAGGCCGGAAGATCCTCGTCCGGGGAAATCATGATATGTTCTGGGAAGCCCAGAAAACAGATGTGCTGAATACGGAATATGCCGGGAAACTGTTCTTCCTCCAGAATAATTTTGCGACTTATGGAGAGTATGCCCTGGTAGGGACCAAAGGCTTCACTTTCGAAGGGCCTTTCCTGATCAACCGTTTTACCGGAGAAGTGTTGAGCTGGGACCAGGATGCGGAAAAACATGCTCAGAAACTGGTACGGCGGGAAGCCATCCGGTTGGAAGATTCTTTCCGGCAGGCTTGGGAAGCGGGTTACCGGAAGTTCCTGGTGTTCCTTCACTATCCGCCCACCAATATCCTGGAAGAGGACAGCGTCTTTACCCGGATGGCGGAGAAATACGGAGCGGAACAGGTGATCTATGCCCACTGCCATGGGAAGAATCAGTTCCAGGACAGTATCCTGGGTTTCCACAATGGAATCCGGTATCGGCTGGTCTCTGGCGACTACCTGGACTTCCGACCGGAAAAAATCTTGGATTGAAAACTGTTTTTAAGAGGAAAACAAAAAATGGGGATGTGAAAATATGAAGGATCATTTTTTCACATCCCCGTTTTTTATACTTCTAATAGCAAAAATAATTTGCAATATTAAATTTACTATTGCTTTTCAGTTGCCGTAAATTTGGATATAGTAGGATTGTAAACAAAAAGATAAAATTTGCGGAGCGCGCAGCAAATTTTACTGAATACAATAAGGAATCTGGTAATGGAACAAGGAGGAGAACATATGCAGAAACAGGCACTGGAAGGTGTGCGGGTACTGGATATCGCCACGGTCATTGCTGCTCCCTGGGCAGCAGGGCTTTTGGCAGATTTTGGGGCAGAAGTCATTAAAGTGGAAATGACGGGACGGGGAGATGCGTTCCGGGCCATGGGGCCTTTGAAGGATGGGAAGAGCATCCGCTGGCCCAGTATGGGAAGAAACAAAAAAAGCGTGACCTTGGATTTCCACTACGAAGAAGGGAAACAGCTTTTCCTAGATCTGGTCAAAAAAAGCGACGTGGTCATTGAAAATTTCAAGACAGGGACCCTTGAAAAATGGGGGATCGGTGTGGAGAAAATGCGGGAAGTCAACCCGGATATCATCGTGACCCATGTAACGGGCTACGGCCAGACCGGACCCTACAGAAAATTGGCCGGGTTGGGAACCCCGCTGCAGGCATTTTCCGGTTACACCTATATGCAGGGATATCCGGACCGCCCCCCTGTAAGCCCTCCTTTTGCCCTGGCAGATTATGTGGCCGGCCTTTATGCGGCGTTCGGGACCATGATGGCTCTGTATCATCGGGATGTCCTGAAAGGAAAAGCCCAGGAAATCGATGTGAGCCTGTATGAAGGGATTTTCCGCATGGAAGAAGCTATGGTTGCCGAATATGATCTGATGGGCAAGATCAGACAGCGCAGTCCCATGCCCAGCGGAGCGTCTTGCCCCATTGGGACCTTTGAAACGGGAGACAACAAATATGTCATCATCGTCTGCAGCACCAACCCGGTGTTCGAGCATCTCTGCGATGCCATGGAAAAACGGGAAGAATGGCTGCCCAAATATGCCCTGGCCAAAGACCGTCTGGCGGATCCTAAACCCATTATGGACGCGGTGACCGCCTGGGTCAAGAACCATACCTTTGACGAACTGAAAGAGAAATGCAGCAAAGCCGGAGTCCCGATCTCCACCATATACAATATCAAAGACTGTTTCGAGGATCCTCAGTATCAGGCCCGTCATGATATCGTAGACGTTCCCTGCGAGGAATTCGGCCATGTGAAGATGCCGGGCATCGTACCCGTGCTGAGCGAAACGCCGGGCAGCATCCGGTGGCCAGGACAGAAACTAGGTTCGGCCAATGAGGAAGTATACGGGAAACTGCTGGGGCTCAGTGAAGAAAAACTGCAGGAACTGAAGGACAAGAAGATTATTTGAAAAAAGAAGGTGTAGCTATGACTCTGACATATCCAAAACAAATCCGTCTTTGTGAAGTGGGGCTTCGGGATGGGCTCCAAAATGAGAAAAAAATGATGACCACGGAACAAAAGATCAGCTATGTGAATGAGCTGACGGCTGCTGGCTTCCCGGTCATCGAGGTGGGGAGCTTCGTCAGCCCTAAAGCTGTGCCCCAGGTGGCAGATACGGATGCAGTGTTCCAGGGAATCAATCAAAAACCAGGGGTGGAATACCGGGCCCTGATTGCCAACTTGAAAGGGGTGGAACGGGCCATCGCCTGTGGCTGCAAAAAGGTGAAGCTCAATGTTTCTGCCTCCGTTGCCCATAATCTGGCCAACTTGAATTGCACCCCCGCTGAAAGCGTCGCCCGCTTCGCTGCCTGTGTGGAACGGGCAAACGATGCTGGGATCGCAATTTCTGGATCCATTTCCATGGCCTTTGGATCTCCCTGGGACAAGGAAATCCCAGTCAGTGTGGTGTGCAAGATCATCGAAGCCTATCGGGAAGTGGGCATCCGGGAAATCAGTCTGTCCGATGCTTCCGGCATGGCCTATCCCTCACAGGTGGCCGATATTTGCCGGACTGTGAAGGAAAAATATCCGGATTGTACCTGGTGGCTCCATTTCCACAATACACGGGGATTGGGAATCGCCAATATCCTGGCCGGACTCAGCGAAGGGTTCACCCAGTTCGATACCAGTTTTGCCGGGACGGGGGGATGCCCCTTTGTGCCGGGAGCAGCCGGAAATGTATCCAGTGAAGATGTGGTCCATATGTGCGAAGAAATGGGGATCGCCACGGGCATTGACCTGGATCAGCTGATGGATATCAGCCGCCATGTGGCTGAGTTTTTGGGGCATTCCACGGACAGTTACCTGCTCCGGGCCGGGAAAGCCAGCGACTTGATCCTGGATGTGCCCACCCGGCAGGGGAAGAATCATACCCAAAGTAAATAAAATATTGGCAAAAACCAATAAATTTAGAAGTGGAAAATATAAGCTCATTTCTGACTTATCTAGGTCATGGAAAGAAAAGGGCAATTTACTATAATTTGGTGAGGGAGATGAGAATATGCAAGCGTTGATTGGTTGGGCGACACTGATCGTTCTCGTTGCCTGTCTGCTGCGGGGAAAAATGTCCCCGGTAACAGTGTTTGGGACAATTCCGGTGATAGGGGCAATCCTTTTAGGAGCAGGACCTGCTCTTTTGGAAAAATGGATCACCAGTGGCCTGAATACGGTATGGAAAACCGCCGTCCTATTCATTTTTTCAGTAGAGTATTTTGGCTTGATGTCAGATACAGGTATGTTTGATGCGGTCGTCAAAAAATTGACGGCTCATACCGGGAATAATGTCATCATCGTATCAGTAGCAACGGCAATTGTGGCTGTCATCGGGCATCTTGACGGAGCAACGGCAACTACTGCTTTGGTAACGATTCCTGCCATGCTTCCTTTGTGGAAACGGCTCCACATGCGGCCTACCGGTCTTCTGTTCATCTTAGGGACGGCCATGGGCGTGATGAATCTTGTCCCTTGGGGAGGTCCTATCGTACGAGTTGCTGCTGTTCTTGGCCGGGATGTAGGAGAATTGTGGCATTATATCCTTCCCTTCCAGGGGGTTTGTCTGGTACTTACTTTTGTGGTCGCTGTCCTTGTCGGGATGAGTGAAATCAAAAATGGGGCAGGAAAAAATATCGAAAGCACGGATGTAGCGGAAACGGATACTGCGAAGGATGAAGAAGCGGAAGCATTGAAACGGCCGAAGCTGCTGTGGTTCAATGTCTTGCTGACGGCAGTCCTTTTGGTCGGCTTGTTGCTAGGAATCATGAAGCCTCATAACCTGTTCCTGATTGCATTGGCAATCGCCCTGATTGTCAACTATCCCGATGCCAAACTGCAGCGGAAACTGTTCCGCCGTCATGCGGGAGATGCACTGGATACTTCGGCTACCCTGCTGGCTGCAGCTGTATTCATCGGCGTCATGAACAAATCTGGCATGCTGGATGCCATGGTCAATGCTATGCTGTGGGTCATGCCGGTCTGGATGGGAAAATATATGAATATCATTGCGGGTATCATCTCTGTGCCTGTTGGTTGTATGTTGGGGGCAGATACGTTCTACTATGGCCTTTTCCCTCTGCTGGCAAAAGCGGGCGAAGCCTATGGTGTACCGGCTATGGACATCGGAATAGCGATGCTGATTGGCAAAAATGTGGCCATGATTTGCAGTCCGCTACAGCCTACTACTTACCTCTCACTGGGGCTGGCTGGCGTGGAAATGAAAGACCATTTGAAAGCCAATTTCCCACGTACTTGGGTGCTGTCCCTGATCATGTGTGCTATAGCAATGGTTATGGGGTATATGAAGATTTACTGATTCCTTTGATGAGGGATATATAAAACAAAGAGCTGTGGAAGGTACCGTCGATACGGGGAATGGTACTCATCCACAGCTCTTTTTTATTCTCAATGGGGAAGGATGTTCTCCGGATTGAAATCCACATAAAAGGTGCACTGTTTTCGGATCAGGCGGAGCAGTGCTTCTCCGTAAAGGGGAAAGTGCCGTTCTTTCCGGAATTCCAGCATGACCGGATTCGTCTCGTCCAAATCTTTGATGGGGAAGGCATGGAGCTTGTTATCCGTCTGGCTGTTGATCCTTGCCAGATTGGGAAGGTACATGGAAAGACAGAAGCTGGCTGCGTAGTTTTCTGTGGTGAGCATATGATGGAGATCCGGATGGCTGGAGGTGTGGACGCAGTTCAGGGAAATCTGGAGTTTCTGCAGGAGCCGGTTCAGCATCTGGGAAGAATTGTATTGGGGGAGGTTGAAGGCAAAGGGAATATGGGTGAATTTCCGCAGATCCGCTCCTTTGCGGAATTCATCGATACAGGCTGGATACGTATCCGGGAAGTATTTTTTCAGCATGCCGTCACTGAGGACCAGATAAAGGACTTCCCGCATGAGCAGTTTGCTTTGGATGAAATGGGACTGCTTTTTGGGCGCACCCAAAATAATGATGTCCAGCTGGTTGTTCAGCAGCATTTCCTTCAGCTGCGAGGAATTGGCACTGGCTACCCGCAGCTGTACTTTGGGAAAAAGCTGACTGTATTCTTCAATCAGATTGGGCATCAGGATCCGGAAGCGGCCCTCCGTGGTTCCCAGACGGATGATTCCTGCATTTTCCTTTTTGCTTTCTGCAAAAGCTTGGGTAAGACTGTTTTCCAGGGCTTCCACCTGGCGTACGGTATCAAGGAATTCCCGGCCTTCCGGAGTCAGGGAAAACTGCGGCTTCCGGTGGAAGAGGGCTACCCCGCATTCCTGTTCCAGTTTGGATAAATAACGGCTCAGCGCCTGATGGGTGATATGGAGCTTTTCGGCTGCCCGGGTCACGTTGTTTTCTTCGGCCAGCAAGAGAAAGTAAGGATAATTTTCAAACATAGAGATTCTCCTTATAGGGAAAAATAAGGGGTTACTGCCATATTGCTGATTCCATTTTACCATCCACCAAGAAAATCTCAACCATCCCGGATGGAAGATTCCTTCCGGCAGGCCTGGTAAGCCGGCAGCTCTACAGAGATTCTCTGGATTTCCGGATGGGAAAGATTTTGAATAGAAAAGTTTTGAAGAGGATGGGATACCGCAGAAAAATATCCTGGAGTTTCTGCTGGAATCATAATTTAAACAGGGAATAACTCCGACGCTGCTGTAGAGAAGAAAAACTGAAAAAGAAAAAAAGTCCTTGCATTTTCCAAGGTTCCGCCGTATACTATAAAAGTACTCTTTGAGAGAGCAAGAGTATTTACTCCGGGATGGTGTAATGGTAGCACAGGAGATTCTGGATCTTCTAGTCTGGGTTCGAGCCCTAGTCCCGGAGCCATTTTTTTATCTTGGCGCCATGGTCGACAGCTTGCAAGCAAGCAGCAGCTAAGACGTCGCGAAATAAGGCGTGGCCACGAGTTTGCTTCTCTCACCGCTACAAACCAATAGGAAACTTTAAGGCACTTAGGACATATGTTCTAGGTGTCTTTTTTGCGTTGCTATCACACATAGAAGCACAAGAGACTACATTCTTAACGTCTTTCTGTGTGACCAAAAGGGGGTATGTGTTATCGAAAAGAGCCCAAAATACAGCCTTCAAGAGTCCCTGCAACTGTTCTATAGGCGCTGCATTGGCCTCAATTTAGCAGGTAGCACCCTAGAGAACTACAGGAAACATTTGACCGACTATCTGTTATTCCTTTCTCAGACAAAGAATATAGAGACCATAGCAGAGACCACGAACAACACCATTCTACAATACCTTAAAAGCCTAAGAGGAAGGGGGCTTTCACCTGTCACAGTGTCAGATAGGTTCATTGTATTGCGTGTCTTTTACAGCTTTTTGGTGGAATGGGGCTATCTGGAAAGCAATCCCATGGAACACTTAAGGAAGCCTAAAGTTCCTAAGAGACACGCCAGGACGTTCACCACAAGCGAAATAATGGCAATCCTCAAGAGTTATGATAAGACCACATTCTTAGGTTATAGGAATTACACGATTATGTGTATCCTATTCAGTACAGGTATGAGAAAGACAGAACTATTAAAGTTATCTGTCTTAGATATTCACCTGCAGGAATGCTTCTTAGTTGTGTTACATGGAAAGGGTGATAAGACAAGAGAAATACCTATTGGGCTATCATTGAGACGTATTCTAAAGAAGTACCTCAGAGACAGGGAAGAAGTGTTGCAGGAACATAGTTCTTTCACACCTCAATTCCTTGTGACTTTTACAGGGAAACCTTTGACAGCCTCAGGGCTTGACACAGTATTCAAGCGTCTAAAAGAAAGTATGAGAGGCCTAGGGATACCTGCAAGTCGCCTATCAGCTCACACATGGCGCCATACGTTCGCTAAGACCTTTTTACTGAATGGCGGTGACCTATTCACCCTACAGAAAATACTAGGTCATGAAGACGTGTCAACGACAAAGATTTATGTTGAATACACCAACAAAGAACTGAAAGTCCAGAACGACAAATACAATCCTTTGGATAATAACCAATGGCAATACCTGTGAATAAGAAGGGAGACCAAAGACTATGGAAAGAACTACCGATAATGGCTTGCTTACATTCCATGAAATCACAGAGGAAGAGTACCTAAAACGGTATGTTATGGGTAAAGGTTCCTATATGACCTATAAGGAATTTGCTCAGAATATAGGGTGGGACCACAATAAAACAGACTTCCTTAAGACCTGTGTAAATCAGATGACCAATGAAACCATTAAGGAACTTATGGTCACTGGAAAGTTAACCTTTTACAGCCGTATGATATGGGATGAAGGTTTGTGGCTTATGTGGGATGGTGAATACAGAGACACTGTTACAATGAATCGTATGTATGACAAATTGTTGCCAGAGGTGGAACTAATTGATATCACAGAGCCAGTAGAGGAGCTTTTAAGTGACTATATAGGAAGCAAGGTCAGCCTAAAGAAAGCCTTAAATCTTTCTCCTACTCACACATGGAAAGCAGTTCAAGAAATGACAGCTACCACAGCAGAGAATCTTTCTTATGCTTTGTGGGGTTATAGTGGTGGTGTTTACATTCAGAACATTTAGAGGATACTATAAGATACCATGTGATACCTTATAGTTACTCTAAGTTGCCTCATGACACAGTGAAAGGATAAAAGACAGTAGGAAGTTAAGACAAAAGTTTATAAAAACAGATAGAAGTAGATAGAAGTATAAATAGTAATTATTATTAAATTACTTTGTTTATTACCTCTGTCTACTTCCTTTTTATTTTATATGAGCTGTGTGAATACCTCTCCTATTAGTCGCCATGAGTTTACTATAGCTGCTATGAGACACTGAAGAATTCAGTAACTCATAGTTTCCTATAAGGTAACTCATGGAAACTAATACATGACAAAAGTAGATGATACACAACTACCACCTTGTTCACCTTCTTTGTTGTCTATTACCTTTTTCCTTTTACAAAAACAACTACAACAACTACCACCTTTGTCTTTTAAAAAAAGAGGTATAAAGTGTTAAAGGTTTTGAAGGTGGTATAAGTTTTTGAACATGGTAGAGGTAGTAGAGGACATATACTTTAGATACTGCATGGAATCCATTAGTTACCATATGGAATCTATGTATCTGTGTGATTCTCCCTATAGTGGGGGAAAAGTTTAGAAAAAAGCCCCCAAAAGTGAAAAAAGAAGTAGTATTTATGCGCTTCTACAGCCTTTTCCCTTAAAATATATAAAGAGAAAGTATAGGTAGTTGTGAATAAAAACTATAAGAAAACTGAAGCCCAAAAGTTACAATAATAAAAAATAAACAATAAAAGTGTAAACAAAGTATATTTTCCCTTTGCCTTTATTCTTCTAACCACTGTGTGAATAAGTTCCTCATTCTCTCAGAGGGCAAGTATAAATGTATGGGGCTGTTGCTGTCATGAACACGGATATTTGAACGCCATACAAATTGTATAAGAAGTGACAAAGACCAATTGTCAGCGTCTATAGGCTGTCCTAAAGTCTTCCAAAGGTTAGCAGTAAAGGGATTTAAGCATTTATTCACCCCGTACAGAATGGCTGTCTTGCTGTCATATTCATTGGTCGCAAGTGCATTGTGTGCCAGGAAGTTATTTTTTGTGAGTCCCTTTTTACCATTGGTCAGCTTTCTTTCAGCCTCTTTGAAAGTTGTCCATAAAATTTCATCACTTTTATACAATCTGGAAAAACTACTCATAGTATCTTTTAGCCTTTTTATATCCTTCTGTGTAGCTTTCTGGTGATACCATGAATAAGATAATTCATAGCCTTTGTAACTTTTGGAATCTGGAATGGGCTCTACAATCATTCTTTCTAATCCTTTTGGCTTATCTCTTTTCAGACCTTCTATGAATGCTGTCATTTCCTCATTCACATGGTAGAAGGTAATAGGAAGGTGTGATAAGTTACAGTAGGCATTAAAGAAGCTGTATTCTGTTCTGTAACTCATGATGGTGACAGTATCAAAGCAAGACCAAAAGTCTGCAGGTATAAAGTATTTGAGTTTAAGTTTATTGTCTTGCTTAATCCCATACACGTCATGCTGTTTGAAGAAGTCTCTAAAGCTGTCGTAAATTGTCCCTGTGTTGCCATAAGGGTTAGTATACAGTCTATGTGGGCTGTCTTCTGCCCCCTTCAATAACAGCCCTAAGGCTTCCATATTGTCTAAGTCTTTTTCACTCAGATTTTCCACAGGAACATAGAGTCCAGAAGATAACAGCCTATCAAGTTTTGAATCTGTGTCACTATCTCCTGTCTTTTCCTGCAACTCTTGTAATACTGTGGGTTCTTCATCGATGAACAAAGAGTACTTATAGGGAAAATTGGGGGCTGTTAAGGTGTCGTAAATGCGGGAAAAAGAACGTTGTAACAGTTCATGGGTGATAAAAACATTCTCACCATGGGGCAATAAGGTTCCTATAAGTTCTTTCCCCTTCCCCCTCTCTCTGGTGGGCTGTGTCACGTTTACCCCCATACCCTTCAGGCATTCCATGTTTGTTTCTATTTCTTTGATATAGGGTGATACACAGATAAATCTTTCCTTGTGGTCATCTTTGAATTGGCTGTACCTTTCCCCTAAGATATGCATTAGTGCAGTGGTTTTCCCTGCTCCTGTAGGGGCATCAACAATTCTAATTTCCTTCTTTTCTTTCATGGTTATTGCTCCTTTCTTTCTTCACTATGTGGGCCACTTAAAATTATCTGACAATTCCATGTGACTATCTTCTTTCTTCCCCTATGTGTGCCACCTTAAATTATCTGATAATTCTGTTACAAATATTACACAATAACATTGAAAGAGTGAGAGCCTATGCCACTGTTCCACTTAGAGAAAAGAAGAACTTCCTTCTTTGTGTGTGATACCTTTTGTTTACCCTTTAGCCAACTTCACACCTTGCGTTTAAATCGTTTATAAGCCTCTTTATTTTAATGTAAATGGAATTACACATACAAAACTATAAAACCTCTCAGAAACGAAATATGGAAGCGTGAGAGGCATTACAGAACCAAAATACTTCTAAATTTCCTCTATAAAGCCTTTATTTCCATGTAGACGCACAAGAATACCTATAGACACTTTAAGAGCTTCAGAAACGAAATATGGAAGCGTGAGAGGCATTGTAGAGAGACCAAAAGTGTGGGGAGAAATCACGGGGGTTACTAAAGTGTTCCCATGTGTCAAAAGGCACACTTTTAGACAGAGAGAATTTAGAGTTATCTTTACGTGTCTAAAAGTTAAACAAAGGATATTGAAATACACCAAAAATAAGATTGACATTTTGAAATACGCGAATTAGAATTAAATCATCACAAGAAATGAAAACAAAGGGAGTGAAAGACAATGGCTAATGTGTGTTATATCAGAGTATCAACCAAAGACCAAAACACAGGGAGACAACACGCCTGCTTTACTGACAAAGGAATTAAGATTGATAAGACCTATGAAGAAAAGATAAGTGGGAAGGATAGACAAAGACCACAGTTAAAGGCTATGATGGACTACGTGAGAGAGGGAGACACAGTATATATTGAAAGTATCAGCAGACTAGCAAGAAATACATTAGACTTCCTTAACATTGTGGACGAACTCACAAAGAAGAAGGTAAACCTTATCAGCCTTAAGGAACAAATTGATACCACCACACCACAGGGAAGATTTATTCTTCACATATTTGCTTCTCTGTCTGAACTGGAAAGAGAGACCATAAGACAGAGACAAAGGGAAGGGATTGACCTGTGTCTTTCTGAACATAGGCCCTATGGTAGACCAAAGGTGATTATTGATGACACATTCAAAGAAGCCTACAAAGAATGGAAAGCAGGAAAGGTAACAGCAGTGCAGGCAATGACCAAAGCAGGGATGAAGCCTAACACGTGGTATAGAAGAGTCAAAGAGTTTGAAGGGAGACAATGAAATAAGGGTGACTGTCCTACATGTGATGGTCACTCTTTTTCTGTGTGAATATACCTTTAGGCATTTTTTGGCTGCCCCTGTGGTGTCTTGTGGGGGCTACGGGGGATTCACAGGAATGCGGGACGAATATATATGGGCTCACAGATTTTTTGTAAATTTTCATTTTTAGGTTGACAGAGAGAAAAAGGGTGTAGTATACTATTCAAGCAACACAAGAGATTCTTGAACTTTTACAAGTCCAAAAGTGCATTAGAGTTTCCCGAAAGGTAGTCGGGGCCTAATGTTTTGTTTCTTCCGGGATGGTGTAATGGTAGCACAGGAGATTCTGGATCTTCTAGTCTGGGTTCGAGCCCTAGTCCCGGAGCCATTTTTTTATCTTGGCGCCATGGTCAAGCGGCTAAGACGTCGCCCTCTCAAGGCGAAATCACGAGTTCGATTCTCGTTGGCGCTACCAGGTCAATACGTAGGAATCCCCTATGGGCCATGCACTCGTGAGGATGGAACTGCATCATATAAAACGCAAAGACGCTCCCGGCGGGGAACGTCTTTTTTGTTTGTTTCTTTGCCAAAGGGGGTACTCCATGAAGTTCAAGCGCTGTTGGATCGTGCTCTGGCTGCTGCTGGTGCCAGTCTGTTTCTTATCCCTGTTCAGCGGGCAGGTCCCAGTTTCTCCTTGGGGACCGTTCCATGGAGGGTGGAGCCTTTTGGAACAGAATGTCCTGTGGAATCTCCGCCTCCCCCGGCTGCTTTTGGGGTTGGGAACGGGAGCGGCTCTGGGGGCTTCCGGCACAGCCCTCCAGGGGATTTTCGGGAATCCGCTGGCAGATCCCGGCATCCTGGGGGTTTCCGGCGGGGCTTCTTTGGGGGCGGTGATCCTGCTGCTGACCGGTCTTCCCCAAAAGGCCTATTGGTTCCTGCCCTTGGGTGCCTTTGCCGGGGCAGGGCTGGCTTCTCTTGTGGTAGGCATCCTGGGCAGTGTCCGTGGCGGGACGGACCGAGTGAAGCTGCTTTTGGCCGGTGTGGCCGTCAGCCTGTTCTGCGGAGCCTTGACGGCAGGACTCCTGAGCTTTGCCCCGGATGCGGTGATGCGCCAGTACTTTTTTTGGACCTTGGGCAACCTAGGAGTAGGGACCTGGCTCCAGGTAAAAGGGATCCTGCCGCTGCTGGCCGGTGTGCTGGCCGTCCTGTGCCTTTGGGGGAGGCAGCTGAATGTCCTGAGCCTGGGAGAGGAACAGGCACTGTCCCTGGGGATGGATGCGCCTTTCTGGCGGAAATTGTTCCTGGGATGGATTTCTCTCTTGATGGGACTGGCTGTTTGTGCAGGAGGGAATATCGGCTTCGTGGGACTATTGGTGCCCCACAGCCTGCGGCTCCTGACCGGCCCGGATCATCGGACCCTGCTGCCGCTCAGTGCCTTGGGGGGCGCGGTGTTCCTGGTATTCTGCGATGCCCTGGGTAAAATGGTCCTGCCGGGAGGAGAAATCCGGGTGGGGATCATTACGGCTCTTTTTGGGGCTCCTTACTTCCTTTGGCTGCTGTGCCGAAAAAAGTGACAGTTGTGGTATAATGGAACCAAAGGAGTGTGATTTCCATGCGGAAAGATTTTGGCGCAAAACCATTGACGTATCCTCAGCCGGTGTATATGATCGGGACCTATGACGAAACCGGGGTCCCGGATGTGATGAATGCGGCCTGGGGCGGCATCAGCAACGACACGGAGATTTCTTTCTGCCTGGCCCGGTCCCACAAAACTGTGGCCAACCTGAAGAAAACAGGAGCCTTTACCGTGAGTATGGCTACGGCGGATCAGCTGGCGGCCTGTGATTACCTGGGGCTGGTTTCCGGGAACAAGGTGCCGGATAAAGTGGCCCGGGCTGGCTTCCATGTGGAAAAATCCAGCCGGGTAAACGCACCGGTGATCGCCGAACTGCCCATGGTGCTGGAATGCCGGGTCAAGAGCTACGATGAGGAAAGCGAACGGCTGGTAGGTGAGATCCTCAACGTCAGCGCCGACGAAAGCATTCTCACCGACGGAAAAATCGATCCCGCCAAACTCCGTCCCCTGGTATTTGATCCAGTGAACCACACCTATCTGGTGGCGGAAAAAGCAGTGGGCAAGGCATTCGCCCACACGAAAGCGCCGGGAGAAATAAAATAATTTTTTCGGTCACGGCTCGCGACCCGTGACTCGGACCCGCGACCGGGGGTGTGAATCTTTTCACACCCCCAAATTTTCTCTTGATTATGCTACATCATAGTGATATAGTATACACTATATTAAAGAAATATCCGCCAATAGCGTAGAGCAAAGGAGCGTATACCATGGATAAGTCCAAAGCATATTTGTTGTGGTTCGAACAGCTGGAACGGAAAGACGTGGATATTGTGGGAGGGAAATCTTCTTCTTTGGGAGAAATGACTTCCAAGACCGATGTGCCGGTTCCCTATGGCTTTGCCACCACGGCTTACGCGTACCGCTATTTCATCAAAGCCACCGGGCTGGAAGAAAAAATGCGCAGCCTGCTGGCCAGCCTTACCGATGTGGAGGACAATGAACAGCTGAGTACGGTGTGCGGCCAGCTGCGGGCTGCCATCATGGAACAGGAAATGCCCCAGGATCTCCAGGATGCCATCCGGAAAGCCTACGGGGAACTGGCTGCCAAGGTGGGTGAAGCTCAGCCTTATGTGGCCGTCCGCTCCAGCGCTACGGCGGAAGATCTGCCCGATGCCAGCTTTGCCGGACAGCAGGATACCTATCTGAACGTCCAGGGAGCCGACAGCGTAATCGCCAAGGTGAAGGAATGCTACGCTTCCTGCTTTACGGACCGGGCCGTGTATTACCGGGAAAAGCAGGGCTATGACCATCTGTCCCTGGCTCTTTCTGCCGTGGTCCAGATGATGGTGTTCTCCAAGTCCGCCGGGGTCATGTTCACCGTGAACGTGGCCAACGGGGACGATAAGAACATCATGATCGAAGGGGCCTGGGGCTTGGGCGAATATGTAGTGGGCGGCATCGTCACCCCGGATACCTACATCGTTTCCAAAGAAGACATGAAGATCCTCTCCGCCACCGTCAATGAACAGGATGTGATGCTGGTCCGGAAGAAGGGCGGGGATACGGAAGAAGTGCCGGTGCCGGAAGCGGACCGGAAGCGTCAGACCCTGACCAACCAGCAGATCTTGGAACTGGCCGGATATGCCAAGAAAATCGAAGCCCATTACGGCTGCTATATGGATATGGAATGGGGCATCGATGAACGGGACGGGAAGATCTGGATCCTCCAGGCTCGGCCGGAAACCGTATGGTCTCGGAGAAACAAGGAAAAGAAGGCGGAGGAAAAGATGGAAGAACAGGATGCAAAGAGTGCAAAGGTACTGGTCAAAGGACTGCCAGCCAGCCCGGGCATGGGCTATGGCAAAGTCCATGTGATCAAGGATCCTTCCGATATCGATGAATTCAAGGATGGGGAAATCCTGGTCACGGAAATGACCGCTCCGGATTGGGTGCCGGCCATGAAAAAAGCCCAGGCCATCGTTACGGACAGCGGCGGTATGACCTGCCATGCCTCCATCGTTTCCCGGGAATTGGGCATCCCCTGCATCGTCGGGACCAAGAGCCGGGGTACGGCAGCTACCAGCCTGCTCCATACTGGAGATGAAATCACCGTGGATGCTTCCAACGGAGTGGTGTTCGCCGGCAACTTGCAGGTGAAGAAAGCCGCTGCAGCTGCTGCACCTCAGACCCAAATCGTGGCCCAGGAAACCTTCCCGGTCACCGGCACCAAGATCTACATGAACTTGGGCGATCCGGCTCTGGCGGAAAAATACAGCAGCCTGCCCTGCGATGGTATCGGCCTGATGCGGGAAGAATTCATCTGGACCACCTACATCCATGAACATCCGCTGTACCTGATCAAATCCGGCCATCCAGAAAAGGTGGTGGATGCCCTGGCAGACGGCTTCCGGAAAGTCTGTGCCGCCATGGCTCCCCGGCCGGTGACCCTCCGGTTCAGCGATTTCAAATCCAGTGAATACCGGGATCTGAAGGGCGGAGAAGAATTCGAACCCCATGAACCCAGTGCTCTCCTGGGCTGGAGAGGGGCTTCCCGGTATTATGATCCCAAGTACACCGCCGCTTTCCGGCTGGAAATCGCTGCGGTCCGGAAAGTACGGGAAGAATACGGGCTGAAGAACCTGAACGTGATGATCCCCTTCTGCCGCACGGTGGACGAAGCCCGGAAAGTGGTGGAGATCATGGCGGAGGAAGGACTCCACAGAGGACCGGATTTCAAGGTATGGCTCATGGCGGAAATCCCTGCCAACATCATCTTGGCGGACCAGTTCAACCAGTTCGTGGACGGCTATTCCATCGGATCCAATGATCTGACCATGCTGACCCTGGGCTGCGACCGGGACAATGACGTGATCTCCCATCTGTTCGATGAACGGAATCTGGCCGTGAAACGGGCCATCCGCCATCTGATCGAAGTGGCCCATAAAGATGGCAAGACGGTATCTCTCTGCGGACAGGCTGCCAGCGTGTATCCAGAGTCCGCCGCCTTCTTGGTCCAGAGTGGCATCGACAGCATGTCCGTGAACCCGGATGCCGTGAAGTTCACCCGGAAGATGGTGGCCCAGGTGGAACAGCGTCTGATCTTGGACAAACTCACCGGACGGGGCCGGAACCTCCACGAGGAAGAATTGGCCTGGTAAAAGGATCCTTTGCTCTATGGCTGATGACAGGGGTGCTGCATGTGCGGCACCCCTTCTTGCACCCGAACGTTTTTTCTTCTATAATGAAGCCATGAATCCATTGGAAGGGAGATGAGTCCCATTCCTCTCAGCGAGAGACAAAAAAAGATTGCGGAAATCGTCCGACAGGCGGGGCCTGTGGCAGGGGAAGCCATTGCCCGGGAACTGGGGCTCAGCCGGGCTGCCCTGCGTTCGGACCTGGCCATCCTGACCATGAGCGGGATCCTGGATGCCCGTCCCCGGGTTGGGTATTATTACACGGGGAAAAATACCCTGGGGCTTTTGCAGGAAGAACTGTCCTCCATTACCGTGGAAGACATCAAGTCCGTGCCCATTGTGGTGGGCAGTGACAAAAGCGCTTATGATGCAGCCATCACCATGTTCCTGGAAGATGTGGGGACGGTGTTTGTGGTGGAAGGGCCGGAAGGGCTGCTCCACGGGATCGTTTCCCGGAAGGACCTGCTGAAAGCGGCCCTCAATCCCGGGTCCGATCTCCACAAACTGCCCATTGCCATGGTGATGACGCCGCTGAGCAAAATCGTCACGGCCAGCCCGGAAGAACCGGCTGCCTCAGCTGCCCGGCGGCTGGTGGATCACGAAATCGACTGCCTGCCGGTGGTGCGGCCTCTGGATGAGGAACACAGGCGGCTCCAGCTGGTGGGCCGGGTGACCAAGACCAATTTTACCCGGCTCCTGGTAGAATTGGCGGAAGGAAAAGGAGGGAGTTATCATAGCTAAAGCACCGATCATCTATGCCATTTCAGATTCCATCGGAGAAACTTCGGAATCGGTGGTGAAAGCCACCACCAGCCAGTTTGTCCAGGAAAAATTCGATATCATCCGAGTTCCCTATGTGAAGAGTGTGGAACAGATCGACAAGATCCTTACCGAAGCCAAGGAACAGAATGCCATTGTCTGCTACACCATCGTTTCTCCGGAAATGCGGGAAGCGGTGGCCCAGAAAGCCATAGAACTGGACGTGGAAGTGGTGGACATCCTGGGGCCCGTGCTGAAGGCCATCGAAAAGACTTCCGGCCTGCTGCCCAAGAACCAGCCCGGTCTGATCCATGCCCTGGACCATGAGTATTTCAAACGGGTGGCGGCAGTGGAATTCGCCATCAAATATGATGACGGCAAGAATCCCTGGGGCCTGGCCAAAGCGGATCTGGTCATCATCGGCGTTTCCCGGACGTCCAAGACGCCGCTTTCCATGTACCTGGCCAATAAACAGCTGAAAGTGGCCAATGTCCCCCTGGTGCCGGAGATCCCCCCGCCGGAGGAACTGTTCAAGGTGCCTTCCAGCCGGATCATCGGCCTTCTGATCGATCCCTACAAGCTCAATGAGATCCGCTGTGCCCGCTTGAAGGCCATGGGGCTCACCGATGGAGCCAACTATGCGGACATCCACCGGATCCAGGAAGAACTGGAATACGCCCAGGCCATCATGCAGCAGCTCCACTGCATGATCATCAATGTGTCCAACCGGGCCATCGAAGAAACCGCCAGCCTGATCCTGGAATATCTGCGGAAACGCTTTGACTATGAATCCTGAAAATTGAATCTGTCAAGGGGAATTCCTGTAAAAGCAGGAATTCCTTCTTTTTTGTCGAATAGATACAGTATTGCAGGAAAGAATAAGGATGAGTTCCATGGATGATATGAAAGAGAAATTTGCCAATTTCAAAGAGCAGGTGCGCCAGGCGGCGGACATCGTAAGCATCGTCTCGGAAACCGTGGACCTGAAGCGGAAGGGCAGCCGGTACTGGGGCTGCTGTCCCTTTCACGGAGAAAAGACACCTTCCTTTACGGTGGATCCGGCCCGAGGGCTGTACCACTGTTTCGGCTGCGGCGCAGGGGGAGATGTGTTTTCCTATGTGATGAAACGGGACAACCTGTCCTTTTTCGATGCCATGAAACAATTGGCGGAAAAGTACGGGATCCCGGTCCCGGAACGGGCCAAATCGGCCCAGGAAATCGCCCGGGAAAAGGAAACGAAGGAAGTCATGGCAGCCAATGATCTGGCTTCCCGTTTCTTCCATTCCTGCCTGGTGAATACCCGGTACGGGGAAAAAGGACTCAAGTATCTGGCCGGCCGGGGAATCGGAAGGGACATCATCGATTCCTTTGATCTGGGGATGGCGCCTCCGGATTTCCATACCTTATCTCAGGCCCTGGAAAAAAGAGGCGTCTCGGAAGCCGTGCTGCTCAAGGCTGGGCTGGTGAGCCAGCGGCAGCGGGGAAATGGCATTTATGATAAATTCCGGGCTAGGGTGATGATCCCCATCCGGAATCCTCGGGGCAAGGTGGTGGGCTTCACTGGACGGATCCTGGATAAGGATGCATCTCCGGCCAAATACATGAATACGGGAGAAACAGCTTGGTTCCACAAGGGGAATCTGCTCTTTGGCCTGGACCGGGCTTCTGCCGCCATCCGGAAACGGCAGCAGGCCCTGATCGTAGAAGGTCATATGGATGCCATCAGCCTCCATGCTGCAGGGATCGACTGGGCGGTGGCTTCCATGGGGACGGCCTTTACGGAACACCAGGCGGCTCTTTTGAAACGGCTGGCGCCGGAAGTGATCTTCTGCTTCGACAGTGACCGGGCCGGCCGGGCGGCTGCCATGCGGGCCATCCCCCTAGCCCTTCGGGCCGGGCTCAAATGCCGGGTGATGCATGTGACGGACGGGAAGGATCCGGATGAATTCATCCGGAAGGAAGGCCGGGAAGCTTTTGAAGAGCTGATGCGGAACGCCCGTCCGGGGATGGATTACCAGGTGGATACGGTGCTGGGGGAATGTGACACAGAAACCCTGGGAGGCAAAGTGGAGGCCGTGGACCGGGTGCTGCCCTTCTTCCTGGACTGCCAGAGCGATGTAGAAGTGGGGGAACGGATCCGGGATCTTTCCCGCCGCCTGTCCATCGAGGAGGGGCTGATCCAGAGTGAATACCGGAAACTGACCCATCCGGAAACGGGGAAAAAGTACAACCCAGAATGGCTGACCCAGCGGACCGTGAAAGTGTCCAGTCCTACGGAACAGGCAGAACGGCTGGTGCTCCGTGCGTTCCTCCAGGGGATACCGCCCCAGCCGGGACAGGAGGGGATCGCCCATGTGGATTCCTTTACCACGCCGGCCCGGCAGGAAATCTTCACGGTATTCCTGCAGATGGTCCAGAACGGGACTTTCCAGGATCCCCGGGATCTCTTTTCCCGCCTGGACGGACCGGGAGCGGCAGAATTGACAGGGATCCTGAGCCTGAATGTCCAGGAGAGCACGTTGCCTTCCATCCTGACGGACTGCCTCAACCGGCTGCAGATTGCGGCCCTGGACCGGGAATATGAAAAACACAGCCAACTGGCGGAAAAGTATGAAAAAGAGGGAAATGAAAAATTTTTGCAGGAATTAGAGGAATGCCGGCGAATAAAATTGGAGATAGGAAAATTAACAGCTCCGGTATAAATCCGGAACAGGAGGATTTTCCTCATTTGCAGGAAAGGAGGGAACGCCCCAATGACTGAAAAAGAAAAGAAAGAATTGGAGCCGCAGCTGACTGCCACGGCAGCAGCAAAGAAAGGACAGAGTGAGGCCCAGCCCACGGCAGTGGAGAAAGCCAAGGCTGCTCCCAAAAAGAAGAAGGCGGCAAAAACCACGGGAAAGGCGGGTTCAGGAACGAAAAGCAAGAGTAAGGCAGGCAAGAAAGATAAGCCCAAAACCGCGGCGGAATACTTAGCGGAATTCGAAGCGCTGGCCAAAAAGAATCATGGCGTTCTCACCTATAAGGAGATTCAGGACCGGCTGCAGAACGAAGATGCTGTCTCTGTGGATGAGATGGATGCTATCTATTCCAAACTGGCAGAGAAGAACATTGAAGTGATCGATGACGGGTCCGAAGATGAAGAACCGGAGACCATCGATGAAGAAGAGCTGAAGGTGGATGAAACGGAACTGGCCAACCTGTCCGTTCCGGAAGGGGTCATCGTGGATGACCCGGTCCGCATGTATCTGAAGGAAATCGGCCGGGTGCCTCTTTTGGCCGGGGACGATGAAATCAAGCTGGCCAAACGGGCTGACAAAGGCAACCAGGCCAAGGCCATCCTGAAGGGAGAAAAGCCGGAGGGAGAATTCGAGCCGGTGAACAAACGGCTTTCCATCGGGAAACTGCTGGAAGAGGCCAATGAACTATTGACCAAGGAAAGCATCTGGGTGGACAACCGGAGCGTCTCCCTGACCTACCGGAAGGCCCAGGAATTGGCTGGCGACGGCCATGTGCTGGAGTTTGACCAGTATCAGAAGCTGATCAGCGCCTTTACCATGGATGAAAAGAAGCGGCTCCATCGGCTGCTGCAGGAAAACAAGTATAAGATCGCCCATGTGCAGAAGAATGCTCCGGATCCAACGGGAGAAGAAGCTGAAAACAGCTGCCTGGGGACGCTGCAGGAGCTCTTTGCGGTGGTCGACGAAAAAGCCAGCCACCAAAAAGTGGATGACGAGACCCGGCAGCAGATCGAAACGGAGGAGAAACGGTTCAACCGGCTGCTCCACCGGATGGAATTCTGTGGAGACAATGCCAAGAAATGCCTGTCGGAAGCCAACCTCCGGCTGGTGGTCAGCATTGCCAAACGGTATGTGGGCCGTGGGATGCTGTTCCTGGATTTGATCCAGGAAGGGAATCTGGGGCTGATCAAGGCTGTTGAAAAGTTCGATTACAACAAAGGATTCAAATTCAGTACGTATGCTACTTGGTGGATCCGGCAGGCCATTACCCGTGCCATCGCCGACCAGGCCCGGACCATCCGGATCCCGGTGCATATGGTGGAAACCATCAATAAACTGGTGCGGGTATCCCGGCAGCTGCTCCAGGAGCTGGGACGGGAACCGACACCGGAAGAAATCGCCAAGGAAATGGATGTGCCTGTGGAACGGGTCCGGGAAATCCAGAAGATCGCCCAGGAACCGGTTTCTCTGGAAACTCCTATCGGGGAAGAGGAAGATTCCCATTTGGGAGACTTCATCGAGGATCAGGAAGCCCCTTCACCGGCAGATGCTGCTTCCTACACCCTGCTCCAGGAACAGCTGGGCAAGGTGCTCCAGGAGCATCTCAGCGCCCGGGAACGCCGGGTGCTGGAACTGCGGTTCGGCCTGCTGGACGGCCGTACCCGGACCTTGGAAGAAGTGGGCCAGTACTTCGGCGTGACCCGTGAACGGATCCGGCAGATCGAGGCCAAAGCCCTGCGGAAACTCCGGAGCCCCAAACGGAGCAAACCCCTGAAGGAATTCTTGGAATAAAAGGATATTATTCAATACAAAAAGGCTGCTGTATATCATGTACAGCAGCCTTTTTTCATGTATTTACAAAAAATATTTTAATAATCAGATTTTCATAGAAGATGTTTCTGGTCATATTTACAAAATCTTATAAGAAGCCTATACTTTGCTTATATTCTATACTTTTCCCGCCACAATAGGTAGCAAGGTAGTTTATAGGAGGTGTTGATATTGGATGGGAAAAATAGCAAACGGGCAGGATTGATCCTCCTGTCACTGATCTTGATCTTTTTGGGACGTTTCTTTCCCCGACCGGCGGGCATGCCGGCTTCTGCCATGCAGGTATTCCTGCTGTTCATCGGGACGCTGATCCTCTGGCTGAAAATCGGGGTCCACTGGCCCAGCGCCCTGTGCCTGGGAGCTCTGGCCTTCATCCCGGAGCTGAATTTCAGCAAGATCTTGGCCGGTTCCGTAGGGTCCCAGATCGTTACGTTCCTGATCTTTACTTTCATGTGTTCTTACACTCTGGCTAGGACCCCTTTCATGAAGCGGGTGGCAGTCTGGTTCATCACCCGGAAACTGGCCCGGCGCAGCCCCTGGTGGTTCTGCACTTTTTATTTCATGTCCATGATGGTGGCGGCCTGGATCATGTCTCCTACGGTCCTGTTCGTGACTTATATCGCCATCAGTGAAGAAATCTTTGCCATGCTCCATCTGGAAAAGGGAAGCCGGCTGGCCTCCATGATCATGGTGGGACAGACCATGGCCTGCTGCCTGGGGTCCGGCATGACTCCCATTGCCCATGATGGCCCCATCCTGGGGTTGGGACTGTATGAAGCGGCCACCGGCCAGAATATCAGTTATACCAGTTATATGGGAGCCTGCATGCCGGTGGGGATCTTGGTATTCATCCTGATGCTGGTCCTGTTCCGGTTCCTGCTGAAACCGGATATGAGCCCCTTGGCCGATCTGGATATCAATAAGCTGACCGCAGGCATGCCGCCGGTGGGCCGGAAGGAATCCATCGTCTGCGGCGTGTTCCTGTGCGTGGTGGCCCTGTGGGTGCTGCCCAGCCTGACCATGTCTTTCCTGCCAGGGATCTCCAAATGGATCAGCAGCTTTGGCATTACCATGCCGCCCCTTCTGGGGACCATCGTCCTGTGCATCCTCACTGATGAAGAAGGCAAGCCCCTGATGGATTATTCCGATGCCCTGGCCCATGGGGTATCCTGGGTCTGTGTCATCATGTCGGCGGCGGTGCTGGCTCTGTCCAGCGCTCTTTCCAACAGCCAGATCGGTTTCACCACCTACATCGGGGCCGCGGTGAAGCCCCTCATCGCAGGAGTGTCGCCCCTGGTCTGCGTATTCTTCCTGATCCTCCTGTGTGCCTTGATGACCAATATCTGTTCGAACCTGGTTTCCATCACCCTGGTGCTGTCCATCGGGCTGCCTCTTTTTGTGGCCTCGGGAGGCACCATGAACGGTGCTGCGCTGGCGGCTCTTGTGAGCTATGCCGGGGCCTTTGCCGTTGCGACGCCTTCGGCCCAACCCCTGGTGGCCATTGGGATCGGACAAGGTTTTGTGCGGCAGGATATGCTCTTGAAATACGGCTATCTGGTGGTCGTCCTTTCGGCCATCTTGGCAGCAGCCATCGGGTATCCTCTGGCTTCCGCCTTTATGGCAGGCATGGTGTGAGAAAGGAGAAGGAGAGAAATGACGACTTCTTTGGAAGAATGCAGAAAGATGGCCCCTGGTTATGGTATGGTCCCGGTGGTGAAACGGGTACCGGCCGGGGGACATACGGTGGAAGATTTGGCTGAAATGGCCCGGAGCCTCAGCAAACAGGTCTATGTGATGGACCATACGGTGGACACCGGAAAAGAGATCCGCTGGGAACGGTATGCGGTGATCGGGTTCGCCCCGGCACTGGAATTTTTCTGTACCGACGGCGTCATGACTGTGGCCCAGGGAGGAACACGGATTTCCTATCCCTGTAAAGATCCTTCCCGGGTACTGGCCGGGGTCCTGGCGGCCCACAAGGCTCCTTATGCAGCAGGGATGCCTCCTTTTACAGGCGGGCTGGCGGGCTATTTTGCCTATGAATACATCAAATACGCAGAGCCGGAAATCCAGTGGGAGGAAGCCAATCCGGAACAGTTCAAGGATATGGATCTGTTCTTTTTTGACAGGCTCTTTGTCCTGGACCGGCAGCAGCAGGAGATTTTGCTCATCGTCAACATCGCCACGGATTACCTGGAAGAGAATTACCGGAAGGCCCTCTTCACTTTGGGTGAAATGAAAAACATGCTGGAAGAGGCGCCCCGGGATGGGGTCCCGCCTTTTGCCATCACCGGCAGCTTCCAGCCCATGTTCCAGCTCCAGGATTACATCCGGATGGTGGAGCAGGCCCGGAAGGACATCCGCAAAGGAGAGACCTGCCAGATCGTGCTGTCCAATGCAGTGACGGCTCCTGCCCAGGGCAGTCTCCTGAGTGCCTACCGGGTGCTGCGGAAAAAGGATCCCACCCGGTATATGTGCTATTTCAGCAGTGATGACGCAGAATGTGCCATCGCTTCTCCGGAAGCCACCATCACCCTGCAGCAGGGACAGCTTTATATGAATCCCCTGGCAGGGACGGCAGCCCGGGGCAAAACAAAGGAAGAAGACCTAAAGAATGCAAGGGAACTGCTGGCGGATCAGAAATCCCTGGATGAGCACAATATGCTGGTGGATGATGCCCGGAACGAATTCGGTGCTGTCTGTGATTTCGATTCCATCGGCATCCGGGATTATCTGAAAGTCGTCCGCTGTGCCCGGGTCATGCATATCGGCACCACTGTGACTGGCCGGCTGCGGAGTGACAAGACGGCCCTGGACGTGATCGATATGACGGTGCCTGCCGGTGTGGTGTCCGGTTCGCCCAAAATCCATGGCTGCGAACTGATCAATGCCATCGAAAAGAACCGGCGGGGGATCTACGGCAGCACCTTGGGGCAGATCAGCCTGACAGGGGATGCAGATTTCTGCGTATTCATCCATTCCGCCTTCCTGAAAAACGGAAAAGTCACTGTGCGTTCCGGAGGCGGCATTGTCATCGACAGTGTCCCGGAAGAGGAACACCAGGAATGTTTGAACAAGGCCATGGCCATGGAAGGGGCTCTGTATGAAGCCAGTGCCCTGGATAAAGGAGGGGCGGAGAAATGATTGCATTGATCGACAATTACGATGGCTGTGTGTTCAACCTGTTCCAGCTCATCGGCCATTATCGCAGGGACATCCGGATCATCCGCAACGACCGGATGCCGGTGGCAGAGCTCCAGGCCCTGCAGCCCGACCATATCGTGATTTCTGGAGGGGGCAGCCAGCCGGAAGCCACGGGGATGGTCCGGGAGATGATCAGGACGCTTACGGGGCAGGTTCCGATCCTGGGAATCTGCCTGGGGTATCGGGCGCTCCTCAGCGCCTATGGGGCTTCTATGAGTTATCTGGACGAAATCATGCAGGGACGGGCTTCCCAGATTTCCCTTGCCACGGACTGTCCTCTCTTCAAAGGACTGCCTGGAGAAATCCAGGGCATGCGCTACCATTCCATGACCGTTCCGGAAAAAGAGATCCCGGAAGGCTTCCGGATCATTGCCAGGGCGTCCGACGGAGAAGTGATGGGGGTCCAGGCCGGAAACAGCAGCACCTTCGGAATCCAGTTCCACCCGGAATCCTTCCTGACACCGGAAGGGAGCCGGATCATGAAAAATTTCCTGGATCTGGACTGAAGCGGGCCTGCTTGTGGAGACATGCCCAGGAATGTTCGGCAGTCCGCTGGGAGAGAATTGACAGAAATCGGATTTTTGGTATATAATTTCTGCATTGGGCCTATAGCTCAGCGGTAGAGCCCCCGGCTCATAACCGGTTGGTCCAAGGTTCGAATCCTTGTGGGCCCACCAACTTTTTCCCATTCGAACTTCCTTCTTCTGAAATCGTGAGCGGATTCCGGAGTGAAGGAAGTTCTTTTTGGTATTTGTAGTACACTTCGATTTTGTCCGGATAAATAACCACCCCGGCTATCAAGGTGTCAATGAGCTGGCTGCGGTATTTAGCATCTGCCGGATCACCAGCCAGCAAAGATGTGAGGAAAAATTCAATATGATCCTGCGTCAATGTGAATGGCTGACGTTTCAGTTTTGCCCTGGAGAGCTCTTTCTCCAGGGCCTTAATTTTTTCTTCATACTCTGTGATATTTCTGGAGATTGTTTCCGATATGACTCCGGCCTCTATCGCTTTAATGGAATTTGCCACCCGCTTTTTATAGTCCTTTAATTCCGCTTCCAGGTTGTCTACAACGGGATCCGGTTCGCCTGCTGCCGCCTCCTGTATTCGGATAATCTGTTTGGCCAGCTGCCGTATGGTCTCCGGCCGGTTAAGGGCCTTCAATGTCTCCATCGCTATCCATTCTTCCAGCTTGTCCTGCCGGTAGTTCTTTCCCTTGCATCCTTTTCTGTGTACGCGATTAGAACAGCAGTAATAGGCATATGGTGCCCCGGTGTGACTAGTCCCGCTTTTCCCGATGTAGGCGGCCCCACAAAGGCCACAAGTCATTCTGCCAGTTAAAAGGTAGTTCTCCACTCTCTTTCTTGTACTCTTGTGCTTTCGGGATTCTATAAGCTCCTGGACCTTATCAAAGACTGCCCGCTCAATAATGGGAGGAACTACGCCTTCAACGTCCTCATTCCCCCAGTGATAGATTCCAATATACTTCTTATTCCTGAGCAGGTTCCCGAAATTGCTGGAGGCGAATGGACGGCCAAAAGAATTTTTATATCCCATAGCATTGAGATCCCCGGCTATCTTCTTCAGGGTCCGGCCTTCCAACACACTTTGAAAGATGAAACGAACGGCCTTCGCACTTCGCTCATCAATGACCAGTTTCCCGTCCGGGCCTTTCTTGTATCCCAGAGGGGCCCGGCCGTTCGCCTTTCCCTCCAGGGCATTTTCCGTCATGCCCCGGTGTACGTTCTCCGCAAGTTCTGCACTGTAGTATTCCGCGATCCCTTCTATCAGAGATTCCAGCAGGATACCGGACGGATCATCCGTGATACGTTCCATAGCAGACAGGACTTTCACGCCGTACTGGGCAATCTTGTGCTTATACACGGCGCTGTCATACCGGTTCCGGCTGAAACGGTTCAGCTTGTACACCAGGATATACTCGAACTGTCTCTTTTTGCAGTCGGAAATCATCTGCTGGAAGGCCGGCCGTCTGTCCGTCCTGGCAGTAAGAGCACGGTCAACATAGGTCTGTATGACCTCTAAATCGTTTCTCTGGGCGAAATCTTCACATACCCTTATCTGCCCTTCAATGGATTCTTCACGCTGTCTATCGGACGAATAGCGCGCGTATATGACACATCTTTGAGCCATGACAATTCCCTCTTAAAACAGACTCATAAAACTAGTGATACCGGAATATATCATCCAGACAAGGCCAATAAGCAGCAGGCCGTTCTCAATGATGGAAAGAATGGGCCCGTACTTCCTCATATAGAGGGGCTGATTATATACTGGGGTCCGGCCTGGATTCCCAAACGCGTTTGATATTGTAGAAAATGCCAAGATGAACACATACCATCGCGGGATAAGCGGCGAGAACCATGCCACAATGGGAAACACGAACGCAAGAATGAAAGAAATACTCTTACATTTAGCAATCAGAATATGGCAGATAATGAAATAAGCGATCATTAAAAACAGCTTGAAAATCATGTCACAACTCCTTTAACAAGGCAATAAATTGCTTTGGCACGCCTCTATTCGCGGCCAAGTCATACAAAGAGGTATCAGGATATTCAGACAAATACTTTTCATTTAGCAGCAGGCTGACGGCGAACTGGTTAGCGGTGTGTTCGACTTTATCCGCGTTTATGCTCATGGTATAAGCCTTTAGCCACTGAGTGTTGGCTGTAGGCGTGCAAAGAGCATGCCCTAGCTCATGAGCACAGACGAATAAAAGCATATTCTCTGGTGTTCTTTCATTGTCTATAATGATGAATTTAGACCTTTTATATTTCAGGTAATTACCTAACTTGCCTCCCAGGTTCCCGTAAATGATATGGATCCCCAACAGTTCAGCCAGCTTAAATGGATTATCCGTATTGTATTTACGGATAAGCTGGTGCACTTTCTTCCGAACGTCCATAACAATCACTCCTTCCGGTACTTTTTGGGAGTGTATTTCTTTTTGGCAATCTTTTTAGCCTGGATCATAGCCGCTTTTAGAGTAGCTGTGAAGGCTTCAATATCTTCAATATCCGCACCTTCTTCATAAGCAGCGGAGGAAACAGAGTTCATCATATCTTCCAGGTCCGATTCAATTTCCCTTTCATCCTGCGGGCTGAGCTGCTGATCCTCATTTATAAATTCTGGAGAAAACCGCGGGTCAATATCGGACTTCTTTACATGAAGTGCATCTGCTATTTTCTGTACGTTCCCGGCATTTGGTGTTGACCGCATAGCAAAGTATCCCGACAAGGTAGAAGTGGGGATGCCCGTCTTTTCTGACAGTTCATTCTGTGTTAAACCAGCAGACAGGTTTTTTAGATTCTTGGAAATCTGTTCACGTAATGAAATTTCAAACTTAGACAGCTTGCTACGCGGCATATATTCTCACTCCTTCATGCTTTTGTTGGATATATTATAACGAATAAAAACGTTTAAAACAAGTTTTTTTGAGTTGGCCAAACGAGAAAATTCGTTATTTATGTTGACAAAACGAATAAACTCGTTTATGATTAAGCCATGTGGAGGTGATAAAACATGGATGCTAAAATCACACTTGAAGCGGCAAGAATTAATGCCGGATATACGCAGAAAGAAGCTGCACCGCTGTTTGGCATACATTATCAGACCCTTGCGAAGTTGGAAGATGATAGTTCTGATGCGCCGTACAGTTTCATTCAAGCAATTCCCAGAGTCTATAAAATTTCCCCTGATAATATTTTTTTCGGTCAGAAAAACGAGTTTATTCGTTTATTGCGGAATGGGGAATTTTTAAAGAGCGCGTGAAAGGGGTGAACCTAATGAAAGAAATCTGGAAGCCGGTCAAACGGGACGATTACTACATCGTTTCCAATGGCGTTGAAAATGTTCTCCGGGCAGAAATCAGCCGGAGCGGGGCCGCCTATTTGGTGACAGCCCAGTTCGGGACTGAGGACGTTGCTCAACACTATGCGGACCTCATGAACAAAAAGGATGAGGAAGAAAATGAACGCGCTAGCTGAGCTGATAACGGAATACGTGAACACTCACCAGGCCGAATACCTGGCCTGGCTAGCCAATAAAAGGGGGGCATAAAGATGGAAAGAAAACAGAGAAAGAACGCGCCGCTTCTTGTGTCGCTAGTCCTGCTGCCGTACATCGTGATCCGTATGGTATTAAGCCTGTTGGCTTGGGCGATTGACGTAATTGCAGAAGGGTTCGAAACATTGGGCCCGCGCTTTCAGGGATTTGTATTCGGATTCTTCGGGGCAGTCGGCATGTTTATTTTCATTTGCTCTATGGCTATTTGGGGGTGAAGATAATGAAATTCAATAGGACAGCTTCAAACGGGCCAGCTTTCAAGAAAGCTGAAAAAGCCCTGAAGGACGCAGGTTTCAAGCAGTTCTTTATCGCGGCCACTGATATTGAAGATGGCGAAGAAGAACGGGAAGACATCGAACCGGACATCAGAATGACGGATAACCTGGGGCTGAGTATGGGCCTTGCAGTGTCCTCCGGGCTGCTGGTAAACACGATTAAGAAAGAAGAACTGCCTCCAGAAGTTGAACTGGAAGTTCTTCAAAGAGTAGTTGAGATGATATTGAAGGGCATGGGATTCAACCATGCAGAAGTGAAAACCATTCTGGATTCTGGTTTTAAAGACATGATGAACTGAAAGGAGGCAGCCATGATTGAACGGGATCAAATGGAATCGGAGGAGTTCCGTGATGTGGGCGGAATGGCACAGGGAATCATGCTGGGGTTTCTCCGCAAGCTAAAGAAGGATCCCACTGATCCGGAGGCCCTGGAATATTTCCAGTCTCCGGAGTATGAGAGGTGGTTCAACACTCCGTTGACCAAAATCTTAAAACTGTTGCCGGAAGCGGACGTGAAAACACTAGTCAGGAATGTGGAGCTAAACCACATTTCACAAGTAAAACCGGTGAAGGTTGAAAAGGTATGGAAAAGTTCACCGGGGAACCGCGCACCAATGCCAGTAAAAAAGAACGTGAAACCGCGGATCACTTACTGCAAGCGGTGCGGTGAACAGATTGTGCAGACAAAAAATGGGAACCGGAAATACTGTGCAAGCTGCGGCCAGTATCTTAAAAAGGAACTGGCTAAAGTAAATAAATCAATCCGGGAGAACCCGATTGAATCCGAAGATTTGTTGACTCTGTTCGGAGTCATGGAGAAGTCCAGAGCAGACTTCATCCAGGCAGCAAAAAAGATTGAAAAAATCCTGAGAACGCAAGCAGAGACTATAAAAAAATCCCCGTGTGGCGACACGGGGAAATAATGAGAAAAGACTCTTACACAAGAGTTATAGCCTCATTATACCACACAGGAGGCGCAATATGGCAAACAAGGCACTGGAAATAAGCCGTTCCGGCTGGAAGGTGGTCAAGGATCAGGACGGCACATACCACTTGGAGCGGAACGTCAAGATGGTGCAGACGGTAAACTACACGGACGTTTACACCAGGGAAGGCACTGTCAAGTATTACGACAGCCGGGTCCTTGCACAGAAGGATGCAAACTACATCAGCGGTTGTGAGAAGGAAGGCCGGGAAGGATACCTGCCGAAGAAGGAATCCCATAAAAGCTACATGACTTACCAGGAACTGATTGATTTCACGATTGCCTGGAAGGTTAGAACGCTTATGCAAGAGAGGAATAAATCATGAGAGGACCAGAATGGCATCCCGCCTTCTCCCTGAAGGACAGAAGGAAAAACAAGGGATACAAGACGGCGACAGCCTTCGCACACAAGATTGGCATGCTGGCTGGCAGCTGGAATTATTGCGAAAGATTGAATCGACTGCCCAGCAGTTATCTAATGGCACAAAAAGTGAAGATATAAAGTCGATTGAGCCGTTACGCGTTTCATACGACGAACGAAAGCTGGTGTTAAAGGTGGCAGAAGCTCCCGTACAAGTAACGGATGAAGCTGCCACCCCCCCTAGAAACGTTGTTAAAATAACGCCTTCAACGATTGACCTCATAGCCAAACTGAACATAGCCATTAAAGATGTGCTCAGGGAAGGCAGCGAGGAACAGCAACGAGAGGTTATATCCTGGATGAAAAGCTACCTTTTAGGGCTGGAAGCCGGTATGGATGTAGCGAGAAAGGAAGAATCATGAAGAACTGCAAGCTCATTATGAGCGTAGAGCAAATGAAAGACCATCAAGCATGGCTTGACCTGCGGAATAAAGGAATCGGCGGGAGTGATGCCGGAGTCATTGCCGGTGTCAATCCATGGAAAAGCGCCTGGAAGCTCTGGATGGAAAAGACGGGACAAGCGGAGCCGGATGATCTGTCCGACAATGAAGCCGTTCTCTGGGGAACAAAGCTGGAGCCGATTGTGGCAGAACGGTTTACGGAAGTCACAGGGAAAAAGGTCCACCGGCAGGGCATGGTCCAAAGTACCGAATACCCATGGCTGTTCGCGAACGTGGACCGGATGATAATAGGAGAAGATGCCGGGCTGGAAATCAAGACGGCCAATGCACGTACTGAAGCGGCATGGAACGGAGATAATATCCCAGACAGTTATTATCTCCAATGCCAGCATTACATGCTGGTCACGGGAATCAACAAATGGTACATCGCTTGTTTGATTGGCGGCCAGCATTATGTGCAGAAAGAAATTCCCCGGAACGAGGAAGACATAAAGTTGCTTTTCCAGATGGAAAAAGACTTCTGGGAAAAGAATGTAATCGGCGGAGAGATGCCACCGGTGGACGGTGGCAGCGATTGTCAGAAAGCCCTGGTCGAAAAGTTCCATGGTGGCCAGTCTGATCCGGTGGAGCTTCCCACAGCTGCCGATGCTTTGAAAGAATACGACACGGCCAAGGAAAATTACGATACCGCGAAGTTCTTCTTTGAAGAAGCGAAAAACAAGCTATGTACCATCTTAGGCGACAACGAAGTTGGCACCTGCGCCGGAAGGGTATTCACCTGGAAAGCCCAGGCCGGGCGGGTAACCATCAATCGAAAGAAACTGCAAAAGGATTTTCCAGAAGCATACGAGGCATGTAAAAAAGTCGGGGATCCTGTTCGGGTATTACGTGTAAAGGATTAAAGGAGGAATAAATCATGACTAGTATCAACGGTGGATTAATGGCGAAACGGCAGGCACAAATGACCCAGGCACAGCCCCAGGCGAAAGAATCGACAGCGGCATTGATGAACATGTTGCTCAGTAAGGAAGGCTATCAGAAACGGTTTGATGAACTTCTGGGCAAACGGTCCCCTCAATTCATCAGCAGCATCGTGAGCCTTATGAACGCGGACAGCGCGCTTATGTCGGCTTTCCATGATGCGCCTGTGACCATTATCCAGAGCGCACTCCAGGCAGCATCCTTTGACCTTCCTATTAACCCGGCACTGGGATATGCGTACCTTGTCCCTTTCCGCAACAGCAAACGGAATCGTATGGAAGCCAGCTTCATCATGGGGTATAAAGGCATGCTCCAGCTGGCCCTGCGGACTGGAGTATACAAACGGATCAACGTTGTGGATGTCAGAGCCGGGGAGCTGAAATCTTATGACCGCCTCCGGGAAGATATTGAACTGGAATTTATCGAAGATGAAGATGAACGGGAGAAAGCGCCCATTATCGGTTATGTCGGGTACTTTCAGATGATAAATGGTATGGAAAAGACCATTTACATGACCGTGAAACAGCTGGAGGCACACGAAAAGAAGTTCCGTCACGGCAATTACATGAGCCGGGGATGGAAGGAAAACCCGGACGCTATGATGCGGAAAACCATCATGCGCAAGCTCATCGGTAAGTGGGGGCTGATGAGTGTCACTTATCAGAGCGCGGATCCCTCCGTGCTGCGGGCAGCCCAGGCGATTGCCACCGGTACCTTTGACGATGAGGACAAGCCGGACTATGTGGTGGACGTTAACGCCAGCGAAGCAGAGGAAGCTCCGGATCAGGAACAGCCCCAGGGCACCATTGACCCCGGCACTCCTTTCACTCCTGAAGAACTGGGAGACAAATAACCAGGTGGGGAGATTTCTCCCCACTGAAAGGAGGTGTTGAATCATGGGACGGCCATGGATCAAATTATCAACGGCCATGTTTGACGATGAGAAAATCAAACTCATTGAATTGATGCCGGACGGAAAAGCCATGCTTGTCATCTGGCTGAAACTTCTTTGCTTTGCCGGAAAGACAGACAATGAAGGTGTCTTTCGTTTTACAAAAGAGATTCCTTACAACGAAGAAATGTTTGCGAGTATCTTCGGTGAGAATATCAATACCGTAAGACTTGCCCTGCAAACCTTCATAAAGTTTGGAATGATGGAAAAAATTGAAGGCACCTATGCTTTGACAAACTGGACAAAGTACCAGAGTGAAACGGCAGCCATTGAAAGAGCTAAAGAAAAGAAGCATGAACGGCAGAAAAGGTGGAGGGAAAAACAAAAAACTCTACTTTTAGGAACGACTTCTCAAAAAAGAGACGTCTCCAAGACGTCTCCGAGACCGTCTACAGACGTTAAAGAGACGCATACAGAATTAGAAGAAGAAAAAGAATTAGAAGAAGAACTAGATATAGAAGGTACTACTTCTAAAAATAAAAATAATTGTTTAGCTGCTGCTGCTGCTTTTAATAATACCTTCTCTAAGACAGAACTACTAACAAGGAATCACGGTAAACAATCTCCTGTAGGTGTTAAAACTGTGGACTTCTACAACAAGAACGTCTTTCCCCTTTCAAGCAGTTACGAGAGGGAAAGATTACTGGATCTGGCGGACGAATACGGCGATGAATGGTGTATAGCCGCTTGCAAGGAAGCTATAGACCACCAGGCAAGGTCCATCGCGTACATCGACAAAGTTCTCCGTACTTGGAGAGCTAAAGGGTACAAGAAAATCCCTGATAAAAAGAGTGCTCCTGTACTGGACGACCAATATAACGACATTCCTTTTTGACTTCAATGCCCCTAGCGTGAACAAAACACAGCCTAGAAAACGATAAAATCAAAAACAGGTAGAAAGTTTATGCGGGCAGCATAAAAACCGTTCAGAAACGAAATATGGAGGAATGGAGGATGGAAAGCATGAAAACGGTGTATCAATGTGAAACCTGCGGCATGATTTTCAAAACCGCGGAGGAATGTGAGGCACATGAAAAGCTGCATATAAAGCCTCTGGGAATCTGCTCATACCTGGGCTGCCGGACTCCCTATAAGGTCCAGGGAGTCAAAGACGAGCTGTACCCGCGGGAAATCCACGTAAGACTCTCCAACGGGAAACTTGGCTACTACAGCCTGGAAAGAGTTGAGAATATCGAGGGAGGCGAGACACGTGAAAAAGGCTGAAGCGATTGTCCAGGACGATGATTTCCGCGCCATGCTGGAACGGATCAAACAGAAGGCGGCTCAGCACAAAAACGTGGTGGTGCTGCCTCCGCCTCCGGAAGATGGGATCATCTGCCCCCGGTGCCACAACACCGGATGGATTGAAGTAAACAAGGACGGACGCACTTATATGGCCCATTGTTCGGCATGCTACGAACAAAGACAAGTAAACAGACGTTTGAAGCAATCCGGAATTAGTCCGGAAGATTACAAGCGATATACTCTGGAGAGCTTTGACGGAATCCGGAGTCAGACGGCTGCCAGGATGCTCAACCTGGCTAAAGGCTATCTGCGGTGCCACAAAAAGAATGGCCCCGGCTTCGGTATCTTCGGCGGTAGCGGCCTGGGGAAAACACACATCTGCATAGCGGTGTGTCAGGGACTCACCAGACAATACGGGGAACCGCACTATTACTTTTCGTATAGGAGCGAGGTCCCGGAACTCTTGAAGGCAGCCACCGGCTACCGGGAGGACTATGACACGGCCATGAACAAGTGGAAGTCAGTCCCGAACCTGTACATTGACGATCTGTTTAAACTGGCGGGGACGGTGAAAGACGGGCATTTGGCTGACGTGGACCGGGAAGAACTGCGGCTGATGTTTGACCTTATCAATGCCAGGTACATCAACCATCTCACCACGATTTTTTCCAGTGAGTTCCAGATTAAAGATATAACCGCGATTGATGCAGCCCTGGGGAGCCGGATATACGAGATGATTAATCCCTACGGGCTGTATGTGACCGGGAGGAATCAGAGAATAGGAGGCTAAACAATGAGATTCAAGAAGCTGTTTCCACTGATTGTGGATACGAACATTGAAGTTCAGACGCGGGATGGAGAAACCATGCTCAATGGTGATCCGGCGGCTATGACGTGGGATTCCATCGAAGAAATCAAGAATCGAGAAATTCTTGAAATCGTTGCATGTGCCAATAAGAACGAAGACGTAGTGATGCTCATCACCATTGAGGACGAATAAAGGAGGCAGAGACATGAAAAGCAAGGTTTTGTATTTCCCCAGGGATGTAGAAGTAAGAATTACTCCAAAATCTGTTGTGACCGATGAATTTCGGCAGCAGATCCGTGACTCATTCCGGGACTATACCTACGGAACCCGTGAGGACTACCGCTATCAAGACAAGCTGGCATACATCAATTTAATCCGGGAAGAGAACTTCAAGGTTGATGCAGAGGACCTTATCAATGAGTACATCAAGGACCAGATATGGGATCAAGGCGAGTTTAACCTGGACGATTTCAAAAGCTTCGAAATCCTTGAAAGCCTCATCAACTTAGGCATAGACAGGAGCTTGCAAGACTGGCACCATTGGTCAGGAGACCATCATCTTGACGAACCGGCATGCAGATTTGTGCTGGCGGCTATCGAAGAAGTCATGAACTACCCGGATAGCGATAGTCCGAAAGAAACAAATACAGGAGGCGAAACTCATGACTAACACAAAAAAGCGTAAGAAACTCATCTGGGGAGCAATGATGCTGATGAATGACATTCAGCGGTGCAAGGGCTGGCATGAGCCGCTGAAAAGTTACATGCGTCTGCTTTTCCGTAGAGACGGTAGGACCATCAGAAAAGCGGCCATTCGAGTTACCTCTGCTTGATGAGGAGGACACGAATGGGAATGAATGAAGGCTTGAAAGATTTTTACCGCCGGCAGCGAGTATGCAGCCGGTGTGGGAAAATCTTTAGACTGCCGCCGCAAGGTCGGTATATCAATTTCATCAAGAAGCACGGCCACAAGCTGTGCTTCTGCTCTGAGAGCTGCAAGCACAAGTACCTGGAGGAGGATGAAAAGCAATGCTGAAAGACCCATCGTTTGAACCCGGTGCAAGCTACGTTTACACGTTCGGCACCGCGGTGTTCGACAGCTACGATGATGCAGAGAATGAACTGCTGGAAGTGCTGATCGCAGAAGTCACCGATCCCGGAAGTGTGCCGGTGGAGCGGATCAGAGAAGCCAGGGAGAAGGCTGGAGAAGCCTACAAAAAGCTACTGGAGGACCGGAAAATCTATCAGGAGGTGGACGAAGATGTCGATTGAAGAACCGACCCTGGAGGAAACCGTTGAACTGCTGGAGCTAGAGAATTATCACCTGCGCCAGGAAATCGACCAATACCAGGCAATCATTAGCCAGCTGTGCACGAAATGCGATGTGCAGAGAATGGTTATCCAGGCGTTGACGAAAGGAGACAAGGACAATGAGAGACCTGCATGAGCTAGATAAATACCGGCTGCCGAACGCGGTTCTAATCAGCATCTCATTTTTCGGCGGTGATCCAAAGGGAAACGGAGTGTTCCGGGTACGGACTTTCAAGAGCGGACGGCGGTTTCAAGTTATCGCTACGGACGGTGGCGGCTGGGATCATGTTTCCGTGACTCCGCTGGACAAGCCGAACAAGATTGCCACCTGGGACGAGATGTGCGAAATCAAAGATATGTTTTTCCTGCCGGAGGAAGAAGCAATCGAGTTCCATCCGAAGAAGTCAGAATACGTCAACCTTGCCAAGAACTGCCTCCACCTTTGGCGTATGAACGATGGCCGGGAATGGCCGGACCCGTACAAGGAAGCGGAGGCACGAAAGGACGAGGACCAGCGCAAGGCCAAAGAACGCTGGGGGATTGCGTAGGAAGTTGTTCCAGGATGAAACATGTTCTGATTCCATTTTGGAAATAGCTCAGAGAAAAGAGGAATAAACATGGCCCATTCATGTAGATGGTGTGCGTTGTGCTTTGACGGAGAAGTCGTCTTTTGTAACCATTACGAAAAGCCGATGAGTGAGAAAGCTGCAAAGCGGACAAATATGTGCCCGCATTTCCAATTTGTTCCGATTGATGCGTTTGACGAAATAAAGTATGACCCGGAGCGAGGGAAGAAAAAAGGTAAGAAAGCCGATGTGAAAATCGAAACAATGTCTTTGTTTTAAATGGGAGAGGAAGGGAAAGATGTGAAACGCAAGGCGCTCAGTAAAAAGACCCGGCAGATGGTCTACGAGAAATGCCATGGCCATTGTGCCTACTGCGGCTGCGAGTTGGCATACAAAGATATGCAGGTGGATCATGTCGACTCTTACTATCTCAATGACCCTTACAACTGGTGGGGGCACCGGGAGAAGTCCAAGAGCGAGGATGAATTAAACAGGCTGGACAACCTGATGCCAGCTTGCCGGATGTGCAATTTTTACAAGGGCGGTGGGACCCTGGAGGAATTTAGAAATAATCTTCAGCATACCCTGCTGCCGAACACCATAAGGCCATTTCAGTTTAGATTGGCTGAGAAGTATGGGCTGGTGGAAGTCCATGAAAAGAAAATTAAGTTTTACTTTGAAAAGGAGGACGAAAGTGAAAGATGACTTGAAAGAAGCGATACAGGCTTTGGTCACTTATTGCCAACATCACAACGATGAGTGCCTGGTCAAGGGAAACTGTCCTATGTGCGGCCCCGACGAGGAATACTTCTTGTGCAAACCGTGGGACCAAGCACCGTTCTTATGGGATGCTGACGATTTAACTGAACGGCTTAAAAAAATTCGAGAACTAGTGCGGGATGGAGAGTTGAAGGAGGTTAAAGAATGAGATTTAAAAAACTGTTCCCACTGGTCTGTGCCGACTACATCAATATTGACACGGACGAAGGGAAAGTGGTGTTTAGCGGAAGAACCGATGATATTTCGCTGAAACTGGCCAGAAGCATCAAAGAACAGAGAGTGGTCAGCATCGACAGCTACATGGACGAGGATAATAACGTAGCTGTTGCCGCGATTACCATTGAGGACCCTAATCCAACAGTGGCAATTTACAAAAGGAGAAGCCAAGAATGATTAAAGTCGAAAACATTAACGTCTGGGGATGGGAACATTCTATCCGGGGAATGAGAAACCCGCTTGCTTCCTGGGGCAAGTCGGACAGCTATCGAGACGAGAACGGCGAATTCGTGGTAGGCGAAAATGACATTGCCTTAATGTGCAGGTTGTGTCAGGCCGGGCCGGAGCACAGAAAATTCATGCGACAGCTGTTTATCAGCATGGACATTGTGGCACCATTGTACTGGTGGAAAGAATACGACACCTACAAGGTCGGCACGGTAGCGGACTCCTGCTCTACCATGCATACCATCCATAAGCGAGATTTTCACTTTGAAGATTTCAGTAGCGAGCACATGAGACAGCTAACTCAGGATGTCCTGAGAGACATCATCAGGCTGTTAAACAAGTACCGTGAACAGTACGTGGAAACGGGAAACGAAGATGCCTGGTGGCAGCTCATCCAACTCCTGCCGGAGTCTTACAATCAGATGAGAACCATCACAATGACCTACGAAAATGCTTACAGCATGATTCACCAGCGGTCCGGGCATAAGCTGGATGAATGGAGAGAGTTTGTAGAAGTCCTCAAAGAATTACCGTATATGAAAGAGCTGCTGGAGGCAGGTTGAAAAAATACGAATTCTCGAAACGAAAGGATGGTTGTGATGAGAAACAAGGCGACGGAAAAACTGCTGGCTCTGGCAGCACAGCATCCGAAGCTGCCAATCATGGCATTGGTTGACAGCGAAGTGGTAGGTAACGATGATTTTAATACCTGGTGGGGAGATGTTTTTGACGTATCAATCGAAGAACTTTGGGGAAACCCGAATGAGGACGGCAAGACTTGGACCAAAGATGAGGCATTAGGGGACGTATTCGATTTTGCGGACTATAACAGTGAATATCTGGGCGATCGTCACGACGACTTTGAACAGATGTGGGATATGGACGACAAGGAGGCCGAAAGGGTTTTCAAAGAATGGATTAACGAAATTCCCTGGAAGAAATGCATTGTCTTGCACGTGGGTACGCCAGACAGCCTATAAAAAGGAGAATGAAGAATGAATAGAATCATTTTATTGGGACGTTTAGTGAAGGATCCGGATGTGAAAGTCACCACCAGCGGGAAAACGGTATGCGCGTTTACCCTGGCGGTTGACAGACCGTTTGCCGGGAAGGACGGAAAGCGGGAAGCCGACTTCATCAACATTCAGACGTGGAACAAAACCGCGGAGACGGTTGGCAATTACGTGAGCAAAGGGCAGCGGCTCCTGGTTGAAGGACGTTTGCAGATTAGAAGCTATGACGGAAAGGACAGCCAAAAACACTACGCTACGGAAGTAATTGCGGACCGGGTGGAATTTATCGAACGTAAAGAAAAAAACGCTCAGACGGAGAATATGACGCCAAAACAAGGCTTTGAAGGTATGGGGCAGGATGTGACACAGACTTTCAACGAGGAAATTCCGTTTTAAGGCAGAGAAGGAGGAAGCGTTGTGAAGCAAGGAACATATCGAGGCTGGTGCAAATGGTGTGGGGGATGGGTATTTGGCAATCTTCTCTGTGGATACCACGGAGAAAAATACATCTTTGTAAACGATCCCGATGATGATGAGATTTCCGGAATCCATCCCGTTGATCCGGACAGTGTGGGAAAGTACAGCGGGTTCGATACTCCTGGCGAATACTTGTATGGTGGGGATATTTGCAAGGATAAGCTCGGATATATGGGCCTGGTCTTGTATAACAAAGAAAGCGGAACGTGGACTTGGATACGTCAAGACGGAACGGAATACCGCCTAGCGGATGTCTTTAACAATCTTGATTGGTACGACACCCTGCATGAAGGCTTGAAAACGAATGAGGCCGATGAGTCAATGCTGATTATGGTGTTAGAAGATAAGGGGATTTTGGAAAAGAACGCAGAAGGGAGAAAAGAATAATGGATCAGATTAAAATGAAGATTATCGGAAACGGCCAAATGCCGGTGAAAAAGACGAAAGGCGCAGCAGCCTATGACTGCTACGCACGTATCGACAATTACCGCAGAAAGCTCATTTTGAAAGCTGGAGCACGCGGAGTCAAGGTTCCTCTGGGGTTTGCTGTTGAGCTGCCCCAGGGATACCGCATGGAAATCTATATGCGCAGCGGGACGGCCTTAAAGACCGGCCTCCGGATTTCCAATGGCGCGGGGATTATCGACAGCGACTACCGCGGAGAAGTCAATATTCTGTTGGACCGGCTGGAAACCAAAGAACGGGGCGTGGACTTTGACACCATCGAAGACGGGGATAGAATTGCCCAGGCGATTATCGTAAAAGACCCTGAATATGAAGTAATCCAGGTGGACGAACTGAGCGAAACCGAACGGGGCAACGGCGGCTTCGGGAGCACCGGGGTGAATGATACGGTCGAATCGGAAGCTGAGGCCGCAAAATGAATGTACCAGAGATATACGGCATTTTTCTCATCTGTTTTCTTTCCGGCGTGTTCGTAGGAGCCGTGCTTCTGGCCTTCTACGATGCTTCTCACGAAAACGACTGGCGGAGTGTAGAGCAGTGACTTACCGACATGAGGAACCAGAAATGGAAAATGAAGCGCTTCGGCGAGAACCTGAGCTTTTTGAAGCGCTACTGCCTAAAGCACAAGCACCCAGCTGACTGTGCCGGATGCGCGCTCAAGGGGAATGATCACTGTACCCTGCATGATATGCCCCAGGTATGGGAAACGTGGGACCTGGCGGAACGGCTGGCCAGAGCAGCTGACGAGGTGAAAAAGTATGGTCAACGGAAAGCGTAAAGGAAAGGCTGGGGAGCTGGAGGCCGTGAGGCTGTGCAAGTCGGAAGGCTACGACTGTCACCGGACAGCTCAGTTCTGTGGAAACAACGAGGAAGGGGCGGCCGACATTGTCGGCCTCCCTGGAATCCATGTAGAAGTCAAGCGCGTGGAGAAGCTCAACATTGATGATGCCCTGGACCAGAGCACCAGGGACGCGGGAAAAACTGACCATGCTGTGCCTATCGTCTTGCATCGGCGGAACAACACCAGGTGGAAGGTTACGATGGATGCACGCGACTGGTTTAGGCTGTACCGGGAATGGGAAGCAGGTGGAAAACCGTGAGAAACTACTGGAAGTGGGCGTACTGGTTCCTATTCCTGCTGGCCGTCATGCTGGGATTATGGGCTGTCAGTATGGGAGTGATATGTCTGTATCTGCTGCTGTAAGGAGGCGGGAAACATGACGTTGAAAGAGCTATGGCCGATGATATACGAAGATGCTAAGCTACTGTTGGCGGAGAAGGCTGAAGGCACGCATGTACGGCTTATTGGATGCTGGGCCAAAACCACAGTACCGAAACCGGATATGGTGCGTTTTATGGAAAGAAACGTGTATAAAATCGGGCATGACAATATCCTGAAAACCGAGTGCGTGCTTATTACCCTGAATGATCCGGAGGGAAGTGGTGAAGAATGACGGACGTCAGTATTCCGGGCGTCAGCAGGCAGCAGCTGAAGGCCATCAAGAATATGGGACTGCCGGAGCTGAGAAAGTGGCTGCTGGCTTACTCCTGGAACGTTTACAACATCGGGGTGGCGGACTGCAAGGACGCACTCCGGAAGGAGTTTGGCTTCGGGGAAAAGCGGCTAAAAAGGATGACGGATTACATGGAAAGCAGGATTCAAGAATCCGCAAAGGTGCAGATAGAAAGCGAAGGGGGCAGCATGAATGAACCGTGAAGTGAAAGCACATTTTCAAAACATATCGAACCTACTTGGATCAGCAGACACGGAGTTTTCTTATCTGTCTGCAAAGCTGACGTATGACGTTGAGTCAAGACGGACGCACGGAGCGATACTCCAGGCGGTTTCCAGACTGGAGAAGCTGAAAGAACAGATAGAACAGGAAGAAAGCTGGTTTAATGAGCAGCTTGAGGAAGAAAAGGAGCATTAAAATGAGAAACACTAAAATGACGTTTGGCCAGGCACTGGAGATTGTGAAAATTGGCGGCCGTTGTGCCAGGACGCGCTGGAACGGAAAGAACCAGTACATCGAGCTGGCCACTGACATAAGCTATCAAAACAACGACTGCAAGTGCACACCTTTTTACGAGACCAGCGAGAACGCTGCCATTGTTTTTGTCGGAAAATCCGGAACACAAGTGGGTTGGCTGGCAAGTCAAGCGGATATGCTATCGAACGACTGGTATGTGATCCCGGAAGGACATCTTGAATGTACCTCCGATAGACCCCCATTCGACCCAAAAAGCGATATGATCCACCGGCCTAACCACTACACTTGGCGTGGCGGCATGGAGTGCGTGGATATTGCAGACGAACTTTGCCGGGGCCAGGACGGTATCAAGGCTTATCTCATCGGCTGCGCGGCGAAGTACATCTACCGTTATCCCAAAAAGAATGGCCTCCAGGACCTGGACAAGGCCATCGAGTGCTTGAAGATGCTGCGGAACCGGGAGACCAGGGAGGCTTCAGCAGCAAAATGAACGGAGGTGGTGGCATTGAGCCAGGCCGAAGATACTATAGAATTTTGCCTCACGTACCGGGCCCAGATTGAAGCTGCCGTCCTGGAAGCAAAGATGGGTGCTGGAGGCGCGGGGCATACGGGCGGCATGGGGAGCGGACACTGCCGGGTATCTGATCCGACTGCCATCAAGGCTATACGGCTGCTGTCTCCCGTTACTGCCGTTGATGTTCCCTTCGGGCCCTTTATCGCCGGAGCCAGGGAAAGGGTGCATCTTAGGCATCCGGAGAAGTGGTTGAAAGTTGTGAAGGCGGTGGAACAGAGATTTCTGCCTAGTACAGGCAAGGCTGGGGACTTCTACCGCTCCAGGTACTGTGACAGGGACTTATGGAGAAGGACCTGCACAGATCTGCATATCACGCACGGCGTGTACTACGCATATCGGAAAGAAGTCATTTACTACGCGGCCTTGTTTGCGGTGCAGCTAGGACTGGCAGAACCGACTCCCTACGGACTCAAACTGACGAAATAAAAATGCCCTGGTGGTCAATTCCACCAGGGTTTTCTTTACGTTCTCTTCTTCATCCTCCGGAGCTTTTCGACTATGAGCTTTTCAGCCCAGGGCGGCGGGATCCGGATTCCCATCTCCCACTTTTCAATAGTGGACTTCGGAATTTCCAGCTTCTCGGCCATTTCTTCCTGGGTTAAGCCGGCTGCCTTGCGGGCCTCCTGAATTTTACTAGACATTTAAGGCCACCAGCTTTCCGTCCTTTACTACGTCCTCTGATTCCGCGTCATTCTCCCAGTTTTCCGGGAGAACGATGGACTTGTCGTAGTAATCATAGACAACACCATCATCGGGATCAATGGGGGTATCCGGTATCTGGGCGATGGATACGTAGAAATCTTTCGTGTTTTTCTGGTCCTGCTGAACAAGGCAATTCCAGTTATGCACACACCGTTTCACGGCTTCCTCCATGGTGATGTCCAGGCCCAGAACGTCCTGCAATTCATCCCCACAGGTTTTGTAGGTCCGTGTGGAAATAGCGATAGTTTTCATGATTTATTCCTCCTCTTTATCTTCATCTTCGCTGGTTAAAGGTTCACCGTTCAACCATTTCCCCTTGGCTGCTTCAATGACTTCATCCGGGCCATAGGGATTAATGTCGGCTTCATGCAGGGCTGTCAAGAAGTCGTTTTTACTCCAGCCCACATCGGGAATGGCTTCTTCCACGATTGCCTGGAAGGTATCGTCATCGAGACAATCCGGAAGGACGTTTTCGTACTGGAAGCTGCCGTCTCCCGTGTCCACCCAGAACCAATAGTCTCCGGACTCATCAAGAGGATCAATCCGGAAGGGTTCAAAGTCGGCGGTGTAGCCGCACTGATAGGCGATGTCCAGAGGCATGCCGTCCACCTTTACATGGATCACTTCACCATCCAGCCCGTCAAGCTGGCTTTCCGTACCCAGGATTTCATATTTCTTCATTGTCGTTTCCTCCCTTTCTTTACTGTCACCATTGTACCTCCCAATGGGAGGTAAATCAACAATTATCTAGAATCTGTGTACAATTTAAAAGTGGAGGCCGACTTTTGATTGGAGTCGGCTGGAACCAGGGAATCATGCCTGCTGGCGATCCGCGTATTGGTAGATGCACATGGTCAGCAGTTCTTCCGTGATGGGAGTTCCTGCCGGGAACTGGTGGCAGTACAGCTCATGTCCCCAGTCATGCTGTTTAACCTGGGCCTTGGCATTGGACTTGAAAGCCATACATTCAAGGACCTGGCTGCCAGGGAGCTTATCCAGGCAGAACAGGATGTAGGATCCGTTGAGATTCACAAGAGCATGGCAGAAGGTTTTTCCGGTTTCGGTGATTTTGATTTTCATGATGTTTTCTCCTTTCATCTTACAGATTCTATGGCAGCTTCAACTTCTTCTTTGTCTGCCGGGGAATAAGAGTAGGTGTATTGAACACCATACTTTCCGGTGGCCAGGCTGAGCCGCATATACTGACCGTTTTCAAGCTGGTAGTATTCTCTGCTGTAACCATGGCCTTGGTTCAACTTTACGATTCTTTTCATTTTGTTTTCTCCTTTCGGATAGGTGGTGGATTATTTTCAAATGGAAGCAGGCTTTTATGGATGCCTGCTGGAACCGTTTCATTTGTCGAATGGCTGCCGAATGACTTCATCGTAGTCTTTGCAGTATTCCTTAATGCTCTTTTCTTCTTCTTTCCAGATTTCATTTCTGCGATTCTTCAGTCCAATCTTGTCGAGGATTTCTCCAACTTCCCAGACAATCCTGATGCTGATTTCAACCTGTGTCCACCATTCTTCGGATTTTTCTTTGTGGCTTCTGTAAAGAGCTTCGAAGTACCTGTAGGCGTTGCCTCTGTAATTCCGTTCGATGGTGTCGATGATTTTTTCCTTTTCCATAATGCTTTCTCCTTTCTAGGTCTTTCTTTAAATTATTTGTTTTCGTTGACTATATCTTCATTTTGACACCTACATAATACCTCCCATTGGGAGGCGTGTAAAGAATTATCTCTGCTTTGACTACAATTTATTTTTCAGGCCATTCCTAGAATGGATTTGACAAGACTCTCTATATATGCTTAGAATGAGCTAGGCACCGTGGGTGGATTCAACTGCATACGCGACTTTCCTGAGACCTCTATAAGGTCTCTTTTCTTTTACCACCGTTGCTGTCGCCGAGCATGATCCATCCGGTGCTTTCCTCGCGGGTGCCTGGGACTTTTTTGTGAAAACCTCCTTTCGCCTGGGCATCCCTAGTTCGCGAGGATCATTTGGATTGAAAGGCGGGAATTATCGGCGGGAAAAAGCAAAGCTGAGCAGGATTCCGGTTGAGCGTTTATATATTGGTATATGACTCTCAACCAGTAAAAGACGGAAAAACAGCCCGTGGAAGCTGATGCAGCCTTGCTTCAAAGGCAATGAAAAAAGTTTAAAGAAACTTTGAACCAAAAAGCCAAAAGGTTCAAAGTTTCTTTAAACCTCCGGATGGGAGGGAGGTGAACATAAAAGATGGGAAAAAGAGAAAGCATCCTGGAAGTTCGGGAGATTGACCAGGCTACTGGGGAAGTGATTGCATCCGGAAGCCGGAAGAAGTGGTTCCAGAATTTCCGGAGAAAGCAGGGGTACCTTTTCCGTCCCCAGGCGCATTACGTCCGTGTGTTCACCGGAGCAAAGCTGCCACCGGAAGTTTCAGCAAAAGACGCGTACCGTTTGTACCTGCTCATTGATAGGCTGGAAAACGGGACTAACAGACTGGTTTACCGAAGCGATCACACCAACAAGAGTATGAACGTGGAGCATATCGCGGAATATCTCAATATGCCGTATACCTACGCTTCGACCTTCGTAGCCAAAATGATCCGCGCTGGAGTCATGGCCAGGGGCAGAATTGAAGTCGGACACAGCAAGGTGGTGTCCTACTACTTCAATCCGCTTTACTACATCCGGGGCAAATGGCTGAGCTATCAGCTATACACACTGTTTCAGGACCAGTTAGACCCCGTCCTTCCGGAATGGGTAAAACGCAAATTCGCGGAGGAGCATCGGGATCCGGAAGATGATGAAGAGGAGCAGGAAATCGATGTTCCTGGCTTCAATTCGTAGGTATAGACTATAAGGCAGACAATAAAAAACCGCTCAGAAACGATTCTACGCGCCGTTCTGAGCGGTTTTCTTTTGGAGGAAGGGCAGGTGATAGGGTGAAAAGCATACGGCAGACAATCTCCAAGCTGTGCAAGGGGCTGAGATACAAGCACCACATCATTGTGCTGTATTCCGTCCGGCAGTGCTGGAGCACGCAGAATGACTGCGTTATCAAGGTGCGATCCCTGGACCTTTACTATCCTCCCACCGGAAGCAAGGTAAACCTGTACCGGGGAACGAAGGAAATCCAAGTGCTGTTGAAACTGGTAGAGTTTTGGAAATTCATTGAGGCGGGAGGTGATGCAGATGATTTCATCCAGCAAGAAGAACACAGACGAAAAGAAGAATGGAAGAAACGGCAAGCAGCCGCAGCCGCCTCAAAGTGACGCTGACTTCAAATTCCTGGCGCTGTCCATTCTCCCCAGGAACCTGACCAAGGCATATCGGACGGCATATCAGATTGACGAGGATCATTATGATAGAGAGGACAGCCGGAGCGCCAAGAAGCTCCAGGAACAGTTCCTGGCTACCGATATTGGCCACTATTTCATGAAAGGCGTCCAGTATGGACTGGGGATTAATCCGGATGCAGCCGACACTGCCGAGATAATTGGATTTTTCTCCAATGCTATGAGAGGACAGATTCAGGACCAGTTCGGCCTGGACCCGGCATTAGCTGACCGACTCAAGGCCGGGGAGACCCTGGCCAAGATTCAGAAACTCTTAACCAATTCTATTGAGGTTAAAGCCGACACCAGCTTTGCCGATGCCCTCAGCAGGGCACGAAGACGGGTAGCCAAGGGGGAGCGTGATGCACCGTGAGAGCTTCCAAAGGTAGCGGTGAGTCACTCAGCCCGCAGCAGATGAGCCAGCTAGCGGAGTTTGCTGCCGGTTTTACCCATGATCCTGTAGGCTTTGTCTGGGCGGCTTTCCCGTGGGGAGAGCCTGGATCCCTGGCAGATCAGCAGCCGGACCCCTGGCAGCTTTCCTTATTGGAGGATGTTGGCCGGGGACTCCGGAGCCCGCAGCAGGTGATCCAGGAGGCTGTAGCATCCGGGCACGGCATAGGCAAGTCGGCGCTGGTGTGCTGGCTGATAATCTGGGCTATGAGCACGTTCGAGGACTGCAAGGGCGTTGTGACGGCCAATACGCAGAACCAGCTCCTTTCTAAGACCTGGCCGGAGCTGGCCAAGTGGCACCGACTATCCATTACTAGGCCCCTGTTCACGTACACGGCGACTTCATTCTTTAGCGTGGACCCGGAGCACGAAAAGACCTGGCGTATGGACGCGCTGCCATGGTCAGCCCAAAACCCCGAAGCGTTTGCAGGGCTGCACAACCAGGGAAAACGCATCCTGGTCATATTTGATGAAGCCTCAGCCATAGATTCGGCCATCTGGGAAGTCGTTGAAGGGGCACTGACCGACTCCAAGACCGAAATCATATGGACGGCCTTCGGGAACCCCACCCGGAACAGCGGGCGGTTTTATGATTGCTTCCACAAGTTCCGGAGCATCTGGCATACCCGGCAGATTGACAGCCGGGATGTAGCCATTTCCAATAAAGCTCAGCTACAGCGGTGGATTGAGCAGTATGGAGAGGATACCGATATTATCCGCGTCCGCGTGAAAGGCCAATTCCCGCAGATGGGCGATGCGCAGCTTATTTCTGTTGAGGACGCCCAGGGAGCGCTGGACCGGTACAAGGTCATGGATCCGGAAGCCTTCAAGGACCTTCCAGTTATTTTCGGGATTGACCCGGCATGGGAGGGCGATGACCTACTAGTGTGTTCAATGAGACAAGGCAACTACAGCAAGGTGCTTTTTACGATGCCAAAGAATGATGATGATTTCCGGACGGCCGGAAAGATTGTAGCCCTGGCCCAGGAGCACAACATGGCCCACGGCTTCATAGATATGGGATACGGCACCGGCATCTATAGCTGCATCAAGCATCTGGGATGGGGAGACCGGTTCACGCTGGTTTCTTTTGCCGAAAAGCCGGACGACACCTATTACCTCAATAAAAGGGCTGAGATGTGGAGCAAGCTCAAACAATGGGTGCATGAGGGCGGCGCCATCGAGAGCCAAGACATCTACAATGACCTAATCGGGCCGGAAGCCTTCATCAACAATTCCGGCAGATTTCAATTAGAGAGCAAGAAAGATATGAAGGAAAGGGGACTTCAATCCCCAAACTACGGTGACGCACTGGCGCTGACCTTTGCGGCACCTGTGTCAACGGGGCAGTTTACCCGTTTCAATTCCCTCCGAAAATCCGGCAGAATCCGGAAGTTCGGTTCCATGTAAAGGAGAGTGATCCAAACCATGACGATTCCTTACGCATTTTCCCGTGCGAAAAACAGCACCCTGACCGTAGGCACCAAGGCAACCGCAGCAGCCAGCCCCGAATTCATTTCTCATCAGCAGCAGGGACGGGCGGTGCTGGTAGTCTATAACTCCGGTATGGCTGATGTATTCTGGGGTGGTGACGATGTTACCACTTCCACCGGGATTCCCATCAAAGCCGGGGATACCGCGGTTTTTCCTCTGTGCGGCTATGCAGACGAAAAAGCGGTGTACCTGGTGGCGGCAGCAAGCGCCACCGTTACCATTAGTGAGCTGACGGTATAAGGAGGCGGTTGAACGATGCCAAACCCTATTGACCAGCTCAATATGGCCCAGGCAGCCATGCAACAGCAGCAGGGACCGCCGATGCAGCAGGGGCAGCCAACGATGCCTCCAGGAGGGCAGCAGCCTATCCCAGGCGCAGCCCCTCAGCAACCACAAATGATGCCTGGACAAATGATGCCGGGGCAGGGGCCCATGCCGGGGCAACATCAGGCGAGCCCGCTTGATGTGCTGCTAATGTTTGCTACCAGCACCGAGGACCAGAAGAAGGAAGTCAGCCTAAAGACCCTGAAAAAAGCCGAGATTGAAAAGATCATGCAGGCTTTCATCCGCTGCCGGAATGATGCCAATGCGTACTACACCAGCACCATTGAACCGAAAATTATTGAACGGGAGCAGGCGTATCAGGCCAAGGAGGACTACTACAGGCGGCTTTTTCCGCACCTGTCGGAAACATCCAACTTCTGTAGCCGGGACATTCAGACGGCTGTCAAATGGATGCTGCCTAGTCTGTGCGAACCCTTTATCGGTGGCGAAAACCCTGTAGACGTAAAAGGCGTCAATGCAAACGATGATCCGGCAGCAGAGAAGATTCAACAGCTATTGACCTATGAACTCCAGCGAAAGAACAGCTACCCGCTTTTTATCGCGGACATTATGGAAAAGGCCCTGTCCATCAATTATGGTGTGGCCAAGGTGTACTGGAAGCGGGAAGAAGATAGAGAAACCTATCAGATTCTCGTTGGTGCAGACGATTATCAGATTATGGCTGTACTCAATGAGGAAGCCGAAGCCGGGCATGTGGAGATTCAATCCATTAAGCCACTCAAGGATGCTCCGGACCTGTCCATTGTGACGTTCGATAAAATTATCGTTAAGAGCAATTACCCGGTAGTCCAGTATATGAGCCCGTCCGAATTGCGGTTCACTCCGGATTCCACCAACCTCCAGGACGCCAAATTTAAGGCACAAAGGAAACTGGTAACCGGGGATTACCTTAAACGGAAAGAGCGGGAAGGCGTTTACGAAAACATCGATGAGGCCCTGGAAAAGGCTGATGGAGATGCCAAGTACACCACCTATGACCTCTTGAAGAACAAGGAACTCAGCAGCACCGGGGGACGTATCAATGATGGAGACAACGCCTCTAAGCTATTTGAACTGTATGAAGGCTATCTGTCCGTTGACTTCAATGGAGACGGGATTTATGAACACCTGATAGTCCATGCTATTGGAGATACTCCTATCCGGATTTCCACCAATGAAATGGAATTTGCTCCCTTCTTCATCGCAGAAGCAGAGCCCAGCCCCAACACCGTATTCAACGAAGATGAAGGCTTTTCTGACCTGCTGGAACAGCATCAGAACCTAAAGACAGCTATTTTCCGGCAGATCATTACAAACGTAGCCAAGAACAACAGCCCGCGTACATTTGTGGATATGAGCAAGGTGGATATGGATGCACTCATTGATAACGATGAAATCATCCCCACCAATGGCAGCCCCGCGGATGCAATCATGCCGGGGCAGCAGCTTTCTATCAGTCCTCTTTCCATGCAGGTCATTGAATATGCACAGAATGAGATTGAGTCCCAGAGCGGTAGCACGCGGTACAATCAAGGGCTGGATTCCAATAGCTTAAACAAAACGGCTACCGGCATTACGTCCATCATGGGTGCTGCCGATAAGCGCATGAGGCATATTGCCAGGGTGTTTGCGGAATCCTTCGTGGTTCCCATGTTCAAGTACATTATCCTTCTCAATCAGAAGTATATGGACGATGAGCAGATATTCCGGCTGACGGATCAGAACATTTCCATTACCAAGGACGATTTGAACATCGACTATGACCTGATTATCAATGTAGGCCAGGGAGCCGGGACGAGGGAAGCACAGATTCAGTACCTCATGGTAATGATTAACCAGCTTTTCCCGCAACTCCAGCAGATGGGAGTCGTAACCGAAAACAGTTGGTATGAGGCGGCCAAGAAACTCCTGGAAAGTATGGGTATCCGAAATATCAATGCTTACCTGCTTGATCCTGACAGTCCCGAAGCACAGCAGCGGAAGGCAGAAGCTCAGCAGGCCCAGGCGCAGGCACAACAGCAGGCCCTTGCGGTTGAACAGGCTAAGGAACAGTTTGAACTGGCCAAGGCATCCACACCAAAACTGAGCGTAAGCTATGAGGACATTCCTCCGGAAGCCAAGATCCAGGCCCTGAAGAAGTATCTGAACATTGACGTGAACAGCAGTGACGTGATGCAGGAGGAGAGACTGGACGATGCTAGATATATCAGCAGATGGGGAAAGAAAAACCCCTTTGACGCGGGAGGAGGTCTTGACGAGACGAAACAACCCGCGGCTACTGGCCAAAGAGTACAACGACAGAATCAAAGAAGCTGAAAAGGCCAAAGAGATTAAAGACCTACTCCGGCCCTTCTTTGTCCGTTCCCGGCAGGAAGTATTGGAGGACCTTGCAGATACGAGTAAGGACCTAATGGAGACAAGAGCCAAATACAGGATCCTTATGGACCTGGAAGCCTATATGGATAAGCTCATTGAAAAAGGCAAGCTGTACCAATTCAAGCTGGACAAAACGATCCAGGCGATTGAAGCACAGAAAGAAAATGGAGGTAGATAACGAATGGATGGAACGACTATTACCGGCCCGGCACCGGCAGCAGCGGAGAGCGCAGTTACAGCGCCCACCCCCCAACCGGCAGCAGAAACCAATTTTGGAACTAGTTCTGGAGCCAGCACGCAGCAGACACCGGCAGCGGAACAGACTGTTGCCCCCGCTCCCTCTACGGAAGCAGCGGCAACTCCTACCCAGAGCACACTGGAAACCGGAGGCGGCAGCAATAATGCACCGCGGGAAATTGTCGCTGGTGGTGTAAAGCTGGTAATTGACCCGGCCACCGGGAAAAGAACCATTGTTGACGTGAAACCACCGGCAGCATCCCAGGGCGCACAGCAGCCGAACCAGCCCGCTTATGTACCTGGAGCAGCCAACCCCAACGCCATTCCGGGCAATATCCAGAAGCAACCGGAAGGTATCGACAAAGCTGATACCGGCCTGACAGAAGGATTCCTGGAAAAGACTACCAAGGAACCGGAATACACGGAAAATGAACTGCTTAATGCCCTCCATCAAGGCAGGGTGGACGAATCCCGGATTCCGGAACTCTACAAACCGCAGTATAAAGCCTACAAGCAGAAGCGGTTTGAAGAAGCCTTAAATGCCCAGGTTCCTACGGAAGATACCGCGGAAGTGGCCAAACAGACGGCTGTGGAAGCCAACAGAAAATTCTATGACCGTGTGAACCAAATGGCCAAGAAACAGGCCATGGAGCAAATTGGTATCACGGAAGAAGAACTGGATGCAGCAGAATACACCGACGATAAAGACCTTATCAATAAGGCACAGATGTATGAAGCGGCCCTCCAGAACGCCCAGGGGATGATTCTGAACCAGACCCGTGAACGGATCATGGAACAGCAGCGGGCGGCCCAGAACAAAGAAAGTGAAAGAGAAGCTATCTTTAATGACGTGAAGTCCTTTGTAGCGAACGCACAGCAAACGGAACCAAACTTTGGTGCCATTGATAAGATGCTGGCCACCCGCTACAAGCAAATGCCCTACGAACAAGCGCAAGAGATTGCCCAGGTTATCAATGGAGCGCAGCATGGACAGATTACTCGAAGAGGTGCAGAAATTCTCCAGAAGTATTACGAAGATACCCGAAAGGCTTTTTATGCCCAGGCTTCCAATGTGGGAACTGTCCCGACTCATGTTTCCCGTCCGCCCGCCGTAGAAACTCCCGGAGCTGGCAACAGCAGCGCACGGGAACGGCCCGATGCACGGCAGCTGAGAAACATGAATTACCAGCAGAAGCAGGCATGGTTCCAAAAGTATTTCAGCGGAAGATAAGAATTAGACACAATCGAAAATCCATATTCCAATGGTGAAACAGCCGTCCTCCGGGGCGGTTTTTTCATAATAAAAATTTTATTACGAGGTGACTACAATGGCAGTAATTAGAGATCCCGGCCCTAGCGAATCCCAGTCCTTAACCTTTGAAGCATTTGGTAATGCGGAAGATTTTTCCCCGATTATTACCAACATTGCCCCGACTACCACTCCTTTCCTGTCCAGCCTGACGGCTGACGCAAATGCAAAGGAACCTGAATTTAGTTGGATCACCGAGGCCCTGCGCCCGCCCATCAAGAACGCCCATCTTGAAAAGGAAGATTACAAGACGGAAAAAGTCGGCAGCCTGAGAAGCCTGTCCAATAACGTCCAGATTTTCCAGAATACCGGTTGGGTATCCGACATGCAGCGGAAAACCGAAAAAATCTACACCGAACAGGATGAATTCGTCCGTCAGAAACAGAACGCTTTCCTGGCCCATGCAAAGGACATTGAATATGCCCTGGTGACGAACGAAGCCAGAGTGAAAGGCACGGCCTCCGTCCCTGCTGAAACTGGCGGTATTCCTTATTTCCTGAACTCCTCTGCACTGGCGGTAACCGTTGCTACCTCCGGCCTGTGCACCACCGCCGAAAATCATGAACTGTCCACCGGCGACTTCATCTTCTTTGTGGCCGATACCCTGCCTGCCGGCCTGAAAGCTGACGTTCCTTACTATGTGAACGTAAAGTCCTCCACCACCTTCAACATCTACAGCACCATGAAAGGCGCTATTGATGCCGTTGCTTCCAAACAGGTTAAACCTACCGATGCAGGCACCAACGTGAAGGTGGAACGGAATAACGTGGTAGACCTTGGCGGCAAAGCAGAATCCACCCTGGATGACATTGATTCCATGCTGTATAAAGCACAGCTGCGCGGTGCCCATCCTGGCGACCTGTGGATGAACCCCATCAACAAGAGACGGTTCTCCAAACAGCTGCTGGCCAACTCCACCAACATCCGGAAAGGTGCAGAAAAGAAACTGAACCTGGTGGCAGATACCTATGAAAGCGACTTCGGTATTGTTACCGCCCATCCTCACCTGTTCTATCCGAACGATAGAATCGATGCTATCGACACTCAGTATATGACACTGAAATGGTTCGACCGCACGCATGAAGTTACCGGCCTTGCCAAGAAAGGTAACTATTCTGAATTTGTCATTGAAGGCTCTATTGGCCTAAAATGCACTCAGCCCCAGGCTCACGGTTCCATCACCAATATCAAGATTTGACCTTATTCCAATGATTGACTGTGCACCGGCCGAAAAAGCTGGTGCATGGTTCAAACAAAAGCAGCGTACACAATGTGGAACAATCCGTATTGTGTACGCTTTATTTTTTAGCACTAACCATGAAAAAGAACGGAAGTGATTCACAAACATGGCCATTTATGAGCAGAAACTCACGGATTTAAACGATGGAAAAGGCGGTGTTGCCCTCACCAATAAGGTGGACCTGCGGGACGCCCTGGATGCTGTAGAGATTTCCAAACTTGTTGGCAATACCATTAATCAGGGAAAGAGCGATGAAAAGCAGATTATGTTTGCTATCCCCCAGGAACTATGGACTCTGGACCCGACTCTACGCCTTGCCACCTTTTACCGGTCTGTGGGAGAAGAAGCCAAATATGTTGCCCAGATCAGAAAATGGACGAAGGAAAACCCACGGCTGTGTATGGAACATAAACGCCGGTTCTTTTAAAAGCGGGGTGTAGAGATATGAGTATTACCGCAAAAAGAATATCCCGTCAGGTCCGGTATAAGCTGAATGACAATGATGAAGTAAAGTATTCCGGCTATGATATGCTCAATGCCATTAATGAATCCATCCGATATTTAAATCAGTCCTACGCATTGAGCAACAGCGATTTCCTGGAGAAAATCAAGGAATACCGCGTTGATGAGATGAACAAGGAAGTCGATGAATACAACGAAAATAAGGGCGCAGATGATCCGGAAAAAGAACACTACGACTTTGAAAAGACGGGGGCAGAGCTGCCGGACGATTTCATTCTGTTAGTCCGGGTGGCAAGGGCGAAAGATAAATACCACCTTTCTCCCGTTACCCTGGAAGATGAACTTCCTTTTGGGACCTATAGAGTATTCGCCGGAAGAATCTACGCAAGAAGCGACTTTGACCTCCTGTATCGTGCCAAATTGAACGAGATAGAGGACATTGAAACGGGTACCATTGACCTCCCGGATATTTTCTTTGACTGCATTGTGAAGATTGTAGCCATGATCCTAGAGCAGAATCCCAACGATGATGTACTTATGAGCGAAGTCAACCGGCTGGTAATCAGCATTGTTCCGGCGAGAAGATACTCCAATGTAAAAATCAAAATGCCGTTTATGTGCTGATAAGGAAGGAGGACGAATGAAACAATGAATATGTTAGTGGATGTGGCCATCAATCAGATCCGGGACAAAATCAACGACCGCGATGAAGTGGGCCTGGATGACAAGGAAATCCTGAACTATCTGAACGAGGCCATTCAATACGTTTCCTCTTTCCTTGTGGGTGCCGGTTCCCCGCTTGTTATCAACGATTTAACCCTGACAGACGAGGAAACCGCACTGCCAAAAGAATTTGTACGGACGGCGGGCCGGTTCCCTATCCGAATTACCGGCAATACCATCAAAACTCTGGATGATCCGCCCGTCACTATCCGGTATTTCGCCAACACCAAAAAGGTGGAACTGGATGATGATATGCCTTTCTCCCAGCTGGCCTTAAATCAGGTATGTATCAAGCTGGCTGCTATCTATTGCCAGAATCAGCAGGCCCTTGATGTTAGCCAGGACAAGGCCCTCTTGAATGAAATCAACCAGGCTATAGCTGCGGCGGTCAACGGGCCTGTTACGGCAGCCAATCAGCCACAGGGGTGATGTGAACCATGGCGGACAACAAATTTTCCAGTGATGATATTCAAAAGATTCCCAACAGTGTATCCGGGGACGGGCGCACGTTTGTTGCCCAGCTGAAAAAGGCCCTGTTAAAGTTCGCCGGGAATGTTTCAAGCGGTGTATCAGAGGCCATTGAAAACACCTCAACGGCCTATGGACAAGCTACAGGCATTACCCTTTTGGAAGAACATGTGACCGATGATTTAGGCTACCCGGAGAACGATGTATACGTTACCTGGGAGAAGGGAACAGTGACCGGCTATAGTGGCGCGTCCGTATGGTACAAGGCCGGAACTACCGGCCAATATCAATATGCAGGGAACGCCAACGGAGTAACCTATACCGTAAAGAAACTGACAGCAGGAACCACCTACACCATTAAGGTGGTAGCCATTAATAAGTTTGGTATTAGCTGTGATTTCGATGCAGCTCCAACGGCAGATATAACCGTACAGGGTTCCAGCCACCTTCCTACCGCTCCGGATCAGTTCACCGTTACATGGGAAGGCGGGACACCACACTGGCAGTGGACGGCAGTCAACACGCAGGATTATTTTGACGGCTACGAACTACGGGAAAACACGGACGCAGGGAAGTATAAAGGGATGCTGGACAGCACCAGCGCCCTTACGTCTGATGCTGTACCCAGTGAACGGTCCGGCACCGCCTATCTTTTTGCACGGTCCGTCTTTGGCACCTATGGTTCTCCAATGACACACCAGTATGAACTGGCACAGCCGGCAGCACCTACGGCCCCAACGATTGAAAACCTGTTCCAGGGATTCAATGTTCACATGGCCTCCTTGCCGGTAAACTGTACGGGCATGGAAATCCTTGCAACCAACACAAGTACGAATGATGAACATTCTTTCTATACTGAGAACAGTGTATTTCAAATCGGGATTCTTGAAGGCAATTACGACTTCAAATACCGCTATTATGACTGCTTCGGGAATGGGGAATGGTCCGAAGCGGTCAATGCTGACGTTACCAAGGTAGTTGGTTCTGACTGGATTCAGGATGGAGCGGTCAAAGCGGAAAAGATTGCTACCAATGCTGTCAACGCAGACAAGATTCTGGCCGGGGCAATTACTACGGAAAAGATTGCAGCCAACGCCGTTACAGCCGGGAAAATCGGAGCAAGCGCTGTCCTGGCAGAAAACATAGCTGCTGGAGCAGTAACCGCTGGAAAAATCAAAGTGGACAGCTTAAGCGCTATCAGTGCCAATGTGGGTTCTTTAAAAGGCGGCACCATCACGGGCACGCAGATTGTCGGGACGAATTTTAAAAACAGCTCCGGGAGCTTTACCGTGGACGACAGCGGAAATATCACGGGAGCAACCTTGAAATCAGGGACAATCGACGGCAACAAAATCCGTATTAATGGATACAACGTCAAAAGCGTCAGTATCATTAAAGGCCGATTATATATGGATGATGATAATTGGGATATGCCTACAGATGAAGACAAACATAATGGGATAGGAAGTTGGGGAAAAGACGGTAATTGGTATCGTGGAAAAGAACATACAGGAGCAAGATATATCCCGCTTCCGTCAGGATATACGAGAAGCCAATGTATATGGGGAATCGTTAATGAAGACAATATCCTAGCAAATAGCTGTTATTATCCAAATCCAACCATACCATACGTAGAATGTGCCAACATGGGAAGTGGTGGCAATGATGACGGATATGTAGGATATTGGTGTATTGGTGTTAAATAGGAGGCAACATGTACTATATAATCAAAAAGTCAGATAAAAGATGCTACGGGACAGCTGATTGTAATGCAGTTGTCCCCGAAACTTACGAGCTTGTTGAAGACGATAAATATATAGACAATCCCCACGACTACGTCCTCCGTGACGGAGCCCTGGTCTACGACCCGCCCAAGGAGGTGGAGAAATGAAACGACAAGCATACCAGCACCCGGAGCTGAGAGATGCCAACGACAGCATCATCCAGGACGGAGCCTTTGGTAAAAAGACCCCTCTGGCCAACTCCGAGGGCACCGGCTGGCTGGACTACGTGGCCAACGACCTGGAGGCCCTGCATGATGCAGTCAACGGCGGCAGGGTCTACGTGGACAGCAAATCCGACCTGTTTTATCGTTTTTGATGTAAGCGGGATTTGAAGAAGGAGGGTGAAACGACTTGATTCTAAAATTCTATGTGAAGTATCAGACCTTGTATCTGTTATCCCGTGATCCTGTGGTAGCTGATTCCAGCGGATACCTTCAGGCAAACTTCCAGTTCACAGAGGACTGGGACGGGACCAATAAAACAGCACAGTTCAAACGAACAGAGAGCGACCTTATCACAGACGGTAAGCCGCTCTTTTTCAATGAGGAAATCGACAACAACGGCAACTGTATCATTCCGTGGGAAGTTCTGAAGGGAGAAGGGACTTTTAACGTCAATGTATTTGGTCAGAAAACAGAGAGTGACGGGACCACGGTGAAAACCATTACCGTCAACAGCCTGGACATTAGAGTGGGGCAAAGCGGCCTGACAACCAATGAAATCCCCCAGGACAGCACTCCGAACCAGTATGACAACATCTATGAAGAAATTCAGAAAGCGGGGAAAAAAACTCAGGCTTCGCAGACCGCGGCAGCAGCATCCCAGGCGGCAGCGAAAACTTCTGAAACCAATGCGTCCACAAGTGCTACGAACGCAGCCAATTCCGCCACCAGTTCGGCTAATTCTGCTACGGCAGCAGCTAACAGCGCAACGGCAGCGGCAACCAGCGAAATCAACGCCAAGGCTTCCGAAACGGCGGCTCTTGCCTCTCAGAAAGCTACCAGCACCTCCGAGACCAATGCGAAAACGTCCGAGACAAATGCCACCTCCAGCGCCACAGCTGCGGCAACAAGTGAGAAAAACGCTAAGGCTTCCGAGACTGCGGCTAGTGCTTCGGAAACAAATGCTAAAACCTCAGAAACAAACGCGGCTTCCAGTGCTACGGCGGCTGCCAGTTCTGCAAGCGCGGTGGCCACCTCTGCCAGTAATGCCAAGCTCAGTGAAACAGCGGCGAGTACGTCAGCAACGGCAGCAAAAACCTCTGAAACGAACGCAGCGGCCAGCGCTACGGCTGCTAGTAACGAAAGCACTACAGCGAAAGCATGGGCAACTTCCACGGAGTCACCTGACGGAGAAGCCGATACGGACAGCTCAACCGGTAAAACTCAATCCTCAAAGAGCTGGGCAATTTACAGCAAGAGTCAAGCAAAAGCGGCAGCAACCAGTGAAACCAATGCCGCCAGTTCTGCATCTACAGCCAGTACAAAGGCTACAGATGCGTCCACCAGCGCCACAGCCGCCGCCAACTCTGCCAGTGCCGCATCTACCAGTGCGACAAACGCTAAAAACAGCCAGACGGCAGCGGCATCCAGTGCATCCGCTGCTAAAACCAGCGAGACCAATGCGGCCGAATCGGCAGCGGCTGCCGCCTTATCTGCTATGCAGGCTGCTGCTGGGCAGATCAATGCGGACTGGAACGCTGAAAGTGGTGTGTCGCAGATTTTGAATAAGCCGGTTATCGATACTATGGTAACGGATGGCAGCACAAACCTGGTAACATCTGGAGCAGTAGCAACTGCTATTGCTGCAGCTATTACAAATATTATAGATGGAAATAAGGAGGCGTACTAATGAAAATCAAAGTGACAAGACAGAATGTTGTGGATGCAATGCTTCAGGGGGAGGCGAGTATTACAGTGGATGTAGGCGAAATCAAAGTAGAAACCAAGATTACCAGAGAGGACCTTGTTCAGATTATCACTGCCGGGGAAACTACCCTTACTGGAACTTCCGCTGTAATCGAAGATGGAAATAAGGAGGCGTACTAACCATGAATGTACTGGTCAACGACGAAAGTTTAAAAAACATTGCTGATGCTATCCGGGCCAAGAAAAACAGTACCGAAAAATATATGCCTGGGCAAATGGGCCCGGCAATCAAGTCTATCGACGTGGGTAGGAAAAGTTTTACGATTGTCCAAGTGAGTAATGGACACATCGGTTTAGCATTGATGGGTTCCGTTATTAGCAATGCCGGAGACGAATATACATTATCTTTCCCGCCCATTACTTTTCTAATTACTGCCAATAATGGTTATACACCGGGGCACATTACGGTAAATGGCGTGGACCAGGGCAGCAATAAAGTAACCTTAGAAGTAACCGATGGGATGGTGATTAGCGCTACCGCTGCAGTAAAGGATGAAAATACCCAAGTAGGATTTATGAAGCAAGAGATTACTTTGCAACAGGTAAATGGGGGATATTATTCCTATAGCGGAAGTAACATTAAAGACACCACGGGTGCTTATACCCTTGAATCTTATGTTTTAAGCTATGACGCTGAAAAGAATAGGATTAAGGTGAGCAATGTACAGTGCAGCGCGTTTGCATCCGTGAATGCCTTACTGCTGCAATTCTCTCAGGATGCGAACTCGGATTCTGCTACTTTTGACCTTGATACAACCCAAAACCTTGCAGAACAGGAGTTTGTTGTTGGCCCCAATTTTAATTTAAATCCGACGCAGCCTTTCACATTATCCATCGTATTGGTTGGTACTTTAGCCTGATTCTTTATAGGGCTGCTAGTGATTAGCAGCCCTAGCTCCGGATCTGGATTACAAGAAGGGACGACAACTTGGAAACGATTTTATCGAACATTTTAAACACCGCCCTTGGCCTTGCGGTCGGGGCGGTGTCCGGGTACGCGTACGCGTATTTTTCCGGGCTTCAAGCCATGCGCAAGGGTATGCAACTTATATTGCGCGCATCACTCAATGATATGTACATTAAGTTCAAGCAAAATTCTCCCACAGCAGATGACAAGCAAGCGTTCGAAGAAATGTACAAGTGCTATGAAAATCTGGGAGAGAACGGTGTAATGGCCGCAAAAAGAGAAGCCGTTCTTACGATGCAGGAGGCCGTTCGTAAATGAAGAAGGTGGAATAATGGCAGCGATGGAAAAGAAGAATATCAACATTCTTTCATGTTCTGATTTCACTGGCGGTATTAATACCGCCGTCCCTCCCCAACAGCTCCAGGAAAACGAATATCAGGTTATCCAGAATTTCGAATACGACTTTAATCGGCTGGTGACAAGGGGCGGCCTTTCCGCCCCTCTTGTGACCTATGACAAGGAAATCCTTTCTGTGTTCTACAACAACGGCCTGAACCAATTCCTTGTGTGTCTGTCTGACGGTTCCATCTGGGAAGAAAATCTGGATACCCTGCATAACAAGGTGGGAACACTAACCGGCAACCGGAAGCCTAACTATTGCCGGTTTGACGGGAAAGTGTTTATCGCAAGCGGTGGAAAATTGCAGTATTATGATCCTTCCGCTCATACGGTGACAACCATCGAAGCGTCCTACAACTGTGATTATGTTTGGGAGAGCATGAGCAGGCTGGTTATTTCCTGCATGGGAGATGACAATATCTATTACTCCGCTACCGGCAATCCCTATGAAGATGGCTGGAAAGAAGATACTGATTCTGACAGCTCATCTAAATGGCTGGAAGTTGGCTACAAAGATGATGGGGATATTCTGAAAGTCCTCCCGATCAGCGGCGATATTGCCACTTTCAAGAGCAACGGGAAGGTGTACAACACCAACGGTTTCTACACCAGCTGGAATACTTCTCTTGCCGGGGATAATTCGGACGTGCTAACAGCAGACGGGATCATCGTTCTGGGAAGCACCATAGCCTTCTGCACCAATAAGGGCCTGCGGACTCTGGAAGCCGTACAGAACTACGGGAACTTTACCATCAACGAACTGGGAAGAAAGTTCAACCGGAACCTGGAACAGGAAGTGAACCAGCCCCGGCTGTACAATCTGGTCCGCAAACGGCAGCTGATTATCCAGCCGAATACCAAGACCAACACCGGGAACCTGTACTGCCTCCAGTATGATATGGGGGCCTGTGTAGAGCTTTCTTTTCCCATGGACATAAAGGATATGGCAGATACGCAGGACGGAATCATCATAGCAGGCGGAAATTCGCTCTACAGATGGGCAAAACGGTACACGACAGATAACGGTACCCCCATAGAGCAAAAACTCGTCACACGGCAACTCTCGTCCTCTACAAGCATTATCACAAGAAAGTTTGATGTGGCTGTGACCGGCAGCGGAACGCTACACCTCAAATGGGCGAATAAAAACGTTCTTTTCAAGGTGGGGAGAAAGCGCCGGGTGGTTCACTGCTTTTCCGTATGCCGGGATTCAGTCCTGGGGATTGAGACAAATGGAAATATTGCGATTGACTTCATCAACCTTTATGCAGGCGAGAACTGAGGCACGCTATGAACGGAATACAAAAATGGATAAGGGTCCTTAACCAGGGCTTAACCAAAATGAAAATCACGGGACTTCCAAGGCTGTTCCTGCTGCTTTATGCGGGAATCTTCATCAGTGTGGGAAGCCTCTATTTAGTTGGGCTCCTGCTGGAATTTTGGACTACCGGGAAAGTGAATTACCCGGCAGTCAACCAGTTTGCAGGGACCTATTTCGGAGTGGCCGTTGTCGGTACTTTCTGCGTGCTGGGAAAAGCCCTGGTGGATAAGGACGAAGATGGAATCCCGGATACGTGGGAAACAGGCAACAACAAAGACCGGCCAGCACCGCCACCGCCCAAACGGGCCGGGGCTGACTGCGGGCCGAAGCAGGAACAAAGAATGGAAGGAGGAAAGGAAACGGAAGATGGAAACGGAAAAGAAGAAGGTCACGAGAGCGAACGCAAGGACGTTTGAAGAATGGATGGCCCTATACAAGCAAAAGACGGGAGACTATGTATCAGTCCCACCCGGCTTTACACTCAACTTTCTAGAGGACCGCGGGATTTGTGTCATGAAACCAGAGGCGGATACAGGCATCTTTGTTATCTACGACTTGTGCGGGGATGCTAAATTCTGGCGGGACCTGGCAGAACTGTATTGCCGGCAGAACGGCCTGAAATGTATCAGCACCATTTGTACGCGCCGGATCAGACCGTATATCCGTTTCTGGGGATGGAAGATTATCAAGGAACAGCATATCAACGGACAGGAACGATACATCTGCAAGGATAAGCTGGACAGATATGTGGTGATTACCTTCAAGGGAATCAATGAGATTTCCCACCGTCCTGATTACTGGGTAACGGAGTACATGGGCCACGAAGCTCCAAACCTTTCCAGGGAAAGCGAGTGATGAATGAATGTTTGATTTAGTTTTACAGCTCCATAAAAAGGGCTCCAGCAACACAACGGTGCAGAGCTACACGCCTACCGAAGAAGAAAAAAGACTCCAGCGGCAGGCCGCGGACTATTCCGAAGCCGTTTCCCCCAACGCCTTATGGCTGAACAATGTGGCACGGAATATCCTCCAGGACTCTATCGGCGCCACGCAGGTTGACTTTAACCAGCTGAACCATAACGCCCAGGGGCAGATTGCCAACGCCCAGCAGGGTGTACAGGGGCTGATTAATGGCCAGCTGCCTACCGCCTATACCCAGAACATGCAGAATCAGATCCAGCAGGGAGTCAATTCCTCCATGGGGAACATGCTCAATACTTTGGGCGCGAATGGTGTGCTAAATTCCAGTGTGACCAATAAGGGGATTGCAGACATCAACGATGCTGCTTCTCAGGCCATGGCCAATGCCTACACCAATAACATCGGCCTCCTCAGCCAGCTGTATGGCCAGCAGATGAGTGGGGCCAATGCGGGGATCAGCACGGGTGCAGCTGCCCAGGAAGCAGCCCAGCAGCCCGCACTCAACCTCTGGAACGCTTCTCTGGGCCTCAACGGTGCTACCAACAGCGCCCTTGCAGGTGTTTCCGGTCAGGGCACTACAACGGCAACCCAGAAAACCAGCGGGGGAAGCGGCCTCTTCGGTGGCCTTCTGGCTGGCTATGCTTCCAACAGCGGCGGCATTTTCTGCTTTACCGGCAACACGAAAATCAAGACGCCGAATGGAACCAAAAAGATTTCCGCAATTAAGGCGGGCGACAAGGTTATTTGTCCTTCCAAGGACGGGAATGAAACCGTTGAAACTGTTGTGGATGTATTGAAGAACGGCAGAGCAGACACCTTCCGTCTGATTGCCTTTGATGGTGATGATGTTTTCAAGGTGGATACCACATTTACCCAGCCTTTCATCAAGGAAGATGGCACCCTGGCAACCCTGAAAGAACTCCATGCAGGAGATACGATCCTTACGGAATCCGGAACGGCGCGCGTATTCGGCTATGCTCCGCTTGAAACTGCAAGGGTATACGATATGAAACTGACTGGTGACAACCGGTATTACGCCAACGGCATTGTGGCCGTGGGTGGAACTGATGAATGGTGATTATAGGAGGGTACAATGGCAACTAGCACTGTAACGAACACTTATGCTAAGTACGCACCGAAAAACACGAAACAGCAAGTGAACTGGGCCAAACTGGCCTACAATGATCCTTATTTTTCACTGGGATATATGGCAGGGTCCACCCTTGCAGACAACTACAATAAGCGCGGGGAACAGAAAATCCTGGAGAACGCCGCAGCTTCCCTGAACGGATTTGAACCGACTGTCACTCCTGAGCAGCAGGCTCAGGCCCTGGACCAGATTTCCATCGGCGACGCTTCCATTCCCAGTGCTCAGCAGATTGCCCCCTTGCAGGACAACCAGGCAGCACAAAAGGCATGGGAACAGAGCATGCAGAATGACGCCAATATTATCAACGGCACTCCCGGTGCCACTGGTGCTATCGGTATTTCCGGTAATACGGCCCCGGCCGCCGCAGCAGCTCAACAGCAGCCCACTATTGCTATTGGTTCTACTGACTATCAGCAGGATCCGCGTATGCAGGTTCTTGACCAGCTGGAACTGGAACAACAGATTAGAAACGGGCAGCAGCCAGGTTTAGGGATTTCCGGCAACGGTTTTTTTCAGTCAAGCCCCGCTGATACGGCCAACGCGAATGGAGTTGGCGGGGCTGCTGTAGATACGTCTCCGGAAGCAATCATTCCATCTAACTTCCAGCTCCGTCAGGCTCAGGAACTCCAGCAGGTAGGGAACGCCCTGCAACAGAGCACTGGAGACCCGGCAGTTCAACAGATGCTGAATACCGTCAATGCAGGTGGCAATATTGCTCAGCCGGTAGCACCGGCCCCTGCTACGGATCAGCAACAGCAGTCCGCGGCAGCTGCCAGCCAGCTCCCGCCCCCGCAGCCGGTTCCTAAACAGGGCCCTAACGAACGGATGGAATTTGACAAGACCAAATGGCTGATGCAGCAGCGCCTTGCCATGCTGAAAGATGGCTTTGATGAGGACAGAATTGCCAAAACCATGTCCACCCTGGAAATGATGGCAGATTCCTATGAAGCGAAAGTCAACGAACACAATACGCAGCTTGACTTGAAAGACCTGCTGACGGCTGATCCGACTACCGCACAGTTCCAGGAAAAGATTGTACAGCTTTCTAAAGACAATCCGAAGGCTGCTAACCTGTTCCTGAAGAACGCGGTGTTCTATCCGACTCTGTGGGAAAACGAACAGTGGTACAAGAAAAATGACCATCAGTTTGCACAGAAAGAGAAATTCGCAAAAGAAAACCTGCAAAACACTAAAAACCTTGCCAAATTCAACATGCAAATTAACAAGGAACTTGCAAGATACAAAACCAGCCTGGGTGTGCAAGCGGAACAGCAGAAAATTGCCAACCGTGTTTTCCTTATCTCGAAGCTCTATCCGAACGCTACACCAGAGCAAGTTGTACAGATTGCCCTGGGGAGAGGCACCGGTAGTTCCCGGGGCGGACTTACTGGCAGCTTGAAGAAACAACCAAAGACCATAGCTGAACTGCTCAGGCAGACCTCTGTGGCCTATGGCGATACAACCGTAGGGGAGGACCCGAAGCCCAGCGCAGCGGCTAAAGGCAAGGCCATTGGAGCTATTGGTACGGTACTGAAAACCGGGAAAACCAGTCCAGATGAAATTTATCAATACCTATCTAGTATTGAGAACAACCTCAGTCCGGATGAAATCAGTTACTTAATTGATGCTGCTGTACGGCAAACGGGGATTGGAACATGGAATGGGCCTCCCGAAGCCGAGACACCGGCCCAGCCTTCTCCTGGTGGTGGCGATTCCTCTGGCGGTTTCTTCTCCTGGCTCCAAAAAGCAGGAGACAATGCGTATAAAAGCATTTATGGAGACAGACCGGACCCCACACAGAATAATATCTATCGCTTAAAGATGAGCGAATGGACACAGGCCCTGCAATACAATCAACAGGCCGGGGATCAGGGCTTGGACAAGGAAGGCATGATGGAAGCAGCCAGAAAGCGTTACGGTAATGACCTTGCTAAAAAGCTGTTCAACGATACTGACTGGGAGGCTTTCGGATTATAAAAGGAGTGTGAACAATGGCTTTTGATCCTTTTGAACAAATCGATAAAGAGGAAAACGAGTTTTACGGTGTTGATCCTAACACCGGTGCCATTGAAGATAAAGAGTATTATTACAATCCTATTACGGGGCGCAGCGATGCTGACGCCCCACTTTCTCAAGAGGAAAACTTTGCAAACGCCGGTTTCCTGGACAACATTCTTTCCGGTATTAAGGCCGGTGCGTCCGGTGTTCTGTCCGGCCAGGCCACCCTTTCCGACACTTTCTTGGGAATGGGCGGGGATATGGCCAATGACCTCAACGAAATTGCAAAGAGAAACACCCGTACCCATAACTGGAACTTTGACACCATCACTTCCAACCCCATGGCATACATCACGGACCCCCAGGGCCTTGCTTATGATGCAGGGAACATGACAGGTTCTGCCTTAATGATGGGAGCTGAAACCGCAGCATTAGGCACCATGGCCGGAGCTGCCGGTGTCGGCAATTTAAGTACCTTAGCCAATTACTTTGCAGGAAAGGCAGCAGCTCACGGGCTGCCCTCCCTTTCCAGAGCATTGTCCAGTAAATACGGCAGCCTTATTGTTGCAAACGCCGCAAAGACTCCTATTGAAGTGGCCAGCGAATCCGGTAACGTAATCCAGGATATGGAGGAAGAAGGTATCACGGATCCGGATCAGCTGAAAAAAGCAGCTGCCGTGAACGCATTGATACAGACTCCGCTCCTGGCTCTTTCCAATACCGCTGAATCCATGGGATTAGGGACCATGTTCGGTAAAAACGTAACCTCCAAAATGGGAAAAGCGGCCCTGGGGGCTGCCGGTGTTGTCGGTGGTGCAACACAGCAATCCTGGGAAGAAGGTATGCAGAGAGGCGCCAGCGATTACGCAAAAGGAAAGCAGCCTGGTGGCCTGACCAGTGTAGTTGATCCTTTCGAATGGACACAAGGCCAGAAAGACGAAGCTATGGCCGCTATGGGTCCTGGTATGTTATTCGGTGGTGCGGGTGCCCTGGGAAGCCGTATTGCCCGGAGATGGGCTGACCGTGATGTCAATGATGTTGATGCCAGAGACTTTAATCCCAATGATCCGAATGAAAACGGACCCACTCCCGAAAACGGCGGGCCTGAGAATAATAACAACGGGCCTAGTGGCAGCGCTCTTGATGAAACCATCGACACCACCGCAACCGAAGGACCGGAAGAAACGGTATCTTCTCAGAACGAAGAAGCAGCCGCCCCGGCTTCCTCCGGTGAAGATATTTCCAGCCTGACCGATGACCTTGCCAGCGCGATTACCGGGCAGGAGAGCGGCGGGGATACGGAAGCAGTCAACAGCTCCACCGGTGCATACGGATCCATGCAGATTCTCCCCTCCAACTGGGAAGAATGGTCCACGGAAGCGTTAGGCCATGTTGGCGATATGAACAACGTGGATGATTACAACGCCACCGCAAAGCACAAGCTGGAACAGTATGTACGGGATTACGGCCCGGAGGGTGCTGCTGTTGCCTGGTACGCAGGGGAACAGAATGGTAAACGCTACGCCGAAGGTCTGACCACCGGGATTGATGATGAAGGTAACGAATACTCTTTCAATGCTCCTCAAAGCACAGGCCCTTCTGTCAATGAGTATGTAGCCTCTGTCATGAGCAAGATGCAGAACGGCGGTGGTTCTTCCTCTGCTGTTTCTTCCTTTACTCCTGAAATGATGGTGAACACAGAAGGAAAAACCTGGGACCGGCTGGATGATTCCGTGGACGTGGAAAACGTGCAGGATGTTACTAAAGCGGGCCTGGCGGATATTGCCGATGTGTACTACAACACTTTTGGCGTTCCCCTGACCGTTACGTCCGGCAACGATTCCGGAGTCCATGCGGATGGCCCTCATTCCCACTATGCCGGTGTGAAGCTGGATGTGTCTGGCGGTGTATTGGACGATGCTAAAAAGCGCCATGCTTTCATCGAAGAGTGCGAGAAGCGCGGGATTGAAGTTCTGGACGAATACGAAAATCCTTCTCCCAATTCCACAGGCGGCCATTTGGACCTGGATTTCACCAACTACAACGGAGGTAGCAATAGACGTTCCAGAGGCGGTGTAAGCAGCACCGTCAGCGGTATTTCCCTGAAGGATATGACGGATTATCTGAAAGAGAATCAGCGGGAATTTGACGAATTTGGAATGAAGGATACCATTGATGATGCTCTTGGTTCCAATGACCCCAGTAAGATTGAAGATGTATTCACCACGGCTAAAGACACCAAGGACAAGCTGAATTACCTGAAAGAGAATCAGCGCCAGTTTGATGATCCGGACCTGAACAACGCCATTGATGAAGCACTGACCAGCAAGAATCCAAACGTCATTGAATCCGTTTATAATGCAGTCAAGAAACAGAATGATGCTCAGGACGCAGAAACCAACCGTATCCTTTCTGAGCTCCGGGACGAAATGGGCCTTTCAAACGGCAACTTGAAAAGTCCGGCTGCCGGTCCGCAAGTCCAGAAACAGACTGCTACCACAACCACGACTGCCCAAAAGAAAAAGGGAACCCTCCCCACGTTCGAGAATCTGAACCGGATCCCGTTTATTCACCGTCCTTTCATGGGACAGGTATACACCCCCTACAATGTGAGTACGGTCAATAACCCCAACGGCTACAGCAACGGCCTTATTAACCTGGCTCAACGTGCTATGCAGGGGGACCAAAAGGCGGCGGACCTGTTCAGTAAAATCCGCGAATGGGACCGGAAAGCGCTGGAAGATATGGTGCGTGAGCAACCTAAAATGCTCCAGCAGGCTCCCCAGGCACCCGCACAGGCCACGGAAAGCAGTAGCACGGTAAATCCCTCCAGTATGCAGGAAAACGCGCCTGTAACTAATTCTGGCGCACAGGAACAGCGGTATGCCAATAGCCCCAGAGGAAATACTACAACCATCGAAAGCGACGATCAGACCAAATACAAAGCACAATACCGGCTGGCAGATGCCAACGACCTGGTAGTTTCTCACGATACGGACAGCGGAATGAATATCCGGACGAACCCGGCTTATCCTTCCCAGTTCCAGCCCAGAGACAGAAACAATGCTACCATGCGTCAGCAGGTTATTTCCATCTCCAATAAGCTGGACCCCGGCAGACTGATGGACAGTCAGATGATTAATACCGGCGCGCCCGTAGTCAATTCCAACGGAATTGTCTTGAATGGGAATGGCCGTGCCATGGGGATCAAGGCGGCCTATAGAAACGGCAGGGGAGCGGCTTATAAGAAGGCCCTGAAAGCGAACGCCCAAAGACTGGGACTGAACCCTGCTGCTGTTGATAAGATGAAGAACCCTGTCCTTGTTAGAGAAGTCAACGCAAGTCCGGACGAGATGGAAAAGATTATTATCTCCAAAGTCGGCGGAGCTGAAATGAACGCAGCCGAACGGGCTGTGCTTGACTCTAAAAAGGTCAAGGATTCCACACTTGAAAGATTCATCGACAATACTTCTCATTCCCTGGTTACCACAGCCAATGCAAACGACTATGTTCTTTCTGTCCTGAAAGATATAACGGGCGGTGATCCCAATAAGCTGAACCCGCTCCTGAATGACCGAATGGAACCCAGCAAGGAAGGAGTGGAACGCGCCCGCAATGCTGTATTCGCTATGGCCTATGGTGACGGCAGTGAACGTCTACTGAACCTTGTTACCATGGATACCGACAGCCCTATTAAGAGCTATACTACCTCTATGGTGCAGGTTTCTCCTGTTTTCGCTCTTTTAAACAAGAGAATCCAGGACGGTATGCGGTATAATATCAATGTAACCGGTCCTATTGCAGAAGCGGGGAACCGGCTGGATGGCCTGCGCAAGAATAATACCAAGCTGAGTATCTATTTACAGGAGCAGGCCCTGCTTCCGGATCTTTCTCCCGAAGCCCATGCCATTCTGCAATTTGTGGATGAAAGCGGACGTGGAAGCAAGAATACCACAGAATTTTTCACGACAATGGCCAACATCATCAATCAGTTGGGGAATCCGAAAGAAGATGCTACCGCACTCTTCCAGGATGAAGGCGTAACACCGGACCAAATCAAGCCGATTGATGTAGTGGATTATTCCTACCATGTGATGAAAGGGGATGCTGAAAAGTATGCTTTGGGGCAGACGGGTACGCAGTTACCGCAGGAAAGTAGCGCTGAACAAGGGGATAAAGATCTCAACCCCGAACTTGAACAAGGCGCAAATCCAGAAGGTGAAAACGGCAACGCACGTGAACGACATACAGCCGAAGACAATGAAGTTCCTGCTGAAGGTAGCAAACCAGTTCAAGCAGACGAAGCCGGGAATCCTGGTGAAAAGAGTGAACAAGGCGTAAAGCCGGAGGCTGAAAAAGCCGTCAACAATAAGCCAGCCGGAGAGGTAGTGCAGGAAGCTCCCAAAGGAAAACCCGACTTTGAGTACAGCTTCCAGGGCATTAATCATGACTATAAGCAGACGGCAAAAGTGTTCGGCAACGATATTTATGTTACCGGCATGGTCAGACCCGCTGACAAAGCATTGAAGCAAAAGAATGAGCTGGTTAAACGTACCATGAAGTTTGACCTTCGCGACTTTGATAAGCAGGCTCCTGAAAAAATCAAGAAGCTGGCTGTAGACACTAAAGCGGGTATTTTCAACATGCACCCGATTAATAGAGGGATTGTAGGAAAATATATGTTCCCGACTTTCAAAGAGGCATATAAAGATACATTCCCCGTCATGATGAATCCGCAATATGGCCCGCTTAAAGCACCCGACACAGACTGGGGCAACTTTACAAGCAGAGCGCAAGGTGTGGCTGATGATCTGGCGGACGCCTATTACAATTCCAGGATAGCTTTCATGAACGGCTATGCAGAATGGAAAAAGGCCCAAGTCGGGGCAGAAGATTCTACAGCCAATGCTGCGAATGATACTACAGGCGGTGCAACGGAAGCCAGCCAGACAGCAAACAGCCAGGAAGAAGCACTCAGCACGGCTAAAGTAGAAAACCAGCAGGAAGCAGAACCGGCTGTAGAAGCAGAAACCAAACCTGCTCCGGAAGCCAAACCAGCCGTAGACACAAAACAGCAACGCTATGGGAATGACCACTATTTTTCCGACTCCGTAACCGACAGCGGAAGCGGCCGAACCTGGGCCCGTGTTGGTATCCAAAAAGGGTATAGTGTTCTCAATGGAGAATTTAAAAGAGCAAATAAATTGGCCAAAGAGCACAAGGGCCATTATTCTAAATTCGGCGGTGAACGCGGATGGGTATTCAATACGGATGCAGACCGTGACGCATTTTTGAAAGATGCAAGGCATGACGCGGTAGACGTACCCGAAATCGAGAATAAACCGGTTCAAGAAAAGCAAAAGGAAGAAGCGGCCCCCGCTCCAGCCCAGGAGAAAGCGAAGAAAACAGCTAAAAAGCCCTATGAAGATTTGCTGAAAGATTATTCTCTCGACAAAGGAATCAAGCAAATCAGAGATAATCTGCGTGCGGATAAGAATTTGGCAATAGTAGCAAAGAATAACACTGAACAAGATTTCGAATTAGGCATGCTGGGCGGTGCGGAAGAAGAAGCACTTGACATTTACAATGCTGCCTATGACCAAAAGAATCAGCAGGCGATTGATGACTTTGCAGATTTGCTCAACAAAAGAAACGCATTAAAAACCGCCATGAAGCCTTATGTTCATGATCTTTATGAAGGGCTCAGAAACGAGGCAGCTAATAAAGGCGAGAAGGTTACTGCCAGCGAAACCAAGCAAAACAAAGACAACGGGAAACCGGAAAATGGTATAATGAAAGCAGAAGAAACTGGCAAGAAAGGGGCTGAAAAGAATGTTAAAAGCAGCGTTCCCGGAGTGGCTCCACGAGCTGGCAAAGGGCCCGGTGAAAACACAATGGGGGAAAGTCGTGTTCAAGGCTCCGGATCCGATGGAAGAAGCGGACAAAATCGTGAAAAGACAGGAGAAGGACCCGAAGAACACGGAACTGGCAATCGTAGCGTTTCAGATAGTGGCACCTCTGCTGGCGGAAAGACTGGCAATAGCACAGTACAAGCTGAAAAATCCGAAGATAGACGCGCCGGAAGTCCTAAACTACCAGGAAGCATTGCAGATAGCTATGCAGGAGCTCCCGATGATGGACGAAAAGGACCTGAAGAGCTTGTTAAATCTGTTAAAGACAGACCCAAGCATGAAAGCCCTGTAACCAAAGCTCAGGAAAAAGAGATCAACCAAAAACTGAATGAATTGAAGAAAGCGCTTCCAATGCTTGCGCCGGAGCAGGTCAACGATGTTATGTTGGCCGAGGACCGTCTGGAAAAAGCCAATGGCATGATGTTCACCAATGGCACCGGGACGGGGAAAACCTACACCGGCATGGGTGTTGTAAAGCGCTTTTATGATGCAGGAAAACAAAACGTCATTGTCCTGGCACCCTCTGACGATATTCTGAAAGGTTGGGAAGAAGCAGCTAAAAAGAGCTTCGGTATCAAGCTGACCCGGCTGGCAGATACAACGGACAGCGGGAAAGGCCCCGTTACCACCACTTATGCCAATGCTGGTGAGAACAAGGAAATTACCAAACGGAATTGGGACCTGATTGTTTGTGACGAAAGCCACAAACTGATGAGCGGTGCAAAAGCCGAACCCACAAAGGCCCTGAACGCCGTAAGAGCCATGTCCGCCCACGATGATGGATTCTATAGATACTTTGAAGATAAATACACCAAAGAATACGAAGATATTACCAATAAGAGAAACGAGCTGAACGAACTCGAAACCCGCCTTGCCAGCAGGACGCTGAACCCCGGAGAAACCCTGGCAGAGCTGAGAGAGGCCATCAAGGACAAGGAAGATGCCTACAACAAGGCATATAACGAATACGATAAGCTCCGCCGCAAGGAAGAAGAACTGTACAAGAAACGCCCCAAATCCAAGGCCCTTTTCCTGTCCGCAACGCCTTTCCAGTATGTCAATGACCTGGACTATGCCAACGGATACCTGTTCAACTACAGCGACTACGGCCCCATGGAGCAGCAGGGGTATAACCGCTCGAACGGGAAACAGCAATTCTATATCGAGAATTTCGGCTACAGTATGCGCTACAATCAGCTGAACAGACCTGGCGCAGATGTGGATTCCACCGTCATGGAACAATCTTTCAACGAAAAGATGATGAAAAGCGGAGCACTCCATGGCCGGATGCTTTCTTCCGACTATGACTATGACCGCGGCTTCATCCGTGTGGATGCCGGTGTAGGCAAAAAGATTGACGATGGTTTTAATTGGCTGAGCGATCATTACCAAAAGTATGATGCACTTGCGGACGTTCTGAACCAGCGCTTCCGTGGGTTCTATCGATTCTATCTGCTGGAGGCAATCAAGGCAAAGAGTGCTATTCCCATCATCAAAGACTACGTTAAAGAAGGAAAAAAGGTTGTTGTTTTCCATAACTTTAACAAAGGCGGTGCGGATAATCCTTTCATCCTCCCGGAAAAAGCGTTTTCTCAAATCGAACCTGAAAGACAAGCTGCATTAACCAGGCAATATGAAAGTTTCATTAAGGAAAGACCGGATTTACTTCATCTGAAACTTTCCTCTCTGAAATCTCCCATTGAGACACTGAGCGATGCCTTTGGAAAGAGTATTGCAATCTATAATGGCACTCTTTCCAAAAAAGAAAGAAGCGCGGCCATTAAAGCGTTCAACAACGATGACAGCCCGATTAAGATCATTCTGGTTCAGTCCGATGCCGGACAAGCTGGTATTTCTCTCCATGATACAACCGGCAAGCACCAGAGAGTCCTCATCAACCTGGGCCTGCCTACCAAACCTAGTGAAGCCATTCAGCAGGAAGGACGTATCTATCGCTTCGGGAACAAGTCCAATGCCCTGTTCCGATACTTGAATACCGGGACCAACTTCGAACAGATGGCCTTTGCACAGAAGGTAGCAGAGCGCGCGGGGACAGTTGAAAACCTTGCCATGGGCGAGAACGCCAGAGCTTTGAAAAATTCTTATGTGCAAGCCTATGAAGAATCCCAGGACAGCGATGACTGGAAAAAGTATCTGCCAGGCAGTGAAACAGAAGGTACAGGCGGCAAGGAAATTGACTATCAGCAGGAAACTATGGATGACTTCGACCGTGCCAAGGCGTTCTATTTCGGCAAGCAAAAGAGAAACGAACGCACCAGAGCCCAGGAGGGAATTGACTATTTCGCCACTCCGGAACCTCTGGGTGAAAAGATGGTTGAATGGCTTCATGCTCAGCCCGGAGACAGCTTACTTGAACCGTCTGCCGGTGACGGTGCTATTGCCAGATGGATGCCGAACAACACTTCCAATACCGTTGTTGAACCTTCCAACGATCTGCAAGCACGCCTGATGCGCAACGTCAACAACGTCAAGCTCTTTAAGAGCGGCTTTGAACTGATGGACCTGCACAATAAGTTCAACGGAATTGTTATGAATCCTCCGTTCGGGCTGGGCGGCAAAACCGCAATAGAACATGTCGCAAAAGCCTACAAGCACTTAAAGGATGGAGGCCGTCTGATTGCCATTATCCCGGACGGACCGGCCGCCAACAAACGGTTCGACAAATGGTTCAATGGTGATCCGGACGCAAGCCGGTGGCAGGACAGAGGTGTTAGAGATGGTGTCATTATGGCCACCATCAATCTGCCGGATGTTACCTTCAAACGCGCTGGAACCGCTGTCAGAACCAAACTTGTTGTTATTGACAAGTATTCCGATCCGGATTTGAGAAGCAAGGCCGCTTCCCTTGCTGATGGAACATTCGACCTTCCTGGTGATTCCATCAACGAACTCTTTGATAATCTGGAAAATATCAGTATGCCGGACCGTTTAACAGATGATGGCAAGCGGTATTCCGTTCGTGAGGAAGATGATGTTTCCACGGAGCCTACCGAAAAAGACTATTCCGATTCCCTGAACGATAACAGTGAAGCCACCGACTCCAATATTCAACGTTCTATCGACAGCCTGAAGCAGGAAGTCCGCGATGCTTTCCCCCAGGCTGAAATCAGCGATATTGACAACAGCCAGATGAAAGTCAAGACCGCAGCCGGGACCATTACTGTAGACCTGCAAAAGAACATTATTGTAGGCGAACAGGCTGAAAAGAAGGCCCGGAAAGAACACGGGATGGATTCCACCGGGAACATCGTTGTAGAAGGCTATTACAAGCAAGGCGGACTTAACAAGGACGCTGTGATTGCACTTTCCCAGGAAAGCAGCGAAGGGTCCGCCTACCATGAAGCCTTCCACGCGGCATGGGATATGGCCCTGACCGACAAGGAAAAGGCAGCCATGGCCAAATACTATAGCAAGCATACCGGAGGTAAGACGGTAAGCGAAGCTATGGCAGACGGCTACAAGGAATGGAAAAAACAGCGTGCTGAAGGAAAAGGTAACCTGTATGGGAAACTGTTCCAGAAGGTCAACGACTTTGTGAGCAAGGCAAAAGCCATTCTGACCGGTGTCGAGAACATCCACAACGTTATGCGCAAGGTAGCGGAGGGGAATGTATGGAATCGGTCCGCAGAAATCAATGATGCAGCCATGAGAGCTGCCTCCAGTCGTTCTTCTAACATGGCTGAACAGCAGGAGTACGATGCAGAGACTTCCCCGAAACAGGTCCCGTCCATGTTCAAGAGTATCCCCTGGAAACAGGGAACGAAGAACATCGACATTGGCGGCGGGAAATACAACTTCACTACCGATTACCTGAAACAGGAACATGGGGTAGAGAACGTTGTGTTTGATCCGTACTACCGGACCAAGGCGGAAAATGAAAAGGCCATGGAAGCCATTAAAGGCAAGGCCGATACCGTTACCGTAGCCAACGTCCTGAATACCCTGAAACAACCTGCATGGAGAAGATGTGTTATTCTGCAAGCTGCCAATGCTCTGAAAAAGGACGGCACCGCCTATTTCCAGATTTATGAAGGTGATAGAAGCGGTGTGGCAAGCGCCAGCGAAAAGCAGCAGAGCTTCCAGAACAACATGAAAACGTCCGAATATGTGGGAGAAATCAAGGACTATTTCAAGGACGTAGAACGGAAAGGGAATGTCATTATTGCCAAGAATCCAGACTTCAATCCTGCCGATAAAGCGGTATGGTCCATGGATGACCTGGCAACGGATGATGTTTCTTTCTCCATTAGAAGTGCTGCTGACAATCTGAAAACCAAACTCAAAGGCGACAAGAACGAACGGATCAAGGTGGCCATGGACGATGTAGTCCGCGAAATGAGCATTACCCAGACCCTGCTCCGGTCCCCGTCCTATATCGCTGAACATGTGAAGCGCTTCGCAGCCTTCTTCAAAATGGCCGTAAAAGCACAGGAAACCCAGGAACACCTGCGTAACCTGTTCAACAAACAGCTGAACCGGATTCACCACCTGTACCTCCATTCTAAGCAGGATGTGCAGGACTGGGCCAACCTCTTGTGGCAGGGCGATGCAGAAGGCAAGGAATACAGCCGAAAAGATTTGCAGGATATGGGTGTAGCTGAGAACGTAGCCAACGCCTACAGCGCTACCAGGGCCATGATTAACCATGTGTACAATATGCTCAATGAAACCCGGAATCACGTGGAAACCATTCAGAAGCGCATGACCAAACCGGAACTGAAAAATCTGATGCAGGATAAGTTTGCGGACATTACCCGTGTGGAAGATAGAGGCCCGGCCAAGAAAGGCAGCCTGGAGCATGAATACCTTGTGACCTACAAACGGTCAAAGACCTGGAAAACAACTGATACTGTTGACGCTAAAATGCTGAAACAGTTAAAAAGTGATCCGAACATCCAGGTGCTTTCCGAAGAAAAGAAAGGAAAGAACTATGAGGTTGTTTATGAAGAACGCCGCGGCGACATTCATAAGTTGGAAGGCTACATTCCTCACTTCTTCCATGACTTCTTTGTAATTGCTAAAGACGAGAACGGGAACAACGTGGTAGTTGGCAGCGGACGGAATATCAAGGATGCTTACAAGAAAGCAGAAGCCTACATCAAGGAGCATCCTGAATACGCCGATAATGTGACCATTGCCCCGAAGTCCTTCAATTTTGGAGACAACGAACACGCACGGGCCGTGGAAATCGGCGACGGTCAGTATTTCGAGATGGTTAAGAAGTGCGAAGATCAGCTCAATATGACCATGAAAGAAGCACGGGAATTTCTGGAAGACAAGGTGAAAACCAAAAACCGGCATCGTTTCTTCGGAAACTTCCTACAGCGGAAAGGAGCCCTGGGCTTTGAAGAAAACATTGACTGGGTACTGCACCATTACCTGAACGCGGCATCCCGCTATATCGCACTGGAGCCCTTCAAGTCCGGTTCCATTTCCCTGTTTGAGCGGTATTTCGGGGCCTGGAACAAGGACTATAACGACAACCAGCTGGCCCACTACGTCAAGGACTACATCAACGATGTAAACGGGGACCCGAACAGCATTGAAATGAGAATCAATGAATGGCTGAACAGTATCCCCTTCTGGCGTGATTTTGTATCTTCCAAGTTTGGGGACCGGGCTGCCCTGGAACTGACCAACCGTATTACTTCCACTATTTCCGTTGCCAAGCTGGGCTTCTGCAATGTCTCCTCCGCCCTGCTGAACCTGGGGCAGATTGTCAACGCTTATGGTATCACTGGTGATATGAAAGCAACATTGAAAGCTGGAGGCCATGCACTCCGTCCCAGCTTCAAGGATATGCGGATATTGCATGATTGCGGTATCCAGGATGACATCCGTCTGGACGCAGGGGCCGGTGGTTATACCGCTTTCCGACCGCGCGCACTTCTCAGCAAGACCATGGGAGTGTTCTCATTCTTCGATACCTATTCCAGAAAGGTGGCGGCTCTCTCCGGCTTCTACCATGCTATCAGCGAAGGAAAGAACTACAATGAGGCCATTGAATATGCCAGAATGGTCAACCGGAAATCCAACTTCGACTACAGCCCCGTTGATGCTCCGGCCGCCTTCCGGAAAGTACAGGGTTCCGTTATCGGTGATTTGATGCTCCAATTCCAGAAATACAAGGTCAAGGAACTGGAACTGATGCACGACATTACCGTCAATGGCCCGAAAGGAAAAGCCCTTAAATTCTGGGGCATGTATTTCCTCCTGGCTGGCGTAATGCAGGTTCCTGTAACTGACTGGTTCAATGACCTGTTCAAACAGATACTGGGCATTGATTACAAGCTCAAAATCAAAGGTGCTATCATGGATGCTGCTGGCGATAGTGAAATCGGGCGTGGCCTGGCGCGTATTGCCATGTACGGACTGCTGGCTGCCCGGCCCGTGAACATTGACATTTCTCAGCGGTTCGGTATGGGCGACTTCATCCTCCCGCCTAAAAGCACCCTGGTTGATATTCTGGGCGGACCTACCCTTTCTACTCTGACTCAGATGTATATCGGAATCCATAAGAATGATCCGTTGCAAGTCCTGAAAGGGTTCTCTCCGGCCCTGGGTAACTATGCTCAGGTTCTCATGGGTAAGACCGTTGACAAGAAAGGACGGACCATGCGGGGGCTGGAAAGCACCTACGACAAGATTGTCAAGGCTTTAGGCTTCCGGCTGGCTGACGAGTCCATCAACTCCGACATTTCACAGGTAAAGAGTCAACGTCAGTCCGAAGCACAGGAAGAACGGCAAGGCTTTATCCGGGAACTTCTGGACAAGGAAGAAAACGGAGAATCCAGGACGCCCGAAGATATTAAGCGGATGAAGGAATATGGAATCACCAACAAGAAACTGAAACAGTACAGGCAGCAGAGAAACAGCTCCTTCAATGAACGAGTAACTCATAGTGGTTCTAAAAAGTTCCGCCAGGAAAATGACGCACTGACCAACTTTGCAAAATAACAACAGCAAAAAGAGGCATCACATAGTTGTGGTGCCTCTTTCCTTTTTAAGAGAGGAGAATGATCCATGATTTTAGGTATAGATGTTTCCGAAAATAACGACTATATCCCCTGGGACGAACTGGAAGCGGAAGGCGTGAAGTTCTGTTACGTCCGCTGCTCCTATGGCAAGCACGGCCGTGACGAAAACTTCAAAGCGAATGTTGACGCCGCCCACGCCCATGGTATGCTAGTCGGTGCCTATCACTATGACTACTCCCTGTCTTTGGAAGACGCACGGGCCAATGCTGAAAACTGCCGGGCGGCCATTGATGAAGCTGGTGTGTTCCTGGAACTGCCGGTATTTTATGATATGGAGGACGCGGATCACTGGAAAGAGAATCATGACTTTCCCCGTGACCCTGCTACCATTCCGGATGATCCTGATGCAGAAGACCCCGGCTGGGCTCCGGATCCTGGCACCGTTACTTCCATGTGTTCCGCGTTCGGTGAAACCATTGGTTTGAACTGGGGTGTCTATGCTTCCTATTCCTGGCTGAGTGATGTAATCGATTGGAAAGGACTGGGCTGTCCCATCTGGAACGCAGAATGGGGACCCCATGATGACATTCAAGGGTACGTATGGCAGTGGACGGACAACTACAACGGCTACAATATTGACGGAAATTACATGTACGATGAGAATTTATTCCTGAATCAGGAATAAAACATGCAAAACGCTCATAGGCTTTCATATTTGCCCTATGAGCGTTTTTCTTTCGTTACGCAAGGAAACACAAGCGGAAGAAAATAAAACCTCTAAAACTGCCTTGAAAAGAGGTAACTTTATGGACGAAAACAAGAAAAGACTGTTAGCAATAATTATTTTAGTTTGTGCGGCCGGTTTGATTGCCGGAGCGGTGTATGAGTGGAATAAAAACAAGACTGAGAAAGCAAAAATCATTTACCCGGAAGAATTGAAGCAGACTGAAACAATTCAAAAGAAACTTTCCATCGATAAGGACAACGCCGAACAGCTCCAAAAGAAAATCCAAACGGCTCAGCCGAACGTTACCTATTACATTTCTTCTCCCTCTGTAGAGGCGGCAGCAGAAGAAACAGCCAGGAAGATTAATGCCGGTGATGAAAGCCTGCCGAAAATCGCGACAGAGAAAACTGACAGGACCGTGGTTACTCCAGATGCCAAACAACAGAAAGTCGATGTGTACAAAATCAACTTAAACAAGACCCACAAAGTTAAAGCTGGCGTAATGACCACGGGAGACAAAACTTATTACGGTGTCGGTTATCAGCAAGGCAAATGGGAAGGGATGGTTTATACCCGGTCCGGAAAGAAGATTGAAGCGGGCAGCATCACTTATACGGTAGCAGAGTGGTGAAACCTCAAAATCCCAGATTTTTGATATTTGATTTGCGGATCACCTCAAAATCAGGGCATTTTAAGGTTTAAACCTTAAAAAATGAAATTTAAAAAGTGAAATGTGAAATGAAAAATAAAAAATAAGAACGGATTTTTTCATTTTTCCGTTCTTATTTTTCATTAAGTGCAAAAAACGAGGTGATTTAAATGTTATGGTTCATCTTTGCACCCCTGCAATTAGTCTGCACGGTTCTATGTTACTTGACTAACTGGCTTGTCATTTTCTTTGCAAGTGATAACGGAGAATTGCCCGGCTTGCTCCGGCTGTGGCAAACATGGGATGATACTCTTGATAACAAGACAGATATTGGACGCATGCCGTCCTTCCTCCAATACGATTGGGACGCGCACTATCTGCAAGGCAAGGTCACAGAGGAAGGCCAGATCCGCTATGTAGAACAGCTTGTTAAACCGTTCACAGTAGTGGAAAGAATTAAACGATACTTCTGCCGCTGTCATTGGCTGTATAGAAATTGTGCCTACGGTTTTGCCTTCTATGTTTTCGGCAGAAAAGTTACGCCACCCATTAAACAGACTATTGGTAACGATTGGTACTTCTGCCACCAGGGCACTACCTGGGCCCTTAAGTGTAGCAGTGAAATCAAAAACGGCTGGCGGTGGAAAATTTATCTGGGCTGGAAAATCCAGAGAAGCCTGGACAATGAGCACCGGGCCATGATTGCAAATCGTTTGTGGTTTTCTAAACCGTGATATAATATCCAAGAAATTACCCGTTTTGCTTGAATGAAATTTTAAATATCCAAATATAGTTTAATGTGGTATAATAATATTACTATAGTGGTTCCCGGCTGGGTCCCATAATGGGGTAGGCTGCGGCTGAGCAATCCTTTGCCGGGAGCAAGGTGGAGATTCTTAAGACAACGCACTGCGGTGTGTAGGCCGTCTCCGCCTTTATTTATAAGTCAAGGAAAAGCAGGTAACTGCTTTGCGGGGATAACATTTTCTAATGTTGTCCCCGATTTTTTTGTGTTATAATTAAATAATACGAAAACCATAGATGTTTTATAGGGCGCAAGTCATTTAGACAAGCGCCCGAATTTTTTATGCTGCTATAGGATAGGCGATGGAGAACCACCCTTTCCTGATCCGTATTTCAAGGTTCGCACTGAGGTGAACCTTGCCCACCAACTGCAACACTGTGGGAACTCCCCCGGTCCTGACGCTGTGTCAGGGCAGGGGGAGTTTTTTGATACGCCATGGAAAAGGACGGCAGAATATGGAGTATTATCTTCTTGGATTCAAATATCACCATATCATGAAATACTGCATTTGGATGACAGATCACAAGGATAGGATCTATTGTGATGGGAAGCAGGCTATCCTGACCTTTGACAGCCAACTTGAAGTACAGCAGTATGCACTTTCCAAAGGAATCAAGGTCGATACAAAAAATGGATATATATGTGACATGGACCACCTGCAGATCGGCAGCAGCAGACTGGCGGACATCTTGGACTTCTGGAATTTAACAAGTGATATGACCAAAACGGTCGGGGCCAATTTCATCGGCAACAGGAAGAGTCCTGTCATCGACAAAATATATAACAAACTGTTCCACGGCTGCAATTTGTTGAAGAGGAAAGAGATGTCTCCTTATATTCCCAGATTCAACCAGGATGAGATCCGTATTTTGGAGAAAGTCCTGGAAGACGGCCAAAAAATCATCAAAAAATATATATTGAAGATCTGAAAGAAAGGCGGATGGACGGAAGCACCTTGACAACTTCCCCCTGATTTGTTATAGTTCCTCTGTAATCACGCAATGAGGGGGTTGGCATCCCTGAGCGTTTGCTTCACAAGAGAGGCCGCTTTCGGGCGGCAAACAGGGTGGAACCGCGGAACAACCTCCCGTCCCTGTAATGTAGAGTATCCTGTCTATATTACAGAGACGGGAGTTTTTGTATAGGAGGAGAGAAAATGGATTTTCAGACCATCATTTTGAACCTGCAGAAGTACTGGGCCAACCAGGGCTGCATCATGGCTCAGCCTTATGACGTGGAAAAGGGCGCCGGGACTATGAACCCGTCCACCTTCCTGCGGGTACTGGGGCCGGAACCCTGGAACGTATGCTATGTGGAACCGTCCCGCCGTCCTGCTGACGGCCGGTACGGAGACAACCCCAACCGTCTGTACCAGCATCACCAGTTCCAGGTGATCATGCAGCCGTCCCCCAGCAATATCCAGGAACTGTACCTGGAAAGCCTGCGGGAACTGGGCATCCATCCGGAAGAACATGATATCCGGTTCGTGGAAGACAACTGGGAATCTCCCACCCTGGGCGCCTGGGGCATGGGCTGGGAAGTCTGGCTGGACGGGATGGAAATCACCCAGTTCACCTATTTCCAGCAGGTGGGTTCCATCGACATCAAACCGGTGGCTGTGGAAATCACCTACGGCCTGGAACGGCTGGCCATGTACATCCAGGGGGTGGAAAACGTCTACGACCTCCAGTGGGTGGGGGATGTGACCTACGGGGATGTATTCCATACCAACGAAGTGGAGCAGTCCCGGTACAGCTTCGACATCGCCGACATCGACCTGCTGTTCGACCTGTTCGATAAATACGAAAAGGAAGCCAAACGGGTCATCCTCACCGGCAACATCCGGCCGGCCTATGACTATGTGCTGAAATGTTCCCACACCTTCAACCTGTTGGATGCCCGGGGCGCCATCAGCGTCAGCGAACGGACCAACTACATCTCCCGGGTGCGGGCACTGGCCCGGCTGTGTGCGGCAGCCTATGTGGAACAACGGGAAAAACTGGGATTCCCCATGCTGAAGAGAGGGTAATGGATATGGCAAATTTATTATATGAAATCGGAACGGAAGAAATGCCGGCCCAATACATGCCCGGCATCCTGAAGGAATACAAGGAACTGGCCGGGAAGAAGCTGGCCGAAGCCCGGATCCCCTTCAGCACGGTGAAAGTGTACGGGACTCCCCGCCGGATGGCTTTCCTGGCGGAAGGGGTAGCGGAAAAACAGGAAGACTCCAATGTGGAAAGCAAGGGGCCTTCCCTAAAGATCGCCTTTGATAAGGACGGGAACCCCACCCGTGCCGCCCAGGGATTTGCCCGGGGCCAGGGGGTGGATGTAAAGGATCTGGTCCAGAAGGACGGCTATGTGTACGCCGTGAAGCATCTGGAAGGCAAAAAGACCATCGACCTGCTGCCGGCCATCCTGGATGACATCCTCCATTCCCTGAACTTCCCCAAGACCATGCGGTGGGCGGATTATGATTTCGGTTTCGTCCGTCCTTTCCGCTGGATGGTGGCTCTCCTGGATGACCAGGTGATCCCAGTGGAAGCCAACGATGTGAAGAGCGGCAGAGAGGCCCGGGGCCATCGGTTCCTGAGCAACCATCTGATCACCATCCCGGACGCTGCTGCCTACGAAAAGACCATGGAAGACAATTTCGTCATGGTGGATGTGGACAAACGCCGGGAAACCATTCGGAAACAGATCGAAGACCTGGCTGTGGCCGAAGGAGGCAAAGCCGCCATTTCTCCCGACCTGCTGGAAGAAGTCACCTTCCTGGTGGAATATCCCACGGCTCTGTGCGGCCATATCGATGACAAGTACCTGCGTCTGCCGGACTGCGCCATCATCACCCCCATGCGGGATCATCAGCGGTACTTCCCCATGTTCGACAAGGATGGGAAACTGATGCCTAAGTTCATCACCGTCCGGAACGGGGGCAAGGAACATCTGGACATCGTGACCCACGGGAATGAACGGGTGCTCCGGGCTCGCCTGGACGATGCAGTGTTCTTCTTCGACAATGACCGGAAGAAATCCCTGGCCCAGCACCGGGAAGGGCTCCACGAGGTGGCTTTCCAGCATGGCCTGGGGAACATGTATGACAAGACGGAACGGCTCCAGAAGCTGTGCGATGAACTGGTGAAAGCCACCGGTCTGGAAGCGGATGCCAAGGCCGTGGAACGGGCCGCCCTCCTGTCCAAGGCAGATCTGGTCACCGGCATGGTGACGGAATTCACCGAACTCCAGGGCACCATGGGCAAGGAATATGCTCTCTTGGACAACGAAGGGGAGAAAGTGGCCCAGGCCATCGGGGAACAGTACATGCCCCGGTTTGCCGGCGATGAATTGCCCCAGAGCAACGAAGGCCGGATCCTGGCTGTGGCGGACAAACTGGACAACATTGTGGCCACCTTCAGCCGGGGCATGGCGCCCACCGGGTCCCAGGATCCCTACGCCCTGCGCCGTCAGGCTCTGGGCATCCTGAACATCGTGGCCGACGGCGGGGTCCACTTCCCGCTCCGGGCCGTACTGGCAGAAACCCTGAAGAACCTGCCGGTGGACGTGGAAAACGAAGCCAAACTGCTGGATGAAGTGGCCGACTTCTTCGCCCAGCGGGCCAAGAACATGCTGCTGGACAAAGGGGTCCGGTATGACGTGGTGGATGCGGTGCTGGCCGCTCCGGGGCTGGACGACTTGGCGGATATCTTCGTCCGGGCCGATGCCCTGGCTGCCTATCTGGAAACGGATAAAGCCGCCGACAGCATCCAGGCCTTCACCCGGGTGGAAAACATCAGTAAGAACAATGTGGTGGAAGCCTCTGTGGATGCCGCCCTGTTCCAGGATGCCGCAGAAAAAGCCCTCTCCGAAGCCGTGGAAAAAGTGGCTGCCGCTACCGCTCCTCTGGCTGCCGACCGGAAGTACGCCGACCTGCTGGCCGCCAACGATGAACTGGCCGCTCCCGTCAACGCCTTCTTCGATGCGGTGATGGTCATGGACAAGGACGAAAAGGTGAAGAACAACCGTCTGGCCCTGCTGAACCAGGTCAAGAAACAAGTGAACCAGGTGGCTGATCTGAGCCAGCTGGTGATGAAATAAGACGAATAGGAAAGAAGGGGCTGTTGCACGTTCTGTGCAACAGCCCCTTCTTATTTTTTGCAGACCCGTATGGATCAGATTAGACAATATATTCACACATATTTGACCAAATAACTTTACACATATCTATCCATATATTATAATCAAGGAAGAATATGAAATCATATCCATTCGATAAAATAGAAAAATCAGAAAATCAAATCGTTTAGAAAGGAGAAACTTATGGAAGGAGACTTTGCAAAGAAAATCCAGCAGAAAAGGATCCAACACAGGGTATCTGTAGAAAGAGTCGTAAAAGGAGGGAATGTTTTCTTGGCGGCGGCTGTCCTGGCGACGGGTATGGCCGGCACGGCCATGGCGGCAGAAAAAGATATTGTGGAGAAAGGGGCCCAGCCCATTGCTTACGATATCAGCCCGGCCAACGACGGGACCAATATCGCCATCGGCAAGAATGCCAAAGTCTTTATCGGCGGCGGGACCCAGGAATCTATGCTTTCCTTCGGAGAAAAAGTCCATCAAGGTTTCCTTAGCATGAACATCCATGATAACGATCATGCAAAAAAAAATCTGCCGGAAGCCATTGCCATAGGGACGAATTCTTATGCCCGCACAGGAGCTATTGAAATCGGCGCCCATACCTTGGAAGTAAACAAGATTGCCATCGGTGATACCACGGCTGACCAATTGCGGCAGTTTGGAGTAGCGTCTACCACGCTGGGCAGCAATTCCTATGCGGGCGGTGGTTTTGCTACGACCATCGGCAGCTATAATGTGCAGAGCAGTCAGTATGAAGCAAAAAATAGCAGTGATACCTTGCGCAACGCAACGAAAAATGCGTTTGCCACGGTTATCGGTACCTTCAATTCCAATGAATCCATGAAAGGAAGCAGCAGCAGCGGTATCGCTAATATGATTGCAGGTACTGCCAATAAAGTGACGAACAGCAATGGTGCCATCGTCATGGGTGCAGGAAATAGTGTCAAAGGCTCCAGCAGCTATTTTGATGCCTCTGCATACAGTAAGCATTTTGATTCTGTCACAGAAATGCAGAAAACTTTGATGGATGGGGTTGCTAAAAGCGCAGGCGGTGCCACCTTGGTCATCGGCGGTGCCAACCAGGCAGAAAATACGTCCCATTCGCAGATCATGGGCGTCGGCAACAAGGTAAAATCTACGACTTCTAAGAAAATAGAGTTTAACTACCTGGATGGGTTCAACAGTTCCATTACCGATGCCAGCCATGTAAAGGTACTGGGCCAAAACGTCACCATCAGCAAAGGGGCTGATTCCAATACGGTGATCGGCGATTATCGTACCGTGGCAGAAGACCAGACCAATAACGTAATCGTAGGCAATGGAGAGGAAAAAACGCCGTTGACGACTTCCCATAAAGAAACGGTCATCCTGGGTTTCAACGCCAATGCCTCTTTTGACGGCAGTGTGGCTCTTGGTGCCGGTTCCCTTGCCGACACGAAGGCAGGGATCTTTGGCTGGGACCCTGGGACGCAGCAGGCAAGCACCCTGGATTCTCCTGTATGGAAATCTTCCTGGGCGGCCGTCTCCGTAGGGGACAGCACCCATACCCGGCAGATCACCCGAGTGGCTGCAGGTTCTGCGGATACGGATGCGGTGAACGTGGCACAGCTGAAAGCTGCCATGGAAAATGCAGCTCCCAAATTGGAACTGCTGGCAGGGGACGGCATCAAAATCGAAAAAGATTCTGCAGGCAAGCGCTATACCATCAGTGCCAATCTGACTGGGGGAGAAACGGCGACCGACAGCACAAAAGTGGAACCCAAGACAGAAGGCACGGGCTCTGGATCCGGCGATTCCCAGGAAACAGTCCCGGGGAACGGGAAACCCTTGGAAATCTTGGCAGAAACCAAGGCCACCAATTTTGCCGCCGATGAGGGGTCTGCAGCGGTCAAACCTTCGGAAACCCTGCATGTCGCAGGAGATGGGAAGAACCTGTCAACCAAAGTGGAAGGGAATACCCTTTCTGTAAATCTGAAAAAAGACCTTGCCGTGGACAGCGTAACCGCAGGGGGAACGAAACTTTCCTCTGATGGGGTAACCATTGCCGGCGGTCCTTCTATGACAAAGGATGGGCTGGATGCCGGCAGTAAAAAAATCACCAATGTAGCAGCGGGAACGGAAGAGACGGATGGAGTGAACTATGGGCAGCTGAAAGGCGTGGAAAACCGGGTGGAAGAAAATACCCGGAACATCAACCAGGTCAACGGCCGGATCTCCAACCTGGACAGCCGTCTGAACAAAGTGGGGGCCGGGGCCGCAGCTCTGGCAGCACTCCATCCCCAGGATTTCAATCCCGATGACAAATGGGACTTCGCCCTGGGCTTCGGCAACTACCGGGATGCCAATGCCATGGCTGTAGGGGCTTTCTACCGCCCAGACGCCCGGACCATGTTCAGTGTGGCCGGGAACTTCGGCAATGGAGAAAATATGGTCAATGCAGGGATCAGCGTGAAACTGGGGAAAAACAGCCCCTATGCAGGTATGGACCGGCAGGCCATGATCCATCGTCTGGCCAGCCAGGACCGGGAACTGGAGGCACAGAACCAGCGGATCGCCAAGCTGGAACAATTGGTGGCACAGCTGATGGCGAAGTAAGAGAATACAGGACGAAAGAGAAGGGGCCGCTGCACGTTGCGTACAACAGCCCCTCTTTTGAGCTATAGAGCTTCCCGACTGGAGAGCAGTGACGGGTCCTGCTGCCCCTGCCGGGGCCACCTCTTTTCCACAAATGCCAAAAACTGCTTCAGCACCGGGAACTGTTCCGGATCCCGGTTCCAGACAAAATTCACGTGGCCGGTGGCAATCTGCTTCACGGGAATGGCCACCAAGTTCTTTTCGTCCTGGGCGAATTCTTCAGAAAGGAAGCCCACAGCCGCCTTGTGCCGGATGTATTCCAAGATGGTGAATACCTGGGTGGTCTGGTGGAGGATGCGGGGATGGATCTGGCAGGCGGCAAAGAGGCGGCGCAGATAGCGGGTCTGGCCGAATTGGTCGGTAAACAGTACCAGAGGTTCGTTTTCCAGGTCTTTCAGGTCCACTTCAGAGCGGCGGGCCAAGGGATGGTCCTTATGGACAAAGAGCATGAGCCGGCTGTCTTTCAGTACGCAGCAGGAGTAGGGGGCTTCCGGCAGATGATTGGTGACACACAGGGCCAGATCGATTTCTTTCTGGTCCAGGAGAGAATAGAGGGTGGGACCTGTGGCTTCCGTAGTCACCAGGCGGAGCTGAGGCCAGGCTTCCTGGAGTTCCCGATGGAGGGCGGGGAAAATGGTATTCCCGCACATGGGGACCAGGCCGATCCGCAGCAGGGACTCTCCAGAACCCAAAGAGCGGGCTGTATATTCCAACTGTTCGTACTGGTCCTGGAATTTCAAGGCTTGTTCCAAGAAAACCCGTCCGGCAGAAGTGAGGGCCAGGGCGTTGTGTTTCCGCTCCCAGAGCGGTGCGCCGCATTGCCCCTCCAGCTCCCGGATGGCCTTGCTGAGACCGGGCTGGGTGAGATGCAGCTCTGCGGCAGCTTTGGTGAAATTCTGGTACCGGCAGGCGGTGATGAAATAACGGATCTGTTCCGGTGTAATGGACATGGGAATCCCCTCCTGGGATTTTGAGATTTTCCAAACTTTAAGTTTGTCTTCCTGAAAGACAGAATGTTCACAAAAGATGATTTCTGTATTATAGTAATATCATGAAAGAGGAATCACGTCCATACTTATTGGAAAGTCAGTGGAAAGAAGGGACAGTGTATGGAAAAGAAAATCTACAAGATTGCGGTGATCGCTGGGGACGGGATCGGCCCAGAAGTACTGGCAGAAGGCATCAAAGTGCTGAACCGGACAGCGGAGCTGGATGGGTCTTTTGCCTTTGCTTTCACCTATTTCCCCTGGGGCTGTGAATATTATCTGAAGAACGGGGAAATGATGCCGGAAGACGGCATTGAACAATTGTCCCATTTCGATGCCATTTACCTGGGTGCAGTGGGCTATCCTGGGGTTCCTGACCATATTTCCCTCCGGGGACTTTTGATCAAGATCCGCAAGAGCTTCGATCAGTATGTGAACCTGCGGCCGGTGAAGCTGCTGAAAGGGGCTCCCTGCCCCCTGGCCGGTGTGAAGCGGGAAGACATCGACATGGTGTTCGTCCGGGAAAACAGTGAAGGGGAATATGCCGGCACCGGTGCCTGGCTGTACAAGGACACCCCGCGGGAAGTGGTGATCCAGGACAGCGTGTTCTCCCGGTTCGGGACGGAACGGATCATCCGGTATGCCTATGACCTGGCCCGGAAGGAACACAGATCCCTCACCAGCATCTCCAAAGGGAATGCCCTGAACTATTCCATGGTGTTCTGGGATGAGATCTTCAAAGAAGTGGGGAAAGAATATCCCGATGTAGAAACCCATTCCTACTTGGTGGATGCGGCCAGCATGTTCATGGTGAAGGATCCCAAACAGTATGGGATCATCGTCTGCTCCAACTTGTTCGGGGATATCCTGACGGATCTGGGGGCGGCCATTTCCGGCGGCATGGGCCTGGCGGCTGGCGCCAACCTGAACCCGGAACGGAAGTATCCGTCCATGTTCGAACCCATCCATGGCAGTGCGCCAGATATTGCCGGCCAGGGCAAGGCCAATCCCCTGGCATCCATCTGGTCCGCCAGCCAGATGCTGGATTTCTTCGGGCACAAGGACTGGGGCAAAAAACTCATCGACATCATCGAGACCATGATGGTGGAGAAAAAGGTACTGACGCCGGATATGGGCGGCACCGCCACCACCAAAGAAGTGGGGGACGAAGCCGTACGGCTGTTGGAAAAATAACAAAAGAGCTGCCGCATCGCGGCAGCTCTTTTGTTATTTACATTGATCGAAGGCCTGGGCCAGGTCGTCCCGCAAGTCTTCTTTGTCTTCCAGGCCTACGGAGAACCGGAGCAGGGTGTGGGTGATGCCCTTTTCTTCCGCTTCTTCCGGGGTCAGGTCCGCATGGGTCTGGGTGATGGGATAGGTGAGCAGGCTTTCGGTGCCTCCCAGGCTTTCCGCGAATTGGATCAGCTGGATCTTTCCCAGGATGGTCTTGGCGGCTTCCGGCGATTTCACATAGAAAGAAATCATCCCCCCGAAGCCGCTGGCCTGTTTCTTCTGGACGGCATAGCCCGGATGACCGGGCAGACCGGGATAGAGGACCTTTTCCACCAGGGGCTGGGTTTCCAGCCACTGGGCCAGGTACAGGGCATTTTCCTGATGCTGTTTCATCCGCACCGGCAGGGTCTTCAGGCTCCGGAGCATGAGCCAGGAATCAAAGACGCTGAGCACGGCCCCTGTGGTCTTGTAGATGGTCCGCAGCCGGGCGGCCGTATTCCTGTTCCCGGCTGATCACAAAACCGGCCAGCAGGTCATTGTGTCCGGCCAGGTACTTGGTGCCGCTGTGGAGCACGATGTCGGCCCCCAGCGTCAGGGGACGCTGGAAATAGGGGGAGAGGAAGGTGTTGTCCACGATCACCAGGAGCCCGTGTTTGTGGGCCAATTCACTGAGGGCTTCCAGGTCGCTGATTTCCATGGTGGGGTTGGTGGGCGTTTCCAAGTAGATGGCCTTGGTAGCCGGAGTGATGGCTTTTTCCACGGCTTCCAGATCGCTGGTGTGGACGGCGGTGAAGGAAAGCCCTAAAGGTTCGTAGGTGGTCCGGAACAGACGGAAGGAACCGCCGTACAGGTCGAAACCGGTGATCAGGTGGTCGCCGGGGGCAAAAAGCCGCATCACCGCATCGATGGCCGCCATGCCGGAGGAAAAGCACAGAGCATCGGTGCCCCCTTCCAGGGTGGAAAGGACTTTTTCCAGTCTGGCATGGGTGGGGTTGGATTCCCGGGTATAGGCCCAGCCGGTGGATTCTCCCAAGCCGGGATGGGCGAAGGTGGATGTGAGATACAGAGCAGGGGAAACGGCCCCCGTGGCATCGTTGGGGCCGCCTCCATGGATACAGGCAGTGGTGAATTTCATGGTTTTTTCCTCCTTGCAGGCACAATCGTGCCGCGAACACATAGTATTTTTATAGGAATACATTACTTGTTCCAAGGGAATTTGTCAAGTGCCTGAAAACGGCCTGCAGACAGGGAAAGCGGGGTAAAATGGTTTTCTAAATGAAGGGACTGTGATATAATCATTTGGTAAAACTGGTTCCGGCGGGCCCTGACAGCCTGCTGGAATAGATTTTCGATAGGCGGTGAAAAAATGAGCGTTACAGTCAATGATGTAAAGCATATCGCAAATCTGTGCCGGTTAAATGTTCCGGACGATGAAATGGACAAGTTTGTTGAGCAGTTCAACCAGATTTTGAATTATGCTGAAATCTTAAAGAAAGTGGATACCCAGGGAATCGAGCCTTCTCCCTATGTGCTTCCCATCAGCAATGTGCTGCGGGAAGATGTCCCTGTGGTGAGCCTGTCCCATGAGGACGCCATGAAGAATGCACCTGAGGAATATGAAGGCGGCTTCAAAGTTCCCCGGGTGATCGAATAAGAGGAGGCAGAACAGTGGCTTTATACAGAGAAACTGCACATGAGCTCCACGACAAGCTGGTCAAAAAGGAAATCAGCTCTGTGGAACTGACCAAAGCGGTCTATGACCGGATCGATGAAGTGGAAGACCAGGTCAAGGCCTATATCACCCTGGACAAGGAAAATGCTCTGGCCCAGGCAGCCAAGGTGGACAAGATGATCGCTGACGGGGAAACCATCAAACCCCTGGCTGGGATCCCTGGTGCCATCAAAGACAACATCAGCGTCAAAGGGGTACGGATGACCTGTGCCTCTAAGATCCTGGAAAACTTCGTGCCGGTGTACGATGCCCATGTCATCGAAAACCTGCGGAAAGACGAGACCATTTTCCTGGGCAAGACCAACATGGATGAATTCGCCATGGGGTCCACCACGGAAACCTCCCATTTCCAGATTACCCACAATCCCTGGGATCTGTCCCGGGTGCCCGGCGGTTCTTCCGGCGGCAGCGCAGCCAGCATTGCGGCCGGGGAAGCCATCTGGTCCCTGGGCTCTGATACCGGCGGTTCCATCCGGCAGCCGGCTTTCTTCAACGGCTGCGTAGGACTGAAGCCCACCTACGGCCGGGTTTCCCGGTACGGCTGTGTGGCTTTTGCTTCTTCCCTGGATCAGATCGGGCCCATTGCCCGGGATGTGACGGATGCGGCCCTGGTGCTGAACACCATCAGCGGCCTGGATGCCCACGATTCCACCTCCTATGATGCACCGGTCCCTGATTACACCAAGGCCCTGCGCCAGGATGTGAAGGACCTGACCATCGGCCTGCCCAAGGAATACTTCGGGGAAGGCACGGATCCCAAAGTGGCAGCCCAGATCAAATTGGCCGCCAAGAAGTTCGAAGAACTGGGTGCCCATGTGATCGAGGTCTCCCTGCCCCACACGGAATATGCCGTGATTACCTATTACATCATCGCTCCGGCAGAAGCTTCTGCCAACCTGGGCCGTTTCGATGGTGTCCGGTACGGCTTCCGGGAAATGGCTGCAGAAAGTGCTCCGGAAATGATGCGCAAGACCCGTACGGAAGGCTTCGGCAAGGAAGTCCGCCGCCGGATCATGCTGGGGACCTATGTGCTGAGCTCCGGCTACTATGATGCTTATTATAACAAGGCCATGCAGGTCCGGACTCTGATCCGCCAGGACTTTGCGGAAGCTTTCAAGAAATGCGATCTCCTGCTGACTCCTACCTCCCCGGTGGTGGCCTATCCTCTGGATGCCAAGATGGATCCTCTGACCGTCTACATGCTGGACGTGACCACCATTCCTGTGAACATGGCCGGTCTGCCCGGTATCTCCATTCCCTGTGGCTTTGTAGACAACATGCCGGTGGGGGCACAGCTCATCGGCAAGGCCCTGGGCGAAGAAACCCTGCTGCGGGCAGCTTATACCTTTGAACAGGCTACGGATTTCCATAAAGCCGTGGCACCTCTGGGAGGTTTGAAATAATGACAGAATATACAACCGTAATTGGTCTGGAAGTCCATGCAGAACTGAAAACCAAGACCAAGGCTTTCTGCTCCTGCTCTACGGAATTCGGCGGTGCCCCCAACACCCATGTATGCCCGGTGTGCCTGGGCATGCCCGGGGCTCTGCCCGTCATCAACAAGCAAATGGTGGAATTTGCCCTGCGGTTTGCCCTGGCCGTCAACTGCGAGATCCAGCGCTACAGCAAGTTCGACCGGAAGAACTACTATTATCCGGATCTGGCCAAAGCCTACCAGATTTCCCAGTTCTATCAGCCCATCGCCCTGAACGGGCATCTGGACGTGAACGTGGATGGGGAAACCAAACGAATCGGCATCACCCGGATCCATATGGAAGAAGATGCCGGGAAATTGGTCCATTCCGGTGCTTCCATCAGCACCTCTGATTTCTCTGCAGTGGACTACAACCGGGCCGGTGTGCCGCTGATCGAAATCGTATCCGAACCGGATATGCGGTCTGCGGCGGAAGCCCGTGCCTATATGGAAAAACTCCGGGCGTACCTCCAGTACACTGGGGTCTGCGACGGCAAGATGCAGGAAGGCTCTATGCGCTGTGATGCCAACATTTCCATTATGCCTGTAGGGGCCAAGGAATTCGGCACCCGGGCAGAAATCAAGAACCTGAACTCCTTCAAGGCCCTGGAAAGAGCCATTGAATATGAAGTGGAACGGCAGAAGGAAATCTTGGAAGACGGGGGCCATGTGGTCCAGGAAACCCGTACCTGGGATGATGCCCAGGGCATGACCTTCTCCATGCGTTCCAAGGAAGAAGCCCACGATTACCGGTATTTCCCGGAACCGGATCTGGCACCCATCATCATCGAAAAAGAATGGGTGGAAAAGGCCAAGAGCGAACTGCCGGAACTGCCGGATGCCCGGAAAGCCCGTCTCATGGATGAGAAAGGGCTGGATGACTATTCTGCAGAACTGATCGTGGCTGACAAGAAGATGGCGGAATACTTCGATGCAGCCGCCAAGGAAACTGACGACGCCAAAGGCGTGGCCAACTGGATCCTGGGAGATGTATCCGCTTACCTGAACAGCAATAACTGCGGCATCGGGGAATTCCCCGTGTCCCCGGCTCATCTGGGTCAGATGGTGGCCCTGATCAAGAAAGGTGTGCTGTCCAGCAAACTGGCCAAGAAAGTCTTTGCAGAAATGCTGAAGAAGGATGAAGCTCCGGCAGATCTGGTGAAGAAGCTGGGCCTGGAACAGGTCAGCGACGAAGGGGCCATCCAAGCTATGGTGGACGAAGCCATCGCCGCCAATCCCCAGTCCGTAGCCGACTACAAAGCCGGCAAGGACAAGGCCATCGGCTTCCTGGTAGGCCAGGTCATGAAGAAATCCCGGGGCAAAGCCAACCCGGGTATGGTGAACAAGCTGATCATCAAGACCATCAAGGGTGAATAAAAAAAGAGCTGGTGCTCAGGCACCAGCCTTTTTTTGTGCCAAAAACTTCACAGCTTTGTGCTTTCTTTTTCATAGGCGCCTGTTATGATGGGCGTACGAAAAAGGAGGGGAGCAGGATGCTGCAGCAAAGTTTAAAAGGATATTGGCGCTGGCTATTGATCGGAGCCATGCTGCCGGGGATCTTCTTGGGACAGATGGACAACCCTCTGCAGCATCGGGTTCCCCGCTATCTGGTACGGTACAATCAGGGCGGGCTTAGTCTGGGGCTGCTCCAGTGGCCGGAAAATCTCCAGGCGGTCCGGTATGAACTGGAAATCTTCTCCCAGGTCCCGGAGGAACTGGATCCGGAACAGCCGGTGGAAGGAGCGGTCTACCGGGATGGAGAGATCTATACCAACCGGATCCTGCTAGATGAAGGCAAACTGCCTTCCCTGGATGACGGCCTGCCTCTTTTCTGGCGGGTACGGGCTTATGATTTGGATGGAAATCCCATCAGCGGCTATTCCCAGCCGAAAGAACTGCAGACGACCCTGGTACGGGAACTGCGGGACGCCCCTGTGCCCCGGAGCCGCACCGAAGGAGAAAATGGCATGGCATTATTGTATCCGGTCTATTCGTATACTGCCTTGCCCGGTGCCCAGCAGTATGAAGTGGAAGTCCTTGATCAGATGCCAGAACAGACGGAAGGAATCCTGCCTTCCCGGCACCGGGTCTATGCAGAAACCACCACCTTGACGGATCTCTATGACAAAGCGCCCCGGATCGGGACCTATTACTGGCGGGTGCGGGGGATGGACGGCAGGGGCCGTCCGCTGGGAGAATGGAGCCTGCCGGAAAAGGTTTCTCTGGAACCTTCCGGACAGGTGGAAGTGGGGATCTACGGGGACAGCATTTCCCACGGGGGCGGGCACCTTTCCTTCAGCCCGACAGATGCTGCTTACAGCTATGCCCATTACCTTACGGTGCCCACGGTCAATCTGTCAGAAAGCGGAGATACCAGTGAAATGATGGTGGAACGGTTCAGGCGGGATGTCCTGCCCTTCCGCCTGAAAACCCTCCTGATCATGGGCGGTTCCAACAGCCTGCGGGATGGAACGGATCCGGACGAAGTCATTGCCGACTTGAAGACGCTGCAGGCCCTGTGCCGGGAAAACGGGATCACACCGGTGCTGCTGACTTTGGCTCCCATCAATCCAGAGAATATCCGAAAGGCCTTTGATGAACCGACGGACCGGGATTGGCAGGAGTCCTTCCGGAAAGTGAATGCCTACATCCGCACCCAGCCTCATATCGACGTGGCCGCACCTTTTGAAGCCATGGGGCCGGAGCTCCCCACGGAAATGGCCTTGGATGGACTCCATGGAGATGTGACCATGAAACAGATCATGGGCCAGGTGATCAATGCACATGTGAAGGAGTTTTTATAAGGGACTATGGTATAATGGCCCTATGCAGTAAGGGGGAGATGCCATGGACAAAGAAAAATTGAAAGCTTTCTGCCGGGGACTGGGATTGACGGAAGTGGGGATCGCCCCTGGCCGGCTGCCGGTACCTGATCCCCTGCCGGAAGTGTGTCCCCTGGCAGCTGGAAAAGGCCCTGAACGGTACGATCTGGCTCGGCTCCTCCCTGGCTGCCGGGCAGCTGTAGTGGTGCTCTTTCCCTATTTCCTGGCGCCGGTGGAGGAAAGCAATCTTTCCCTCTACTGTCAGCTGACCGATTACCACAAAGTGGTCCCGCTGTATCTGGAGAAAATTGCCGGCTGGCTCCAGGCGCAGGCACCGGCAAGCCAGCAGATGGCCATTGTGGATACTTCGCCTTTGGCGGAACGGGACTTGGCGGTCCAAGCCGGGATTGGATTCCTGGGGGATAATGGCTGCCTGATCAACGATACGTACGGTTCCTGGTGTTTCGTGGGGGCGGTCCTGACCACCCTGCCCTTGGTGCCGGATACGCCTCGGCACAGGGAATGCCTCCACTGCGGCGCCTGCAGCAGGAACTGTCCGGGGGATTGTTTCCAGTCCGGGCAGTATGAGTACCGCCGCTGCAAATCCTACCTGACCCAGAAAAAGGGGGAACTGACAGCGGAGGAAACTGCCATCATCCAGAAAACTCCGCTGGTTTTCGGCTGTGATGAATGCCAGAAATGCTGTCCCTACAATGCCCGGGCAAAGGAAACTCCGCTGCCGGAATTCCACCAAGATAGGATCCCTCGCCTGGAAAAAGAGAAGCTGGAAACGATGACCAACCGGCAGTTCCGGGAAGCCTACGGAGACCGTTCCTTTGCCTGGCGGGGGAAAAGGATCCTGCTGCGGAATTTGGCACTGGCGGCTGGGAAGAAATAGCCTGCAGGGACTCCCTTGGCTGGAATGAAATAAATATGATACAATCAGGATATATTTCCCATGGAATATGATGGATTGTGGCAACTTGTCCGAGGAGGTGCTTGCATGGCTCAAGAGAAAAGGATCCCGCTGCCCCGGGATCTGATCCAGTTTATTTTTGAAGCGGCCTATATCCAGCGCTGGAACGATCATATCCGGCCCCAGGGCTTTACGGAACTGGATAAGCAGGCCCATAAGATGATGATCCTCTATGTCTTGGCCCGGTATGAGGAACAGGACCATGGGGCCAGCCTGGACTGGCAGGTGCTGGTGGAAGGGGGCATCTTCGAATTCCTCCATCGGGTGGTGCTGACGGATATCAAACCGCCGGTATTCCACGAACTCATGAGGAAAAGCGGCCATCAGCTGAACCAATGGGTCTACAAGGAACTGGTCCGCCGGGTCCCGTCCTTAAAGGGCAGTGCTTTTATGGACAAAATGCAGCAGTACCTGGATGGAGACAGCCATCCTCTGGAAAAGCAGCTGATCCGGGCTGCCCATTATCTGGCTACAGAGTGGGAATTCCGGATCATCTATCATATGAATCAGGGAATCTTCGGGGTGGAAGAGATCCGGGAGCGGATTGCCGATGAAATCGAAGACCATTACAATCTGGCCGGAGTCCAGAAAATCGCCATGAACGGGAAAACCCGGAAGTTCGTGGATCTAATCGGCAAATTGCGGTTCCAGAAGCGCTGGTCCCAGTCTCCTCGGGTGCCGGAGACTTCTGTCATGGGCCATGTGCTGATCGTAGCCATCATGGGATATTTTTGCGGAGAAGCCATGGGGGCCTGTAAAGCCCGGCTGGTGAATGACTTTTTGGGAGGGCTGTGGCACGATCTGCCGGAAGTCCTGACCCGGGACATCATTTCTCCCATCAAGCGCTCCATCGAAGGACTGGAGGAACTGATCAAGGACATCGAACAGCGGCAGATGGAAGAGATCCTGCTGCCTTTGCTTCCCGCCAGCTGGCATGAAGACATCCTGAATTTTACCGTCCATGAGTTCGAGAACCGGATCTGGGAAAACGGAAAGATCCGGCTGCTGGAGGGAGATATCCCGGAACAGTACAACAAGGATGAGTACAGCCCAGTGGATGGCCGGGTGCTGAAGGGATGCGACCATCTGGCGGCTTTCCTGGAGGCCTGGCTCAGCATCCAGTGCGGGATCACTTCTTCCCATCTGGCCGGAGTGGTAGAGGCCCTGCCCAAGGCTTACCAAGGAAAGAGCATCGGTGGGATCGATTTCGGAAAGATTTATGAACAGTTTCGCTAAAAAAGAGGTGTGGAACAACCCATGGGTTGTCTCACACCTCTTTTTCCCTGCAGAATGCGTTGATCGTTTCTAGAAAGGCATCACCGTATTTTTCATCCTTATGCTGTCCTACCCCGGTGACCTGGAGAAATTCTTCATGGGTCCGGGGAAGGCAGCGGCACATCTCATGGAGGGTCCGGTCCCCGAACACCACGAAGGGCGGCACCATGGCCTCTTCCGCCAGATGTTTCCGCAGGGCCTTGAGCCGGCCGAACAGTTCGGCACCCATTTCCTGGGTAAAGCCTTCCGGCAGTTCCAGTTCCGGAAGGTCTTTTTTCTTTTTCCGTCCGGATTTGCCATTGGACAGGGAGCCTGCTTCCTTCCGGAGCAGCACACGGATGGAAGTATCCTGGAGCTCCCAAATCTTTTTTGCGATCTTCAGAACCGGGTATTTGTCCCGGGTGATCAGCAGATAGCCCTGATCCAGCAGATTTTGGATCATTTCTTTGATTTCTTTCAGGGAATACTGGTGCAGGGCACCGAACATCCGCAGCCGGGCAAGGCCCGTTTCCTCCACCCGGGTGGAGCGGCTCCCTGCCAGGGTATTGGCAATCAGGGTGATCCCGTAAGGACGCCGGGCTTCGTGGATGCATTTCACGATTTTTTTGGTTTCTTCTGTCATGTCGATCTCTTCATATTCACCGTTGCAGGTGGAACAATGATTGCAGCGGGCAGGGGCGGTCTCACCAAAATAATGGAGAAGGGTCTGGCGCAGACAGCTGGTGGTCTGACAGTAATGTTCCATGGCATAGAGTTTCCGGAGATTGGCTTCTTCCACTTCTTCCAAGACTTCGCTGGATTCTTTGTGTTCCAGCAGGAAGCGCTGGATGACCACATCCTGGGGAGAAAACAGCAGGATGCATTGGGAAGGCTCTCCGTCACGGCCGGCTCGTCCGGCTTCCTGGTAGTAGTTTTCCAGGCAGGAAGGCATGTTGTAGTGGAGTACATAGCGGACGTTGGATTTGTCGATCCCCATGCCGAAGGCGTTGGTGGCAATGATCACCAAGGCCCGGTCGTACTGGAAATCCTCCTGGGCCTTCTGCCGTTCTTCCTGGCTCATGCCTGCATGATACCGGGCTGCCGGGATCCCTTTGCTGCGCAGGCTGTCATACAGATTGTCCACATTCTTTCGGGTGGAACAGTAGATGATGCCGCTGTCATCTGGATGATCTTTCAGGAACCGGAGGACCCAGGCATCCTTGTCTTGGGGATGTTCCACCCCGAAATACAGATTGGCCCGGTCGAACCCGGTGACCAGGATCCGGGGATGATGCAGTTCCAGGCTCTGGAGGATGTCTTCCCGCACCTGTTCCGTGGCGGTCGCTGTGAAGGCACCCACCACCGGCCGCTCCGGAAGGAATTCCAGGAAATCCAGGATCCGGGTGTAACTGGGACGGAAGTCCTGTCCCCACTGAGAGATGCAATGGGCTTCGTCCACGGCCACCATGGAGATATCCGCCTCTTTGGCAAAATCCCGGAACAGCTCAGTTTCCAATCGCTCAGGTGCCACATAGATCATCTTATAGGCTCCGGCACGGGCTTGTTCCAGGGTGGTATAGAATTCCCGGCCGGAAAGAGCGCTGTTGATGTAGGCCGCTTTGATCCCAGCCGTTTCCAGTGCCTGGACCTGATCCTGCATCAGAGAGATCAGCGGCGAGATGACCAGGGTGATCCCAGGAAAGAGCAGGGCTGGGACCTGGTAGCAGAGAGATTTGCCGGCCCCGGTGGGCATGATCCCCAGTACATCCCGGCCCTGGAGCAGGGCATCGATCAGGACCTCCTGTCCCGGACGGAAAGAAGTGTATCCAAAATACTTTTTTAGGACTGCAATCTTGTCCATACAGGAAAATACCTCCTTTGGAAAGAAAATCAAACTGCTGTTTGTTCCAATCATAACGAAATTCCAAAAAAAATGCAAGGAAAGCCACACTTGATTAATTGTATACAAAATACAAAAAAATAAACAGTTATTTCTGAATCGTGCTATAATGCAATCGTAAGGGTTTTGTAAGGGTTCAATAGATACAATTTTAGGAGGCGTTACAAATGAGTCTGTTTGAAATGGCAAAAATCCCTATGGAAAAAGCAAGCAAACTGATTAATCTGGATCCCAACGCTGAGGCTGTTATCTCCCAACCTGAACGTACTCTGGAAGTCAGCATCCCTGTAAAGATGGATGACGGCCATGTAGAAGTATTCACCGGCTACCGTTCCCAGAACAGCACGGTACTGGGGCCTGTGAAGGGCGGCGTGCGGTATCATCAGAACGTTTCCATGGACGAAGTAAAGACCCTGGGTTTCTGGATGACCACGAAATGCGCCATCGCTGGACTGCCTTACGGCGGCGGCAAGGGCGGCATCATCGTAGATCCTCGGAAAGTCTCCAAGGGTGAACTGGAAAGAATCACTCGTGGTTACATCGACCGGATCGCTCCGATCATCGGGGAAAAGAAAGACATCCCTGCTCCGGACGTGAACACCAATGCCCAGATCATGGCTTGGATGCTGGACGAATTCTCCAAGATTAACTGCCAGTACACTCCTGGCTTCATCACCGGGAAAGCCGTCAGCATGGGCGGGTCCCTGGGACGGACTTCTGCAACGGGCCGGGGCGTCGTAACGGCTGCTCTGGAACTGCTGAAGAGAGAAGGCATCAAACCGGAAGAGGCCACCCTGGCTATCCAAGGCTTCGGCAACGTAGGTTCCTGGACCGCTAAATGTGCGGCTGACAAGGGCCTGAAGATCGTAGCCCTGAGCGATATCAGCGGCGGTATCTATGATCCCAATGGCTTCGATCCGTATAAAGTGGAAGAATATGCCCAGAACAACGGCGGCGTGATCAAAGGCTATCCTGGCGCAAAAGCCATCAGCAACGAAGAAGTGCTGGAACAGGATGTCACCGTGCTGATCCCTGCTGCTCTGGAACTGCAGATCACTGGCAAGAACGCCGACAAGATCAAAGCAAAGATGATCGTGGAAGCAGCCAACGGCCCGACGGACGCAGATGCAGATGCCATCCTGGAAAAGAGAGGCATCCCTGTGGTTCCCGATGTGCTGGCCAACGGCGGCGGCGTAACCGTATCCTACTTTGAATGGGTACAGAACCTGTACAGATACTTCTGGACGGAAGAAGAAGTCGTCGACAGACAGGAACAAATGATGGTCAAAGCCTTCGCGAATGTGTATGATGCAGCCAAGAAATACAACACCACCATGCGGGTAGGTGCTTACATCGTAGCTCTGAATGCGCTGGCAGAACCCCTGAAACTGAGAGGCATTATCTAATAGAACCCTACAAACGGAACCTGTGCCCAGACGGCACAGCAGAAAACCCCGGACATGGACTGTCCGGGGTTTTCTGTATGGGATAAGGCACAGCAGGAGATGGGGCAGGATCAAATCAGGGCTTTCCGCCAGATCCCCTGATGCCAGCGCCAGAAGAACACCAGGCCGCGGCCGCATTCATCCATAGCCATGGCAATCCAGATGCCCACCAGGCCCCAGAGCAGATGGACGCCGAAATACCAGCTGCCCAGGACCGAAACGCACCACATGAAAATGATCCCGATGGTGATGGGCGCTTTCACATCTCCAGCTGCATTCAGGGCCATGACCATGCACATATTCACAGCCCGGCCGATTTCCAGGAAGATGTCCACGAAAAGGATCATCTTGCCCAGGGTATGGACTTCCGGATCCTCCGTAAAGAGAGAGAAGACAGCATCGCTGTGGGTGTAGACCAGGACGGCCAGGCTGCCGGAAAGGAGCATGGAAATCAGGATGGTGAATTTGACCCGTTTGTCCACTTCCCCGTTATTGTCCGCTCCTTTGAAATAGCTGACCAGGATCTGGGTGGCCATGGCCAGGGCCTGGGAATAGAGGTAGCTGATCATGGCGATGATGTAGGCGTAGACCTTGGTGGTGATCACGGCAATGCCGAACAGGTTCACGAAGGTCATGATGGTGGTCTGGGACAGCTGGTAAGAAAAGGTTTCCCTAGCGGAAGGGATGCCTAGGTACAGCAGCTTGCCCAGGGTCTTGCGGGGGAAAGGGCGGAGATGGGCGAAAGAAAGTCGCAGGGGGGTCTTTTTGTGGAGAATGTGTACTACCAGCAGCAGTCCCAAGGTCTTAGCCGTATTGGTGGAAATGCATACCCCGGCTACCCCCAGGGAGGGGATGGGGCCCAGGCCGTGGATCAGGATCATGTTTCCCCCGATGTTCAGCAGGTTCATGATGGTGGAGCAGAGCATGGTTTCCCGGAGCAGGCCGAAGCCGCGGAGAAAGGCGATAAAAGCCATATACGCGCTTTGCACGATGACAAAAAGTCCGATCCAACGCAGGTACAGCTGGGCTTCTGTCCAAATCTCTCCCGGGACACCCAAGATCCCTAGGAAGAAGCCGGGAAAACAGAACAGTACCAGGCTGATCAAGGCTCCCAGACCAAGATTCAGGCCCAGGGAAACAGAACAGACCTGGCTGGCTTTTCCCATATCTCCTGCACCCCGGTAATGGGCAATCAGGATGGTGGCCGCCTGGGAAAGGACGGACAGGGTCAGGATGATCATATTCACGATCATATTGTCGTTTCCCACAGCTGCCACCGCATCTTGGGAATAATGGCTGAGCATGAACTGGTCCATGTTGGGGACCATCATCTGGAGACCGATTTCGATGAAGATTGGAAGAGACATGGCGAAAACCGACCATCTGCTTTTATATTCCTGCATCACAAAACAGTACCTCCCCGTGAATGCCATAGGATTTTTTATTTCTTTATGCTAGCATAGGGGCAGGGTCATTACAAGAGAGAAAGAAAAAGTCGGGGAATGTGGAATTTTTAGAAAAATTCATTTATAATGGATAGCAGTCAATAGAAGATGTATACGTCAGGGGGGTTGCATATGGAAAACAAAGAACGCAGAGATACAATCCTAAAAATGCTGCAGCAAGCGTCTAAACCGGTTACGGGAACAGAGATGGCCAGGGTCTGTCAGGTCAGCCGGCAGATCATCGTAGGAGATATCGCACTGCTGCGGGCCAGCGGGACACCGGTCATATCCACACCCCGGGGCTACCAGCTCCACGCTTTCCATAAACACGGATGTCAGGAATCTTTCCTGTGCAAACATGGTCCAGAGCTGGTGGAAGCGGAGCTCGATGCCATTGTGGACAACGGGGGAATTGTCCACAATGTAGTGGTGGAACATGAGGTGTATGGTTTCATGGAGGGAGAACTGAATCTGAAATCCCGGCGGGATGTGCAGCTCTATATCCAGCGGATGAAAAAGACGAAGGCGCCTCTTTTGTCCAGCATGTCCAATGGGGTCCACACCCATCTGGTGGAAACCGAAACAGAAGAAGAGATGGAAGCCATCCACAAGGCCCTGGAAAAGCTGGGGGTGCTGGTGGGATGAAAGAAGGGGCTGTGAAAAAATGATTTTTCATTTTTTCACAGCCCCTTTTGCATCCAGCACCATCCCTGCCAGGATGATGGCGAAGCCGGCAAGGACCATGGGGCCCGGGTACTGGTGGAGGAACAGGGCTACCCACAAAGGTCCCAGGATCATTTCCCACAGGGCCAGCACCGAAGCCTTCCGGGCGGGGATCTTCTGGACCCCCAGATTGAAGAATCCGTAGCCCCCGGCCACCTGGACCACCCCCAGGATCAGCATCAGCCCCCATTCCTGGCCGTCCATGGCCGGCAGGGCAGCCCGGGCGGTGGGGAACAGGACAAACACCGCCAGGGCGGTGAACAGGTTCCCGATGGCGGTGATCCCCAGAGCATTGGTCCGGGTGGCTTTTTTGGAGGCCAGGCTCATGCCTGCAAAGAAAATCCCTTCCGTGAGGGCAATCAGGTTCCCCAGAGGATGGGAATCCCCACTGCCTCCGGAGAGCATAAAGCACACGACCCCGGACATGATCACCGCCACCGGCAGGAAGGCCCGGCGGCTGAAATACCGGGTCTGGAACCAGTACAGCAGGAACAGCCAGATGGTGGCGGTGTACTGCATGCCGATGGCAATGGCGGCGGAAGTCAGGGACAGGGAAACGATCACACTGAGACACAGGGCACAGTAGGCCAGGACATAAGCCAAGAGGTACCGGTTCCAGGCGATTTCCCGGGGCCGCACAAAAGGCAACAGCACCAGCCCGGCGATCAGGGACCGGAGTCCGCAGATCAGGAAGGGGTCCAGGGTCAGATACTTCACCAGAGGGGAATTCAGGCTCCAGCAGACAGCTCCCAGAAGGACCAGGGCGCTGCCGGACAGGGCAGGGAGACGGGGCATGGGGATACCCTCCTTTCCAATGAGGAAAAATTCGTACTTGACGTTTAATCACGATTAAAATATAATCATGATTAGAAATTAGCTATATTATAAAAGCGGCCTGGAAAATTGTCAACCATCTTCCCGGAACGGGAATCAGGACCAGCAGTCAGGAGGTGCCCTGCCCCATATGGAAAACCAGAATCAGGAAACCCAAAAACAACAGCGAAAGGAACTGACTCTCCGGCAGAAGCGGAACATGATGTATTTTGTGGAAGCCACGGAGAAAATCCTCAAGGAAGAGGGAATCCCCGGAGTGACCATCCGGCGGATCGCCGCCGAGGCCGGGTACAACAGTGCCACCCTCTACAATTATTTCCAGGACCTGGACGAACTGATCCTGTTCGGATCGGTGTGCTTCCTCCGGGATTACCTGCTGAGCCTGGCCAGGCACCTGGAACCGGAGATGACTGCCCTGGAACGGTACCGGACCATCTACCGGTGCTTCAATGAAAGAGCCTTCCGGTTCCCGGAAATCTTCTACAACATGTTCTTTGGCCGGTACAGCGCCAAACTGGGCCATGTGATCCAGGTCTATTATCTGGACCTGTTCCCGGAAGAACTCCAGGGATTGCCGGCGGATGTCCGGGAAATGGTGGTCCGGGGCACCCTGGTGGAACGGGACCAGGTAATGATGAAGAGCCTGGTGGAAGAAGGGTATGTGGCCGGAGACCGGGCCTCGGAAACCCTGGAAATCATCGTGGCTCTCCATGGCAGCTACATCCACCGGGCCTGCCTTTTGGGCAGCAGCCTGGACCGGCCCCTTCTGGAAAAGCAGTTCCTGCACATTTTCGACTATGTCCTGGCAGCAGCCAGACCTGGGGAAACCACCCGGGGCAACCGTGATCAGACAGTCTGAAAAAGGAGTGGTACAAAATGGCGGAAGAAAAGAAAAAAGGCTTCAAGCTCCATGCTCTGAACCCCATGGTCCTTCTGGGCATCATCATGTTCCTGGCCTTCCTGGCCTCTTACATCGTCCCGGCCGGGGAATACAGTCGGGTGATGAACCCCGTCCTCAACAAGGAAGTGGTGGATCCCGCCACCTTCCATTACATCCAGCAGCAGCCGGTGAGCCCCTTTTATCTGTTCCAGTCCCTGACCCTGGGACTCCAGAACGCAGCGGAAATCATTTCTTTCCTGTTCATCATCGGGGGCATGTTCGCCATTATGGACGCTACCGGAGCCATTAATGCCGGACTGTCCAATGTGGTGGAAAAAATGAAGGGCAGGGAACTGATGATGATCCCGGTGTGCATGGTGCTTTTCAGCCTGCTGTCCGCCTTTGCCGGCTGCTTTGAAGAATTCCTGGCCTTCACCCCTCTGGTGATCGGGGTTTCCGTGGCCATGGGGTTTGATTCTCTGACCGCCATTGCCATTGTGTTCTGTGCGGCGCCGGTGGGCTATGCGGGAGCCATGACCAACCCCTTCACCATCGGGGTGGCCCAGGGCATCTGCGGTCTGCCCATGTTTTCCGGTATGGGACTCCGGGCTGTGCTGTTTGTGGTGATGAACATCGTAACCATTCCCTATGTGATGTGGTATGCCAACAAAGTTCGGAAGAATCCGGAACTGAGTACGGTCCGGGAAGAAGACCTGCTGTACAACAGCCATCTGAAACTCCAGGAAACTCCGGTGATCACCCTCCGGCACAAACTGGTGCTGGTGCTCTTTGTGGCCACCATCGGCGCCGTGGTCCTGGGCGTACTGAAATTTGACTTCTACATCAACGAAATGGCCGGGCTGTTCCTGGTGTGCGGGATCCTGGCCGGGATCATCGGGGGCCTGTCCTCCGGGGAAATCGCCGATGCTTTCCTGGCCGGCTGTAGCAACATGCTGTTCGCCAACCTGGTCATCGGCATGTGCAACGCGGCGGTGCTGATCATGCAGAACGCCCACATTATGGATACGGTGATCCACTACATGGCCAGCCTGCTGAACGGGCTGCCGCCCACCCTCAGTGCCTGCGGCATGTTCATCGTCCAGGATCTGTTCAACGTGCTGGTGCCTTCCGGCAGCGGCAAGGCGGCCATTACCATGCCTCTGTTTGCCCCGCTGGCGGATCTCATCGGGGTCACCCGGCAGACGGCTGTGCTGGCCTTCCAGATGGGGGATGCCTTCACCAACGTGTTTGCGCCCACCAGCGGGGAAGTGGTGGCCGCCTGTGCCATGGCCCACATCTCCTTCGGGAAATGGTTCCGCTGGCTGGCGCCTCTCTTTGCCATCTGGTGCGTGGTGGCCATGGTGTTCATGGTGATCGCCGTCCAGATCCACTATGGTCCGTTCTGACAAGGAGGCAGTATGATGGAAAAAGAAAATTTCGGCAGCCTGGAAGAACTGCTCCGGCATCCGGTGTTCCGGCACTTTGCCCGGATCTGCCAGATCCCTCACCCTTCCTTTAAGGAAAAGGCCCTCAGCGATGCCCTGTTCCAGTGGGCCCGGGAAAAAGGCTATGCCGTCCGTCAGGATGAATGGAACAATGTGCTGCTGCGGAAGCCGGCTTCCCCCGGATACGAAAACCGGCCGGGGGCCATGCTCCAGGCCCATCTGGACATGGTCTGCCAGAAGGGAAAGGGGGTGGAACACGACTTCCTACAGGATCCCATCCATCTGGAACTGGAGGGGGATATCCTGTCCACCGGAGGGCGGACCACCCTGGGGGCCGATGACGGCATCGGGGTGGCGCTGGCTCTGGCCCTTTTGGAAGACGGGTCCTTTGCCCATCCGGAACTGGAAGTGCTGCTGACCACCGCCGAGGAAGAAGACCTTAGCGGGGCCCAGAATGTGGACGCCAGTGATTTCCGGTCCCATTACCTGGTGAACATCGACAATGCGGTGGAACGCCATTCGGTAACCGGCAGCTGCGGAGGCTTCGGGGTGAACTTCCACCTGCCGGTGACCTGGGAAGCGGTGCCGGAAGGGTCCCGGTTCTTCCATCTGAAGGTGGAAGGGCTCCAGGGAGGCCATTCAGGGGAAGACATCCACCGGGGCCGGGGAAACGCCAATATTTTCCTGATCCGGATGCTCCTGTCCGCCCGGAAAGAAATGCCCCTCCGGCTGTCTTCCCTTCATGGAGGCACCTTCCGGCTGGCCATTCCCCGGGATGGGGAAGCGGTGGTGCTGGTGCCCCGGGGCAAGGAAGAAGCCTTCCTCCAGGCGGTGAACGCTGCAGCGGAAGATCTGCGCCGGGAATACAAGGCCGTGGCTGCTAATCTGAAGATTTCCGTGGAAGAGACCCAGGGACCGGACAACGGACTGGTGGTGTCCCGGGAAGTGACGGACAAGTTCATCCAGGTGCTGGTGCTGTCTCCCAACGGGATCTCGGAAATGAACGCCGCCGTGCCCGGGGTGGTCCAAAGCTCCGACAATCTGGGAGAAATCCGTCTGGAACGGGAACAGAACCGGCTGGTGGTGGTCTACGAGATCCGCACCTCCTTCCGGTCCAAGGCGGAATACATCTGGGACAAGATCCATCTCCTGGCCCAGATGGTGGGGGGGACCTGCGAGAAATTCGCCGCCTATCCCGGCTGGCCCCATGATCCGGATTCCCGGCTGACGCCCCTGGTCCAGCAGGTGTATGAGGAAACCTTTGGAGAAAAAATGGACGCCACTCCCATCCATTCCGGCCTGGAGTGCGGATGCCTGATCGAGAAGAAACCGGACCTGGACGCCATCTCCCTGGGCCCCGACTGCTGGGACCTCCATTCTCCCCAGGAAAGGCTCAGTGTAAAGAGCACCATCAGGATGTATGAGTTTTTGAAGAAGCTTCTGGAACAAATTGCATAAAAAATAAGGGGCAGTGAAGAAATAAAAGATTCACTTCTTCACAGCCTCTCTGGTCGCAACCCGCGACCGGGGGTGTGGATTTTCCACACCCCCTTCTTTTATTTCCCCAGCAACTGGATAAAGGCCCGGACTGCGTATGGGGTAAATTCCCTGTCCGGCAGCAGGGCATGGAAGGTGCGGATGCATTCCCGATCAGAAAGCCTGAAGAACAAAAGGGTTTCGCTGTCCCGGGAAACCATGGCATCACTGACAAAGGTGGCGGCCAGTCCATGCTCTGCCAGACGGTATGCGGTGGCCAGCTGGGAAAGCATCAGTTTGACATGGGGAGTGAAGCCGGCTTCCCTGAACAGGATCTGACAGCGCTGATGGAGGTTGTTTCCTGGGGTCAGAAGGATGAAGGGCAGATCCTGGAATCGGGCCAAAGGGAGGGAGGGACAGTCCGGCTGACCGGCCCGGCCTTCCAGCACATCCTGGCAGGTCAGGGCACTGGGCAGCAGCGGATCAGGCAGTGGATAGGAACGGGGCACAGCCAGCAGGATCTGGTCCTGAAAAGCCCGGTAGTGATGGCTGTGGCGCCGGATGATGGTTGGATCGCAGCTGAAGGTCAGATCCAGGTCTTCTCTTTCCAGAAGGGATAGAAGGGCATCAGAACCTTCTTCAATGAGCTTCAGCTGGATCCTGGGGTATGTTTCTGCAAAGGCTGTCAGCAGGTCGGGGATTTTGTAAGAAAGGATATAATGGCTCCCTCCGATGGTGAGACTGCCTGTCTGGAGATCTTTCAGCTGCTGGACTTCCCGGTCCAGATCTTTTTCCAGGTGCTGCATTTTCCGGATGGCTTTCAAATAAAGGACACCGGCTGGGGTCAGCTGTATCGGGCGCCGGTTCCGGATGAACAGAGGCATGCCGATCCGGGCTTCGATCTTCCGCAGGGCGATGCTCAGGGCAGGCTGGGTGATAAATAGTTTTTCTGCGGCCCGGGTAAAACTGCCCTCCCGATAAATGGTGTAGATGTATTCATAGTCGGCCTTCATGGAATCCACCTTTTCTTATAAAACTAATTTATAGAATTATATATATGATAAATTGGATTATATAGTAAAAGAATGATATTGTAAATATAAGAAAAATCAAGGAATTCCGAAGGGGAGGAAAAGCATGAAAATCAATGGACTGCTGATGGACGACCAGGACAATGTGGTCACCTGTGTGGCCGAAATCCGGAAAGGGGATCAGGTGGTGTATCTGAAAGACGGGAAAGAGGAAACCCTGGAAGCAAAAGAAGACATTCCCTTCTGCCACAAGATTGCCCTGGTGGATCTTCCTCAGGATGGGGAAGTGGTCAAATATGGAGAACTGCTGGGAAAGACCCGGGAGACCATCGAAAAAGGGCACTGGGTTTCTGACCGGAACATCTTCAGTGTACCCAGAGATTATGAACTGGAATTTGTGAAAGAATAAGGAGGAAAATCATGGAATTTTGGGGATACAAGAGAAAAGAAGGAAGAGCGGGCCTCCGCAACCATGTCCTGATCCTGCCCACCTGTGCCTGCGGCAGTGAAAGCGCCCGGATCGTGGCCAGCCAGGTGAGAGGGGCTGTGAACATTGTCTTCAATACAGGATGTTCTGATGTGGCGGCCAATACGGCCATGTCCCAGAAGGTCCTCACAGGATTTGCCTGCAACCCCAATGTGTACGGGGTGGTGATCATCGGACTGGGATGTGAAACCGTGCCCCATCTGGAGCTGAAGGCCAAAATCCAAAAAATGACCTCCAAACCGGTTGTTTCCTTTGGTATCCAGGATGAGGGAGGCACCCTGAAAACCATCGAAAAGGCTGTTCGGGCAGCCCGGGAGATGGCAGCGGAAGCGGCCCTCCAGCAGAAGGAACTGTGCGATATTTCCAATCTGCTGCTGGGCATCGAATGCGGCGGATCCGATGCCACCAGCGGTATTGCCAGCAACCCGGCTGTGGGAGAACTGAGCGACCTGCTGGTGGATCTGGGAGCCTCCACCATTATGAGCGAATCCATCGAATGGATCGGTGCGGAACATGTACTGGCCAAACGGGCCGCTACTCCCCATATCCACAACCAGATCATCCAGATCTGCAAAGACTACGAAGCCCATCTGCTGGCAGCCGGGCAGGACTGTCGGGCCGGACAGCCCACCCCGGGGAACAAGGCAGGCGGCCTGTCCACTCTGGACGAAAAGAGCCTGGGCTGTATCCGCAAGGGCGGTACCCGTCCCATTGTGGAAGTGCTGGAGCAGGCGGAACGGCCTTCCTGCCAGGGTGCCATCGTAATGGATACGGCCGGGTACGACATTTCTTCCGTAACCTCCATGGTGGCCGGGGGCTGCAATGCGGTGATCTTTACCACCGGCCGGGGAACACCCACCGGGAATGCCATTGTTCCGGTCATCAAGGTGACGGGTAATGAACGGACCTATCAGAAAATGGAAGACAACATTGATGTGGATGTGAGCGCCATTGTCCGGGGCGAGAAGACCTTCAAGGAATGCGGCAAAGATATGCTCCAGGTGATCCAGGATGTGTGCAACGGCAAAATGACCAAAGCAGAAGCGTTCGGCTTCTCGGATATTGCCGTGGATCATGTGTGCCGGTTTGTCTGATGGAAAAAGGGAAAAGGAGAGCGATGAATAATGGGATTTATTTGTAAACCGTGGAATCGGCTGAGCCTTTTCACCCGGATCATGATCGGCTTTGTCCTGGGTATCATCCTGGGAATTGTCCTGGGGCCCCGTGCTGAAATCCTGAAGCCCCTGGGGACCATCCTGACCAACCTGCTGACCATGGTGGTGGCACCTTTGGTATTCACTCTGCTGGTCTGCGCTGCGGCGGATGTGGGAGACGGCAAACGGCTGGGACGGATCGGCATCAAAACAGTCATCATCTTCCTGGTCAGCACGGCCCTGGCCATTGTCCTGGGGCTGGTAGTGAGCAACCTGATGAACATTGGTGCCGGGGTGGAGCTGAGCAACGTGGCGGCTCCTCAGCCCAAGGGACAGGCACCGGCTTCCATGCTGGATACGGTGATCAACATCATTCCGGTGAATATCTTTGCGGCCCTGGCCAAACAGAATCTGCTCCAGATCATCTTCTTCGCTCTGGTCATGGGTTTCGCCCTGCTGAAACTGGGTGACAAGGGCAAATCCCTTCTGGATTGCTGCCGGGCAGGACAGGAAGTGATGAAGGAAATCACCAATATGGCTCTGGAATTCACTCCTTACGGGGTGCTGGGACTGATGGCCTCCGTTGTGGGGAAAAACGGGACGGCCATCCTGATTCCCTACATCAAGACCATCGCGGCCATGTATCTGTGTGCTGTAGTGTACCTGCTGGTGGTCCAGGCTGTTTTGATGGTGGGCGTGTTCGGCCGGGTCAGCCCCCTGAAATTCCTGAAGAACATGAAGGAAGCCATGACCTTTGTGTTTGCCACCTGTTCCAGTGTGGCCACCATCCCCCTGAATCTGGCCTGTGTAAAGAAAGTGGGGGTGGATGAGGAAACCGCCAATTTCGTGATTCCCTTCGGCGCCGTCATGAACATGAACGGGACGGCCATCTATGAAGCGGTTGCAGTGGTGTTCACGGCCCAGATCTTCGGGGTGGAACTGACCTTTACCCAGCAGGTGATGATCATGCTGACCGCCACTCTGGCCTCCATCGGGACGGCGGGAATTCCCGGGTCCGGGCTGGTCATGCTGACCATTGTGCTCAGTTCGGTGAACCTGCCCATGGAAGCCATCGGCCTTTTGGCAGGAATCGACCGGATCCTGAACATGGCCCGCTGTGTACCCAACATCGTGGGAGATGCGGCTACGGCGGTCATCGTGGCCCAGTCGGAAGGAACGCTGAAAAGATAAAAAAGAAGAGGATGCTGGACCTTGCGTGCAGCACCCTCTTCTTTCATTCTGCTGTTTTAGCCGCCTTTTCCACCGCTGCCGGCAGGGTCACTTCTTTGCCCTGCTGGTAGTCGAACTGGAAGGCGAAGACCAGGGTGGAACTGCCCAGCAGACTGGTGAACATCTGCTGCTGTTCCGGCGTGATCTTCTTGGCCTTGGCAGCAGCATCCAGGAAGTAGCCGCCGGTGGTCTGGAGCACTGGGGTCAGATCCATGCCCAGCCGTTTCACCCGGTAGGTCTTTTTATCCAACACCACCGTGTAGGGGACGTCCTTCACCTGGGCCACCAAGGACTGGATCCGTTCTGTATCCTTCTGCTTTTTGAATTCCGGATCCTGGGCCATTTTGTTGGCCAGCTTCTGGCCGTCCAGGGTGATTTCCAGGGTCTTTTCCCGGCTGGTGTCCTTGGCCACCTTGGCAGAAGACAGGTACGTCAGCAGTTCCTTTTCAGCTTTTTTGCTGTCCGGGTTGGGCAGCAGAGGCAGGGTGTAGGGACGGACTGCCTTGGCCCAGCCTTTGCCGCTGTTGACGTACTGGGTCAGCTGGCCCTTTTCTGCGAAGAAATAGGCATCGATGGGCTGGCTCATGGTCTGCTGGCCAGTGAGCAGGGTCAGTTCTCCGGACCCATGGAGATCGCCGCTGAGCTTTTCCATCCGGGTGGATTTTTTGTCCGTTTCTTCCACCGCATTTCCGGTGAGGATCAGGTTCCCTACCCCGATGGGGCTGAACAGGGTGCCCTTCATCTCATATTGGACATATTTTTCTTTGGCCATGACGCTCTGAGAGCGGACCATATCCTTCACCACGGCTTTGTCCACCGGGGCAGCCGCCTGGGTCAGAGAGCCGGCGGACAGGACCAGCAGCAGGGAGAGACCAGCCGCACGGATTTTTGCTAACAATGCCATAAAAATTGCCTCCTTTTCAGATCAACATCTGTTTGTTCCATATCCTATCTTCTTAGCATGTCACATTCAGAGAAGATTGTCAAAGGAAAAAGTTTTGAACTTTTCGAGAAGAACGGCGCCAAGGATCAGCAGGTATGGTATCATGACAGCAGAACAGATCAGTAAAGGAGAGGATATCATGAACAATGAAGTACTGGAAGCCATGCAGCTGCGCCGGAGCATCCGCAGCTTCAAACCGGATTCGGTGCCGGAAGCGGACTTGAAGGAAATCATCAAGGCCGGGCTTTATGCTCCCAGCGGAAAAGGCACTCAGGATACCATCATCTTGGCCATCACCAATCCGGCCATGGTGAAGCGGCTGAGCAAGCTGAACTGTGAAATCGGAGGCTGGGCTCCGGATTTCGATCCTTTCTATGGAGCACCGGCGGTGCTCATCGTCCTGGCGGATAAGACCAGACCTACAGCGGTATACGATGGGTCTTTGGTCATGGGGAACCTGATGCTGGCCGCCCATTCCCTGGGGCTGGGCAGCTGCTGGATCCACCGGGCCAAGGAAGAATTCGAACGGCCGGAAGGCAAGGCTCTGCTGAAGACATTGGGCGTCACTGGCGAGTACGAAGGCATCGGCCACTGCGTGGTGGGATATGTGGAAGGAGATATCCCTATCGCTCCCCTGCGGAAGGAACATCGGGTGTATTGGATGAAGTAAGGAGCATATTGCGGAGGCAATATGCTCCGGTCGCGGGTCGCGGCTCTCGGCCCGAGGCAAAAGGGGTGCTGCGTCAGCAGCACCCCTTTTGAAATATTTCCGATTCCGCCGTCCGCTGGTAATGCTTCTCCAGCATGGCTTTGTGGGACAGGAATCGGGGATCATCGAAATATTTGGCTCCCTTTGGACAATATTTGATGCAAGCCTGGCATTTGATGCAGATGCCGGGGACTTCATCGGTATTTTCCGGATCGATGGACCCCATGGGACATACGGCGGCGCATTTTCCGCAATGGTCGCATTTGTCCAGGTCCGTTTGAGGCTTGGCTTTCAGGAACTTGGCAGGCTGCCCGTCTTCCCCCAGGGGGATGTAGTAGGGAGCCACGGGAGCATCCCCGTTGATACTCACTCTTTCCAGAGGCTCTCCGCTCCGGAGCCGTTCTTCCACCCGGTCCAGCAGCTGCCGGAATTTCTCTTTATCCGCTTGGGTGGGATGTTCCTTCCCGATGGCGGCAAAGGCATGGGGCGCGGCAAAGGCACCGGCGGCAAACACCCGGAAGTCCTTTTTTTCCAGTTCATCCCGGAGTTCAGTGAGAGAGCTGTCATAATTCCGGTTGCCAAAAGTGACCAGCGCTACGGCCGGGGTCCGCTCCTTGGAATCCCCGGAAAACAGCTTCTGTACGAAAGGCAGGGCCTTGTTGGGAATACGTCCTGCATAGGTGGGCATACCAAAAATCACCAGGGTGTTGGGCCCGAAAAACTGCAGGGCTTCCTGATCCTGGGGCAGCGTGAAAGAATGGAAAGACTGGGTCACGCCTTCTTGCTCAAAGCGTTGGGCCAGCTGTTGGCTGAAAGAACGGACCAGCGTTTCTGTCTGTCCGGTGGGACTGAATGAAATGGCAGCAATATGACTGATCAATACAAAGACCTCCCCTTAGAAACCTGAACTTTCCGCATTCTTCCTTCCATCATAACCTATTTTCCGCAAGAAAGCCAGTCCAAGACATTGGATGGATGGCCTCAGAATGGGAAAAATTTGCGCCCTGTCCGGGAAATGGCCTATAATAAAACCATCAACTATAGAAACAGGGGGAATACCCATGCATGATATGATCATCCGAGAAGCTGCCTGCAGCGATGCTGCTGCCATCCGTTCCATCTATGCGCCCTATGTGGAATCCACGGTGATTACCTTTGAATACCAGGTGCCCAGCGTAGAAGAATTTTGTCGGCGCATTGCCCATACAAAGGAACGGTATCCTTATTTTGTGGCGGAACAGGAGGGCCATATCCTTGGCTATGCGTATGCTGGCCCTTTTGTGGGTCGGCCGGCGTATGACTGGTCGGCAGAACTGAGCATCTATGTGGACCGTACCCTCCGGAAAAAGGGTGTGGGGAAACAGCTTTATTATGCACTGCTGGAAGCGCTCCGGAAAATGGGCATCTTGGATGTGTATGCCTGCATCGGCTATCCGGAACAGCCGGACGAATACCTGGATTTCAACAGCGCCCAGTTCCACGCCCATTTGGGATTCGAACCCGTGGGCATCTTCAAGGACTGCGGGTATAAATTCAACCGCTGGTACCATATGATTTGGATGGGAAAGAACCTGGCCCCTCACGGAAAGGACCAGCCGGCCATCCGGCCGTATCCGGAAGTCCGGGGAGAAAAGTAGAGGAGGGGAAGGTATGGAACAGCAAGTGGTGCTGGTAACGGGAGCCAGCAGCGGGATTGGCAGAGAAACGGCCATCCTTCTGGCTAAAACCGGCCACGTGGTCTATGGGGCTGCCCGGCGGTTGGAAAAGCTCCAGGAGTTATCTAAATATGGAGTGATCCCTCTCGTGCTGGATGTAACCAAGGAATATTCCTGTCAGAATGCCCTGCAGCAGATCCTGAACCAGCAGGGGACGCTGGATATCCTGATCAACAATGCGGGGTACGGATCCTATGGAGCTGTGGAAGATGTCCCTCTTACAGAAGCCCAGCGGCAGCTGGATGTGAATGTATTCGGAGCCATCCGGCTGACCCAGATGGTGCTTCCTCTTTTCCGCAGGCAGCATCGGGGCCGGGTGATCATGATCTCTTCCATTGCAGGCAGGTTGACCGGACCTTTCGGAGGCTGGTACCATGCCAGCAAGTATGCGCTGGAAGCCTTGAGCGACGCCCTGCGGATGGAAACGGCCGGCCAAGGCATCTGGGTGAGCATCGTGGAACCGGGTCTGGTCCGGACACCCTGGGGCCATATCGCAGCGGACCATCTGGCGGCTTCTGCCCGGCGGGGTCCCTATGCCAGACTGGCGGAACAGGCCGCCCGGGGGATCCACCGGCTCTATGACAAAAAATGGCTTACCAGTCCGGCAGAAGTGGCCAGGACCATCTTCCTGGCGGTGAATGCAGCCCAGCCCCAGGCCCGCTATCTGTGCGGCAAGGATGCCTACCTGCTGTTGGCACTCCATACCCTTCTGCCCACAGGGCTCTATGATCTGGCAGCCCGGTGGGTGATGAAAAAATTGGCTTAGGAGGCGGTGACATGGATATCCTGCGCTTGGGGAATCTGCAGCTTTCCCTGCTCCTGCTGCTCCTGACAGGGCTTTTCCTGCGGAAAAAGAATATCGTGGATGAACCGGGGAAACGCTGTCTCACAGACGTCTGCGTCAATGTGATCATTCCCTGCAACATCCTCAAATCTTGTTTGATGCCTTTTGAAGGGAATATCTTCCTGACCTGCGGACGGATCCTGGCGGCGGGGGCCATGCTCCAGGTAATCTTTATGGGTCTGAACCATTTTCTCTTCAACCGGTATCCGGATACCCAGAAAAAAGTGCTCCAGTATGGAACGCTGGTATCCAACAGCGGATTTTTGGGGTATCCAGTGGCAGAGGGCGTCTATGGCGATCTGGGACTCTTTTATGCTTCTGTGTTCCTGATCCCGCTGCGGATGGTCATGTGGTCGGTGGGGACCAGCTATTTCATGGCCCGGCAGGAAAGCCGGAAGGAAGTGCTGAAAAAGGTCCTGACCCACCCCTGCCTGATTGCCGTGTACATCGGGATCTTGCTGATCCTGACCCAGTGGCGTCCCCCGGCCTTCATCGACATGACCATCCGGTACATCGGCAGCTGCAATGCAGCCATTACCATGTTCATCGTAGGGACCATCCTGGCAGATGTGCCGCTTTGGACCATTTTCAACCGGGACAGCATCCTGTACAGCATCCTGCGCCTGCTCCTGCTGCCGGCGCTGGCCTGGGGAGTCAGTGCAGTCTTGGGGCTGGATGCGGTGGCCACCGGGATCGCTGTATTGATGACAGGGATGCCGGCAGGAGCCACCACGGCCATCTTTGCCGCCAGGTACGGCAGTGATGCTCCTTTTGCCACCAAGCTGACGGTCCTGTCTACCCTGCTCAGCATGTTCACCATCCTGTTCTGGTGCGCCGTGCTGCCAGAACCGTGAAAGGGGGCTGTTGCACGTTGTGTACAACAGCCCCTTTTTATAGGCTTTCCAAAAATTCTCCTACCGCTCGGGCATATCCTCTGGGATTGTCCATGATTTCATTGGCGTGGCCGGAGCCTTCGAAATAGATCAGTTTCTTGTTGGCACTGGTGCAGCGGTTCAGGAGGTTTTCTGCAATGTGGGGCGGGATCAGCCGGTCCACATCTCCATGGAGGAACAGGACCGGTGTGGTCATCCGCTGGACACAAGAAGCCGGATCCACATCCCGGAGGGTCTTCCGGGTATGATAGTACAAAGAAGCTTGGAAGAAGGGATCCAGGACTTCCATCCCCAGCAGCAGCCGCTGGTCATCCGTATAATTCATGAGTTTTTCTTGGCCCAGTTCCAGCACATTGCCGTAGGAACTGTCTGCCACATAGAATTTCATTTCCCGGCCCTGGGGGCTTCCCGCGTAGATCAAGCTCATGGCGGCGCCTAAAGAGATCCCGTGGAAACCGATGGACGCCTTGGGGTCTTTCTGACGGAGCAGGGCTACCCAGCTGTCCATATCTTCCACATCGTGGATGCCCCAGTCATTGGTGCTGCCACTGCTTTCCCCGTGGCCCCGGATATCTGGCATCAGTACATTATAACCTTTCTCCAGATAGACCCGGGCATAAGGGACGCACATGGTCCGGTTCTGATACAGCCCATGGAGTAGGATGACGGTATCGTGGCCTCCTGCTGGATTTTCGATATACGTGCCCTGGAGCCGGGTCCCGTCTTTGGAATGGACCTGTACCCGCTCCCAGCCGTATTTCCGTTCCAGGCCATGGATGGTATCCAGATCGTTCCGATGATTTTCGATGGCCAGCAGTTTGTCCCAGGGTTGGGTGAACAATTGCTGGTAAGCCGTATTCCCAGCATAGACACCTGCTCCAAGAAGCAGCAGCAGGGTCAGGAGAACCAGGTATTTGATGAAGTTCCAAAGGAATCGCATTCCTTTTTCCTGCCTTTCTTTGATGCATACAATACTGAGTATACATCATAAGACGAAGTTGAAGAAAAAGTGGGGCAGAAAAGAGAAAAAAAGATGAACAAAGGGGGAGTGAAAAATTCATCCCCGCGGCCAAAGAGGCTGTTGCACATGCAACAGCCTCTTTGTTACGCATACTTCTTCAACAGTTCCAGAAACTCTTCCTCATGGTCCGGATACCACTGGGTGAAAGGTTCTCCGGCATCCAGTAGGAGCTGGTTCAGATCCAGGAAAAAGCGGGGCAGCCGAGCGGTGGCGATGAGGGCCAGGGGCTCGCTGATTTTTTCTTTTCCGTAGGCATAGCTTCCGCCGGCGTATACTTGGAAGGCACTGGCCCGTTCGCCATTTACCAGGGTAAAGGCCCCCCGGAAGCCCAGCGCTGCCAGGGACTGGACGGTACAGGTGGAAGGGCAGCCAGAAAAATGACATTTGGGCAGATACCGGGTATCCACGCCCTGTTCCTTCAGGAATGCTGCAATCCGGGCCAGGGTCCCGTGGGAATCGCACAGTCCCTGCTGGCAAACAGTAGCACCGATGCAGCTGACGGAATGTTCAAAGGCGGTATGAGCTGTGTCTTTTTCTGTCAGGGCTGCGATTTTCCGGGCTTCTTCCGCTGTCAGGTTGATGATGTAGCAGGTTTCGTCCGCATTCAGCCGCAGCTGGGCTCCTTCCATCTGCGAGGCTTCTCTCAGCAGCTGCTGGAACACCTGGATATCCGGCACACCGCCCAGGGGTTTGTATTCCACATAGTACAGTCCTTCTTGTTTCTGGCTGCGGATCCGGGGATCCGTCAGGACGGAATCGTCTTTTCCGGTTTTGGTCAGGGGCGGGATGGGTTCCAGTTCCAGCCGGGGGATCCCTTCTTCCCGGCAATGGGCTGCCGCGTCCCGGACAGCCTGCCGGAAAGGATCTTCACCCATTTTGGTCAAGATGAACCGGGAACGGGCCGTACCCCGGTGCTGATAGTCTCCATACTTCATGTATACGTCCCGGGCATAGCCCAGGATGTACCAGGACAGATCCTGGGGATCCACCTGGGTATCGATGAGGACTCCGAATCGGCTGCCGTTGACGCCGAAGCCGCCGCCGGCATACACGTCGAAGGTGCCGCCTGGACGGGCTACAAAGCCCAGATCTTTGAAGGTGGCATGGCCTTCGTTGTCGATTCCGTTGGAAAAGCTGATCTTGTACTTCCGGGGCAGCTTCAGTTCCGGGATCAGACTGATGACAAAGCTGGAAGCAGCCCGGATGGCCGGGGTCATGTCAAAGGGTTCGCCTTTTTCCACTCCATGGAGAGGGCTGGCCGTGATGTTCCGGGGATTGTCCCCGCCGGCACCGGCACAATAGATGCCCTGGTCGAAGCAGTCCTGATACAGGCCCAGGACTGCCTGTTCCTGGAGACGATGGAGCTGGAGGGCTTCCCCGGTGGTGAAGTGGGCCAGGGTCACCTGGTATCTGTCGATGGCCTGGGCCAGGAAAGCCATGTGGGCCTGGCTGATGGTCCCGCCGGAAAACCGGAGCCGGAGCATGCTGCTGTTGGCGCCTCGTTCTCCATAGGAACCGAATTTCCCGGAAGTCCCCTTATATTTGCCCGGAGGCAGTTCTTTGGCATAAAAAGCATGGGCCGCTTCCTGGAAAATCGGGAATTGGCTGCGGATTTTTTCTTTGGCAGTTTCAGAAATCTGTAGCAAGGATGGATCCCTCCTTCAATAATATATCCTTCTCCTCTTATCTCAAGGTCAGCAGGCAGACTGTTTCCACATGGCTGGTGTGGGGGAACATGTCCACGGGCTGGACTTTCCGGACCACGAAGCCTTTGTCCCGTAAAATGGCCGCATCCCGGGCCAGGGAAGCCGGATTGCAGGAAACGTATACCACCCGCTGGGGACGGACCCTGGCAATGGCATCCAGCACCCGCTGTTCACAGCCAGCCCGGGGCGGATCCAATACCACCACATCCGGACGGCTGCCCTGGCGGACCAGTTCCGGCATTTCTTTGGCTGCATCTCCGCATAGGAAGTCCACATTGGCCACATGATTGTCCCGGGCGTTCTGCCGAGCATCCCGGATGGCCGGAGCCACGATTTCGATGCCCAGGGCCCGCTGGGCTTTCTGGGCCAGGAATAGGGTGATGGTGCCGGTACCGCAGTAGGCGTCGATGACTTTCTCCTTTCCCGTGAGGGACGCATACTGGAGGGCTGTTTCATAGAGCTTTTCCGCTTGGAGGGTGTTCACCTGAAAAAAAGAATGGGGGGAAATGGCAAAGGTGAATTTGCCCAGACGGTCGTGGATCACCCCGGGGCCCCAGATGACTTTGTTCTTCGGTCCCATGATCACATTGGTGTGCCGGGTATTGATGTTCTGGACCAGGGTGGTGAAGCCGGGGATTTCCTGGCGGAGCATGGCGGTCAGGTCCTTCAGATGGGGGACCTGGGGCTCGTTGGTCACCAATACAGCCATCACTTCTCCCGTCTGGACTCCCACTCGCCCCATAATGTGCCGGACGATGCCCCGGCGGGCATCTTCTTCCAAGGCGGGGATCCGGTATTTTTCCATCCAGGACCGGACAGTCTGGACAATCTGATTGTTGGCCTGCTGCTGGATCAGGCAGCCCTTCACATCGATGACTCGGTGGGTCCCTTGGGCATAGCAGCCGATGGCCAGGGTATGATTCCGTCCCTGGGCGGCAGGGACCTGCATCTTGTTCCGGTAATGCCAAGGATCATCTGCACCCAGGGTCTCCTGGACACAGAGTTTGGTGAAATGGCCGATCCGTTCCATGGCATCCACTACGGTCTGGCGTTTCAGAGCCAGCTGGGCCGGATAGGAAAGGTGCTGGAGCTGGCAGCCGCCGCACTGGGCATAGACGGGGCAGGGCGGTTCCACCCGGTCAGGAGAGGGTACCAGCAGCTTCTGCAGCCGGGCCTGACCGTAGCTTTTTTTCAGCAGGGTCACCTGGGCCTGGATCCGTTCTCCCGGCAAAGCACCGGGAACGAAGAAGGTAAAGCCGCTGACTTTGCCCACCCCTTCCCCGGAACTGCCCAGCCCGGTAATGGTCAGTTCGATATTCTCTTTGAGTTGGAATGGTATCTTATTCTCTTTCATAATACTGTCATTATACCGTTGTCCCAGGATGGACGCAATGTTTCCTGGGGAAAAGTCCCTAAAAGACAGGAAAGAGAGGGAAAAGACAGGAAGTCCCTTATTCTGGGAGATAATCAAATGAATTGACAAAATCACAGGTTTTTACTATTATATAGATAGAAGGACGCTGAGTTTGGTTGCAGCGCCCGTTTTTTCAAATACAAGGAAAAAGGGTGTAGCTGGGAGGCGTGATCTTACTGAAAATACCATGAGGGGGAAAAGTTTATGATGTGGAAAGTAGATGTATCACTGCTGTTCTATGTGGCTCTGGGCGGTGCATTGGGTTCTGTGGGGAGATACCTGGTGGCAGCTGCCCTGAAGGGAGTCTGGGGAAGTGATTTTCCCTGGGAAATGGTCTTTGTGAATACTTTTGGATGCATCCTGGTTGGCTTTTGCGCTGCGTTCCTGTATACCAAGCTGCCCCATCCCAAGTGGGCCATGCTGCTGTACTGGGGATTCATCGGCGGTTTTACGGCGTTTTCTTCTTTCATCAAAGAAGGACTGCACTTCTTTCTCCATGGGGAACATATTACGGGGTTTTTCTATCTGCTGCTCCAGAATACACTGGGCCTATTGGCAGCCAGCCTTGCTTTCTGGGCGGGAAAAACATTTTTTTAAAGGAATGATGTTGGTGTGAAACCTTTTTTTGCAACCCTGCTCCTTGTGGGCCTGGGCGGTTCCGCGGCCATCTGGGCCATGTACCGGACAGGCCTTTCTTTTTTGCGTCCCTTCTGGACCCTGGGGATATTCTTGCTGCTGCCTCTGTGTTTCGTCCTCAGCAATGTGTACCTCCATGCCCTGCCCCGGCCGGCCATCCGTTTTTTGGCCTGGGCCGGCGGGCTCTGGATGGGCTTCCTCTATTATTCCGTGCTGGGACTGATCTTGTTCCTGCCTGCCCTTTTGGCGGGGAAACTGGGCCGCTGGCCGCTGCTTGCGCCCCGGGCAGCGCAGGTCCTTGCGGCCGGCATTGTCTGTTTGGTCTTAGGCGGCTGCTGGCAGGCCCTCCATCCGGTGGTCCGGAAAATGGAGTATGTAACGGATAAACCCATTCCCGGTCCTTACCGGATCGTCTTTGTGTCGGATCTCCATTTCGGCGGTCTTTTCGGGACTTCCTACGGAGAAACCCTGGTCCGGAGGATCAACGGCCTGGAGCCCGACCTGGTCCTTCTGGGAGGGGATATGGTGGACGGGGACCTTCCTTTTGTCCAGCAGGAAGACAGCTTGGCTCCGTTGGCCCGGATCCAGAGCCGGGACGGGGTGTATGCCGTTTACGGCAACCATGACAAAAGGATGGGCACGGAAGCGGTGGAACGGTCCCTCCTGGAATCAGAAGGCATCTATTTTGCCGTGGATGAGAACAAGGCCGTGAATCCTTGGCTGAATCTGACGGGAATGGATGATTACCTGTTCGGGGACCGGAGAGCATCCTATCATCCGGAACAGGGGAAATTCAATGTGTTTATGGAACATGAGCCCCGGCGGATCCAAGAGGCAGCAGAGCGGGGATATGATCTGTATTTTGCCGGTCATACCCATGCCGGCCAGATGGCTCCCAACCGGCTGATCACTCGGAAAATGTACTTTTTGGATTATGGATCGGAAATGGTGGGGCAGATGCTGGCCACGGTATCCAGCGGCTATGGCCTCTGGGGGGTCCCCATCCGCATCGGTCCCAAACCGGAAATCGTCGTTATGGACATCAAAAAAGCAGATTGAGCGGCATGCTCAATCTGCTTTTTTCTTTTGGCCGCTGACAGTTGACCGTTGACTGCTGACCGGCGGTGCTGCCTGGAGCAGCACCGCCCCATACATCTCCGCCTTCTTCTCCAGCTTCATGGGATAGGCCCGGGAGGTGGAAGGCAGGCGGGTCAGGAGCAGTTCCCGTCCATCCAGGACAATGGGAAGGGAGGTCCCGGTCCGGGGCAGTTTAGGGGGATCGGTGCATTGGTGGAGGACGATTTCTGTAGCTTTTTCTCCGGTGGTGATCAGCTGACGGCAGCTGGAAATCTGCTGGAGCATGGCGGCCAGCGGCGCTTCTTCCACCACATGGAGGAATTTATCCGAGGCATTGCTCTTTTGCCGCTGGGCCCGGAGCACAGTGGGCCCCAGGGCGATCCCGGCTTGGCTTAGGAAGGCCTTGATCTTTGCGGCATCAAAAGCCTTGGCATGCCCTTTCCGGAAGTGGTCCGGGTCTTTGAAATACACCATTCCTATGATCCGCCATATGTCATTCTGGAAATTGGGGTAATAGAAATCCATAGCCCGTTTTTCCGCTGCAGGAGGAAAAGTCCCCAGGATCAGCACCCGGGCCCCTGCCGGCAGGAAAGGCGGAAAAGGATGCACCTCCACCGGGATCCCCGGCAGGATTTCTCCTGTAATCTCCATTTGTTTCATGACAATATCGCTCCTTTTCATTCAGCGCCGGCAGAACAGAAAGCCGGCATCCAGCGGCCATTGATTATTGACCATTGACCATTGACAGCCTTTTACTCCTCTTTCAGCAGCTTGAAGCTTTCCTTGTGGTATTCCAGGATGCCCTCTTTCTGCATCTTGCTCAGTTCGTTGCTGAGAGCACTCCGGTCTACGCTCAGATAGTCCGCCATCTGCTGCCGGTTGAAGGGGACCGTGATGATTTTTTTCTTCTGCTGGGCAGCCAGGAAGGACAGGTAAGAAAGGACCCGCCCTCGGATGGATTTGGAAGAGGTGTGGAGGATCCGCCGGGCCAGGGACAGATTTTTCCGGGCCAGGATATGGAGCAGGTTGTCGCTGATCTGCTGGTGCTGGGGGCAGCTGCGGGAACAAGTATGGAAGACCTTGGAAAGATCCATCATCAGGACAGTGGTGTCTTCCACCGCCAGTACGTTGATCAGCAGGGGCTCATTTTCCGCACAGGCATAGGCTTCCGCAAACAGTTCTCCGGGCCCCATCTGTCCCAGCAGGTTCCGGTTGCCCCACAGATCGTCGTTTTCAATGATGACTTTCCCGGAAAGGACCATGCTGACCGTATGGACCACATCTCCTGCATAGTGGATGTAGGAGCCTTTTTGATAAGACCGGACCACTCCGCCCAGACAGTGCATCCGGACTTCGATTTCGGCTGGGGGGACATTTTTGAATAAGGCCGTTTTGGCCAAGAATGCAGTATCCATGATTCTCCTCCGTTGTTAAAACAACATTAATACTGTCCCCAGTATAAGACCAATTTCCTGGAAATGCAAGGGGAAGAAGGACTTGACGAAAGGAATTTTCTGTGCTAAATTGAAAGCAATTTGATAGAGATACCTGCGATGAAAAGAAGAGTACCTTTTGCAGGCCGGCACAGAGAGCTTCCACTGGGGTGAAAGGAAGAGCGGCGGAGAAAGGGAACATGGCCTTGGAGCAGATGATTGAACAGCAGTAGGTCATCCGGGAGTGCCCGTTACAGCACTGGAGCATCCGAATTTTCGCGTGCTCGAGAGGCCTGGTTCGCCAGGCGAAGCCGGGTGGTACCACGATGCTTTCGTCCCTGCAGGGGGCGGGAGCTTTTTTTGTTCGAGAAAATAAAGGAGTGAGCGCTATGCCAATCAAAATCGACAGCCATCTTTCTGCCAAGGAAAAACTGCGTGAAGAAAATATCATCACCATCGACAACGACCGGGCTCTGACCCAGGATATCCGTCCTTTGAAAATCTTGATCCTGAACTTGATGCCGTTGAAAAAGCCGACGGAACTGCAGCTGCTGCGGCTTTTGGGCAATTCTCCCCTGCAGCTGGAAATCGATTTCTGCCGGCCGGTGAGCCGGGTGGGGACCCATACCGACAATTCCTATCTGGAATCCGCTTACCTGGAATTCAGCGATATCCAGGATCGGTATTATGACGGTCTCATCGTAACCGGGGCACCGGTGGAAAAACTGGAATTCGAGGATGTGGAATACTGGGGAGAAATCGAAGAATACTTGGAATGGGCCCGGAGCCATGTATATTCCGTCCTCCACTACTGTTGGGGGGCCCAGGCCGGCCTGTACTATTACTATGATGTGCCGAAGATCATGTTCCCCCAGAAACTCTGCGGTATCTATCCCTACGGGCTCACCGTCCGGAACCATCCTCTGCTCCGGGGCTTCGATGACCGGTACTTCATCCCCCAGTCCCGCTATACCACGGTGGATGACGCCAAAGTCTACAGCACTCCAGATCTCCAGGTCCTCAGCCGCAGTGTGGAGAACGGCATCAACATCTGTGCTACGGAAGACCTGCGAAGGATCTTCGTCATGGGCCATTTTGAATATGATCGGATGACCCTTCGGGATGAATACGTCCGGGACCGGGAAAAAGGGTTGGATCCCTCCCTGCCCAAGCACTATTATCCCACCGATGATACCACCCAGGAACCTTTGTTCAAATGGTGCAGTTATGCCCATCTGTTCTACCTGAACTGGCTGAATGTGGTGTACCAGGATACGCCTTACGATTTGCACAAGCTGACAAAGAGGGAGTAGGTGGGCTGCTGCACGTTATTGTGCACCATTTGCTCACACTTACAAGGAGGTTCAAAAATGGAGCAAACGGCAAAGAACTCTCTTGCCGGGCAGACCGATGTACGCTTCATGGAAATGGCCCTGGAAGAAGCTCGGCAGGCAGCCCGGGAGGGAGAGATCCCTGTGGGAGCCGTCCTGGTCCGGGAGGGCCAGGTATTGGCCCGGGACCACAACCGCCGGGAACAGGACAGGGATGCCACGGCCCATGCGGAACTCCTGGTGATCCGGCAGGCCTGCCAGCTGCTCCAGCGCTGGCGCCTCAGCGATGCCACACTGTATGTGACTTTGGAACCCTGCCCTATGTGTGCCGGTGCCATCTGGAACGCCCGCCTGGGAAGGGTGGTGTACGGGGCCTGGGACAGTGCGGCCGGGGCCTGTGGATCCCAGTTCAATCTGCCCGCCCATGCTTCCCTGAATTTCCGGACAGCCGTCACTGCCGGGGTGCTGGAACAGGAGTGTCGGAAAATTTTACAAGATTTTTTGAAAGCACGGCGGTAAGTATGGTATAATAAAATTCTCATGGATGGGTGTCCGAGTGGTCGAAGGTGCTTGACTCGAAATCAAGTGTACCGCAAGGTACCGAGGGTTCGAATCCCTCCCCATCCGCCAGCCATGGGGCTGCTGCGCATGCAGCAGCCCCTTTTTACTGTATAAAAACTGTGGAGGCTGCAGGCATGGCGGCCGCAAAGGAAGGAAAGAAGCATGAAAACGTATCAACCCATTACCGGAGAAGTCCTAGCTGAACTGCGCAGCATTGTAGGAGAGAAGTATGTCTGGACCGATCCGGATCATCTGGAACAGTACAAAACCGATGAAGAAACCGATCCCCGGAAGTTCCATCTGCCGGAAGCAGTGGCGGCTCCCGGTTCTGCGGAAGAGATTTCCTCCATCTTGAAACTGGCCAACCGGGAACAGTTCCCGGTGACGCCCCGGAGCGGAGGCACCAGTGTATCCGATGGGGCCATTCCTGTGTGCGGAGGCCTGGTGCTCCTGATGGAACGGATGGACAAGATCCTGAAGGTGGATCCGGAGGGGATGTACCTGGTGGCCCAGGCTGGGGCCCGTACAGCAGCGGTCCAGCAGGCTGCCCGGGAACAGGGACTTTTTTATGCCGGGGATCCCTGCAGCGCTGACAGCTGCCTGATCGGAGGCAACTTGGCCACCAACGCCGGTGGTGACAAAGCCGTCCGTTACGGTACTACCCGGAACCAGGTCCACGCCATCGAGGTGGTGCTGCCCAATGGCCGGATCGCCCGTCTGGGTACCCGGAGCAAAAAGAATACCACCGGCTACTGCCTGGATCAGCTGGTGATCGGCAGCGAAGGTACCCTGGGCATCATCACGGAAGTGACCCTGAAGCTGCTGCCCCAGGCTCCCTATAAAGCCGATGTATTGGCTGTCTTCACCGACCAAGCCAAAGCCACAGGCATCGTTCCTGTACTGCTCCGGGAAGGACTGGACCCCACCAGTGTGGAATTCATGGACAATGCCTTCGTCCGGGCTTCCAGTGATTATTCCCAGCTGGACCTGGGCCATTATGAGGATGGTTCCTATGTGATCTTGACCCTGGAATGCTTCGATGAAGATGAACTGGATAAGAAACTGCTCAAACTGGACGGACTATGCCGGAGCCATGGGGCGGCGGATGTATCCATGGCCGACGACCGGGTGTGGACCCTGCGGAAGAACTGCTTGGAATCTGCCCGGGTGCTGAGCAAGGTGATGACCAGTGACGATTTTGTGGTGCCCCTGGACAAAATCGCCCAGGCCATAGACGAACTGTCTGCCGAAGCAAAAAAGTATCCCTTCCGGGTGTTTACCCTGGCTCATGCCGGGGATGGGAATCTCCACTTTGCCATCTTGAAGGGAGAACTGTCTGACCGGGAATGGGAAGAGGCTCTGGACGCCTTCCACGCAAAGGCCTATGGCTACATCTATGCCCTGGGCGGCAAGCTCAGCGGAGAACACGGCATCGGAGCCAAGAAAGTGAAGCAGCTGGCCCAATTGGCGGATCCGGGAGAGCTGTACATGATGGAAACCATCAAGCGGGCCCTGGATCCGTTGGATATCCTGAACCCGGGGAAGGTGCTGGAGGTGTTTTAAGGGCCTTCTTGTGTGCAGGGAAGCAATCGTTGACCGTTGACAAAAAAGAGCCGCCGCCCAAAGGGCGACAGCTCTTTTTCCTTTATTTTCCCGGCGGGCTGCAAGGGCAGGCACCCCTGCGGCACATGGGGGTATCCGCTTATTGCTGCTTCCTTCCGGACCTGACAAGGTTCACGGGCCTCCATTGCGCAGGACCCACTCTTGCAGTCCGCCGGAAAAATAAAAGCCGCACAACGCGGCTGATTGGATAAAATGGCGGAGAGTGAGGGATTCGAACCCTCGATACGGTTATCCCGTATACACGCTTTCCAGGCGTGCTCCTTCAACCACTCGGACAACTCTCCAGGTTGAATTGCTGATGTACAGCTATTCAGTTTGTACAGCCGTCTGAACGACAACCGCGAGTAACAGTATATCGAATTTACAATCTGTTGTCAAGATGTTTTTTGGGAGATTTTCAGAATCTAGTTGAAGTCCCAGCCGAAAACAAGGTATAATAGCAAAGGATCAAAACAGAAAGGATGGGAAAGATGGCTTACGTTGCATTATACCGTACCTGGCGTCCCCAGGATTTCGACGATCTGGTGGGACAGGCTCCCATCAAGAAAGCCCTGACCAATGCTCTGGAAACAGGGAGGATTTCCCATGCTTATCTGTTTGCCGGCCCGCGGGGCACCGGAAAGACCAGTACGGCGCGGATCCTGGCCAAAGCCCTCAACTGCGCAGAGGGGCCCACGCCCCATCCCTGCAACCATTGTGAGAACTGCCGGGAAATCACGGAGGGGACATCAGGGGACGTGATCGAAATCGATGCGGCCTCCAACCGGGGCATCGATGAAATCCGGAAGATCCGGGAACAGGTCTATTTTGCACCGGTTTCCAGCCGGTATAAAGTCTATATCATCGATGAAGTCCATATGATCACCACCGATGCGTTCAACGCCCTGCTGAAGACCCTGGAAGAGCCGCCGGAACATGTGGTGTTCATCCTGGCTACCACGGAACCCCAGAAGATCCTCAATACCATCCTGTCCCGCTGCCAGCGGTTCGATTTCCGCCGGGCCACGGTGGATGAGATTGCGACCCATCTGGCAAAAGTGGCCGAGGGCAGCCATATCCAGGCGGAACCGGAAGCCCTGCGCCTGATGGCCATCCAGGCGGATGGGGGCCTGCGGGATGCCCTGAGCCTTTTGGATCAGTGCAGCATCATGGCGGACAAGGTGACGGAAGAGACCGTCCGCCAGGTCCTAGGCCTGGTGGGACGGGAAAAGCTCCGGGAATTGGTCGTCCAGATTGGGCAGAAAGACCTGTCCGGTGCCCTGGATACCCTGGGACAGCTGCTGGAACAGGGAAAGGAAATGGAGCAGATCCTGGGAGAAATGATGGAGTACTTCCGAGCGCTGCTGCTGTTCCAGGCAGACCGGGAATACCAGGAAATCTATCTGACGGATACCCGGGAAGCCTTGGAACAGACGGCGTCTCTTTTTACTTCCAGCCAAATCATCGCTGCTGTGGAGCGGCTCCATGAAGCCGTGAAAGAAAGCAAGTATTCCCTGCGGAAAAAGATCGTGGGAGAACTGTGTCTGTTCGATCTGTGTCAGAATCGAGGAAATACCGAAGCAGCTCTCCTGGCTCGGATCGACAGCCTGGAAAAACAGGTGGCGGCTTTGGAACAGGGAGGGCTTCCAGCGGCGCCGGCAGTCCGTCAGGCTGTCCCCGTCCAATCCGCTCCGGCTCCTATGGCCGTCCAGTCGGCGCCAGCAGCACGCTCTGCTTCTCCGGTTCGCCGGGAACCTGTCCCGGCTGCTGCGCAGCAGTCCAAGGATCCACGGGCTGCCTTTGCCCGGATGGCGGCTGCAGTCCGAAAGGAAGAAAAAAGGCCCAGCCAGCCGGCTGCTCCGGCGGCAGGGGTTCCGGCTTCCCGCCCGGCTCCGGCCTCCCG
>ERZ791917.75-NODE-75-length-134170-cov-14.028930_pt1 | contig 134170 bp, 101 predicted proteins | sample MGYA00510138_ERZ791917 | MGnify/ENA primary metagenome ERZ791917 (study PRJEB30046, sample SAMN00792102) | human gut metagenome | study: EMG produced TPA metagenomics assembly of the A metagenome-wide association study of gut microbiota in type 2...
GGAGAAAAGGCAATAATTGTGCCATGGCAGTCAATATCTAAATGAAAGAGCCGTATGGTTGGTCTGTTCAAACTTCTCAATCTCTTGGTTGATCTTTGAGATCTCTTCTAATTTTCTCGGAGGTAGGAATGCAAAAACCGTACCAATTGAACGATTGCGGTTGAGTATAGTTTTTTGTTGGATAAACTGACATTTTTCCGCCTAAATGCAGGCGATTTTCTGAAACGAACCTCATCTTGCTTCTGATTTTCGCGAATTTCAGATATGTTTTATAAGTGATTGGTAATCAGTTCAATACAAAGTTGCAGCTGCTTTTGACTGATCAGAAGCGTACTTTGACGAGAAATTCTCCAGAGAATTTCTCGTCAAAGTACCTTTTTCATAGGGTCAGAAAGGTTTTCTGACATGGTCATCTAAGCCTTTTGATGTGGTCAACAAGCCTTTTTGTTAGTATCATCTAACCTTTTTCTTCAGGTCAGCTCACAATTTTGAGTTGTTCATCTCGCTTTTAGTCATTTTCGTTTCTCTAGATTGAAAGTTCACGGTGACTAAGTTTTGTAAGATTTTCTAACTTGTTTGAGAACCTACAGACACTTCAATCCATTAGACGTCGGAGAGAAATCATTTGCTTTTGAAGATTGAGTCTACAGAAAAATATTAGTGGTAAACCTTCATATTTCTTATTCATCAGGCGCTGATTTCGAATATTTTTTGTAAGTTTGCCAAAGAATTGGCAATGTACGTATCCTATATGTTGGATATTACATTTCCATCATCGAGTATTATTTACTAAACACCATTAACAAGCGTATGAAGAAACTCATTCCTGTATTGGGCATCGCCCTTATGATGGCAGCCTGCGGCGGCAAGAAAGCTCAGCTGGCTGCAAGTGCAGACTCAACAAAGGTGGCAACCCACGATAGTGCGGTTGTAGACACCTCTTACTGTGGCACCTATCGAGGCACACTGCCTGCAGCTGACTGTGGAGGCATTAAGACTGTGCTTACGATCAGTTCCGACAGTACCTATAACCTGTCGAGTGATTATATTGGCAAGAAAGACGGACAGTTCGTCACCAGTGGTGTCTATCACCTCAAGGATGGAAAGCTCATCGAGCTCGTCACTCCTTCTTCCGGTGAGAAGACTTACTACAAGGTGAAGGATGCCAAGTCCGTCATTATGACCGATTCCCTCGGAACAGAACCTGAGGGTGAGATGGCCAAACTCTATGTGCTGAAGAAGTAAACCGAACTTCAATTCCTAGATGAGACAGAAGGCGAGAGATGTTGGCTATCTGATAGTTATGATCATTACATTATGATTTTTTGATAAGCCAGTCTCTCGACTCCATTGAGCAGATGGATGATGCCGCAATAGCTGAATCCGGCTTTATGTAGGCTGTGTTGCATGATGAGGTTATCGCGATGTGTGTCGATGCGGATGTAAAAAACGGGAGCGGTACAGACGATGCCTCTATATAATAAGGTGTGCCCTTTGTTGAGGTTAATGAAGCTTAAACCCAAGGAATGTCACTAAATGATAGAAGGCAAATGTCATCAAAGAGTTATCTATTATCAGGTTAAATAAGTCGAATATGATTAAGAGAAACGCAAAGATTCTAATGAGTGCTTTATTGTTGCTCGGCGGTAGCAACATAGTGCTTCAGGCCAAACAATGGACGCTGGGCGATTGTGTCAACTATGCGTTGGCTAACAACATCTCGTTGCGCAAGACGGTAGTGAACTATCAGAGTGCCCAAGAGACCTTGTTGCAGAGCAAGTCGGCCCTGTTGCCCTCGCTGTCGGCATCGACATCGCAAAATGTCACCTACAACCCGTGGCCCGAGCGTGGCAGCTACATGCTTGCCGGCGACAAGGTGCAGACCAATGTCGACAAGGCTTACTACAATGGTTCTTATGGCATTAACGCTTCTTGGACGGTATGGAATGGCAACAAGAACCACAACCAAGTGAAGCTCGATCAGCTTTCAGTCGATGAGGCTCGTCTTGACTCCGCTACCACTGCCAACAGCATTCAGGAGCAGATCGCTCAGCTCTTCGTGCAGATCCTCTACTCCAAGGATGCCGTCGACGTCAACAAGGCCACGCTTGAGGCTTCCAAGACCAACGAGGCGCGCGGCAAGGAATTTGTCAAAGTTGGCAGCATGAGCAAAGCCGATTTGGCACAGCTCACCGCCCAGCGCGCCCAAGACGAATATGCCGTGGTGCAGGCTGAGAGCAATCTGAGAGAGTATAAGCGCCAGCTCAAGCAATTGCTGCAGATCACCAGTGAGGAGGAGTTCGACGTCACAGTGCCGACTACGACCGATGCGATGGCTTTGGCAGCGGTGCCCAGCGTATCCACTGTCTATGAGCGCGCACTGGCCAACCGGCCGGAGATACAGCGCGCCGCCACAGCCATCAAGGCCAGCGACTTGCAGTTGAAGATTGCCAAGGCGGGTAAGATGCCCACGGTGAGTCTAAGTGCCGGACTGAACAGTAATACCACATCGATGAGCAACAATAATTGGGGTACTCAGTTGAAAAATAATTTTGCCTTTGGCGGTGGGGTAACGCTTAGCGTCCCGCTCTTTGACAACCGGCAGACCAAAACCGCTGTCAACCGGACCATCCTTGAGCGGCAGTCCAACGAGCTCGACCTTCGCGACAAGCAGACCACACTCTATTCCACCATCGAGAACTATTGGTTGCAGGCCGTCAACAACCAGGCGCAATACCGAAGTGCCAAAGTCAGTACCGAGAGCGCGCAAACCAGCTACAACCTGCTGCAGGAGCAGTTCAAGCAAAACTTGAAAAATGTCATTGAGCTCATGAATGGTAAGAATGCGCTGCTCAAGGCACAGCAAGCCGAGTTGCAGGCAAAATACCTGGCTATCCTCAATCAGGATATGCTGAAATTCTATCAGAACGGAACCTTGAAACAGTAAGAGAGACGAGAAAACAACACGGACACAGCATGAGTCAAAACACAAGAAAGAAACACAAAACAGAAATTGATAAAAGAGAAAATGAAAAAGATTAAAATCAGCAAAGTCTGGATATTGGTCGCCATCGTAGTCGTGCTGGCCGTGGTGGCTTTCCTCTTATCCGGCAACAAAAAGAAAGAGCAGGTGCAGTTCAACACCGCCGAGGTGGCACCTGCCAACATCGTGAACACGGTGACGGCTACGGGTACGATAGAGCCGGTGACTTCCGTCACGGTAGGTACGCAGGTGTCGGGTATTGTCAGCAAACTCTATGTCGACTACAACAGTGTGGTGAAGAAAGGGCAGGTCATCGCTGAACTCGACAAGTCCAATCTGGTCAGTGAGCTGAACTCAGCAAAGGCTAACCTTGAATAGGCCAAGGCTTCCTTGGCAAGTGCTGAGAGCAGTCTGAGCTATCAGGTTGCCAACTTCCGTCGCAACAAGACGCTCTATCAGAAGGGACTCATCTCGGGCAATGATTACGAGAGCGCCCGTCTGAGCTATCAGACGGCTATGGCCAGCGTGTCTTCGGCACGAGACCAGATCTCGGCAGCCCGTGAGCAGGTGAAGAAAGCACAGACCAATCTGGGCTATGCCACGATCACCTCGCCTATCGACGGCGTCGTGCTCTCAAAGAGCGTGGAGGAAGGTCAGACGGTGGCCGCCAGCTTCAGTACGCCTACGCTGTTCACCATTGCCAAGGACTTGACCAATATGCAGGTCGTAGCAGATGTTGATGAGGCTGACATCGGCGACGTGAAGGTAGGAGAGCGTGTGACGTTTACCGTTGATGCTTATCCCGACAACACCTTCTCCGGCATGGTCAAGCAGGTGCGTCAGGAGGCTACGACAACGAACAACGTGGTGACTTATTCTGTTGTGATCAGTGCGCCGAATGCCGACTTGAAGCTGAAGCCGGGACTGATGGCTACGGTCACCATCTATACTCAGGAGAACAAGGGCGTGCTCAGCGTGCCCAGCAAAGCACTGCGCTTCACACCGGAGAAAGAGACCGTCGGTGGCATGAAGATCAAAGATGTCGCCAACGCCAAGAACAAGGTATGGACGATCGAGGGCAACTCCGTTGTGGCTCACCGTGTCAACATTGGCATGACAGATGGTTCGCATTCCCAGATACTTAGTGGCATCCGTCGTGAGGCTAAGGTCATCACGGGCATCAGTACTTCAACGCCCGATGATGCCAGCGATGACGACGCGGCTTCTTCCGGAGAGTCCAGTCCGTTTGCACCAAAAGGACCAGGAAGCAAGAAAAAATGATGAAGGTTGAATGTTAAATGATGAATGAAAGCAATGTTGATGATCAATGTTGAAGGATGAATGAAAGCAATGTTGAATGTTCAATGTTGAAGAATGAATGGATTCAACGTAACAGAAAAGCCACAATGAACAACAATAATAATGATAACAGCAATGGCGACAATCGCAAAGTTGTCATTGAGTTGCGCGATGTGAAGCGTGACTTCTTGGTCGGCGACGAGACCGTGCACGCGCTGCGTGGGGTGTCGTTCAAGATCTACGAGGGTGAGTTTGTCACCATCATGGGTAAGTCCGGCTCAGGAAAGTCTACGCTCCTCAACCAGCTCGGCTGCCTCGATACGCCCACGAGCGGTGACTATTTTCTTGATGGCGTCTCCGTGCGCACAATGTCTAAGAGCCAACGTGCCGTGTTGCGCAATCGCAAGATAGGTTTTATCTTCCAGAACTATAATCTGCTGCCCAAGACCACATCGGTGGAGAACGTTGAGTTGCCACTGATGTACAATCCCGACGTGTCGGCTCAAGAGCGCTTCCGCCGGTCGGTAGAAGCCTTGGAGGCCGTGGGATTGGGCGACAGGCTCTATCACAAGTCCAACCAAATGTCGGGTGGTCAGATGCAGCGCGTGGCTATTGCCCGTGCGCTGGTCAACAACCCTGCTGTGATTCTCGCTGATGAGGCGACGGGTAACCTCGACACCCGCACGTCGTTTGAGATTCTCGTGCTCTTTCAGAAACTCTATGCTGAGGGGCGCACGATTATCTTCGTGACCCACAACCCCGATATTGCGCACTATTCCTGCCGCAATATACAATTGCGCGACGGACGTGTCATCAGTGACGAATATAACCCACATATACAAAGCGCCGCAGAGGGCCTTGCCGCCCTTCCGGCCAATACCGACGAATAGGAAACATGAACTATACCAATCTTTTCAAAATAGCCCTGCGTGCGATCATGACCAACAAGATGCGGTCGTTTCTCACGGCGCTGGGCATTATCATTGGCGTGGCGTCGGTCATCACGATGCTCGCCATCGGACAAGGATCGAAGCGAAGTATTCAGGCCAACATTGCAGAGATGGGCTCCAACATGATCATGATCCATCCGGGTGCTGACATGCGCGGTGGTGTACGTCAGGATCCGTCGGCCATGCAGACGCTGAAGCTTTCCGACTATGAGTCGCTGCGCGATGAGTGCAACTACATCAAGGGCATCAGCCCTGTGGTCAGCAGCTCGGGACAGTTTATCTATGGCAACAACAACACGCAGTCTACCCTCTATGGTGTCAACAGGGAATACCTCGACATACGCCAGTTGAGCGTCAGCGACGGTGACATGTTCACCGATCAGGACATCAAGGCGGGAGCCAAGGTGTGTATCCTCGGACAGACCGTGGTGGACTATCTCTTCCCCGACGGCAGTGACCCTGTGGGGCGCGTGGTGCGCTTTAACACCATCCCCTTCCGCGTCGTCGGCGTGCTGAAGAAGAAAGGCTACAACTCCATGGGCATGGACCAGGACGATCTCGTGCTGGCACCTTACACAACGGTGATGAAGCGAATCCTTGCACAGACCTATCTGAGCGAGATCCAAGCCTCGGCCATTACTGAGGATGTCACTGACAAAGCAACGACAGAGATGACCACCATCCTTCGGCGCAACCATAAACTCAAGGATGCCACAGACACCACTCAGGGCGACGATGACGATTTCAACATTCGTTCGCAGGAAGAGCTTTCGTCGATGATGAACTCCACCACCGACATGATGACCATCCTCCTGGGCTGTGTGGCAGGCATCTCGCTGATTGTGGGCGGCATCGGCATTATGAACATCATGTATGTCAGTGTCACTGAGCGCACCCGTGAGATCGGTTTGCGCATGAGTGTCGGCGCCCGTGGCGTGGACATCCTTAATCAGTTCCTTATCGAAGCCATCATGCTGAGTGTCACCGGAGGCATCATCGGTGTGTTACTTGGCATCGGTGCCAGTTACGCCGTGAAGTTGTTCGCCCACTGGCTGATCTATATCGAGCTGTGGAGCATCGTCATGAGTTTTGCAGTCTGTACATTCACGGGTGTCTTCTTCGGCTGGTATCCTGCCAAAAAAGCAGCGCGTTTGGATCCTATTGAGGCGATCCGGTATGAGTAGTTTTAAAGGATGTTAGTTATTGGGCGGCCTTCACGATTGATGGTGAAGGCCGTTTCTGTTTTATAGAACTCACCCTTCCTTATTTCAACTTTGCTTAGTCCTGGCCTTCATATTCATACCGTCGCTCAGTTACAGTCTGTTTCCAACAGAGTGACGCTTATTATTTGATGCATCTCTTTGTGCTTTGCGTTTTTTTTTGTAAGTTTGCAAAAAAGAATGTTATGAAAGAGATCAGTTGGGGATTCATAGGTTGTGGCGAGGTGACAGAGAAGAAGTCGGGCCCCGCCTTCAACGTCGTGGAGGGATCGCATGTCGAGGCCGTGATGAGCCGTAACGAAGACAAGGCACGCTCCTATGCCGAGCGTCATCATATCCGGAAGTGGTATACCGATGCCCAGCAGCTCATTGACGACCCCGATGTCAACGCCATCTATATTGCCACTCCGCCATCGAGCCATGCTACATTTGCCATCATGGCCATGCGGGCCCATAAGCCTTGCTATGTCGAAAAGCCATTGGCATCGAGCTATGAGGATTGTCTGCGCATCAATCGTATCAGCGAGATGACCGGCGTGCCCTGCTTTGTGGCTTATTATCGCCGTTATCTCCCTTACTTCCAAAAGGTGGAGGAGATCATCAACGACGGCACGCTGGGCAAGATCCTCAACGTGCAGATACAGTTCTCCGTGCCACCGCGCGACCTCGACTATCGAGCAGGCAACACACTGCCGTGGCGTCTGCAGCCTGACATCTCGGGCGGCGGCTATTTCTATGATCTGGCTCCGCATCAGTTGGACATCCTGCAACATATCTTTGGTGTCATCACACGTGCCCATGGCTATCCCACCAACCGCGCCCATCTCTATAAGGCAGAGGATACGATCAGTGCCGCCTTTATCTTTGCGTCCGGTATCCCCGGTAGTGCGTCGTGGTGCTTTGTGGGCCACGAGAGTGCTAAAGAGGATCGCATCACGGTGATCGGCGACAAAGGCTCGCTCTATTTCTCGGTCTACAACTACGATCCCATCCATGTCGTGACCAGCGAGGGTAATGTCAGCTATGTTGTCCCCAATCCTTCCTATGTACAGTTACCGATCATCCGTGAGGTGATCCGCCATCTGCAGGGAGAGGCCGAATGTGATTGCACGAGCGTGAGTGCCACTCCGGTCAACTGGGTGATGGATCGTATTCTTGGTAAGTTCTGACGGTGATGGTGATGCTTCGATACGCTACATTTTTCCTTTCTTGTATGGTCGCTCTGCTGGCGTGGGGCGATGAAAGCAATGATTCCACGCAGCACAAGATTAGCCGTGTGCGCAAGATCGTGAGAAATTTTTCGAGCATTGACACCATGTATATAGAGCCACAACACTACAATTGGTCTGCGATGATTCAGAATACCAACACGTTTGAAAGCTACCACATGAGGAATAAAAACGGGCATGAATATTATTTCTCGCCCGATCCTTCATACAAGTTAGGACCCTATTTCGGCTGGAGATGGATATTCATGGGCTACACCATCGACTTGGTGCATTTAGGTGCGTCTGACAAGAAGCAGGACTTCAATCTGAGTTTATACAGCAATCAGATTGGCGTGGATCTCTTCTACCGAAAGTCGGGCAATGACTATCATATTGCGGGGATCAATCTCGGAAAGAAGTATGATACTTCAGCAATGAAGAATGTGGACTTCAAAGACTTGAGTTCTTCCATCAAGGGCTTCAACCTCTACTATATCTTTAATCATAGAAAATTCTCATATCCAGCTGCTTACGCACAGAGTACGAGACAGAAACGGTCTTGCGGAAGCGTGATAGCAGGCATCGGATATACCAAGCACAGTCTCGACATTAATTGGACTGCCCTGCAGGAACTGGCTGCTACAAGGCTGTCGGCAGACGCAATGTCAGTGATGGACTCCTCGATGACATTCAGTAATATCGATTACTCTGCCTATAACATTTCTGGTGGATATGCTTATAACTGGGTCTTTGCACGCAATTTCTTGTTCGATATCTCGGTGCAGGCCTGTCTGGCTTATAAGCGGGCAACCAATGAGGTGAAGTCAACAAATTTCAAGAATTTCCTTGACTTTGACTTCCGTAACCTGAATGTGGACGGTGTCGTGAGAAGCGCTGTTGTGTGGAATAATAACCGGTGGTATGCCGGATGCAGCTCTGTTTGGCAGTTCATCACTTATCACCGCAAGGAGTTCTACACCAACAACATTTTTGGAAGCCTCTATTTCTATGTAGGTTTTAACTTTGGAAAACGATAAGCGCGATATTTCAATCAGGATAATATCTCATTATATGAAGAAGAAAATCAAATATCTATTGTTCCTTTGTCTGCTCTTTATAGGAGCAGCAAAGGCTCACGCTGCCCAAATTGACTATTGGCGCAGCGATTCTGTCAAGGTGATAAAACTGTTCAGAAAGGCGCACCATGAGGTACGTGACTCCAACTATATGCTGTTCTTTGGCCGTCAGTTCATCGGATTGCCCTATGTGGCCAAGACGCTTGATCAGCACAAAGAAGAGCAACTTGTGGTGAATCTGCGGCAGTTTGACTGTACGACATTGGTAGAGACCGTTTTGGCACTCTCGGAATGTATGAGGCGGAAAACACCGGATTTTGCCCATTTCTGTAAGGAGTTGGCACTCATCCGCTATCGCGATGGCATCGTGTCTTATCCTACACGTCAGCACTATTTCACCTACTGGATCAATCAGAATGTGAGAAAGAGACTGATCTGCGACTTGCAGGGACCGGTGCCTCCCTTCACGGCAAAACAGTTGGTCAGTGTGAATTACATGTCCACGCATCCGTCGGCATATCCTATGTTGAAGGCACATACCAATTGGATCGGCGAGATCAGGAAGATGGAGGACAGCATTTCGGGGCGCACCTATCGCTATATCCCTAAGACGGCCTTGGATAATAGCGCACTGCTGAGGTCCACCATTCACAATGGCGACATCATCGTCATTCTCACTTCTAAGCGGGGACTCGACACCAGTCATATCGGCATTGCTGTTTGGCATGCCGACGGCCTTCACCTCCTCAACGCATCCGCCATCCGTCACCAAGTGGTCGAGGAGCCCAAACTCTTCCGCACTTACATGATGGAGCATCCGACGTTTATGGGGATCAGAGTAGTAAGAGCTTTGTAGTAAGAGCTTGACTCTTTTTGAGTAGGGGATTGTAGGGGTGAGGAAATAGCACGACACAAAACAAAAAGCACGGAGGCAAAAGAGAGTTATCATTCCCTCTTTTGTCTCCGTGCTTTGATATTGGGAAACTTTGTGGAATGTCTTACAGTCTAAGTCCTTTGAGAATGTCAGCCATCTTCTGTTTGGTCTCGATGTTGGTCGGTACGAGCGGCAGACGGAGTACGTTTTCTATCATGCCCATGTCGTTGAGCAGCGCTTTCACCCCGGCCGGGTTGCCGTCAACAAAGAGCAGAGAATAGAGCTCGGTGAACTTATGATGGATCTTGCGGGCGGGCTCATACTCACCGTTGAACTCCAGACGGATCATGCGGGAGAATTCCTTGGGCAGTGCATTACCGATGACAGAGATCACACCGGCCGCTCCACTGGCAATCATCGAGAAGGTCAGCGCATCGTCGCCACTGATGACGTCGAAGTTGTCGGGTTTATTCTTAATGATCTCGTCGACCTGCTCCAGACTGCCACTGGCTTCCTTCACAGCCACGATGTTGGGGCAGTCCTTAGCCAGACGCACCGTTGTGGCGGCCTTCATGTTCACGCCCGTACGACCGGGGACATTATAGAGTACGAGTGGCAGCGGGCTTTCGGCAGCAATAGCCTTGAAGTGCTGATAGAGGCCTTCTTGCGATGGTTTGTTGTAGTAAGGGCAGATGCTCAGAATACCGCTGATGCCACTCCAGTCGGTATGCTTCATCTCGTCAATGACAGCGGCTGTGTTGTTACCGCCACAATATTTCAGGATAGGCACGCGTCCTTTGTTCACACGTTTCACCACTTCCGTAATTTTTTCCTTTTCCTCTTTCGTCAGACAAGGAGCCTCGGCCGTTGTTGCGAGAATGCACAGAAAGTCGGTACCATTGTCAAGCTGGTAAGTCACCAGTTTCTCGAGTGCTGGATAATCCACTTCTCCTTGAGGAGTGAAAGGAGTGATGAGGGCGATGCCCAAACCTTTGAAAATATTGTTTGCCATAACAAATAGTTGTTGTTTGTTGCTTAATGACGATATTGCTACAATCTTTTTGCAAAGTTACACTTTTTTCTTCATATTGCAAAAGAAAAAGACTATTCCTTTAAAGATTGTTTGCTAATTTCGTCGAGTCTCATCAAGTTAGCAAGCTAATGTTGTGTCAGTACGAGATTCATGAAACAATGCCTACAATGAATGATGAAGACAATAATTCCAGTGCAGAATGCCACTCACCTTAAATTTTTGTTGTAACTTTGCCGTATATTTGAGAGTATATAGTCATATTAAGTAATAGAGTTCACACCCATGTGGTTGTTTTTAGCCTTTATGTCCGCTGCCCTGTTGGGCTTCTACGACTCATTTAAGAAGAAGTCGCTCAATGGCAACGCGGTGATCCCCGTGTTGTTCCTCAACACTGTCTTTTCTTCGCTCATCTTCCTGCCGTTCATCATCCTCTCGGCTACGACCTCCTGCCTTGACGGGAGTATCTTTCATGTGGCGACAGGCGGTTGGGAGATGCACAAGTATATCGTCCTGAAGAGTTTCATCGTTCTTTCAAGTTGGATTTTCGGCTACTTCGGCATGAAGCACCTGCCGCTGACGATTGTGGGTCCGATCAATGCTACACGGCCGGTGATGGTGCTCATGGGTGCCATGCTCGTCTATGGTGAACAGCTCAATGTGTGGCAATGGATTGGTGTGTTGCTGGCAGTGGCCTCTTTCCTGATGCTGAGCCGATCGGGTCGGAAGGAAGGCATCGATTTCAAGCACAACCGATGGATATGGGCTATCGTGCTCGCCGCTGTCTTGGGAGCTGTCAGTGGCCTCTATGACAAATATTTGATGGCAGCTCCGTCGGCCGGTGGCATCGGTATCGACCGCATGGCCGTGCAATCGTGGTACAATATCTATCAGATGGGGCTGATGCTCCTCATGTTGCTCTTGCTGTGGCGCCCTACCCACAAGAAGACCACACCCTTTCGCTGGCATTGGTCGATCATTGGCATCAGCGTCTTTCTCTGTGCTGCCGACTTTGTCTATTTCTATGCACTAAGTCTGCCGGGGGCGATGATCTCCATCGTGTCGATGATCCGTCGTGGCAGCGTATTGGTGAGTTTCCTCTTTGGTGCCCTTGTCTTCCATGAGCATAACCTTAAGGCCAAGGCGCTCGATCTGGCTCTCGTGCTGCTCGGCATGGTATTCCTGTATATCGGCAGCAAGTAGACCTTTGTCTAAGCTAAGGATTTAGTATTCGATGTCCCAAAGGAACAGGCCGTGGGCGGGCATGGACTCTCCGGCATCAGAGCGCGTGCCGGTGGCTACCACTTGCCGGAACTGCTCGAGCGTCATGCGGTGGCGGCCTACTTCGAAGAGCGTGCCGACGACGGCACGCACCATGTTGCGCAGAAAGCGGTTGGCGGAAATCTCGAAGTACCATGTTGTCGGTGAGGTGTTCACCCATTGGGCTGTGGAGACTTGGCAGAGCGTGGTCTTGACATCAGTGCCCGCCTTGCAGAATGCTTTGAAGTCGTTCTGAGTGGTGAGCCACCGCGCTGCCTCGTTCATCCGGTCGAAATCGAGTTTCCAGTGTGTCTCCACGGAGTAGTGACGGAGGAAGGGATCACGCTGTGTGTGGATGAAATAGCGGTAGGTGCGCCGCTTGGCCGAGAAGCGCGCGTGCAGGTCGTCGCTGACCTGTTCGGCCCGCCTGCAGCTGATGTCGCGTGGAAGGATGCGGTTGAGACGGTAGCAGAGTCGGTCGGCATCAAGCTCCTTGTCGGTGTCGAGGTGGCAAACCATCGTACGGGCATGGACACCGGCGTCCGTGCGTCCGGCACCGGTCACGGCAATCGGTTGACTGAGCAATGTGCTCAGACACTGCTGTACCTTTTCCTGCACCGACATGCCGTTGGGTTGTATCTGCCAACCATGGTAGGCCGTGCCGTCGAAGCTCAGCCAAAGGAATATTCTCATATATATATTATTTAGTTAATCTAAATCTGATCAACGCCCGGTCGTCAAAGGACACGTTGCCTTGCATGAGTCCTTTGGTGGCTTTGAATGTGTGGATGTTATAAGGGTCGTTGGCTAACTGCTCTCTGAGGGCAGCCTCACTGTCTTGAAGAGTGGGGCGGAGAAAGGGATAGCCGTCGCTCGCCAGCACGATGTCGTGAGGCTCACCTTGTCTCAGCGTGATCACCTTGACTCCCGGCATGAAGATTTCGAAACCGTCGATGACCGCATAGGTGCGGTTCTCGCCCCGCATGCTCGCGATGAGTTTCGGGAGAACGGCATCACGGGCATAGTCGTGGACGATTCGCCCGTCCTTTACCATGTCAGGATGCTCGGCCAGCAGGGTGGGGAAGAGACGGCTGCGCTCCTCTGCGATTGTTGCCTCCGAAGGCTTGTCATTGGTATAGAGCTGTCCGTCGACCATGCACTGGCAGTCGCCGATCATCCAAATCTCCTTATGCTGAAGGTTGCAGACCACAGCACTGGCACACAGCCGCTGCTCGGGTGAACAGCGGGGTTGTGAGTCGTCCAAAGGATAAGTCTGATGGATGACCTGCGTGACACGCGTGCAGAACTCGTTGACGCTTAGCGAGGCAGGAGCCCGACGCAGATAGTCGATGATGAGCGTCATGGCATAACGACCATTGCGCATGCTCGGGTGGTAATGCTTCGGTGTCTTGCTCGTGCTACCGTCGATGACAGCGATATAGTTGTCCGCCACGACGATGCCATCCTCACAGTCAGCCTGCGAATGCTTCCCGGTGAGCGCTTGCTCAACGACGACGGCCCTTGAACTTGCCGTTGGGCGTAAAATTAGGGTTAAACGATTTCCTTTTGTCGCCATTGCGTTTGTCGTTGTTCCGTCTTTCGTTGTTTCTTTTTCCATCGTAAGGCTTGTCGTCGTGTCTTCTTTCCCCATTGGCTTTCACACTATAGGGTTGTCTGTTTTCGGGAAGTCTTTGGTTGCGGTCTCTTCTGCCGCTGGGCTGATGTGGCACTTTCTCGGGTGTGCTGCCGACGGCCTTGCTATCGTAGTGGACGTGCCCACGGAAGGACGCGCCGTTGTAGAGCTTCTTGATGAGGTCGGGCCGTCCGATGCGTCGCAGCTCCCGCTCGATACCTTGTCGCTCCTCGGGTTTATACCAGAAGAAGAACTGCCGCTGCGCCAGCTTCTCGCGTGGTGTCTTGGCGGAGAAGACCGGTTCAAGCGTGTAAGGGTCGTATCCCGTATACCACGTCTCGGTGCTGACGGTCATCGGCGTGGGCGTGAAGTCCTGCACCTGCTCGAGGTGGAAGTCCAGGTCTTTGGTGATGACAGCGAGCTCGGCCATATCCTCTTCCTGGCAACCCGGATGACTGCTAATAAAATAAGGTATGATCTGCTCTTTCAGGCCCTCTTCCTTGTTGATGCGGTCGAAGATGCGCTTGAACTCATAGAACTGCTCAAACGACGGTTTGCGCATGAGTCGGAGCACTCGGTCGGAAGTGTGCTCGGGTGCCACCTTCAAGCGACCGCTGACATGGTGGGTGATGAGCTCGCGGGTATACAGTCTGGCGGCCGCGTTGGCCTTCTCGTCCTTACTCTTATAGAGCAAGAGGTCGTAGCGCACACCACTGCCGATGAAGCTCTTCTTCACGCTCGGCAACGCGTCGACGGCATGATAGATGTCGAGCAGGCGGGAGAGATCCGTGTCAAGGTTGGGACAGATCTGTGGGTTGATGCACGACGGCCGCTTGCAGTGCTCACAGGCTTTCTTGTTGCGCCCACCCATGCCATACATGTTGGCAGACGGACCGCCGAGATCAGAGATATAGCCTTTGAAGCCGTCCATGGCGATGACTTGACGGGCCTCGCGGAGGATGCTCGCCTTGGAGCGGCAGGCGATGAACTTGCCCTGATGGGCCGAGATGGTGCAGAAGGCACAGCCGCCGAAACAGCCACGATGGAGATTGATCGAGAACTTGATCATTTCGTAGGCCGGTATCGTCTTGCCCTTGTATTTAGGATGAGGCAGACGCGTGTAGGGAAGGTCATAGGCCTCGTCCACCTCTTCCGTCGTCAGAGGAGGATAGGGAGGATTGACGACCGCAAACTTGCCGTCGACAGCCTGTAACAGTCGCTGGGCATGCATCTTATTGGACTCTTCCTCAATATGGCGGAAGTTCTCAGCCTCGGCTTTCTTACTTTGCAGACACTCCTCGTGAGAGTGGAGCAAGATGTCGTCGTCGCTGATACCCCCGGGGATGTCTTCCTGCTTGCAGAGGTAGACGGTCTGTGGAATGTCATGGATGTCCTTGATATTGCGTCCCTCTTCGAGCTCGTGGCAGAGCTGGATCGTGTTTTTCTCGCCCATGCCATAGAGGATCATGTCGGCACCGCTGTCGCAGAGGATGCACTTCATCAGCCGGTCCTGCCAATAGTCGTAGTGGGTGAGCCGTCGCATGGATGCCTCAATGCCGCCCAAGACCACGGGCACGTCGGGGAAGAGTTGCTTCAGGATCTTGGTGTAGACAATGCTGGGATAGTCCGGCCGCATGTCGTGGCGGGCATCAGGACTGTAGGCGTCGTCGTGGCGTATGCGCCGGTTGGCTGTGTAGCGGTTGACCATGGAGTCCATGGCACCGGCTGACACGGCAAAGAAGAGTCGTGGGCGCCCGAGTTTCTTGAAGTCGCGGTAGTCGCCATGCCAGTCGGGCTGAGGCACGATCGCCACTTTGTAGCCCTTGGCCTCAAGGAGCCGGCCGATGACAGCCGCGCCAAAAGAAGGATGGTCGACATAGGCATCGCCGGAAAAGAGAATCATGTCCAACTCGTCCCACCCACGCAACTCACATTCCTTGCGGTTGGTGGGCAGAAAGTCTGTCAGCTGATATTTCTGCGTCATATTGGAATTATGTGTCAGAACTTGTGTTTAGTCGTTGACATTTTGTGGGTCGTTGTCGTCTTCCGTTGGTTGGGCAGCCTTCCACAGCTTATAAGCTTCGACAAGCTGCTGTAGGCCAAACGCCTTCATGTTGTTGTTGTAGATGACATCCAGGCAGAGGTCGAGAAGGCCGTTGTCCTTCACGGTCTCCGACTCCAGCATTGAGCGCACGTTGAACTTCAACTTGTCCAAGACGGCTTCGTCGATGATGCCGTTGCTGTCTACGAGATTGTCCAAAAGAGAATACTTCTCAATGGTCTGAAGATGTTTCTCATTGATCTCGATACTACGGGTACCGGAATGGTTTGCTTGTATTTTCATGATGTATTGCTTTGAAATTAACTTCTTAATTATAGTGTGATGGATATGTGTTTACTTCAACAGGAAGTTCAGGATACCGGTCATCAACCGTCGCTGCATGTTCTTGTCGTTGATGCATTCAAAGGGAAAGGCCATCGTGAAGGTTCGGTAGTCGTTGCCTTTATAAGCTACGGCCGCTGAGCTGCCATTGCTGTATTGCATGGCACAGACGGCTCCTTCGGCGGGCTGGAGAATGTCAGCGTGGGTGGCCGCATAGTGGTCGGCATTGGGAACACGATAGAAATCGAAGTCTTGTTGCAGTCCGTTGACTCCTTGCAAGGTATCGGTTTTGAGCGAGCCGGAGTAGTTCACTTTCAACGTGGTGGACAGCCAGTCCGCCTCTTTAGCTCCGGTCATGTCTGTTCCCACATAAGCTCCGCTGACCAACAGCTTTCCACCGCTTCTGGTGTAGGCAGAGAGTTGCTTTTGAATGTTGTCGGTAAAAGTTTTGTTGTAGAGCAAAGCGTCAGGGGAGTATTTCTCCAGTCCCAGTACCATGTCGACAGCATCGAAGTTATTGAGAGTTACCCGCTGGTTTTCCACGGCATAAGAGGAACAGCCGACGACATTGTATTTCCCCGTACCGGCAATGGCCTCAACATGTGCTGTCGCAGCATCAAGATCATTGCCGGCTATCACCTTTCCGGCTAAGCTCTCATCGGTATATCCGAGTCCATCGGAACTTTCCCGTCCGATGCAGCTCTTGCTGAAACTTTGCTGATAGCCTAACCATCCGATCGTCGGTCCATAGCTCACTCCTATGTCATCTCTCATGTCGAAGCCCTGCTGGCTGTTGTTGTCGATGACCGTTGGTGCAGAAAGTCGGTGGAAACAATTGACGACCAAAATGCTTTTCTGAGCTCCCGATTGACTGCAAAGTGCGATCTCCTCGGAGGGGAAGCTCTCTCCACCACGGTTGATGGCTGTGATCTTGAATCTGTAGAGTACGCCGGGCTTCACGTCAAGGTCGACAGATGTCGTCTTTACCTTCTGTCCGTTGTCGTAACCGCCCTTGCCGATGGCTGTATAGAGGACGAAATAGTCGGGATGTGCGGAAGGCTCCTGAGGATCGTCCTGCGATATCCACGTGATATGGGCCTGATGGCGGCTGTTGATGATGACGGCAGGATCCTTGGGTGGCAGAGGTTCTATGATCGTCGGTCGGCCATGCATCGTGTTGACATAGCGGGCGAGGGTCTTATAAACTGAGCGGGCCATGGTGAACTTGAAGTGTGGGTCCTGTGCCAGCTTCATGTCGGGGAAGTTCTGGTGGGACAGCGTCTCAAGGATTGCCGAGGGCACTTCGGGCACACGAGTCTCGGAATAGTTTCGGTCCCAAAGGTATCGTCTTGCCCAATTACCATATTTATAAGTAAGGTCTCGCGTGAGATTGTCGAGCAGGTCCTTGGCCAGCATCTTGGAAGCCTGCCGTGTGAGTCCGGAGGAAAGCTGACCGTCGTTATAGTTAGTGGTGCAGATGGCCAAAGAGCCTACGAGGTCTTTCCCGTTGGGTGCATAACCCGCATCGCTGTGAATGGCCAATGACAGCTCAAAGGGTACGTGCTCTCCTTCTATGGTCGGCACATAGACAGAGCCTCCGGCCAGCCAGTTGAGCATGCGTGAGCGACTGTTGATGTCGTCGGCATAGTCGTCGGTGCCTCCACGGCTGCTATATACATTATAGGGAGCACCTGCCCACTGGCAGAAATATCTGGAGCCCTCCAGGACACGCGGAAGTCCGCTGGAGACTCCACCACGTGAGATGTCGCCCATGCCGCCACCAAAGCGTACGGCATCAGCCGTGACGATGCCACGGTGCTTGCTCTGGTTGGTGAGCATGACACAGTTGTCGATGCTTTTGCCTTGTCCGAAGTCGAAAGTGCCGAGATAGACCCAGGTGCCGCCACCCATCTGCTGGTTGACATGCACTTCCGTGGCCTGCCCTTGGTGGAAGACGACATAGTGCGCGTCGTCCACACTCTTGTCGACCGTCTGATAGCTTACGTAGACGGCATAGCGACCTGCCTTACGAAAGTGAGGCTGCCACAGCGCATAGGTGCCGTTGCCCTTTTTCGTAGTCGTGGTCATTCGGACCGTACCATCTTTGAAGGGATTCTGTCCGTCGACATAGTTGCCCAGTCGGTATGCGAAGCCCGAACGCGGACAGTTGTTCCATTGTCTGCCCTCATCCGATTCAGAGTAGCCAAGGGCGTTAACGCCGTCGTTGTCTACGATATACTCTTCGGTTTGCAGGTCTCTCTCCCGTGGCGTGTAGACGACAGCGCCCGCATTCTCCAACATGGGGATGAGATAGGGCAGGACGATCGTCTCGGTGAAGAGATCCTCGCAAGTGCCGAACAGTGGCGGTCGCTGCCATTGCCAAAGGCCCTTTTTCGCATCGTAGTAACGGCCGTGAGAAGCCCAGACTGCCAGATGATGGTTATAGAGGCCATGGGTGATGCGGAAAGGATGCGACGCATTGCTGACCCAAGGTTGACCGTCGTAGCGAATCTTCCCCCAAAGAGAGTTACCGGAGAGCGAGGTGTAGTTGGTAGCATAGTTCTCAAGCGGAAGTCCCGAGACGACAATGCTAAGGTCGTAGTCGCGGTAGGCCTTTGAGAGCAGTTTGTGTACCTTCTTGTAGATTTTTCCTATCTGTTTGTCGTTGAGCTCTTGCTGAGCGAAGGAGGGATCAGGCACGACAGTGACCTTTTGTTGCTTATCGTCAATGCGCAGCTCCTTGAGTTTGGGCTGGCGGGAGAAGTTTGTATGTTTTGCCTGATAAGAGACAAAGTATGCATTCAAATCCTTCTTAGCCTTCTCCTGATAAACAGCATTCTGTGAATAGGTCTGTGTACAAGGGAGAAGCAACAGCGCTAAAGCGAAAAAACTTTTATATTGCATTACTACAAGAAAATGGTTGATGTATGAGAGCAGGGTGTCAGCTTTTTTCTTCTGACAGTCCTGTTGTGAATTTCTCAGGGTGTTTGCCCTGCACATGGATGAAATAGCGTTTCACCCTCATCATGTCGGCATCGATATCGCCTTGGGGAATGAAGCTGTCGGCACATCTGATGAGCTTCTTGCCATAGTCCAGAGAGTAGAGCAGGATAGGAATCCGGGCTTTTTGCGCAATGAAATAGAACCCCTTCTTCCAGTCGGCATTCAAGGAACGAGTGCCTTCTGGAGTGATGCACAGTCGGAAAGTCGGATTCTTGATGGCTGCGTCGGCGAGTGCGTCGGTCATGTGGGAGTGCCTGGCTCTGAAGACGGGGATGCCGCCGATGGAGCGGAAGATAGGACCGAGCGGCCATTGAAACCATTCTTTCTTCATCAAGAAGTTGATGCGTATGCCACGGGAGAACATATAGAGCACGCCCATGATGAAATCCCAGTTGCTGGTATGCGGCGCCAGACAAATGATGCATTTCTCGGGGAGCGGCAGTTGATCCTCAATGGTCCATTTCATACGTTTGACAAGAAGCCAATTGCAGAACTGTTGAATCATAATCGTATGTTCGGAAACCTGCAATCCGGCCGTTAGCCAAGGTTGCTGATTTGATCAATGATATCGGATATCTGGTGATTGAAGTCATTGATGAGGTTGGTGTAGTACTGCTTAGGTTTCATTCCCGGTTCAGGATGGGAAATGCGTTTGACAAAATCGTCACGCAGGACAATGATGGAAGAGAGAAGTTGCTGTGCATCGGTGCTGCCCTTCTCCGCGCCATATAACGATGCGGCGACAGCCTCAGCGAAGAGGTCGCTGCAGATGCAATTGATGGAATGCTTTAAATCCTTTTTCTTAGCCATAATAGTAATGATTAAGTGAGTGATACTTTATTTTTCTCCAAAGATAAGAAAAAAAGATGGAACGTCATTCGTTGTGCAAAAAAAATGTTTCAAAAACAGGTTTTCTTTCTTTTTTCTTCTCATTTCTCGATGAAAAAATGTACTTTTGCATGCAGTATACTGTTTTTAATTATTTAATCGAACTTTCTAAAATGAAAAAGAGTCTTTTGCAGAAAGCCCGTGCCCAGTATCAGCCAAAGTTGCCGAAGGGTCTCAAAGGTGCTGTCAGCGTAAAAGAGGGAGCTCCTACGCAGAGTGTAGGTGACCAAGAAGAAATCAAGAAGCTTTTCCCGAATACTTACGGGATGCCACTCATCGAGTTTGTACCCGGCGAGGAGTCTGCCAACTGTAAGATGAATGTCGGCGTTATCCTTTCCGGTGGTCAGGCACCTGGCGGTCACAATGTCATCTGCGGTATCTTCGACGCCGTGAAGAAGATGAACCCCGAGAACAAGGTCTATGGCTTCCTCATGGGCCCCGGCGGTCTCGTTGACCATAAGTATATCGAGCTCACTCCTGAGTTCGTTGACGACTATCGCAATACCGGTGGTTTCGATATGATCGGCTCTGGCCGTACCAAACTGGAGAAGGTAGACCAGTTTGAGAAGGGTCTTGAGATTCTGCGTAAGCTCGACATTAAGGCTGTGGTCATCATCGGTGGTGACGACTCCAATACCAACGCCTGCGTGCTCGCTGAGTACTATGCTGCCAAGAACTACGGCATCCAAGTCATCGGCTGCCCGAAGACCATCGACGGCGACCTGAAGAACGACCAGATCGAGACCAGTTTCGGCTTCGATACTGCTACAAAGGTATATTCTGAGCTGATTGGCAACATCGAGCGTGATGCTAACTCTGCCCGTAAATACTGGCACTTCATCAAGCTGATGGGCCGTTCCGCATCTCACATCGCTTTGGAGTGCGCTCTGCAGACACAGCCAAATATCTGCATCGTCTCTGAGGAAGTGGAGAAAAAGGATATGACTCTCAACCAGATCGTGGAGCAGATTGCCACTGCTGTCGCTAAGCGCGCTGAGGATGGCAACAACTTTGGCGTGGTGCTCATCCCTGAGGGCCTCATCGAGTTCATCCCTGCCATCGGCCGTCTGATCGATGAGCTCAACGACCTGCTCGCTGCTCACGGTGCTGATTACAAGGATTTGGAGAAGGACGCACAGCGCGAGTATATCCTCGCTCACCTAAGCAAGGAGAATGCAGATACCTTTGCAACGCTGCCTGAGGCTGTTGCGCGTCAGCTCTCCCTCGACCGTGATCCGCACGGAAATGTACAGGTGTCTCTGATCGAGACCGAGAAGTTGCTCTCTGACATGGTGGCAGCTAAGCTCGACGAGTGGAAGAAAGAGGGTAAGTACTGTGGCAAGTTCGCTGCCCAGCACCACTTCTTCGGCTATGAGGGGCGTTGCGCTGCTCCTTCCAACTTTGACGCTGACTACTGCTACGCTCTCGGCGTGAGCGCCGCTCACCTGATTGCCAATGGCAAGACCGGTTACATGGCTATCGTTCAGAATCTCTCAGCCTCTACCGATGAGTGGAAGGCCGGTGGTGTGCCCATCACCATGATGATGAACATGGAGCGCCGCAATGGTGAGATGAAGCCTGTGATCCGCAAGGCTCTTGTTGAGCTCGACGGTGCACCTTTCAAGAAATTTGCTGAGAAGCGTGACGAGTGGGCCCGTCAGACCTGCTATGTCTATCCCGGTCCTATCCAGTACTGGGGTCCCTCCGAGGTCTGTGACCGCGAGACCCGTACGCTGGCTTTGGAGAACGAGGCTAAGGCAAACCGCTAATTGAACGCTGGGAATCGTTCCTCGATTCTCTATGATAAGGATGTTCACGAAAGTTGTGAGACAATCCTCTTTTGACGAGACATCCTCCTTATGTGGTAACATGGGTTGAGGATGCCTCTTCTTTATAATAATGGGAGACTGATCTAAGAGATGATAAACACACGCCAAACCACCAGACGAAGAAAATCTTCTTCCCGCCGACGCTCTTCATCGCGTTCGCGGTCGTCGCGTCGTGGCTCTGTGGGCATACGTCTTCCTTTCTTGCACACACGTCTCAGCCGCGCTGCTATCTTCGGCGGGTTGGCCGGCATCGTGGTTTATGTGTGGGCTTTTTATTATTTCTTCGTGGGACCAACCGGTTTCCGTTGGCGAGCGCTCTATGGTGATGACAAGTATCCTGAAGGCTATGAGGTGCATGGCATAGACATCTCGCACTATCAGGGTACGATCAACTGGGACCGTCTACGCTCCAACGCGATGGTAGACGGTTGTCCTATTCGCTTTATCATCATCAAATCCACAGAGGGATCGTCTCGCATTGATCCAAATTTCGAGGAGAACTTCTATCAAGCACGGGAATACGGCTTTGTCCGAGGCGTTTACCATTTCTGGAGCAACAACTCCTCAGCCCGGGCTCAGGCCAATTATTTTCTAAGCAAAGTACATTTGTTGGATGGAGATTTGCCTCCGGTGCTCGATGTGGAGCATAAGCCGAAGAACGAGAGTGTGGAGGATTTCCAAACGGATATCCTTACTTGGCTTCACATCGTAGAGAATAAGTATGGTGTGAAGCCGATCATCTATACTTATTACAAATTCAAGGATGCCTATCTGAGTGCTCCTGTCTTTGGTGATTACCCTTATTGGATCGCGCACTATTATGTCGAAAAGGTGGAGTATCAGGGCAAATGGAAGTTCTGGCAGCATACCGATGTGGGGAAGCTGCCAGGTATCAATGGTCATGTAGACTTGAATATCTACAATGGTTCTTATTACGATCTCATGCGTCTGACGATAGGCAATCAGGAGAATGTCGTGGTGGCAGAGTGAAAAATCTGTCAGTCAATGTCTGCTATGACCTTCTGTGCGGTATCGTCTATTCCATAGTGCTTCAAGATGTTTTGATCCGTATGGAACTTCTCTAAGAGAAAGGAAGATGCACTTTCGCCTTCCTCCAACTTGCTCAAACCTATATATTTCCGAAACATTTCCCGAGCTTGCATCCGCTGACCTTGGAACCAGTAACAGTAAGCTCCGTTGAGCGTGTCATCTGGAAGAGCCTTGTCGCCGGAGCAAAGATTCTTATAAATCTTCTGCGCTTCCTCAATCCGGTCGATCCATAAGAGTCCCCAAGCCAAAGTACGCTGTACTTCAGTGTTGTCAGGATGTTCGTAATCCAACTTATAAAGTAGGGAGACGGCCTCATCAGCCTTACCGCAGTATATGAGCGAGATGGCGAGCCCCAAAGCATAAAACATCTTTTGAGGATAGCTCTGTGACAAGGTTTTGTAGATCTTGGAGGCTTCCTCAAAGCGTTTCGATTTAAAAACGGCTAAGGAATATTGGCGGAGCAGCGATTCGTTTTCCGGTTCCATCTTGCACAGTTTTTTCAGATAGTCTGCCGCTGAAGTGTAGTCGGAATCGTGCATACACAAGGCTGCTGAGGCCAGTTCCAAACTTTTCCTTACCTCGTCGCCTTGCTCTTCGGCTTCTTTTCCGTCAGAAGTAAAACATGTCACTATCTCTCGAAGAGATTCCCAAAGCTTCTTTTTCAGCAGGAAGCTGATCAGTGCCGGAAGCTGTTGGTGCATCTCCGTGCAGATCATGTCCTTTGTGAAGAACATGGTAGGATGGGCATAGCCAAAAGCATTGAAGAAAGGATGACGCAGATCGCAGAGCTTGAAGAAGCGATAGAGATCCTGAAGATACATCCGGCGGATATAGGCCGAGTGATGCCAAGACTCTTCACTCTCACCAGGCATGTTCAGACTCATCTCTCCACTCAACAATACTTTTCTCACCTCCGCTGGCAACCGCTGATAAACGGATGAGAGGGCGATAGAAAAACTGTATTTGTCAGAGTCACAGAAAGGCCCCTCTTTAAACAGTCTGTCCAGAAATCCTGAATTGCGAAGCTCTTCCGGTAGCATGGTCAAGTCGGGATGAGTGGGCGTGTAGGGGATCAGCCAGTTGTAGAGTTGGTTGAAGAAGGCAAAGCGCTTCATCTGTGAGAATCCACCGAAGTAGATATCCATGCCCTGTTTGTGCATGTCGTTCATCTTGTTGATACTCTTTTCAAGACTTTCCATACGCTTGTCAGCCTCGTCGGGATGAAGAATCTCTTCCAGCGAACTTTCATCGGATGGTGTGGATCCCATATTCATCATCTGCCAGTCATGGCTTTTAATGATATTGGGCATGATGTTTTTACGCAGCTCGTCATTGTCTCTTTCTGCATAATGACAATAGACCACTTGCATCTGCATGTCGAGCAGCGCACTCTTCACGCTGTTGTCAGACAAGACATCTTTCACGGCGTGCCGTACAGAATCATGTAGCTGGTATCTCCCGTTGGAGAGCGCAAACACCCATCCGACAAAGGCGCGTTGCTTGACTCGCTCGTCTTTGCATTTTTGGAAGACATGGATGAGTGTCAGAATCTTCTCTGCATCCCCAACCAAGAGACAGGCGAGAGTCACTGCCGATACCAATAATTGCGCATCGGCTGAGTCGATAGCAGGAGAAAGTAATAGTTCCTCAAAACTCACAGCGTATTCGTGATGCCACTGAGGAGAGCAGACAATGAGGTTGAAGAAGGATCGCAAGTTGTTGGCATGACGCTTATGGATGTCAGCCAGATTGTTATTGGATCCGTTGAGTGCTGACAGCGAAGCCATGGCCATGTCGGTGACATAGTTCTCCATTTGCAGACGCATATCGTCGACGGACGGTATTTGTCGTTGGGCATTCAGATATTTGAGATAGGGATATTCGACTTTAAAATCCTCCAATATCAAGTCGCGGATGATACCTTCTAACTGAGCCGACAGTTGCTTATAAAACTGCTGGCGTTGCGGGTCTTCGTAGCCTTGCAGGTAAAAGTCTGCCATACGGTGATAGTTGGCCGTGGTGTCGTCCAGTCGCTCACGTATCCAGGAGACGTCTTGTTGTCCTAACAGTTGATTGAGTTGGCGCAAAGCCTCACCGACATTATTGTCTTTCTCCAGTTTCTGTTGTAATATGATGAGTTGATCCCTGCTTTTGATAGCAGCATCCTCTTGTGCCTTTCCATCCATAATCCTATAATTTTTAAGGTGTGAACCTTGCTCCTCGTGCTATATCTCTCGGCCGTGGAGAGGTGGCATGGTGATAAGTCATCGTTGGGAGGGCGTTTACGGTGTGCATATCTACTCCCATATATTTGCAGATGATCTTCCCGTAGTGCTTCACTCCGTGTTTATTGATAGAATCCACGGTAGCGTCATAGACTTGCAGAAACTTCTTGATCTGTTGCTTCCGTTCCTTATTTTCCATGACTTTCTGCCGGAAGGCGATTACGCCTAAGTGCAGATTCTTGTCACGGCTGTCCATCAACACGGGGTTCTGAAAGAGACGTGCCTGTGTGGCCTGAGGCTCCGGCAGTATGGCGGCGTCAATCTCATGGTTGAGGATCATCTTCAATCTGACGTTGACATCATTGATCTCTATGCGATAAACTTTTTCCTTTGTGCGGGTACTGTCTATGGCCATGTCGGCAAGCATCTGTGTCGCGGAGTATGGGGCAATGGCCACCATCTTGTCAGAGAGTTGTTTCAACTCTGCCACGCGGGCAATGCGGTTGCTGATAAGTTGCCAAGAGGCGTTGGTAGAGGTTACAAACTTCAGCACAATGCCTTGGTGGCGCAAATGCTCAGCCTTTACGAGATCAGTGACAATGCCTTCTGCGTTTTTGCTGCGAAGTAGGGTGTCGCCATCGGTCTGACTGCTGAATCGCTTTAGTCGCACGTCTACACCTGCTTTCTGAAACAGACTGTCTTCCGCAGCGATGAAAAGAGGGAGACAGTCCATCGTCGGCACTGTGGCAATCTTGAGAGCCGCAGAGTCCCGGCGGGCAGCTTCGATCTGCTGTTCGCGGTTGAGACGTTGCCGGTCCTTATATGACTTTCCACATGAAGCCCAAAAGGCGATGGAAAGCAAAGAGAACAGAAGGTATTGATATTTTCTCATGACTATGCAAAGGTACGAAATATTTTGTAAACACAAAAAAAAATGCTACTTTTGCAATCATAATCAGAAGCATATATGGGCAAAGATAAAACAATGTATGTCTGTAGCAACTGTGGATACGAGTCGGTGAAGTGGCTTGGCAAGTGTCCGCAGTGTGGTGAATGGCAGTCGTTCAAGGAGATAAGGGTAGCCGGAGAGACAGGCTCGTCGGCAGCCCGCAACGCTGCATTGAGTGTCAAACAAGCGAGACAATCTCCGTTCAGCCGGCAGAGTGCGGCTCCCGTCCGCTTGCGTGATATTCCCTTGCAGGATGAGCCGCGCATAGACATGCATGACGCTGAGCTCAACCGCGTTCTCGGTGGCGGACTCGTGCCGGGAAGCATCACGCTGTTGGGTGGTGAGCCGGGTATCGGAAAGTCTACGCTGACCTTGCAGACACTCTTGAAGATGCCGGAGAAGAAAATTCTCTATGTCAGTGGAGAGGAAAGTGCACATCAGATCAAGATGAGAGCCGAGCGTCTATCGCCCACATTCCCAGGGTCTCTTCTGGTGCTTTGCGAGACCTCTTTGGAGAAGATCTTCAAGCACATTCAGGACGTGGCACCGGATATCGTCGTGATCGATTCTGTGCAGACCATTGCCACGGAAAGCGTAGACTCGTCTCCCGGCAGCATCTCTCAAGTGAGAGAATGTGCCGCGGCTCTGTTGCGCTTTGCCAAGTCGAGTGGGGTGCCGGTGATTTTGATCGGACATATTAACAAGGAGGGAACGTTGGCAGGCCCGAAGATCCTGGAACATATCGTTGACACAGTGATACAGTTCGAAGGTGACCAGCATTATCTCTATCGTATGCTGCGCAGCACGAAGAACCGTTTTGGCAGTACTTCCGAGATGGGTATCTATGAGATGCGTCAGGACGGACTGCGCCAAGTGTCGAATCCTTCTGAGCTGTTGATAGCAGAAGAGCATGACGGACTGTCCGGTGTCGCGATCACCTCGGCCATAGAGGGTGTACGTCCTTTCTTGGTGGAGACTCAGGCTTTGGTGTCCACAGCCGCTTATGGTACGCCCCAGCGTTCGGCGACTGGCTTTGACCAGCGTCGTCTCAACATGTTGTTGGCCGTCTTGGAGAAGCGCGTCGGCTTCAAGTTGATGCAAAAAGACGTGTTCCTGAATATTGCCGGAGGTTTGCGTGTGACCGATATGGCTATGGACCTGAGTGTGATAGCGGCTGTCCTCTCCAGCAATGTCGACACGCCGATAGAGCAAGGATGGTGTATGTGTGGGGAAGTAGGACTCAGTGGTGAGGTGCGTCCGGTGGCACGATTGGAGCAACGGATTGCCGAAGCAGAGAAACTGGGCTTCCAGCATATCATCGTTCCGGCCTACAATATGAAGAATTTAGACGTAAAGAAATATAAAATCGAACTTCATCCTGTACGCAAAGTAGAGGGAGCGCTCAGAACACTGTTCGGTTAATCAGTAACAAAGACAGATGAAAGATTCAGTGATTATTGTCAGTGGTGGCATGGATTCCATCACGATGCTTTATGAGTTCAAGAACCGCATCGCCCTTGGCATTTCCTTTGATTATGGCAGCAACCACAATGCACGCGAGATTCCCTTTGCGGAAATGCATTGCAAGCGGTTGGGGATTCCCCATGTCACCATTCCCTTGGACTTCATGCCGAAGTATTTCAAGTCGAGTTTGCTTGAAGGGGCTGAGGCCATCCCGGAAGGCAACTACGACGAGGAGAACATGAAGTCGACGGTGGTGCCTTTCCGCAATGGCATCATGCTCAGTATTGCCGCGGGCATAGCAGAGAGCCATCAACTCAAATACGTGATGATGGCCAACCACAGTGGCGATCATACCATCTATCCCGACTGCCGTCCTGAGTTTGTCGAGGCTTTCTCTCATGCAGCGAAAGCCGGAACGTATGTGGGTGTGGAGATCTTGGCCCCTTACACCAACATCACGAAGGCTGACATCGCCCGTCATGGCAAGGCGCTGGGCATTGACTACAGTGAGACGTGGAGTTGCTATAAAGGCGGAGAAAAGCACTGTGGCAAGTGCGGTACCTGCCGCGAACGCAGGGAAGCGCTCCAAGAGGCAGGTATCGAAGACACCACAGAGTACGAAGATTAGGGCTTGTGGTTTGTTATGACTGATGATTGCTATTGTTGACAGAATGTTCGTCAACGATTAAATACGATCAAGTGTCATAGCATTACAATGCGTTTTTTCCTGACAAAAGTCTGTTCGCTGCAACTCACAATCTAGAGAGCAGCGAATAGGCTTTTTTGTTTGTGATGCAGCAAAAAGTGGACTCATTCTTCAATTTTAGCCTAATGAAGACCTCATCTCAGTGAGTTTACCGGGTCATCTCGGTTGTTTTTATCGATCAAAAAGGTGAGATGACATAGTCAAAGTACCTTTCTGACCAAAAATTCTCTAGAGAATTTTTGGTCAGAAAGGTACTTTGATAAGAATAAAAAAGCGTGTATTTTATAAAGTGTTGATTATCAGATGGTTGTAAAATGTCTCAAAATTCGCAAAATTTCGGCCAACTCTACTTTTATTTTCAACGAGTGCCTTCTCGTGGCCCGTTTTTTGTCAGTTTATCGGACAGTTATGTTATTTATAGCTGATCGAAGGACAATGGCAGCAGATCGTGGATGCTGTTGACCCGATAATACTTCTCTGTGCCGCAAAGCAGGATTTTCACAGGCCTGTGATACCGCTGTTCCATCTGCAGAATCACTTGTCGGCAGGATCCGCAGGGCGTCACGGGCTCTTCGGTTTGCTTCTCTCCGTTTCTGGCTGCAATGGCGAGGATGCGGATGGGCTGGTCGGGATATTGCGACTGAGCTGAGAAAATGCAGGCACGCTCACCACAGAGACCTGATGGGAAGGCTGCATTTTCCTGGTTGGCGCCGATGACGGTGATGCCATTCTTCAAGAGTACGGCAGCGCCGACATGGAAATGACTATATGGTGCAAACGAGTGATAAGAAGCTTGCAGGGCTCGGTCGGCCAACTGCTGTTCTTCTGTTGTCAACTCCGACTTGGAGCAGACATCGATATTGATATTGAAGTTGAGGTGTTCCATAGTTGCTGTTGTATTAAGTTTTTTGTTATCTTTTATTGGGATAAATGATTAGTTGTCTTTAGAAGAGCAGGGGTCTATTTACTACCTTCCTTTCGGTATTCATAAGCACCGATGTCCGGCAACTCGTCTCTTTTCACTCCGTCGCGGTCGATAGGCAGCGCTGTCTTGGTGTTAGCCTTGTCCACGGCAGAGGAGGTCTTGCTAAGATGGAAATCGTAGTATTGCTTGTCAGCGTCGATCTTCACAAAGTTCTTTTCTCCATATTTCGTTGTGTCTTTGACATCTTCGTAGATGATGTTCTTGAAAAAAACGCTGTCAGCCGTCGTGGGCTTGGGTGTACGAAACACGCAATCCTCAAAGTTAAAGTTAAAAGGCTGATCCACATTTCCCGGACGGTCGCCACTGATCAAGTCATCGGCGTAACCGGTAATCAGTGAGTTTCTGACATTCAGCTTAGTGAGTGGATGGTTGGCGCTGAAGTGCAGGGCATATCCGCGGTTTCCGTCAAAGGGATAGAACTGTGCCAACGTGCTGTTGTTGATTTCTACGGCTCCACCATCCACTTCAACGCAGTCGCCTAATGTATTGGTAATCTGTGTGTTGTTTAAGATGATGTTGCTGTTGGTCGTCTTCAGTCCTGCGCCCTGACAGTTGTGGATAGTAATCTGTGAAGCCGTTAATTTTTGTTGGTTGACATCCGACGAGTCGACGACCACGCCGTCAAAGGCACTGTGTATATCGGTGTAGTCAAGTTGGTTGCCATAGGACGACGTGTGGATATGTATTCCTTTCCATTGACCGGGTACACGGTCGTAGGGCAGATAGTCAAACATCCGGTCGAGTCGGTCGCCGCGCAGGGTGATGGGCTGATGGTCATTGCCCTGGGCGATGAGTGTGCCGTATACATCCAATTGGGTATCGCCATGGAAGTAGAGCGTTTGTCCGGCTGCTATCTTCAGCGTAGCGGCGCTGTCCACTCTGATGCCGCCATAGATGACCAACGGCCGCCCCTGAGAGTTGATGGTGGTGTCATGGTTTATTTCCATGTTGCGTGCCATGAGTGCATTCCAAGTATAGGCATTGAGATGGATCTTCTGCTCGGCGCCGTCTCCTAAGGTGAAGATGAGATCGTCCTCGGTCAGCGTAGGGGAGTCAGAAGAGGCTTTCGGAGCTGTCAGTTCCACAAACACCTTGAGGCTGTCACCCTTTCTCAACTCTATATCACTACTTTGGTAGTTGTTTTTCGTTCCCAAGTAGATGCCGTCGACATTCACGCGGAAGCCTGTTTGGGGCGCCCTGCCAGTGCTCACGTTTTGAAACCGTATGTTTTCGTTGGAGCGATTATACACCCAAACAGACCGTGTCGTGGAGGGCACATTGGCAAAGAGGGTGTCAAAGTGGATGGTATCAGCGGAAAAAGCCACACGGTTATTGGACGATGTCACAAAGTCGTCGTCGTTGGTGCATGCGGCCGTCACCAAGACAGTCAACATGCAAAGCAGAAGGGCTATGAGTCCACTGTTTTTTTCTAATTTCATCATATCCTCATAACGGACACCTTATTATATTATTGTTGTATCAGTTCAAAGAATCAGTTGAACATGGTATAAGAACTGCTGAATTGTGGCAAAAATCGGATCATCAGGAAAACATATTTTATTTTCGTTTTAAATGTTTTGCAGTATGAGAAAAAACTCGTAACTTTACACCTTGAAAGATTATCCAAACGGCTTAAAACGCAAATAAAGGCCGTTAAACGGAATTTAAACAACGAAAAGATAACATGGACGAGAATCGGACAATTGACCAGGACCGCATTATGAAGATCAATATAGAAGAGGAGATGAAATCCTCCTATATTGATTACTCTATGTCAGTGATCGTGGCCCGTGCCCTTCCGGATGTCAGAGACGGATTCAAGCCGGTGCACCGGCGTATCCTCTATGGTATGCTTGGACTGGGTAACACTAGTGATAAACCTTACAAGAAATGCGCGCGTGTTGTGGGTGAGGTGTTGGGTAAGTACCATCCTCATGGCGACAGTTCAGTATATGGCGCCCTTGTGCGCATGGGCCAGGACTGGAACATGCGCTATCAGCTTGTAGACGGACAAGGTAACTTTGGTAGTGTTGACGGCGACTCTCCGGCAGCCATGCGTTATACCGAGTGCCGTCTTTCCAAGATGGGCGAGCATATCATGGACGATATCGATAAGAATACGGTCGATATGGTCAACAACTTCGACGATACGCTGCAAGAGCCCTCGGTGATGCCTACTAAGGTGCCCAACCTGCTGGTCAATGGCGGGAATGGTATTGCTGTGGGTATGGCTACCAATATTCCTACTCACAACCTGAGCGAGGTGATCAATGGCTGCTGCGCTTATATCGACAATCCTGACATCGACACGGAGGGATTGATGAAGTACATCCCGGCTCCTGACTTCCCGACAGGCGCTTATATCTATGGTCTCAAGGGTGTCAAAGAAGCTTATGAGACGGGTAAGGGACGTATCATCATGCGTGCCAAGGCTGAGATCGAGAGCGATGACAACCACGACCGCATCGTAGTCACTGAGATTCCTTATGGTGTCAACAAGCAGCAACTCATCGAGTATATCGCTGACCTCGTGAAGGAAGGCAAGTTGGAGGGTATCTCCAATGTCAATGATGAGACCGGTCGTCAGGGTATGCGTATCGTTGTCGACGTGAAGAAAGACGCCAACGCCAAGGTCATTCTCAACAAGCTCTTTAAGATGACGGCACTTCAGAGCTCTTTTGCTGTGAACTGCATTGCGCTGGTACCGAGTAAGCACGACCATCTGCAGCTTCGTCCGAAGTTGCTCTCTCTGAAAGAGTGCATCCGCTATTTCGTGGAGCACCGTCATGAGGTGACAATCCGTCGTACGCAGTTCGATCTGAACAAAGCCAAGGAGCGTGCTCATATCCTCGAAGGACTGATCATCGCCTGCGACAATATCGATGAGGTGGTGCATATCATCCGTGGCAGCAAGACACCGGCTGAGGCTCAGACCAACCTTGAGAAGCGCTTCAACCTCGACAATCTTCAGAGCAAAGCTATCGTGGACATGAGACTCTCTCAGCTCACCGGACTGAGAATGGATCAGTTGCACGCTGAATATGAGGAACTGGAGAAGCAGATTACTTATTTGCAGTCTATTCTCGATGATCCTGAGCTTTGCAAGAAGGTGATGAAAGACGATCTCAACGAGGTGAAGGAGAAATATGGTGATGACCGCCGTACACAGATCATCCCCGACGAGCATGAGTTCAATGCCGAGGACTTCTATCCCAATGATCCTGTGGTGATCACGGTGAGCCATCTCGGTTATATCAAGCGCACACCACTGAGCGACTTCCGTGAGCAGGCGCGCGGTGGTGTCGGCTCTAAGGGTGCCCATACACGTGAGAAGGACTTCACAGAGTATATCTATCCTGCCACGATGCACCAGACGATGCTCTTCTTCACAAAGAAGGGTCGTTGCTACTGGCTCCACTGCTACGACATCCCGGAGGGCGACAAGACTTCCAAGGGACGTGCTATCCAGAATCTGCTCAATATCGATCCCGACGATGCTGTGAACGTATCTCTGCGTCTCCGTGGACGTGGTTTGGAGGATGAGGAATTCGTCAACAGCCACTATGTCGTCTTTGCCACAAAGAATGGTATTGTCAAGAAGACTTCTCTGAAAGAATACTCGCGCCCGCGTGCCAATGGGGTGCAGGCTATCAACATCCTCGACGGTGATGAAGTGGTCGACGTGCGCCTGACCAATGGTCATAACGAACTGATCATGGCCGACCGCAATGGCAAGGCTGTCTATTTCGACGAAAATGATGTACGATGCATGGGCCGTGTGTCTACCGGTGTACGTGGTATGCGCCTCGATGGAGATGATGATGCTGTGGTAGGTATGATTGTCGTCAAAGACGCAAAAAACGATACGGTGATGGTCGTCAGCGAGAACGGCTACGGCAAGCGGTCGATGGTAAAAGACTACCGCAAGACCAACCGTGGCGGCAAGGGTGTCAAGACCATGGCTGTCACTGAGAAGACCGGTCGTTTGGTGGCTATCAAGAATGTCACCGACGACAACGATCTGATGATTATCAACAAGAGTGGCATCGTCATCCGGCTGGCCGTGAAGGAGGTACGTGTCATGGGTCGTGCTACTCAGGGCGTGCGTCTGATCAACCTCGCTAAGAAGAATGACATCATCGCCAGCGTCTGCAAGGTGATGAGCTCTGAACTGGAGGCTACCGTAGAGGAAGAAAGCCACCAGAAGATGCTGGAGAAAAACGAGCAGTTCGACGAGTCGACAGCAGGAGAGCAGCCTGCGGCTGAGACTCCGGCAGAAGACACGACGCCCGACGATCCCGGGACTCAGGCTTAAAGAGTAATAAATAGATAACACCGTATAATTTTATCTTAACGTCTATGAAGAAAATGATAATTGCAGCCATGTTGGTGCTGGGCGCCTCGGCTGCGTTCGCCGGTGATAGCGATGCCTTGAAGGCTATCACAAAGGAGAAAGACTATGCCAAGGCCGTGGAGCTGGTGAAGTCCAGTCTCGGTCAGCTGGCTAACTCTGGCGAGAAAGCTAAAGCCTATGAGCATCTGACTCGTCTGGCTTTGCAGAAGTTTGATAAGGAAAATGCGATCCAGGCTGCCAACATGCAGGCTCAGATTACCAAGCAGAAGGTGGAGCCTTACGACACATTGGGCTTCTATCAGGCAGCTTACGATGCTACCCAGAATGCTTTGGAGTGCTTCAAGTATGATGCTGAGCCCAACGAAAAGGGTAAGGTAAAGCCACGATTCACCGAGGCTTTGACTCCTCTGATTGCTAATGCTCGTATGCAGCTTGTCACTGCCGGCAACTACTATGCTCAGCTCAACGATCAGGACAATGTGCTGAAGTATTGGGGCTCATTCCTCGACTCCGACAATCTGCCTTACTTCCAGTCTACAAAGGAGCAGGAGAAGCAGTTCTTGGGTCAGGTAGCTTACTATACAGCTCAGTATGCTAATCAGGCAAAGAAATATGATCTCGCTGAGAAGTATGCCGACATCGCTACGCAGGACACTGCTGTTGCCAAACAAGCTCAGGCTTTCAAACTGGCTATGGCTCAGCGCAATCTGAAGACAAAGGCAGACTCTGTGGCTTATGTTCAGAAGTTGGCTGCTATGTATGAGAAAGAGCCTGACAATGAGATGATCTTCGGACAGCTCAGCAACTTCTACAGTCTCATGGGTATGACGAAGGAGTTTGATGCTCTTGTCGATGCAAAGATCGCCAAGAATCCTAACGACTTCACAGCTTGGGCATTGAAAGGCCAGGCACTGATGAACCGCAACTCTACAGCGACAAATCCTGATTGGAAGGGCTGCGTGGAGGCTTTCAAGAAGGCTGTTTCCATCGATCAGACCAACCCTGTGGTGTACACCTACCTGGGCTTCTCTATGAATGCCATGGCATCTGTGATCAATGGTGACCGTGCTCAGCAGCTGGCTCTCTACAAGGAGTCCATGGGCTACCTCGACAAGGCTAAGGAGCTGGATCCTAACCGTGAGAAAGCCAACTGGGCATATCCTCTGTATCAGTGCTACTACTCTGTCTATGGTGCCAACGATCCTAAGACAAAGGAGTTGGAAGGCATGCTGAAGCAGTAAGATAAAGCTAAATTGATCGTTCGTCTTCTTGCTCTGAGGAGACGAACATCCATAAAAAAAAGGCCGACACATTTGTGTCGGCCTTTTTTTTATGGATGTTCGTGGATATGGGGCTAATCTGTTTTTATTGTTGCAGGTATTGTGCAGCCATCTCGGCACAGCGCTCGCCGTCGATGGCGGCGGAGACGATGCCACCGGCATAACCCGCACCTTCGCCGCAGGGGAAGAGGCCTTGGAGACGGATGTGCTGCAAGGTAAGGTCATCGCGGAGAATGCGTACCGGACTGGAGGTGCGGGTCTCTGTGGCAATGAGTGTAGCTTCGTTGGTCAGAAAACCATGACGCTGGCGGCCAAAGACTTTGAAGCCCTCTTGCATACGATGGGTGATGAACGAAGGCATCCAGAAGTGCAGCGGACTGCTGACAAGTCCCGGAGCATAGCTGCTGTCAGGGAGATCGTAGCTCAGGTGACCATTGACAAAGTCGGCCATGCGCTGGGCCGGTGCCGTCTGCTTTCTGTTGCCTTGCTGCCAGCAGTCTTTTTCTAACCGCTCTTGAAAGCGCATCATGCAGAGAGGGTCCACTCCTTGCGCCGCATCAGTGTGGTCGTTGTCTGCCGCTGCGTTGCCGCCCCGCTCTATCCCGGCGATGTCCTCGGGATGAACCTCCACGACCATGCCGCTGTTTGACCAGCGTGTGCCACGGTTGCTGGGCGACATGCCGTTGACGACGATCTGCTCGGGACCTGTTGCCGCCGGAATGATGAAGCCGCCGGGACACATGCAGAACGAGTAGACGCCACGGCCTTCCACCTGTGTGACAAACGAATACTCGGCAGCAGGAAGATACTTGCCGCGGCCGTTGCGACTGTGGTATTGTATCTGGTCGATCAGCTCGGCGGGATGCTCCAGTCTCACGCCCACGGCAATGCCTTTCGCCGCGATCTCGATATGCTGGTCATTGAGATAGCGATAGACATCGCGCGCGCTGTGACCGGTTGCTAAGATGACGGGTCCGTGCAACTCCATTTCTTTATTGTCAATATGGTTCACGGCACGGATGCCCACCACATGCTCATTCTCAATGAGCAGTTCGGTCATCTTGGTATTGAAGTAAACCTGACCGCCCGATTGCAGAATCTGCTTCCGCATGTTCTCAATGACGCGGGGCAACTTGTCCGTGCCGATATGAGGATGGGCATCACACAGAATGGATGTGGAGGCACCGTGTTGGCAGAATACGTTGAGGATCTTCTCCGCATTGCCACGTTTCTTGCTGCGCGTATAGAGTTTGCCGTCGGAGTAAGCACCGGCGCCACCTTCACCAAAACAATAGTTGCTTTCGGGGTCGACGCACTGGTTGCGCGAGATAGCCGCCATGTCCTTCTTGCGCTCTCTGACATCCTTGCCACGCTCAACGATCACCGGGCGGTAGCCCAACTCGATCAAGTGCAGGGCAGCGAACAGACCACCGGGACCGGCTCCCACAACGATCACCTGAGGGGCATCAGAAACGTCGGGATATTCCACCCGCTGGTATTCGTCGTCTTGTGGCAACTCATTGATATATACACTCACTTTGAGGTTGACCATTACCTGTCGTTGCCGTGCGTCAATACTGCGCCGTAATATTCTGACGCGGTTGATCGTGCGGATGTCGACCCCTTTCTCCTTTGAGAGATAGGAGGCAAGGTTTTGCTCATTGTATGCGATTTGCGGTTGTACGCGTATTTGATATTCCTGAATCATATTTGCTGGAATGTATATATTAAATAAGGTGTAGTGGGGTAGGGAAGTCTTCTATCAGTCGCTTTACATAATCCCTGTTCCAATCGTCTTCATGGTAATGCTGACGGTCGAAGCATAGGATGTCGATGTCTATTCTGACGGTGTTTCCTTTCCGTTCTTCCGGACTTGAATGCATCAGTCGCTCGATGGATTTGGTCTTATTGTGCAGACGAGAAAGATTGTCTTCGATAGTCATTGTTGCCAGGCAGTTGAGATAGGGTGGGGACATGACGCCTACAGGTTCCGTCCAAATGGAAGGCGTGAAGGCTATTGACGCATATTCAGTGCGAAGCAGCTGTTGCGCCCGTTGAATGTTCGCCTCCTGATCGGCATTGGAACCTAAGCATAAGATGACAGAATGACTTTTCTTCATACCAAAAAGAATCTACAGATAGAGTGGTGGGGTAAAAACGAAAAGTGCAGTGCCGCCGTAACCGTCAACACTGCCCTTTCCATAGCCCACTTTCCCTCACGAAACGGGTTTAGCCTAAATACTTGATTAAGAGTTTGGCATAGCCGCTCTCACGCAGCTTGACAATGCTCTTCTCGCGGATCTGACGCACGCGCTCACGTGTCAGTCCGAGCTGATCGCCGATCTCCTCCAGTCCTTTTTCGTGGCACCCGATGCCGAAGCATTCGCGCACGATGGTGATCTCACGGTCCTTGAGCACGTTGCGGAGCACCACGTCGAGCTCTTTTGCCATGCTCTCGTAGTCGACCTGCTTGTCAGCGCGGCTGTCATCGCCCGAGGCGAGTACGTCGGCCATGCTGTTGTCGTCATCCTCCTGGAAAGGAGCGTCGATGCTCATGTGGTGGTTGTCAGCCTTGATGGTCTGGTCGATCTTCGCCTCTTCGATGTTTGTCAGGTTGGACAGCTCCTGCACGGAAGGACGGCGCTGGTTTTTCTGCTCGAACTTGGAGATCTCAGAGTTGATCTTCGACAGCGCACCCACCTGATTGAGCGGCAGACGCACGATACGGCTCTGCTCGGCGATGGCCTGCAGGATGCTCTGACGGATCCACCATACAGCATAGGAGATGAACTTGAATCCACGAGTCTCGTCAAACTTTTCAGCGGCTTTCACCAGTCCGATGTTGCCCTCATCGATCAAGTCCGTGAGGCCCAAACCTTGGTGCTGATATTGTTTGGCGACAGAGACCACGAAGCGCAGATTGGCTTTCACCAATTTGTCTTTGGCGCGTTCTCCTTCACGTCCTCCGCGGCGAATAGCCTGAGCAAGCTCGATCTCTTCATCGACGGAAATCATTGGGACACGACCAATCTCTACCAAGTATTTGTCCAATGCTTCACTGGAACGGTTGGTGATGCTTTTCTGAATCTTAAGTTGACGCATGATGTTATATTTGACCTTTGAATAAACAGACTAATACCTTGATTGATTACATATGAAAAAAGTGTCTTTTTGAGAGACACTTGATGTATATCCAAGTAGCGTACAAAGGTATGAATATTTTTTGGAACTTGCAAAAGATATTAAGCGAATTTTGGATAATTAAAGCTTTGTTATAAGACAAGTCCTATCCCGGAGCAGACCGGAATAGGACTTGTATCGTTGTGCTGTTGGTCTGTTTCTACCTTGAGAAACAGACTGTGAAGTCGTTTACTTCTTGTTCAGCAGCAGGTCAGTCTGTACGGCAACAGCCACGGAAGCACCCACCATGGGGTTGTTACCCATGCCCAGATAGCCCATCATCTCCACGTGTGCGGGGACAGAGGAAGAACCAGCGAACTGAGCGTCACTGTGCATACGACCCATGGTATCGGTCATGCCGTAAGAAGCAGGACCTGCAGCCATGTTGTCCGGGTGCAGTGTACGACCCGTACCGCCACCGGAAGCAACAGAGAAGTAAGGCTTGCCGGCGGCAACGCGCTCTTTCTTATAGGTACCGGCAACGGGGTGCTGGAAACGTGTCGGATTGGTGGAGTTACCAGTGATGGAAACATCCACGTTCTCGTGCCACAGGATAGCAACGCCCTCGCGGACATCGTCAGCGCCATAGCACTTTACCTTCAGACGGGCAGGGTTGTTGCCGTAAGGGATCTCCTCGACAATGTTCAGCTTGCTGGTGTAGTAGTCGAACTTTGTCTTGACGTATGTGAAGCCATTGACGCGGCTGATGATCTGTGCGGCGTCTTTGCCCAGACCGTTCAGGATCACGCGCAGCGGTTTCTGCCGTACCTTGTTAGCCATCTCAGCGATCTTGATGGCACCCTCAGCAGCGGCGAAAGACTCGTGGCCGGCTAGGAAGGCGAAGCACTCAGTCTCTTCGCGGAGCAGACGGGCTGCCAGGTTGCCGTGGCCCAGACCTACCTTACGGTCGTCAGCGACACTTCCGGGGATGCAGAAAGCCTGCAGCCCGATACCGATAGCCTCAGCGCACTCAGCAGCGTTTTTGCAGCCCTTCTTGATAGCGATAGCAGCACCGGCAACATAAGCCCACTTTGCATTCTCAAAGCAGATGCGCTGTGTGTCCTCGCAAATCTGATAAGGATCGATGCCCAGCTTGTCGCAAATTTCGTTTGCCTCTTCGAGGTTCTTGATGCCATTGGCCTGGAGGGCAGCGTTGACCTGTGCCTCACGACGCTCCTGGCTTTCGTATTGAACTTTTCTAATCATACTGTGGTTCCTCCTTATTCTTTACGTGGGTCGATAGATTTAACAATGCCCTGGTCAGCGGTTGTGCGGCCGTAGCGTCCTGTGAACTTCTTCACAGCCTCGTTGGCGTCCATGCCGTTCTTGATGGCTTCCATCATCTTGCCCAGGTGTACATACTCATAGCCACAAACAAGGTCGTCCTTGTCGAGGAACATCTTGGTGATGTAGCCCTCGGTGAGCTCGAGGTAGCGTGTGCCCTTCGCCATGGTGCCATAGAGGGTACCGGTCTGAGAGCGGAGGCCCTTGCCCAGATCCTCAAGGCCGGCGCCGACAGCGAGACCGTTCTCGGAGAATGCGCTCTGTGAGCGGCCGTAGACGATCTGCAGGAACAGCTCGCGCATGGCGGTGTTGATGGCATCGCAAACCAAGTCGGTATTCAGAGCTTCCAGGATGGTCTTGCCCGGCAGGATCTCAGAAGCCATAGCTGCAGAGTGCGTCATACCGGTGCAACCGATTGTCTCGATGAGGCACTCTACGATGACGCCCTCCTTGATGTTCAGAGAGAGTTTGCAGGCACCCTGCTGAGGTGCGCACCAACCCACACCGTGGGTATAGCCAGAAATGTCCTTGATTTCCTTGGCCTGAATCCACTTACCCTCTTCAGGGATTGGAGCTGGGCCGTGGTAGGCACCCTTTTTGACAACGCACATGTTGTCAACTTCCTTAGAATAAATAATCATGTTCGCTACAAATTAAATATGTAAATGTGTATTAGCTTGTGTAATTGGTAATTGCTATAATGTATTGCAAAAATACAAAAAGATAGTGGAATACCTATAAGGCTCTTTCTTTTTTTTAACTTTTTTAAGTGCCTTCTTGTGGCTTTAGTGATGCCCGATGAAGCCGAGCAGGAACTCCACCGCACCGTTGACGCCATATCCGCCTACATCAAGACAGAGGTCGTAGTTGCGGGCGTCGTAGCGCTCACAGCCCGTATAGGTCTTGGTGTAGAGCTCGCGGGTGTAGTCGTTGTCCTCGATAAGTATTCGTGCTTTATGCTCGTCGACATGATAGAGTTTCATGATTCTCTCCACGCGTTGCGGCATCGGGGCGTGCAGAAAGATGCTGAGCTTGTTGGGGTGGTCTTTGAAAACATGGAAGCCGCAGCGTCCGACGATGACGCACGACTCCTGTTCGGCTACTTCTCTCATCGCCTTGGCCTGGGCGTAGAAGAGCTGACGGGAGGTGATGTCGTTGGTCGTGGGGGTATATTCGCTGATGCTGACAAAGTTCTGATAGAACTTGGTGAAGTCTTCCCACCACGACGGCCTTTTCTTCTCCAGGCTGACGGCTTCCTCTTCGGTGAGGTTGAATTTCTGTGCGACGGCTTTCAGTATTTGCTTGTCGATGAGCTTGACGTTGAGGCGTCGGGCCAGCTCGGCACCGATCTCGTGTCCGCCGGTACCGAACTGGCGGTTGATGGTGATGATGTATTGGTCGTTGAGGTTCATAGTGTAGGGCTTTAAAGTGAACATAAAGAGTGGGCGAGTGGTGATGGGGAAATCATCGTACGCTCATTGCAAAAATAGCCAAAAAAACAATATGCTCCAAATGTTTCAATAGAAAAATTGTTTGATGGGCAAAAGAAGATGTCTTTGGAAGTATAGAAAAGTAAAAAAGCAGTGATACGGATATCACTGCTTCTCTGAGGTGCCTGGCGGAGTCGAACCGCCTTGAACGGTTTTGCAGACCGTTACCTAACCGTTCGGACAAGGCACCAGTGTCCTGCTTTATTTAAGCGGTTGCAAAGGTAATAACATTTTTTGGAATGACCAAACTTTTCCTCTACTTTTTTGTTTGCGTTCATAAAATAGTTATTCCTTATCCTCTGCTTCTTTCACTTTGAAGTAGCCCAGTCTGTGGCTTACGCCTTTGTTGCCGAGCGACCGCAGCTGGTAATAGCCTGGAGGCAAATTGCGGACATCAGCTTGTCGGCTCTTGTAAGGAAGCTCCATCATCTGCTGTCCCATCAGATTGTCGATGACGAGCCATTGCGCGTCGAGCACCTTGCTCTTGGCGGGAAGGGACAGGCGGCCGCCGCAGCAGGGAAGCAGCCCAAAGACGGTAGGGCTTTGCTTGGCGTGACTTTGCAGGGGCAGGCTCTCGTTGCCATAGCGGTCAATGGCCGTCACGGCAAAGTAGCGGCCAGCCGTAGGTACAGAAACTGTAGTGGTATTCAGACGGACTGCCACCAGGTTACGGGCATCGTTGATGTCCACGGGCCATGTCCGGCTGCTGTATATATTATAATAAGGTGTAGTGCCCTGCCACGAGAGCGTGTTGTCGGTGAGCTGCATGTGTGTGGGTGCGGCAGGCAGTGCCTTGCTTTCCCATGTCATAGCCGGAACCAAAGCCGGTGAGCCGTCGAAGGTCTGCGCGAACCGGTAGATACCCTGGATGTCGTCGGTGAAGAACTTCCCACGGAAATAGGTGTGGCCGAGATGGTATTTCCTGAGCAGATACATCTCGCGGGTGATGTCTTCCAACTGCCACTTGCCCTCTTTGGGATCAAGGAAGTACACGCCCAGTCCTGGTGCCACAATCTTGCCGTAGCTCTGTTCCGCCCAGTCGATGGCAAACGGGAAGAACAGTTCGTTGCGGAAATACATCATCGGAAAGAGCTCGTCCATCAGTCCGTCTTTGAGCCAACCTTGCGCGTCCTGGCACACCTTGTCGTAAGCATTCCAACCATGGCTCCAGTAGCGCGAGAGATCGTTGAACTTACCGATTGGCGAGCAACTCATCTTCACCCAGGGCTTGATGGCCTTGACACTGTCGTGGATCGCTTTGACGATGCGCGTGATGTTGCTGCGTCCTTGCTCCTTACTGACCTTCATCTTCCACGTCTCGGGATAGCGGATGTAGTCGAGATGAATGCCATCGATATCATAGTTCTGCGTGATCTCCTTACAGATGTCGGCTAAGTAGCGTGCTGTCGTGGGGTCTTCAGGATTCATATATCCGTCGGCATCTATCTTGCGGATGAGTCCCGGAAACTGTTGGCGCAGCCGCGAGCAGCCGAGCTTGTTCCATTTACCCACGGGGAGGGTGACGACCCAAGCCTGCAGCTCCATTCCTCTTTTGTGGCACTCGTCGATGGCGAACTTCAAGGCGTCATAGCCCGGCGACTTACCGGGGAAGCCACTCAGGCAGCCGTCATAAGGTTCGTATTTCGAAGGGTAGATGACCGTGCCGCGGACGCGTGTCTGGATGAGCACCGTGTTGATACCTGCTTTCTGATATTGGTCCAAGAGCGAGCATAGTTCCTGCTGCTGAATCTCAGCACTGTGCGCGCTTTGTGCATAGTGGTGAGGCCAGTCGAGTCCTCCGATGGTAGTCAGCCACACCGCTCTCACTTCATGTTTGGGAGAGTCGAACAGGGAAGAGGATGTCTGAGCTTTTACATTAGCACAAAATATGAGAGAAATCAGCAAACAGAATAAAGTACTTTTCTGCATCGTTACAATTATTTTCCACAAAGGTACAGATATTTTTTTGTTTTTCAAAAATAAACATTACTTTTGCAATATAATTCGTCAGTTTTCATCTATTATGATATCATTTACGATTGCGTTGCTGGCATTACTTGCCGGCTATTTACTTTACAGTAAGTTCATCGAACGCATCTTTGGTCCCGACGAACGTCCTACTCCGGCGGTAGCCCATTCCGATGGTGTGGACTTCGTGACGCTGCCGAGTTGGAAGGTGTTTATGATTCAATTTCTGAACATCGCGGGCACCGGTCCTATCTTCGGAGCCATCATGGGAGCATGGTATGGTCCTGTGGCTTATCTGTGGATTATCTTTGGATGTATCTTTGCCGGTGCTGTCCACGACTATCTGAGTGGCATGCTCAGCGTGCGTCACAACGGAGCCAACCTGCCTTTCCTGGTTGGCCGCTATTTAGGCGGCAAGGCCCGTGCCGTGATGCTCATTTTCTCGGTGTTTCTGTTGATGATGGTCGGTGTGGTCTTTGTCTACAGTCCGGCTCTGTTGCTGAAGGATTTTGCAGGTTCTACGACTTTATGGGTGATCGTGATCTTTGCCTATTATATTCTGGCCACGATGCTGCCTATCGACAAGATCATTGGCAAGTTCTATCCGATCTTCGCCTTTGCCCTGCTGTTTATGGCTGTGGCGTTGATGGTCTGTCTCTTTGTGAAGATGCCGGAGCTGCCCGAGCTCTGGAGCAATCTCGACGACTGCAACCGCAATACCAACACCGCTTGGTTGGGTACGACGGGCTACATGGCGAAGAATCCATTGTTCCCCTGTCTGTTCCTGACGATAGCCTGTGGAGCCATCAGTGGTTTCCATGCTACCCAAAGCCCGTTGATGGCACGCTGCATCAAGTCGGAGAAGATGGGTCGTCCCATCTTCTATGGCGCTATGATCACCGAAGGCGTTGTCGCACTGATCTGGGCTACCGTGTCGATGTATTTCTTTTATTATGGTGGTTGGCGTGAGTGTGTTGACGCTCAGACGGCCAATGAGTTCATCGCGCAATTCCAGGGCGGCAACGGCAAGACGCTTATCCAGTTCTTTGCCGCGCCGAGTGTCGTGGAGAAGGTCTGCACCGGATGGCTGGGACTGTTTGGTGGCATCCTCGCCGTCTTTGGTGTCGTGGCCGCTCCTATCACCAGTGGCGATACTGCGTTCCGCAGTGCCCGACTGATCATTGCAGAGGCTTTGCATCTCGATCAGCGTAGTATGGCGAAGCGTTTCTATATTGCTATCCCCATGTTTGTCGCTGCCGTGGCTCTGCTTCTGTGGCAGATGGAGAATCCCGACGGCTTCAATACCGTGTGGCAGTGGTTCGGCTGGTCCAACCAGACGCTTGCCGTCTTTACGCTTTGGACGATCACCGTCTATCTCGTTCAGAAGCGCAAGCTGTTTGTTGTGACACTCATCCCAGCGTTGTTCATGACTGTGGTGTGTGCCACCTTCCTGTTGGTATCGCCTATGGCTGCCGGTATTGACACTTCTGTTGGATACTGGGGTTCGAGCGCAGTGCTTCTCATCGCCATAGCATGGTTTTTTGTATGGTATAAGAAACAAGCAAAACATAATTATTATTAATACTTAAGCGAATATGAAAAAGATTTTATTGCTTCTTTTTGTTTTCTCTTTGAGCGTTGTCAGCGCAAGTGCCCAGTTTGAAGAAGGGAAGAAATATGCTGGTGCCTCTTTGTCCGGCCTTGACATGAACTACAGTGGCAACGGCAAGTTCTCTTTAGGCGTTCAGGGCAAGGTTGGTTACTTCTTCAGTGACAATCTTATGTTGTTGGGTGAAGCAGGCTATGACCATCAGGGCAACCGGGACAATGGCGACGTTCTCCATGTCGGTGTGGGCGGACGTTACTACATCACGCAAAATGGCATTTTCTTAGGGGTCAACTGCAAACTGATGCACTTCGACCACAGCTTCAATGATTTCATGCCTGGTGTGGAAGTTGGCTATGCCTTCTTCATCAGCCACACTGTTACCATCGAGCCCTCGATTTACTATCAGCAGAGCTTTAAGAACCATTCTGATTATTCCACGGTCGGCTTTAAGGTGGGATTTGGCATTTATCTTTGATGCAGCAATATCCCTCAGTATTGTTACAGCGGGCGGTTGACGAGTTCAGCCGCCTGCCGGGTATTGGCAGTAAGACTGCTTTGAGGTTGGTTTTGAATCTGCTCAAGCAGCCGGAGGAGTCTGTGGAGCATTTTACGTCAGCGATCTCCCACCTGCGGAAGGATATCAAGTACTGTTCAGTCTGTCATAATATTAGCGACACTGATGTCTGCTCTATCTGTTCCGACAGTCATCGCGACCATGGATTGGTGTGTGTCGTGGAGAATGTTCAGGATGTCATGGCGATTGAGAACACGCAGCAATACGATGGTCTCTATCATGTCTTGGGCGGTATCATCTCTCCGATGGAAGGCGTGGGTCCCAGTGACTTGCAGATCGCGTCGTTGGTAGAGCGCGTGGCCAAAGGAGAAATTCGGGAAGTGATTTTGGCTCTCAGTTCTACGATGGAAGGCGACACGACGAGTTTCTATATCTCTCGCCAGTTGAAACCTTATCCTGTGAAGTTGTCGGTCATCTCCCGTGGTATCTCGGTGGGCAATGAGTTGGAATATACCGACGAGGTGACTTTAGGTCGCTCGATCATCAGCCGGACGCCGTTGGACAAATCTTAGTATCATGAAAAGCGTATTGAATATCCTTCGACTTGAAGCAGGCTTGTCAGTGTTGGTCAGCTTGTGCATTGTCGTCTTATATGAGAATGACATTCTGCTTGTCGGACAGTGGGGAGCGGATCGCATCGCTGATTATTACTGGGCTATCTTCATGGAGGTGGTTACGATCTGCCTGATCCCTCTGAGTCTGCGACTGTTCAAGTGGAAACATGTGTCGTCAGCCATTCATCGTGATGGCGACAAGGCCATGCTTCGTTGGGGCACCGTACGATTGGCGATGCTCTGCGTGCCGATGGTGCTCAACACCTGGCTCTATTATCAGTTTATGAATGTCGCCTTTGGTTATATGGGCATCATCGGGTTGCTGAGCCTGGCCTTTGTTTATCCCACCCGTACAAGATATATCCAGGAGAAGAAATGAAACTCTCGGTAGTGATTGTCAATTACAATGTCAAGTACTATGTAGAACAGTGCTTGAAGTCGCTTCAGCGTTCATTGGCTACAGTGGACGCTGAGGTGTTTGTGATGGATAACCATTCCCGTGATGGATCTGTCGACTATCTCGCATCCCGCTTTCCTTGGGTGAAGCTCGTCAGACTGAATCATAATCTCGGTTTTGCCAAAGCCAACAACAAAGCCATCATGATGAGTCATGGAGAGTACGTCCTATTGCTCAATCCCGATACCTTGCTGAGTGAGACGCTCATACCGAGTGTCCTGTCGTTTATGGATGCCCACTCCCGTGTGGGGGCGTCGGGCGTATGGATGATGGATGCCTCGGGCGAGAGTGCCAAAGAGAGTCGCCGTGGGGTGCCGACGCCGATGACCTCTTTTTATAAGCTTTCCGGTCTCTGTTCCTGTTTCCCTCATCATCCCCGCATCGGTAGATATTATATGTGTGGCCACTCTTGGGACCAGGCCGAGCAGATCGAGATTGTCAGTGGCGCCTTCTGCATGCTTCGCCGCAAGGCGTTGGAGGATGTGGGGCTTTTGGATGAAGACTTCTTCATGTATGGCGAGGACATCGATCTCAGCTACCGTATCCTCAAGGCAGGGTGGGAGAACTGGTATCTGCCCTATAAGATGCTTCATTATAAAGGAGAGAGTACGGAGAAATCTAGCTTCCGGTATGTTCATGTCTTCTATGAGGCCATGCTCATCTTCTATCGCAAGCATTACCGCCACTTCAATGTTTTGATCAGTATACCCGTTCAGACTGCCATCTATATGAAGGCCTTGCATACATTGATTGGCATGCAGTTGCACAAGATGCGTAAGAGTTTAGGCTTTGTCTCCAAGTCTTCCCGGCGAGATCCTCTTTATGTGGTCTTTGCGTCTGCTTCGTCGCGATCTGTTTGTGAGGATGTCATCACTTTCAATGGATTAAACGCTGAACTTCATGTGGTCTCGCAGTGGAATGAGGTTCTAAATATTGCTTCTGAGGTGCTTCAGCGTCATCTTCCGCAGCCCTACATGGTCTTTGATACCACCTTGTTTTCTTATCAGAAGATCTTCGATCTGCTCAACAGTCACCCAAGGCAGAGTCTGGTGGGCTGGCTCGATCCTGACGCTCGGCTTATCATCACGCCGAAAGATGTATTTACGTCAGAGTCTGCTCATAAATAATACATATATCATATGTAGTCATGGAAAGGAATCCTTCAATTTCCTCATTTTGTTCCCATCGCCGCCCATTTGTACTGTTGCGTGCGATGGAACCCGAAGACTTAGAGCTGCTTTATAGTATTGAGAACGATTACGACCTGTGGCAAGTGAGCAGTACCAATGTCCCTTATTCCCGCTATGTCCTCCACGACTATATTGCCAACACCACGGGCGACATCTTCACCGATAAGCAACTACGTCTGATCATCACCGATGACAGTGGAGCAAATGTCATAGGCATCGCCGACTTGGTGAATTTCAATCCTCAGCACCTGCGGGCAGAAGTGGGACTGGTCATCCAAAGAGCCTACCGTGGACAGGGGTATGGCAAGGCTGCCATGGATGAGTTGATCACTTATGCCCATGAAGTGCTACATCTGCATCAACTCTATTCTTTGGTTGCACAGGATAACACTGATTGTCTGAGACTCTTTAAAACTGTTGGTTTTCAAGAAAATGCACAGCTCAAGGACTGGCTCTATGATGGAAATGAGTATCATGATGTAGAGGTCTTGCAATTTTTTTTGTAAAAAAGTCGCCCAATTATTTGGTAGTATCAGGATAAACAAGTACCTTTGCACTCGCAATTCAGAAATGAAGCGCAAAGACACAAAATGGTGCGTTAGTTCAGTTGGTTAGAATGCCTGCCTGTCACGCAGGAGGTCACGAGTTCGAATCTCGTACGCACCGCTTAGGCGGTCAATATTTTTAGGGTGCGTTAGTTCAGTTGGTTAGAATGCCTGCCTGTCACGCAGGAGGTCACGAGTTCGAATCTCGTACGCACCGCTGGAGTAGGGGTTCTCGTTGAGGGAGCCTCTTTTTTTATGTCCTTTCGCTTTACACTTGCTCTATTGAGATTAGATTCTGTAAAGCTGACTTTTCCATGGTTACGCTTTTCGTCTTTTTTCTATGATTACATTGATAAAAAGGTGCTGTTTCGTTTTTTTTCTGTATCTTTGCAAATATAATTAATCATAGAATAGAACTAACATTATGTTTGAGAATTTAAGTGACCGTCTTGAGCGGTCGTTCAAGATATTGAAAGGTGAAGGTAAGATCACCGAGATCAATGTCGCAGAGACGCTCAAGGACGTACGGCGCGCATTGCTGGATGCCGATGTCAACTATAAAGTCGCAAAGACATTTACTGACACGGTAAAGAAAAAAGCTTTCGGTCAGAACGTGCTCACGGCCGTGAAGCCGGGACAGATGATGGTCAAAATTGTGCACGATGAGCTGGCCAGTCTCATGGGAGGCGAAGCCGCCGAGTTGCATTTGGTTCAGAAGCCGGCCGTGATTCTGATGTCCGGTCTGCAAGGTTCCGGTAAAACTACGTTCAGTGGTAAGCTTGCCAACATGCTGAAAAACAAGCTGCACCGCAATCCTCTATTGGTGGCTTGCGACGTTTATCGTCCGGCAGCTATCGATCAGTTGAAGGTCGTGGGCGGTCAGATCGACGTTCCCGTCTATACTGAGCCGGAGAACAAAAACGTCAATGAGATTGCGCTCCACGCTATTCAGGAGGCCAAGGCCAAAGGCTATGACACGGTCATCGTCGATACTGCCGGTCGTTTGGCTGTTGACGAGCAGATGATGAATGAGATTGCCTCTCTCAAGGAGACCGTCAAACCCGATGAGACGCTTTTCGTCGTCGACTCCATGACAGGTCAAGATGCTGTCAACACAGCAAAGGAATTCAACGACCGTCTCGACTTCGACGGCGTTGTCCTCACTAAGCTCGACGGCGATACCCGTGGTGGTGCCGCTCTCTCTATCCGTACTGTAGTCACTAAGCCGATTAAGTTCATCGGTACCGGTGAGAAGATGGAAGCCATCGACATGTTCCATCCCGACCGTATGGCTGACCGTATCCTCGGCATGGGTGATGTCGTCTCTCTTGTGGAGCGTGCCCAGGAGCAGTTCGACGAGGAAGAGGCACGTAAACTGCAGAAGAAGATTCAGAAAAACAAGTTTGACTTCAACGACTTTCTCAATCAGATCGAGCAGATCAAGAAAATGGGTAACTTGAAGGAGTTGGCCTCGATGATCCCGGGTGTGGGCAAAGCCATCAAGGACATTGACATCGACGACAATGCTTTCAACGGCATTGAGGCGATCATCCGCAGTATGACGCCACAGGAGCGCACACATCCCGAGGTGCTCAACGTGAGCCGTCGTCAGCGCATTGCCAAAGGTTCCGGTACGTCGATTCAGGAAGTCAACCGGCTCATCAAGCAGTTTGACCAGACCCGTAAGATGATGAAGATGGTCACTGGCAACCAGATGAAATCCATGATGGCGAATATGGCGCGCATGAAAGGTGCAATGAACCAATAAATATAAGCTATGTACACGTTGATAGATGGAAAGGCCACTGCTGCTGCCATCAAGCAGCAGATTGCCGAAGAAGTGAAGGAAATGGTGGCCAAGGGTACCAAGCGCCCTTGTCTGGCTGCCGTGTTGGTAGGACATGATGGCGGTTCCGAGACCTATGTCAAAAACAAGGTTCTCGCCTGCGAGCAGTGTGGTTTCGAATCCCGTCTGATCCGCTATGAGGATGATGTCACGGAGGAAGAACTTCTCACCTGTGTGGCCAAGCTCAACGACGATTCCAATGTAGATGGTTTTATCGTGCAGCTGCCTCTGCCGAAACATATCGATGAACAGAAGATCATCATGGCCATCAACTATCGCAAGGATGTCGACGGCTTCCATCCTATCAGCGTGGGCCGTATGGCTATTGGTCTGCCTTGCTTTGTGTCGGCAACACCGCTGGGCATCATGACGCTCTTGCAGCACTACCATATCGTGACATCTGGAAAGAAGTGCGTGGTGCTGGGACGCAGCAACATTGTCGGCAAACCAATGGCACAACTGATGATGCAGAAGCAATACGGCGACGCCACAGTGACGGTCTGCCATTCCCACACAAAGGACATCAAGGCAGAGTGCCGCGAGGCCGACATCATTATTGCGGCTATCGGTCGTCCCGACTTTGTCACTGCAGACATGGTGAAGGAAGGTGCTGTCATCATCGATGTCGGTACCACACGCGTGCCCGATGCTACGAAGAAGAAAGGCTTCCGCCTCAATGGTGACGTGAAGTTCGATGAGGTGGCTCCGAAGTGCTCGTTTATCACACCGGTCCCCGGTGGCGTAGGTCCCATGACGATCTGTTCTTTGATGAAGAACACACTGGCTGCTGCCAAGAAGGAATACTACAAGTAAGCACTAGGCCCCCATCATGGGGACCACTGCTTTTGCTCTATTAAGCCTCTGCTTTTCATTTCAAAATTTCTACCGATGAACACCAAACTATTACTCTTCTCTACATCGCTTTTCATTGCAGCCTCACTGCCGTCGGCAGTTTGGGGACAGCGCCAGCAGGCTTCCTACGAGATTGCCGGACGCGACACTACATGTCAACTATTTCTCTATTCTCCCGGATCGACCAAAGGATTGCATGTTGCCTACTTCACCGATCACGACCAGTGGCAGGACTTGGGACAGCTCTGCAGTTCTGATTATGGTGCATGGGGCAGTGAGAAGAAAATGTATTCGCCTTATGTCATTCAGGCTCAGGACGGTACATGGCGATTGCTTTTTTCCGTCAATAACTATGCACCTTGCTTTGCAGCTGCCTACAGTGAGGACTTGGTAACGTGGCGCCCACAGGACTATCCGCGTGTCAAAGAGAAGGGTGTGTTGGAGCCGATCATGTTCCAGATGGATCCCGACAACATCGACATCTATTTCAAGGCTAAAGACGGTACCCGTCATTATGTCCAGGCATCTAATGACTTCCGCCAATTCACGGAATCCGCTGAGGCAAGCACGATAGAAGATGCAGCCTGGATGCGTGATACAGCAACCGTCGCCGGTACTACCTTTCAGGGCAATGCCTTCGACGTGCCTAAGCTGCAGTTGGATTATCTCTTCCAGTATTTCGATGCCATGGCCAATGATGCCCGCATGAGTGCTGAGACGATGAGTGGTGACGCGCAGCGCTTTGCGTCTCTCACTTCACCACTAAAGACGACCCTGACTATTGACCCGTCGAAGCAGAAGGCGATCAGTGATCGGCTGATGGGCGTTTTCTTCGAGGACATCAGCTATGCGGCCGACGGTGGCCTCTATGCCGAACTGATTCAGAACCGCGATTTCGAATATACGTCCGACGACCATCGGGGGTGGGATGCTACGACAGCATGGAAGAGCAATCATCCGATTCGCATCAGCACGGCTGAGCCGCTGAGCACCAACAATCCTCACTATGTGCTCCTGGCCAAGCAAGACACACTCTATAATACGGGGTGGGGAAGTGTGATGGCCGAGCCACTCCGGCAGTTCGACTTCTCTGTCTTTGCCTGCTGCAAGAATGGACGCAAGAGTCAGTTGTTGGTGTGCCTTGTCGACGACAAGGGTGTAATGCTCGCAAAAGAGAAGATAAAGGTCGAGGGGGAGGGTTGGCAGCGCTATGCCCTGCCTCTGATCATTGACAAGAAAGCCGTGAAGAGTCAGGTCAGACTCATGCTGACACCCCTGAAAGAAGACAGCGTCGCCGTTGACATGGTAAGCCTCTTCCCCCATGATACCTTTAAGGGACACGGGCTTCGCAAAGACCTGGCTGAGGCCATCGCTGCCCTTCATCCTCGGTTCGTACGCTTCCCTGGTGGCTGCATGAGCCATGGTCAGGGACTCGACAACATTTATCACTGGAATGAGAGCGTCGGCCCCTGGCAGGACCGCAAGCCCGCGAAGAACATCTGGGGTTATCATCAGACACGTGGCTTAGGCTTCTATGAGTATTTCCAGTTCTGTGAGGACATCGGCGCGGAGCCGCTTCCTGTGTTGGCTGCTGGCGTCCCTTGTCAGAATTCTGTTGCTGATAAGGATGGCTACGGCGGTCAGCAAGGTGGTATCCCGATGGTCGACATGCCGGCTTATTGTCAGGAAATCCTCCATATGATCGAGTGGTCCAATGGTGATCCGGTCACTTCGAAATGGGCCAAAATGCGCGCTGACGCAGGTCATTCGGCACCGTTCCACCTTAAATATATAGGTATAGGCAACGAAGATCTCGTGTCCACTACCTTTGAGGAGCGCTATGAGATGATCTGCAAAGCCATCAAACAGAAGTATCCCGACATCATCGTCTGTGGTACGGTGGGTCCCTTCCATAATCCTTCAGCCGACTACATTGAGGGCTGGCGCTTCGCCAAAGCCCATCACGATCTGATCGACATGGTGGACGAGCATTACTACGAGTCGCCGGGATGGTTCTTGCATCATCAGGACTACTACGACGACTATGACCGAAAGGGGCCAAAGGTCTATCTCGGCGAATGGGCTTCCCGTGATCGCCGTGTGGAGAATGCGTTGGTCGAGGCCATCCATCTGTGCAATGTCGAGCGCAATGGCGATATCGTCAGCATGGCAAGTTATGCTCCCTTGCTCTGCAATGAGGCTCATCAGAACTGGAATCCCGACATGATCTACTTCAATTCCGACAGCATCACGGCGCTCACTCCCAGCTACTACACTCAGAAGTTGTGGGGCAACAGTGCCGGTGACCGCTATCTTGCTTCCCGTTTCTCTTTGCCCGAGAGTATTCGCTATCGTGTGGCATCAAGTGTCGTTCGAGACCAGAAGACGGGTACCACGTGGGTGAAACTCGTCAACGCCTTGCCACAATCCTTGACAGTGGAGGTAAAGGGAATGGCGATTCCCTCGGAAGCTGAAGTTGTCGGTTTCAGCGGACAACCCAACGATAAGAATGTAAAGGTCAAGATTACTCGTGTCAGTGGTTCCACGCTCACGCTCAAGCCCTATTCTGTGGAAGTGATCACCATACCTCGGAAATAGGGCAGGGGACTCGCTGATAAACGACTTCGTCGATTGACATATAGGCAGGTGACAGTGACTTTCTGTCATCTGCCTTTTTCTGTAGATGATTGTTCGTTTCTTCCTATTTTATAGCCCTCAATACTCTGAATCCTGTTAATTATTGTTTTATTGGTTTCAAACTATTAAAATTATTTGGAGGTTTAAAAATAAATCCTTTACTTTGCACATAGTTTGTATGCAGTATAACAGAAATATATATATTAATTAAATTAAGACGAATAAATTATGAAAAAGTTATTTACCTTGATGGCTGCAGCTTTGGTAGCTGCTGGCGCATCTGCACAGACTGTGCAGGAAAGCAAGACATTCGACAACATCTATGTTGGCGTGAATGGCGGTGTGGCTACAAAGACAACTGGCCATGCTTGGATGAAGGGTCTCGATCCTAACTTTGGCATTCGTGTGGGCCGTTGGTTCACTCCTGTCTTTGGTCTCGCTGCTGAGAGCAACGCATATTTCTCAAATAAGCCCGCCAACTCTTTCGGTACCACTGTTCGTGCTATGAACACGAGCCTGTTGGCTACTGTCAACCTCAGCAACTGGTTTGGTGGCTATCTGGGTGAGCCCCGCTCATTCGAGGTCGTGCCTGTCTTCGGTTTCGGCTGGTATCACAGTTTCGGCAACAGCGCAGTTGCTAACCGCACTTGGAACGCTCTCCAGATCGCTCAGGTCAATCCCGATGACGTTGCTGCAACCTATTTTGCAAAGAAGAATGCCCTGACTTCTAAGGCTGGCATCGACTTCGCTTTCAACCTCGGTGAGGCTAAGGCATGGCAGGTATACGTTGAGCCTTCTATCACATGGGCTCTCAATGGCTTCGACGGTGAGCAGAAGGTTGCTTACGATATCAACAAGAGCTTCGTACAGCTCAACGCTGGTGTTGTTTACAAGTTCAATAACAGCAATGGCACACATAACTTCAAGATTGTGAAGCCTTACGACCAGGCAGAGATCGATCAGCTCAACAGCACGATCAACGACCTGCGCAACGAGTTGGCTAAGAAGCCTAAAGAGGTTGTCAAAGAGGTTGTGAAAGAGGCTCCTGTTCCTCAGGTGGTGAAGGTTGAGAACCTTGTCTTCGTTACATTCGCTCAGGGCAAGAGCAATCTTACCAAGGATGCTAAGAAAGCTCTTGACGGTGTGAAGAGCGGCAAGCACGTTCAGATCGTTGGTACTGCTTCTCCAGAGGGTAGCAAAGAGATCAACGACAAGCTGTCTCAGGCTCGTGCCGACGAGGTTGCTAAGTATCTCCAGAACAATGGTGTCGTAGTCGATGAGGCTGTAGGTAAGGGTGTTCAGGGTAATACATCCAACCGTCTGGCTGTTGTTTACGTGAAGTAATCGTTTCACAAACATATCCATTTGCTCCCTGCTCGTAGTTACGATGGGCAGGGAGTTTTTTTGTCCCATACCTCAACCTTTCGGAATTGATATGCCCTATACGCTTTTTCATATCTTGTCCGGTTGTTGAATAAACTGACAAAAAAGTGGGTCTGAGAATGCGATTCTCAGAATCAAAGCGTCTCTTGCTCTGATTTTCGCAATTTTTGAGAGTTTTTTATAACTCATTGACTAATAGTTAGATACGAATAGGTCCATTATTGTAGCATTATGAAAGAGGTACTTTGACGAAAAATTCTCTAGAGAATTTTTCGTCAAAGTACCTTTCTGATGTTGTCATCTCGGTTATTTCTACTGGTCATCTCGGTTATTTCACCCGGTCATCTCGCCTTTTTCATCCTATCATCTCACCTTTTTGATCCTATCATCCCGCTTATTTTTCATTTTGATCTTCCTTTTTTCGAGTTTTCAGCTCGGATGCTTCTCTATAATGTGTTAAAAGGTTGACAGACTTTTGTCAATAAGTTTGTTTTTCGAAAGGTCATGCTGAAAGGGACATGTCACAATAGTTGTTAGGTACTTTCAGCCGCCTCTGTCGCTGTCTCTGGAAACGAGTATAAGGAAACTTATATTGGCTTTTAAGTGAAACACTCCGCTATGCGGAATAAGAATATAACCGGATATAGAGAATATAAAAATGACCGAATATCAAGAATGTAAATAGTTTATAAGAACGCTAATGGTTTAAAGTAAGTTACAATAAATGTGTAAATAGGGATTGAAAAGGAAAAAACATCAGATAAAGTTGGAGAGTTCACGGAAAAATCCTATTTTGCAAAAAGCTAAACGAAAGGAATAAGTTATGAATGCAATATCAATGAGCAATTTATGGACTTATCTGCAAGGATTGTCTTTGACTGCTGACAATTGGCAATGGTTGGCGGAAAAGACATCCATGATGTCTATGTCGGTCGACTCTGCTAATAAAGGAATTGCTGGTAAAAAGAAATACCGACTGTCTCCGAGAATGAAGAAGCTGATGGGCAGTGTAAAAATCAATCCGCAAGATGTGGAAGGTGATGATAGACTAAAATACATTTTAAGCAAGTAATGAGAAAAATATTTCTTGATACCAATGTGATGCTCGACTCTGTATTGGATTGAGTAATTTAGGCCAACAACATTTTAGATACTTAGGTACAGTAAAGCTCACGGCAGTTTTAATCATTGGGCGAGAGTTCAGCTGCAATTAGTGATGTCTCTTCTATCGTTTTGTAATGCTTTGCATGGTTTTCGAGAAAAATGCGGTTGAGGGTGAAGGCAAGGCTCTTCAGTGTCTGTTCTTTTTTTTGTTTTTTGAGCTGACATTCCCAAACGGTGATGCAATGCCAGCCCATCTTTGCTAACTGCTGTTGCTCTTCTCTGTCACGCTCTTTGTTCCGGCTTATCTTCTTTTGCCAAAAATCAGTGTTGGTCTGAGGCAGTTTGAAGTCTTTGCATCCTTCGTGTCCATGCCAAAAGCAGCCGTTGACAAAGATGCATGTGCGGTATTTCCTCAGCACCAAGTCGGGATGCCCGGGCAGTCTTGGGTCGTTGAGACGATAGCGGAAGCCACGCCGCCAAAGCCAGTGCAGCACAATCAGCTCGGGACGTGTGTCTTTGCTTCGTACGGCTGCCATATTCCGATGTCGCTCAGCGGGCGTGTGGTTGTCCATCATCTAATTGCTATACTATCAGATGCTTCAGTCTGCTTTCGCTTTCTTTTTCTCTGACAAAACCGATGAACTGCCTGAGATCGATGATAGAGGATCTGTATTCTTGGAGATAGTTCTTGATATATGTGCCGGGCACGACAAGATGGACTTTTTCATCTGCCATTTCTTTCAGCTGGTTTTTTGAGATTGTTGGCTGTAGCGTGAACAGATGCTTTTCCGGAATACGGTTTGCCTCATTGATGACTTGGCGCCAACGATCCTTGCAGGTGGTTTTAGCTGCAAGCGAAACAAGTAAGGCTTCGGGGAAATTGAAATTATGGTAGCATTGTCCATCCGGAAATATGAAATCAGGACGCTTCTTCTCCTCTGTTACCACCTGCTCTTCATAAATGATGTTGCTTGCTTCAAAAACAGAAGCAAGATGATGCTCAAGCGACTTCCCGGCTCTTGACTTGCGGCGATTCAGAACCTTATTGGCAAAATCAACAAACGACGAGACGTCTTTGAATGTATTCCCGATAATTGGCATGTAAAGTTTATGTTCCACCATTCTGAAAAGCGTATATTCGGTATTAACCCATTTCAGTAAGACTTCATCAGGCTTAGCAGCTATTTTATTATCATTCAGTTTGAAGGCTTGGTTATAGCAGTCACGAGCCGTTTGGGCCATAACCGTAGTCTCCGGAAATGATTTAATATGCTCGACGAAATAAGAAAGCATATTGTCTAGCTCAGAATCGGGTAGCTGCCCATCAACCTTTTGTATAATCTTGTTAGCGTCTTCCGGTGACAAATTGTAGTAACTGAGAAAGCCATCAATGTCTTCTTCTGTTGACAAAACCCAAGCTTCGTAGTTCTCTATGTCTTGCTGAGCTAATACCAGCAAATCCCCTACATGTTCATCACGAAGCCATTCAAAACCTCTGCCAAAACGAGTGATGCGGCTTTCATTACGCGTACCAACACCATAGTAAACAATACGGCTGTTCGTTATATAGCCATCCTGCCATTTTATTTTGATAAAAATATCGGCGTTGCACCCTATCTTGGCTTTATCACCCAAAATAATACCTTGCGCATCTTTCGGCAGATAGAAGCCTGATTGATGGGATCCGGTCTTGCCCGCATCGTTTGGGGTTATGTAATGGCAAAAGGCACAATGAGAATTCTGAACACTCTCAATGGCTTGGATTAGCAATTCGGTCATAGGTTATTTTATTTTTAATGTCTTGATAATCTGTTTTGCTACTGCTGTAATTAGAGGCACGACGACTGAGTTTCCGCATTGCCGGTAGGCTTGAATGTCGCTGACAGCATTAATGATATAATTGTCGGGATAGCCCATGAGCCGGGCACATTCACGTGGTGTCAGCTTTCTTGGATTCATACCCTCCTGCGGAATCAATATTTCGGAGCCATCCTTATAATATCTTGCGCTCAAAGTACGAGTGATCCCATCAAGATCAACCATGCCAAAACCAAAGCCGTTGCCTTTTGCTTTCTGTCTTATGGCATAGTTTTGAAGGTAATTCCAAAGCTTGTCAGAAAGCGTGTATTTGGGATTGACATCTTCTTGAAGAATATCTCTTACTGTCGTTGTAGCTTCTTTTTGTTCCGGGAAAGAGAATTCCTCCTTGCCTCCATATCTTTTGCGGTCAAAGCCCACGATCATGATACGCTCTCTATGCTGAGGAACATACGTTTTACCATCCATCACGAGATAATGAACAGAATAGTCAAGCTCCTCAAGCACCTCACGAATCACTTTGAATGTGTTGCCCTTGTCATGGGATACAAGATTCTTTACGTTCTCAAGAAAGAAGGCTTTGGGGCGATAACGCTTTAGAATTTCTGCAACATCGAAAAAGAGTGTCCCTTGCGTCTTGTCCTCAAATCCAGTGGGGCGCCCTAAACTATTTTTCTTTGCTACGCCAGCAATGGAAAATGGCTGGCATGGAAAACCTGCGCAAAGTATATCAAAGCCCTTCGGGATGAAACTTTTGGTGTTTTTTTTTGTTATGTCGCCAAAAGGCATTTCACCGAAATTTGCTAAGTATGTCTTTTGTGAGAATTTATTCCATTCTGATGAAAACACGCATTTGCCCCCATTTGCCTGCATCGCTAATCTGAATCCGCCAATTCCCGCAAACAAGTCTATGAATGTGAACTTTGGATGCTCGGGAGTTGGGAAGGGTACTTTGAAGAAGTTGGCAAAAAGGTCGGACTGCATGGGTTCGGCAACAGCATCAACTATGTCCTCGTGATCATATTCAATTGTATTGTCCTTGCTTTTCTTAGCTTCCAGCCAATTTTCAGCTAACTGGACAATCTCATCACGGGTGTTGTAGTCTGCATTTTCAGAGTTGTGGGCATAGTGAGTCAATACGGCCAGGCAGTTGTCCAAGCTTGTCTGTCCGTAAACTATGAGTCCGTCTTCTGTGATTTCTTCCGGATATTTTGTGATTTCATTTTTCATTGGATAATTCTTTCAGCATGCAAATATACAAACTTTTTCCGACTTATCCAACTCCTTGTATCTGTTTGTTGTTTTACTGCTCTTTGCTATTATAGTCAACACGCTTGTTTTTCTTTTAACGTGTCATCCTTGATGGCATCAAAGAGATTAACGAATATCGAGAATATATTTTCTTAATATTCGGTTATATTCTTTATTCCGCAGAGCGGAGCGTTAGTTTGCACAACTATCTTTAGTATTCTTGTGTCGGCCTCACACTCTTGTTACTTCCAAAAACTTTGAAGTCGGTCTCTTTTTTTCTTTATAGTTCTATAGCTTTCTTCTGCCAAAGAAGTATTGTCCTTTATGCTTGGTTCTGTTACCAAACTCAATGGCGTGGTGCGGGCAATGATGATAGCAGGCAAAGCAAGTCATGCATTGACCATTGTGAATCCAGCGAGGCTCTTTGCCAAGTCCGCCGTCGATGTCGTGGACGGGACAGACCGAGGCACAGATACCGCATTTCACACAACGGTCTGAAACGACACGGAAAGACTTGTCGGTGATCAGCCAGTGGCAGAAGGCTGCACCGAGAATGCGGCTGTTGATGCGTGGCCAACGGCCGATGGTCAGACGCTCTACGTGCTTTTGATGTTGTTCGATCAGTTGGGCAAACTCTTTCAGGTCTTCCGCCGCCTTGTCCTGCTTGGCTTTCTTACGTTCTTTCTTGTCCACATCCATGAAGGGCAGGCCGACATACGACTCCGGCATCAGCAACGAGAAGGCTGCATCGAGCGTGATGCCTTTCTCTGACAACTCGTGACGGAAGATGTCCATAGCTTCACCTACCGTGTCACCGGCAGTGCAGAGCGCATAGACATAGTGCCCGGTGGCATCGATCACGAGTTGCTTGACAAAGTCAGCGACGATGCGCGGAGGACGCCAGCCATGGATCGGGAAGCAAAATCCAATATCTTCGCCCGGTTCTAACTGAGCGATGAAAGGCTCGGCGCTGTTCTTGGCGATGTTGATGAGCCGGTCGCTGGTGTAGAAGCCCAACTGTTTGGCGGCCCAGGCGGTATTACCCGTTGCGGAGAAGAAAAAGATCATGAGCGTTGCAACTTAGTTACCCTTGTATGAGGAAATAAGCAGTCACCACTACTCCAAGGGCGACAGCAGCAATGATGAGCTTGAGGAGACAACTCGCAATCTTGCGTATGATGAAGATGCTGACGACAAAGGCCAGAATCAGAATGACGTAGAAGGTGAAGTGGGTGTCCATGGATAGAGCTGTTGTATGTAAATGTTTCTAATGATGCCTTTATGGATGATTACTGGTTCCGAAGAGCCGGCGGAAGATCACGGGGATAGGCGTGCTGAACTCCATCGGCTTGTGAGTAACCGGGTGATAGAAGCAAAGCACGTAGGCATGGAGACAGAGGCGTCCGATCGGATCATCGCCATTGCCGTATTTGATGTCGCCGCAGACAGGATGCCCCATGTCGGCGGAGTGCACACGTATCTGGTTCTTGCGTCCTGTCTCCAGTTTGAACCCCACGAGCGAATGGTCTCTGCTGCGGTCGAGCGTATAGAAGTGGGTGATAGCCAACTTGCCATCACCCTCCCGTTGACTGCTGTAGGTAACATAAGCCCGGTTCTCTTTGAGCCAACTGGTGATGGTGCCCTGGTCTTGCTCCATCACGCCGGAGAGCACTGCCACGTAGCGGCGGTCATAAACCGTGTGGTGCCAGTTCTCTTCCAGTTTCAGTTCTGTTTTCTTATCCTTGGCATAGATCATCAGTCCGCTGGTGTCTCGGTCGAGGCGGTGCACCACGTGGGCGGTGCAATGCTGTCGGGTCTGCTCGAAGTATTCGTCCAGCACCGATTTGACATTCAGCGTGCTGTGACCAGCGGCCATGGAGAGAATACCCACGTTTTTCTCGACCACGACGAGATAAGGATCCTCATAGACGATCTTCACGTAATGGTTTTTAAGAGTGAGGTTGCGTTTGGTCTTGCTGACCGCAATCTTCATCCCTGCCTTGAGCGGATAGTCATATCGTGTGATGGTTTTGCCATTGACCTGTATGCCTCGCCCTTGCAGTGTGGCTTTAATTCTGGAATGGCTGCCATCGAGATGGGTGAGCAGCCAGTCCAGTAGTTGGGCATCAGCCTCAACCGTGTAGTGATCGAACTGTTTCATGCCTGAATCGTTGTGTCGGGGTTTATTCTTTTCTCTTCCAGATGGAGACGATCTTATGTCTGATGGCGATGATGTTGCAGATGCTCACTAAGGCAAAGAGACAGAGTCCGAGGATGATAGCCGGCAGCATCGTGCTGCTGTCGATGTCGGGGAAGAGTGTCTCGATGACGCCCATGTAGTAGTCCCGAACGAAGTAGAGCGTAGTCCAGGCGATGAGCAGCACACCGATGTTGAGGCCGATAGTGAGCAGCTGGTAGGGTCGTGCGACATTGTTGGGGCTATAGCCGATAAGCAGCAGGTTTTCAAGTTTCGACGAGTTCTTCTGTACGAGCAGATAGATACTCAGCATGAGAATGTAGAAACTCAGGATGGAGATGACCAAACCGACAACCATGACCATGGTGACTATCATTTTCAGGAAGTATGTAGTCTTTTCAGCTTGCAGCTTATCGTCCTCCACCTCGTAGCCTTTCTGGTCGATATATTTCGTCACCTTCTCGTTGGCAGGATTGTCAACTTGCATGATCAGTCGGGTAGGGTCGGAGTGGCTGCCCGGTGCGAAGTAGTTGTTGCTCCAGTCCATGAAGGCCTGTGGCACGAGGATCGTGTTGAGTCGTGATGAGAAGCCGATGACCTTACCTTTGAAGCGGTCGGCGTGTCCGTTGCCGTGGATGAAGATGTCGAAGTTGATCATCCCCACGAGACCGTCGCTGATCTTAGGCAGGGAACGGCTTTGGGCAAAGCCGAAATTATACATGGTGATATAGGCGCGCGGCAGGATGATGGGTACGACATGGTCGCCCGGCGTGTATATCCAACTGCCCTTGGGCGCGTCAACGAAATGATCGGGGATACTCTCAAAGAAGAGTTCGGAGTTGAGCACATTGACGCCATTGACGCCCATGCTGGCTTCCACCTTATATTCTGTGGAGGTGAAGGTGCCCACACTGGAGGCAAACGGTTGATTCTCTACTTCGTTGACCTCAGCGGGAGAGAAAGTGTTGGTGCGGCCGGAGATAGTGTTGCCCATACCAATCTTCTTGCTGACGATGATGTAGTCGGACTTCATGAAAGAGTCCTCAGAGGTGAAGACGGGCATCACGTCGCGATAGAACTGATAGCCCAGCAACACGATGAGCATGCCAAAGAGGTTGGCAAAGAAAAATCCCACAAACTGGGGTATGCTGATATGCTGACGAAGCAGCTTCCAAACTAAGTTCATAGCAATAATGTCTTTTCGTAGTTTAAGTCCATGTGTTTACCGATGCTGGTCACGATGACTCCGGCTCCCTGTGCCTTGGCCTCGGTCATCATGATGTCGGCCATGATGCGTGAGTTGTTGTCGTCGAGGTGGGAGATCGGCTCATCGGCGAGCAGGAAGTCAAATGGCTGAACGAGGGCGCGGATCATTGCCACGCGCTGCTGCTGTCCAAAGGACATGCGCCCAATCTTGGCGTCGAGTTTGTCACTGATGCCGAGCATCTCGAACCATTGGCGAATGGTCGTGTCACCTTTGAAGTTGGTCAGCTTGTTTTTGATCTGAACGTTTTCCCACGCGGTGAGTTCCGGGAACAGTCTCAGCTCCTGAAACAGATGACTGATATGCTGCTGGCGCATCTCCACCCAGTCCTTGACCTTGAAAGTCTTGGCGTCGAGGTCGTCGAACATCACGGTACCACTATAGTCGTGGCGATAGCCAACTATGTAGCTGCAAAAAGTACTCTTTCCTTTTCCTGAGTCAGCCTCTACAAGATAGAGGTGTCCTTTCTCGAATTTCACATCTTGCTTCCAGATCTCTGACTTCAGATCCTTGTTTTGCTGGAACACTTGAGGCAGCACGGAAGACAAATTAATGGTTTGCATATCTCTGATTGAATATAAAGTCCCGCTCCTCTCTTGAGGAGAGAGAGGCGGGTTGTATCTTATTGAAGTGTATATACGATCGCGTTGAGTTTACCGAAGAGTGGAGCGAACATGCCGGTGACGGCCTGAGCTTTGCTGCCCTTGACGGCGGCGAGGTTGATGACCAGTACGAGCTTTTGTCCCTTGATGTCCTGTTGCAATGTGGCGTCGATAGGATCAGCGGCGGCTTTGATGCTTTGTAAAGCCTTCTCCTTGGAACTGCCGCTCATGTATTGCCAGTCTTGCGTGACACCGAAGAAGTAGGTGGTCTTTGAATCAGTATAGTAGTAGCAGTCTCTTCCCCAGTCACCGATATGTCCTCCCTGCGGTACGCTCTGTTTCCAATAGTCCACATCGCCGAGCCAATCAGCGTTTTTGAGCTGTGCCGCCATGGTCATCTGGAAATTGTCTGAGCCAAGGGAAGGAGCGATGATGGTCATGTCGCCATTGACACCTTTGATGATGTTGTCCATGTCAATGGCAGAGTTGATGCCGGTCAGGAGAGCCTGGATGCCTCTGTTCTGTTGCATGAGCTTGATGAACTTTGTGCCGTCGACATTGAGGAATATGCCGATCATGTCGTTCTTGGCCATCGACTTCACATATTTGCCTTTGATGGGGCGGTAGATGGCATGGGCCTGCTGCAAAGCCTGTTCGATGTTGCGCTTGAAAGAGAAAGTCTGTCCGTTGATATGGAGTTGTCCGTTGGCCACTTTCATCTCGGCGGCTATATAGATGTCGGAGGGATTGGCGTCTCGGGGAGCGCCAAGGGTGAACGGAGCGACAAACTGGTCGGGTAGGGCGCTGGTCTGACAGACGAGTGACATCGGCGCGTTGATGGAGTCAATCTTGTCGTAGATAGGTGTTGCCTTGATGCCGTCGTCCTCGTCTTCACCAAGATATTTGGCCATGAGCGACATCATCTCGGCTTGGGCAGCCGGTACGACAGGACCCATCAGCAACGCGGCCCGCTTTGACCAGCCGAGAATCCAGTTGTTGGGCAGGGCCGCAAAATTGAAGTCGCGCTTATGGTGAACGTCGCATTTCAGACGTTTGGCCGTCTTCTCCAAATCGTCTTCGTCTTTGACTTTGGCGCACAGTCCCAAATTGCCCTGGGCGTCTTCAAAGAAGAAGACATCCTCAGAGAGGTCGAGGCCGGCATTGTCGAGGTTGCTCACATGAAGCATTGTCTTGAGCATGGTGGGACTGCCGACACCACTGAGCTTGGCTGGCTTCATGGAGATCAGCAGCGTGCTGTTGCCTGGGATGGCGTTGATATAGTCGTTGTTGGAACATGAGCAGAGGGACAATGCCAGTGCCATGAATAGTGAAAGTACAAATGATATTCTTTTCATTGTCGTGTTACCCGTTATTGATCATCTATTGAGATTTCTTCCTTATACCTATATATAATAATGTGTTTGTCAACTGTCGCCTTAGACTTTCCTGTTACTTTAGACTCTCCGTTTGGACAGCTGAGCCATAGCGACGGCCATCAGTCCGGCGGTTTCAGTGCGCAGTCGGCTGCTGCCAAGCGTGATGGACTCATAACCTTGGCTGATGGCTTCCTTCACTTCTTCGATAGAGAAGTCACCTTCCGGACCGATGAGTATGGTTACGTCCTGCTCCTTTGGTGTCTGTTGCAAGGCCTGGAAGAGATCGGCACGGTCGATTTCATCATAACAATGGGCGATGAATTTCCGTCCCTGCCGTGGCGCATGGATGAAGTCGCTGAACTTTATCAATTCCTTGACCGTCGGCTTCCATGCCTTGCGACTTTGCTTGACGGCTCCGACAACAATCTTTTCGATGCGGTCGGTGCGGATCGTCGTGCGCCCAGAGAACTGACATCTCAGAAACGAGAGCTCGTCAAAGCCGATCTCTGTGCATTTCTCTGTCATCCATTCCATCCGGTCCATCATCTTCGTAGGGGCAATGGCGAGATGGATCCGGCCGTACCACGTTGTCTCTTGAGACTGTGCTTTCCGGATGTTGTAGAGACAATGCTTGGTGTTGGCGGCTGAAATCTCAGCTTGATAGAAGGTGCCGCAGCCGTCCGTGAGAAACATCTCATCGCCGACTTGCATGCGTAGCACTCTTAGGGCGTGTTGTGCTTCTTCTTTCGGCAACTCATTTTGATGGCCGGCATCAGGCACATAGAAATATCTTTCTTCCTTCATGGCTGTGGGCTGTTATTGGGCATCCTCTGCTTCGTCTTTGCTTTCTTGGCTGCGCCTCTTGTCTTCTTCCTCCCTTTTCTTCAATTCATCTCTCAGTTCAGAGGCGATTTCGTAGCGCTCGGCCTTCACGGCATTGTCGAGAAGATCGTGAAGCATTGGTTCGCTGATGATGTTGAGGGGCAGCTGCAATCCTTTGGCATTGGGCTGATAGACAGAACTCTGTCTGCGAAACAACGCGGCATCCATGTAGATAGGGATCTCGTTGTGACTGACAATAGAGAGCAGGATAGCGGTATCGGCTTTGATGGGAAGACTGAACTGATTCTCTTCATTGATGAGCAATGCCTTGTATACGCCATCCTCCAATGTATTGATATGGATGGACAGCTCCAGCGTGGTTTGCCAATGGATCATCTCCCAAAGTATCTTGACAATGTCATCGTTGTTGTTGGTGTCATTGTTCTTACTCTCTGTGATCTCTTGGAGGATCTTTCTGCTGCACGTAATCACGAGTTGGCGTTGCTGCTCCTGGTCAGAGAGCAGCAATAGACCATCTTGTTCTTTGCCGTTGACTTCGGCAGCAGTTTGGAATCTAAGCTGTATATTTGCCATTGCCTGATAAAGATTATTTTGTAGCTTTTTTCTTCTTGGGGCGGAAGACCAGTGCGAAGGCAATGCCTACGATGAGGGCATAACTTGCAAAGATATACCAGCACGACTGCCATTGCGTGACACCGCCGACGGTATGGAGGTCTACAACTTCCTGTGCAGCCAGTGAACCGATCGTGGCGCCTAAGCCGTTGGTCATCAGCATGAAGAGACCCTGTGCGGAAGAACGCAGACAAGGATCGGTGGCCTTGTCGACAAACAGCGAGCCGGAAATATTAAAGAAATCGAAGGCGACGCCATAGATGATCATGGAGGCCACAAACATCCATACCTTGCTGCCCGGATCACCGGCACCGAGAAGGCCAAAGCGGAGAACCCATGCAAACATAGCGATGAGCATAACGTTCTTGATGCCGAAATGCTTCATGAAGAAAGGTATCATCAGAATGCACAGCGTCTCACTGATTTGGGAGATCGAATAGAGAATGACAGAGTGCTTCACACCAAAGGTATCGGCGAACTCAGGTATCTTGGCGAAGCTCTCAATAAACGGGGTTGCAAAGCCATTGGTGATCTGCAGGCTGACACCCAGCAGCATGGAGAAGATGAAGAAGATAGCCATCTTCTTTTGACGGAACAGCGTGAAGGCACGCAGACCGAAAGCGTCGACCAGACTCTTATGCTTGTTGTCATGGCTGACAGGACAGGCTGGGAGGGTGAACGTATAGAGGAAGAGAAGAATACTCAGCACGCCGCTGACGACAAACTGTAACTCATTAGCCTTGAAGCCCATGATATCGACGAACCACATGCTACAGATGAAACCGACCGTACCAAAAACACGGATGGGCGGGAAGTCCTTCACGGTGTCCATGCTGGCTTGGGTGAGTGCGCAGTAAGCTACGGAATTGCTGAGTGCCAAAGTGGGCATGTAGAATGCTACGCTGACGGAGTAGAGGGTGAATAAAGTGGCAAAGGTCACGTTAGAGCCTGCATAATAGCCATAAGCCGCAGCACCCATCATAAAGGAACCGGCCAGCAGGTGGCAGAGGCCAAGCAAACGCTGGGCTGGTATCCAACGGTCTGCTACAATGCCCATGAGTGCGGGCATGAAAATAGAGACAATGCCTTGCATGGCAAAAAACGCACCGATATGAGTGGACATCCCGGCATTGGTGAGATAAATGCCCATACAGGTTAGGTAAGCACCCCATACAGCAAACTGCAGGAAGTTCATGAATGCCAAACGCACTTTTAAGTTCATAGTCGTGTCTTTTTAGGATTGGTCTTGGGTATTATGACTTTTTTCATTGATTGACGTACTTCCCATTGCTCCACTTCAATCGAAGCGGCACAAGGATAGCAGCAACTTTGTCCTTATCCTCTTTGGAGAGCAGCGGAAGAGAGAGTTGAAGGGCCAAGTTATGGTCTTCTGCACTGAGAGATGCTTTGACCATGACCGGATCGATCATAGACTTCAGTTTTCCGTATTCTGCCGTACTGAGATGATCCGGACGTGAGGTCAGACGGTCAGCGAGTTCCTGTAAGGAAGATACTCCAAGGAAGCGCTGTACAGGAAGTGGCTGCCACTGGGGAGTGAAAAACAATATCTGGCTCTCACCTGTGTCACCGCTTGTCCAGGTCTTCAAAAGGCAGACAACAGTGTCGCGACGCTCTGTTGGCAACAACTTCAGTTGCAGAGTGGTAGCCTCATTGAGTTTGATTTCTGTGAAATCTGTTGTCAGTGTGTCCATTCTACTTTTCCCTCCTAACTGGTTGTCAATGGTGCCATCTACATGCATGGAAGTATAGCTGGGCATATCTACTCTTTGGTTGTGGTCGAGATATGGGAGAATGCTGTCGGGCATAGCTTTCCATATCTCCGTCAGGGATTGTGCGTGAAGAGGTGCGCCACACGCAAGAAAGAGGCAAGCCGACATCAAACAGTGACTGTAGCGCCGCCGGATGGGGTGGAAGAGATTGTTGGATAAGAATGGAATCATGTGTGGAAAACGTCGATAATCGATTAGTGCTTCAATTCAAAGGGACCGTAACGAAGCTGAGTCGTCCAATGTCCTGATCTTGGTGAAACGAAGATGGTGAACAGATGGCCGAAACCGTCGGGAGACTTGCCGCCGGCGTAGAAAGGAGTGCCGTCGTCCTCATAGTCTTCAGTCATCACATTGTCTTTGCCCAACATATTGTAGACGCTCTTAGCCTGTACTTTTGCAGCGACTTTGTTCTTAACGGTCATATAGAAACGGGCTTCGCTGAGTTTTCCATCCTTAAAAAAAAAGTGGATCTCATTCCATTTAAAGCCATTGAAGACCTTGTTAGTGTAGCAGAGCTCCTCTTCGCTTTCCTTTGACGGAGTGCCCAACTGCGTAGTGATTTCTGTCTTAGCTTCAGATAGAAGGGTGCCAAATTGAACTTTACCAATGTTTTGTGCTTTTATCATCATGGAGAACATGAGCAGAGCCGCTAAACAAATCTTTCTCATTTTTCTGCTTTTATATTTGCTTTTATCATTTTACAGAATACAAAGTTAAGAAAAAAGACTGAATTGAGCGCGCTTTTCATATAAAAAATGAGTGTTTGCTCAGTTTGGCTCGTGTTTATCTCTTGTCATTTCATCTTTTCTTTTCCATCTTTGTCTGCTTAACGTCTTTTGTACCCGCTGTTTCCTTACTTTGTGATATTTGCTTTTTTCTATGCCACAACTCTTTCCAATTGTCGAAATCGTGCTTGATCACAAAGCCAACACCTTGTGTGTTCAGGGCATTGCGGGTGAAGTATCGGTCATTGGTCTGATTGTAGATGCGTACACTCAGATTGCCGTTGGGTACAATGAGGTAGCGGATGTCGAAGTCACCGATAAACGATTGGTTAGCCGTAGTCGCATTGTCGCGGTAGCCGAACTGTCCGTTGAAGAGAAGACGGTTGTTGAGGAGACTGCCGCTGAGAACACCCTCGTACTCGGCGTTGTTCCAGCCCTCAGTACCTGTAGAGATGTTGGCACCGAGGTTCCAGTTCTTGTTCTTAACGACCGAGCCGAGCACGTTGTTGATCTGTTGGCTCAGCTGTCCGCTGAGGATGCTCTGCATGGCGAGTGTCGTCTTACTCTCCTTGGCTTCTACATCCTGGGCGTTGTTTTCGGTCTTATTATAGAATCGGCCTACGGCAAGCAGATATAGCACCTGTTGCTTCATCTCGTCCTCGCTGTTGATGATGCTGTAGATCATCTGCTTCACGTCGGCGCTGACAGTTGGCATGTCCATGTCGAAGTCGACCTTGGGATCAGACGGTGTCCCTGTGACTTTCATCAGACAGTTGACACGGATGTTGTTGCCAGAGAATCTACGACCCAACTGCAGGTCTGCAAGATTCACGGAATTGAGCATATATTGTGCTTCGAGGTTGAGGTTGGCATAGCTTGGATCACCGCCAAAAGTGATGGTACTGCCTTGCTTGAAGGTGAAGTCACGCTTGATGATGTTCTGGATGGTCAGTTTATAGATGCCACGATCTACAACGTAGTTACCATAGAGTTTCACGCCACCTTTATTATAATAGGTGGCGCGAATGATGCCTGTACCGTTCAGGTCGATATAGTCTCCGCTTGTCTTGTCCATGATGATCTTCAGCGTAGCGTCGGGTGTGGCATGGATGAGGAAATTGATATGTATGTCGGTAGGCACATCTTCCGGTTTTGCGTCGTTGTCAGAGGGAGGCGGAGTGTTGACCAGTTGGGCTTGGAGAGAGTCTCTGGATACCCATTGGATAAACTCTTGCGTGCCAATCGCTTCCGGACTGGTGATGTCGTAACACATCACGGACCTATGGGAAGGAGTAGCGTCTACTTTGATATTTACTTCCCCAGGCTTACCGTTGATGTCGACGGAGCCTGTTCCGGCAATAGTTCCATAGACCGTATTGCCATCGTCCGGACCAAGATCATAACCAATCAGGTTGTTGGCTTTGACATGGAGGGCGTAGCTCAGGTGTGAGAGATGGGTATGGTAAAGGGCTCCGGAGAGAAGTCCACGGTTGCCGAGTCGGTCACGGATAATATCACCGGCAAACCGAATTTCATTTACCAGAAAGCGGACAGAGTCGTCAGATAGGTAATATCTTGTATTAATAGGTGTGATTGTGGTGGCTCCCGATACCTTGGCACCACCCGTGAGGTTGAGTTTCTTCAAGTCTCCCCAAAGATTGAGCTTACCATTTACGGAAAGGTCTATGTCGCTCATGAAATTGGAACAAAAGCCTTTGAGGAACTCGCCTCTGGCGTTCTCGGCGTTAAAGGTGAGGTTGATGTCGTTGCGCTTGGGTGAGACATATCCATTGATGATAGTCCGTCGGTCTTGAAAGCCCCTATCAGTATGCATCGTGTCCAAGGCGATCGCATCGATGTCGATCTGTTTTTTCTCGTTGTTCCATCTGACATTGGCATTGAGCGTTCCCATATTGCCTTCTTCAAACTGGAAGTCAGAGACTACAATGTTTCCTTTGGCCTTCGGCGTGCCGAAGAGTGAGGATAGATAAGCCTTACCGTTGACATTGCCGGAGAAGTCTACGGAATGGAAGTTGACAAGGTCGAGAATATACTCAACATTGACATTGTTGAGATCCACAATGATGGAGTCATCACGATTGGGCGATGCCTGGCCGTTGATTCGGATGGACTGTGAGTTGCTGGCAATATTGAGATTGTCGATGGTGAGGTGCTTCTTGCTGTAAGTGAGCAGGTCGGCATGGATGGTATACACTGAATCGCCAACGAACAGATGGGATTTCTTAACATCAATAGACGCAACCACTTGGTTTTTCTCATTGGTGAGGAATGCCATGTCGGCATTGAGTTGCCCTCTCAGACGTTGCTTCTTGGCATGATTGTCCATGGACAGGCTTGTGCGCAAGGTGTTGCCGACTGCGGTAGCTTGGACCTGATAATCAGTGCCAGGCCTATTGTCATCTGTCTTGGTGAGCGATCCCCGACAGTTGAGTTGGTTGTTGGGTGATGTGGCAATGATGTTGACATTCTGATAGTGTCCTCCATTGTAGGTAAGATCCGGTGCAACGACATGGCAGTCGATGCCCTCGGTCTTGCTGTCCAAACTGCAAGTGAGGGAGAGAGGCTGCAGAAGATTCAGATCCACACCCGTGAAGAAGCGCAGCCAGTCGTCACGTAGGATGGTGGCTGTCAGAGCGAAGTTGTTGGAGTGGGAAGGACGATATCTGAAAGATGTAAGTGTCTGAATGCTGGGAAGTTGATGAATAAAGACGTTTTGGATGCTTTGCAATAGCGTAGCGTAATCAAACTGTCCTGTCACCTCGATATGCCCGAAATCACTGAGCATCGTGACGAAATGATCATGATTGCTCTTTCCTGCTTTGATCTGCAAGGATTGCAACTCGTATCTTTCATCACCTCTCTGGGCTCGGAAATTAGTGACCTTGAGAAGACCGTTGAGGTTGTTGAGGCTTGAGCCAGAGAGATTGGCCGATAAGTTGACCGCATAGTTGGTGTCGCCAAGTTTGCCTTTGAGTAGATTGACGGCAGAAGGATGTAAGTGGGAAATCTCCGCATCAAGAACGTAATGATGCCGTGACAGCGATATTCCGTCCTTGCTCTCTATAGTAGCAATGATGTTGGGGTCGTTGATGGAGCAATGGCCTGAGAATGTCTCATTTCTGAAAGCGCCATTGATATTAATATGCTGATAGGGATAGCCTTTGAAGTCGATTCTGTCAATGCGCCCATCCGCGAGGAACATCTTCTGACGAAGATTTCCTGCCACTTTGATGCTGGCAGCCAATTCACCCAAATCTTTGTTAGCAGTGATCTGTTGGAGATTGAAGCGTTGTGTCTCAAGATAACCGGCAAGCGCCTGGTGATCTATTTTGAAATTCACCTTAGCATTTCCTGCGTCTGAGAGCAGGGAACCACTGACATGGATTTGTCTCGTGCCTTTTCCACGTCCACTGCCTGTGAAAGCAAGATGGTCAAGACGGTCGGCAACTGCCGGGAGATCAACGTTGAATATGTTTTTACCCTCTTGGTTGATATAGAGGCTGTGGCAGATGATGCTCCAGTCGGGCTGGTGGTCACAGAGTGTCGTACGGATGTCGCCGCCAAAATGGAGGATAGACGATTTTCGGGCACTTCCCGGAAAGACATCGAAAAGGATGTTTTCAATTGCGATATGATGTTTAGTGCCGTGGAACCTTGTGCTGAGCTGAATGTTGTGTCGTGATTTTTTAATCTTGTCAGTGAGGCAACTGATATCGTATGTGCTGATAAGTGAAGGTTTAATGCTTCCGGCGTAAGACATTGTGTTCCAGTCTATCATATCCTCCTTGCGCTTGAAGTTGGCTGCGATTTCTTTCAAGAAAACCCTCGATGTAGGTGTACGAAGAAAGAGATGGTCTAAAGCGATCTTATGGTTTGACAAAGATGCCTTGGCGGTGAGTTCTTTTATGTCCAAGCCACACTGCTCTGAGAGGCTGAGTTTCTTGATGTTGATGCTGCCAGCGTCTTTTGTCAGGTCTGACAGCAAGATATGTGTACTGATATTTTTAATATTGAGATGATGGATGTCTAAGGTGTGCATCCTCAGCATATCAAACTGGTCATAGCAGAGAGCACCGCGTCGGATGACCAGACTGTGAATCTGAAAGTTGAGTTTGGAATGCACTGTAGTGTCTTTGGAAGCCAATGAATCCACAACGAACTGATAATTGGGGCGGGCACTTGCCGAGGCACGGTTGATGCGGATGTCAGCACCGAAGAGCTGGGCGGAGGTGATACAGATCTCGTTGTAAGGCAGTCGGAGCAAATCAAGCTTGGCGGAAATACGGCCGGCACGCAGCAAAGGGTGGCGCTGATGGTCGAGCATTGTCACATCGTCGATGATGATACGATTGAACAGACCAACGTCAATACGTCCTACACATACCTTCGTGCCAAATTTTTCAGACAATGCGGAGGATACTTCGCGTCCGAAATATTTTTGTACAGCAGGTATGTTCACAGAGATGGTAAGAGTGACGTAAAATGTCAATAAAACCCATATCACAGTATTGATAGTGTGCCTAAGCCATTTCATTTTATGTGCAAAAATATAAAATTAAACTCGAAAATGAAATAAAATAGCCATCTTTATCATTTTTAATCTAAATTTTCAGTATATTTGCAACGTCAAAGATTGCTTCACCGTGAAAAAGGGAAAACCGCAGTCGTGCGTTTTAGGACACAATGAGACATTTTAGCATCATATCATAAGAAGTATTACTTATTATTTTTTCTATGACAAATGTAGTTAAGATACGAAAAGGCTTAGACATCCATTTAAAGGGAAAGGCTTCGACGGACAAGCGTGTGGAAGTGATTTCATCCGGGGAGTTTGCCCTTGTACCAAGTAGTTTCGTAGGTTTAAAGCCAAAAGTAGTTGTCAAGGAGGGAGATCATGTTCTTGCCGGAGATCCCTTGTTTGTGGACAAGTTATCTCAGGAGGTGCGGTGTGCTTCTCCAGTGAGTGGCACTGTGGAGCAAGTGCTTCGTGGTGAACGGCGTAAAGTGCTCTATGTGAAAGTAAAGGTTGATCAGGAGCAGAGCTTCCATGATTATGGCAAACACGATGTCGCGTCGTTGGACGGAAATGCAGTGAAATCATTGCTGTTGGAATCCGGGCTGTTTGCTTATATCAATCAATTGCCCTACGCTGTTGTGGCTTCCCCCGCTTCGTCTCCTAAGGCTATCTTTGTTTCCGCCTTGCGTGACATGCCGTTGGCTGCTGACTTTGAAGTAGAACTTAAAGGCAATGAAGCTGATTTTCAGGTTGGTCTTACTGCGTTGTCGAAGATGGCACCCGTATCTTTAGGTATCGGTGCCGCACAGCAATCTGCAGCACTCACGCAGGCTAAGGATGTAGAGATTACCGTGTTCGATGGTCCTTGCCCTGCCGGTAATGTGGGTGTGCAAGTCAATCATCTCAATCCTGTCAACCGCGGTGAGGTGGTTTGGACCGTTGATCCGTCAGCCGTCATCTTCATCGGTCGTCTGATGTTGACCGGCAAGGTGGATCTTCACCGTGTCATCGCTATCGCTGGCAGTCAGGTAAAGGAGCCGTCATACGCCAATGTGCTGATGGGAACGAAGATGTCTGACATTCTGAAGGACCGCTTAGCAACAGATCAGCATGTGCGTATTCTCAACGGCAATCCCCTGACGGGTGTGAAGGGTGGCTTGGATGATTATCTGGGTGCTCATACGTCAGAGGTGACGGTTATTCCTGAAGGTGATGACCGCGACGAGGTGCTGGGTTGGATCGCTCTTCGCACCAAAGACTTCTCAGTTTCTCATAGCTATTTCTCTTGGCTTCAGGGCAAGCGTCACGAGTTTGATCTTGATGCAAGAGTAAAAGGTGGAGAGCGCCATATGATTATGAGTGGCGAATATGACAGGGTATTGCCGATGGATATCTACGGTGAGTACCTCATCAAGGCGCTCATAGCTGGTGATATCGACCGCCAGGAGCAGTTAGGTATCTACGAGGTGTCGCCCGAGGACTTCGCTTTGGCTGAGTTCGTGGACTCCTCAAAGCTGCCTTTACAAAAGATTGTGCGTCAGGGACTTGATATCCTGCGCAAGGAGAATGCTTAATGTAAATTAGCACAGAAACAATAATATAAAACTATGAATGGTTTAAAAAAATACTTTGACCGCATTCGACCTAATTTCCAAGAAGGCGGGAAACTTCATGCCTTCAATAGCATCTATGAAGGCTTTGAGAGTTTTCTGTTCGTTCCCAATACTACGTCGAATTCCGGTGCCAGTATCCACGACGCCTTAGACTCGAAGCGTATCATGAGCATCGTCGTCATCGCTCTGCTCCCTGCGCTGTTCTTCGGCATGTACAATGTAGGCTGTCAGAATGCTACGGCTGCCGGAAAGTTGGCCGAGACTGGTTTTTGGTCGCTCTTCTTCTATGGTTTCCTGGCTGTGTTGCCCAATTTGCTGGTTAGCTACATTGTTGGTCTGGGCATTGAGTTTGCTTGGGCTCAGTGGAAAGGTGAGGAAATCCAAGAGGGCTATCTGGTTTCCGGTATCATCATTCCGCTGATCATCCCCGTGACTACACCTTTGTGGATGTTGGCCATTGCCGTTGCCTTTGCTGTCATCTTCGCCAAGGAGATCTTTGGTGGCACGGGTATGAACATCTTCAATGTGGCTATCGCAGCCCGCATGTTCCTGTTCTTCTCTTATCCTAACAAGATGACGGGTGATTCAGTGTGGGTAAGCACTGATTCCATCTGTGGCCTCGGCTATCAGTTGCCCGATGGCTTCACGGCCGCTACGCCGTTGGGCCAGATTGCCCAGGGTATTACTCCACAGTCAAGTCTGGCCGACATGATCCTCGGCTTTATCCCCGGCTCTGTGGGGGAGACTTCAGTTATTGCCATCGCTATTGGTGCCGTCATTCTGTTGTGGACAGGCATTGCCAGTTGGAAGACTATGCTGAGTGTCTTCGTCGGCGGCATTGCTATGGCATTGATATTTGCCGTGACGGGCAAGACACCTATTCCTTGGTATGAGCACATCGTGCTGGGAGGCTTCTGCTTTGGTGCCGTGTTCATGGCTACCGACCCTGTTACTTCAGCACGTACCGAGACCGGCAAGTATATCTATGGTCTTCTCATCGGTATCATGGCTGTGGTGGTGCGCGTGCTGAACCCGGGTTATCCTGAGGGTATGATGCTCGCTATCTTCTTCGGCAACATGTTTGCGCCGCTGATTGACTACTGTGTTGTTCAGTCCAACATCTCGAAGCGTGCCAAACGTTCTTCTAACTAATCAAGCAGATGACATTATATAATAAGGTATGAAAACAAATTCCAATTCTTATACGATTGTCTATGCTGCCGTTCTTGTGGTGATCGTTGCCTTCTTGCTGGCCTTTGTCTTTCAGGCACTGCGCCCGGCACAGGAAGCTAATGTGGCACTTGACAAGCAGAAGCAGATACTCTATTCTCTCAACATCCGTGGCTTGCAGGATCAGGCTGCTGCCGCTAAATATAAAGAGGTGGTCACTGCCGACGAGGTTATTGATGCCAACGGCAATGTTGTTGACAAAGGTTCAAAAGGTGGCACCACTGCCGGCTTTAAGCTCAACTCCGGTGATTTCAAGGCTGGTAAGTTGGCTGTGTATGTCTGCTCCGTCAATGGACAGACCAAATATGTGATTCCTGTCTATGGCATGGGATTGTGGGGACCGATCAGTGGCTATATCGCTTTGAATGACGACAAGTCCACAATTTATGGTGCTTACTTCAACCATGAGAGTGAGACAGCCGGACTGGGTGCCGAGATCAAGGACAACCAGAAGTGGCAAGAGCAGTTCCATGGCAAGAAACTCTTCAAGGGTGCTGACCGCAATGCCATCGCCATCTCGGTGTTGAAGAAGCGTGACAGCAATGATCCCAACTCTGTGGATGCTGTCACTGGCGCAACGCTGACATCCAATGGTGTCACGGATATGCTTCACGATTGTCTGGGACAGTATATTAAATTTCTGAATGCTAAATAATAAAGACGAATTATGAGTTTATTCAGTAAGCAAAATAAAGAGGTGCTGGGTGGCCCGTTGAATATCAACAATCCTATCCTCGTTCAGATTCTCGGTATCTGCTCTGCGCTGGCCGTGACATCTCAGCTCAAGCCGGCCATTGTTATGGGATTGGCTGTGACAGTGATTACGGCTTTTTCTAATGTGATCATTGCACTCATCCGCAAGACCATCCCAATGCGTATCCGCATCATCGTGCAGTTGGTCGTCGTCGCTGCCTTGGTGACGATTGTCAGTCAGATTCTGAAGGCTGTGGCCTACGACGTGAGTGTTCAGCTCTCGGTGTATGTAGGATTGATCATCACCAACTGTATCCTCATGGGTCGTCTGGAGGCTTTCGCCATGATGAACAAGCCTTGGCCGAGCTTCCTCGACGGTATCGGCAACGGTCTCGGCTATGCGATGATTCTGGTCATCGTCGGTGCTTTCCGTGAGTTCTTCGGCCGCGGTTCACTCCTTGGCTTCAAGATCATCCCGCAGAGCTTCTACGACGCGGGGTATGTCAACAACGGTATGATGACCATGCCAGCTATGGCTCTTATTCTATTGGGATGTGTCATCTGGGTTCACCGCGCCTATTTCTATAAGGAGGACAAGAAGTAAGGTTTGTCGGTATTGATCATTATTAAAGCGATATTTCTATTATGGAACATTTCTTTGGATTATTTTTCAGGTCGATCTTTGTCGACAACATGATATTTGCCTTCTTCCTCGGCATGTGCTCTTTCCTGGCTGTGTCGAAGAATGTGAAGACATCATTTGGATTGGGTATGGCCGTGACCTTCGTGTTATTGGTCACCGTGCCCGTTGACTATCTGCTTCAGGTGCATGTCCTGGGTCCGGACTGCCTCGTCAAGGGCGTTGACCTGAGCTATCTGAGTTTCATCTTGTTCATTGCTATTATTGCCGGTATCACGCAGTTGGTGGAGATGGCTGTGGAGAAGTATAGCCCTTCACTCTATTCGGCATTAGGCATCTTCCTGCCTCTGATTGCCGTGAACTGCTGTATCATGGGTGCATCGCTGTTCATGCAGCAGCGCATCAACATGGATCCGTCGAGCGCTCAGTACATTGGCTCCGTGTGGGACAGCATCGGTTACGCACTCGGTAGCGGACTGGGTTGGACGTTGTCCATCGTGTCCATGGGTGCCATCCGCGAGAAGATGGAGTATAGCGATGTGCCAAAGCCATTGCAGGGAATGGGTATCACCTTCATCACTGTGGGCCTCATGGCCATGGCCATGATGTGCTTCTCGGGTATTAAATTTTAAGGAGAAGAAAACATAGATTATGGGACAGTTTATATCAGTAAGTATCGCAGTCTTCCTTGCTGCGATTCTCCTTTTGGTCATCATCCTGCTCATCGCGAAGAAATATCTCTCGCCCAGCGGTAACGTGGCCATCACAATCAATGGCGACAAGAAACTCACGGTGCCTCAGGGTGATAGCCTGATGTCTACGCTCAATGCCAATGGCATCTTCCTGCCCTCTGCCTGCGGCGGAAAGGCCAGTTGCGGACAGTGCAAGGTACAGGTGCTCAGCGGTGGCGGTGAGATCCTCGATTCAGAGCGCCCGCACTTCACGCGTAAGCAGATCAAGGAGCATTGGCGTCTGGGATGCCAGACGAAGGTCAAGGGCGATTTCGACATTAAGATTCCGGAGTCTATCCTTGGTGTGAAAGAGTGGGAGTGCACCGTCATCTCCAACAAAAACGTGTCAAGCTTCATCAAGGAGTTCAAGGTGGCATTGCCGCCGGGTGAACATATGGACTTCATCCCGGGTTCCTATGCTCAGATCAAGATTCCGGCTTACGACTGCATCGACTATGATAAGGACTTCGACAAAAGTATGATTGGCGATGACTATATCGGAGCTTGGAAGAAGTTCAATATCTTCTCGTTGAAAGCTCACAATCCTGAGCCTACCGTGAGAGCTTATTCCATGGGCAACTATCCGGCTGAGGGCGATATCATCACGCTGACCGTGCGTATCGCTTCCACGCCGTTCTTGCCAAGACCGCAGGTGGGCTTCCAGAATGTGCCGACGGGTATCGGCTCATCTTACATCTTCAGTCTCAAGCCTGGTGACAAGGTGATGATGAGTGGTCCTTATGGTGACTTCCATCCTCGCTTTGACACTGGCAAGGAGATGATTTGGATTGGTGGTGGTGCCGGTATGGCTCCTCTGCGCTCTCAGATCATGCACATGACCAAGACGCTGCACTGCACCGACCGTGAGATGCATTTCTTCTATGGTGCCCGTTCGCTGACAGAGGCTTTCTTCCTGGAGGACTTTTGGGAACTGGAGAAGGAATTCCCCAACTTCCACTTCCATCTCTCTCTCGACCGTCCTGATCCCAAGGCCGATGCAGCCGGTGTGAAGTACTATGCCGGCTTTGCGGTGAACTGCATCCGCGACACCTATCTCAAGAATCACGATGCGCCGGAAGACTGCGAGTACTACCTCTGCGGTCCTCCAATGCTGATCAAGACCGTGACCGACTACCTTGATTCTCTCGGCGTGGAGCCTGAGAATATTATGTACGACAACTTCGGGTAAGCCAATGCAAACCCAAGGAAACTATATATAAACCGTAAGAAAGCCGCTGATTTTCAGCGGCTTTCGGCGTATATATAAACTTCGGTTGTTGTGGTTTGGATAGGGTTTATTATGGTTTATTAGGGCTGATATTGTCACCCAAGTGTCACCGGAAAGTGTCACCTAAAACTAAGTTATGCGATATGACGAAAAAGAATTATGATTTCGAGCCTGTACATATCAGGTCAAAGAAGATTTCGGGCGGCAGGAGGTCGCTCTACCTTGACATCGTGAGTGATGGCGTGAGGTCAAGGGAGTTTTTGAAGCTTTACCTTTTGCCGGAGGACGGGAAGGGTGCCAAGACTGCCAACAGTGCAGTGATGAGAATGGCGGAAGAGATGAAGGCCAAGCGCACACTGGAGGTGATGCGTGATGGTTTACAGATTGAGGATCATTCTAAGGGCAGCGTGGTACTCGTGGATTGGCTAAAGGAGCAGCAGGCGTACTACAAGGCGCATGACAACAAGAACTATTCCCGGACGATAGGTAATCTCATCGTGCATCTGGGTAAACATGCCAAGAAGGGGCTGAGGCTGAAAGATGTTACTCCGAAGTTCCTGAGGGGTTTCCTTGAATACCTCCGGGGCGACAACGTGAACAAGTATGGCGGCAGACTGTGCCCTGAGACTATCTACACGTACTTCACGGTGTTCGCTATCCTGATGAACAAGGCGGTGAGGCTGGAGATGATACCAAGCAACCCGTTTCACAAGCTGTCGCAGGCGGAAAAGCCTCAGCGGCGGACGAAGAAACGGGAGTTCCTGACAATGGAGGAACTACAGAAGCTTGCAAAGGCGGAGTGCGACGACTGGCGGGTGAAGAAGGCTTTCATGTTCTGCTGCTTCACCGGACTCCGTTACATCGACGTGTCGAGGTTGAAGTGGAAGCACATTCAGAAGCTTGGCGACGGAACGTACCAGATGGACATGATGCAGAAGAAGACGCAGGAGCCAGTGTATGTGCCGTTGTCGAAGAATGCCATCAGGTGGTTGCCGGAGAGGGGCGACAACGGCAGGGAGAACTACGTCTTCCAGTTCCAGGACCGCAGCATCATCTACAAGTATTTGCAGGATTGGGGCAAGCGTGCCGGGATAGAGAAGCACCTCATCTTCCACATGAGCCGCCACACGTGCGCCACGATGTTGCTGTACTATGGTGCGGACCTCTACACGGTGAGCAAGATACTTGGGCATACGTCGATAAAGAGTACGCAGATATACGCAAAGGTCGTTGACGGCATGAAAAGGAAGGCTGTTGACAATGTACCAGAGTTGGACGTATAGTTTTGCCCTCTCGCATGCGCGCACGCGCGTATCACCATCATCATCAACTAAGATTATTATTAATAATATTATCTATAAATATAAATAATAACACGCACGCGCGAGAGACGTTGGTGATGGTGGTGAAAAACAATTCAAAAACAATTCGAGCCGATTTGTTTTCACGTTTTTGCACGAAGTTGGAAGCAAATGCGCACGAATTGTTTTTGCTTTTTGTTCGACTTTGTTTCAGTCTGTCTTTGTAACTTATTGATAATCAAGCAAAGTTAAAATCAATTCTGCATGAATTGTTTTAGAATTGATTGTTATTTGAAAATCAAATCCAAAACAATTCAAAAACAATTCGAGCCGATTTGTTTTCACGTTTTTGCACGAAGTTGGAAGCAAATGCGCACGAATTGTTTTTGCTTTTTGTTCGACTTTGTTTCAGTCTGTCTTTGTAACTTATTGATAATCAGACGAAGTTAAAATCAATTCTGCATGAATTGTTTTAGAATTGATTTTGGAATTGTTTTAGAATTGATTTTGGAATTGTTTTAGCCTTAAAAAGGGCATAAAAAAGAGGGCAGCCGCAATGGCTGTCCTCTATAAGTAGACGGAAGTAGATGAGTGGGCAGATACTTCCGTCCGGGGGAGGAAAGAGTTATTCTTCTTCGGGCTCTTGTGAGAGCTTTAAGAGTTTGTCTTCGATAGTTACCTTTGTGTCGGGCATGTTGACATCGACGGAGGTGCTCTGCATCTTCGGCGTGTGGAACTCCATGAGCTTTACTTCGATTTGTGCCCGTTCGGCGGCCTTCATCATTGCGAGGTCCATGTCGAGCTGTGAGAGCATAGAGTGTTCGCCGGTCTCTTCGTCGACGACATCATGTGGTGTGATGTAGGCAAGGGAGTGGTCGCGAAGAATAGCCTTGATAGCTTTCTTCTGCGGCGTGTCCTTGTTTGGCGTGCCCTTTGTGCGTCCACCTGTTTTCTTACCTTTCATCAGCGTATAAGTTATATCAGCGTATAAAGTTAAACTCGTTGTGCAAAGGTAAAGCTTTACCTTTGAGCGATAAATTTAAGTTTATACAATATGGGAATAGTAGGCTCAGCAGTAGGCGCAGCTGGTGCCGTTTTCGGCGGTATCAGCGCAAGCAAGGCGATCAAGAAGATGAAGCGCAACATCGAGGCTCAGCGCAAAAAGAACCAAGACTGGTACGACCAGCGGTATAACGAGGATGCCACACAGCGTGCTGACGCTCAGCGTGTGCTCAGTCAGACGCAGGACATGCTGAAACGTCAGACAGACGCTGCGGCGGGCAGTGCTGCCGTTGGCGGTGGCACAGACGAGAGCGTGGCGCAGGCAAAGGCTCAGGCTAACGAGACTTTGGGCAATGTGATGAGCAACATCAACGCTCAGGCAGACGCACGCAAGGACGAGATAGAGCAGACCTATCAGGCTAACGACAATGCCTTTGTGGAGCAGCTGAACAACTTGGAGCAAAAAAAGGCTGAGAATATCAGTCAGGCTGTTCAAGGCGTTACTAATGCAGCGAGCAAAATGCCGTGGTGAATCAAAGCGGATTGTTTTCGTATTCAATTCTGAAACAATACGAAAACAATTCGCCATTCTTTGTTTTTGAATTGAATAAGAATTGTTTTTCAAATGGCACAGAAAGACGTAACAATCAATGATATTTTGAACGGCGGAAAAGGCTCACCGGGCAATGGAGGCACGACTGCCACCGGCACGACCAGGGGCACTGACACCACATCGTCGCAACCGCCCGCTACTGGAGGCGGAAGTACCGCCACCCCTCCTGTTGACGGCGCACAAGGTGTTGTTGACTTTGGCAATAGTGCGAGTGCGCAGCCAAAGAAGCCTGTAACGACCGCAGAGGCGACCGACCCGACACAAGCCGCCATCAACCTTGTGGAGCAGCAGCAGGCGCAGCAGGCACCTACGCCTGCCAGCACGGGTAATTTCACACCTAACGTGCAGACCACTACTCATTCCTCCACCGCCTCCACCACCGGTAACACAACCACTTCCACCACCGGTAACACCACCACTACCCCCACCGGCAGTAATGGTGATGTTGGCAAGGATAAGGACGCAGCAGCGGTGGACACAGAGCCGCAGGACAGTAAGAAGAAGTCGGCGATGTCGTATGCTGACATGTTCGCGGCTATGGAGCCATACAAGGAGCCGACCAAGGAAGAGCTGGAGAAGGAGCGGAAGAAGGAGAAGCGTGAGCGTCTCTTCGCCGCCATCGGCGACGGCATATCGGCACTTAGCAACCTCTTCTTCACTACCCAGTATGCCCCGAATATGTACGACCCCAATAAGGAGACGAACAGCGAGCGTGTTGAAAACTACTGGACGAACCTTAAAAAGGAGCGTGAGGCGAACAGGCAGCGTTATGTGGACGGATACATCAAAGCCAAGCAAGCCGACGACCTTCACGCCATACAGCAGCAGAATGCCGACGCAGCAGCCGAATGGAAGAAGGCGGACACTGAGCGCAAGAATGCCATTGCCAAGGCACAGGGCGAGGTGCTTGCAGCCCGTGCAGCCAAAGACCAGTCAGCCGCCGACCTTGCCGCTAAGAAATTGGAGTACCTCATAGCAGGTTGGCCGGAGGAGCAAGCCAAGAAGCAGGCTGAAATCGACCTGCTGAAAGCAAAGAAAAAGCAGGCTGACGCACAGACGAACAACGCGAATGCCTCAGCAGACGAGCACCGCAGACGTGGAACAGCGTCGTGGGTAGGCGGCAGTAGCGACAAGGGCGGCAACTCTGGCGGCAAGGGCGGCAAACCTTACGCTACGCTCAACGGTGTGCCCTACGCATCGAAAGCAGACTACGAGAGAGCGGTTGTCAGCTATGCTAAACAGTATGGCATTCCTTTGCAATATAAGAAGAAGGGCGGTGTTGGTGGAATGACTGAGACGACTACCAACAGAACTATTGCCAGCCTTGCCTCGGATGTAGAGGCTCTTTACAGGAAGACACACGCAAAGTCGAAGCCGAATGCACCATCCAAGCCAGCCAAGAAAGGCGGTGGTGCCAAGGGCGGCAACTGGGCATCAGGGCTTAAATTATAACGATCATCAAAGACTATAAGATATGCCATTAGATAAAGGTAAACTTCAAAAGTTGTACTCCACTCTCCAGCAGGGCGGATACTCACAGAGCTATGATGAGTTTGAGAAAGGCTTCACGGGTAATGACAACTACCCCAACAGAAAGAAGGTCTATGACCTCCTGACCGAGCATGGAGCTAACATCGGTAAAACGTATGAGGACTTCATGGGTAAGATGCAGGCACCGCCTCAGCCTTCCCAGCCTCAGCATCAGAACACCCCGGCACCGGCTCCTAAGCCTCAGCCGAAGCCAAAGGGCGGCGGCATGACTGCGGCTGAGCGTGCGCAATTCATCCGGAATGCCCAAGGCATTGTGCATCAAAGTGCAGCCGGACTCCAACGCGCGAAAAACCAGATGGACTATGCCAACAGCAACCGTGGGTTGAAAGTGGACCCCGTGCATTTGGGCCAGAACGCGAAGGTAGTCAGGCGACATGTTAACGGCACGGTGGCAAAACCGCGTCCCGTCTTCGATGTTGCTCCTGAACAGCAGCCGGGCGACACCTACTTGACCGAGAGCGGCAATGAGTTTGCCAGCCGAGCCGAGGCAGACACCGAGCAGAATGCCGTTGACCGGTATCGCTATGACCAGAGCGAGACCGGGCAGTTGAATAATGCCTATGCCGAAGCAGAGAGGCTTGACAAGCTCTTGGAACAGCATGGTAAGGAACTCGACGATGAGAATAGAGACAAATGGTGGCGAGATCTTCCCCGTGGCGGTGGCGGTGCCGTCAGTACGATGAACGCCAACGACAACAACGGTCGCATGACCGATACCGAATACCTCAATTTATTGGCAGCACGCAAGAAGGTTGACGAGCAGATTAGAGACCTGAAGGCGGCGCGAGACGAGAAGACAGGCACCTTCCTTGGCGGACTGTGGCGTGGCTTCCGCGACTATGCCTTTGACCCGTCGAACTGGGACAACGGCTATAGTGACTTGCTGACTACCTCAGCCATGCTCCGTGCAAAGACAGGAGCTGCACAGACACCGAGAGAGAAAGCTTCCGAGCGCATGATGATGGAGGATACCTACAAGGCAGGTGTTGCAGCTCAGCAGGCAGAAAAGGTGCTTGGCAATGGCTACCGCTTTATGAGGATATGCGCACAGTCGCTGCCATTCGCACTCCAGTTTATGGCAGGCAATGCAACCGGCATGATAGGCGGGCTGACAAGAGCCGGTGAGGGCATGGGCGTGAAGCTGGCCCGTAAGATAGCCATCAAGCAGGGAGCCAACAACATGATGCGCAATATTGGTCGCAGCGTGTTGAAGAATACCGGCGTTATGCTTGGTGACCTTGGAGCAGCCACTGCACTCACCACGACTATACAGGCAGGTCAGACAGGTGCGGACATCGGGCAGAGATATGCCGGTGATGTGGCCTACGACCCTAAAACCGGCGATTATAAGCTTGAAGGAGGCAAGAGCCTCGGACGTTCTATCTATGAAGGTGAAGCCAATTCTATCATTGAGAACTACACCGAGCAGCTTGGCGAGCACATGCACCTTGGCAAGTTTGCTTCTTCCGCATTAACGAAGATGGGACTTGGCAGAGTGAGCAACTGGTTTACCAAGGTCGGCAAGAGTGAGTTCATGCAGGGCGTGAACAAATACATGAAGATGGCTGGCTTCAATGGTTATCCGCAAGAAGTGATGGAGGAAGAGGTAGGCATACCCCTTCATGCCATCTTTGACGGTGGAAACAAGATGAGTGACTTGCTTGACGGCAGGCAGCAACTTGACATCGTAGGCGGCATGCTGTTCTCAATGGCAGGTATGGGCGGTGCGTCGATGGTGATGCAGGGCGGACATAAGGCGGCAATGGCAGTCCAGTACCACCAAGACCAACACAAACTCGACAATGCCGATAAGGTAGCGTCGTTCAGGCTCACGGCAGACAAGTGGGCACCCATCAAGGATGAGATTGACGGTACTACCAATGAGGACTTCGGCAAGGTGATGAAGGATGTGCTTAGCAATGACGAGCTTTCCGACCAAGAGAAGCAAGCCGTGTGGGACTATGCCCAGCGGCTTGTCATCATGCGTGGGCATAACATGGGTCAGGAGGCTGCTACTCGCAACGGCATGACCGATAAGGAGACGAACACAGCCAACGAGAGCTACACGCAAGGCTACAACACTACCGACGCTACGGCGATGAACGACGCAAAGAACAGACTGGCAGCTGCTCAGCAGAAGTTCGATGAATATATGGAGCAGACGGGCCGCGAGCGTTGGGAAGGTGAACCGAGTATGCAGGACATACAGCATCGTCACCGAGACGCACAGAGCTTATTGAATGACAAGTGGGCTGACGACACTCCAGTATATAATGAAAACGACGAGGAATACAAGCTTGCTCAGGCTGTTGTCAATGCCCAGCAGGAGTATGAGGGCATGATGCAGCGTGTGAGGGACGATATAGACGACGAGGTTCAGCAGACAGGAGCCATCTATGACAGCCGTACCAATTCCAACGGCATGATACAGTCGGCGACGCTGAAGGCGCAGAACCCAGACGGCACGGACAAGAAGGTGTATATCACCAGCGGCAATGTCGTAATGACCGACGACGGGAAGAGCGTTGACAATCAGAAGAGCGACATGAGTATTGTCGTTGTCGATGAGGACGGCAAGGTTCAGATGATTTCTCCTGATGAACTATTCTCCCTTGACATGCCGATAGACGGTGCTCAGGCCAAGCAGCAAGCCATTGACGCTATCCAACAGAGCAAGGCGCAGGAAGCCGCAGATAAGATAAACGGCAAGGTCAATCTTACCGCAGGCAACACCTATACCCTTACGGACAACACCGGACAGCAGATAGCGGCTACCATCGTGGCTGACGGTCAGACGGGAGCCGTACAGAACCCCGATGGCACCGTTAACGTGAGCATGAACGGCAAGGTTGTGGCCATGGACGTGAACACGTTGCAGCAGATGGTCGACAATACCAACATGCAGATAACGGCACAAGGCGACGAAGATGGCGGGCAGGAGCAGCCAACCGAGCAGGAAGGCGACCAAGGCATATTGGACCAAGGCGGCACAGTTGAGCCAGAAGGCGGAACCGTCGTGCCTGAAGGCGGCAATATCGTAGACCTCTCCAATATCGGCGAAGGCGAAGGTGAGGAAGGCGGCGGAACCGTCGTGCAAGGTGATGAGGTCAGCGGAGCAGTACCGACCTATCCGGGTGGTGTTGTGGCTCCTGATATGTCAGAGCCTCATCAGTGGCAAGTCGATGATACGTTTACCATCGACAACGGTGGTATGCCCATACGTGGGCAGGTTACCGGTGTCGGCGAGGACGGTGTGGAGATATACACCGAGAGCCCGGTGAATGGTAAGAAGATGCAGGTGGTTAGCCCGGAAGAGCTGCAAAGCATGACGACCGAGATTAACGGGGAGACGGTGCAGGCTCCGCAAGATGAAGCCGCTGCAGAGCAGCGGCCTACGGAACCCAGCCCTACCGAACAGAGTGGGGTCAATGGGGTGAATGGGGAGCAGGCGCAAGAGCAAGCACCTCAGACACAAGAGCAAGCACAGCCTCAGCAGGCTGATGGAGAGCAACCCGCACGAGCCATTGACCGCATACCGTCGCAGCAGATTGATGATGGTAAGGGAAATGTGCGCACAGTGCATAGCTGGGAGCAGGCAGAGCCGGGAGATACCTATGACGCACTGACAGAGATATACCACGGCAATGCCGACCGTGTGAAGAAAGGCATAGACAACCGTGTCGGCAAGATTGACAAGGCTATCAAGGGCGTGCATAAGCAGATGGACGCTATCGACAACAGCGACGACTTCGACGAGGTTGCCGCACAGAGCGAGCAGTACGACCAGCTCCAGCGGCAGAAAGACGAGTTGGAGAAGCAGAAGAAGTACTGGCAGGGTGTGCAGATGGTACCCCGCAATCGCAAGATGGACGCCGACCGTCGTAGTGCTGAGGAACAGGCAGCTGCCAAAGCCGCACAGGAGAAGGCGGAAGCCGAGGCCGCTGAGAAAGCCCGTCAGGAGCGTGAGCAGGTGAACGGCGTGCCAGATGTAGTCAATGATATACCGGCAGACGCGCGGAAGCGTGGTTTCCGCAATGTGAACGGCATGGTGGTGAACCGACAGGGCGAGACGCAGGGCGTTAGCGGCAGGGAGAGCAATGTGAAGTTCTCTTCCACCGACACAGCCAAAGGCCACATCAAGGTTATTGATGCTGACGAGCTCCAGCCGTCACACGTCAGCGGACAGCGCAACCCGTCATTCTTCATCGACGAGGCACAGCCAAAGGACAGAACGGACACTGTATCCGGAATGGCAGCTGCTAAGATTGCAGCTGACCTCAACCCGGAAGAGATAACGGGCGACGGCAGTGCCTACCAGTTCAGTGCCCCGACGGTGAACAGCCGTGGTGAGGTCATTCAGGGCAACAACCGCAGTGACGCATTGAAGCTTATGTACTCCAATCCAGCCTTCAAACCGGCTCAGGACGCATACAAGCAGTATATCGCCGACCATGCCGAAGAGTTTGGCTTCACTCCTGAGGACGTAGCGAAGATACAGCAGATGGAGCACCCGGTGATGGTGAACGAGCTTGACGTGCCTGATGATGAGGCTATCCGCTTAGGCCAGATGAGAGCGAGCGACAACGAAAGTGGCGGCATTGAGCGTATCGACCCTGTGACGACCTCACAGAAGCTTGGCGGCAAGGTGAGCAGCTTTGCCAACGTGTTGCTGTCCTCACCCGACGAGGACGCAAGTCTGAGCGATGTGCTCATGCAGAACGGAGCCAAGGCAGTGAATTGGCTGGCAACACAGGGAGCTATCAGCGACACGGCTGCACAGAGTGCCTTTGACAAGAAAGGCAACCTCACGCCTGAGGCACGCATGGACTTGCAGAATATCTTGAAGCAGAGTTTGTTCCAAGGTGGTGTGAGCGACCTGCCCACGATGTTTGACAAGATGCCCGCCAAGGCGCAGAAAGCTATCCTCTCCACGTTCATGCGCGACTTCGACAGTGCTGAGAGCGAGCGGATATTACCTGAGATACAGAAGGCGATAGAGGCATGGTATGACTGTGCGATGAGCAATGAGGCGTTTGCCAAGGCTTCCAACTACAAAGGAGCCAAGAATGCCATGCACGACTGGGAGCGTCAGACGAACATGCTTGACGACAACATGCCGTCGGATAAATTCAGTAACTTTGCAAGAGAGCTGGCATGCCGTCTGCAAGGTTGCAGCATGAGGGAGACGCAGCAGAGCCTCAACGACTACTTCGACCTTGTGCAGGGCAAGAGCCAAGGTGATTTGTTTGGCGGCACGACAATGGGCGAGCAGGCAGACAGACAAGAGTCTATCCGCCGTATTTTCAATATCGAATATAAACCAATAAGCAATAACAATGGAAAGACAAGAAGCAATGCTGTGGCTGACAACAGTAGCCAGAGCGGAGAAGGGCGACAAGGAAGCCCAACAGATGGTAAGGGACGCGAACGAACTGAGAGCGGAAGCGGGCCAGCCAACGGTGCAGGAGGAACTGAAAGCCATGATGAGGAAGGCATAAAGGCTACCCATGTTGATACCTACGGTCATGGCTCCCGTACAATATATAAAGACCTTAAGACTGGAAAGGTAACTGTAATCTTCGGCGAAGGTGACAAGGCGAACCATAATGGTGGAAAATATAATGTGAGAACCGCTGCGGAGCAGCAACCTACAGAACCGAGCGGGGATAGTAGCCATAGAAACGATAGTAGCCATAGTATAGGATCGACTTCTTCATCTGAGAAGAAGGAGACAGAGCGGCAAGGCGTGAACACTGAGCCTACTGAGAAGCAGAAAGAGGCCGGTAACTATAAGAAGGGACATATCAAGGTTGACGGCTATGACATCACCATTGAGAACCCGAAAGGCAGTACCCGGAGCGGAAAGGACGCATCGGGAAAGGCTTGGAGTGTGCCCATGCACTACGACTACGGGTATATCAAGGGCACCGAGGGCGTTGACGGTGATCATATCGACGTGTACCTGTCAGACAATCCGACGAGCGGCAATGTGTATGTCGTTGACCAGATAAACCAGAAGACCGGCAAGTTTGACGAACACAAAGTGATGTACGGTTTCCCTTCCAAAGAAGCTGCTGTTGAGGCTTACAAGGGACAGTACGAGAAAGGCTGGAAAGTTGGCACGGTTACTGAGGTGAGCCGCGAGGACTTCAAGAAGTGGGTTGAGAGCAGCAAACGGAAGACGAAGCCGTTCAGCGAGTATAAGAGCGTGAAAGAGGCCGCTGTGGAGCAGCAGCCTACTAAACAGAACGCATCAACCGAGCGTACAGAGCAGAAGCAAAAGCGTACTACCACTAAGGGAAAGACTGAAAAGCCTAAGAAAGCCAATGCCGGTCAGTTCGGACTGGTGAGCGATGAGCGCATGGAAGAGCTTAAGAAGCGACTTCGCGCGAAGCTCAACAACCTGAACATGGGCGTTGACCCTGAGGTGCTTGCCATAGGACTGGAGCTGACAGCCGGGTATATTGACCGAGGCGTTAAGAAGTTTGCCGATTACAGCAAGGCGATGATTAACGACTTGGGCGATGTTGTGCGTCCCTATCTGAAAGCGTTCTACAATGGTGTGCGTGATATGCCAGAGATTACTTCTAACGGCTTGGACGCAGAGATGGACGACTACGAGACGGTGAGCAAGTTCAACGTGGCTACTATTGACAAAGATGGCGAAGATACTAAGCCTTCTATCCTTGATACCGCTGAGCAGGTGAGCAACGAGAGCCATGTGGAGCGTGCAGCAAGCAATGTTTCTGAAGAGGACGTTAAGAGCGAGCAGAAGAAACTGAAAGGCGAGGAAAAGACATCCGGACTGCACGAGGTTGACACCGACAGGCTGTTTAAGGACTTGAAGGCAGGTAAGACCGTCGTTCTGAACGATTACTACAAGGACGAGGATATGAGCAAAGGCATGGACCTCATGATAGAAGAGGCTCATGACAAGTTCCTATCCAAGCTCAATACATTCAAGGAGAAGCCTACACGCGAGATGTTGGAGAAGGCTATGAAAGACCGCGAGCAGTGGATAGACGAGCTTGCCGACATGTTCAAGAAAGGCAAGACCGAGGGTGTTGTGAACGGCAAGTACCAGAAGAATGTGGACGTAGTCGGTAGCCTTGCTAATATGCTTGGCGAGCGGAAGGCGATACAAGAGTTGCTTGGCATGGGCCTCAATGGTGGATCCACTGCACAGCAGCGGCGTACCGAACCGAGCGAGAAGAAAGAGAATACACGATACAGTGAGCGAGGCTTCACGCTTCGACCTGCCACCGAAGAGGACGTAGAAAAGAACATGCCCATCTACGTTGATGGCAAGCGGACGAATATAGTAATGCTTGTGCGCAAGGGCGAGCAGGTAGGCGCAGCTCAGTTCTCTCAGCCGGTGATAGAGGCTGTCTATACCACAGACAACGAACGTGTGCCATTGTCCAAGATAGAGGTAGAAGAAGTGCCGACGACGGTGCATCTGAAGACCGCAGGCGACTTCTACGAGGCCTACGGCAATGACGCTGTGGCATTGGGCGAGGTTACTGGTGTGAGCGTTGTTACGAGAAAGGACGGGACCCGTATGGCCGGTTTCCCGAAGAAGATGCTTGACGAGTATGAGCAGGGTCTTCGCAACAATGGCTGGGACGTTAGCGTTGACGGCATGGCTACGAAGAAAGCCACTGAGAAGATACTTCAGCAGATGCAGAGCGCACCTAAGGCAAAGACTTCGACCAATGCCATCAAAAATGCGTTGCGGGGCAAAAAAACTTCGTCTAAGGAGAATAACGAAAAGAAAAAAGCAGTATCTTCGCAGCAGGAACCATCATTGTTTGATGATTTGTTTGGAGGGGAGGAAGCTGCCGCAAAGCAGCAGCCTACAGAACAGAAAGCTACCGAGCAGACATCAGGGCAGGGTACTACCGAGCAGCAGCCTGCCGTTATCACTACCGATGATGAGAAAGGCAAGGAGAAGCCGATAGAGACCAAGCCTGAAAAGGAGTTGAGCGGCGACAGTGCAGAGTATCAGCAGCGGCAAATTCAGGAAAAGAACTTTGTCATTGAAATTCAGAACGCCATCGAGGACGATGCAGCCTACGGCAAGTACGACCACAAGCTTACGATGAGCGACATCAAGAAAATGGCTCAGAAGTATGACTTGCTGAAAGACTACAAGGACACCGACATGCAGGAGCTTGTGGAGAGAGCAATGACACTTGCCACAAGGCAGGTTGCTCAGGCTGACATCAATAAGGACGAGCAGACAAAAAAGGCTGGTTTTGACGAGGTTGTAAGACTGTATCAGTCTCAGCCGAGCCTGAACGCGAGAGACACCAGCCGTGTTGCTCATCAGCAATACTCAACACCTACCCCATTCGGCTATGTGATGGATATGTTCATGATGGGTGGCGATAAGAAGCCGTTGAAGCTGTTGGAGCCGAGCGCAGGCAACGGAGCGTTGACGATAGGCATCCCGGCACCGCTGTGGCATGTGAACGACATCGACGAGCGCAGACTTATGAACCTCCGTACCATGCCCTACGGTCGGATAACCAATCAGGACGGCACCATGCCGTTTGAGCCCAAGGCATACGACGCAGTGGCTACCAACCCACCATTCGGCAGTACGCAGGAGAAGGAGTTTGACGGCGGCAGGACGAAGATAACCAGTCTGGAGGGGCTTATGGCTATTAATGCTCTTGCCTCCATGAAGGACGACGGGCGTGCCGCCATCATCATCGGCGGCAACACCCAGTATATGAGCAATGGTGCTATGCAGGCCAAGGATATGAAACTGTTCAAGCACCTGTACACCCATTACAACGTCGTTGACGTTATCAACCTTGACGGCGACATGTACAAGCGCAACGGAACCGGTTACAATGTGCGCATGATACTCATTGCCGGACGCAAGACCGACGTAGGCGACAATCCTGAGAAGTTCACCTTCCCACCGGTGAAGAAGAAGGCGCGAGCCGAGCAAGTAAAGACATTCGACGAATTATATAAACGAGTAGAAGATGACATTCAACAAGCTAAGCAAATGGAGCGTGAGCCTTCCGCTGCTGTCAACAGTGACGGAAGTCAGCCAGTCAACAGTGCGTCAGAGCGTACTGGCAATAGTGAGGCAGCAGGTGGAGTTCAGCAACAACCCGTACGAGCAGGCGAGATGGAGCGACGTCCACAACCCGGACGGAGTGTACGACCTTCCTCAGCCCAAGACGGACGAGGAAATGGAGAACGAAGCCAACATGGAAGCGCTGACCGACTGGATAATGCAGACGGACGAAATGCAGGAAGCAATCATGCTGTTCAGGGGAACAGACCCTCACAAGGGCAATCCTCAGAACGGCGAGCAGGCGGAAGCACTGGACGAGGAACAGTCGGAGGAGATAACCGTGGAGGAACTTCTGAACGGAATAACACCACTGGAGAGCGACCCGCGATAACCAAAAATGCTGAGGCACAGCCTCAGCGTACAGAACCGCGCGCACCACAAGCACCCCGTCAGAAGGTAGAGTTAGGACAGGAGAAAGTAGCCTATCCTAACAAGAGCCAGAGCATGACACTTCAAAGCCGTGTGCCAGCTGCACAGGCTGAGGCTATTGCCGAGAACCTTGACAAGCTTGGCGATGTTGACGAGATGGTACGCTCAGAGCTTGGCTACAGCAGCAAGGACGAACTGTACTCTCATCTTGCCGCCGAGCAGATAGACAGTGTGGCACTTGCCATCAATCAGATGAAGCATGGCAAGGGCTTCATTATCGGCGATATGACCGGTGTAGGCAAAGGCAGACAGGGTGCAGCCCTTATCCGCTGGGCTATCAAGCAAGGCAAGACCCCTATCTACTTCACTCAGAAGGCACGTCTGTACACGGACAACTACCGTGATATGTGCGATATAGGCAGCAATGGTTTACGTCCGTTCCTTATTGCCTCAAATGATGATGGCAATATCGTTGAGAACGTTGTCGATGAGAACGGCGAGAAAGTCTATGACAAGAATGGCGAGCCCGCTACCCGTGTCGTTTACGGACTTCCCAAGCCCAAGGAGCGTGAGCGTGTCTATGACTACATACTCCAGAACGGCAAGCTGCCACCTGAGTATGACTATGTGCTTGTCACCTACTCTCAGATACAGTCCGGCACCAAGACCTATGAGATAGGCAAGAATGGTGAAATAGAAGTTAAGGACAAGAAATACAAGGGCAAGACACCCGGTGCTGACAAGAATGGTGATATTCGCCGTGATGTGCTGGAGACGCTTGCCAAGGACAACTATGTCTTCTTGGACGAGAGCCATACCGTAGGCGGTCAGTCGTCGAGTGGTTTGTACATGCAAGACTTGCTCAAAGGTGCAGAGGGAGTAACATATCTTAGTGCCACCTTTGCCAAGCGTCCCGACAACATGCCCCTGTATGCCATGAAGACAGCCATGAGCGAGAGCGGTCTGAGCCAAAAGGATATGATTGACGCTATTCAGAATGGCGGTGTAACATTGCAGGAAATTATGTCCAAGCAGCTTGTTCAGAGTGGGCAGATGATTAGACGTGAGCGTGATTTCACCGGCGTAAGCATTGACTGGGAAGGCGTGGACGAAGAGACCGACAAGCAGCAGCGTGCCCAGTTTGACGAGGTTGCCAAGATATTCAATGCCATCCGTGAGTTCCAAGACAACTATGTAGACCCGTCTATCGAGAAGATGAGCGAGGACATGGCCGAGGAAGGCATGTTCAGCAAGAAGACCCAAGGCACCAGCCACATGGGTGTGAACAATGTCCCCTTTGCCAGCAAGATGTACAATCTTGTCAATCAGCTGTTGTTCTCACTGAAGGCCAATGCCGTAGCCGATAAAGCCATAGAGTGCTTGAAGAAAGGCGAGAAGCCCGTTATCAGTTTCAACAACACGATGGAAGGCTTCTTGGACGACATGCCGAGGAACACCCCAATGCCGGAGCTTCCAAACTTCTCCTTGACTCTGATGAGAGCTTTGGAGGGCACGCTTCGTTATACCGAGGGCGAGGTAGGCAATAAGGACAATCAGGTCAACAAGACCCTCAACATCAACGACCTTGGCGATGAAGCCGTTGCCAAGTACAATGAGATACGCAAGACCATTCTCAATCTGAGTATAGGCTTGCCTATCGACCCTATGGACGCTATCAAGATGCGGATTGAGGCAGCAGGTTACAAGGTAGGTGAGATTACCGGCCGCAAGTCAGAGATGGTGAAGGACGCCGAGGGCAACTATATTGTTCAGAGCCGCAGCAGCAAGGAGATGGACGGCAAGGCCGCCGCCTCTGCCTTCAACAGTGCCAGCGGCAAGAATGGCGGTTTGGACGTACTGCTTATCAATAAGAGCGGCAGCACCGGCATCAGCCTCCATGCGAGCAGCAAGTTCAGCGACCAAAGTCCTCGTGTGATGATAGCCGCGCAGTTCCAGAGCGACATCAACGACGAGGTACAGATGCGCGGCCGTATAGACCGTACCGGTCAGGTGCATCGTGGCCGTTACATCTACTTGGTGAGTTCCATTCCTGCCGAGCAGCGTTTGCAGATGATGTTCAAGAACAAACTGAAATCGCTTGACGCAAACACCACCTCTTCGCAGAAGTCGAAGTTCAACGAAATGGAAGTTACCGACTTCATGAATAAGTACGGCGATGAAGTAACATGGTCGTATATGATGGAGCACCCCGACTTGGAAGATCGTCTTGGCGACCCACTCGACATGCTTTCTGATGAGAGCAAGAAGAGCAACCGCCGTGGCGGTGATGAAGAGAACAATCCAAACTCAGGTTGTGCCGGAAAGATACTCCGTCGTCTGCCATTCCTCAGCGTTAAGGAGCAGGAGCAAATCTTCAATGACCTTGCCGACGCATACAAGGTGAAGATGCAGATACTCAACGACGCAGGAGAGAACGACCTTGAAATTACCACCATGCCACTGAGAGCCGAGACCAAATCAAGGAAGGTTTGGAAACAAGGCTCAGACCCCGGCAGTGATAATGCCTTTGCCGACAACACCTATCTGGAGACGGCAGAAGTGGACGTGCTGAAAAAGTCTATGAAGGCTAAGGAGGCGCGTGAGTATGCCGACCGCCTGACCGACGGCAAACCGTGGGAGCAGTGGCACCAAGAGCAGCATGAAGCCGTAGAGCAGTTCTATGCTGACAAGGCAAAAGCCGTTGAGGATAAGGCGAAAGCCGATGCCAAGAAGCGCATTGACAAAGCCCGTGAGGATTATATCAAAGGTTGCTTGAAAGCCCGCAAGAAAGGCAACAACAAATGGAGCGACGAAGAGATAAGCCACATGGCAGATATTGCCGCAAAGGAAGCCGCCGACAAGGAGCAGACGAAGATTAACAATCGCTATATCAGCATAGATGCCCAGCGTGACGACGTATTGGGAGCATTGGACGCATTCACTCCTTTGGAACCGTTAATCATCCCTCTGAACTTGAATGACACGAGCACGACCGTTATTCCGAGCCTTGGCACTTTCCTTGGTATCAAGTTCGGAAAAGGCTATTCCCGTTCATCCTCAACGGCAGTTTTTGCCACGCTTGACGGAAGACGGAAGATAGAAGTGCCCCTTAGCGATAAGACAAGCCTTGAAAACATCAAGCACCAGAGCATAATGCTTGGTTACCAAGCCCGTGGTCTGAACATGGACAACTGGGACAGCAAGGTGCCTACGAAAAGCCGCAAGACCGCCTATATCGTAACTGGCAACCTGATGCAGGCGCTTGTAGATACTCAGAAATCTCCGGAGACCAAAGGTCAGCTTATCAGCTATACGACCATTGACGGCGATGTCAAGCAAGGTATCCTGATGAACGACCGCTTCAAAGAAGAGGACTTAAAGACCAGCGTTCCCATCAGTGCCATGCTGCAAAAGATAAAGGAAGGAGATGCCGTTGAGAGCACAGACAAGGAAGTCAAGATAGAGCGTGGAACGTCTTACCATTATAACGACTACAAGCTGAGCGTTCCTAAGTCAAAATCGCGCGGCGGCAAGTACTTCTTGGATAAGAAACTTCTGAGGCTACTCGATGACGAGTTTACCACCAGCGGCGGCAACATGGTATCTTGGGTAAGCGAGAGCAACCTAAAGAAGGTGCTTGACTACCTGAGCAAGACCCTTGGCGTTACCGTACAGGTGAAAGCCAACCTTGAAGAGACAGCGGACAGTCCACATAATGACGAACCTGCCACCCCATCAGAGGCCGAGGAAGGTGGCGTGCTGTACAGAGAAGTTGACGACGAAGAGGCAGCGAGACTTGACAGCGAGCCGACTGTTAAGGTGTACCGAGCCATGCCGGAGCACGACGGTAAGCTCTATCCTCCGATGAGTGGCCGGGTGAAGACACAGGTTGAGACGAAGAATGGCACCATGCGCACGAAGTGGGTATGGCGCAGTCCTATTGAGATTGGCAAGTGGGAGCAGAGCGAGGAACACCCGGAAATGGCTAATGAAGACGGAACCTTTACACTTGACAAGGGTAATGGAAGTAAGATTAATGCGGCTTATAATCCTTATATCCATACATCACGTACGCCTATCAATGACCAGTTCTCTTCCGCATGGAACAGACCGGAGCTTGTTACTGTCGAGGTGGAAGTCCCGGCGAACGAGCTGACGAGTGGCTACCATGCCGAGAAGGCCAAGGATGCAACGGGTGAAGTGGAATGGAAGTCAGGACCCGTTGGCAGGGAGATGGCAGCGCATGGCAAGCCTCGAATGGTTATTTTGAGCCGTTGGGATAAGCCTGTTCGTATCGTTCCTGTAGACGAAGTTGCCGATGAGTATGCCGTCAGGCTGGCAGGGACGGGGATAAAGGTACCGTTCAACACCGTGCCACCTGCACTTAGAGACGCGCTTGTTGCAAGAGGCGTTGAGATTAGCGAGCCTGAGGAAGGCAATGCAGGAAAGGCGAGCCGTCCGAGCTATGAAGAGTGGCTGAAAGGCAATACCCGTCGTCGTGAGGGTCGTGGAGCCTACAGTGATGAAGAGTTGTCGCTGATGAACGACCCTGTAGCGAAATGGCTTGGCAAGAGCAACCGCACGAAGGCACAGCAGAAAGCCTTTGCCAACCGTGAGCGCAAGGACATGGAGGCATCCGTGAAGCGACTTGCCAAGACACTTCACCTTGACAACGTGAATATCGTAATGGACACTTCGACTTTGAAGGAACGCAAGTCGCGTGCAAAGGGCTTCTATGATCGCAACACGAATGAGATAACCATCGTTATTCCTAACCACCGAGATGTGGAGGACGTGATGCAGACCTTGCTCCATGAGGGCGTGGCGCACTACGGACTGAGGAAGATGTTCGGCAGCCACTTCGACACGTTCCTTGACAACGTGTATGCAGCCGCCGACAACGATGTGCGCAGGCGGATCACGGAGTTGGCACTGAGCAAGTACGGTGGCGACTTCCGTGTGGCTACCGAAGAGTATCTTGCAAGCCTTGCAGAGCAGACCGACTTCGAGCACATACCCGAGACCTTCTGGCAGAAGATAAAGGACTTTTTCCTTGATATGCTTCATGCCATTGGCTTTGCGGACTTTGCCGATAAGTATGACTTTACCCTTTCAGACAACGAGCTGCGTTATATCCTTTGGCGCAGCTATGAGAACCTGAAGGAGCCGGGCAGATACCGCAGCATTCTTGGTGAGGCCGCGGACGTGGCAAAGCAGTCAGAACTGCAAGTGGGGAACTATAGCGAGGACAGACAAGATAGGCCGAGCGAGGCGGCAGAGAGCCTTGAGGACGCTATAAAGCGACTGACACCGAGACTTGTGAACACCTTCAAGAGCTGGGCAAAAGCGAGAAACGCTTTTGATGAGGCTTTCGAGAAAGACCCGGAGGGAGAGCGGACGTTTGAGCTTGGCGACGAGCTTAATAAGTGGAATGACCTGATGGACGAAGCCAAGGACGTGTCAATTGAACATGGCATAGACTTAGGCGAGTTGCTGAGGGATAACGGCATTAGCGGTGACGACCTTGAAAAGTATGACGATATGTTTGGCGGGAGAGCAGCAGGAGAGCCACAGGCATGGGGCAAGCGTGACATGCTGATCAGGGCTGAGCAGGTGAGCCACGGGATAGACCCGGACTTGCTGTTCAGAGACACCATCGAGGACGATGACAATACCGCCCGTGAGACATACAACCGTATGGCAGACGAGGCGAGGAGCCGGATACGTGAGGCATGGCAGGACTCGATGATAAACGTGCGGAACTTGCAGCAGGCGGTGTTGGAGCAGCGTGGCGAGAAACTCGAAGACTACGAGGACGCATACAATGCCGAGAACCGCAGCCACGGCAAGAGCCGAGCCGAGAGTGAATATTTCACCGACAACCTCTACAAGCCCCTGTTAAAGGCTGTGGACGATGTGGCAAATGCCGCAAAGGTGAGTGTTGGCGATGTCACCGAGTATATGATGGCCAAGCACGGACTGGAGCGAAATATCGTCTTTGCCCGCCGTGATGCAGACGCTGTGTACAAGAAAGCCTATGACGAGGCAAAGGGCAAGTATGATGCCCTGATGAACGCCAGCCGTGCCGAGAGCGACCCGAAGGAAGCCGACGCACTGGAGAAAGCAGCAAACAAGGTGAAGTTCCCGGACTACGATGATATATTCAATCATCTTCGTATGAGGGACTATGCCGGTCTTACCTCCCTTACTGGTCAGAGCGACGTACAGGACGCAGAGGCGGAAGCCCAGCGGATTGTGGCGGACATGGAGAACAGAGCCATTAATGGGGTTAATGGGTCGAATGGGGTTAATGGGGGAAGCCCTATTGACGAGCTATGGAAGGCGACGAACGCAGCTACCAAGTGGACGCTGAAGAAAGGCTACGAGAGCGGCATCATCAGCAAGGACAACTACAACTACGTGAGTGGTATGTTCAACTACTACGTTCCACTTCGCGGCTGGCAGGAGGACACTGCCGGCGACCTCTTCGACTATGTAGGCAGCGGCGACAAGGGTACCGCCTTCTCCCCGACCCTTCACAAGGCCAAGGGCAGACGCTCAGAGGCCGACAACCCGATAGCCTATATTGGCAATATGGCTGTTAGTGCCATTGTTCAGGGCAATAAGAACAAGGTGAAGCAGACCTTCTTGGGCTTTGTGGAGAACCACTCGACGAACCTTGTTACGGTGAGTGAGATGTGGTACAGGAACTTTGGCACGGATACCGACCCCGACTGGCGTGAGGACGTACCGAACATTCCCGAGGACGCAACCGCCGATGAGGTTGCCGACATTGTCCAGCAACATGAGGACATGATGGAGCAGCTCAAAGACCTTGGCAAGGCTACCAAGCAGCGCGGACGTTTGCACCTTGGCGTACCCGTGAAAAAAGGTCAGGCACTGGAGCACCATGTGGAGGTGATGGTTAACGGCAAGAAGTATGTGTTTTACATCAACGGCAACCCTCGAGCAGCGCAGGCTTTGAACGGCACGCGTCAGCGCAGGTCGAGCGAGCGCAGCTTTGAGAGCAGCAAGATAGCCCGGATGGGCAGACTCCTTGCCGAGCGATACACGAGCCTCAGCCCGTCTTTCACTGTTAGTAATGCCCTTCGCGACCTCACAATGGCAGCTATTACCACCCTTATCAAGGAGAGTCCGGCCTACGCGCTAAGGTTCAGGCTGAACGTTGCGAAGCTTGGCGGTCCTTTAAGGATGTTCACACTGATGAAGTGGTACAAGAAAGCCGCTGCCCAGCAGCTTCCTACTGGACAGATGAGCGAGACAGAGAAGTACTTCTATGAGTTTATGACCGAGGGTGCCGAGACCGGCTTCACGTCGTTGAAGGAGATAGACGAGTACAAGAAGGACATGGATAAGATGTACCGCAACATGAACCAGAAACTTCTCAACCCGAAACGACTGTTCCGTGGATTGAGCCAAGGGCTGGAGTATGCCAATCGTTGCATTGAGGACATGACCCGATTTGCCATCTATATGTCGAGCCGCCAGAGCGGTCGTAACGTGAAGCGCAGCGTCAATGACGCAAAGAACATCACGCTGAACTTCAACCGCAAGGGCAGTGGCGAGATGGGCAATGCCACCTACAGGAACTTGCAGATATTTGTGAACCCAGCCATTCAGAGCTTGCAGAACGTTGGCAAGATGGCAAAGGACCACCCCGTACGTTTCACCCTTCTTACGGGATCCATTGCATTGATAGGCGCAGCGCAGGTGTTTGCCACTCAGCTGTTGTGGAGCGTATTCGGTGGTGGTGACGGTGACGATGACGACTGGAACGCCGTAGATGAATACTGGAAGTTACCGTCTTGGCAGCGTCGCAACAACCTTGTGATGTGGATACCGGGTACTAAGAAGTTTGCGATGATACCTTTGGCTCAGGAGTTCCGTGTTTTCCACGGCTTTGGTGAAACCATGACAACGGTGATGGAAGGCAAGAGCGGTGAAAATCCTGCATTGGAGGTTCTTACACAGGCTTCCGACCTTTTGCCCCTTGACTTCGCCGGCAACAATGGTAATCCACTTGTGAACCTTGCCCCGACCGTTACGCAGCCCCTGTTGCAGGTAGGTTTCAATACCGACTTCACCGGCAGGCCACTGTATAAGGACAACGACTTCAACAAGTATGAGCCGAGTTTCCAAAAAGCCTACGTCGGAACACCGAGCTGGCTTGTTAAGTCTTCGGAGTTCATTAACGACTTCACGGGCGGCGACGAGCATAAGCAAGGCTGGTGGGAGCGCACGAAGGTTGGCAAGGAGTTGAACAATCCGGCAGTCGTGGACCACATTCTGAAAGGCTACTACGGTGGTATGTACTCATTCTTAGCCCAGCTTGGCGGCACGATGTACACCCTTGGCACTGGCAATATGCCGGACGCTCAGGAGGTTCCTGTCGTGAACCGCGTGATAACAGCCCCACGCGAGACCGAGCAGGGCGGCAAGCAGAAACTTCCCGACTGGTACTATGACCTGTCAGAAGAGAATGCCCGTCAGCAGAACGAGTTCAGCGGTTACAAGAAAGACTACATGAAAGGCGACGCCGACGGACAAAGGAAGTTCAACGAGCTTATCAAAGACAAGGACTTCCAGAAGTGGCAGAAGGTCAATACGTATATAGGAGCCGTTCAGCAGATACGCACGGCAATGAACTATACTAAAGACCCGAATGAAAAGGCTGAGCTGGAAAAGAGCCTTGCCGAGGTGCTTGGCGAGTTGGAGAAGATGAAGGACGAGTGAGCCTAACGCCGCCATGTATGGCGGCGCACGGGACTGCTTGGCAGGTAGCCGCTTCACAGCAGCTGCCTACAGGACGGGCAGGTCCGTACGGACGTATAAACTTAAACGGCGGAGATAGGCGTGAGTGCCTATCTTTGCCTTTATATATAGAAATGATATGCTGACAATAGGAATAAAGAAAGCCAAGTCGAACGTCGAGGACGGCATACCGCACGTTAAGTTAGGACGGCGCAAGCGTACCAGCCTGCACCCGATGAGCCGTGTTCGTGGCGATGATGCCCCCGACTTGGACAGCATCAAGCGCAAGGTGCACAACCGCACTAACCGCCGTGTCTACGACGTGCTCATGGAAGCCAACTACTATTGGAACCAGATGAGCGACTTCCGCCGCGAGCGAGAGCGCAACAAACGCTATACCTACGGTTACCAGTGGGACGACATCGTTACGGTGAATGAAGATGGCTGCATCAAGAAAATGACCGAGGGCGAGTACATCAAGAAGCAGGGCAACGTACCGCTTAAGAACAATATGATACGCAGGCTTGTGAGGAATGTTGTCGGCGTTTTCCGCAGCCAGTCGAAAGAGCCTACCTGCACGGCACGAGACAGAGACGAGCAGAAGCTTGGCGAGACGATGAGCACTATCCTTCAGTGCAACCGCCAGCTGAACCGCATGAGCGAGGTTGACGCACGCACGATGGAAGAGTTTCTTATTAGCGGCTTCATTGTTCATCGCAAGAGCTACGGCTGGCGTAACGGCAAGGAAGACTGTTGGACGGACTATGTGCAGCCCAACAATTTCTTCATCGACAACAACATGCGCGACTTCCGCGGTTGGGACGTAAGCTGTCTTGGTGAGGTGCATGACATCAGCTTCGGGGAGCTGTGCGAACAGTTTGCCCAAAGCCCTGAGGACTATCAGAAGCTGAAAGACATCTACGCCTATGCCATGGACAAGCAAGTTATCTCCACTACCATGGCCAGCTTCGGTTACAGCAACAACAACGATACCGACTTCCTTGTTCCGAGGGACTACGGTCGTTGCAGGGTTATCGAGGTGTGGCGGAAGGAGCAGAAGCCGAGATACCGCTGCCACGACTATCAGAACGGTGACATCTTCAAAATTAATGTCGAGGACTACAACTACTATGTTACTCAGGTGAACAAGGAGCGCATGGAACTTGGCAGAGCCAACGGCATGGAGGATGATGAAATTCCGCTTGTTGAAGCGGAATGGTTCATGGACGACTACTGGTACTTCTACTACCTCAGTCCGTTTGGCGACATACTGAAAGAGGGTGAGACCCCATTTGAGCACGGCAGTCACCCGTATGTATTCAAGGCTTATCCGTTCATTGACGGAGAAATTCACTCTTTTGTCGCCGACGTTATCGACCAGCAGCGCTACACGAACCGCCTCATCACCCTTTACGACTGGGTAATCAGAGCCACCGCCAAGGGAGTTCTGCTCATACCTGAGGACTGTCTTGGCGACCACGACCCACAAGAGTTTGCCGACGCATGGACACAGGTCAACGGCGTTATCGTTTTCAAGCCGAGCAAGAGCGGTCAGTTGCCCACTCAGATAGCCGCTAACGCCACTAACATCGGCATTGGTGAGTTGCTGAACTTGCAGTTGAAGTTCTTTGAGGACATCAGCGGCGTTAACGGCGCATTGCAAGGCAAGCCCGGCTATTCGGGCACGTCTGCAGCCCTCTACAACCAGCAGACACAGAATGCCACGACGAGCCTTTTGGACTTGTTAGAGGCGTTCAGCTGTTTTGTCAGGGACGGCGCCTACAAGGACGTAAAGAACATGCAGCAGTTCTATGATACCAAGCGCGTGTTCAACATTGCCGGTAAGGCAGGTTCCCAGATTGTCTATGACCCGAAGAAGATACGTGATGTTGACTTCGACCTGAATATCAGCGAGAGCACTACGACCCCGGCCTACCGTCAGATAGCCAATGACTTCCTGATGCAGTTGTGGCAGAGTCAAGCCATCAGCGTAGAGCAGCTGTTGCAGTATGGCGACTTCCCGTTTGCCGACGATTTGCTACAGAACATACAGAGCCAGAAGGAGCAGGTCAAACAAGGCGGCATTCCGGATGGTGTCAGTCCTCAGATTATGCAGCAGGCACAGGCACAAGCCGACCCGAAGGCGATGCAGATGCTTGGGCAGTATATGGGTAACGGCAGGCAAGAGGGATAGGGAGCCGCTGCTTTGCAGCGGCGAACCGAACAGAACCAAGCACGCCGCCTTGTAAGGCGGCGCACGGAACGGAGCTACAGGCAGTGGCGTAGTGAACAGACCGGAGAACAAGGAAGACAATGTGTTTTTACCATAGGATTGCGTAATGAATAGTAATAATGTTTTTAGTTGGAAGTTTAGTCATTAAGGTTGAATTAGGTTAGTTTCTCGTTATGTAAAAGGTTGTTTTTAGGAGTAAAGACGGAAATGCGAGGGACTTGTGAGAAGCCTCTCGCATTTTTTTTGTTATTGAATATACTGTTATGGCGATGATAGCATTATACAGAAATGCCGTTAGATGGTAGCGGCAGATACCGCCGTGCGCTGCACGCCCACAATGGAGGCATGCCGCTTCACCGCCTTAGGCGTTTCCATCTCGAAGAAACAGATGTGCAGACCTATAGCCCGTGTCATTAGCAAGTCGTCGTGCTTTCCCTCGATAGCCCCGAAGGCACCATTCTGTTTGCGCTCATACGTCTTGTACTCATCAAGACACCGTTCATCACGCTCGACGTACAGGCTTTCCCGAATAACCTTCACGAGAGTAGATATAATCATCGGCTTAGTGGAGACGTTGGTGTGGAAGCCATACTTGCGAGGCGCGCCCTCCTTGATGTCCTCTTCCGACTGTTTGCGAGCGTACAGGTTATCGTACACGTCCTTTATTTGGTTGAGTATAAACTGCGACTGGTCTCCATCGACAATGCGCTCCTTATCGTGTGTCTCCAGTGTGTTACTCTCAATGACCAGCAGTGCGTTATCATAATACGCTGCAATCTGTGCCGCCTTCCAGGCGAGCAGGTCGATGTCGATATGCCCGTACCACTGCGCCACGACGACCGGTTTGTCTCCGTCCATCATGTACAGTCGGTCGAATACCACGATAACAGACCAGTCGGCCTTGTTAGAGCGTCCTCCGATATCCACCGTAACGAGATAACGGTGCCTTATAACCTCTTCGGGGTCAATGTCCGGCTTCTCCCATATCCAGAACAACCCTTGCTTATCCTCAGAGAAGCGCACATGTCTGAGTGCATCCGGTCCCTCATCTTTATCCCCGTAGACATCACCGATGAACTTAGGCGGACGGCACCCTGCTTTGAGCTTATCGACGAGAGCCTCATCAAAGACGTGTGAGCCCGAGTTGACGAATGCCTCAATGTCGTCGGACGGATACTCCGAAGCCATGACGCTGTGCGAGTTTTTTCCCGACCTCTCGACGACATACCAGTGAATAGCCTCCAGTGTAGCCCCATACGTCCACAACTTCCACAAGTACGCTCCACATTCCTCCCGGTCGGACATTACGTTGTGGTTGTTTCTATTTTCCCACAGGCTTATGGCGAAGTCAGCCCGCTCATCGTCTGATGCGAATGGCAGCGTGTAGATGTCGATGTCATACCACGCGATGAAAAGCGCCTTGAACATTGAACGTCCAGCCTTTGCCGCGTCGTACTCACGCTGAAAGAAGTTCCCCGTACCGTTAGCCGTTGACTCATATACCACCATTGTGTATGGTCGATATACCATACCCGAGCATGCCGAGCGCACAATATCCTCCGGCTTCTTTCCGTCGGTAGTTTTCCATAGTCCCACCTCAGAGAGGTGTACAAGGTTGTAATCGCCACCACGACATGAGTCAGGTCTTTCCGCCGTACCAATCTTAATCTTGCAGTTGCGTTGCGGCACACGCTTTATAGCTCCCGATTTTCCGACCCCAACGAATGTTTCTTCGTTGTCGTTGTACTTCTCTCCGAGCTTGTGCAGCATTTCGACCGGATATGAAGCCATCATACGGTTGAACATATCCATAATCTCATCCGAGCCCATTCCCTGATGCGCTATGATGAGCGAGTTGAGACCTACCCTTAGAACGAGCTGCAACCAAGCCATGTATAGCTGTATTGTCGTTGATCCACCCCATTGCCGTGCTTTGAGCAGTATAAGTCGTATCGGCATGTTGTGCGTGCGCATACCCTCCAGTACCTCCACGAGCTTTCTCTGCGGACGCGTGAGCCTGAAGAGCACGTCTGGCCCTCCACCTTTGTTTTTGATATAAACGAACATAGCCGCCCAGAAGGGGAAGTCGTGCTTGCACCTTATTCTGACGAACTGCTCCACGACCTTGTGCACGTCTTCCTCTGTAGGGTCGTCAATGTTCATTTCCTCCGCGAGGAACTTTCCGATGGAGCCGCACTTGACAATCTGCCTTACGAGCGGCACCCTCATCATATCCTTTGGCAGCCATTGTTCCTTTATCGGGAAGTCGCTGATAACAGCCCTGACGCGTCTTCCCACACTTCCTTGCCCCGTGACAGGATTGAATACGGCATGAATAACCGCTTGCCTATGCTCATTCTCTTTTAGAATGGTCTGAGCCTCAGTCTTCGCAACTTTTTCCTTTTCCATTCTTCACGGTTCTTACAGATTATACACTTTGCAGTATTTGCACTGATATAGAATTTCGGTGCTGGCTGCACCACAACCTCCTTGCAACATTCAAGGACAGTCATCCCCGGCGTATTCTTTCTCATCTTCACAACCCGTCGGTAAATCTCCTGAAACATCTCCCGCTTTAGCGGCCTCATGTTCCTATAGCTTTTTGTCCGTTTGTCAATCATTGCCGACACGACAATCGCCGCCCTGATGTCAGAGACATAGAAGCGTGGCGCAGGCTGACATGCAAGGAACTCGTAACACTCAGGCATACGTATGTATGCACACGATGAAATATAATCGTCGTATGCCTGCATGAGGTCAGCAATTCTCTCCTCAGCGCATTCCATGATAGAGCCGAAATGCTTCATTTTTAGCCTTATATTGCTGAAAGTAGATTATTTGCACAAAGGTAATAAATCTTTTTGTATAAAGATAAACTTGCACTCCGAAATTTAAGCGTTATTTTTGTGCAAATAAAATTGGCATTGTCCGCATTATTGCGGCTTACCCATAAAAACTACTGTAAATATGGCAAACGACAACAAAGGTGGTGGCGTATCAGCCCCTCCGACAAAGAGCAGGCGTGACACGGCCCTTGAACGTCTGAAGGCACGCTATCCGGGCAAGAGCTTTGACGATGACGAGTCGATGTACGGTCAGATGCTTGACGACTACGACGCAGGAGCGCAGGAGCTTAACGGCTACAAGGAGCGAGAGAAAGCCTTCTCCGACCTTTTCACGAGCGACCCACGCAGCGCAAAGTTCCTCACCGACTGGAAGAACGGCAAGAACCCTGCTGTGGCACTGGTTGAGATGTTCGGTGACGACTTCGTAGATGAGCTTAAAGACCCCGACAAGCAGGCGGAGCTTGCTCAGGCGAGCAAGGACTTTGCCGAGCGTGTGGCAAAGGAGAAGGAATATGACGAGGAATACACCAAGAATATCGATGCGAGCCGCCAGATGATAGAGCAGCTTCAGCAAGAGGAAGGTCTATCTGACGACGACATCGACCGTGCGATGGAGTTTCTTGTCGGTATCATGAAGGACGGCATTCTTGGTAAGTTCAGCAAGGAGAGCGTACTGATGGCACTGAACGCCTTGGACCACGACGCAGACGTAGCCGTCGCCGAGGAAGAGGGCAAGGTAGCCGGCCGCAACACCAAGATACAGGAGAAGCTAAGGCAGCGCAGCAAAGGCGACGGTACAGCGAACCTTGCAGGCAAGAATGGCTCAGGCACCAAGCAGCAGACACGTCGGCCGAGTATCTTCACACTGGCGGAAGAGGCGCAGACATAAAGAGGCGGCGGCTTGTAAGCCGCCTAACGGGACGGGAGAACGGGCAACAGCAAATAGACGCTCCAAATCAGAGACATACTAACTATGGAAGTGAAAGTTATAGAGCCAAGGAAAAACCTCCTTTCAAAAGGCACGGCGGGTATGCGCTGTCACGCTGGTGGACAGTGTGCGACAGTAAGCGCCCTTGCCGTTGCCTCTGGAGGGATAGGCAATGGCAGACTTGTTGAAACGAGTATAGGTTAGAAAAAATCATCATTAAAACATTAACGACAATGGCAGAACAATCAGCACAGGTAGCCACCGGCGGTGCACAGGCCACCTCCGGCAGCGCAGGACTAAAGACTCAGGTAGGTGGAGCCTCCACCTCCGTGAGTGCAGCCGCAGAGGCAACTGGAGGCATTGCCCCCGGCAATTTCGTTGAGACAGACATCGACGACGAACTATTCAAGTTTAACAGTGACGACACCCCGCTTATGCAGCTCATGCTGAGGGCGAAGAAAGTCAAGGTCACCTCGCCAAAAGTAGAACACTACATGATTGACGAGGCTAAGAGCAGCGTTACCACCGTCAAGGCTGTTGAAGCCGGTACTACCATGCAGGTAGTGCTTCCCCTTGGCAGTGAAGACCAGCCCATCATCCATGCCTATGACACCCTCCGTGTGCGTGGCGTGAACGGTTATTCAGAGGCAGGCATTGAGCAGCCGGGCAAAGACCTTATGTTGTGGGTTGTTGGCAAGGACACCACGACCGGCAACCCCGTTGTTAGAGCCGTCAACGGCACCAAGGACAGTGCCGAAAACCTTTACAGCAAGGTTCCTGCCATCCCCTCAGGAACGGTCATTGACCTTTTGGGCAATGCCATGTACGAAACTCAGAAGGTTGTACCTCCAAGTCTTGTCTTGCCGAAGCCAACCATCATTCAGTTGCAGAAGCGCGGCATGACACAGGTAGTGAGCGATTACTTCGACGCTCAGAAGAAGCGCATCCCATTCACCAAGGCCGTAGTTGCCGAGGCAATGATTACCGACTTCAAGCGCAAGGGCAACCGCACGCTATGGGTGAGCCGCAGCGGTCACTTCGTTGTTGACACCGAGAAGGTAGGCACACAGGACGTGTACACCACCGAGGGTATCCGCTGGCAGTTCAAGAAGGAGCTCCAGCATACCGGCAAGTGGACTTACGAGCAGTTTGTAGGTTTAGCCAAGATGTTCTTCACTGGCGAGGACGTACCAAACACCTGTCTTGCCCTTTGCGGTAAGAACTTCTTGGAGAATATCCAATGCATCGACTTCTCCAAGCACCCCGAGGTACAGATTAGCGTGCAGACGAACAAGCTTGGCTGGAAGGTTACCAATATCCACACCGTATTTGGCGACTTGCAGTTCAAGCGTGAGCCGACCCTTGACCGTCTTGGCTATTCTAACTCCGCCGGTCTCTTAGGCGATAACCGCCTTATCCACTACGTTTATCGTCCTGAGAGCAGCGACACCGAGAAGATTGAGGGCGAAGAGGCAAGCCGCGAGAGCGTAATTGCTTGGGACGGTCTTGGTCTGAAAGGCACCTGCCACATCTGGATTGACGGTGAGGGCGAGGGTGCTAACGCAGACAGCACCACATTTGTCATGTGGGACAGCGCAGAGGCACCAGCCACTACGCCGAGCACCAAGAGCCCCGTTTATTACCTCATGCAGGACTGCAAGGGTATCTCCGCCAGTGCAACCCTTGGCGAGCTGTGGTACTACGACGGCAAGGCATGGACAGAGTACACCGGCGAGATTATCGTGTAAGCTGAGAGCCACTGCAAAGCAGCGGCATACAGAACGCAAAGAACCATTAACGAGGCTGACGGGCAAAGAAGCCTGTCAGCCTTTCATAAAAACAAGCAACGAAAGATGGCAACTAAAAAGAAGATAAAGACATACGGAGTTCGTGGTCTTATGGAATGGGTATGCAATATCCCCGTTGGCAAGTCCCACATGCGCTTCGAGTTTACCGGCGGCATACTGACGAGCTACGGCAACACCCCTGCGAAGTACGTTACCAAGGACCTCTTGCAGCAGACAATCATCGAGCACAGTGAGCTTTTCAAGAAAAAACGCATTGTTCTCCTTAGCGTTGTTGACACTGACGAGGACGAGGACAAGCTGCCCAAGAGTTCCGAGGCGCCCAAGTCGGCAGAGAGCACAGAGGCACCTAAGCCAGCCTCGGAAGCCAAGAGCGCGCCTTCCAATGCAGTGGCAGCATCAAGCGATGATAACGTCAGTGAAGCAGATACCGCAGAAGCAGCACCTGAGGAAGCCACCGATGAGGACGACAGTGACACCTCCGTCGATGATGGCACATTGAATGGCGATGCAGACACCGACGGCGAGCGCACCCCAGACGGCAAGCTCATCGTAAAGGTAACGAGCCTTGACGATGCAAAAAGCTATCTCAATGAGAAGTGCGGGATAGCTGTGAGAGAGCTTCGCAGCCGAGCAAAGATTGTTGAAGCCGCAGAGTCGAACGGTGTGTTTTTTGAAGGCATTTAATAAAATGACATGAACGACTTTTGGCATGATATATCAATTAACCACACTCATGCGGGAAGTGCGTATTGTCATGGACAAAAACATGACCAGTACTGCATTGCGCGGTCTTGGTGATGTAGATACGCTAAGCGTTGACGACATCATCAAGAGCCGTATCGTTGACGCAGCGAAGCGAGTAGAGCTCCAAGCCCCACTCCATTATCTTGAGAACGGTCACAATTTTGGTGACAACATCTATTGGGAGCAAGGGAAAGCCCGTGCAGGTTGCGGCTGGACGTTGCTCCCAACTGATTTTATGCGGTTGATGATCTTCCAGATGAGCGATTGGAAGCGTCCCGTTTTTCAGGCTATCTCCCCGACAGACGAGGAATACGCCCTACAGTGGAGCCAGTTTAGCGGTATCCGTGGCAATACCGAGTTTCCCGTTTGCGCCATCAGCGTCCGTCCCGAGGGCAAGGCGTTGGAATTTTTCTCCTGCAAGGACAACACCGCCGAGATTGTCAAGGCTGTCTATCTTCCCGAGCCAGCGATAGACAGCGACGAAGGCATAGACATCTGTGAGCGATGCCACGATGCCATTGTGTATATGATAGCTTCCCTTTCTTTCTATGTGTTAGGCGAGAAGGAGCAGGGTGACGCAATGGCACAACTTAGCCAGAACTTAATACAGTAAACAATATGAGCAGTATACCAACAAAACAGATAGACGGCGACGTTAGCGTAGGCCGTAATGTGAATGTCGGCGGCAAGGCAGATATCAAAGGCAGTGTATCGGTCGGTCACAACCTGAAGGTAGATGGCTGGCTTGACGCAAAGAATATCAAGGGAGCCAACAAGGGCGTGTTCACCGATATCACGAAGTTGCGCGAGACCTATCCTGACGGCACATTGCCTGACGGAAGCTGGGCCATTGTCGGCGGCACACTTCCCGGTGAGCTATGGTACGTTAACGGCGGCTCATGGGTGGACAGCGGCAAGACGGCCGGCAGTGTTACTGTTGACGTCGAGCAGTATTTGGAAGAAGTACAGACGATGAGCGGCGACATCGACACGATGAAGACCGACATCAGCAACATTCAGAAGAAGAATGATACACAGGACACCAATATCTCCACAGCCCAGAACGGCGTTACCGCCAATACCGGATTAATCAGCAAACTGTCAACCGACCTCAGCACGGAGACCAGCGAGCGTAAGCAGGCAGACACAACCCTGCAAAAGAACATTGACGCAGAGTCTCAGACCCGTAACAGTGCAGACAATACTCTTGACGGCAAGATAAGTGCAGAGGCTACCGCACGCAGCAATGCCGACGCGGACTTGCAGAAAACCTTGCAGGGCAACATCGACGCATTGGCGCAAGCCGGTTATCGGTTTATGGGCATAGCCACTGAAGAAACCAATCCCGGCAAACCAACACAGAAATTGTTCTATATTGCCACGAAAGCAGGTACGTACACCAACTTCGGTACCGGCATTATGGAAACAACCAACGAAGGTGATACTTCTATCTCCAAGGAAGAAAAGATTTCGGTTTCCGAAGGAGAGGTGACTTTCCTGCTATATAATGCCTACACTGCTTCAGCAGTCAAAGGTTGGGTAAAGATAACTCTTGACCTTACGGACGCAGTTGTGAAAAGCGTCAATGAGCGGCTAAGAGGTATCGAAGATGGCGTTGCTCCACTGGGCTCTGACGGTATTGTCCCGGACAGCTATCTTCCAACTATTAATCCCGATGTGGTATGGATAGATACTTGGCTAAAGAGCGGTGACAACGTACCAGCTGCAGGGACTGGCAGTAACTGCTATTATAACGAGGACACTTGTAAGTTATACCATTCGAAGGATACGAGTGAAAGCAATACTCCTAATACGACATGGGAATGGGAAGAAGAAGCCCTAAGCCCTAAAGTTATCTATGTAGATAAGTCCAACAACCTGTCTTACCGCTATGACACCACCAAGAGCAAGCTTGTAGCCATCAGCAGCAATTCGAGCGGTGGTGCTTACAATCCGAGTGCAGAGGACGGCCGCGTGTATGTGCTTTGCGACACCAATGACACGAGCAACTCCGCCGTTCACGTGGCAAAGCGTAACGGTCAGGCCAAGTTGGGCTTGCTGCTTACGTTTGCGTTGAAGAAAGGCACATGGAAGACCTATCAGTATGTTGGCAGCAACACCGAGGATGCGAACTGGTTTGACACGGACAACTGGAAGGACTTCGGCAGCATGGTGCAGGGTTCAGAGGCCGTTATAGACCTTGACACCATTGTTCCCCTTCCAACGGGCTACTATACCCTTGGCACAGCCCTCAACGCCCTTAAGACCTATCAGGAGAGTACCGGTGTGAGTTATCAGAAACGCGGTCTGATTATCAGCTACTCTACGGAGGCGAACAAGGTTGAGACGAAGCAGTATCAGGGCGACAGCGCACTGACCGATGATTTCTGGATTGCTGACTTATGGCAGGACTTTGGCGGCGGCACAAAAGTGAAAACCAGCGACACGATGGAGGACGGCGGTCAGGACGCATTCTCCACGGGCGGAGCTTACAAGGCAGTGCCCACTGAGATAGAAGCCGAGGAAAGCGAGGGCAGCGTGGCTTTGCGGCTGAAAAGCAAGGGCGGCGACGTACTCTCAGAGACCCAGTTTGCCGTAGGCACTGGCAGCGGCAGCACCGGCGGCACGACCGTAGCCATCAACTTTGAGGACGACCCCTTCTATGTACGTGCAGGCGGCACCGCCATCTTGAAGGCAGCCATACGAAGCGTAACACAGCTTGCCGACGGCTCCGCGCAGGACAACAAGATAGCCAGTGTCGTGTTCACGAACCGGACGACGAAGACCGTTGTTGCGAGCTTCAAGCCCAATCAGGCGAGCAGCTCATCGCTGAAAGCCTTCAACTTCGAGTTTGACCTGTCGAGCATAGCCGCCAATGCCGGTAGCACGGAGCTGCAAGCCGTGGCCACGGACGCTACTGGCAAGACCGCCACGCGGAATGTAGAGATGATCGCCGTTGACGTTACGGTTGAGAGCAGTCAGACGCTGAACTACACCAAGGACACGAGTTTGCAGGTCGGCGGTCAGAAGGTGAGCATCCCGATGTACCGTTTCCCGCACAACGCCAGTGACAAGGGCATACAGACGAAGATAGAGATATACAAGAGCGGCGCATGGGAAACTTTGGAGAACGTGCTTGTAAAGGACACCTATACCCATAACGTCACTGTGGACCCCACGGGTATGGGTCATGGTGCCTATCCGCTGAGGATACAGGGCACCGATGTCGCGTCGGGGCTTACGGGCAACGTGCTTCACACCGCCGTTATGGTGATAGAGCAGCGCGAGAGTGTGAGCGACTATAACAAGCCCATTGTCGTTGCACGCTGGTATGACGACAATGAGGGCAAGGTGAAGCTGTTCCAGGCTGTCAGCTTTGACGTGGCATGCTATCAGCGGAACAATGCCAACCCGACGGTAGAGGTGAGCGTTACGGACGTAACGAAGAAGACCACCGAGAGCATTGCCAGCAAGACCATGAACAGAAGCAGCTACTACACGATAGAGAAGCGCATCGTGGGCTACAGTGACGGCGACGAGATGAGCTTTGACGCTGCCGCACAGCAGCAGCCTACGGAACAGGGCGGCACTGCTACGGCTGTCGGGCTGGTGGAGAAGCCCACTTTTGACATCAACGGAAGCCTGCTGAGTATCGCCGAGACCGAGGGAGCCTACTACAAGATAAGCCTTGCCGGACGCAGCAACAGCGACACCGACAAGACCATCAAGACCACGGCCAGCGACGGCAGTGCGGTAGGCATCGACGTGCACGGTTCAAACTACTCTACCAATGGCTTTGTCGCCGACAACTTCGGCACGGAGCAGTCAGAGGGCCGCATGGCACTGCGCGTGGCCGAGAACGTTACCGCCGAGTGTACCGACAAACCTTTTGCGAGCAACGCCATCCCTACCAACGGCATGGCATTGAGCCTGACGTTTATGGTGAAGAATATCGCCAAGCGCGACGCACATATTATTAAGTGCATGAGTGACAAGCTTGGTTTTGTGCTGACGGGTGAGAAGTTTATCGTGAGCACCAACGGCGACAGCGCGGACGCACTGAAGAACGTTCAGAGCACGGCAGCAACCAGCTACCTTGACGGTGTGGTGTACCGCATCGACCTTGTGATAGAGTCACAGGCGAGAGCCCCCTACTCAGGCATCATGCTGTGCAAGGTGTTCCAGAACGGTGACGAGAGCGCCTGTGTGCCTATAGACACCAGCAACGGTTTCCCGACCTTTGACGATATCATCCACTTCGACGGCACGGACGCAGACCTCTATCTGTACGAGATAACGAGGTGGAACAGCTACTACGACTTCATTCAGGCGTTCAACAACTACATCGTTAACCTCACCGACACGCAAGCCATGCTGACGGAGTATGAGCAGAACAATGTAATGACGGACGTAACGGCAGAAGGCACTACGAAGCCCCGTCCTGCCATGCAGAAGCTGCTTGACAGGGGCATCATGGTTTGCGTGATGACAAGGACGAGTGACAAGAACCTGAGCAATGACGGCAGCCCGGTAACGGACAGCAAGATATACTATCCCGACTACATAGAGTCGTTGAAGGACAAGAAGACCAGTCTTCTGGAAGACTGGTATCTGTACTTCCCCGACCGTCCGTGGGCTAACTGCAAGGTAGAGGCCGTCCCGGTGACGAACCAAGGCACATCGACGCTGGCTTACGCCATCAAGAATAAGAAGGCGAAGTTCAAGAAGGCGAAGAAGATAACCCTTCTGTACACCCGCGAGCAGATTAGCGAGATGTACAACGGCGATGAGACTATCCTTGCCAAGTATGACGACGCTGCCAAACTTGCGAAGAAAAAGAAGATACGCATCAAGGAAGGCAGCACACCCATCAACACCATCACGGTGAAGGTAGACTACTCCGACTCAGCCGGTGCGAACAACTGTGCCCTTATGGAGCAGATGAACGACACCCAGATGGCCCTTGGTACTGACTATATCACCCCGTCGCAGCGTTACAATACCAACAAGAGCGAAGAGCTTCACAGCAGCATTGACGGTGTGACGTGCGCATTGTTCCGCACCGACTACCGTATAGGTCAGGACAAAGGCGCGGAAGCCGCCACGTTGCCTGAGAACGCCTATTTTCACTCTAAGGGCAACTTCAACGCCGACAAAGGCAACCCGCACTTCTTCGGTTTCGAGGACGTGGAGGGTTATAACCTTGGCTGCGTTAACTACGGTGACTTCAAGGAAATTGTTACCCCTCGCGGCACCGACATCGACGACTGCAAAGCAACAGTGCTGAGCAACCCGGGCAGCCTCGTTCCGGGCACGCTGTACATGCTAAGCGAGTTCTGCGGTCCGAAGACCCGTTTCCTTGAGAACGACGGTACGGGCAGCATGACCGAGATAGACGCTGTAGCCGTTGACGACGAGCACATCCTTGACAAGACCCTTGCCGAGGTGCAGGCCGACGACGTGAGCAATTACGACTGGGGCGAAGCCTACAAGACGAGCAATGGGAAGTTTGTGCAGTACAAGGGCGGCAAGTGGAAGGACACCACTGGCAGCATGACCTTTGACAGTGCCACACAGAAATGGAGCATCGTTGGCAGGGTTCTGAACCCTGTGGAGTGCTACGAGTACCGACAGTACCAAGAGTTCTGCTGGCAGCAGGGCGTGAACAGTGTTGACGACATGCTGAAGACGCTTCACACCGATGATGGCGACGTACCTATTTGGAGCACGTACTATGAGATGCGTTATCCTGACGACGACGATTTGAACGCCCTCTATGCGTCTGGGCAGAAAGTGCCATACCAGCTGTACAGAGAGCTGGCCTTCTGCCAGCAGTGCAACCAGAACCTCACCGAGGACGCTACGCAGAACGCCGCGAAGAAAGCCGACGGCAGCGAGGCAATCTTCAACGGAGCCGGAGCAAGCACTACCATCACCCTTGACGGCAAGAGCGTAGCGGGAACGAAGGAGAACCGCCTGAAGAAATGGCAGCACGAGATGCACAACTACTTCTCCCCCCAATCAACGAACTGCTATATCGTAGCGAGCGACTATAAAGCCACCGTTGACCAGAGAGCCAAAAATATGATGGCAACTGTGTATTTGGAGGCAGACGGGAAGATGCGTTTCTACTTCAACCACTGGTATGACGGTGACTCGTGCGATGAGGCTGACAACGACTGCTACCTCACCATACCTTGGGACATGGACGGCGCGACGAGCCACCTGTATCAGGGTTGGGACGGCGTGATGTTCCAGCAGAGCTATGCGCTGTTTGCCAAAGGTGAGGGCGTATGGACGGACGACAGCGGCAAGAGCGTGCTGACCCTGCACGACACCGCAGCCGCCATGCGCGGCACTAAGACCAGCACCGGCCTTGACATCTTCAGCGCCGACGGCTGCTACCGCTACTGGATGACGAACCGCATACTGAAATGGCCAAAGGTTGTTTCCAGTTTCGACGGCGAGCGCAAGTATATCGAGACCGCCACAGCCGCCGACAACCACTACCCGGCACTGCACGGGCTGCGCCTTGACAGTCTGCCCGCCTTCCAGCGCAAGCGTTTCGCCTACCGGGACGGCTACTTCCAGACCGGCGACCTCTTTAAGAAGTTCTTCCAAGCCCGTATGATGGGACCTATCAAGGTGAAGATAACAGCCGCGCAGGACGGCTACTTCGGCATGGGCGTGGACTCTACGAGCTCCGCCAAGTACGCCTGCTATCTGAAAGCCGGAGAGAGCTACACCTTTAGCGACGCAGCCGCCGGAGAAGGCGGCAAGCTGATATACATCTTCGGTGCAGACAAGATAGGCTCCCTTGACCTCAGCGGCTGCACGCCCAAGAACTCGAACTGGATGATAGCCGACTGCACGCTGCTTAGAAAGCTCATTATCGGAGGTACGGACTACACGCCTGCCTACACCACCGACATACTGAGCGCACTGAGCCTTGGACAGATGCCCTTCTTGGAAGAGATAGACATCAGGAACACTAAGATACTGACGCTGAACGCCAGCGGCTGTCCGCGCCTGAAGAGCGTGCTGGCGGAGGGCAGCTTGCTCCAGACGTTCAACGTAGCCGAGGCGAGCCCGATAGAGACCCTGCACCTTCCGGGCAGCATGACCGACTTGAAGTTTGTGAACCTTCCCAAGCTCAGCTACGTGAAGGGCGGCGGCATGACGATAGAGGGCTTTAGCAACGTCAAGACACTTACAGTGAACGGTTGTCCGAACATCGACGGAGTATCACTCCTGACGGATGTTGTGAACGGCGGAGAGACGCTTACAGGCGTGAGTATAGCCGGTATCAGGACCATCGGCGAGGCAAGCGTGCTGCAATCGCTGAAATCAGCCGGAACCATCGGCCTGAACTCAGAGGACAAGACCGTGTGCGACGGTCTGAGCGGTCAGTGGACGATGAAGAAGTACACCGACGAGAACGTTATCAGCGACTTGCAGGGCTACTTTGTGAACCTCACCATACGTCAGCAGTTGTACACCGACTATGTAATCTTCGACAACACGAAGTCGCAGAAGAGCATCTACAACACGGACAACGGCACCGGCTATGTGGACGAGAACACCTACACCACCTACAAGCCGAGTGGGCACATATTGAATATCCGCAAGAGATGCAAGGGTGTGAGAGGCACCTACAACAGCGAGACACACAAGATGCACATGGATCTGCTGAGCGACAGCAACTACACGAAGCTTGCCGACGGCGTTACGGACAGCGACATCAAAGACTCACTTGGCAAGATGTGTGACTTCTTCCAGTTCATACCCCACTACTGGTACAAGGGCGTGAACGACTACAAGACTCAGAAGAAGCACATACTGCTGAACACGTGGAAGAACATGCCGGAGAGCACTGCCAGCAAGACCACACAGCCCAAGCTCTCCGAGTGTCTTTACAAGGACACCTACGGACTGATGGACGCAAATGTCAGTGTTGGCAATGTGCTTGGCGACGACTGCTTCGGCGTGCTTACAGCGTGCGCGACGTACAGAATGGACGTAGAGGGCATGAGACAGGTAAGGTATATAGGTCTAAACAATACCACGGTCTGCTCTGTGTTCACCGACGCAGATGGCAAGATACTGCAGAAGGATGTGTTCTCTGTCAGCGGTATAGCAGAGAGTCCGTTGGACTTCTCAAACGAGCGCGGCGACTATCTGTTCCGGGACGTTCCGACGACGGCAAAGTATTTCTACTTCACGTGTCTGCGCAACCTTGACGATGAGAGCCACATGATACTCTCCACGGACAGCACCGACCTTGAAGCGATAGAACCCGGCTGGGTAGAACACAAGGCAGGGCTTATCGGTCTGAAGACTATGACGACCGACGACCTTGGCTATGCCCGTAGTATCAGCGGGCGCACGACGCGACGCGGCGACGGCACAGCTGTCACCAGTACGGAATGGAACTACGATGCCGACGGCAACCCGACGAACATGCCTGTGAGTACCCCGCACTACACCTATCAGGACATGCTGAACCTGTGCCGCTACCGTGGCAAGGGCTATCATTCCATCAGCTACGAGCAGAACAAGGATATGGCAATACTAAGCTTGTGTTGGTGCGGACAGAAGGACGACCAGAGCTATTACGGTTTCGGCTGTAATGCCAGTTACACCACCGGACAGCGTGACAATATGGGCAACTCGGACACGAAAGGCGCGAGCAATACTCCCAACCTTGTATGGGGTTTGGAAGGATTTATTGCATGTACGTATGAAGTTATGGAGTATATTGGCATGAATATACCTAACTTTAAGGCGTGGAAGGCTGCGAAGCGCACTGACGGCAATATGGGCGACGTTACCAACGGTCTGATGCACATCTATGATGAGTACACCGATACGGAGCGCACCGTGCAGGCCATCACCACCGACGGACTGTGCATTTCACGCATCGTGCTTGGCAGACACTGCGACGTTATAGCAAGCTCAGGCTACAGCAACAGCAAATGGGACACCTGCTATTGTGCCGTATTCTGGTACTCATATGCCAAAGGGCGTTGTGTCGGCCGTTCGGGCAGGTATGCGGATGCGAACGGCGGTCTCGTTTATGCGGGCGCGGGCAGCGGTTCTGCGTACTCGGACACGTTCTACGGGGTGCGCCTTGCCTTCACGGGAGAGCTGGAGAACGAAAGCGAAATCGACCCCACGCAGAGCGAGGCAGCTTGAATTTGAATGTGAAGAAATGTGAAAAATAAAACAAATGAAAATGAAGAAACGAAGATCGCCGCCTTAGCGCGGCAAGAGATATGGGCCGCTGCTCAGCAGCGGCGAACAGAACAGGAGCCGAGCGCACGGAAGGGGCGCCGCCTTGTAAGGCGGCGAACGGGACGGGCACGAACGGCGGCTCCATCATATTGGCGGAAGTCTCTCAGGCGCTGTGTCGGCCGTTCGGACAACAATGCGGATGCGAACGGCGGTCTCGTTTATGCGAACACGAACAACGGTTCTGCGAACTCGAACACGAACAACGGGGTGCGCCTTGCAATCAGACCCAAAGAAAGTGATAGAAGCTATAGTGGCTATAGAGACTATAGGAACGATAGATGCCATATAGGCAATAGAGACTATAGAAGATATAGTGACTGTGGCTAATAGATACTTCATAATAATCGTCTCTACGGAATACCGTCACGGGCTGGCGGACATCTGTGGGCGAAGAGACCGAGCCACGGCAACAGCGAGACAGCTGTTAAGACGATAGCTGTACCGGAAAGCCGGAACATCAAAGGGTGGCAGCCTAATGAAGGGTGAGTAATGACTGGCGAAGCCGCTGCACAGCAGCGGCGTACCGAACCCAGCAATCAGCTGAGGTTTTTGGCGACAGTTATGAAAGTCCGAACGGTTGCCGGAAAATGAAGGACAATAATAGATGAAACGGTGGGGCGACTTACAGTCGGAGATACTCCAAGACAGCAACCTTGACGCAGCGTTTGAGGAAGTTGTCGGACACATGGAGGAACCTGCCCGGCACTATAAACTTGTAGAGGTCAGAGGCACGGACGGAAGGATAAAGAAGACTTACGTCCCTCTGCCCAAGCCTACGACGAGCCGCAAGGAACGCGTGAGGGCTAAGCGTGAGGAACTACTCACAAGCGTGAAGCGACGCATAGCGAGCAGCACGTTCAGGATAGAGACCTTCAAGGAGTTTTGGGTGCATGAGGGTGATAAGTGGCGGCTGATACAGAGTCCGACGATAGAGGACCGTATAGGCATCAACGCCATTGTCAGAGTGCTGGAGAAGCATATCTACCCGACGATAGTGCTGACAAGCGGAGCGAGCATTAAAGGCAGGGGCATGCACAGGCTCTACCGTAAGATGCGCAGCGACATCAGACACGACCGCGAAGGGACAAGGTACTTCTACAAGTGCGACATACGGAAGTTCTACCAGAGCGTGGTGCAAGCCATCATGAAGATGGTTATCCGGAGGTATGTGAAAGACAAGTGGCTATTGCCTATACTTGACAGCTTTGTGGAACTGTTGGAGAATGGTATCAGCATAGGCTTACGTTCGAGCCAGTTCTATGGCAACATACTACTGAGCCGCCTCGACCACCGCATGAAGGAGCAGGAGCACTGCCGTTACTATTACAGGTATTGCGACGACATCGTGATACTGGCAAGCAATAAGAAACAGTTGTGGCACTGGCGGAACGTTGTCCATGAAGAGATAGCCAAGCTTGGCTTGGAACTGAAACCGAGCGAGGCCGTTAGACCCACTGAGACGGGCATAGACTTCTTGGGCTACGTTGACGACGGCGAACACACAAGACTAAGAAAGAGAACGAAACAGAATGCCGCGAGGAAACTCCACAAGGTCAGGAGCCGGAAAAGAAGGCAGGAGATTATAGGCAGCCTGAAAGGCATGGCCAAGTGGGGCGACTGCGGGCATCTATATAAAACATTAACAGGACGTAGAATGACGAGTTTTAAGGACCTTGGATTGAGATATGTAGCCGAGGACGGCAAGAAGCGGTTTCCGGGCAAGCAGGTAACGCTGCGTAGCCTGACGAACATACACATCACGATAGAAGACTTTGAAACGGACGTTGATACACAGAACGGCAAGCGCACCGTGGTCAGCTTCAGCTATGACAACGGCGATAAGGGGAAGTACTTCACCGCCGACAAAGAACAGTTGTACTATCTGACGGAGGCGGAGAAGATGAAGAAGATACCGTTTGACACAACGATTGTAGCCGTAGTGTTTGGAAACGGGAAGGTGAGATATACGTTCAGCTGATGTGAGCCGCTGCAGAGCAGCGGCGTACAGGACGGTTGGCGATAATAAGCGATAATAAATATATGGAAAAAGGATTTGAGAAGATTTACGGTATCACGGAGCGCCGGGACGAGGTTGTGCGCAGGGGCTCGGAGTGGTATCTGTACTGGGGTCAGGGCAAAGACGCTCAGGGCGACTATGTATTCCGGAAGGTGTACGACCACAAGCCCGACGAAGACGAGCTGAAAAAGGACATCACCGACCTGATTAATGACACCGTTGACGCAAAGATACTGAGCGGCTACGAGTGGAGCGGTCACAAGGTATGGCTGAGCAGCGAGAACCAGTTCAACTACAAGGCCGTGTATGACTTAGCCTGCAAGGACAGCAGCGTGTTGCCGGTTAAGTTCAAGCTGAGCGACGGCACCGAGGGCAAGGCAGTGTATTACACCTTTGAGGCACTGGAAGAGCTGACAAGCTTCTACAGGGGTGCTATCAAGTTTATCAATAAAAGCCTTAACGAGGGCTGGACAGAGAAGGACGGCATTGACGCCAAGAAACTACTGGAGGGCGCGGAATGAAGAAGTTGAGAGGAATGCTATGGAAACCGGGTGTGAACGGTCTGGGCGTTAGAGGTCTGCACTTTCTGCCATACAGGAAGCGGTTTGAAGACGCAGCCAACAATCACGATGTGGAATATGACGAGAAAGGCTGCTGGCGAGACCGGCGTGAATACGACATCATCTTCTTGCAGTCGATGATAGAGAAGTGTGAGAACACGCTTCAAGTGAGTGTGGCGGTGGCGTATTACTATGCCGTGAGAGTGTTCGGGTGGTTGTTTTACAGATATAACAGATGAGGCCATGGGCGAGATTAAAGGTATACTGATAGCGACATGGGCAGCGTTGATGAGCTGCCTGATGCCAATAGGCGACTTCATTGTTGCGATGATCATGCTTTTCTGCCTTAACTTCTGCTTCGGATTGATGGCAGACATCGTGAACGGTGGAAAGTGGGAACGTAAGAAGGCACTTCAGTTCTTTGGGCAGAGCACCGTGTTCTTTGTACTGATGTTTGCCGTGTTAGGTATAGGAGGCAAGCTTCACGCTCACACGGATGCCGTAAACGGCGTGAAATATCTGTGCTGGGTAGCTGTTTGGTTTTTCGGCGTGAATATATCAAGGAACTGGATGAACATTACCCCCAAGAAGAGCGTTTGGCACCGGATAGCATACTTCATATACTATGTGCTGAGCGTACAGTTTGTAGAGAAGATACCGTTTTTGAAGCGGTTTATAACGGAGAAAGAACAGGAAAAGATTGACGAAAATATAGAGTAAACTATGAGAAAGATTAATGAGATTATCGTGCATTGCACAGCAACGCCGGAGGGTAAAGACTTTACCGTTGAGGACATAGACCGTTGGCACAAGGCTAAAGGTTGGAAGTGTATTGGCTACCACTATGTTGTGTATAGAGACGGCAGCGTCCATGCAGGCAGACCGGTGAACGAAGTCGGCGCACACTGCTATGGACATAACCAGAACTCTATAGGCGTTGTCTATATTGGCGGTCTAACTGCTGACGGGAAGGCGGCAAAGGACACGAGGACGGGAGCCCAGAAGGAGGCACTAAGAAACTTACTGAAGAAGCTTGTTAAAGAGTATCATTTGCCAAAGGGCAGTATTCACGGACACCGCGACTACGCGGCAAAGGCTTGCCCGAGCTTTGACGCGACAAAGGAATATGCAGGGATATAAGATGGGCGGCGGCTTGTAAGCCGTCGAACGGGACGGTGGACGGGATGGAGACACTAATAGACACTAACGGACACTAATAGACGTAATAGATATGATAGATTTTGATAGATTAAGAGGGTGGCTGCTGGGCTTGATAGTCTGCGCCATCATCACACTGCTTGCAGGTTGCAAGACTACCAAGTATGTGCCGGTGGAGAATGTGCGGACAGAGTTTAAGGACAGGGTTGTTACGGTGCATGACACCGTGAGGGACTCGGTGCTTAAGCTCAATGATGTGTACAAGCATGACAGCATGGCCGTGATGATGAGGGGGGACACCGTGTTTGTGGACCGCTGGCACACGCTGCGGCTTATCAAATGGGAGCAGGCTACGCACATGAGTAACACCGTGGCCGGAGACAGTGCATCGGCGGTGAGGACGGACAGCGTGCGGGTGCCTTACCCGGTGGAGCGGAAGCTTACGAAGTGGGAACGGGTGAAGATGGACTTCGGGACGGCTGCGATAGTGATAGCGGCCTTAGCTATTATGGCAGGGATAGTGCTTGCAGTGTGGTGGATAAGGAAACGGATAAGAGGGAACTTGCGATAGGACGGCATGACGTATAAAGATAAACGAGTGGGAGATTAATCATTTGGTAAATTTGCGATATGATAAAGATAACGCTAAGAGCAGTGAAGTCGGACGTGCTGAACGAGGTGGCACGGACGACTGCCTACGAGGGCAAGAAAGCCAGCGATGAGGGCGCGTATGAACGCATCTTCACTACGGAAGAGGACCGGAGCATGCTGCAACGTTTTTGGGACGAGGCGGCAAGTGCCATCACGGAGAGCATGAAAAGGTTTGTTACCTCAGTGAATGACAGCTATACCGAAAGCGTGACAGAGGACGGTAAGACCGAGACGGAGACGATACCGGCATACGTTGCCAACTTGGAGGTTAGCAGCAGCTATGACACAGCACTGACCCCATCGGTGGAGAAGAGCCTTTTCAGTTACTTCGTTAATGCCATCGTCAGCAAATGGAACAACTTTGTGAAGGCAGACGGAGTGGCACGCTACGAGCAGGAAGCCAACGACAACATGACCGATATTATGTCGAAACTCTTCTACAAGAAGAAGCCCACGAGGATAAGATTAGGGCATTGATGAGGCAGCGGACAACGATAAATCATAAAAAAACAGATATAACAATGGCAAAGAAAACGATAACCCTGACGCTGTTTGTCAGTGAGCTGGTGTATGACATCCAGAACAAGACCTACCTGACTGGCCGGAGCCGCAGGACTGGCACCAATCATGAAGAGGTTGCGAACATGCAAGCCAACGACGATGATGAGAACTCCAATCAGATTTTGCGCTCTATCCAGAACGCTTTTGGCATGTTGAAAACGAAGCTTGCGGAATGGCTCAACGACGACGGTACGACATCGTCGGACGAGCTTATGGCTGTTACCGAGCCGAAAATGGAGTATTTCAAGGCGACTGTCGACGGCACAGGCGTACGCTGGTCGCCCACCACTGACGCATCAGATAAGAGCGTGAGCAAAGGTATAGTTGGAAAACTCCCCACAGAAGGCGTATTGAGCAACGATGTGTATGCTGTTGTCAATGCTGGCAGCACATTGACGGTAGAGTTGAACATGCCGAGCAACTACAACAACTCGACCCGTGACTCCATCAGTTCAGCCCTTCACCAGTTTATCGTGAACACCGCGATAGGCGACTGGTTCACCATCACAGACAAGGCCGACGCATCTGACTACTTCACACTTGCGACGAACAACCTTGAAACCATCAGAGAAGCCGCCAACAAGCGCATCAGACCGCAGCGGAAGAGCGTGAGCTAAGAGAGGAAAGGAGAGGCTTATGTATGAATGCTGGGGCAAATGTACATGCAAGCGTAAGGACGGCAAGCTGAAGGTTACTCTTGAATTCTACATCAAGGAGCTACTCTACGACATTGCCAACATGGCATGGGTACAGGGTGATTTGATGGACGGCGTGGACTATAACCACATCAGGCACTTGGTTCAGGACGTTGTGGAGGACGGCAACCGTGACCGTGTGATGCGCATTGTGGACTTGGCTCACGCTGAGACTAACGAGATGCTTTATCCTTGGAGCCGTGAAGAGATAACGGACACTCCACTGAAGCTTAACGACGAGCCGAAGGCGGAAGACGTGCTTGCCATCAACCTGAATGTGCCGACAAACACGAGTCAAGGTACCATCAACCTGATACTGAAACTCGTACATGAGTGGATAGTTTGCCGTGTGCTTCAAGACTGGCTGAGCATTACCTATCCTGAGAGCTCCGCCGTGTGGGCGGCTAAGATAGAAGAACTCAAGGAGGCTATCAGGAACGCTAAGAACAGGAGCAACTGGATAACGAGACGGAAGATGTTCCCTTCATGGTAGGTTGCTGCCGGTGGGCAGCAGCCTACACGACCCTTCCTATATATAAGATGAAAGCCGATGTGCATCACGCATCCCGGCTTTCTAACGTTATAAACACTATGAATTACATAAAGTGAGAAAATAGTACCTTGCTTATGGGTGTAGCCGCTGCACAGCAGCGGCGAACCGAACAGTTCCAAGCACGCCTTGAAAGGCGGCGCACGGAACGGAGCTACCGGCAGCGGCACACGGCCGCTTATTAGCGTGGCTGGTCGGTGAGGCGAGGGGTGAACTGTATGGAGGAGCCGTAGAGGCTGTCTCCCTCACGCAGTCGTCCAATGACCGCAATGCGGTAGTACTTGTATGGGGTTCCGGCAAAGCCACGCAGGTAGTGGTCGGCTGAGGACCATACGAGCTGCCAATGATACATGTCGCGTGAGCCATATAAGACTTGCGCGACACTGCCCTTTGGGAATACTCCACGCTGTATGATGGTGTCAACGGTCTTCTGAATGTCGGGTGCTTCGAGCTTTAAAGGTCGTGTGATAAGCAGGAAGGCCTCAGCTGTCGTGGCATACTCAGAGAAGTTGACGAGACGGTGGTCTGCATCCATGGCCATAGCGTCGGGATATGAGTTGACGGTATGGCTCATCTTGTGGAGCATAACCATCATTCCCCACGCCTGCGAGCGCATGGAATAGACGTAAGCATAGTTGAAGTCCTGATTGAACACTGTGATATGCTGGTGTGTGTAATCGTAGGCAATGCGACACCCGGCGAGGAATGTTCGGAACGGCTTAAGTGTGAAATCCGCCGGCAGCTGCAAGTTGCCTTGTTTCTCATCGTCCGTGAGACAGCCGTTGAACACGTTGATAATGTCGGCAGCGTGCGGCAGTGACGCCATGTCGAAAGGTGTCTCCGTATCGAGAATGTCGCTGAGGCACTCCGTAGATGAGCCGGAAATGTGCATGATACCCCTGTCGGTCACGAAGACCACGGACGAGTCCATTTGCGTAATGGAGTCGGGATTGGTACAGACATCACGTGAGATAGGCTGCCGCGCCTTATAATAACCATCAGTCCCCACCTCCAAGGCCCAGATACCGTCGGTCGAGAAGCAATAGAGCGGGAACTGTCCGAACTGTCCCTGTGAGAGTGCACGCGCCGCAGAGCTTATGCCTACGATAGTGCCAGTACCCACGGTGTTGATGCCCGCAAGCGGGAAGAAATAGGCGTCGTTGACAGCAGAGGTGTATATTTTGTTAGGCTCGTCTATCATCATATCGTCGGCAGAAGAAGCCGCTGGCACACTCCCATTTTTTGTAGGGTTATCCCATCCGCTGAAGTAGAAAGCCCCGTTGAGAGCAGTGTGTGCCTCCATTGGCACCTCATAGACATTTGCGAAATAGTTCCATTCGACGATTACCGCTTTGTAGCAATTGACGTTAGGGTAATAGAGGAAGAGGAACGGCGTGTCGTATCCCATTTGGAAGCTCTCTCCCTGCACGAAGATGTCGCGTCCGTCCTGCTTGATGACAAAGAAAACGCCGAATGACCTTTTATCGTCAAACATTGTCGGTTCAGCATCTTTCCAGTTTGTTACATATCCGTCGGTATAGCAGAGCAGTGCCCCCATGTTGTAACCGTTGTAGAGCCGCTTCCTGATGTTGGCGATATTGAGTCTTGCGTTGTAAGCGAACGCATATTTAGCAATGATTGTGTCGTGGCTGTCGTAGTCGTCGGTCATTTGTTCCCTGTTGACGAGCGACTGGAGATAGTCTTTCTCGACGGGTATCAGTGTACGCTCAGACTTCAGTTCATCAATCTTTATGCTTTCGAGCAGGAAGAACTGTGAGCAAGACCTTATGTCCGCCTTGACGTCCTCCGCCGACCTTTTTGGAATGATGAGTCTTGCGTCGGAATATGTGAAGTTGGTGGGGTCGAACGTGAAGGCATACATCGACGAGAACGAGCGTTTCTGATAGCGTATTGGATATTTCGTAGTGTCAGCCATCTGATTTGTATGCTTGCAGACACAGTAGCAGTCGTTGTCGCTTACCTGAGAGAACTTTGTACACTGTCCGTTTTGGTCGTATGTGTAGATAGGCTTCGATATGAAGATGTCCACTGAGCGCACGATGTCCTTCCAGAGCTTGAGCTGTTCAATGCGTGCAGGCAGAATAACGGCATAGTCGAGGGAGTGTACTGCACAAATGACCCTGAGCGTTGCATCCGTGTATTTTCCCTTACCCGTGATGTGGGACCACGCCACCTGCGGTGCGAGGTCGGACGAGCATATCATCAGTACCGGTGCCGAGTGCATCGTCAGCGAACCGTCGAAGAGGCGGTATGCGTATCTGACGAGGAAGGGGTAGATGAATTTCCCGGCATTGACCGATTTGTCGGCAACAAACTTATTGACCTTCGCAAGCACTTGTGATGTTATGCGCGTCTTATTTGAGTCGGAGAACTCATCCCAGATGTTTCCCTCGTTGATTGCGTCGAAAGAGATATTGAACTCGTCTGTCCGTACCATTTCCCCTTGCAGTCCGAAGGAGATAGGCAGCTCCGGGAGGTGCGTTCCGAGATTGAGGTATCCTTCCGTCTCACCTTTCCACAGGATATAGTGCATGCCGTCTTCAGCGAGGACTACGAGCGTATTTCCGACGGCAGTTACCTGCAAGACCTTTTGGATAGCAGGCAGTGCGTAGGTCTTTGTTGTATCTTTAGCGTTGATAGCCTTGATAACCCCAGAGGAAGCCGTATAGACGATGTAGTGCGTGAAGTTGGTTGTCTTGTGAATATAGACCACATCCTCACCATCGGCGAGCGCGAGCACCACCTTAGGCTGGAATACCGGCTGGAAGGTGCCGTTGTCGGGAATGCCGTTTAGAGACAGCGACAGGTCGCCGTCCGTGCAAGAATAGTCGGACGGCTGCGCTGTGTATCCATTGAATTTTATATCCTTAATCATGGGCGTAAAGATAGCTGTTTGGCACGTGAAGAGAAGTTTAAGTATATACGGAGCTACTTTCTGTATGACGGATTGTCGAAGGGTATAGTGAACATCATCTCCCGCAGCCGGTCCTGAATGCGTTTGCCGTACCTCTTGCCGAGCTGTTGCGGATCCAAGTTGGTGGTGATGAAGGTTGGCAGCGAGCGTTCATATCGTTTCCCCAGAATATCAATGACCGGGTTGTAGATGTTGCCGTAGCTCTGGACCTCCAACGGTTCCTGTCCCATGTCCTCAATGACAAGGATAGGTTTCGCGGCAGTGGCGAATACCCCGTCACGTTCAGCATAGGCACAATCCATCGCGTCGGCGAAAGTGTAGTGGACATCGTCTTTATAAGTGCCATATCCCGGTTTGAAGTGTGTGAACGCCCCGAAGTCGTCTTGTAATAATTCGGTTGCATCAGCGACAGCGTGCATCATTGTCGTCTTACCGTTACCGCAGTCGCCACAAAGAATGAACCCACGCTTCATTCCACAAAGGTTATTCATCGCTTTTGCTACATTCATGATGTTTGAAGTTGTGTAATCGTCCATGATACATTGACCTCCACGCGCCTGCACTTGTGCTTTGTAGGCGGCAGTGAGTAGGCGCGTACAGTCATCAACACTGTACCCCCATCTAAAGGGACGAATGATAGTCCGTCTTTTCAGCAGGCGGGACGTCAGTTCGTCTACGCTTAGCGTTTTGTTGTTCAGATTGCTCATTTTTGTTTCGTTGATTTATTTGTATTCTCAGCCACGACTTGAAGTGTTGCTTGCAGTCGTTGAGGTTGTCGTGCTGTAGCCGTCCTGAGGTCTCACATTCGAGCCGGAAGACGGAGAAATAAGGTGTGAGCTGATTGGGCTGTAGGTGGAACATCATGCAGACGGACTCTATCCACGACTGGTCACGTGATATTTCAGCTATCTCACGGTGCAAGGGCGGGACCTCGTTTGAGGCTTTGAGCCTCTGCAATGCAGCGGCATACTCAACCTTTCGGGTTTTCGGAGGGGATGCCGCAACGGTGTCGGGGCTTACGGTAGCTGCTACGGGTTGCGGCTTATGCTTGGCTGCATTGTGGTTGCCGACGGGAGCTCCACGTCGTGCAGGCTGGGAAAGGTCGGTTTTCTTCGTACGGTCAATGGAAGGCTGCATGAGCGTCCACATAACGTTGGCTATCTTGTTGTCGATAGCCGGTAGTATTCCGTCAAGGGCGTAGTCGGCAATAGCATCGTATAGCGCGAGTTGCTGCCGACGTGGCAGTTGCCGGATAGCGTCGCGGAAGGAGCGGTAGAACATGAATCCTCCCACGGTCTGTTCGTTTTTATTGCTCATAATTGAATGCCTTTCAAATATTCATTTACCTCACGCATGAAATCGTCGATTGAGCGACAGACAACATACTTATACTCGTTGAGGCGTGTAAGTTCTTTCTGCCATTTCTTCTGCTCCACGGACTGCCGGGAATACTTCTCAGAGACCTTCATCTCGATGAGCAGCGCATGGAAGTGCCTGTTTGGCTTCAGGAGAATAAGGTCGGAGACTCCACTGATAACGCCTTCGTCCTTAAGCTTGGAGGCGGTCTTACGGTCACGATAGCCACCGTTAGGCACTGCGAAGAGGCGTAGGTTGAGGTGTGGGTACTGATAGCGGAACCACTCGACGCACGCCACTTGCAGGTCGTGTTCCCTGTCGGGGTTGTGTGTCCGCTGGTGCTTGCGGCTTTTCTCCAGAAGTTCATCAAAGGTCGTCATAATTTTTCTTGTTTTCTTTTTATCTTTCTCACAAGGTTACGAATGAGTCGTGCCCGGTTGTATGCTGTCGTGTTGTCGATGCTATCGTAGAGCGTTGAGCAGGTAACGAGTGATGGTGTTGATGTCGGTCTTGCAGATGTCCATGGGCTTTATAGTTTATGGGCGGCGCAATGTATTGCGCCGAACAGGACAGAACGGGACGGAGCTAACCGTTGTCCGGGAAGAGGGATGGCTGCTGTTGATGTTTGAGATAGCGGTCGCCCCGTGCCAACTCATCGTCAACGCGCCGCTCCAAATCCTTTGAACGGACCAGAGCGGAGTGCGCACGTGTGCGGAAATATTCTTTCTGCGCCGCGCGCATCTCCTTGACGAGGTTGAAGAAAGCCAAACGTCCGTTGTTCATACTACTTTTCTTCTGTCTTTTCCGGGTCTCCGATTTTGAAAACAAAATCGGCCCAAATGTTCAAGAACTGTTTTCCTGCGTATTCCGCTAACTTGCTTGTTCGGAAGGCAAGGCGCACCCCGTTGTCCGAGTACGAGTTCGCAGAACCGCTGAGCGAGTACGCAAAAACGAGACCGCCGAGCGCATCCGCAAGGAGGCCGAACGGCCGACACAGCGCTTTTTATCCTCATCGCTTAGCTGCTCATAGTCTTCCTTGTTGAGAAGGTAGAAGTAAGGATAGTAACGCCATTCGTCTATGGTGAATTTTGGCTCCCAGCCCTCGTTGAGGGCAGCGGTGATGATACGGAGCTTCAAGTACGCCATCACGTCAGCAGAATATGCTCCGCCTATCTGCTTGCACCACGTGTTGTACTCAATTACAAGCGGGTGTTCGTTGCCAAGTTCGTTAACAGCGTCTTGGAATGTCTTGACGCGCTCCATGATGTTGGAAGCGAATGCGTCTGCACCGAAGAGTTGCTTCATGAACTCTTTCTGTGATGGTTCAGCCTCACGATAGGCTTTGAGCAAGGCTTGCTTGCTGATGGTAATGTTTTCTTTAGTCATAGTTTTGAATTTTATTATTGATTTTCATTTCATAAATACAATCCAGTATGTATGTCCACTCCGTCCTGTGAGATGTCCGAAAAGTGGGTTATATGGAATATATTTCATAATTGTCTTCAACTTAATCTGTTGGTCATTCCACTTGAATACGAGAACACCATTTTCTTTAAGCACTTCATACACTCCTCGAATCCTTGCCCAATATAATTGCCCCAGTCTTTCGGCAGACGGCCATAATTTTTTTTGAGATTACTATTGTCACCGCACCATCTGTAGTGAGGTGGGTCAAACAGCACAAGGCTAAAAGTTTTGTCTTCAAATGGCATGTGACGGAAATCAGCAACGATGTCGGGGTTTACTTCTAACGTTCTGCCATCGGACAAGGTGCAAATCTCCTTGCGGTTGTCCATGAACACAACATTCGGGTTGGACTTGTCATACCAACATTTACGTGCACCACAACAAGCATCAAGAATTGGTTTCATTCTCCTACTCCTTTCTTCGTACTTGCCATTTGTTATCATCATACTCGATTAACTTGTCACCAACTGTAGCGCGGCATTCACTGGCAAGTCGCTCTGCCTCATTAAACAATGCTTTCGAAGCTTTTCTCTCTCCCGCATCCAAAACGGAAACCATAAATCCTGCCTCGGTACGACTGTAGATGTGCATATCCGGTTTTATAACAACCCAGTATGAAACTGGGATACCAAATTTACCGCCTTTCTTTTCAATAGCTGAAAAGCATGGAAGCTTAATGATTTCATTCCAGTTATTGCCAGTGATTTCTATTTCTCTGATTTTCCCCATATAATTTGTTATTAAAGCAGCGGCACAGCCGCTGCATACTGAACATAGCTGCTACATCTCCTCCTCTGCATAGTTAACTTTGTCTGTGAGAGGGTCGAGACAGTCAGTCAGGCGGAAGGTGTAGGTTTCGGTTCTTTCTTCATCATCGTCATCATCAATGGCCACATCCGGGCCGATATAGTTGCCGAAGAAAGGACTGTATCTGTCGAAGATGTCGGACACCCAAGAAGGCCGTTCGAAGGACACTTCAAGGTAGAGGCCTTCATGGTAGAAGGCATAGGGCTTGAAGTCAGGACCATAGAACAGCGGGTCGCCTTCTTTGTGCTTTTGAGGAGTTATCTCCACGTTGTCGCCCTCTCCCTCCTTGCAGCATGCCATGAAGAAGAGCAGGAGTGCTGTCTTACCGGTGTCGGTAAGTACGTTGATATATTCTTTGTTTGTATCTTTTTCCATGATTGATATTTATTTGATGTTATAGTTGGGATAGATGCTATAGACTTAATGGACGCTATAGATGGGGCTCATCAAGTGCAATAGTATGGGATTATTTCTTAATACCCCCCCCCGATGAATAAATCGGAATGAGGCGTGCGCGTGGGTCGCAGAGGTCCTCCATATGCCGGACTTTGAACCACTTCTTGGATTTCCACCGGCGTGCCTTCTGTTTTGGTGAGAGACCGCCGACGTATTGGTTTGGATAGCTCATGATTGTAAAAATTAGAAGTTCAGCATTCTGACTGGTGTGAGAATGAGAGAGACATCGGGATAATCCACGGATTTGCGAGCGAAGTAACGTATGTACCTGATGCCGCTGTTGTCGATTGGAGCCTTGTACTCTTCAATATTGTCGAACGTGCAGCGTGGGAAGTTTTCTTTTCCGGCGTACACAATATCTTCAAAGTTGCTAAGCAATTCGGGATAGTCATCGGCCTCTATAACGGTGTTGTTGAATTGCGCTTTCGCTTCTTCTGCAATCCATTGACCTTTGATGTTGTTATGGTGGGTTTCCACCTTGACATAATATAATTCTTCCATATTTGTTTGGATTTATAAATCAGGGAACAGCGACAGTTGTACGGTTTTCATTTGTCTGCCGGTTCCTCGTACTTCTGTCTTATCTCCGGCGGACAGGGCGGTAGCAGGCCTTTGTCGGCCAGTTGGATGAAGAAGCGCATCTGCTCGTCGTGGCTCATGTGCTCCATGTTGATGGTGACTTTTATCTTTATCTTGCTCATGAAATTGTTTGTTGATGTATGCAGCAGCTGCACGGCGAAAGATGGCGTAGAACTCGTTGAGGTGCTCGACTTGGCAGTGGTTGTGAGTAGCGTCCCAATGTGTGCGGAGGAATGAGCGCCAGTCGGTGTTGGCGTGGACGCTATCCACGGCTTGTAAGCCTTGGCACGGGACGCTGCCACTGGGAGCTTGCGGGGCGGAGACGGGCGTACACCACCGCTTGTGCACCCATCCGATAGTATGCTCATCTTGCTGAAACTCGTACATATCGTGCATGAGACCCGTAGTGATGAATTCTCTGACGGGATAGATGCCGTCAGTGAGACCAATCTTTACGTGTATGAACTGCTGTGGCATGATTAAAACGGTGTTTTGTTGAAGTCGATTTCTGTTCCGCTGCTGGCAGCAATGACATTCTTGCATGTTGCTTTTGCAATGCCATAGGTGAACTCACGTGCGTTGCTGTTGTCGGCAGACAGGTGGATAAGTACGATGTTGTTGACCTTAGAGAGGTCGTTTGCAAGCAGCGTCGAGAGGCATGTTTCATAGGACATGTGGGACTCGATGGTACGCGCATAACGCTTGTGGTCGATGCTTCCGCGCTGTACGTTGTGTTGCAGCAGGTCAAGACGGTAGTTGCACTCGATGAGGATGTTGCTAAGCTTTGGGAAGCGGTACTTGATGTAGTAGGTATCTGTGGCGAAGAGTACGTTGCCGCATTCCGGGTGATTGATGAGCCACCCGAATGGCTCCGCCGCGTCATGCTGCACGGGGAACGGTATGACCCTGAAGGAGCCTATCCTTAGTTCCGTGAATGGCTTGACGCACTGCGCACAGCTTGCCGGAGACAGATGGAGAGCCTCGCATGTGCCGGTGGACATATAGACGGGTATGTAAGCGTCGATGAAGTCCTTTGCATATTTTGCGTGGTCGCCATGCTCATGCGTGATGCAGCAGCCTACGATGTTGTCTATGTTGAAGTTGACAGCCTGCTTCACTTTGTCGAATCTGATGCCCGCCTCCAGTGCAAGCACCTCTCCAGTGCTGGACTGGAAGAGGTAGCTATTGCCGCTTGAAGAAGAGCCTAAAACTCGGAGTTTCATCTATTAATCGTTATTGAAGTGTGTGGACGCTGCTGAGCAGCGCCGCACACAACGGTTGGGATATTAATAACTAGGGTGTCCAGTTCGTTGTGCCAATTTTAGCTCACTTTTCTGAGCGTCTTGGT
>ERZ791917.81-NODE-81-length-131286-cov-14.354108_pt1 | contig 131286 bp, 95 predicted proteins | sample MGYA00510138_ERZ791917 | MGnify/ENA primary metagenome ERZ791917 (study PRJEB30046, sample SAMN00792102) | human gut metagenome | study: EMG produced TPA metagenomics assembly of the A metagenome-wide association study of gut microbiota in type 2...
GGATTGTCCAGGCTGTATAAACTTTGCTAATTTGGATGATTGCGGATATTCATTTTATTTTTTAAACTGGATTTAAAACCTTGTTTTTAGTTACTCCTGCACGGAAATCTATTCGGTTTTATAGAGGAAAGATAAGGAAAATAACAATATCCTCCAAATATTTCGATACGAAAGTTTCGAAGTTTCGTTCGTAATTCAATTTGACTTTTGTATCGGATAATCATGAATTTACGACATAGAAAACTTTGGTTGTAGAAATGTTCTACAGAATGGAACTTTTCTCCCGTGACATACATACCTATCCACTCATGTTCAAGCCGGCAATAGGTGAAAAGCGTCTATGACTGCACCTCTAAGATCTTGCATCAGCACTTCTGCCAGTTTTTCTATCTATCGTAAAGGGACCATATCGGATACAAAAGCTGATGTTTTTTTACAAAAGCATGTTCGCGTGAACTTTCAATCTAGAGCGATGATTTCGAGCTAAAACAATGCCCTTCTCCTCAAAATGGCTTTCTGACCCTATCAGAAAGCCATTTTCACGCAGTCATCTCGCCTTTCTGACCACATCAGAAGGGCGTTTTCTTAGTATCAGAAAGGCACTTTGACGAGGAATTTTCTAAAGAATTTGGAGTAAAACGGCCTTTTCTGTCTTACCCAAATTTTCATATACAGATTAAATATCTGATTATTAGTTACTTACAAATATCTCTCATTTTGGGGCGAAATTGCGGCGAGTAGGCACTTGCTCGCAGAAAATCGATTCTCAGAGGCCGAAAATTGTCAGTTAATCATACAAAATCATGGCAACGGATAGTTCTGGCTTGATATGCGGGGCAACGGGCAGCCGTGAATAGCCGCCACTGTGCTGCATATGCCCTCCCCTTGGTTTGAATATTCTGAAATTGTTGGTATGAGTGTTGATTCCCTCTTGCTTTCCTTCCGCAATCACTGGAAAAGTAGCATCTTTGTAGCACGGAAAATCATGAATTGTAGACTGCTCTCCGCGCACGGGGCAGTCTCCGGGAGCCTCATCGTTGGGCGGTGATCTTCTGGAACGATGATTTCATCACAATGACTAACATTTTGCGCAAGGCCATCAATGACGGTAAAGGGAGTAGTTTATGATTGGTAAATACTTTATTTCTATTCAACACACCAAATGTAAAGAAATGCCAAACCGAAATTAAGAAATAAGAATAAAAACAAAGTAAATCGTGATCTTGTAGCAAGAAAAAATAGCCTTGCTGATTATTATAAGTGACTCGCATGGGGCTCGAACCCATGACCCCAACATTAAAAGTGTTGTGCTCTACCAACTGAGCTAGCGAGTCAATGGTTTTGTATACTTGTCGGGATTACTGGACTCGAACCAGCGACCTCGCGCCCCCCAGACGTGTGCGCTACCAACTGCGCCAAATCCCGTAGTTTTTAAAACCGAGTGCAAAGGTACACATTCTATCCGATACCACCAAATTTTCGGGCGACTTTTTCATTTGTTTGTTGTTTTTAATGTAAATATATAGGTCGTAACTACATTATTTCAAGGGATATTTTGTATTTTTGCATGACGTAAAATGAATGACGCAAAGTACAATAGATGATTACCAACCAAAAATATATTGTCCTGTGGTTGCTCTTCGCTCTGTGCTTAGGGCTGACCGCCTGTGGCGGTGATGACGGACTGGTGTCGGCAGACAAAAGCAGTCTGGTCACGGACACGGCTGAGATAGACAGCAACTATGAATATGAGTTGCCGGTCATCTTTCATGTTCTTTACAAGGATCAGTCCGACGCGAGTCAGTATATTCCTGCCGCACGCTTGAAGAATCTGTTGCAATATGTCAATGAGATTTATCAAGGGGGCATCTATGGTAAGAGCGAGAACCTCCATCTGCAGTTCGTCTTGGCTGAGAAGGACGAGAATGGCAAGAGACTCGGAACGCCTGGAGTCGAATACGTGAGGTACGACGGCGACTATCCCATCGATGTCAACGTCTTCATGTCTGATAACACAGGCAGCAATGTGAAATATATTTGGGATCCCAACCAATATATCAATGTGATGATGTTCAACTTCAAGTCGGTATCTACCAATGAGGTCACATTGGGTATCTCTCATATGCCGCACACGGTTGACAATAGGGTAGAGGGCTTGGACAACGTGAAAGCACAATATATCGCCAAAAGCCAACTGAAATATCCACTTTGCTCTTCTATCAACAGCACCTACGCCGCACAGGCTTCGAACGGTGGCTATTTTCAATCTGATCGCTACACAGATGACAACCATGTAGCCCATACGCTCTACACGGCAGATGTCGTCGTCACGATGGCGCATGAACTGGGACATTACCTCGGTCTCTACCATGCTTTCACGGAAGAGGAGAAAGATGGCAGTTATCAGCCTGTAGACTCTTGCGGTGACACCGATCACTGCAAGGACACGCCGTCGTATAACCGTATTGAATATAACAATTATCTGGAATCACTGATCGCCGACAGTAACGATCCGAGCACAACTCAGAAGATGCTGTCAAGAAACTCCTGCGACGGTAAGACCTTCGAGTCGGACAACATTATGGACTATAGTTTGACGATGGGGTTTCAGATCACGGCGGATCAGAAGAAGCGTATCAGAAACGTACTCTACTACAGTCCGCTCATTCCGGGACCAAAGAAAAACAATATCAACACGAGAACGCGAGCCACAGACGACAGTCAACCGCTGGATTTGAAATTCACCATCATAAAATAAGCAAACAATAGATTATGACATACGATATTACAGCTCCGAAGATACTCGACGCCAACATCAAGTTGCCGGCGTCGAAAAGCATCAGCAACAGGGTGCTGATCATCTATGCACTCACCGGCGGAGAGCATGTGCCCACAAACTTATCGGACTGCGACGACACGGCCGTGGTCATCAACGCCTTGAAGTCCACCGCCGAGGTCATCGACGTGAAAGCAGCTGGTACGGCCATGCGTTTCCTCTCGGCATATCTGTCTCTCACACCCGGCGAACACGTCATCACTGGCTCTGAGCGCATGAAGCACCGGCCTATCGGCATATTAGTTGACGCGTTGCGGGCGCTGGGCGCTGACATCGCGTACGTCGGTGAAGAGGGTTTTCCTCCCTTGCGTATCAAAGGCCATCATCTGGAAGGCGGGCAGCTGGAAATCCCCGGCAACGTCAGCTCTCAGTTCATCTCTGCTCTCCTGCTCATTGGACCAATGTTGGAGAAAGGCTTGCAGCTCACGCTCCAAGGCGAGATCATCTCGCGTCCTTACATCGATCTGACGCTGTGGGTGATGGGAAGCTTTGGCGCACAAGCCGGCTGGGTGGACAACAACACGATAGATGTGAAGCCACAACCTTACATCAATAAGCCTTATGTCATTGAGAACGACTGGAGCGCGGCCAGCTACTGGTACGAGACGGCGGCGCTCTTCGGTGACAGCATGCCCGAGGTGAGGCTCAACGGACTCATGGACAGCTCGCGTCAGGGTGACTCGATCATCAAATACATCTTCTCGCTCTTAGGCGTGAAAACCACATTCAGCACCGATCCCAAGACGGGTGAGACCATCACCACACTGAAACATAAGATTGGTGGGGTGCAACATTTAGACTTCGACTTCGTCAATTGCCCCGACCTGGCACAAACCGTTGTGGTGGTCTGCTGCGCTTTGGGTGTGTCATTTCATTTCACGGGACTGGCAAGCTTGAAGATCAAGGAGACCGACCGAATAGAGGCTTTGAAGAACGAACTCCGCAAGGAAGGCTACCTCATCCGCAGCGTCAACAACAGTGAACTGATTTGGGATCACGGACGTTGTGAGCCTACGTTCGGACTCATCGATACGTATGAGGATCACCGCATGGCCATGTCGTTTGCTCCTCTCGCCATCGTACATCCTCATCTGCGTATCAATCATCCCGAAGTCGTCAGCAAGTCTTATCCTCATTTCTGGAGCGACCTGCGCCAAGCCGGCTTTCTTATTGAAGAAGAACCATGAACATCATCGTCTATCTCCTCATCAGTCTCGTCGTGCTGGGTCTTGTCAGTTCGGGCTCCAACCTGATTTCCCGTCATCGTGGACACGACGAGGCACCGGTCATCCCCGATGCCTCGGACAGTTGCGCTTCCTGTACGGGATTCAACGACAAGTGCGAGCAGGACTGCATGTTGGAAGCAGCGACAAAGCCCATCGAATATTTCGATGACGAAGAACTCGACGCCTTTAAGGGTCGTCCTTCCGATAAGTACACCGACGAAGAGATTGAGCGGTTCGCCGAAGTCTTGGAGTCGTTGCGGCCGGGAGAAGTTGCGGCATGGGGCAGAAGCCTCAACCTACGAGGAATAGAGTTGCCGGATGTTCTGAAGGACGAATACATGGCAATGGTGAAATAATTCGAGAAAAAAGACACAAAGTGAAGTTTCGTTGCTCATATTTTTTATCCGCTGTACTACTGGCTGCCGTCATCTTGATCATAGCAGGCTGCTCGAGCAGCAAGAACACCGCCAGCACACGCTGGTGGAAGGCTTTCAATGCCCATTACAATACCTATTATAATGGTACGCTGGCCTATATCGACGGCTCTCTGGAAAAGGAAAATGGCAACAAAGACAACTTCACTGAACTGATTCCGCTCTATACCGTTGGCAACAAAAACAGCCGCGAGCTGGGCAAATCCAACTATGACAGAGCTATAGAGAAATGCCAGAAAGCCATACAGCGCTATAGCATCAAGCGCAGACCAGAGTGGGACAAGAACCGCAAAAAGACGGAGCGCGACATCGAGTGGCTGCAGCGGAGAGAATATAACCCCTTTCTTTGGAAAGTCTGGATGCTGATGGGGCGCTCGCAGTTCTATGAAGGTGACTTCGACGGAGCCGCTTCTACGTTCAGCTACATGTCACGTCTCTATGCCACCCAACCGGCCATCTACAGCCGTGCTCAGGCCTGGCTGGCCAAGACCTACGTTGAGAGTGGGTGGCTCTATGATGCCGAGGAAGTCATCCGCAATGCCCGTCGCGACTCCATACCCAGTGTGGCTCGCAAGGAATGGGACTATACCTTGGCCGACTTCTATATCCACACACAGCACTATGCCGAGGCGATTCCACATCTGAAGAAAGTCATCCGTCACGAGATGCGGCGCAAACAGAGAGCACGCGAATATTTTCTGCTTGGACAAATCTACGCGCTGACCAATATGAATCAGGAAGCCTATAAGGCCTATCAAAGGGCTGTCCGCGCCAATCCTCCCTATGAACTCGAACTCAACGCCCGTGTGGCTCAGACGGAAGTGATGGCTTCGCGGCAGTCGGGTAAGGTGATCGGACGGCTCAAACGCATGGCGGCTTCAGACAAGAACAAAGATTATCTTGATCAAGTGTACTATGCGATGGGTAACATCTACCTCTCCCAACGCGATACGACAAAGGCTATCGACGCATACGAGCGGGGCGGTGCCAAGTCCACACGCAATGGCGTGGAGAAAGGTGTGCTGATGATGAAACTTGGAAATCTCTATTGGGACAAGGAGCGTTTTGCTGATGCTCAGCGCTGTTACACCCAGGCGATTGGCATGTTGGACAAGGATCGGAAGGACTATGTACAGCTCACAGAGCGCTCCAAAGTCCTTGACGCACTCGTGCCCAATACCGAAGCAGTGCATCTGCAAGACTCTCTGCAGTCGTTGGCAAAGATGGATGACGCACACCGCAACGCCGCCATCGACCGCGTCATCGAGGCTTTGAAAAAAAAGGAAAAGGAAGAGAAGCGTGCGATGGAAGCGCAGGACGCCTCCAACCGACTGTCAGAAGGCAATGACATGGAGCGCACACAACAGAAATCATCGCAGCGCCAGACCAATACCACGGGCTTCCGGCAAAATGGCACTTGGTATTTCTATAACCCTATTGCCGTGCAGCAGGGTAAGGAACAGTTCCAACAGCTGTGGGGAAAACGTAAGAACGTCGACAACTGGCAGCGTGCCAACAAGACGGTAGTGGCTGACGGTCTGTCCAACATGGACCTTGCCACCGCTGACTCCTTATCTAATAGTGACACCGGAAAGGAAACCTCGGCAGGCTCTACTGGTGAAGACTCCAAGACTGCCAAGCCTTCTGAGGATCCTCACACGAGAGAATACTACATGGCGCAAATACCTTTCACGGCCGAACAACTCAAAGCCAGCAACAACGTTCTTTGCGACGGACTGTTCAACAGTGGCATCATCTTCAAGGATCAGTTGGGCAATATAGAGCTCAGTCGAAAAGCCTTGGAGCGCCTGAACCGCAACTATCCCGACTACGAGAAGGCCGATGAGGTGCTCTATCACCTCTTCTTACTTTACTCGCGCATGGGCGACACGGCCCAGGCCCAGCAACAGGTGGCGACGCTGAAAGCCAAGTTCCCCAAGAGCCATTGGACGACGTTGCTCTCAGATCCCAACTATCTGTCCAACGCACGCTATGGCGAGCAGATAGAGGACTCGCTCTATGGTGCCACCTACGACGCTTTCAAGGCTGAACGCTATACCGAGGTGGCGGCCAACAACCGTGTTTCGGCCCAGCGGTTCCCGCAGGGACAGAACCGCGATAAGTTTGTCTTCATTGGTGGACTGAGCCGCCTCAACGAGGGCGACAGCCAAGGATGTCTCGCAGCGATGGACTCTCTGGTAGCGCATTATCCTGAGAGTAAGCTTGCCGAGTTGGCCGGAATGATCATCAATGGAGTGAAGGCCGGACGCCCACTCCACGGCGGACATTTCGACATCGGTAATTTCTGGCAACGGCGTACCGAGATGCTGACCGAGGCAGACAAAAAGAAAGAGATGAAGCTTAGCAATGAGCGCAACACTCCATTCTGTTTCCTGTTGGTCTATGCTCCCGATTCTGTCAGGGAAAACCAACTGCTGTTCCAGGTGGCCCGCTATAACTTTACGAGCTATCTCGTCCGGGATTTCGATATCGCCATTGACGATTTGGACGGCATCCACCGCATGAGGATCTCAGGATTCAACAATTACGATGAAGCACGGCAGTACGCCAATCAGGTGCTGCAACAAACTTCTGTCCAAAAACTCACGGGAAAGATCCGCGCATTCATCGTCTCCGAGACCAATCTGCCGCTGTTGGGAGCACAGTTTAGTTACGACGACTATTCCAAGTTCTACAACACCCATTTCGCGCCATTGAAGATTTCCACTGCCAGATTGCTGATCGATCCCGCAGAAGTCGTCACGCAACCTGCAAAGGAAAAGGTGCCGGTGACAGAGAAAGAGGTCGACGACTATCTCAACGGCATCACGATTGAACCGGAAGACACGCAAGGAGCATCCTCCACCTTCATACCGGTTGACAATGGCAATGATCAAGATAACAGCAAGAGTCAGTCGGCAGAGGTGGTGACTGAACCGGGGAAGGAACGGAAGCAGGGTGGCACCATCATTACCATTTCCGATGATGACGCGAAGACTGTCCACCCTGCAACAAAGCCTGAAAAGGCTGTGAGCAAGACAGCAACGCCTGTTGCCAAACCTAAACAGCAGGAAACGCTGAAGCAGCTCCCTCTCCCGAAACCAAAGGAGACGGAGAACAAAAAGGAGGTGACAGCCGGAAAGACGGCCAACAAGGCCTCGGAGAAGAGCCAAACAGAGAAGCCGAGGGTCTATCCCGACCTGACCAATGGCGCTGAAATCATCTTTGATGATATGCCGGCAACAACGAAACCTGCAACGACAGCAGGCGCCCCGGCAAATAAGAAACAAAAAGGCAGTAAACAGCAGACAACCTCTAAGCAGGGTACAACCGGCAAGGTTGGCAACAACACTCAGGCCGACAAGGCAAAAGCCAAACCCAAGGAGCAACCCAAGAAAGAGAAGTCTTTCGACCTGGAGGACGAGTATTACGATTTAGACGGTTTTTAAAGATGAACAACGGAGACATATTATGGGTAGATGACGAGATGGATTTGCTGAAGGCATATCTCATCTTCTTAGAGAAGAAAGGCTATCAGGTAGCCACTGCCAGCAATGGCGCCGATGCCATAGAACTCTGTAAGTCGCAGACGTTCGACCTGATCATGCTCGACGAAATGATGCCGGGACTCACAGGATTGGAGACTTTGCAACGCATCAAAGAAATTCAGCCTCAAACACCCGTGGTGATGGTCACTAAGAGCGAAGAGGAAGATATCATGAACCAAGCCATTGGCTCTAAGATCGCAGACTATCTGATCAAGCCCGTCAACCCCAGCCAGATACTCCTGACACTCAAGAAAAACATCCATCGGCGTGAGATTGTCAGTGAGGTCACACAGAGTTCCTATCAGCAGGAATATCAGCAGCTGTCCATGCAAATCGATGATTGCCGCACATGGACGGACTGGATGGAAGTCTACCGCCGCCTGTCTTATTGGGACATGGAACTCGGCAGTACCGACAACACCTTTGCTGAAATGCTGAGCATGCAGAAAGAGGAAGCCAACAATGGCTTTGCCAAATACATCAAGCAAAACTATCTCGACTGGGTGGATCCACGCCGTTTTCTCCGACTGAAAGCAGGAGAAGACCGCCCGCAGATGAGTCCCGATATCTTCAAGAAATGCGTCTTTCCCGCCATCAACGACGGCGGGAAGGTATTCCTTGTCGTCATTGACAACTTCCGCTGGGATCAGTGGCGTACGCTGGCAACAGAGATTGGCGACCTGTTCGACATTCAGGAAGACATGTACATGAGCATTCTGCCGACAGCCACACAGTATGCCCGCAATGCCATCTTCAGTGGACTGATGCCTGTGAAGATCCAGCAGATGTTCCCGGAACTGTGGGTTGACGAGGACGAAGAGGAGGGCAAGAACCTCAACGAGGCACCGCTCATCTCCACACAGATCGAGCGCTACCGCCGTCACGACCGCTTCTCTTACCACAAAATCAATGACTCGGCCGCTGCCGACCGTTTCCTGCAACAATACAACAGCCTGAAGGACAATGACCTCAACGTGGTAGTGATCAACTTCATCGACATGCTCTCTCATGCCAGAACAGAATCAAAGATGGTGCGTGAGCTTGCCAGCGACGAGGCTGCCTACCGCAGCATCACGCAGAGCTGGTTCCGCCACTCCGTCATCGGCGAGCTTTTCCGACTGTTGTCTCAGAGCGATTACCGCGTCATCCTCACCACGGATCACGGTTCCATCCGTTGCGAGAAACCTATCAAGATCGTCGGTGACCGCAACACCAACACCAACCTGAGATATAAACTTGGAAAGAACCTCAACTACAATTCCAAAGAGGTCTTCACCATTAAAGCTCCCAAGGACGTTCAGCTACCTGCTCCCAACGTGAGTACGACCTACGCCTTTGCCACGGGAAACACGTTCTTTGCCTATCCCAACAACTACAACTACTACGTGCAGTACTACCGCGACACCTTCCAGCATGGCGGCATCTCGATGGAAGAAATGCTCGTGCCGCTGATCACGATGAAGGCAAGAAAGAAATAAAGCATGATAGAAGTAGCGGAACTCAAGCGTCAGGCACTCGACTTAGGCTTTTCTTCCTGTGGTATCGCAAGGGCAGAGCGCGTAGACGCCAAGACCGAACAAGGGCTGCGACAATGGCTCAGCGACGGCATGAATGCCGGGATGGACTATATGGACAACTATCTCGACATGCGTCTGGATCCACGGTTGCTCATGCCCGGACTGAAGACGATCGTCTCGGTAGCGCTGAATTATGCGCCCGCACAGACGATGCCGAAGGACCAGCCTCAGATGGCGAGCTATGCACTCGGGCAGGATTATCACACCGTCATGCGCGACAAGCTGCTGCAACTGGCCGCCCGGATCATGCCGGAAGAGGTTCGCTTCAATGGTAAGAAGCCGATCCCGTCACCACGCTATCGTGTCTTCGTCGACAGCGGACCCGTCCTTGAGCGCTATTGGGCCATGAAGGCGGGACTTGGCTGGATGGGAAAGAACCATCAACTCATCATTCCTCATGCAGGAAGCATGTTTTTTCTTGGTGAGCTCTTTCTCGATACAGAGCTAACTCCCGACGATCCAAAGCCTAACCGCTGCGGCATTTGTCGACGCTGCATCGATGTCTGTCCGACCCACGCCTTGCTCGAGTCGGGTGAGTTCAACGCTGATCGCTGTCTCTCTTACCAGACGATCGAGAACAAAGGGGAGCTCAGCAAGGAAGCACAGTCGGCGATGGGCAATTGCTTCTACGGTTGCGACCGCTGCCAGCAAGCTTGCCCATGGAACAGATTTGCCAAGCCCAACACTACACCGGAACTGCAACCCAAGGAAGAACTGCTCGAGATGACACTCGACAAATGGCGTCAGCTCTCTGTCGAAGACTATCGCAGACTCTTCAAAGGCTCTGCCGTGAAACGTGCGAAATACGAGGGGCTGATGAGAAATATCCGTCACTTGAAACAAGAATAAACTTAGATCAGAACACATTCTGACCCAAATACCAAACTTAATAACAAAGACCAATATGCAAGTAATCATTGAAAACGACTATGAAACGCTCTCTCAGTGGGCTGCGGATCATGTGATCCGGCGCATCAACGCGTCACACCCGTCTGCTGACCATCCCTTTGTCTTAGGCCTGCCAACGGGTTCCACGCCTGAAGGCATGTACGCTCTTCTGGTCAAGGCTTGCCACGAGGGCAAGGTATCTTTCCGACATGTCGTTACCTTCAACATGGATGAATACGTCGGCTTGGCTGAGGACCATCCACAAAGCTACCACTCTTTTATGTTCAACCATCTTTTCAACCATATCGATTGCCCGTCGGAGAACATCCATATCCTCAACGGCAACGCCACGGACCTGCAAGCTGAATGCGAAGCCTACGAGCGTGCCATCAAGCAAGCTGGCGGCATCGACCTGTTTATCGGCGGACTCGGCGTTGACGGGCACATCGCTTTCAACGAGCCGGGATCGAGCCTGCGCTCACGCACAAGGGTGATGACGCTCAACGACGACACCCGCATCGCCAACTCACGCTTCTTCGATGGCGATGCCAGTCTGACGCCAAGCCAGGCACTCACCGTAGGCGTAGCCACCGTGACCGATGCCCGTGAGGTGATGATTCTTTGCAACGGTCATCACAAGGCACGTGCCCTCCAGGCTGTAGTAGAGGGACCTGTCACACAGATGTGCCCGGCCAGTGCCCTGCAACTACACCCCAACGCCATCATCGTCTGCGACGGGCAGGCAACAGACGAACTGAAAGTCTCCACTTATCGTTATTACCGTTCACTACAAAAATGATTCATTTCAACCTTACATCCCATATTGTTCTGAACAAAATTGCCGAGAATCTCTATCATCCCAAGACTGCCGTTGAACGTTCGGAACTGACCCGCTTTGAGAAAATCCACACCGACATCTTCCCCAAAACAGAAGATGCTGTAGCAAATATCGCCGATGCCATCGAAAGGGAAATCAAAGCCAAAGCACAAGAAAGCAAGTCCTGCTTATTGGCTCTCGGCACCGGACAGAGTCTGACGCCTATCTACGAAGAGCTTGTGCGCCGTCACCAATGTGAAGGATTAAGCTTCCGCAATGTCCTCGTCTTCAATGTCTATGACTACTTTCCACAAAAGGCTGGCTCTGCCATCACCAGTCTGCGGCAGTTGCATGACCGCTTGCTTGACCACATAGACATCAACCCGGAGAACATCTTCTCGCCCGATGGCAGTGTCGCGCAAGAGAATATTCAGGATCAGTGCACACGCCTTGAAAGTCTTGTCAAGTCCTGCGGCGGTTTCGACATCGCTCTTCTCGGCATCGGACGTAGTGGCAACATCGCAGCCAACGAGCCCGGATCGGTCATCACTTCAAGGTCACGGCTGATTCTGATCGACAGTGTGTCGCGTGAAGAGATGACGATGAGCTTTGGAGGACAAGAGCCCGTTCCGCCATGTAGCATCACGATGGGTATCAGCACGATACTCTCTGCACGGCATATCTACCTCGCGGCATGGGGCGACGACAAAGCTGACATCATCCGGAAAACGGTAGAAGGCCCCATCACAGAAGACATCCCGGCATCGTTTCTCCAGACCCACAACGGCGCGCACGTGGTTATCGACCTCGCTGCCGCCGCCAAGCTGACCCGCATCGTCCACCCTTGGCTCGTCTCCAGTTGCAAATGGGATGACAAGCTCACCTGCGCCGCTGTGGTATGGCTTTGCGAGAAGACGCGTAAGCCGATACTGAAACTGACCAACAAGGACTATAACAGCAACGGGCTCTCTGAGCTCTTGGCACTCTACGGATCGGCATATAACTGCAACATCAGAATCTTCAATCACCTGCAACATACGATTACCGGTTGGCCAGGCGGCAAGCCCAATGACGACGACACCTACCGTCCGGAGCGCGCAACACCCTATCCCAAACGGGTCATCATCTTCTCGCCTCACCCCGACGACGACGTCATCTCGATGGGTGGAACCCTGCACCGCCTTGTCGAGCAAGGTCATGATGTCCACATCGCTTATGAGACGAGCGGTGACATTGCCGTCAACGACGAGGAGGTGACGCGTTACATGCACTTCCTCAATGGATTCAATCAACTGTTTATGAACGCGGGGGATCAGGTCATTGTCAACATGTATCACGGCATCAAACAGTTTCTTGCCAACAAGAACGAAGGAGACATCGACACTCTGGACGTCAGAACGATCAAAGGACTGATCCGTCGTGGCGAGACCCGCACGGCAAGTACATATAATGGAGTGAACTCTGATCATGTCCACTTCCTTGATCTTCCGTTCTACGAGAGCGGCAGGGTGGAGAAATATCCGATGACAGAGCGCGACGTGAACATCGTGCGCCGCTTGCTTCAGGACATCGAGCCTCATCAGATCTTTGTGGCCGGAGACCTTGCCGATCCACACGGCACACACCGCAAATGCACCGATGCCGTACTCGCTGCCGTTGACCTTGAGCAGCAGACGGGAGCGGAGTGGCTCAAAGACTGCCGCATCTGGATGTACCGCGGAGCGTGGGCTGAGTGGGACGTGAAGGATATAGAGATGTGCGTGCCCATGTCGCCGGAACAGCTACGCCATAAGCGCAACGCCATTCTCAAGCATGCTTCTCAGGCAGACTTTGCGCCTTTCTTGGGCAACGACGAGCGACTGTTTTGGCAGCGCGCGGAAGACCGCAACCGTGCCACGGCAAAGAGGTACGACGACCTGGGCCTGGCCTGCTATGAGGCGATGGAAGCCTTTGTGGAGTATAAAAGGGACTGACGACAGCCGTTTGGCTGAATGGTCTTACCCTTTGGCTGAAAGATTGAAACTATATTGCGTCCTTTTTCATAACTTTGCAACATTCAAAAGGAGATCTGGTTACAGTTCGTAGGATTGATGTCATGTATTCGGATATGACAAGTCTCTCACTGTTTTTCGCAACAGTGATGATGGCACAGAGAGATGTCGCTACATTCAAGACGAATGGCTATGGCACAAAGGATCGCATCGAGAAAGCCGCCAAGGCTGTTGACGGGGTGAAGAGTGCTGAATACAGTAAGAGCGATAAACAAGTGAAAGTGGCTTATGACAAGAAACGCACCTCACCGCATGAGATCCATAAGGCTGTCATGGCCGTCGATCAGGCACCGGCAGGTAAAGCGAAGAAAAAGCACTGCGTGACCAGCACAAGCGCCCATGCGAAGCACGGAAGGGCATGCCCCGGAAGTGAGGATGAGTGAATTCATACGATAAACAATACTATTACATAAGAATAGTCTTTTCATTCATATACTCGTGGTGCAGGTTTCGTGGGGACACGGGGCTTGCACCATTTTTTGGGAAACGGCATCGTCATCAAAGACGATGATGTCTCCAAGTATAAAAGGGCTCGGTTATATCGGTCTATAGCACTTGATGCTGAATAATAACTTAGACAATTGACCGTTAATAAATATAATGAGTAAGAAATATCGGCTATCACCTGAGAATGCCATCTACGTGGTGATGTGGCTGCTGTTTTTTCTGCTGCCCATCGCCATCTTCTACCTGCGTGCTGCCACCATCACGCAGGCAGCGTTTCATTGGGATGAGGTGTGGCACATCTGGCGGTGGTTTTTCACCTTCTTCCTGTGTTTCCTCATCCACAACTTTCTGCTGACGCCATTGCTGCTTCGCAAGAAATTCGGAGCCTATATCAGTCTTGTTGTGGCACTGTTTGCCTTTTTCCTGGTATTGTCGAGTTTCTTCCATGGGCCACGACCACATGGAGGTCGACCGCCACAGTGGGATGTAAAAGACAATAAAGCTCTGAATTCTAAGGCAGACAAGCCCGTCTTGGCTCCCATCCATCGCTTCGACGATCACCGGTCGGGACCTTTCGGACCGGAGATACTCATCAATATCGTGTTGTTAGCCGGCGTACTCACTATGAACATCGGTGTGAGGGTCTATTTCAAATCAGAGCAAGATCGTAACCACCTCCAGCAACTTGAGAAGGAAAGGATGTTTCTGCAACTGCAATATCTGAAGTTCCAGATCAACCCGCACTTCTTTATGAACACCCTCAACAACATTCAAGTACTCATCGACATGGACGCGGAGAAAGCCAAGGAATGCCTGAGAGAACTGTCTGTGATGATGCGCTTCGTTCTCTATGATGGCGATAAAGACTACGTTTCTTTACACAACGACATCCTTTTCCTGCGCAATTATGTGAAATTGATGCGGCTGAGATACAACGACCGGCTGACTGTGACGATAGATATCCCGGACAATCTTCCCGACGTAAATATACCGCCGCTGATCTTCCCCACCTTCGTAGAGAATGCCTTCAAACATGGCGTAAGCTATAAACAGGACAGCTTCATCAACATCACAATGGACGTCGAGGACAGAGAGCTGCTCTTTTCATGCATCAACAGTAAGAAGCCGGTGACAGAGACCAGCAAGGTGCCTTCCGTCGGTGGGGTAGGGCTCACCAATGTGAAGCGAAGGCTGGACCTGATCTACGGTGACCGTTATACACTCGATATCAAGGACAAGACAGACGTATATGATGTCCTTCTCCGGCTCCCCATACAAAAGACAGATAACTATGATTAGATGTTTAGCAATTGACGATGAGCCACTGGCTCTGCAACAACTGATTAATTTCATCGGCAAGATACCTTTTCTTCAACTCATCAAGGCCTGCCCCAGTGCCACAGAAGCTAAGGAGGTATTGTCGCAAGACATGGTAGATGCCGTGTTTTGCGACATCAACATGCCTGACCTCAACGGCATGGACTTTATCAAAAGCTTGTCGTTTTCGCCTCTCGTCGTCTTCACGACAGCCTACTCAGAATATGCGGTGGAAGGTTATAAGGTCGATGCCGTGGACTATCTCCTGAAGCCATTTGGACTTGACGATTTCCGTCGGGCAGCAGAAAAGTTGCGTCGAAGACTTGGAGAAAAAGACCAAGACGCAACACCCGCCGCTTTACAGCAACCCTCAGTGAACAGCCAAGAACCTGAAAACGCCACACATACCGATTCTCCTCTACCAAAGATAGGCAGCAGCACCGATTCTCTCTTCGTCAAGGTGGAGGGGCGTATGGTCAAGATACGGCTGAGCGACGTTGTCTACATCGAGGGAATGAGCGAATATCTGAAGATTCATCTCGACGGAAAGGATGACCACGGACTGCCACGTCGCCCTGTGGTCTCGCTCTATTCGCTCAAGCGGTTGGAAGAGCGCCTTCCCGACAATTTCATGAGAATACACCGCTCCTATATCATCAACCTTCGTCGTATCCAAGAAGTTAGCAAGACACGCGTGATGCTCGACAACGATATTCTGCTGCCCATCGGCGATCTGTACAAGGACAAACTCAACGACTATCTGTGCAGAAACTATATTGGCAAGTAAAGCGTCTGAATGTATTTCCATAAAAGCGCCAGAAAGATTCAAGTTATCCTTACGCTTTCAAGTGAAAGGGTTGGGATACTTAGTAAATTATAAACAGAAAGAAAGATAGGTTGATGGAACCACCTTCATCATTTCAAGCGGTGACAGATCTAACTCTACTTTGCCTTCATTCGCTGAACAGATGCGGTGGTTCACTGAACAAAAACCAACACATCCGGCAGGATTGCGTATCTTTGCATCAGTAAAACAACAAAGAGATTTTCAGGTTTCTATAATTATTATGGTTAAGACAATTGTATGATAAGGGAGTAAATTAGATTTTACCATTTAGATCGAATTATATTCAGGTAATAAGAAGAAAAGGCCGGAGCAGTGATTGCCCCGGCCTCTTTGCGTATAAATGGATCTTCAGTTATTTCTGAAGCGTATTTTCCTCATTTATGCCTGCGCTTCGCTCGCCTCCTTATTGACGATGCGGGAGCCCCAGAGCGCATAGAAGAACATGTAGCACATAGCCACAAGAGGCACTACATACGACACCATGTATCCGGCCTTGTCGGCAATTGCGTTCTGCACCATCGGCAGAATGCCACCGCCAACGACCATCGTCATGAAGATGCCACTGGCTGCGGCAGTGTATTTGCCCAAGCCCTCAGTAGCAAGGTTGAACGTGCAGCTCCACATCACGGAAGTGCAGAGACCACAGCAGACGAGAAGGATAGCACTCAACGGCAGCTCTGTCATCTCGAAGCCAGAACCGGTAAACACCGGCATGGCACCGGTGACCGTCTTGGGAAGTACCATAGCCGTGATGATCAAGCAGACACCGATAGCGTTGGTAGTGCTCATCATCACACGACTGGAAACCTTTGAGCCGATCAGACCGGCCACGAAACGGCCAACGAGCATCAGCAGCCAGTAGGTACCGGCGGCGAAGCCACCGATAGTTGCAGCAGTAGCCACATTGAGGCCTGCGCCTGCTGCCGACGTATCACTAAGGAAGAAGTTAAGTGTACCGGGGATGCCGACCTCTGTACCGACATAGAGGAAGATGGCGATTACGCCCAAGGTGAAATGACGGAAATAGAAAGGTGAGTGCTCAAAAGTCACTCCTTCAGTGTTGTTGCTCTCAGGATCAGCGATAGGGATGAAGCTGAGGATGATGAACGTAGCGGCGAAGATGCCCATGGCCAGATAGAGTACGATGTTGACATCGCTGATCGCTGTGTCCTTCGTCACCGTGCCGATGAGCGCACCAACGAGCATCGGGGTGAGCGTACCCATGAACGAGTTGAGCGTACCACCGATCTGAAGCAACTGGTTGCCTTTCTTTCCGCCACCACCAAGAAGGTTAAGCATCGGGTTGACAACAGTGTTGAGCATGCACACCGAGATACCTGCCACAAACGCACCGAGCAAGTAGACATAGAAGTTGGTGGGCAGCCCCATCAACAAGCTTTGGGTGAACAGCTGACCGGAGAGGAACTGGATAAAGACGCCGAAGAAGCCAAAGGCGACAGCCACGAGTGCCGTCTTCTTGTAGCCGATGTGTTGCAGCATCTTTCCGGAAGGAATACCCATGAACAGATAAGCCAGGAAGTTCATCATGTTTCCAAGCATTCCCAGCGTGTTGGATCCTTCGAGTGCAGGCTGGTTCTTCCAGATGACACCGATAGGAGCGGCGAGATTCGTGACGAAAGCGATCATTCCGAAGAGGAAGATCATGGCCACAATGGCGATAGAACGCCCTTTCTGATAGTTTTCTTGCATTTTTCTTATTTATGTTTTTAGTTAATATTCCTCTTATAAATACGAGAGAGGGGTAGAAAATACTTATATCTAAACTTCCGGCAAACGCCCCACAAGCAACATCGAAAAGCAACGCCGGTATTCAGCCACCATCTTGGTATGTCCCGCTTTCCGGTAACATGCGTGGAACACGGGGGTGAGAGAGAACCGTGGGTATATCTCCTCGTAATGATCGAGCAACGCAAGCTTCATCGCCTTTGAATCGTTGGGATCGACATGAGCCTGTTGCAACACCTGTAAAGCAAAGGTCCGAAAAAATGTTGTCACCTCTTCACGTATAGTATCTTTCATGTTGCAAAGGTAAAAAATAAAACCGCAAGAACCAAGAAAAAATGGTTAATTGTCGATGATCGTGCGCTGTCTTTTAGCCATGATTCTTTGAGAGAGCCGATATGTGATCATGCTTTGATGAAATGGGGATGGTTTTCGTCGCCCAAACGGGGATTAAAGATGAAGCCGTCCTCCGAGAATGCAGTCAGCGCCGTTGGGTCATGGAGCTGGTTCTGAATCACAAAGCGTGCCATGCCGCCACGGCAGCCTTTGGCATACATCGACACAATCTTGAACTGCGAACCTTGGTCGACATAGAAATAAGGTTTCACGACTCTGACTTCCTTCTCCACCCGTTTCCAATCAAAGAGAAGCTCAAACTCCTCTGTAGCTAAATGGAGCAGCACGCCGTCGTCGGCTTTGACGCGCGCAATAAGCCGGTCGGTCAACCGCTCTCTCCACCACGCGAAGAGTGTCTTTTCACCGGTGGATGGCAGTTTCACCTTGCCTTCCAACCGATAGGGCCGGATGCCGTCTAAGGGACGCAAAGCGCCGTAGAGAAAGGAAAGAATCAGCAGATGGTCTTGCGCAAACCGGAAATCTTCGGTCGAGAACTCGTCAGCACGGAGATGCTTATAGGCTTGCCCATAGTAGGCAAGGACAGCAGGAAAGCGGTCGCCATCCATCATGAACTGCTGAAAATGCTGATGGGCCTCCAAAGCAAGGGCCGCACTACAGTGCAGTGCTTTGGCAAGTGCAGCGACAGGCCATTGAGAGAGCTCTAAGGCCAGGCGGCGTGCGTCATCGTCAAAGGCGGGCATCGTCATTGCAGGAACCTTTCCGCTGTCAGCGGATCTCATGATTTTGGCACTGGTAAGTATCAGCTGCATCTCTTTGTTGGCGTTATGGTTTGATAAAAAGAAACTTGGCGGCTGTGCCTGCCGCTCAGCAAGGGCTGCTAAGCAGCAAGCTCATTCCTTTCTCCAGGCTCACTCGATGATCTTGAACTCGTAGCCTTGATCCTTGAGCCACTGCAGCGCTAAGGGCAAAGCGATCTTCAGCTTGTCGATACTCTTCAACGAATCGTGGAAGGTGATGATGGAACCGTTGCGTGCAAAGCGTTTGACATTGTTGAAAACGTCCTGCGCCGTCAGCCATTTGGAATAGTCACGGGTCACCAAATCCCACATCACAATCTTGTATTTCCTTTGCAGCCACCAGTACTCAGAGTGGCGCATCCAACCATGCGGTGGCCGGAAGAGATGGGATTTGATGAGCTCGTTGGCTTGTGCCGTGTTGATCGCGTAGGTGATCGTCCAATGTTTAAAAGCTCCGATATGGTTGAACGTGTGATTGCCAACCTGATGGCCTTCCTCGACGATGCGGTTGTAGAGGTCGTGATTGCGCAGAACGTTCTCTCCAACCATAAAAAACGTAGCCTTGGCACCGAACTTTCGTAAGGTGTCAAGGATAAACGGTGTCGATTCCGGAATCGGTCCGTCGTCGAACGTGAGATATACGGCCCGCTCGCTCTTATCCATTCGCCACAGGGCATTTGGATAGAGCCAACGGAGCCATTTAGCGGGTTGCTCTATAAACATAGGGTTACTGACCTAACTGCTGACCGCCTTTTCCTACATACATGCGATAGTAAGCGTCGATCTGGCTGCCTTGTTTCTTGGCCAAAGATGGGTCAACCAGTTCTGTGATCTTTGACATTTCAGTCATAATCGACAGCTGCATGAGGCAGTCACGCTGAGAACCTTGGAACCTGATGCCTTCCTCGCTCAGATAGTACTGTTCATACTGGCTGGCATTCTTCCACACTTGGTTGATGATCTCCAAGGCTTTCTTCTTCTGACCCAACATGGCGTAGGCCCGTGCAATGTCATTGCCCCCGCTCATGTAGTTCATCGGAATATTATAAGTAGGGAGTTCTTTCTCAGCTTTCTGCAACACTTTCAGTGCCTTGGCCTTTTGTCCCTCGGCGATAAGGTGAAGGGCAAGCTGACCGAAGAGACGGCGATGGGTGTAGCACATGCGCATGACGGTCTCGTCGATATACAGACCCGGCTTGCTCAGACCACCGTAGCGGTAGCGGGACATCAGGTTGTTGTAGACCTTCTGCGTGTCGTAGTTCTTAGCGCCCGGAGCGTTGGTCGTGAACGGCGAGATGCGGTTGGCAAGACCTTCCTGAATGAAGTTGTCACCGAGATTCATGTAGTTCTCCTGACCCACGGTCAGAGCGACATAGATAGGACGCGTCCAGTTGCAGTGTGCAATCATCTCCAGCATCATCAAGTCGTTCTTGTACAGGGCGTTCTTGCCTTTGAGCGAGATGACCATACGGTCGGGAATTGTGTCGCTTGCCATCATCATACCACTGTGCTTGACAGCGTTCTTATCGATAGTGACGTAGAGCGTATCGGTCGGGACGACGTGCATGTCTGCGTCTTTGGAGCGTACCCAATACTTCATCACGTTGGCCAACTCGAATGGATTGTCACCGAACTGAGCCTTAGCGGCCATCGGGTTCTTCTTGTAGAAGTCAAGGACCTGTGACTTCAGACTTGGGTTGACCTCGACATATTCGTTGGTTCCCGAGCAGTAGTCGAGACGCGGCCAAGTGATAGGCACGGAAGGCGAGCCATAGGCCGGACGCTTCATCTGATCGATATACCAGTCGGTCTGCAGATAGCTGAGGTTGCAGACACGTGCGTCGGTACGTACGCCCTCGGTCTCCTGGTTGTACCAGAGTGGGAAGGTATCGTTGTCGCCGTTGGTGAAAATGATCGGATTGCCCTTGTCCTGAAGCGTCATCAGATAGTTGCGTCCGAAGTCGCGGCAGGTGTAACGGCCTGAGCGGTCGTGGTCATCCCATGTCTGGCTGACCATCTGAACAGGTACGAGCAGGCACACGAGACTAAGGGCACCGATAGCAATCGGACTTTCGACCTTGAGATACTTCTTCATCAAGTCTACAAGCGCTGCTACGCCCATACCACACCAAATGGCGAAGGCATAGAACGAACCGGCGTAGGCATAGTCACGCTCACGTGGCTGTACCGGCGTCTGATTGAGGTAGACAACGATGGCAAGACCTGTCATGAAGAACAGGAAACAGACCACCCAGAACTGGCGGATGCCGCGGCGGCCACGGAAGGCCTGCCAGAAGAGTCCGATGAGACCCAAGAGCAGTGGCAGACAATAGAAGACGTTGTGACCTTTGTTCATCTTCAAGTCATCAGGCAGCTTGCTCTGATCGCCCAAGCGTGCGTTGTCGAGGAATGAGATGCCCGTGATCCAGTTGCCGTGCTCAGGCTCTCCATTGCCTTGGATGTCGTTCTGTCGGCCGGCAAAGTTCCACATGAAGTAGCGCCAGTACATGAAGTTGCACTGGTAGGAGAGGAAGAACTTGATGTTTTCGATCTGTGACGGCATCTTCACGGTCATCTGCTCACCGCAACGGTCGTAAGGAACCTCAGTACCATCTACGCCGCCCATCCAACTCTCATAATCCTGAGCATGGTTGCTGTCCCACATACGGGGGAAGAGCATGTTCTGCGCATAGATATAATTGTTGTGGTGAGAAACGATGAAGTATGAGTCCTTCTCATTCTTGGAAGCCTTTTCCTTACGGCTGTAGATAGGTGCGCCCTCGGTCATCTTAGGCTTGCACATGTTGCCGTCCTGCTCCAAAGCGACCTGCGAGGTATAGGCCTGACCATAGAGCAGGGGATAGCTGCCATACTGATCACGGCTGAGATAGGAACCCAGCGTGAAGATATCCTCCGGTGAGTTCTGGTCCATCGGCGGGTTGGCAACGGAGCGGATGACGATGAGCGCATAGCTTGAGTAGCCAATCATCAGCATCAGCATGCAGAGCAGCACGGTATTCTTCAGATGAGAACTGACGAGATAAACCGGCTTCTTATCAACCATCTTCTTGCGGTTGAACATCCACCAGACGATGGCGAGGATGATGATGCCGCACACAACAGCATGCCAGCCGTAGCCGACAAACGGAATTCCGATCAGCGCGAACGCCAACAGCGTGGAGATGTTCTCCAACTTCTTGTTGCGTCCGACATAGCTCTCGTAGATAGCCCAAAGCGTGGAGGCCACGAGCAGGGCGATGTAGATGACCAAGCCCGTGTTGAAAGGCAATCCCAACACATTGACGAAAAGCAACTCAAACCAGCCACCCACAGTGACAATGCCCGGGATGACGCCGTAGAGCACGGCAGCCACTAAGACAAAGGACACTAAGAGGGCGATCAAAGAACCCTTCAGCTCGATGTTTGGGAAACGACGATAGCAGTAGACCAGCACGATGGCAGGCAGACACAGCAGGTTGAGCAGGTGCACGCCAATACTCAGACCTGTCATATAGAAAATGAGTACCAGCCAGCGGTCGGAATGTGGCTCGTCGGCATGGTCTTCCCATTTCAGTATCAGCCAGAACACAATGGCGGTGAACGCAGAAGAGTAGGCATAGACCTCACCCTCCACAGCGGAGAACCAGAATGTGTCACTCCATGTGTAAATCAGAGCGCCCACAACACCACTGGACTCAATGGCGATGGTTTTACCCAACGTCAGTGACGACCAGTCTTTGACAATCAGCTTGCGTGTCAGATGGGTGATCGTCCAGAAAAGGAAGAGAATCGTGGTGGCCGAGAGCAGTGCGCTCATCGTGTTCACCATGCGTGCTACCTGACTAGGATCACTGGCAAAGTGACTGAACAGATTGGCTGTGAGCATGAAGAACGGCGCCCCAGGCGGGTGGCCGATTTCAAGTTTATAGCCTGTGGTAATAAACTCTGGACAGTCCCAAAACGAGGCTGTCGGCTCGATGGTGGAGCAATAGGTAAAGGCTGCTATGGCAAACACAAGCCATCCCAGCACATTGTCCACTAATCTGTACTGCTTCATTATTATTAACCTATAATTGTGTTATTGCAATAAAAACTTTGCAAAGATAGCAAAAAGCAAGGAGAATAGACGCTGTTTCAAGACTAAATTTAATATTTTTATCTAATGATGAGAGAAAATTAATCGAGCAGGCCGCCAAATGCATCAGCAGATGATTGGGATGTTGATGGTAGAGATGTGAAAGATTCACGACTCACTATGAAGCTGAATGGATTAACGACGACAGGTTGCGAAAGCAATGTCTGTCGGCCAATGCGTATTTATCTTGACAAAAGTAGGTTCGTCACAACTTTCAAAATAGAGAACGAGAAAGAGGCGTTTGTGGTTTCGTAGCCTCATTTTTGCCTTGTCTGAAGCACAAAAAGGTACTTTGATGCGCTCATCTCGGTACTCTGACCTGATCATTACGCCTTTTTCATTCGGTCATTACGCCTTTTTCATCGGATGAAATAGGCGTAATGACATGAAAATCTCTATAGAATTATGTAAGAAAAGGGCCTTTTCATTGCGTCGCAAAAGGCGTATGTTTATAACTTGTTGTTTCACAGATAATTATAAAACACCACTGATTTTCGCAAAAATCAGGTGAGGATATGATCTCGTCGAAAAGAATCGATTCTCAGAGGCGGAAAATTGTCATCTTACAAGACAAACGAGATGCTAACCGGTCTCGTCAGCTGTGAGTAGCGCGATAGCTTATAGTTACTTAAGAAGAAGACCTTCTGAGGCTACGAAGTCGCCTAAATGATATAATGATCATTATGATAAATAATATTCAGGACACAACAACTTGCATCATCAGAAGGAAAGCCGGGCATCTGCCCAACCAACGATGCGCTATCACTTAAGATATCTTCCGGGGTTCATCAAAACGTAAGATGCGTATGGACATAATAAAAGCCCTTCATTCTCACGAACAAAGGGCTTAATAAAAGAAATTAAAAAATAAATCGTATTATTATTGTAAGAGAGATTCTATTTATGAAAATAAGATGTATTTAGACTGATTTTGTATCAATTGGACGATGGCCCCCGGTTACTGAAGAAGCTCCTGAATTTCAATCAAAGGACGCTTCTCCTGTGTGCCGTCAGGCATGGTGACCATGAAGTAGTCGTATTTAGACTTACCATTGTTGTATTCCACCACAGCGACACCACCATTACGGAGCTGCAATGTGAAGTAGCCTTGGCGCTTGCCGTTGACATAGTTGCCATGTAGCTTCTCCTTGCCGTTGATATAGTATGTGGTGACCTCGCCATTGAGGACGGTGTTCTTGTCATTTCCGAGATCGATGAAGCTGTATCCACCCTCGGCCTTGAGATTACCGTTCATATAGAAGTCCTGGAAGACATCTTCCTTGTTGAGTCCTTTACCATCTTGCTTGAGCAGACGATAGTAAGCAGCCTGACCACGATCCTGTACGTTCTGCTGGTTTGCAGCGTAGTAGATAGTGTCCGCAACAACAGTTGCACTCTCGCTCACATGCTTACGAGCTGAAGCACTCAGAACTGCGAGAAACATCATTGATAAAATCATCAACTTCTTCATATCGGTTTTCTTTCTTAGTTTTATTTTTTTCTTTTAGACATTGCAAAGGTATGCATTTTATATCGAATCTCCAAATTCCTTTAACACTATTTTATCATTATTTTTAGCTCAAATTTCGATTATAATTTATAAGTAGTATTTAATTCTATTCTGAAAGAATTTGGGGGATAAATAGACAAAGTGTAAGTATAAGAAATTATCTATGCTTGCAATATTACCAACAGGATGACATTATGTAAGCGCTCACACACAGACACCAGTATACAGACAACGAGCATTTGAATATTATGTACCATATGAAAGGCTGGATTTGTAAGTAACATTTACCACATAATCAGATTGATATATATCAAGAATTTAGACTTACGAATCGAAAGTAAAGAGACGAAAAAGCATTAGTATTTGATAGAATTAAAGTTCAAAATCAATGTTTCAATTTCAATTTGTCAAGGCGCATACCCTCTGAGAAAACATCTAAGTCGACCGGAGTGGATATCCCGTCGATCAATCCGGTATCACTATGCTGCCATAAGAGTGGCTTGGTATTGCCAAACAAGGGCGGTTCGGATGAACTAAAATGAGAAACAAAGAGAGGAACAGAAGCAAAGCGGGGATAGAGATGTTCATTAAAGAATCGGGTGTAGCAATATATAATAGGTGTACCATGATAGTGTGTAGCAAGCAACTGGATCATAGAATCGAGCTTCACCGTCAGCACTTCCCTGCTCCATCCCTTTACGCCCTCCTCCTCAACATCGATCATTGGAACGAGATCCTGATGGTGCCGGTTGACGATGGAATAAAAGAGACGGAACTGCTGTCGAATGCTGCTGCCGGAAGTCAAGTAGTGATAGGTACCGACAGGAATGCCCGCGGCACGGGCGCGGGCAATGTTCTTGAGATAAAAAGAATCGATATGGTCGCCTCCCTCCGTGGCTTTGATGTAGACGAACTTCACGCAGGTGTCACGACTGACGCGGTTCCAGTCGATGACACCCTGATGATGCGAGATGTCGATCCCATCGTAGTCCATCCGGCCATGTCGGCCGAGAGCTGAAGTTAACTTCACCCCATTGCTGAAGAGCCCATCAATGTTTGGAAGGCTGTCGCGAAAGTTGGGTACATAGATGGCTGCCAAGACGAAGCCAATAAAGAGCAAGGCGATAACCGTTATCAACACGAGCCATGATTTGTGGAGAAAGCAGCTGATCTGATGATGAATGTAATAGTACTGATAACTGTGATGATGATGATGGTGATGCGCATGGGCATCATGGAAGCCTCCGCCTCCATGATGATCATGATAAGGATTTACTGTTGTTGTCATATGGTTGTTAGTTTAGTTATAGTAATATGTATAATATGTGTATAGGCCGTTTTTCATTGCCGCCTTATTGGAATCTGAATCCTCGGATCAACCGTGTGGAGACGGGTTTGCCGCCTTTCATCGCGGGTTTTAAAGCTGGCATTCCTCTCACAACCGATACTGCCCAACGGTCAGCGGATGGCGAGACAGAGTTGACAACAGCCAAATCTGCCGGCCGCCCGTCACGGTCGACGACATAAGAGACAAGCACCGTGCCGACGCCTTGGTAGCTGGAGATAGTCTGGGCGGCCATATAGCGTTTGCCCAAATCTTTGTCTATCTCTGTCGGAAGTTCCTCAGGATCATAGCAGAGCGTGTCTTTGCCTGAGCTCTGCGGCAATGAGGCATAGACAGGCTGATGGACAACTGCTGGTTTCAGAAGGTTGCGGTAGTGCTTAGTCAAGACAGATTTGGCATAGTCATAGCGCAATTTCAACTCAGAAGTATAGCCACCATTGTTAAAACCATATCTGACGCGCATACCCACAAGAGAGTCCTCCGGCCACACAGCCAGCACCTCCACGGATTGAAGACTGTTGTACTCGTCGTCGTTGAGCACACTTGTCAGCAGTGTGATCAAGGGGCTGCCGCCCGATGATTGCAGTTGATAGGTTTTCATCAAATCTGCGAGTTGCAGGATCTTCTGGGTGTGGAGATCATAGACACAGACAAGATGGCCGTCGGCAGCCTGCTGTGAGCTCAGTGACTGAGGCGCTATCTTGCAGTCAAGTTGATAGACGATATATTTACCCGGACTATAGCTTTTGATAGTGGCCGAGGCTGTGACATAGCAGAAGTGACGATCATCGGGCAGACTGTCGAGCTTACTTGAGACCGGTGTGCCATAGCGTGCAAGGAAGTCGTGCATGGCTGTATCATAGTCAACAGCATCGGACATCAATATCGTAGAGGCGATCTGCTGCTGCAAGGTACTGACCTGCGTATAGTCAATCACCACGGGCCACTCCATATCTAAGTCCACAACATTGAAATCTGAACCTTGACGCGTAAGGGTGTGGCTTTTGTCATATCTGACAATATAGGCGTAGCTGCGGGGCGGGTCGACGACCTGTGCCTGCGAAGAGATGCAGGGCAACAGCATCGCGAGACAAAGCCCGAAACAAAACAATATAGTCTTTTTCATGTGGATAACTTTTTATCATTGGCTCAAGACATAGAGATACGCACCTTCACGTACGCATCTTATCATCATAAGCAGGCCTCACACCTCCGCGGTTGGGCCGCCGGGCTCCGTCGGCTGTTGGGTGACAGCCTTAGCTTTCAACCTACCGACGCTCTCCTCCTTGGTGACATACTTCTTCCAATAGGTGATGAGCAGCGTCGTCAGCGGTAGGGCAACGATCAGTCCGATGAATCCCAGGATAGCGCCCCACACTGAGAGGGAGAGCAAGAGTATGGCAGGGTTGAGTCCCATGGCCTTGCCCATGATATGCGGAGTGACAACCATGTCGCTGATAACCTGTACCAAAGCGAAGAGTCCTAAGGCCAGTCCGAAGACCACCCAGAAGTTCTGACCGGTGTCAGCAGCCTTGAGCATGGCAAGGAAAGCCGTAGGGATGAGGGCGAAGGTATGGAGATAAGGTACGAGGTCAAGCACGCCGATAAGTATACCCAAGCCGATGGCCATCGGGAAATCCATGATGGTGAAGCCTATGCAGAACATGATGCCCATGCATAGAGCCACCAAGCCCTGTCCGCGGATGTAGTTGTTCAACTCCCGTTCCACGTCTCCGGCAAGCTCATGCCAGAAAGGACGGTTCTTCACGGGGAAGATACGAATCCAATTCGTAGTCAGGAACTCGTAGTCCATCAGGATGAAGAACATATATAATAAGGTGATCAGGGAGGCCACAATGCTCATCACGATGCTGGCCGTCTGACTCACTACTGAGAACACCTTCGGCGCCACATTCTTCAAGATATTGGTGAAGTCGGGGCTCTTGAAGAAGTGCTCTACCGTGTGTTGGTTATGGATGAGCCAGTTAGAAATCCATCCGCTGATGTCGTTGGTGTGTGCCGCCCCATGCACCCAATGGGTGAGGATGACATACAACCGCTGGAACTGTTCGATCATAGGCGGAATGATGAAATAGAGCATCCCACCGATGACGGCAAAGACCACGATCATCGTGATGATGATCGACAGGGCACGTACCCGCACGTGAAGTTTGTTCTCCACAAACTTCACCATCGGATAGAGCAGATAGGCAAAGAGCCACGCCACGAAGAAAGGCAGCAGCACACTGCTCAGATAGTCCACCAGCAGGAACACAGCCAAGACTACGGCACCGATTCCTACCCAACGTATGAAACGATCGAATGTGATTTCTTTTGGCATAATACGATAATTGACTTTTGCATTTACTGCGCACGGCCGCCCATGCGCTACTTTTCGAAGAGATTACGGCTTTGTGCGTTACGCTTGTCGTCCAACAGAGCTTTTTGGAAACAATCGCGGCACAGAGGCTCATACTCCAGTTTCTCACCGAGCATCACCTGCTCCTTGTCGTTGACCAACCGGTGACTGGCATAAGCCAGCGCGCCGCACTTCACACAGATGGCGTGAACTTTGGTCACCTCGTCAGCCACAGCCATCAGCAAAGGCATAGGGCCGAAAGGATTGCCAAGGAAGTCCATGTCCAGTCCGGCAATGATGACGCGTACACCCTGATAGGCAAGTTTGTTGCAAACAGCGACAAGGCGGTCATCGAAGAACTGTGCCTCGTCGACACCCACGACGTCACAGCCCCCCGACAACTTCAGGATCTCGTCGGACTGGTGCACGGGTATTGATCTCAGAGCGGTATGGTCGTGGCTCACCACATCGCTGGGCGAGTAGCGTACGTCCATCGTCGGCTTGAAGATCGCAACGTGCTGCTTGGCAAAGCGGGCACGACGCAGACGGCGTATCAACTCTTCCGTCTTGCCGGAGAACATGCTGCCACAGACCACCTCAATGCGGCCGGGGCGGCGGTTCTCCCCTGTCAGATTCTCTGTCATCTCTTCTGGTTTCTTTTTTATTTGCAAAGATAATAAGAAAAGACGAATAGTCATCGTTTGTATATCTACATTTCTGCTTTGCAAAGAAAAAAATAAATAAAATTTGGGCGTAGCGATTATTTTGCTTATATTTGCAGATAATTATGGGTACATTGTATATCATCCCCACCCCAGTGGGAAACATGGAAGACATTACACTGCGCGCCTTGAGGATACTCAAAGAGGCTGATCTCGTGTTGGCTGAGGACACTCGTACCTCAGGCAACCTCCTTCGCCACTATGAGATCAGCAATCATCTCATGGCCCATCACAAGTTCAATGAGCACGGGACAACGTCGGGCATTGTTGAGCGTCTCAAGGCCGGACAGAACATCGCGCTGGTCAGTGACGCCGGCACGCCGGGCATCAGCGACCCGGGATTCTTCCTTGCCCGTGAGGCTGCGCACAACGACATTGAGGTTATTACGCTGCCCGGTGCTACAGCCTGCATCCCAGCCATCGTGTCGTCGGGACTGCCCTGCGACCGTTTCTGCTTTGAGGGTTTCCTGCCACAGAAGAAGGGACGGCAGACGAGACTGGAGAATCTGAAGGATGAGACACGCACCATGGTCTTCTATGAGTCGCCCTACCGACTGCTCAAGACGCTCAAGCAGTTCGCCGAGGTGTTTGGCGCGGACCGGCAGGTCAGCGTGGCCAGGGAGATCTCCAAGATACATGAAGAACACGTCAGAGGCACACTCGAAGAGGTCGTCGCCCATTTCGAGACAACAGAACCGCGAGGCGAGATCGTCATCGTGCTGGCTGGCAAAGATACGAAAAAACATCAGGTATGACATTACGCTTGCTCCATACTTCTTTTTTGTGCATGTTTCTCACATGCATCGCGCTTCTTGTAACTGGTTGCAAGGAAAAGAAGCAAGCACCCGTTATGCTCCAAAACATTCAGACATCCGACTCACTGCATAAGATCATCGCCCAGCGCGACAACGAGATCAATGACATGATGGCGACCCTCAACCAGATTGAGGATGGCTTCGAGGTCATCAACATTGCCGAGGATCGTGTCAACGTGGCGCAGACCGGCGAAGGCGATGCGACAGACAAAGCCAAAGAGATCGCCAACAACATCAAGATCATCACGGACAAGATGCAGGAGAACCGCGCACTCATCAGCAAGCTGCAAAAACAATTAAGGCAAAGCAGCTTCAAGAGCCAGGAATTCAGGCGCACCATCGAGGGGCTGATGAGACGCATGAGCGAGAAAGATCAGCAGTTGCAGGAGCTGAGAGCTGAACTCGATGCCAAGGATATACACATCTCAGAACTTGACGAGACGATCGACAACCTCAATAACAACATCACCGATCTGCAGAACGAGAGCGAGCAAAAGACGCAAACCATTAACAACCAGGACATGCAGCTCAACACGGCATGGTATGTCTTTGGCACAAAGAGCGAGCTAAAAGAGCAGAACATTCTTGTCGGCGGAAAGGTGCTACAAGCGTCTTTCAACCGCAACTACTTCATGAAGATCGACATCAGAGTAGAGAAAGACATCAAGCTCTACTCCAAATATGCCAAGATCCTCACCACGCACCCGGCAGGCAGCTATACGCTCCAGCGTGACAACTTCAACCAATACGTCCTGCACATCACCAACCCACAATTGTTCTGGAGTACGGGCAAGTATTTAGTGATACTGGTGAAATAGACATGATTTCAAATAAGGAATGATGACCGACGAAGACTATATGCGACTGGCGCTCAGCGAGGCTCAGGCAGCTTTCGACGAGGGAGAGATCCCCGTGGGCGCTGTCGTGGTAAACAAGGGCCGTGTCATTGCACGGACACACAACCAGACAGAGACGCTTCACGATGTCACCGCTCATGCCGAGATGCTGGCCGTCACGTCGGCTGCCAACCTCTTAGGTGGTAAGTATCTGACCGACTGTACGCTCTATGTCACCGTGGAGCCCTGCACGATGTGCGCCGGTGCGCTTGGCTGGGCACAGGTGGCACGCGTCGTCTACGGGGCTTCGGATCCCAAGCGGGGCTATACCAGCTATGCGCCGCACGCTCTGCACCCCAAAGCGTCTACCACTTCCGGCGTGCTCGAAAAGGAGTGCACCACGCTGATGCAGGAATTCTTTCGGCTCAGAAGATAAACAGCGACAATGGCTACTCACAACGACGTCGGCAAATGGGGCGAAGAATATGCGGCCCAATATCTGAAAGGCAAGGACTATCTCATCCTTGACCGCAACTGGAGGCCGGGAAAAGGGTTGGTTGATCTCGACATTGTATGCCTCACTCCCGACCGCCGGATCGTGGCCTTCGTGGAGGTGAAGACGCGAAGCAAGGAGGAGATCACCGCCCCGGAAGAGGCAGTCGATATACGTAAAATGAGACATCTCGGGCGCGCTGCCGACACGTATGTCAAGATCAGAAACATCGTGGAAGAGTTGCGTTTCGACATCATAACCATCATCGGGAAGGAGAATGATCTTCATCCGCAATTAGAACATATACAAGATGCTTTCAATCCGCTCCTTATTTAAAAGGAAAAACAACAGTGGGTCCCACTTCCGGATCACGCGTCTGGAAGAGACCGACAGCACAAATGCCTATATCCACCGCATGCTCTCTGCCCCGCAGCAGGGCGAGGCAAAACCGGATGCTGAACAAGCCCGCTATTGGGTCGTCACCACAGAATTCCAGTCTTCCGGACGCGGACAGGGAACCAATACGTGGGAAAGCGAAAAGGGCAAGAACCTGCTCTTCTCGATTCTCTGTCATCCGGTATGGATTCCGGTCACCAGCCAGTTCATTCTCTCGGAAGCCATCGCCTTGGCTATTCGTGATGCCTTGGCTGTCTATGACGACCATTTCACCATCAAGTGGCCCAACGACATCTATTGGAAGGATCAGAAAATATGCGGCATACTCATTGAGAACACGTTGAGCGGCGGACATATCAAGAACAGCATTATCGGTCCGGGCATCGATGTCAACCAGCAAGTCTTCCATAGCGACGTGCCGAATCCTGTCTCGCTCTACCAGATCTTAGGCCACGAAGTAGACCGCGAGGCCCTCCTGCAGGATATCCTCAAGCGCTTCGACGTCAATATCCAAGCGACCATCAACGGCGACTACGCCAAAATCGTCGGCAACTACACGTCATGGCTCTACCGCCTCCACGGTTTCTATCCCTATCGTGATGCCGACGGCGACTTCGAGGCTGCCCTCGTTGAGGTGGAGGACGACGGGCACCTCGTGCTCCGAGACCGTGAGGATCGCATCCGCCGCTATGCTTTTAAGGAGGTGGAGTTCATCATCAACGCATGAGCCGCACACCATTCTGAATTCCACACTCCACATCGAAGCCATTCGACATTCATCACTCATCATTCAACATTCCAATCATTCGACATTCACCAATCAACACTCAACATCCAATATATGAGATTCAAACGTATTCTGCTCAAGCTCTCCGGTGAGAGTCTGATGGGCAAGCAAGGTTATGGCATAGACTCCGAGAGACTGAGCGACTATGCTGCACAGATCAAGGAAATCCACGACATGGGCGTACAGATCGGTATCGTCATCGGCGGAGGTAACATCTTCCGTGGCCTCAGCGGCTCACAGAAAGGCTTCGACCGCGTCAAGGGAGACCAGATGGGCATGTGCGCCACGGTCATCAACTCCCTGGCTTTGAGTTCCGCCTTAGGAGCGATCGGTGTGAAAAACAAGGTGATGACAGCCATCCGCATGGAGCCAATCGGTGAGTTCTACAACAAGTGGAAGGCCATCGAGGCACTGGAGGCTGGCTATATCTGCATCTTTTCTGCCGGTACTGGCAATCCTTATTTCACCACCGACACAGGTTCTTCGCTCCGTGGCATTGAGATTGAGGCCGACGTGATGCTCAAGGGTACGCGTGTCGACGGCGTCTACACTGCTGACCCTGAAAAGGATCCGACTGCAAAGAAGTTCAAAGAGATCAGCTACAAAGATGTTCTCGACCGTGGCCTGCGCGTCATGGACCTGACCGCTATCTGCATGTGCCAAGACAACAACCTGCCGATCTATGTCTTCAACATGGACGAGAAAGGCAACCTCAAGAAGGTCATGGACGGTGAGGAGATCGGTACACTCGTGCATCCATAAAGCACAGTTTACCTAAAGGCAAGTAGCAATAGGGACATTCTATTTTAAACGCCTTAGCCCCGCCAGGGAAACCTGACGGGGCTAAGTCATGCTTAGAGTGCTCACCAATAGCGGTGCACTTTATGCCAAAACGGTTTCGAACCTCCGCTCTCCCCTATTGGGGAAAGCGATAAGAACCTTAACCCTTGATAATACCTTGCTCAACAAAGATCTGCTTAAGGATCTCTACACCGCGCTCAACCTGCTCTTTGCTGTGAGTAGCCATCAGTGCGAAGCGAACGAGCGTGTCCTGCGGAGCACATGCGGGCGGGATGACAGGGTTGATAAATACGCCACGGTCGAAAGCCAGCTTGGTGACGAGGAACGTCTTGTAGCTGTCGCGGACATACAGCGGAATGATAGGACTCTCGGTCTCACCAATCTCAAAGCCCTCTTCACGGAAACGTTTCAGCGCATAGTTGGTCACATCCCACAGGTGCTGGATACGCTCCGGCTCTTCCTGGATGATGTGCAGTGCCTCAATGGCAGCGGCTGTTGCGGCCGGCGTGTCACTGGCGGAGAAGATATAGGTGCGGGATGTATGACGCAGATAGTTGATCGTGTCCCAATCAGCAGCCACAAAGCCACCGATGGAAGCAAGACTCTTAGAGAACGTGCCCATGATGACATCTACCTCGTCCTGCAGGCCGAAGTGATGACAGACACCTCGTCCCTGCTCACCGAAGACGCCGAGACCGTGAGCCTCGTCAACCATGATCGAGCAGTTATACTTATGTTTCAGTTCCACGATCTCAGGCAGCTTAGCCAGATCGCCCTCCATGGAGAACACGCCATCGACGACAATCAGCTTCACAGCCTTATGGGGCAACTTCTTCAAAACACGCTCCAAGTCCTCCATATCGTTGTGCTTGTAGTGGAGCTGAGTGGCGAAACTCAGACGACGGCCGTCAACGATGGAAGCATGGTCACGGTCATCACAGATGACATAGTCGCCACGACCGACCAACTGCGGAATGACACCCGCATTGACAGAGAAGCCGGTAGAGAAGCAGAGCGAAGCGTCCTTGTGCTCAAACTCAGCCAACTCTTTCTCCAACTGCACGTGGATGTCGAGAGTACCATTGAGGAAACGGCTGCCTGCACAACCGGAACCATACTTGAGAAGTGCCTTTTCGGCGGCAGCGATCACACGATCGTCACCTGTCAAACCAGTGTAGGCGTTACTTCCGAACATCAGCACCTGATGACCTTCCATGGTCACCTCAGGGCCCTGCTTACTTGTAATTTCACGGAAATAAGGATATACGCCTTCCTCCATGTACTTCTGGGGTACACGGTAGTCTTTGTATCTTTCTTGTAACTGTCCCATTTCTAAAATAGGTGTAGATAACACTACGTTGTTTTATACTTAGGCTGCAAAGTTACAAAATTTATGGCACAATCAGTGCTTTTTGAGCAGAAATCGTCTGATTTTGCAATTTTTATTGATCTTTTCTTCTCTCATTTCATTTATATTACATAAATTTGCCCTATGAAAAAGAAAATACTGTTCATCATCAATCCCATTTCCGGAACGACGAGCAAACGGGTTATTCCTGAGTTCATTACTCAAAATATCAATCACGACTTGTTTGACTTCGATATCCAAATGACAAAAGGTCCCGGAGACGCTACGACGATGGCCCAAGCAGCCAGCGAGTGTGGCTTGGATGCTGTTGTGGCTGTTGGTGGTGACGGCACGGTGAATGAGGTGGCACGCGGCTTGGTCCACACTCACACGGCACTGGGTATTATTCCCTGCGGATCGGGCAATGGACTGGCCAGGCACCTGCTCATACCACGCGACATCAAGAAAAGCCTTGGTATCATCAATAACTTTGTGGTTCACGATCTCGATTACTGTGTCATCAACGACATGCCGTTTTTCTGTACCTGCGGTATGGGCTTTGACGCTTTCGTCAGCCAGAAGTTCGCTGAAGCCGGCAAGCGTGGGCCGGTCACCTACGTGCAGAAAGTATTGGAAGAAGGCTTGAAGTACAAGCCGGAGACCTATATATTAAAGGACGACACAGGTACACAGAGCTACAAAGCTTTCCTGATCACCTGCGCCAACGCCTCACAATATGGCAACAACGCCTACATTGCTCCGCAGGCATCGATGAGCGACGGACTCATGGACGTGGTGATCATGGAACCATTCAACGTCATTGAGGCTCCTCAGATAGCCATCGACATGTTCAGCAAGACGCTCGACAAGAGCTCGCGCATCAAGACGTTCCGCACCAAACATCTGACGATCCACCGCAAAGAACCGGGAGTGATCCACTATGACGGCGACCCGGCCATGACAGGTAAGGATATTGATGTGCATGTTGAGGCGAAAGGCATCCGCATCATCGTCAATCCCAATGGTGATAAACGGTTGCGCCGTCCTAACCTCTTGCAATCGAGTGCAGCTGATCTCTTCAATGACCTTTCTGGACTTCACGACGATATTGCCAAGCAAACACGTAGAGGTATCGCTCTGACTAAGCTGCTGCAAAAGAAATTCGGGAAGACGATCAACAACATTAAATAAATCAAGCCTCACCCCCCTTCCCCCTCTCCCAAGGAGAGGGGAGTAGAATACTGCAAGAGCCGTTTCTCATAGAGACTGAGCCCACGCCTTTACACCTTATTATATATAGTTGGCGATTATATATAGGTGAAGGCCTCATTGTGTAAGGATGAGACTGCCATATATATATTTAGAGAGACTTCTTTGTCCTCAAAAGGGGAAGTCTATTTGACATAGAAGTCGGCGGTGAGCTGTTGATACCAGGCACTTCTGCTGCCGTCGGCATTCATCAGACACTGCTCGGTGCGCTCTGACGGACTGTGGGATGAGCGGCTGAAGGTGACCAGCACGCGCGAGAGAGGCTTTCGCGGTGTCGTGCGCAAGAGCAACTCACGTGTCTTTCTAAACCCCAAAAGATAGGCCTCGGTCTCCAAAGCCTCCTGGTTGAGCGTCGGCACAACGACATTGACAACACCAGAGTCGGAAGTGTTATCTTTGGCAAAAACAAAAATATCACGAAACGTCAGGCTTTTCCCATCCGCATGACGGGCCAGCGAGCGCGAAGCCTCGGGTGCTTTCATGCTGTTGAGGAAATAAGGAGGATTGCAGACGATGCTATCGTATGGCGCAGACGGAAGAAAGTCTTGAAACGCCGTGTGCGTAACGGCGATCCTCGAAGCGAAAGGAGACTGCTCTACATTGTCCGCCGCCTGCTCAGCAGCATCATCATCCACTTCTATGGCATCGATGTCGGCGGACGGAAAGCGCTGCGCCATCATCAGCGCAACGACACCCGTACCCGTGCCGATGTCAAGGATATGTTGTCCGCCCTCAGCCCATGCGCCTAACAGTACGCCGTCTGTTCCCACCTTCATGGCACAGCGCTGTTGCCCGACAAAGAACTGTCGGAACAGGAATCCCTCTTTTTGTGTATGACCCATAGCCTCTTAAACGCTGTTGCAAACGGATTATTTTGCTAATAAGCCGATTGTTAGTCTCGGTTTAGCGTTTTTTATTGAATTGACTAAAACATTATGCCATAATTTTTGTAACTTTGCACATTAAAGGTAGTACAAAGATCCTTCACACGGTTTGAAACAAGGAATAAAATATTCATGAATAAGAAACCAAATACAACCATTCAGATGTTCGCTGACTTCGAAGGCGACATCAACAACCTCTTTAATACCCCGGCCCCCGATGAAGTTCCCGTGTTGGCAACGCGCAACATGGTGCTCTTTCCCGGTATACTGGTGCCTATCATGTTAGGAAGGAAAGCCAGTATCAACATGGCCAAGAAGCTCAACAAGGCGGGCGGCATGATTTGCGCCATCTTCTGCCAGCACAATGCCGATATCGACTCGCCTAAAGTCGCGGACCTCTACAAAGTCGGTGTTTATGCACGATTGGTAAAGATGGTCGAGATGCCTGGTATGAGCAACATCACAGCTATCTTCCAGGCGCTCGGACGATGCGAACTTGAGGCCATCACAAGCTACAGACCTTACTATACCGGCATTGTGAAGCCTGCTCCTGAGCACATTCCCGACGAGAAGGAAAAGAATAATGATGAGTATAAGACCTTTATCGTCGACCTGCATACGACCACTGAGCACCTCATCAACATCAATGATGAGATCCCCAATGAGACCATAATGCCCATGAAAAATTTGGGGGACGACACGCTGCTCATTAACTATATATGCACCAACCTGCCGTTCTCTGTACGCGACAAAATCAAATTGTTGCAGACCGATGACATCTCACAGCGTCTCATGGAACTGCTGAAACTGGAGAACCGCGACATTCAGCTCAATGAACTGAAAAACCAGATTCGCCAGAAGACACATGAGGACCTTGACGAGCAACAGAAGGAATACTTCCTGCAACAGCAGATGAAGAACATCCGCGAAGAGCTCGGCTCTGACGGAGGTTCCACCGAGAAGCGTGAGCTGGAAGAGAAAGCCAAGAACAGGAAATGGCCCGACGAGGTAGCCAAACTCTTCAAAAAGGAGCTTGACAAACTCGATATGTTCAATGCCCAAAGTCCGGAGTACAGTGTACAGGTCAACTATCTCGAGCAACTCGTAGGCCTGCCCTGGGGCGAATACACCGAGGACAACCTCGACCTGAAACGGGCCCGCCGCATCCTCGACCGCGACCACTATGGCATGGAAAAGGTCAAGGAGCGCATCTTGGAGTACCTCGCTGTACTGCAGCTGCGCGGAGACCTGAAGTCCCCGATCATCTGCCTCTATGGCCCGCCGGGAGTCGGTAAGACCTCACTGGGCAAGAGCATTGCGGCAGCCATGAGGCGTAAATATGTGCGCGTGTCGTTGGGCGGACTCCACGACGAGAGCGAAATCCGCGGTCACCGCCGCACGTATGTCGGTGCCATGCCGGGGCGTATCATCAAAAGCATCCAAAAGGCCGGCTCGTCAAACCCTGTGTTTATCCTTGATGAGATCGACAAGGTCACACAGAACACCATCAACGGCGACCCGTCATCAGCCCTTTTGGAAGTATTGGATCCGGAACAGAACAGTGCTTTCCACGACAACTTCCTGGATGTAGACTATGATCTCTCCAAGGTGCTGTTCATTGCCACTGCCAATGATCTCAACACCATCCCGCGTCCATTGCTCGACCGTATGGAGATCATCGAGGTGTCGGGCTACATCACCGAGGAAAAGATCGAGATCGCCAAACGCCATCTTGTGCCGCGCGAACTGAAGAACACGGGCCTCGACACCATCGAACCGCCGGTGAAGTTCACCAAGCAGGCTCTGGAAAAGATCATCGAGTCGTATACGCGCGAGAGTGGTGTGAGACAGCTGGAGAAGCAGATCAACAAGGCACTGCGCAAACTTGCCTTCAAGAAAGCGATGGATGGCGAGCTGGAATACTCCACGATCACTCCGGTCGCCTTGCAGGATCTTCTGGGCAACCCTCCTTTCTATCGCGACATCTACCAAGGCAACGACTATGCGGGCGTTGTCACGGGACTGGCCTGGACAAGCGTTGGCGGCGAGATCCTCTTCATTGAGACCTCTCTGTCCAAAGGCAGGGGCGGCAAGCTCACGCTGACGGGCAACCTCGGCGACGTGATGAAGGAGAGTGCCATCATCGCCCTGCAATATGTCAAAGCCCACTGCGACACGCTGAACATCGACTACCGCATCTTCGACAACTGGAATATCCACATTCATGTGCCCGAAGGCGCTACCCCGAAAGACGGCCCCTCTGCCGGTATCACCATCGCCACGTCGATCGCGTCGGCCATCACCCAGCGCAAGGTGCGCAAGAACACAGCCATGACAGGAGAGATCACGCTGCGTGGAAAAGTGCTGCCCGTAGGTGGCATCAAGGAGAAGATCCTCGCTGCCAAGCGTGCCGGCATCACCGACATCGTCATGTGCCGCGACAACAAGAAAGACATTGAAGAGATTCCTGAGAAGTATCGCAAGGGCGTAGAGTTCCACTATGTCGAGAACGTACAGGATGTCTGGGACTTCGCTCTCACCGACGAGATTGTGGACCACCCCGTCGATCTGTCCATCCCCAAGGAAGACAGCGATGACAAAGACAAGAAGAAAGACGAATAAGCATCAGCATGACATTTGAACTTCAACATACCGACAACGCCAGCGATGCACGTACCGGACTGATCACCACAGACCACGGACAGATCAAGACACCGATCTTCATGCCCGTAGGTACGTGTGGCTCGGTCAAGGGCGTGCACTTCCGTGAGCTTCGCGAACAGGTCAAGGCGCAGATCATCTTGGGCAACACCTATCATCTCTACCTTCGTCCGGGCCTTGAAGTGCTGCGCGCGGCAGGCGGACTGCATGGCTTCAATGGATGGGAGCGCCCTATCCTGACCGACAGCGGCGGCTTTCAGGTGTTCTCACTGACGGGCATCCGCAAGCTCAGAGAGGAAGGCTGTGAGTTCCGATCGCATATCGACGGCTCTAAGCACATCTTCACGCCCGAGAACGTCATGGACACCGAGCGCGTCATCGGCGCCGACATCATGATGGCACTCGACGAGTGCCCTCCCGGACAGAGCGATTATGCGTATGCCAGGAAGAGCCTCGCCATGACCCAGCGCTGGCTCGACCGCTGCATCAAGCGGTTCAGCGAGACCGAGCCGCTCTATGGCTATCACCAGAGCCTCTTCCCCATCGTGCAGGGCTGTACGTTTAAGGATCTGCGCCAGGAAGCCGCGAAGTTTGTCGCCGACAAGGGCGCTGACGGTAACGCCATCGGCGGACTGGCCGTCGGCGAGCCCACCGGGGTGATGTACGAGATGATCGAGGTGGTCAACGAAATCCTGCCCAAGGACAAGCCCCGCTACCTCATGGGCGTAGGCACACCGCAGAATATCCTTGAGGCCATCGAGCGCGGCGTGGACATGTTCGACTGTGTCATGCCGACACGCAACGGCCGCAATGCCATGCTCTTCACCTACCAGGGCACCATGAACATGCGTAACAAGAAATGGGAGACGGACTTCTCACCCATCGACCCGGACGGCTGTGAGACCGACAAAGTCTATACCAAGGCTTATCTCCATCATCTGTTCAAGGCCGGCGAGCTGTTGGCCATGCAGATTGCCAGCATCCACAACCTGGCCTTCTACCTCCGTCTTGTCACCGATGCCCGTCAGCACATCGAGCAGGGCGACTTTGTGCAGTGGAAGCGATCTGTGATAGACCAGTTGGGCAGAAGAATTTGATTATCGTTACGATCATGAAAAGTTTTAGCAAGATACGTAAACACCGCGGACGCTACAAGGCAGCCCGCTGGATGAGCCGTCATCCGGCGTGGCTGCACAAAGGTTTTGGCTGGACAGCGCGCCATACCCGTCTGCTGCAACGTATATTGAAGTGGATCGGACATCTTTTCCGTTTCCTCAGGGTATTGAAGTACCTCAATCCCTTCAGATATATCAAGAGGATCGACTGGTATATCATCCGCAAGTTCATCGGCACCTATTTCTTCTCCATCGCCCTGATCATTTCCATCTCCATTGTCTTCGATGTCAATGAGAACCTGGCGAAGTTTACGCAGTACCACGCACCGCTGCGGGCCATTGTCTTCGACTATTATGCCAACTTCATCCCCTACTTCGCCAACCTCTTCAGCGCGTTGTTTGTCTTCATTGCCGTGATCTTCTTCACCTCAAAGATGGCCGGCAACTCCGAGATCATCGCCATGTTGGCCACGGGCATCTCGTTCAAGCGGCTGCTCAGACCATACATGTTCACGTGTGTGCTGTTGGCCGGACTGTCATATTTCCTCTCGGCCTATGTCATTCCCCACGGCACGGTGATCCGACAGAACTTTGAGACGATGTACAAGAACAAGAAGAAGCAGACGGCGGCCGACAATGTGCAGTTGCAAGTGGGACCGGGCGTGATCGCCTACATCCAGCACTACGACGACACGCAAAAGCAAGGCTATGGCTTCTGTCTCGACCGCTTCAAGGACAAGAAGCTCATCTCTCACCTCACCGCCATGACGATTCAGTACGACACCATCTCTGACAGCAAGTTCCATTGGAAGCTCAGCAACTGGAAGATACGGCGCCTCAAGGGTCTGCGTGAGCATATCACCACCGGCGATGTCAAGGACACGATCATACTGATGGAGCCGATGGACCTCGTCTACTCCAAAGGACAGCAGGAGACGTTTACCTCTCCGGCACTGCGAGACTACATCTCCAAACAGATCAACCGCGGTTCGGGCAACGTGGTACAGTACGAGGTGGAGTATCACAAACGCATTGCTTCGTCCTTCGCCTCGTTCATCCTGACGATCATCGGCGCCTCACTCTCTGCCAGAAAACGCAAGGGCGGCATGGGCATGTACTTAGGTATCGGACTGGCACTGAGCTTCACCTATATCATGTTGCAGACCGTTTCGGCCTCCTTCGCCATCAACGCGGGCTTCCCGCCCATGCTGGCAGCATGGATGCCCAACCTGATCTTCATCATCATCGCACTGATCTGTTACCGCCAGGCACCGAACTAATGGGTAATGTATAGTGTATAAATCATAAATAATAAATAACAGACTGTTCAGAATAACACGTAAGGTGATACACCTTATTTATATTAAAACGATAAAAAGAAACATATATAATGAGATTTGAAGAATTAGATTTAAGCGATAACGTCCTTGACGCACTCTACGACATGCGCTTCGAGGAGTGCACGCCGGTGCAGGAGAAATGTATTCCCGAAATCCTCAACGGGCGCGATGTGCTCGGCGTGGCACAGACCGGAACCGGCAAGACGGCAGCCTACCTGCTGCCTGTCCTTTCCAAACTCGACGATGGCGGCTACCCCAAAAATGCCGTCAACTGCGTCATCATGTCACCGACACGTGAGCTCGCCCAACAGATCGACCAGGCCATGCAGGGCTTTGCCTACTATACGCCGGGCGTGAGCAGCGTGGCTGTCTACGGCGGCAATGACGGCAACCGCTACGACCAGGAGCTCAAGAGCATGAAGTCGGGCGTGGACGTGATCATTGCCACACCGGGTCGGCTCATCTCTCACATCAGTCTGGGCAACGTCGATCTGGGCAAGGTGAGCTTCTTCGTTCTTGACGAGGCCGACCGTATGCTCGACATGGGATTCTCTGACGACATCATGAAGATCGCTTCCCAACTGCCAAAGACCTGCCAGACCATCATGTTCTCAGCCACCATGCCGAAGGACATCGAGAAGCTCGCACAGAGTCTGTTGAAGGATCCTGTGGAGGTGAAATTAGCTGTGAGCAAGCCTGCCGAGAAGATTCAGCAAAGCGCATATATCTGTTATGAGACGCAGAAGCTCAAGATCATTGAGGACATCTTCAAGGCCGGTGACCTGAAACGCGTCATTATCTTCTCGGGCAGCAAGCAGAAGGTGAAGCACATCAACCAGGCGCTCACCCGTCTCCACATCAACAGTGGTGAGATGCACTCTGATCTCGACCAGGCCGGGCGCGACGATATGATGTTTAAGTTTAAGAGCGGACAGATCGACGTCTTGGTGGCTACGGACATTCTGGCCCGTGGTATCGACATCGACGACATCGCGATGGTCATCAACTACGACGTTCCCCACGATGCCGAAGACTATGTCCATCGCATCGGCCGTACGGCGCGCGCCGACCGCGACGGCGTTGCCATCACGCTGGTCAACGAAGACGACATGTATGCCTTCCACCAGATTGAGAAGTTCCTCGACAAGGACATCAGGAAGAATCCACTGCCCGAGGGTTGTGGCGAGGATCCGGAGTATACGATATCGAAGCACAATGGCAAGACTTCGGCGAAGAGCCGCCGACGCAAGGACCGTGACAACACGGCGCACAAAGACACCAAGCGCTCTAACCGCAACGCGCAGAACCAGCAGGGCGCACAGGGCGGGCAGCACGACGACCGCCGCAACAACCGCAACAAGGACAGACGCGACAGCGACAACCGCAATAAGGACAACCGCAACAACCGCCGGCAGCGCGGACCGAAGGGCGAGGGCCGCAATCCTCAAAACGGCAACAAGCGGGACTACAGAAAGAAGGGCGCCCAGGGCAACAAGCCTAAGCCGAGGAACCGTCCGCAGCAGCAACCGGCTGCTCAGCCTGCCGCCACGCAGGACAAGGGCATCGGCAGCGTGCTGCGCCATCCGCTGAAATGGCTGCGCTCGCTGGGCCGCAAGAAATAAGACACAACAAACATCATACGATCTTATAATCATCAAAGACTATGGAAAAGAAAGAAAAGGAAATCATGGGTCACCTGACCTCAGAGTGCACGACGATCGTCGTCGGCTGCAAGGCGACAGGTGATGGATCACACATCTATGCCCGTTCCGAGGATTTCGACGCCATGCGCTGCAAGAACTGGCTGGTCTTCCCCGACACCGACAACGGTCCCGAAGAGTTTGTCGCTGACGACAGTGGCTTCCGCTGCCCGTTGCCCAGGAAACGCCTGGGCTACACTGCCCTGCCCGACTACCAATACCATCACGAGTGGGGAAGCGCCGGCTTCAACTCACTGGGTATCGGCGAGAGCAGCACAGAGACGATCTTCAGCAGTCCCAAGGCACTGGAGTTTGACCCATACGTCAAGGATGGACTCGCCGAGAACTGCACCTACAACATCGTACTGCCTTATATCCATTCCGCACGTGAGGGTGTGGAGCGTCTCGGCGAGATGATCGAGAAATATGGCTCTGCCGAGGGCTTCGGCATCGGATTCATCGACAACAAGGAGACCTGGTATCTCGAGAACTGCTGCGGGCACCGATTCCTGGCCTGCCGCATGCCTAACGACAAGTACTTCGTGACGGGTAACCAGAGCCGCTTCCGCAAATACGATCCCAACGACAAGGAGAACTACATCGCATCGAAGGACCTCATCGAGTTCGCGCAGGAGCACGGTCTGTACGATCCTTCCAAGGGCGAGTTTGACTTCCATGAGGCTTATTCCAAGGACGACAAGGACGACACCACCTATAACTATCCCCGTGTATGGGGATTGCAGGGAATCTTCACGCCGGGCATGAAGCAGGATGTGAGCAAAAACACATTCCCCGTCTTTGCAGAACCCGAGAAGCCGATCACCATCGCCCGTCTGCGCAATGCGTTCCGCTTCCACTACGACGGTACGGACCACGATCCTTATCTCCACAACAACGGCAAGGAGCCTTTCCGTCCCGTATCGATCTTCCGCACCACGCAGACCCACCTCATGCAGGTACGCCCGTGGCTGCCCAAGGAGATCGGCTGCATCACCTATGTAGCCGACGGCATGGCCGATCTCAGCGTCTTCCTGCCTGTCTATCAGGGCATCTCTTCCTTCCCGAGAGCTTACGGCATCGGCAACAACCACTGCGACTCTGCCTCCGCGTACTGGCGCTTCCGCAAGGTGATGACACTGGGCATGGTCAACTACAACGCCTATGCTCCACTGATCAAGGAGACCTACGCTAAGCTCGAAGCTGAGAACGATCAGCGACAGAAAGAGTTTGAGGAGCGCTATCTCGCCATCTGCAAGGAACGTCCGATAGAAGCCCGCGACATGTTGCAGGCTTTCAGCGACCAGCTCTTCAACCATGCGCTTGAGGTCGCTGATCAACTTGTCAACGAACTCTTCACCCGCATCGCCATCGACACGCAAAAGGAATATCTGTTCCACGGTGCGTAAACCAATGTTGAATGTTGAATGATGAATGATGAATGATCATTCAACATTCAGCAATAAATAATAAGCAAATACCCCAAAGCCACCACTACGGTAGCTTTGGGGTATTGCTTTTCTCCCCCCCTTGGAGGGGAGTTAGAGAGGGGCTCCCACCTTCAGCCTATATTTGTCCGTATACACGATACTCATGATCTTTGGCATCACTTTGATGCGGCGTGTCAGCGCCAAGGCCACGTGTCCCATCGTGCGTCTGAGATTCAACTCTACACAGGGATGCACCATCAGCTTGTTGTCAATGCTGACCACCATCATGTCCACACCCAACGGTCCGCGATAGCTGTTGCCAAGCTCTTTGCTGAGCACCATTGTCAACTGCTCCCTGATCAGGATCAGCTGGTCAGTGCTGATCCAAGCCCCCAACCGTCGGGCCTTGTCTTCTTCCGTGTCGAGGATGCTGCCCGAGTAAGCACCGCCGCGGGTGTCGAAGACCGACAATCCGCAATAGCGCACCGTGCCGCGGCCATCAGAAACAAATTCCATGGCGAAATCCGACACCTTATTATAATAGGGCTCCAGCATGATACAGCCCTGCCGGGCTACGATATTACGTGCCCAGTTGCGTATCGGCGTGCTGTACGATGCCGGATTCTTTCCGTCGAGATACCTTATTCCCCTGCCACTGCTGCTCCAGGGCGCCTTCACCACGACGCGGCCATGATCATGCAGCAAAGACATGAAACTACTGACATTGAACACGGCAGTGGCCTCGCCCGCGGTATCGGGCAGAAGGCGCATTGCCGGCAGCACATGTTCCGCGGCCCATTGGCGATGGCTCATCTGCCTGATGGTCTCCAGGCGGTTAGGCATCGGCAGCAGCGCAGGAGATACGCCCGCCTTCACCATACGGTGAAAGAGCGCCTGGTCCCAGCCCCACGGAGCGATCTCCTCGGGCTGACGCACATCCAGCGCGTCCGCGAGTTCTTTCCAGCTATGCCATGATCCCTTTGTCTTCAACCCCAAATGCCGGAAAGCCTCCTTGGCAGCCTCTACGTCTTCCACAATGACCTTGTCGCCTTCCCCGGCCCATATCATCGGCAAAAAACCCAAGTCGTAGCGCAACTGTCGGGCCGCATGAGGAGCGGTAAACTGCTCTGCGCGGGCACCTAAAGCAATGTCGTGTTCGGGATTGAAAATATGAATCATGTCGTATACGCTTTGTATTATTAAATGCAAAGTTACAAATATTAGTGCAATTATGCGTTTTCCTTTCTTTATATTTGTGATATTTTCAACAAAGAAACTGCTCTTTTACAAAGCAAGTAAAAGAGTCTTGAAAGAGAATTCCTGCAAATCATGATACTAATATCATTTACAAAAGTCTGTCAGCAAAATCACTCGTTCCAGAGAAAAGACAACACGCTCACAACCAAAAACCGGTGATTTCTGAGCCGGAAAACCGATCTCTGATCATCAGGAAGCCTTCCTGACCGTGTCAAAGTGCCTTTCTGACCTGATGGAATAAGCGTGATGACCGGGACATAAAGCCTTTCTGATAGGTACAGAAAGGCTTTATGACCACCAAACAACCGATAAAGTGAGACACTATTATAGCTCTTTTGAAAACGGAACGAACCATTATCAGCATATCTTTCTATCTGACAGTAAGTTACAGAAAACCGTCTGAAATTTCAAAAATCAGGGTCAAGTGGGTGCGCGCTCGAAAAGAACGCCTTCTCAGGGCCACTTTTTTGTCAGAAAAACCAACATTTCTGAATATTTCCACCTGCCGGCAAGCCCAGCATGTCCGGCAACCGGCAGAATGCGCTTTCCTGCCTTCGCTGCTTACTTGTGAACATCAGTCGCATCATCGATCCTTTATATCGATCCTTCATAATGATTGCGCGACGCATTGACGAAGTCAGGTGATAATACAAAATTTGCTAAAAACAAAAGTTTTTGCTATCTATGGTTTGCAAAAATAAAATTAATCACTATCTTTGCACTGTATAACCAATACAGACATCAAAGACATCTATGGAATCATTCTTTCGTACCCATGCCTACCTGGTGGAGCACACCAACGCCCCGGTTCGCCGCGTCCTCATGGACGAGATAGACTGGACCGACCGGCTCATTGGCATTAAGGGCACACGAGGCGTGGGAAAGACGACCTTTCTGTTGCAGTATGCCAAGGAACATTTCGGCAGCAACGACCGCAGATGCTTGTATGTCAACATGAACAACTTCTATTTCCAGGGGCGCGGCATCGCCGACTTTGCCGGTGAGTTTGTCGGGCAGGGAGGTCAGGTGCTGCTCATCGACCAGGTGTTCAAGCAACCCAACTGGAGCCGGGAGTTGCGTGAGTGCTACGACAAATATCCCCAACTGAAGATCATTTTCACCGGTTCGAGCGTCATGCGCCTCAAGGAGGAGAACCCCGAACTCAATGGTTTGGTGATGAGCTACAACCTCCGCGGCTTCTCCTTCCGGGAATACCTCAACCTCAAGGCGCATACCCACTTTGCGCCACTGACCTTGGATGAGATCGTGAGCAACCATGAGGCGATCGCCGGGGATATCGTTAAGGCCGTGGATCCCACGACTTTCTTTGCGGACTATCTCCATCATGGCTTCTACCCCTTCTTCCTTGAGAACCGTAACTTCATGGAGAATTTGCTCAAGACCATGAACATGATGACGGAGGTGGACATCCTGCTCATCAAACAGATAGAACTGAAATACCTCACCAAGATCAAGAAACTCTTCTATCTCCTGGCCCTCAACGGTCCGCAGGCACCGAACATCAGCAAACTCGCCGACGAGATAGACACCAGCCGCGCCACGGTGATGAACTATATCAAATACCTTGCCGACGCCCGGCTGATCAACCTCATCTACAATCCCGGACAGCAGTTTCCCAAGAAGCCCTCGAAGGTGATGATGCACAATCCCAACCTGATGTATGTCATCTACCCCATCACCAGCAGCACGCAGGAAGTCATGGAGACCTTCTTCGTCAACACGCTGTGGAAGGATCATCTCGTCAATCAGGGCGACAAGGACCACTGCTATCTCGTGGACAACAAACTGCGCTTTCGCGTCTGCGACGCGCTCGTGGCTGACAAGAGCCGCAACGCCGGCGGCACGATCTACGCACGATACCATCAGAAAATAGGTCACGGCGACCGGATACCTTTATGGTTACTCGGTATGCTCTACTGACACCTATTATATATATAACGCAAAAACATTATCAACTTTTTATCATCTATTTTTCACAAAATGGCAAAAGAAAAGAAATTCATGACTTGTGATGGTAACACCGCTGCCGCTCATGTAAGCTACATGTTTACTGAGGTGGCCGCCATCTACCCCATCACACCGTCGTCTCCTATGGCTGAGCACATCGACGAATGGGCTGCCAAGGGCCGTAAGAATCTGTTTGGCCAGACCGTCACCGTGCAGGAGATGGAGTCTGAGGGTGGTGCCGCCGGCGCGCTCCACGGCTCTTTGCAGGCCGGTGCGCTGACTTCTACCTACACTGCTTCTCAGGGCTTGCTGCTGATGATCCCCAACATGTACAAGATTGCCGGTGAGCTGCTGCCCTGCGTCTTCAACGTCTCTGCCCGCACGCTGGCCAGCCACTCTCTGTGTATCTTCGGTGACCACCAGGATGTGATGGCCTGCCGCCAGACCGGCTTCGCCATGTTCTGCTCCGGTTCCGTACAGGAGGTGATGGACCTCACGGCCGTGCCTTACCTCGCTACGCTCGAGACCTCTGTGCCGTTCATCAATTTCTTCGATGGCTTCCGCACGTCCCACGAGTATCACAAGATCGAGGCCATGGACATGGAGGACATCCGTCCGCTCGTCAACCCGGCGTATATCAAGCGCTTCCGCGACCGTGCGCTCTCTCCTGAGCGTCCTGTCACACGCGGTACGGCCGAGAACCCGGAGACCTTCTTCACACACCGCGAGGCCAGCAACAAGTACTACGACGTAGTGCCCGAGGTCGTTGAGAAGTACCTCGGCGAGGTGTCTAAGATCACAGGCCGTGAGTATCATCTGTTCAACTACTACGGCGCACCCGACGCTGAGAACATCATCGTGCTGATGGGTTCTGCCACGGAGCCTGCCCGCGAGGCTATCGACTACCTGACCAAGCAGGGCAAGAAGGTAGGTATGGTGGCCGTCCACCTCTATCGCCCGTTCTCTGTCGAGGCCATCCGCAAGGCCATCCCCGACACCGTGAAGCGCATCGCTGTCCTCGACCGCACCAAGGAGCCGGGAGCTGAGGGCGAGCCGCTGTATCTTGACGTGAAGAGCGCACTCTATGACGATCCACGCAAACCGCTGATCGTCGGCGGCCGCTATGGTCTCGGATCTTCCGACACCACGCCTGCCAAGATCATCTCCGTGTTCAACAACCTCGAGCTCAACGTGCCGAAGAACCACTTCACCGTGGGTATCGTCGACGATGTCACCTTCACCTCTCTGCCTGAGGTTGAGGAGATCCCGATGGGCGGTGACTCGCTCTTCGAGGCTAAGTTCTATGGACTGGGCTCTGACGGTACGGTCGGCGCCAACAAGAACTCGGTGCAGATTATCGGTAACAACACCAAGAAATATTGCCAGGCTTACTTCTCCTACGACTCGAAGAAGTCAGGCGGATTCACCTGCTCTCACCTGCGTTTCGGTGATGAGCCGATCCACAGTGCCTATCAGGTCAACACGCCGAACTTCGTGGCATGCCATGTGCAGGCTTATCTCCACATGTATGATGTGACCCGTGGCCTGCGTGACAACGGTACCTTCCTGCTCAACACCATCTTCGACGGCGAGGAACTCGTCAACTTCATCCCTAACAAGGTGAAGCGCTACTTCGCCAAGCACCACATCAAGGTGTACTACATCAACGCTACGAAGATCGGTCAGGAGATTGGATTGGGCAACCGTACCAACACGATCCTGCAGTCCGCTTTCTTCCGTATCACCAAGGTCATCCCGACAGAGCTCGCCGTGGAGCAGATGAAGACCTTCATCGTGAAGTCCTATGGCAAGAAGGGACAGGACATCGTGAACATGAACTATGCTGCCGTGGACCGTGGCGGTGAGTACAAAGAGCTCGCCGTGGATCCTGCCTGGGCTCAGCTCGCTGACGATAATGCCGTGGAGGACAACGCTCCCGCATTCGTCAAGAACCTCGTCCGCCCGATCAACGCTCAGGCCGGCGACCTGCTCAAGGTCTCTGACTTCGCCGACAACGACACTGTCGACGGCACATGGCAAAACGGTACCGCTGCCTGGGAGAAGCGTGGTGTAGAGGCCTTCGTGCCGGTATGGAACCCAGAGAACTGTATCCAGTGCAACAAGTGCTCGTTCTGCTGTCCTCACGCTTGTATCCGTCCGTTCGTCCTCGACGACAAGGAGGCTGCCGGTTTCGACGGCCAGACCATCGACATGCTGGCTCCGAAGACGCTCAAGGGCATGAAGTTCCGCATCGAGGTCTCCGTTCTCGACTGCTTGGGCTGCGGCAACTGTGCTGATGTCTGCCCGGGCAAGAAGGGAGAGAAGGCCCTGAAGATGGTACCGTTCAACGTCGATGCTCCTGACATGAAGGAGGAAGCTGAGCGCTGGACTTACCTCGTCAACAACGTGAAGTCCAAGCAGGAGCTCGTCGACATCAAGCAGAGCCCGAAGAACTCTCAGTTCGCCCAGCCGCTGTTTGAGTTCTCCGGCGCCTGCTCCGGCTGCGGTGAGACGCCTTACGTCAAGCTGATCTCTCAGCTCTTCGGCGACCGTGAGATGATCGCCAACGCCACGGGTTGCTCTTCGATCTACTCTGCCTCCATTCCTTCTACACCCTACTGCACCAACGACAAGGGTCAGGGTCCTGCCTTCGACAACTCTCTCTTTGAGGACTTCTGCGAGTTTGGTCTCGGTATGGTACTGGGCAACAAGAAGATGAAAGAGCGCATCACCGTGCTGCTCAACCAGGCTATGGAAGGCGGGCACACGCCCGACGACTTCAAGGCTGCCGCACAGAAGTGGATCGAGCAGCAAAACGACGCCGACGGCTCCAAGGCTGCCGCCGCTGAGCTCAAGCCGCTCATCGAGAAGGGTGCCGAGGCCGGTTGCCCGTTCTGCAAGGAACTGCAGCCGCTGGAGCACTACTTGGTGAAGCGTTCTCAATGGATCATCGGTGGTGACGGTGCTTCCTACGACATCGGCTACGGCGGTCTCGACCACGTGCTCTCTACCGGTGAGGATGTCAATATTCTGGTTCTTGATACTGAGGTTTACTCCAACACGGGCGGACAGTCGTCCAAGGCTACTCCGTTGGGCGCCATCGCTCAGTTTGCCGCTCAGGGCAAGCGCGTGCGCAAGAAGGATCTGGGTCTGATGCAGACAACCTACGGTTATGTCTATGTCGCTCAGGTGGCTATGGGCGCCGACAATGCTCAGTGCCTCAAGGCTATCCGCGAGGCTGAGGCTTATCCGGGCCCGTCACTCGTCATCGCCTATGCTCCGTGTATCAACCACGGCATCAAGGGCACCAAGAACCTGAAGAGAAGCATGGGTAAGAGCCAGATGGAGGAGAAGCTTGCCGTTGACTGCGGTTACTGGCATCTGTGGCGCTACAATCCAGAGCTCGCTGATCAGGGCAAGAATCCGTTCATGCTCGACAGCAAGGAGCCTGATTGGGCCGCCTTCCGTGAGTTCCTCCTCGGTGAGGTCCGCTACTCTTCTGTGGCCAAGGCTTATCCTGCCGAAGCCGACGAGCTCTTCTCCGAGTGTGAGAAGATGGCTAAGATCCGCTACAAGTCTTACGTGCGCAAGAGCCAGGAAGACTGGAGCGAGGAATAAAACAGTCTCTCTAACTCCCCCCAAGGGGGGAGCAAGACCCCAAAGCTACCTTTATGGCAGCTTTGGGGTTTCTGCTTTTGTTTTGTCTTGTCTTCCGCTTCTTTCTTCTTATATAACTAAACTGAATCTGAGTTATACCCCCACCTTGTTTTCGCCAAAAGCGATATGGCAACTGATAGATTGCCTTCATAACCAGTAATAAAAAAGCTTAATTTCTTGCGAGTTTAGCAAAATATGCTTACCTTTGTCCAAATTATTTTATAAGCAGAAACTATCTATTCGATAGAATCTATGTCACCTTACCGCAGATGATTGCGGCTGTGTGATATGATGATGCTCAGTATCTTTAAAAGAATAACAATGAAGAGAGTTAAAGTTTTGTTTCTTGCCCTCTTGGCAGTGGCAACGATGAATGCCACGCCAACGATTACCCATTCGGGAGACACCCTTGTCATCACGGTGAATGCCACCGGTGATCTGAAGGCAACCAATTTCACACCCGACCAGTTGGCATCAACGAATGTCAAGATCGTGACGGCCGACGGCGTGACGCTGTCTGCCAGCGATTTTACCGATTTCTTCGGTACCAGCTACTCCACGCCGCCTTTCTCAAAGATCACAGATCTGAACATGGGACTGGCAGAACTCGCAAGTGACAACGTAATCACACCGTTGGGACATAATTCCAAATTCCTGAACGGAGGCAATGAGTTGGGCACGCTTGTCCTGCCGGAATGCCTTACCAGCACGACGTTCTCGTTCAATGACAACCTCAGCAAGTGGACAAGAGTGATTTTCCCCAACGCCACAAAATCTAAAAACTTGGCGACGACTGTCATTGGGGCAAGTACTTTTTCCGGTGACACATACTTGAAAAGCCTCGTTGTCGGCACAAGCGTGAACTCCATTAAGTCACAGGCTTTTATCAATTGTTCCAACCTGACGAACGTGGAATACCTCTACGGATTGAAAAAGATCAGCAGCCAGGCCTTTGCAAACTGCACGGGACTGACCTCACTGATTCTTCCGGGAAGCTTGGAGACGATTGGTGTTGGAGCCTTTCAAGGATGCAAGAACATCACGACCGTCCGTCTGCCCAATTCGCTGAGAACTATCAAGAGTCAGGCTTTCGACCAAACGGGAATCACGACGGTCGTCATTCCGGCAAGCGTGGAGTCCATCAAAAGAGGAGCTTTCGGCAATATCGACAAGCTGACCGACGTGTACGTATTGGGAACAAACACCAAGTGCGAATTGCAGGCTTTCTTGCCTTCTTCTTACACCTATGGCTACAGTCTGTCATCCTATACAGACGGCGGCACGGTCAAGATCACGGACTACACGCCCAGTACCAGTACGGGTGTCCGTACTATTCTGCATTATCCGGAGGCAGCCTATTCCAACTATGTGAACAAGTTCATACAGTTGATTGGTACGGATGCTTATAATCAGCAGTCTACTTATAAGAGCTGGAATAACCACTGGGTGTTTGACGAAGACGGCAACAAACTGCCCGTGACAGGTGCTGACTATTTCAGCACTTCGACAGGCGACTATGCCGGATGGAATGAGTTCATGTTAGTGGGCAAACTGAAGAACACCCATGAGGACAAGCGCCTCGTTGAAGGCAAGTGGTATTCGGTCTGCTTCCCGTTTGACTTAAGTGCCAAGCAGATAGGCAATGCGTTCGGTTCCGCTACGGAAGTGTGCGAGTTCAGTGGCGTGGAGTCGTTCGGTGATCCCAATGTGGCCAACCGCAAGTACATCGTTCTGAACTTCAAGACTCCTGTGACCGAGATGAAGGCCCACCATCCTTATATGATTCACCCGGGACTTCACGGAGCTGCTTACAACACGATCGTGGACGTCACGAATGACAAAGACACCGATGGCGACCACTTCGCCAAGAAGTTGAAAGCTCAGTCGGTATCTTATACCGTGAACGGTGTGACCTATACCTTCATCGGCAATTACACTACGGATGCAAAGATCCCCAAGTACAGCTACTACTATTATTCCGGCGACGAGTCCAAGTGGGCCAACGGTTTCTACAAGGCTATGCGCACCAATGCGGTGTTCACTCCCGGTACGGCAATCGTCCAGCTTGACAAGGACAACGGAATCAGCGGCGCAAAGACTGCTTATTTCTCGAACAGCTTCGGAGGGACAACGACCGGTATCGACAACATTTCTGCCAACGGTTCCGGCTCCCGGAAAGCTTCTTTGGCTGGAAATGATGTGTATAATATATATGGTCAGGTGGTTCGCCGTGGAACGACAGACACCGCCGGCCTCCCGTCCGGCATCTATATCGTAAACGGGAAGAAACTGATTGTAAAATAAAAAAGAGCAGACATGAAACGTATATATCAACGTCCGGAGACAGAAAACGTCAGATTCGACGTCTATCATTTGATGGCTCATTCGGCCAAGGACAAGTATAATATTGGTGGAAGTGATTCCAAATGGCCTAAGTCGGGTGAGATTAACGACGACTATGGTGATGGTCCCGGTGTATCCGGAGCCAAGAAAAACAACCATTGGGATTGGGAAGATTAAAGGCGGAGAGTAGCCGTTAACAAATAGAAAAGGAGGCAGATGCTGGAGATCCAACAGCATCTGCCTCTTTTCGGCTTAATTGGTTTACGGCGCGTGCCCGCCACGACGACCGCTCTGCGCGATTATTTCCTGGAAGGAAGAAAGTCCAGGAAGTACTTGGCTACACGCATGTCGTCGCTGAGTTCGGGATGGAAAGCAGTGACGAGCTGGTTGCCTTGTCGTGCCGCGACAATACGTCCGTCTACACGCGCGAGGACTTCCACCTCAGGTCCTACGGTCTCGATGAAAGGCGCACGGATAAAAGTCATCGGCACCTTACCGGCATCTTTGAAATCAGCCTCTGTGGCAAAGCTGCCCAACTGCCGACCGTAGGCATTGCGACACGTGGTGATGTCCATCGTCGCAATGGCTCCGGGCATGGATGCAGCCTCGCCGCCGGCATGTCGGCGCACGCGCCCTGACAGGAGAATCAGTCCGGCACAGGTGCCGAAGACAGGAAGACCGGCGACGATGTCGTTACGAATCTCATCGTGAAGACCTGACTCCACAAGCAGCTTGGCCATTACCGTACTCTCACCACCGGGGATGACGAGTCCGTCCTTAGGCTGTTGCCAGTCAGTTTTCTCTCTGACCTCAAAGGCATCAGCACCGAGCCGCTGCAGCATCTTCTCATGCTCAATGAAGGCACCTTGCAACGCCAACACAGCAATACGTTTTTTCATAGACGCTGTCTCCTCTCGCTTATTTACCTCTCTCCGCCATGAGCAGCTGTATCTCGTCGGCGTTGATGCCCACCATGGCCTCGCCGAGGTCCTCGCTGATCGCTGCCAGCGCCTTAGGATCGTTGTAGTTGGTGACGGCCTTGACAATGGCTGCCGCGCGTTTGCGGGGATTGCCGCTCTTGAAGATGCCACTGCCCACAAAGACACCTTCTGCGCCCAGCTCCATCATCAGAGCAGCGTCTGCCGGTGTGGCGACACCGCCGGCAGCAAAGTTCACCACCGGCAGCTTGCCGTGGTCATGGACATACTTCACTAAGTCGTAAGGCGCCTGCAGCTCTTTGGCTGCCTCGAAGAGCTCATCGGGACGCTTGGCGACAAGGTCGCGGATCTGACGCTGCATCAGCCGCATGTGATGGACGGCCTGAACCACATCACCGGTGCCGGGCTCACCTTTGGTGCGGATCATCGTGGCTCCTTCGGCAATGCGCCGCAAGGCTTCACTGAGGTTGCGGGCACCACAGACAAAGGGCACGCGGAACTGCGTCTTGTCAATGTGACAGACATCATCGGCGGGAGAGAGCACTTCACTCTCGTCGATGTAGTCGATGTCAATAGCCTGCAGGATCTGTGCCTCTGCGATGTGTCCGATACGGCACTTAGCCATCACGGGGATGCTTACTGCGGCTTGTATGCCTTTGATCATCTTCGGGTCACTCATGCGTGCTACACCGCCGGCAACACGGATGTCTGCCGGAATGCGTTCCAAAGCCATGACGGCACAGGCGCCTGCTTCTTCCGCGATCTTTGCCTGTTCGGGTGTTGTCACGTCCATGATCACACCGCCCTTGAGCATCTGTGCCAAGTTGCGGTTCAATGTCTGCCTTTCGTTTTCCATTGTTTCTGTCTTTTAGTTGTTTTTCTTATCTTAATTTTCAAACTGTTCTATGCTTTACTTTCTCACACAGAGCCACAGAGGACGCTAAGATTCCTAATCGTAGTCTCAATAATATGGTTCTCTGTGTCTCTGTGCTCTCTGTGTGAGTTTGATACGCCGGATTCTCAGGAGAGGTTAACTCTCTCTTACCTTCCGCTTAATCTTCGCACGGTATTGGCTGGGCGTCAGTCCCGTTTGTTTCTTGAAGAACTTGGTGAAATGCTGCTGGGAGGTGAAGCCGTGGTCGTAAGCCAACTGCTGGAGTGGTTGTGTCGACGAGAGCAGTGCTGACTGCAGGATGCGTGTCATCTCCTTGTCGACGATCTGCTTGGGGGTAAGTCCCACAGCCCGATGGGTGACCTGCGCCAGATAGCGTGCGCTGACGTTGAGATGATCCGCATAGTAGTTGATGTCGTGATACGCATCACCCCGCTCCTCGATGGCATCGAGAAAGAGCCGATAGAGCTCGCCACAGCGCCCCGTAGCATCTGAGGACGTGGCCGACTGTGCATTGACATAGGCCCGTGCCTTGCTCTCAGCGTCCTGCAGTGAGAGTCCCAGACTGACGAAACAGGCCAAAGCCGAGGAGAAGCCGTTGGCATAGCCGTGCTGAGGATTGTCGTCGATGGCCATCGCATGTACCGATGCCGGCAGCTTGCCGGTAGGCTGATCCTTGCCGATGATCACCACCGTGCACAGGGGCAGCAGACGCCGGACGATCATGTTGTGAACATCATCGGGGATCAGCTGTTCGCCCTGCGCCGTGCGCACGACGGCATCATAGATGATGCAGGCGGGACGATACTTCTGCAACAAGTCGACGATGACATTGAGCGTGGCCAGCGTGCGGATCAGTCCCACCTTCACCACATTGGGCTCCACATCGTTGATGACGGCCTCCACCTGTCCCCGGACGGTCTCCGGAGGCAGGTCGTAGTAGTTCTGAATACCTAACGTATTCTGAACCGTGATGGAGGTGATGGCCGTGAGGGCATGGCCGCCCAACTGACTGATCGTCCTGATATCGGCTTGTATGCCAGCTCCGCCACAACTGTCCGAACCCGTGATGGTGAGTACTGCTTTCATCTATGCTTTTACTCTATGATGTATTTCCTGCTGCAAAGTAACACAAAAATAATGAATAAGCGAAATGATGTTCGGATTTTGACAAAGGAAACTAACAAAAGGACAAATATAAATGAAAGACAGAGGTTTAAAGACAGAGGTTTAAAGACAGAGGAACATATGTCTTTTATGTCTTATGCAACAAATATCAAGGAAAAAGACACGTTTGACAAAACAATATTGAGACAGAATGTGTAACTTTGCAGAAATATGACCCAACACACGACCCGGGAAGTCGTACACGGTCTTCACCCTCAAATAAACAATTAAAACAATATGAATAAAATTTTCCTATTCTTATTACTACTGTTTCCCTTACTGGCAAAGGCCGCGGACTTTGACATCGTCAAGCCCGGGCAGCAGCCTGCCACCATTGTCGTGGACACCACGGACTGGACCGGAGTAAGACTGGCGGCCCGCGATCTCAGTGCTGACATCGGGCGAGTCTGCGGTAAAGCAGCGCCCGTCCTTGTCGCCACGGCAGCCCATCAGCCGGGACAAGGATGCATCATAGCAGGCACAATGGGCAAGAGCAAGCTCATCGACAACATCGTCAAAGCCCATAAGACCGACGTCAGGAAGCTGCACGGACAGTGGGAAAGCTATCTCATCGACGTTGTCGACGGAAATCTCGTCGTCATCGGCTCGGACAAGCGCGGCACGATCTACGGCATCTATGAGATCAGCCGTGAGATGGGCGTGTCGCCGTGGTACTGGTGGGCAGACGTTGCCGTGAAACACCAGGACCATATTATATATAGCAGCGGTCGGCAATATCAACCGTCTCCACGGGTAAAGTACCGTGGCATCTTCCTCAACGACGAGGCGCCCTGCCTGACGACATGGGTGAAGAACACCTATGGCACGAACTACGGTGACCATCGGTTCTACGACCGCATCTTCGAGTTGCTGCTGCGACTAAAGGCGAATTTCATGTGGCCGGCGATGTGGAGTTGGGCTTTCTACGCCGACGACCCATTGAACAGCAAGACCGCCGACGACCGTGGCATTATCATCGGCACCTCACATCACGAGCCGATGTGCCGCTCGCAAAAGGAATGGCACGGCCACACCGACAACCCGAACGTGGAACCACAGGACCGCACTTCGCGGGAAGCTGCGGGCGGACAGTGGAACTACGCCACCAACCAGAAAGCCTTAGACGACTTCTGGGCCGGGGGCGTCCGCCGCAACAAAGGTACTGAGGACATCATCACCATCGGCATGAGGGGCGACGGTGACATGGCCATGAGCGAAGATACAAACATACAGCTCATGGAGAAGATCATCAGCAACCAGCGCCGTATCATTGAGAAAGAGCGTGGCAAGAAAGCCGGCGAAGTGCCGCAGGTATGGGCACTCTACAAAGAGGTGATGGACTACTACGATGCCGGACTGCGCGTGCCCGATGATGTGACACTGCTGCTCTGCGATGACAACTGGGGCGACGTGCGCCGCGTGCCTACACGCAAGGAGCGCAACCGCAAGGGCGGATGGGGACTCTACTATCATGTCGACTATGTAGGTGCTCCGAGAAACTCGAAGTGGATCAACGTCACGCCCATTCAGAACATGTGGGAACAGCTGACGTTGGCTGCCGAGAACGGCATTGACCGACTGTGGATCCTCAATGTCGGCGATCTCAAACCGATGGAATATCCCATCCAACTCTTCATCGACATGGCATGGAACCCGACAGCCTGCACCACAGAGAACCTGCTCGCCCACACCCGCCGCTTCTGCGCTGCGGCCTTCGGTGAGGATCAGGCTACGGAGGCGACGCGTATCCTCAACCTGCAATGCAAGTACGCCGGACGCTGTACGGCCGAGATGCTCGACGCCAAGACCTACAGTCTGAAGGACGGCGAATGGCAGAAAGTGGTCAGCGACTACGCTGCCCTGGAGCGTGACGCCCTGCGCCAATACACCTCTCTGCCCGAGAACTGCCGCGACGCCTACCAGGAGCTCATCCTCTTCCCCGTGCAGGCGATGGCTAATCTCTACGACATGTACTATGCCCAGGCCATGAACCACCAGCTTTACGAGCAGGGCAATCCCGATGCCAACACGTGGGCGGAGCGCTGCCGCAACGACTTCCGTCGTGACTCGCTGCTCTGCGCTGCCTATAACCACGACATCGCGGGAGGAAAATGGAACGGCATGATGATCCAGAAACATATCGGATATACGATATGGAACGACAACTTCCCGCACGACATGCTGCCGAAGCTCTACACTGTCAAGCCGCGTACCGACGGCTGGGTCATCGATGCCGAGGGCGGAAAAGTAGTGTTGGAAGCTGAGCACTACTTTAGCAAACGCGACGGCGAAGGCGCACACTGGATCGACATCCCCTTCATGGGGCCGTCACTCGGCGCCATGACGTTGCGGCCGACAACGGCTTCGGTCAGGGGCGCACAACTGGAGTATCGCTTCCGAGGTATGCAACCGGCCGACAGCGTGACGGTCACCGTGGCAACGAAATGCACGCTCGACTTCCTCAACCAAGGCGGACTGCGCTACCGGGTGAGCCTCGACGGCAGGAGCCAGACGGCGAACTTCAACGCCAACCTCAACGAGAAACCGGAGAATATCTACAGCATTTACTACCCCACGGTGGCCCGCCGCATCGTAGAAAAGCAGATCACACTGCCGCTGCAACAGCTGGCCGACGGCATCCACAAACTCGTCTTCGAGCCGCTCGACCCGGGAGTTGTGTTGGAGAAAATCACGATAAAAACTAAATAACACTACGAAAGACAAATCAAATGAAAGTAAGAACTATCCCAGCCCTCCTGCTTCTCGCCGGTCTGTCGCTGCCCATGACGGCGACCGGAACGGTGAAGAAGCCCATGGGCAAAGCAGTAAAGCAACAAGCAGCGCAGACCAACATGTTCACCAACCCCGTCATCTGGTCGGATGTACCCGACATGGATGTGATCCGTGTGGGTAACGACTACTACATGGTCTCAACGACGATGCACCTCATGCCGGGCGGTCCGATCATGCACTCGCGTGACTTGGTCAACTGGCAGACGGTGGGCTATCTCTTCGACAAGCTCACCGACTCGCCTAAATATAATATGGAGCAGGGCACCGTCTACGGCCGTGGGCAGTGGGCAACCTCGCTGAAGTATCACAAAGGACGGTTCTATGCGCTCTTCGCCCCGAATGATCATCCCGGCGGAGAGACCTATATCATGACCGCCCAAAAGGCGGAAGGTCCGTGGACACTCGTCAGCCGGTTACCTCATTTCCATGATGCCACGCTCTTCTTTGATGATGACGACCGTGCGTATGTCTTCTATGGTACGGGCGAGATGGTGGAACTCAGCAGTGATCTCAAGCAGGTCGTGGACGGCTCTCACCGCCAGCTCTTCCAGCGCGACAGTGAGGAGAAGGGACTTCTCGAAGGTTCACGTGTCATCAAACATGACGGGCATTACTATCTTCAGATGATTTCATGGACTAACGGCCATCCGCGCCGCGAAGTCGTCTATCGTGCCGATAACATCCAGGGGCCGTACACCAAGCGTGTGATGCTCGAGACGGAGTTCGAAGGCTTCGGCGGTGTCGGTCAGGGTACGATTGTCGACACACCCGACGGCCGTTGGTTTGCGCTGATCTTCCAGGACCGTGGCGGCGTGGGACGCGTGCCGACGCTCTCTCCCATCCGTTGGGTCGACGGCTGGCCAAAGGTGGACGATGTGCCTGTTACAATGGAGGTGCCCTTTAAGGGCGATAAGAAGACGAGCATCGTCAACAGCGATGAATTCAACAAGCCTACGCTCAGTCTCGACTGGGAATGGAACCACAACCCCGTCGACAACGCCTGGTCACTCACCGAGCGCCGTGGTTGGTTGCGCCTGCACACGGCTGCTGTGGCTCCCAATATCTTCCTGGCTCGCAACACGCTGACCACGCGCATGATGGGATCACAAAACGAGGGCATCATCCGCATGGATGTCAGCCAGATGCAGGATGGCGACGTGGCCGGCTTCTGTGCCTTTCAGAACGATGCCGCCCTGCTCTCCGTGGTGAAGGAAAAGGGTAAGAAATATATCGTAGCCTCGACAGACTCCATGGAGATGGAGCCGAAGGACCACCACGTCCTTGCCGATCATCGCCACGAAGTCTACCGCAAGGCTTTGTCGCAGAACATCGTCTACTTAAGGGTAAGTGCCGATTTCCGTCTTCACAAAGACGTGGCCTCGTTGGCCTACAGCCTTGACGGCAAGCACTGGACAACGGTTTTGACGGACTTCAAACTCATCTTCGACTACCGCCGCTTCTTCATGGGTACCCGCTTCGGCATCTACAACTTCGCCACCAAACAGCCTGGTGGAAAGGCAGACATCGATTGGTTCCACTTCAAAGTCAAGTAAAACACCCGTGGACAAAACGTTTTTACTATCATATAAGGGGCTTGTCAATTGGCAAGTCCCTTTTTAAGTCTGGTATTTCATCTATGTCTCTGTGTGAGAAATATATTCACTGAATAGAGATTTCATCTCACCTTGAGGTTAATCTTATTTAATTTTTTTACTGAATATAACGAAACATAAGGATATAATACGTACTTTTGTAAAGTCCATATAACAAAACAAACTTTTAATCACCAACAACCGAACACAACAAACACCGTAGCAACATGAAGAAAGAGCAAATCGACTATAGCACACCGCAGCCCCTGTCGATGCAGGAAGCGATCACGGAGGCCAAGCGCTGCCTGCACTGCAAGGTGCCGCTCTGCCGCAAGGGCTGCCCCATCGGCAATGATATTCCCTCATTTATCCATCAACTCTCCAAAGGCAACCTCGGAGACGCTATGGCCATCATCAACGAGACGTCGAACCTACCGGCAATCTGCGGACGCGTCTGTCCACATGAGAAGCAATGTCAGGGTCACTGCGTGCTCAACAAGAAAGGCAACCCCGTGAAGATCGGTAGCCTGGAGGCTTTCATCGCTGACTTCGACACACAGATGCGCCTACAACGTGAGATGCTGCCGCAGAAGACACGCGGCAACATCGCTGTCATCGGATCAGGACCTGCCGGACTCACCGTTGCCGGTAACCTGGCCCGCAAGGGCTTTGCCGTGACGATCTACGAAGGGCTTGAAGAGCCCGGCGGCGTGCTGATGTTCGGCATTCCCGAATATCGCTTGCCAAAGACGGTGGTCAGAGCCGAGATCGAAAAGATTGCGGAACTCGGCGTCAACTTCATCACCAACACCATGGTGGGCGAGAACGGTATCACTGTCGACTATCTCTTCCAGCATGGCTTCGACGCTATCTTCATGGGAACGGGTACGGCAGTACCACAGAATATGGACGACGTGCCGGGCGCCAAACTCCACGGCGTGAGCCAGTCGACCTACCTGCTCCATCAGTTCAACGCTTACCAGGAAGGTGCCATCGCCCGCAACATGGTGCCGCTGCGTACCGGAGAGCGTGTCGGCGTCATCGGCGGCGGCAACGTAGCCATGGATGCTGCCCGCACCGCCATTCGCCTGGGTGCTGACGTGACGGTGATCTACCGACGCACCCAGGAGGAGATGCCCGCCATCAAGAGCGAATTTGACGAAGCCGTCAACGAGGGTGTGAAGTTCTGGTGGAAGTCCAGCGTCACGGAGTTTATTGCCGGTGAGCCCGGAAGACTCAGCAGCGTGACCGTGCATACCGAGGACGGAGACCGCGAGGAACCTTTCGACCGCATCTTCCTGGCCATCGGCTCACGTCCTGCCAACCGTATCGTGTCGACCACGGAAGGTATAGAGGTCGACGAAAAAGGATATGTCAAGATCTTGGAACGTCCCTTCGGCATGACCACACGCCGTGGCGTTTTTGCCGGCGGCGACGTGGTGCACCGCCCACAGACCGTCGTGCTCGCCATGAAAGCCGCGCAGGAGGTGGCGCAGGGCATCGAGCAGTATGTCGACGCCGTGAAGCTGATGCAAGACATCGAGAAGCGCGAAGAAGCATAACACCTCTATCTGATTTCTGAGAAAAGCAGAAAAAAGTGCATAAAAAAACTCCATACGTTGCAGGACAAGCCACAGCGTATGGAGTTTCTATATATATATAATATAATGTGTAAGGGAAGGATTATTCCTTGTTGGCGCGCTTACGCTCGAGGTGATCGAGGATGATCTTGCGCATACGCATCGACTTAGGAGTCACCTCCACGTACTCGTCGCTCTTGATGTACTCCAGACACTCCTCAAGACTCATGACTGTCTTCGGGATGACGCGGGCCTTCTCATCAGAACCGGAAGCACGTACATTGGTCAGCTGCTTAGCCTTGGTGACGTTGACCACAAGGTCGTTGTCATGGACATGCTCACCGATGACCTCACCGGCATAGACTTCCTCACCCGGATCGATGAAGAACTTACCACGATCCTGAAGCTTGTCGATAGAATAAGCGTAGGCAGTACCTGTCTCCATAGCAATCATGGAACCGTTGATACGGCGGACGATCTCTCCCTTGTAAGGCTGATACTCCTTGAAGCGGTGAGCCATGATAGCCTCGCCCTGAGAAGCGGTCAGCACATTGGTACGCAGACCGATGATACCACGTGAAGGGATGTCGAACGTGATGTTGACACGGTCACCCTCGGTGTCCATACCTGTCAGATCACCCTTACGACGTGTGACCATATCCACCATCTTGCTGGCATAGTCCTGCGGTACATTGATGTCGAGTTCCTCAACAGGCTCACACTTCTGACCGTCGATCTCCTTATAGATTACCTGCGGCTGGCCCACCTGCAACTCAAAGCCCTCACGACGCATGGTCTCAATGAGCACAGAGAGGTGGAGCACACCACGGCCACTGACAATCCATCGGTCGGTAGAGCCCTCGACATTGCGCACGCGCAGTGCCAAATTCTTCTCAAGCTCTTTCTGCAGACGGTCGCCGATCTGACGGGAAGTGCAGAACTTACCCTCCTTACCGAAGAAAGGAGAGTCGTTGATGGTAAAGAGCATACTCATCGTAGGCTCGTCTACAGCGATCGGCGGCAGAGCCTCCGGGTTCTCAAAGTCAGCGATGGTGTCACCGATCTCAAAGTGCTGCAGACCGACGACGGCGCAGATGTCGCCACTGTCAACATGGTCGCAACGTTTGTGGGCGATACCCTCGAAAGTATGCAGCTCCTTGATCTTATCCTTCTCAAAGGTACCGTCGCGGTGACAGACGGTAATGTTCATACCGTCCTTAAGCGTTCCTCTGTGCACGCGGCCGACAGCGATACGTCCGGTGTAGGAACTATAGTCGAGAGAGGTGATCAGCATCTGAGGCGTACCCTCCAGGCGCTTCGGTGCCGGGATGACCTCAAGGATCTTATCGAGCAGATAATCGATATTGTCAGTGGGCTTGTTGAAGTCCGGTCCCATCCAACCGTTCTTGGCAGAGCCGTATACGACAGGGAAGTCGAGCTGGTCTTCTGTAGCGTTGAGGTCGCACATCAGGTCGAACACCATCTCGTAGACCTGCTCAGGACGGCAGTTAGGTTTATCGACCTTATTGACCACTACGATAGGCTTCAGTCCGAGTTTCAGTGCTTTCTGCAGCACAAAACGAGTCTGTGGCATAGGACCCTCGAAGGCATCAACGAGCAGCAGACAGCCGTCGGCCATGTTGAGCACACGCTCTACCTCACCGCCGAAGTCGGAGTGACCCGGGGTATCGAGAATATTGATCTTGACTCCTTTCCAAGTGATAGACACGTTTTTGGAAAGGATAGTTATCCCTCGTTCGCGCTCCAAATCATTGGAGTCCAATACTTCGCCGCTGTTGTCCTGGCCGTCACGGAACAGTTTACCAGCGAGCATCATCTTGTCAACCAGCGTAGTCTTGCCATGGTCGACATGCGCAATAACTGCGATGTTACGAATGTCTTGCATTACTTTACCTTAATAGAGCTAATAATTTGCTTGCAAAATTACAAAAAAAACTGGTAAAAGTGGCTGACTCTGAGAACTTTTTTGTAACTTTGCAGCGCATTTTCGGAGATACCGATGCATTTAAGGCCGCTTGAGCAATGATGAAGACTCCGGCGGGCGAAGGATGTAATGATGCAACAACAATTAATCATCAACAAACAAATGTATTTAAACAAAGAGAAGAAGGAGGAAATCTTCGGCCAGTATGGCAAGAGCAATGCAGACACCGGTTCTGCTGAGAGCCAGATCGCACTGTTCACTTATCGTATCGCACACCTGACAGAGCATGTCAAGACTCATCACAAGGACTTTGTGACGACTCGTTCTCTGACTCGTCTGGTAGGTAAGCGTCGCGCTTTGCTGGACTATCTGAAGGATCGTGACATTGAGCGTTACCGTGCTATTGTGAAGGCTCTCGGCCTCCGCAAGTAATCGCAGACAGCGTTTCTTTCATACGAGAAGAAAATTAGGCAAGAAGAAAGCCCGCACCACAGTTGTAGTGCGGGCTTTTTTAATATGTAATGTATAGTGTAGAAACTATAAGCAACAATTTAAGATTTATGCACTATACATTATATATTATTCTTTATACACTATACATTATTTATAAATTTCCTTGAGCGGTACCATGACGAAGTCGCGCTCATGCATCAACGGATGGGGGATCTTCAGATCCGGCTCATCTACCTTCCAGTCGTCATAAAGCAGAATGTCGATGTCAATGACACGATCGTGATAGACACCATTCAGCGATTTTCCCGTACGGCCAAGGTCACGCTCAATGCGCTGTGTGGCCAAGAGCACCTGCCTCGGAGGCAATGTCGTCAAGCAGCAACAGCATGCGTTGAGGAACTTATTGGGCGACTCAAAACCCCACGGTTCCGTCTCATGAAGAGAAGAGAGGGAAGAGACATGCCCTACCCTGCTCTCCAATAACTCCACAGCTTGCCGTATCAGTCCCCGCCGGTTGCCGATATTGGAACCTAAGCCGAGATAGACATGATGCAAGGCTGGATTGTGTATATCTGTCATAAGTCGTTTCTACAACAATGACGCTGGTATGCGATCAGTCTACGATCAGCAGGCTGTCGCCATAGCAACCAAACTTATAGCCGTGCTTCACAGCCAACGCATAGCAGGCCATCACATTCTCATAACCACCGAAGGCTGCCGTAGACATCAAGGGCGTAGACTCGGGATGATAGAAGTTGGCGATCATCGTGTCCGCAAGTCCGAATTCATAGGGTGGGAAGATGAACTTCGACGTCCATCCGTCAAATTCCTTGAGGAAGCCATCAGTACCTACCGCAGTTTCCGTAGCTTTGGCCACACTCGTTCCGACGGCACAGATATGATGTCCCTCTTTCTTAGCTGTGTTGACCATGTCACAAGCTTCTTTGTTGACAAACATCTGCTCTGAGTCCATCTTATGCTTGGTAAGATCCTCCACCTCGATAGGTGAGAAATTGCCCAAGCCGCAGTGCAATGTGATAAACGCCGTGTTGATACCCTTGATCTCCATGCGCTTCAACAGCTCACGGCTGAAGTGAAGTCCTGTGGCCGGCACAGTGACAGCGCCCTCGTTGCGGGCAAACAGTGTCTGGAAGTCTTCGAGATCCTCCTTTGTCGCATGAGAGTGCACGTGCATCCCCTTCATATCAGGATCATCAGGACGGCCGTTGAGTACATACTCCGGCAGCGGAGCCTCACCAAGAGCGAAGAGGTCGTGTTTGAATTGATCGTGAGGACAGTCATAGAGGAATCGCAAGGAACGTCCACGGCTGGTCGTATTGTCATAGACCTCAGCCACCATGGTGCCCACCTCGTCGAAGAAGAGCTTGTTGCCGATACGGATCTTGCGGGCAGGCTCCACGAGCACATCCCACAGATGAGTCTCCTCGTTGAGTTCACGCAGGATAAAGACCTCTATCTTGGCATCGGTCTTTTCCTTCGTACCATACAGACGAGCTGGGAAAACCTTGGTATCATTGAGGATGAACACGTCACCATCATCGAAATAGTCGATAACATTGCGAAAGTCAAGGTACTCGCCTTTGACAGGCTGTCCCTTGGCATCCTTCTTGTATAGTTCTATTTCGCCTGTCGTCCGGTGCAGCACCATCAAACGGGACTCGTCACGACGGGTAATTCGAAAAGAGCCCTTCGTACCATCGTCGTTCGTATACTCCCTCACAATACTATGAGGATAAAGAGCCACCGACTCGGGTGGCAACTTAAACTTGAACTGCGATAACTTCATAATATATAATTCCTTTCTATTCTGTCTGTCTACAGTCCGCAACCGGACAGCTTTTGTTTAAACTTCCGTGCCAGCAGTGGCCTTGGGAGTGATCTGAGGCTTTGCCTCGGCAGGACGTTGGAGTGATGCGGCACTCACCTCATTGGGAATCTCACTGTCCAGCCATTCTCCGAAATGATTGAACTCGATGCAGTCGCTCTCGCAGATGTCGCCCACACGTGTCCGACGCAAGCTCGTGAGATAAGCTCCGCTATTCAGAGTCCGGCCTATATCGCGCGCCAGTGCACGAATATAGGTGCCCTTGCCACAGACAACGCGGATGGCCATCGTCTTCTTCTCGCCGTCATAGTCGGTGAGTTCCACCTTATCTATATGTATAGCCTTTGGCTTGAGCTCCACTGCCTCACCGTTGCGTCGCAACTGGTAGGCTCTCGTGCCCTCTACTTTACACGCACTATAGGTTGGAGGCACCTGCTGGATGTCACCTTCGAACTGTTTCAGCGTGTCAAGGATCAGCTCCCGCGTGATATGCTCCACAGGATAAGTAGCGTTGACCTCATGCTCACGGTCATAGCTGGCAGTGGTAGCTCCCAACTGCAGCGTCGCCGTGTATTCCTTGGTATGGCTTTGCAGCGTCTCGATCTGCTTGGTGCACCTGCCGGTGCAGAGAATCAAAACACCTGTCGCCAATGGGTCGAGCGTACCAGCATGTCCCACCTTCACCTTCTGTCCAAGCTTTTGTGAGAGCAGGAAGCGGATGTGTGCCAGCGCACCAAAGCTCGTCATGCCGTAGGGCTTGTCGATAGCTAAGATTTCTCCTTTGATAAAATCCATCTCTTAGTCAAACATTACCATGCTGTGACCCGTGAGCATCCAAATAAGGATAAACACGCCCACGATGATACGATAGTAGCCGAACCATTTGAAACCATACTTAGACAGGAAGTCAACAAACCACTTCATGGCAAACAAAGCCACGAAGAAAGCCACGACACTGCCTACAGCAAGCATGATGAGATTGTCAGTGGTCGCCCACGACGTGCCCACTGCATTATCACCTATGAACAGTTCCAGCAGATCGAGGCCTGTAGCGGCAGCCATCGTCGGCACAGCCAGGAAGAAAGAGAACTCGGCGGCACGGCGACGCATGAGCTTTTGTGACATACCACCGACAATGGTAGCCATGCTACGACTGGTACCAGGAATCATAGAAAAGCACTGGATGAGGCCGATTCTAAATGCCCGGCGTTCGGTGAGCTCATTGTTCTCACTGCCTTTGTTAAAGATTCGGTCGCAGAAAAGCATAAATACACCGCCCACAACCAACATAATGGGGACAATCCAAATGGCGTTGGAGGGATCGAGCATAAAGTCAATCATGCCGCTCTTCTTCACTGCGAAGCCAATCACACCCGTGGGGATGAATGCCACGATAAGCAGCCAGTAGAAGTTCCACTTGTGCTTGATTCGCTGCCATGACGTACTACCTGAAGGTACCGGGGTATGGTCAAGACGGAAGAAACGATTCCAATAAAGCACAACCACCGAAAGGATGGCGCCAAACTGAATGATAACCGTGAACGCCCGTACAAAAGCAGAGTTCTCCACACCGAGCAGGTTCTCAGCAATGAGCATATGTCCGGTCGACGACACGGGCAGGAACTCTGTGAGCCCCTCCACAATAGCGATGATAATAGTCTGTATCAGAGTCATCAGGCCTCCTCGCTGTTAGATGATATTTCAGCTGGAGTCGTCTCGGTACCATTGTCCTTGGGCTTATGGATGATGGCATAGATCATGGAGATGAAGCCAACAAAACACACCACAGGAGCCACCCTGATACGGCGGAAGCTGAAGATGTCGGGATTAAAAGCCTGCTCTGTAGAACTACTGCCACTCATCAGTATGAAGCCGATGATCACAATGGCAAAACCGATAGCCAACAATGTGAAGTTGGTACGGTCGAATGCATAATTTCTTTTATCCATATTTTGTTTATTCATAATTCTAAATTCAATCTCCTCATTTCATTCCGGATCGCTTCGCTTTGATTCCATGACTGCCAAGAGCAGGAAGAGAACTTTATAGAATGACAGAATACTTACTCTGACATTAAATCTTATAAAGTTCTCCAGCCTTCATCTTCAAGAAGCGGTTCACCGAGATGGAAGCGCAGATGGCCGTGATGATGATGCCAAAAGCAACTACCGACACAGCCGTGATGGTCATCTCACGCCAAGTCACAATGTTCAGAATCTCCGGTTCATAGCGGTAGAGCGCATACATACAACCACCAAGAACGATGATAGCCAGCAACGCGGCAAGCAATCCGGTCAATACGGCACGACGGATGAATGGACCTCGGATAAAGCCCCATGAGGCACCGACGAGCTTCATCGTGTGGATGGAAAAGCGACGGGCATAGATACCGAGCTTCACTGTGTTGTTGATCAATGAGAACGACACAAAGGTGAGCAAGGCTGCGATGACGAGCAAGATGATACCTATCTTCGTCAGGTTACGGTTGACGGCATCCACCAAGTCCTTCTGATAGTTGATTTCCGACACTTTAGGATAACGCTTCAACTGCGCGGAGATCCATTTCAGCGAATCGTTGTTGGCATAGTCGCTCCTCAAGGTCAGTTCCACAGATGAGGGGAAAGGATTGATGCCATCGGTGAACTCAGAGGGATCAGCGCCCATCTGACGGGTAGCATCGGCCAACGCCGCGTGCTTGCTGATGAAGTGCACCTGCTTGATATAAGGTTGTTGCTTCAGATGAGAGCACATTGTCATGGCTTCGTTGTCACTCATGTCTTGCTCCAACATCATAGTGACGACAAGGTTCTCTTTTACATACGACGACAGATTGCGGCCCGTCAGTGTAGAAAACACGACGAGCCCCAACAGCACAAGCACCATAGCCGTGCTGATACACAATGTAACAGCTTGCAGACGCCCTGTGTGCCTGCTTACCTTATTTCTTTTCTTTCCCATTGCTGTGGTCAAAATCTTGCATTTGGATACAAAGTTAATCAAAATATTAGAGAGAAAGAGATGATTAACGTGCATTAACCAAATAATCAACAAGAAAAGCGTCTGTAATGATATATTTTTATTAACTTTGCTCAAGACAAATGTAAAATAGAGTTATGAGTACTGTTATTTATCCAAGTCCCATCTACGGACCTGTTCACAGCCGCCGCTTAGGACTGAGCTTAGGAGTGAACCTGATGCCGGCAGATGGAAAGATATGCACTTTCGATTGTCTGTATTGTGAATGTGGTTTTAATAAGGATCGCCGCACACATTCGCCCCATCCTACACGACAGCAGGTGACGGAAGCCTTGGAAAAACAGCTCATCAAGATGCATAACGACCAAGAGCATCCCAATGTGCTAACCTTTGCGGGGAATGGCGAACCCACCAGCCATCCCGAATTTTCCGGAATCATTGACGACACGATCAGACTGCGTAACAGATGGTGCCCAAACGCAAAGATCAGTGTGCTGAGCAATGCCACCTTCTCTGGGCACGACGACATCCGTCAGGCTCTGCTGAAAGTAGACAACAACATCCTGAAGCTCGACACGGTCAACATGGAATATATCCGCAAGGTGGACCGGCCGGTGCAGCCATCTTACGATGTGAAGGACATCATAGAGAACATGCGGTGGTTCAAGGGACATGTGATCATCCAGACAATGTTTATGAAAGGCGACGGCACTGACAACACGGGTGAGGAATATGTAGCGCCTTGGCTGGAAGCCGTGAAATACATTCAGCCGCAGGAAGTGATGGTCTACACCATCGACCGTGAGACACCCGACCAGAAACTGCGCAAGGCCTCGCACGAGGAATTGAATGCTATCCGCGACCGCGTCATCGCATTGGGCATTCCCTGCACGGCATCGTATTAAAGCAAAAGACCGCTTCACATCCAATCAAAAAAATGCCCCATTCAACGCTTGACTTTCGTCGAGTTATCAATTAAGATTGCCAGTTTATGAAAATCGCTCCAGCATCCACCGAACAGGCTGAGTCAATCGCCTCTCTCATCATGATGGCGATGAACCACGAGTGCTGTCAGAACTTCGCCGGCCCACGTCATACATTAGAGGACTTCCATCGCATGATGACAGCACTGGTCAGAAGAGAAGACAGCCAATACAGTTATCGCAACGCGATGGTTGCTCTTGATGACACCACAGCCGATAGGAAGCCGGTGGTGGCTGGTGTCATCGTAGGTTACGACGGTGCTGACCTGCATCGATTGCGCAAAGCTTTCCTCCAAGCAGCCAAGGAATTCCTGGATCAGGACTTCCGTGGCATGGACGACGAGACGAAGGCAGGCGAGTACTATATCGACTCGCTTGCTGTAGACCAGCGCTATCGTCACCAAGGATTGGCCAAGTCGCTGCTGAACATAGTCATTGAGTTGAAAGGCCACGAACAGCCCGTAGGACTGTTGGTGGACAAAGGCAATCCCAGAGCAGAGCGCCTCTATCGAAGCCTTGGCTTCGAGTTTGTCAACGACACGACATGGGGTGGACATGAGATGCGGCATTTGCAGACTATAAAAAAGCAAGACACTACCCATTAGGACACTTTTACGGTTTAAACATTCTGGCGCCGTCAGATAACTGCCATATACGTGTAAAAGCCTAATTGTTAATATGAATTCAAAAACACGAACGATTGTTAAAAACTCTCGATGCTCTTTGAGTTTTCAATAAGAATGCCTACTTTTGCACCCTGTAAGGAGATGTTCTATCCAACTCCAAAGACATTTGATACTCCAATTAGAAAATAAACATTAATTAATAGGTATGAAAATTAAGAATTGTATGTTCGTAGCTTTGGCTGCTCTTTCACTCGTTTCTTGTGGAAAGAAGAGTGGTGGCAGCCTGGCTGACCTTCAAGACAATGAGTTTGCCGTGCGTACTGTTGGCCAGTCAAGTGCCGATATGCAAACTACTTATCCGGCAACCATCAAGGGTATTCAGGACGTGGAAGTACACCCCAAGCTTTCGGGATATATCACCAATGTGTATGTTCATGAAGGACAACATGTGCGCGCAGGCCAGGTGATGTTCACCATCGACAGCGAAACTTATCGTGCCGCTGTCAGTCAGGTACAGGCAGCTTTGAACACCGCCATCGCACAGGCCAACACGACCAAATTGACTTACTTGAACAACAAGAAGCTCTTCGCACAGCATATTATCGGACAATATGAGCTGGAAACAGCACTGAACAGCTACAAGACAGCTGAGGCTCAGGTAGCCCAGGCCCGTGCAAGCCTCGCTTCCGCCCGTGAGACACTGGCATGGTGCACAGTGACCGCTCCGGCATCTGGTGCCGTCGGCTCATTGCCGTTTAAGAAAGGTGCACTCGTCTCTGCCCAAAGCACACTGACAACTGTCAGTGACGTCTCCACCGTGGAGGTGTTCTTCTCTATGAGTGAGGCCGACATCCTCGGCATGTCCAAGACTTCCGGCAGCGTAGCCGGTGTCATCCATGAGATGCCGACCGTGAAACTGCAAATGGCTGACGGTGCAGTCTATAACCAACCGGGACGTGTCGTGAAGATGAGCGGTGTCATTGACGCTACTACTGGTGCTTATACACTGATCGCTCATTTCCCCAACCCACAAGGACTGCTAAAGAGTGGCGGTGCAGGACAGATCATCGTGCCGCATGTGAGCAACAACATCATCAGCATTCCACAGGAAGCTACCTCACAGGTACAGGACAAGTACTTCGTATATAAGGTAGACAAGAACAACAAGGTGAGATACAGCGAGATCACTGTCAACCCGCAAAACGACGGACAGAATTATGTCGTCACCTCCGGACTGAATGTCGGCGACCGTTATGTTTCTAAGGGCATCAGCAAACTGACTGACGGTGAGCAGATCAAACCGCTCACCGAAGAGCAATATCAAAAGAAGATCGACGACGCAGCCAACCTGGCCAAAGAACAGGGAACGGCTAAAGGCTTCGTCAAGGCAATGACAGGAAAGTAATGATGAATGTTGAGGGTTGAATGTTGACTTGATTCAGTGAAGAAGGCGGCTTGATGCCGCTCATTCATCATTCAACATTCATCATTCAACATTTCTATCACTCAACATCAATCATTCATCATTCAACATTTAAAGGAATATGACATTTACTAATTTCATCAAACGTCCGGTGCTCTCCACCGTGGTATCTATCCTGCTTGTGCTGCTGGGTACCATCGGATTGGTGTCACTGCCTATCGAGCAATACCCGGACATAGCCCCACCAACCATCATGGTGTCAGCCACCTACCAGGGTGCTGATGCCGAAACGGTGATGAAGTCTGTCGCCGTGCCTTTGGAGGAGAGCATCAATGGTGTGGAGAACATGACCTACATGACTTCACAGACCACCAACGATGGTATGTGTATGATCACCGTGTACTTCAAGCAGGGTGCTGACCCGGATATGGCTGCCGTGAACGTGCAGAACCGTGTATCGCAGGCGCAGGCCCTCTTGCCTTCTGAGGTAACGCAGGTCGGTGTGACCGTCATCAAGCGTCAGACCTCCAACGTCATTATGTACGCCGTCACCTCAGACGGACGCTATGACGGACAGTTTGTCACGAACTATAACAACATCAACATCGTGCCACTGCTGAAGCGTATCAACGGTGTGGGTGATGTGTCAAGTCCGTCTACTGCCAACTACTCCATGCGCATCTGGCTCAAGCCGGATAAGATGAAAGAATACGGACTTATGCCGTCAGACATTCTCGGCGTACTGGCTGAACAGAATATCGAGGCTGCACCGGGTAAGTTCGGTGAGAACTCCAACGTGGCCTATGAGTATACCCTGCGCTATAAAGGGCGTTTGTCTGAGCCCATCGAATACGAGAATATCATTCTTACCAGTAAGACAACTGGTCAGACGCTGAAGCTGAAGGATGTGGCCAAGATAGAGCTTGGCTCACTGATGTACAACGTAAGTTTGGTCAACGACGGCATCCCGGCATGTATGGGTATGGTACAGCAGATTGCCGGTTCCAATGCTACACAGATTGCCACTGATGTGAAAGCCGCATTGACTCAGCAACAGAAGAGCATGCCTCCAGGCATGAAAGCGGTCATCATGTATGATGTTACCGACTTCCTCTTCGCCTCTATCCACGAGGTGCTCATGACATTGTTCATCACCCTTGTGCTGGTGTTCATTGTTGTGTATATCTTCCTTCAGGACTTCCGCTCGACGCTCATCCCTATGATTGCAGTGCCGGTAGCCTTAATTGGTACCTTCTTCTTCCTTTGGATCTTTGGATTCTCCATCAATCTCTTGACGCTTTCGGCCTTGCTGTTAGCTATCGCCATCGTGGTCGATGATGCCATCGTGGTTGTCGAGGCCGTACACGCCAAGCTTGACCAAGGTTACGACAACTCGCTCACGGCCGCTATTGACGCCATGAACGAGATCTCCAGTGCCATTATCTCCATTACCCTCGTCATGGCCGCCGTATTCGTACCTGTGTCGTTCATGGGTGGCACGAGCGGTACCTTCTACCGTGAGTTCGGTGTGACCATGGCCGTGAGTATCGTCATCTCGGCTGTCAACGCCTTGACGCTCTCGCCAGCTCTGTGCGCGATGTTCCTGAAACCTCACAAAGCGGAGGAGAACGAAAGCAATAAGAACTTTGTGACCCGCTTCCATGCCGGATTCAACCGCGTGTTTGACAAGACGGTCACTAAATATAAGAAAGGTGTAGAGCGCGCCATCAATCACCGCGCCATCACTACCGGTATCGTGGTTGTGGGTATTGCTGCTTTGGCTATACTGATGAATACCACTAAGACGGGTCTTGTGCCGGATGAGGATACGGGTACTATCTTCGTGACTATCTCGGCCAATCCGGGTACCTCGCAGGAGCGTACGAAAGAAATTGTGGCTGAGGTAGACAAGATGCTGGGCAATAACCCGGCTATCCTTCACCGCAATGCCATCATCGGTTATAACTTCATTGCCGGACAGGGCTCCGACCAGGCAACGTTCATCATCAAGTTGAAGTCGTTCGAGGATCGTGCCGGTGGCATCACCGACCGCATCAAGCGCGCTATCCATGACAAAGACCCCATGGCTCTCGTCGTCAACCCTTACGAGCAGAACTCCGTGCTGGGTATGATCTATAAGCAGACCGCTTCTATCAAGGACGCACAGATACTTGCCTTCGGTCCTCCAATGATTCCAGGTTTCTCTGTGCAGAACGGTGTCACCATGACTATGCAGGACAAAGCCGGCGGCGACTTGAATAAGTTCTACAATGTCACAAAGAGCTTCCTCGCCGAACTCAACAAGCGTCCTGAGATCCGGCAGGCTATGACCTCCTACAACCCTAACTATCCACAGTACATGGTCGACGTGGATGTAGCCAAGACCAAGCAGGCAGGCATCTCGCCAAAGGTCGTGCTCTCTGTACTGCAGGGTTACTATGGTGGTTTGTATGCATCCAACTTCAATGCCTTCGGTAAGCTCTTCCGTGTGATGGTCGAGGGTGATGTGGCCAGCCGTATGTCTCCCGATGGTCTGTCCCGCATCTATGTGCGTACCGCCACAGGCGATATGGCTCCGGTGAGCGAGTTTGTGAAACTCAAGAAGGTCTACGGTCCTTCCAACATCAACCGCTTCAACCTCTTCACTGCCATCAAGGTCAGTGTCAACGCCAACGAAGGCTACTCTTCCGGTCAGGTGATGAAAGCCATTGAGGAAGTGGCCAAGGACAACCTGCCAACCGGTTACGGCTATGAGTACTCCGGTCTGAGTCGCTCCGAGGCAGAGTCCAGCAACTCCACTGCACTGATCTTTGTGCTCTGTCTGGTGTTTGTCTACTTGATCCTTAGCGCACAGTACGAAAGCTACCTCCTGCCTCTGTCTGTGTTACTGTCAGTACCATTCGGTCTGGCCGGAGCCTTCGCCGTCACCAACATCTTCGGTCACAACAACGACATCTACATGCAGATCTCGCTCATTATGTTGATCGGTCTGTTGGCCAAGAACGCCATCTTGATTGTGCAGTTCGCCTTGGAGCGCCGTGAGACAGGTATGGCCATCAAATACTCAGCCATCCTTGGTGCCGCTGCCCGTCTGCGTCCTATCCTGATGACCTCGTTGGCAATGATCATCGGTCTGTTGCCGCTGATGTTTGCTTCAGGTGTAGGCAAGAACGGAAACCAGACATTAGGTGCTGCTGCCGTCGGTGGTATGCTCATCGGTACGCTCATTCAGATCTTCGTTGTGCCCGCTCTCTTCTGTGTCTTCCAATGGTTGCAAGAGAAGATCAAGCCACTGAAGTTTGAAGACGAAAAGAATGAGGAGGTTACAGCAGAGCTTGAACAATATGCTCATACAGACAAACAAGAGCCGTATACTGACGCATATACTAAGTAACATAATGTAGAGTTTCGATAAAATGAAGATATATCAGATCATACTTACAGGTCTTGCAGCCGTCGCCATGACGGGCTGCAAGAGCCTTTACGGCAAATATGAGCGGCCACAGGTCAACACGGCCGGACTGGTGCGCGACGCGGTGAGCAACACCGACACGCTTGCCGTGACCGACACGACCAGCTTCGCCAACATCCCTTGGCGCTCGGTATTCACTGATCCGCAATTGCAGTCACTCATCAGCACGTGTCTCGCCAATAATCCCGACTTACTTAATGCTGCTCTCAACGTAGACATGGCTGAGGCTCAGCTCAAGGCTGCCAAGCTTGCATTCCTGCCAGGCATCTCGTTCACGCCACAAGGAACCATCTCGTCATGGGATTACAACAAAGCCACCAAGACCTATCAGCTGCCGATCAACGCCAGTTGGGATGCCAATCTCTTTGGCAACCTCACTGCTGCCAAGCGTGCCGCTCAGGTCTCTATGCTCCAGACCAAGGACTATCAGGTGGCTGTGCAGACTAAGCTCATCGCTAATGTGGCCAACATGTACTACACACTGCTGATGCTCGACAAGCAATTGCAGATTGTCACCGACATGGAGAAGCTCACCAAGGACACGTGGGAGATCATGAAGATCCAGCATCAGTCTGTTGCCGGCGTGCGCTCTACAGCTGTGCAAAGCGCCGAAGCCAACTACTTGAGCGTACTGACACAGAAGGAAGATCTCAAAAGACAGATCAGAGAGACAGAGAACAGTCTCTCTCTGCTGCTTGGTCAGCAGGCTCATGCGATCCCTCGCGGCGATCTCGACAACCAGAATCTTCCCGCCAAATTCTCCACTGGTGTAGGCATTCAGCTGCTCAGCAACCGTGCCGATGTCCACGCCAACGAGATGGCACTCGCTAATTGCTTCTATAATATAGAGGCAGCCCGTGCGCGCTTCTATCCGTCGCTGACCATCAGCGCTACCGGCGCTTTCACCAACAGCGGTGGTATGGGCATCACCAATCCGGGTAAGATGCTGTGGTCTGCCGTGGCTTCGCTCACACAGCCCATCTTCGCCAAAGGACAACTCAAAGCCGGACTGCGTGTCGCCGAGGATCAGTACAAGCAGACCTACAACACCTGGCAGAACAGTGTACTCTCTGCCGGTAGTGAGGTCAGCAACGCGCTTGTGCTCTACAATGCCTCTGACGCTAAGAGCAAACTGGAAGAGAAACGCATCGACGTACTCAAACGCAACGTGGAAGACACGAAGAACTTGATGGCAAGCGCAGGATCTACCTATCTTGAAGTCATCACCGCTGAGAGCAATCTGCTCAACTCACAGCTCAGCAAGGTACAGGACGACTTCAGTAAAATGCAAGCTGTCGTCAACCTCTACTACGCTTTGGGTGGAGGAGCGAAATAAGTGTTGAATGTTAAGTGTTGAATGATGAATTGATTCAATGTCGAAAAACAATTTTGAATTATGAACAACATCAGTGACAAAGCCGTAGTATCGCCCAAGGCGAAGCTCGGTGACAATATCAAGATATACCCCTTCGTGTATATCGAAGATTATGTGGAGATCGGTGACAACTGTGTCATCTTTCCCTTTGTGAGTATCCTCAACGGCACAAAGATGGGAAAGGACAACAAGGTGCACCAGGGTGCTGTCATCGGTGCCCTGCCCCAGGACTTTGCCTTCAAAGGCGAGCGCAGTGAGGTCGTTGTCGGCGACAATAATGTGATTCGTGAGAATGTCATCATCAACCGTGCTACTCACGAAGGCTGCAAGACGGTCATCGGCAACAACAACATGCTCATGGAAGGTGTGCATGTCAGCCACGACACCAAGATCGGCGACTACAATGTCTTTGGCTATGGTTCAAAGATCGCCGGTGACTGCCAGATTGGTGACAGTGTCATCTTCTCATCGTCGGTCATCGAGAATGCAGGCACACGTGTCGGCAATCTGGCCATGCTGCAAGCCGGAACCCGCTTCTCCAAAGACATACCGCCATACGTCATCGCAGGCGGTAACCCAATAGAATATGCGGGACCCAACAATACCATGATGGAGACTTGGCATATCGACGAGCGCATCCGCAAACATGTGGCCAATGCCTACCGGCTTGTCTTCAATGGCAAGGTGAGCGTCTTCGATGCAGCGTTGCAGATACGTGACCAGGTGCCCGACGGCGAACAGGTTCGAAACATTATCGAATTCCTGAACTCCACGCAGGTCGGTATCATCTCGAAGTAAAAGAGAGAAGGCGTACACAACTTTTATATAGGACTGATAAAACGAAAAACTATCAGCCCTATATATAAAGGAGTACATTATAACCCAAAGCCCCGGATGACAGTTCGTCATCCGGGGCTTGTCATTTCTATTTATGAATAACAGAGATACCTCTGCTCTTTGGTATAGAAGTTGTTCTGTTAGAAGAGCTTGTCGGGGTAAACACCCTCGTCAACGAGTTGCTGAATGCGGGCAACAGTACCCGGACGGTCAGCAGAATAGGTTACGCCGAACCACTTGCTCGTGGTGTCGAGCACCTCACAGGTAGCCTTACCCTCATTGATCAGCTTGTTCACCACCCAAGGAATCAAGTACTCAGCCTTAGGATTGGCCTTTGTCTCGGGAGCATCGAGGAACTCCTTGAAGAATTTATCGCTGTACTCGAAGTAGTCTGGTGTCAAGCCCCACACGTTCATACTTACCGGTGTGATGTCAGCAATCTCCACCCACTTACCGTTCTCGTCCTTGTAAGCCACATTGCCGTCGGCCTGACGCTCAATCTCAGTGCGCTCCACGCAACCGGTGAGCAGGTTCTCTGTATTCTTCGAGCATACGCCACGAGAGACAGAGCCGTTGTCGCTCAGCGTGTTGCCAACGCGGAAGCCTACCATAGCATACTTGCCTTTGCTGCCTTCCGGCAGTTCTGAGAGGAACTTTCCAATCACCTTGAAGCAGTCACGGTTGTAGAAGTCATCGCAGTTGATGACGCAGAAAGGCTCGTGAATCACCTCTTTGGCCATCATCACAGCGTGGTTGGTACCCCAAGGTTTCGTGCGGCCCTCTGGAACAGAATAGCCATCAGGAATCTTGTCGAGGCTCTGGAACACAAGCTCACAGGGGATATGTCCCTCATATTTAGAAAGGATCTTCTCGCGGAAGTCCTGCTCAAAATCCTTACGGATTACCCAGACGATCTTGCCGAAGCCAGCCTGGATAGCATCATAGATACTGTAGTCCATAATTGTCTCGCCGTTTGGGCCCAAACCGTCTAATTGTTTCAAACCACCGTAACGGCTGCCCATTCCGGCAGCAAGCAGTAATAATGTAGGTTTCATACTGTGTATTTTTAAATCAGTTAGATGTACTATATAAAGCAATGCAAAGTTACGGTAAATAAGCGAAAGAACAAAAAAAAACTCTTCTTTTTTGTTTTTATCACTCATCATTCGTATTTTTGGATTCTTTTTAGTATTTTTGCGTCATTTACAAGCACAATAAAATAGTATTCACATAAGCATTAAATATATTTCACGCTATAATCATTCATTCATCATCATACTCTGAGAGTAACCGAACACCATCGCTTATGTGGCACGACTTCACGTTCAACGTCTCCTTCGGCTATCATTGGGGCGGCAAGCTCTACAACTCCACCCTACGCGACCGCGTGGAAGTGGCCAAGAACGTCATCGGCTCTAAAAACGTCGATGAGCGCGTGCTCTCCTCACGACGGATGCATCCCGGCGACGAGACTTTATTCCGTAACTTCGACGACGAGACAACCACACCCCATGCCACGTCGCGCTATGTCTTCGACAACCGTGTGCTGGGGCTGCAGAGCGTCAGCCTGCAATATCGCTGGAACAACAGTTGGCTGCAACACCACACGGGACTGGAGTCTCTCGTCTTTGGCATCAACGCCTCTGATCAGTTCTACTGGTCATCGGTCAAGTATGAGCGAGGCACCAGCTATCCCTATGCCCGTAATGTGCAGGGCCCGTCACGCTCACCTTCTAATCGTTTTTCCATTTAGAACCATACACCTTATTATATATCAGTATGGCGCGACTCCAGCAGCCTGATGTGGTATTGGTTCGGTAACTGGGGCAAGGTGAAACACCAGTTCATGATCGACCATACCGGAAAGAACTGGGACGATGCCTACATCAACAGCCACCCACGCTATCAACCGCGCTGAGCTCATCAAGTACGCACAGACACTGAAAGGCAAGAAAGGCGCTGAACTCAAAACGGCACTGCACACGCTCTTGGTCCCTAAAACAGTACTCGAATATGGTAGCGGAACAGAAAACACTTGGTGGGGGTTCTGGTACACCGACCGGGATCCGAAGACCAACGAATGCTACAACCGTTACAGCTCCAGCAAATTCTATTTCAAAGACCATAATGGGATAGCCATTAACGGCATGAACATAGAGCACTCCTTTCCAAAGAGTTGGTGGGGAGGTGAATAGTCTCCTCGTCAGAGAGATTCATCTTATGCTTGATAATCATCGCTGCAATGATCATCCGAGTCGGCTTGTTGCCTGCGCCCTTGTCTTTATTATGCAGCCTGGAGTTGTAAATCTTCTCCAGTTCGGCCCAAGGAAGAGTATCGCCGAGTACGACCCAACGGTTAGACTTGTCCAGGTTGTCAAGCGACGACCTGAAGATGTCCAGCGTCAATTGTCTATTTTTATTCTGCGACGTATATGTCATCTTCTATTTCCTTTAACACCACAAAGATACAAATAAAATGTTAAATCACCAAGAAGAAACGATATCATTTATTGAATATCAGAATATTACATTTATTCAGTGAACACTACTTAGTTGCATGTCCCCGGAGGGGGGACACACCATGAATGACCCCATGTCTCTCCGTCCTTCTGAGGCTAAGACCTCAGAAGGACGGAGAGACATGGGGTTGTACAATGGTAGGGATATGCCGTAGAGGACTCCCGTGGACGAATGAAGTAACTTTTTACTTTTTACTTTTTTACCCTTTTACTTTTTTACCTTTCAAAGGTGCAGTGCCTCCATGAAGCGACGGATCACCTTCGGATTGCCAGTGTGCTTGCCAGTGTCCTCACTGATCTTGCAGGTGTCGTTGTAGAACGGCCACGACTCGGTAATCTTAGCTGCTACGAGCTTGATGACGATGTTCATCGGGCGGATGCCGTCGAAGTCATTGGTAAAGTGCGTGCCAATGCCAAACGACGGCTGCACATACTTCTCCGCTTCTTGCTGCAAAGCTATGGCACGGTCGGTGTCCAGAGCGTTGGAAAAAATGACCTGCTTCGACTTGGAGTCAATGCCCAAACTCCGGTATTTGGTACAAATCTTTTGCAGTTGCTCCATGTTATCGCCGGAATCAACGCGCAGGCCCTTGAAGAGGTTGGCAAAGTCTTCGGAGAAGTTCAGAGAGAAGATGTTCCAGCCGAAGGTGTCGTAGAGAAAGGTGCCGAGCGCTCCGTTGAAGGTGTGTCGCCAGGCGTTCATAGCAATGTGGTTGGCCATCTGCGGACCATACATACCTCCTATGGCTGCTATGAACTCATGCGCCATCGTGCCGACAGGTGTCAAATCGTACTTCATGGCGAGATAGACGTTGCTCGTACCGACGAACCGGCCTTTCCAGTCGCGTGCCTCCTGGCAGTCTTTCATGGCTCTGACCACAGTGTCCTCAGCTTGGAATGACGCACGGCGGCGTGTACCAAAGTCGGAGTAAGTACATCCGGCAGCGAGCAGCCGCTCCGCCTTGTGGTAGCTTTTCGGGTAATATGCGTCATAATCAAACCTATCTTCTTCGCCGCGCACGATGTAGTACAGCTCTGAAACGATGGCAAGCATTTTCACCTCCAGCAATATAGCCTCTGCCCAAACGCCCTCAAACTCTATGTGCAAATGCCCGTCCTCGTCCTGCCGGGCGTGAACCCACTTACGGCTGAAGCGGAAACCGCGCAGATAGATATAGAACCAGTCGGGCAGATAATAGCATTTGCGACGCATGAAAGCAATCTCCTCGTCGGTGATGGTGAGCTGTTCCAGATAGCCCACCTGCTCCATGACAAGGTCGGCAAACCCTTTGGGATAGACGGTATTGTCACGGTCGTTAAATTCATACTTCACCCAAGCGCGGGGATAGTTGTCGATGACAGCGCAGCACATCGTGAACTTGTACAGGTCGTCGTCGGTAAAATGGTTGATAATCTGCCGCATCATATAACAATAATGTATAAAACGTGTAAAGGGCATTGGGCAGTTAAGCGACAAGCTGCATCAATGATTACTTGATGAGTGTGTCGCGACTGCTGAAGCCAACTTCAATACAACGAACTTCTCGCCTGAATATTGCTTCTCAACATGGTCATTATCTTCACAATCCTAAATATTCATAACCACCTATCGAAGTGGATGTCTTGTAAACCGGAAAGACGGTTCAATGCTGAAACGTATGGACAAAAGACCCTCATCCTGAAGATACAATCTAGAGAAGTCGCAATGAGAAAAAAGCCAAATTTGTGGCTTCGAAAGATGAAAAAACGATGCGCTCACTATCAAAAAGGCTTGCTGACCCTATCAAACTACCGAGATGACAAGGTCAAACTACCGAGATGATCACATCAAACTACCGAGATGAGAGCATCAGAAAGGCACTTTGACGAGAAATTCTTTAGAGAATTTCTCGTCAAAGTGCCTTTCTTGCTATACCAAATTCGGCGAAATGCAGTTATCTTCTTATCAATCAGACAGTTAAGAAAAAAACCGCTAAAAATTCGCAAAAATCCGAGCAAAGGACTACTTGTTTTTGAGAATCGAATTCTCAGAGCCGTTTTTTTGTCAGTTTCTTCAACAAGTAGCCTTTCAACAGACCTTTAGTCTTTCAGTGAGTAAGTGACAGTGGTGACGACGCGCACGCGCTTGATATAAGGAGTGTTGGCGTCACGGTCATCGATGGAGAACTGTCCTTGGTCGGCACTGACAATCTTGTTGAGCTTGGAATGGCTGTTTCTGGCGAACTGCTGAGCCGTCTGCTCGGCATTCTCGATAGCCTCCGTCATCATCTGCGGCTTCATCTTCTTGAATGAAGTCAACTGATAGCTGACGTTGTTGGCCGCGTCGTAGTCACCAGCCACCACGGCGACGCCCTGCTTGAGCAGCTCGCCCTGGCGCGCGATGATCTGGCGCACATGGTCGACATGCGTTGAGGTGACGGTCACCACCACCGTGACATTGTAGCGGTAAGGCTTGTCGTTGCCCGAATACTGCTCCGCGTTCATATCGATGACCTTCGGCGCTCCGGTGCTGATCTCGCCGGGCTGAATGCCATTGGAGAGCAGGAACTGCCGGATGGTCTTCTGTTTGGCAGCGATGCGGTCATAGAGTTCAGGCAGGTCGTTGCCGATCTCCTTGGTGATGATCGGCCACGTCACCTTGTCGGCCTTGACCTCCTTCTCGGCCAATCCTTTCACGGTGACCTTGCGGTCTTTCTCCGTGAAATTGTCCATACCTGCTTTCAGGAAGATGCCGAGCAATACGATGCCCAGGGCAACAATGGCAGAAGAGAGAATACGTTCTTTCATGGTCTTATGCTTTTAATGGTTGATTTAGATTTCTATCTGATGGTTGCAAAATTAAGAGATAGACTTCAAAGTCGCAAAGGGAAATCCCTATTCTTTGTGGGGTTTCCCGTATCTGTGATAGTGAATCGAGAAGAGGGGAAAGACGGAATAATACAAGAAAGGGTGAACTTGGGTAGCACAACTCTGTGGTCTAACACCAGAATGGCTTCAACTCTGTGGCTTAATATCCGACGCTCGCTTCTCTGTGCCTCAGAGTCTCTGTGTGAGATATAAAAAAAACGAATTTTCTGATTCGTTTTTTTTGTATTGTATTCGGTTTGCTGTACCTTTGCACCTTAAAAGGAAAAATATGAGAATGCTGAGTGACGACGAGCTGGCTATGCTGCTCGACAAAAAGATCTTTCACACCATATCGGAGGTGGCCGACGGCCTCGGCGTAGAGTGCTACGTCGTAGGAGGCTATGTGCGCGACCTCTTCCTTGAAAGACCGTCCAACGACATCGATGTGGTCGTCGTCGGAAGCGGCATCGACGTGGCACAAGCCTTGAAGAACCGGATCGGACGCGCAGCACATCTGAGCGTGTTCCGCAACTTCGGCACCGCACAAGTCAAATACCGCGACACGGAGGTGGAGTTTGTAGGTGCCCGCAAGGAAAGCTACAGCCACGACAGCCGCAAGCCGCATGTCGAGGACGGTACGTTGGAGGACGACCAGAACCGACGCGACTTCACCATCAACGCGCTGGCCGTCTGCCTCAATGCCGACCGCTTCGGCGAGCTTGTCGATCCTTTCGACGGACTCGCTGACCTGGAGGACGGCATCATCCGCACGCCACTCGACCCGGACATCACCTTTTCCGATGACCCGCTGCGCATGATGCGTTGCGTGAGATTCGCCACGCAGTTGAAGTTCTACATCGAGGACGAGACCTTCGACGCACTGACCCGCAATGCCGAACGGCTGAAGATTATCAGCGGAGAGCGCATCGAGGAGGAACTCAACAAGATCATCCTGGCCGACCAGCCCAGCCGGGGCTTCGTGGACCTGCACCGCGCGGGACTGCTGACACTGATTCTCCCTGAGCTCACCGCCCTCGACAAAGTGGAGACACGCAAGGGACGTGCACATAAAAACAACTTCTACCATACCCTCGAAGTCCTTGACAACGTCTGCCACCGACAGGATGAGCGCAGGAGCTATCTCGTGGAGAAGTTAAAAGACAAAGAAACTGACGAAAAGAAAATACAAGAGTGGCAGGCTGACCTCCAGCACCTCGACGACCACCGTCTCTGGCTGCGTTGGGCAGCACTGATGCACGACATCGGCAAGGCAAAATGCAAACGGTGGGACGACGTGCAGGGTTGGACGTTCCACAACCACAACTATGTGGGTGCCAAGATGGTGCCGGCGATCTTCCGCCGCATGAAGCTGCCGATGGACATGAAGATGAAATATGTGCAGAAACTGGTGGACTTGCACATGCGGCCCATTGTCATCGCCGACGAAGAGGTCACCGACAGTGCCGTCAGACGACTGGTCAATGACGCCGGTGACGACATCGACGACCTGATGATGCTCTGCGAGGCCGACATCACCAGCAAGAACAGTCAGCGCAAGCAGCGCTTCCTGGAGAACTTCCGCATCGTGCGTGAGAAGATCACGGACCTGAAGGAGAAGGATTTCAAACGGTTGTTGCAACCCTGCATCGACGGCAATGAGATCATGGAGAGGTTCGGCTTGAAGCCTTCAAGAGAGGTAGGACAGCTCAAGCAAGCCTTGAAGCAGGCGGTTCTTGACAACACCGTGCCCAACGAGCGAGAGCCCCTCATGGCACTGTTGCAGGAGAAAGCCAAGGCATTAGGGCTGAAAACGAAACAGGAATAAATAGGCTAAGCTATGCTTGCTCATGACTGTCAACCAAAAGAAAAGAGGCTGCATACAAGGACTTATATTCCTCTTTCCATGACGAACTTTCATCGGACAGCCGAAAACGTCAGAATCCCAAATGGATGGACAAGCTCAAGATTATGGATTCGACTACGATAAGTCTGTTTTCAAACCTTATCTTCAAGGGAATGGGAAGAAATCCAAAGACGGGGAAGAAGAAGGGCGGCATCAGGGTACACAAAATCATAAACGCCAACGAAGGTGTCTCTTACGACACTAAGTTCACATCGGCTGCTACACATGATAGTTTCATGCTCTCGCCCGAGAAGTTCGACTCTGGAGACATCCTTGCCATTGACCGTGCCTACATAGACATAAAGAAATTCCAAGAGCTGACTAAGCGAGGGATCGTATACGTAACCAAGATGAAGAAGAACCTCACCTATGAGCTTGTAGAAGACAAAATTTTTATGAATTAACAAAATAATCCCCACCTTTTTCCTACTGAGCCTGGTTAGGAGATAGATGGAAGTTGTGTGGAAGACAAGGCTTACTTGTCCGTCACAGCTTCCAGGGTCTGTCGGATGTTCTGCTCCCTGTGTACGATCTGCACCTCGATGCCGAACTTCTCATGGATGTGCTCTGCTAAATGCTGTGCACTGTATACGCTTCGGTGCTGACCGCCCGTACAGCCAAAGCAGAACATCAGACTTGTGAAGCCCCGCTGGATATAGCGCGCCACATGGTGGTCGGCAAGGGCATAGACATGTTGCAGGAAGTCCACGATCTCGCCGTCATCCTCAAGGAAACGAATCACCGGCTCATCGAGACCCGTCAGCTTTTTATAAGGCTCATAGCGTCCGGGATTGTGCGTGGAACGGCAGTCGAAGACATAGCCACCACCGTTGCCCGAAGGATCCTCTGGAATTCCTTTCTTATAGGAGAAGCTATAAACGCGCACGACGAGCGGGCCTTTGCCGTCGTATTTCGAGAAGGTAGGCAGTCCGTCTTGCGGATTCTTGGGATAGATGTTGCTGTCTGTCGTCTTGAAACCATCCTTTCGGGGCTGTATCTCGTCTTTCTTAGGCGCAAACTGCGGCAAGTTGACGAGTACTGTCAGCACTTCGCGCAGATAGGGATAAGGCAACACGTCCTCGCGCAGCGCAAGGAGATCACGCAGATTCTGAATGGCCGGTGGTATGCTGTCGATGAAATGTTGCTTATGCTCAAAGTAGCCACGGAAGCCGTATGCGCCGAGCACCTGCAGCGTGCGGAAGAGTACGAAGAGGCTCAGCCTGCCAGCGAAGTGACGGACAGATGGTACCTCGATATAATGGCTCAAGGCATGATAATACTCCGCGATAAGATCACGACGCAACTTAAAACTGTATTTCGCTGAAGCCTGCCACAGGAACGAAGCCAAATCGTAATAGTACGGGCCTTTGCGACCGCCCTGGAAGTCGATGAAGAACGGATTGCCCTCAGCGTCGAGCATGATGTTACGGGCTTGGAAATCGCGATACATGAAACTCTCCGTCGGTTCTGCTATCAAGTCTTTGGCAAAACGACGGAAACTGGCCTGGAGTTTTACCTCATGAAACTCCATTTCTGTGGGTTTGAGGAAGCAGTACTTGAAGTAGTTGAGGTCAAAGAGCACATTGTCCTCGTCGAACTCCGGCTGTGGATAACAGTTGCTCCAGTCCAAGCCGATGGCCCCGCGAATCTGTAGATTAGGCAGTTGGCGTATTGTGCGCTTCAACAGTTCTTTCTCCGCAAGGTTGTATCTCCCCCCAGCCTCTCGCCCGCCACGGATGGCCTCAAAGAGCGATGTGCTGCCCAAGTCGGTTTGCAGATAGCACATCTCGTCGTCGCTGACAGCCAGCACACGGGGTACAGGCAGTTTGCGTTGCGCGAAATGGCGGTCGAGGTACACAAAGGCATGATCCTCATCCTTGCTGGTGCCAAATACGCCGATCACGGTTTTTCCGTCTGATCCTGTCAGCCGGTAATATTGTCTGTTGCTGCCTGCTCCGGCAAGCTTCTCGACATGAGCGGGACCCTGCCCGACCCAAGTGGTATAGAGTTGTATGAGTTGATCCATGGATATAGCGTCATCAATGCCTGTCATCGGCATCTGTTTGTTTCTCTTTGGTTTTCTGTTCCTGCTGCTCTCTGATGTCCTTAAACAGTTCGTGGGTTTTGCGACGGTACTCGTAGTCGCTGATCAAACTGTCAACGACGAAGAGCAGCATGATGACTCCGGCCGCCATGAGCACAGAGCGGGTCAAATATAGCAGTCCTGCCGATATAACGAGAAACAGCACGACCTTGCGCCAATCTATTCTAAGTTTCCATTTCATATTGCAAACTTACATATTTTTTTTGGATTTCACGGCGTTATGACTGTGAAAAAACATTGACGTAGTACGATGAGGACACAAAAAAGTTCTGACCTTGCTATGAAAGCATGAGGTCAGAACTCAATGAAGGATGTATTTCTATGAAAACAGTAGTGTTTTACTTTGAGAACTTATACTCTACAGGATAGTGCAGGCTCTCGAGCGTCTCATCAATGCGCAGTTGCCATTCGCGTTGGGTACGTACATCATAGCGGCTCCAGGCTGAACCAAAATAATAGGTATAGCGCTCTCCACTCTTCAGCGGACGCGCACCTAAAGCGTGGGCGCAGCGGATCTTGTCGGGATGGTCGAGCGGCAAGACAAAGGTGGAGTCGACACCATTGGGGAAGAGCGCAGCGACAAACACCTGACAGTTGTTGGCATAAATGTTGTCGGTGGGATCAGCATACTGCACGTAGTCTTTGCCCAAAACGACGGTTGTGGAGTCCGCATCATGGAGAACGACACCGGTAGCAAGACGCGCTCCGGCAGGCAACTGGTCATACCATACCGTCATACGGTTGAAGTTGCTTCCTTTGTCAAGGCTGATGATACGATGTTCATTGCCATAGTCGGCCTCCACAGTAAAGCGCAGAGGGCCTTTGTCCAGTATCTTGTAGGTCTTCCAGCAGTAGGGCATCTTCAGCTTGCCGTTGATCAGCAGGCCGGGAGCACCGCAACCGAGCGTAGGACCGACGTCGTAAGGATCGTAGCCCATGCCGTGATCGACATGGTAGGAGACGCCTTTCTCATCACCGGCATAGCGGTCGTTGATGACGAGGTCGGGCGTATTCTTCACCCAGACATCCGTACCGAACGAGCGCTCGCCGGTCTTTTCCAGTGCCGGACCATAGATGCGATAGGCACCACGGTCGTTTTCCCAGGCGATATCGTCCTTGCGCTCCGGCACGAGACGGCCGTAGACCCATTGACGGTATTTCTTAGGCTGCCCCACAACGACGGTATAGGTCGTCGTGGACATGGGCCGGACGAAGACGTCAACAAGCAGGTTGCCGTCGTGATCCAGCTGTGACGTCACCTCGTTGCCCCGTTTGTCCTTGACGACTACGGGCGTTCCGGCCTTTACCCCCAGCGCTTTGCAGAGCTCACTGCCCTTGACTTCCGCCACCTCATCCCGCTGGAATGAGGAAGGATTGTGGAAAGTGAGCACTTTAGTCAGTGCTTCTGCATGCGTTGCTGCGGAAAGTGTAGCAGACGGACTCAGCAGGAGGAACGACAGCAAAGCCGCTCCAACTGCTAAATGATTTTCTCTTTTCATCTTATTCAAAATCCTTTGGCATCACTTTCTGCATGTCGCCATAATCGAGATTCTCACCGGCCATACCCCAAATAAAGGTATAGTTGCTGGTTCCTGCTGCGCAGTGCACAGACCAAGAAGGAGCAATGACAGCCTCCTCATTGCTGAGCCAGATGGGGCGTGTCTCCTTGGGCTCGCCCATGACGTGCAGGATGCGCTGGCCGTCGGGTACCTTATAATAGAGGTAGGTCTCCATGCGACGGAGGTGAGTGTGAGCAGGCATGGTGTTCCAAACACTACCCTCTTGCAGCTCGGTGACACCCATCTGAAGCTGACAAGTGCGTACTCCGGCAACACCGTCGATGATCAGCTGATGGATGACGCGGGCGTTGCTCTCCTTCAGACTGCCGGCAACGATATTGTTGGCCTCCTTGAGCGTCACCTTCTTCGTCGGGAAAGTTTGGTGAGCACAAGCGGAGTTCATGTAGAACTTAGCAGGATGCGCTGCGTCCTTGCTGCTGAGCACAATCTGATGATCGTTCTTTACGTCAGCGCGACCGACGTAGATGGCCTCCTGGAACTTCAGGTCGTAGCTCTTACCATCGACGGTCACGGTGCCGTCACCTCCGATGTTGATGATGCCGATCTCGCGGTTGTCGAGCAGACGTTTTTTGTCCGTGGCCTTGTCGGTATAGAGCGGTGCGATGCCCGACAACGTCAGCGGCTGTGTCGTTGGCTCAGCGCCACCGATGAGAAAACGGTCGAAGAGAGAATAAGTCCAGTTGACCTCACCCGGCACGAACACCTTCTGGATGAGATATTCCTGGCGCAGGCGATCTGTAGTGTAGTGCTTAGCGTCTACCGGACTGGTAGCGTAGCGCACATTATAGTGCGTGTAGGCGTTTTCACTCTTCATAGGATATAAATTGGTTTTGCAATCTTGTGCGAAGCCCTGTACTGTTGCCAGACAGAGAAGCAACGCAATCATTAACTTCTTCATCGTATTTTTCTTTTTCCAAATACAGTTTTGTTCATGTGCCACTCTTATGGATAGACACACCTTATTATATTAATGTTGTTTTCCAACCTTACTTGTTGCTGTTAGCCCGCTTCTCGTTCTTAACGATCTGCTTATGGTTGTAGACCATCAATGCCAAAGTAAGCAAGACGAGAATGCCCGGCCCCACATAGCGGACGTAGCACGTGAGCTTGTAGATCACCCAGCCGATGAGCGACGAGGCAAAGTCGAGAGCTCCACCTGTGAAGCCTTGTGGAATCTGTGCGGCTTTGTCCTTTGTTGCCTCAAATACAGCGCTGGCAGCCAGCGTGAAATCGGGTGCCATGTCGGTAACAAAGTAAAGACCGAAGATCAACGCCACGAGACCGATGATAAACGTCTTCACTACGTTACCCTTGGTATAGGGCAGAACGATCGGGAAGAGGTAAAACATACCGGCCAAGGAGGCTAACGGCAGGAACTGATTGCCCGGCAGGATCACAGCTACGATCAGTACGGTTGGGATCAGCAGAATAGAGACGACGAGTGTGGTTGGGTGACCGATGACGAGTGCGGGGCTCATACCAATGTGCACCTTACGCCCGTGGAGTCGCTTGTCAACCATCTCTTGTGCTTTGACTGAGATTGGTTTTAAACCGTCGATAAACAGTTTGGTGATGCGGGGAATGAGTTCCATGACAGCGCCCATGGTGACGCCTAAGGTCAAAACCATCTTCACGTCGAAGTGAGCAGCCACGCCGATGAGGATGCCGACGATGACGCCAAGGAGCAAAGGCTCGCCGAAGACACCGAACTTACGCTTGAGTCCTTCCGCGTCAACGTCGAGACGGGAGAATCCCGGAATCTTGTCGAGCAGCTTATTGATGACGACTGCAAATGGCATAAAGCTTTGGCAGAATGGCTGCGGAATGCTGATGCCGTCGAGATCGTAATATTTTTGGAACTTCGGAGCCGTGATGTCGGCGAGTACCAACGTGATAATGTAGCACACGATAGCGGTAAAATAGCCCCAGGCGAGGCTCTCGCCCATGACAAAATAAGCCACGGCACCAATGAAAGCAAAGTGCCAGTAGTTCCACAAGTCGATGTTAAGCGTGCTCGTCGTCTTCGTCAAGAGCATGAGCACGTTGATGCCCAGACAGATCGGAATGATGAGCGCGCCCACTGCTGTGTTGTAGGCGACTGACGCAGCGGCCGACCAGCCCATGTCGAAGACGTTGAGCTGGAGGTGATAGAGGTCGCAGATAGCTTTCAGCGGATCGTTGAAGTTGGTGGTCAGCAATGCCGTGACCACACCCAAACCCACAAAACCGACACCCACATAGAGTCCCGATTTCAGGGCCTGACCGAACCTCATGCCGATGCAGAGGCCGATCACCGTGAAGATGATCGGCATCATCACCGATGCGCCTAAGCTGATGATATAGCTAAAGACATCCATGGCTTAGGCTTACTTAGGCTGTTTGCCGATATAGGCGAGGATGCCGCCGTCGGCATAGAGAATATGTCCGTTGACAAAGTCAGAGGCATTTGATGCCAAGAACACGGCGGGACCTTGCAGGTCCTCCACTGTGCCCCAGCGTCCGGCCGGTGTCTTTGAGACGATGAACTGGTCGAAAGGATGACGGCTGCCGTCGGCCTGACGCTCACGCAAAGGCGCTGTCTGCGGTGTGGCGATATAGCCCGGGCCGATGCCGTTGCACTGGATGTTGTACTCACCATACTCAGAACAGATGTTACGGGTCAGCATCTTCAGGCCACCTTTTGCGGCTGCATAAGCAGAGACTGTCTCACGGCCGAGCTCACTCATCATCGAACAGATGTTGATGATCTTGCCATGTCCCTTCTTGATCATGCCGGGGATGACGGCCTTGGAAACGATGAAGGGAGCTGTGAGGTCGATGTCGATGACCTGACGGAACTCTTCTGCGCTCATTTCTGTCATGGGGATGCGCTTAATGATACCGGCATTGTTGACCAAGATGTCGATGATTCCGAGCTTCTGCTCAATGTCTGCGACCATCTTTTTGACGTCTTCTTCCTTGGTCACATCGCAGATATAGCCTAAAGTGTCAATGCCTTTGGCCTTATAGTCTGCCATAGCCTGATCGAGATGATGCTGGCTGCGGCAATTGAAAGCTATCTTTGCGCCAGCTTCAGCGTATGCTTCTGCGATGGCCATTCCGATACCATAAGCGGCACCAGTCACGAGCGCCACCTTTCCTTTCAATGAAAAGTTGATCATAATATTGTTCCTTCCTATTTTAAAGTTTTATTTAAGATTCTATGATTCTGTATCTAATATTTAATACGAACGACTTTGTACAATTACCTAATCCACTTGATTCAATCACCTATTTTGCTTTGTCCCAACCTTCGATTTACACTATATATAATATGGTGCCGCTTTTTCGGCTGCTCCGCTAAGTAAGGAGCAAGACGTCTGGAGCGAATGGAGTTATCGATTGTCTCCTTTGCCCACTGAGCTTTTGCACGGCAGTCTGCCTTGATGGTAAGTTGATTGTCGATGCGTGTATATCCGGGTTGGAAGTCAACTTGATGGTTTCGCCCCGTAAACTCATCTGTGGAGATGGCAATCAGTCCGGTATAGTCTTTGAGCGCATCAGTCGATTTTGTCTTTACCACATCGCTGTATTCCAGTCCGTCTGCCCTACTCCGTAAGGTGAATCTACGGATGATGGTGCTGTCATTCTCCACTAATGTCGCCTTCACGGTGAAGTAATCGCCGTTGATGTCGATCGTTGGCTCACCCACAAGTTTGGCGTTAGAACTTCCTGTCTTGGGCAGATAATAGCCGATGATGTTGCCGGTGTTGTATTGCCGGAAGGGTATGACGAGGTTGTCGGTCTGTCCGTCATGGATTGGCGCCAGGTATCCAGTGTAGCTCTTCTTGCCTTTGCTGAACGAGAAACAAGCGAAATAGCGTGGCGTGAGCGTGCGTACGATCTGCTGGCAGGGGAAGATCTTACTGCCATGGTAGCGGCGTTCGAAGTCTGTCCAGCGTGTCGGCGTCATACCGTCTGTGAGCCAGCAACGGTGCATCAGCTCGGTCATCAGCAACCGATGGGCCTGTACGCCCATGCGCCGTGCACCGACATCAGGCCGCAAAAGAAAAGTGCCATCGTCTGTGGTCTGCTGTCTCTGTGCAATACGCCTCAAACACTGTTGTTCGAAATAGAGCGCGTCGGGATCCCGTCCCATGCAGGCCATCGTTGCATAACTCGTCACTTGATCATAGAGGAAGAGACTCCAGTCGTTGCCATTGGGCATAGCCTGCTCTCCGTCGGGAAGGGTGAGCCAGTTGAGAACGTTCTTTGTTACCTTGTCGCAATTGTGGAGCAAGGCACGCGAGACCCAGCGCTGCCGTTTGCCTTGGAAGAGTTGCAGCGCCAACGCAGCCTCGCCGAGTTCCTGGATCACCACATTCTGATAGGACGTATGGAAGAAGTCGTGGTTCTGAAGCGTCCAGTCGGGATAGAGGTTCGGCCCTTTGTAAAGATCACAGACGCGTGTTGCGTCATAGTCGGGGTCGATGACTGTCGTGTCCAAAGCGTCGGAAGGATGGGAATAGCTGTTGATAGCAAAGGCGCGCATACGCTGAAACCACTGTGGAGCCAGCGGATCATCGGGGAAAAGCCCCAACGTAGCCGCCAGCACATCCACTTCCCAACCGTTTTCCTCAGCCTTGGTATCACCTACATAACCCGTCGGGATGTCCCGTTCCAACTCGTAGTTGCACTCTGCTTTCAGCAGATGATAGATGTCAGTCCTCAAGCTGTCGGGCAAGCGCTGCCATTGGAAATAAGCAGAGTAAGCCACCGACATCGCCCAAAGACTGCTCTCCCACTGATGATCCTTTGCCGAAACGGAGCCCCAGTAACGGCCGTCGAGACAACGGCGCTTGCGTACTGCCTTATGGGTATGCACGGCAAAGGTGAGTGTTTTCAGTGCCATCGAGTCTTCTCCCATGAAGGCGGCCACCATGCTCAGGTCGGCATTGGTGCGCACGCCACGCTCGTCGGCAGCCCCCGTATGCTCGCCTTGGAACACAGCATACTGACTGTCGAGTGACTGGTAGTCGTTCCGCACGTATTGCATGAACGCAGACAGCATCGAGAGGATGGAGAGAAGAACGATAGACATAGATGATATGGATTATCTATTCTGTGCGCGCAACGATTCCGTAGCTGCCAACAAGAAGGCACCGACACCAAAGTCGGCCTGACTGTCCTTGTCGACATGCTGTCCGGGGATGGCGCGCTCACCGATGGGCTGCACGTATCCTACACTGCCGTCAGACTGGAGAGCGACTGTCTTCAGATAGTTTTGAGCGCGTCGAATCACTGGTTTGAAGGTCTCGGCATTGAGCAGTCCATGGTTGACGCCCCATTCCATGCCATAGGTGAAGAACGCTGTTCCGCTGGTCTCCGGGCCCGGCGCTTGCTGAGGATCCATCATGGAGCGAGTCCAATAGCCCTCCGGTTGTTGCAGCTGGGCGACAGCGAGAGCGAGCCGCTGGTATTTCTTCAAGAAGAACTCGTAGTGGCGATAACTCTTCGGCATGTCCTGCAGCACCTTAGCCAGCCCCGCGAGTACCCAACTATCGCCTCGCGCCCAGAAGTCTTTCTTGCCGCTGTTGGTCTTATGCATCGGATAGATATACTTCCCATCACGGAAGTAAAGTCCCGTTTCCTTATCAAGCATGATGCTGTCGGAATAGCAGATGTTGTCATAGAGCTTATCGAGATAGCGCACGTCGCCGGTGAGCTTATACATCTTCATCATCACGGGCATCACCATATAGAGTGCATCTGCCCACCACCAGTAATCGTGAGCAGGATGCGAGACAACGTATCCCATCACCTCTCTTGCCCTTGCTGTCATCACAGCCGGGTTGCTGATTTCCATCTTCGCGACAGCCCGGCTCTTGCTTCCCTGCTGTGACTGATACATATTATATAGGTCGATGTAGGTTTGGAAGCATATCTGCCAGTCGCCGAAGAGCACGTGCTGCTGATCCTCACCATATTTCTTATAGAGCCACTTAGCAGTGTCGGGCTCGGTGGCACCTTTCCACTGGTTATGCTCAGCCCAACGCAGACTGTAGTTAAGGTAGGTGTTGAGCTTTTCAGTCAGCTGTTTACGTCTTTGCGTAGACAGCTTTTTGTTGGAACCTAACTCTTGTGTCAGCCATTTACACACCTCTATGTTTCCGGTATGGTAAGCGGCAACATTCCAGAAAGCTGTTGCCTCCGGTGCATGATGCTTCTGCCAATAGTCGTTGACCGCAAAGATCCGCGACAGCGTATGGGCTTTTTGCTCAGTAGCTGCCTTAGCTTTTGCTTTGCGTGCCGAATGGTGCTGAGCCTGCAAGGGTAGCAGAGGCATCAAGGCGATCAGCACCATCCATAGGTATTTGTTCTTGATAGTTATCATGTCTTCTTATTGAGATAGGTTAATGATCGTAGGCTTACTTTTATCAGAGGACTTACCACTTGTCGTGCGTCTGAATCTGATCTTTCCACAGATGATCCTTCGGGAAGTCTTGTCCGTTCCAAGCCTTTACCTGAGTCCAAGGCTGTGCGGCATCTGTCCAAAAGGCATCGTCGGCAGGCAGTCCGAGCGGCATGAAGCAAAGCGACGCCATGTATTCACTGCCATTGTTGGTATACCAGTCTGCCACTTGAGGCTGATGACCGCAGAATCCGATGTTGAGAAAGCCCTTCTCGTTGTAGTTGTTGCCCTTGTCCCACATGCGGTGCATAACCTTTGTCAGGGCAGCACGCACCTGTCCGTTGCTGAGTTCTTTCGGCAACTGCTTGTACCAAGCCAGTAAGGCCAACGGCTGCATGGCAGCGTTGCGGTAAGGAATGCTGCGGCCAAAAACGGGGAACGTGCCTTCGGGAGAGATGAATCGCTCCAGGGTGATAGAGAACTTTTGGCAACGGCGTAGCTCGCGGTCATAGTATTTCTGATAGTCGAGACGTGTGTTGGCCTTGGCGTCTACCATAGCCTGCAGCGTTTCGAGATACATAGGATGGAAGACGTAGCTGCTGTAATAGTTAAAGGTGAAGTCAGGCCCGTCGCTGTACCATCCGTCACCGGTGTACCATTCCTCCATCTTACGGATGGCGGAGTTGACACGGTATTGATCGTAGTCACCACCGGCTTTGGCCATGAAACTCTCGATTGTGGAAGAGAAGAGCAACCAGTTGGTATACGGCGGATCTATCTTACGCAGTTTCTTAAACTCTTTGAAGTACTCCTCTTTGGTTTGTTTGTCCAGCGGCATCCACAGTGCGTCATAGCCGCGAAGAAAACTCTCGGCGATATAGGCGGCGTCAACGAGGTTCTGTCCGCCGACGCCCCAGCAGAGATAATCAGGGCTTTTCGGGTCTACGGCATTCTTATAGCTTTGGAGTGCCCATTCCCTCAACTGCTTGCGCATCTTGCCTTCCTCCGTGTTGTCATCGGGCAGAGCCAGCCACGGAGCGATGCCGGCCATCAGTCGGCCGAAGCATTCCATATAGGCTACTTTGCGGTTGCGGTTGTCGAAACTTGGAGAAAACTCCATCTGCATATTCTTTTGCAGTTCGCCCTTTGCCATATTCTCCAGCACGGGCTGTGCCATCTTATAGGCCTGCCCTGCCCACCATTGGCGGTCAGAGATCACAGTCTTTTTCTTAGCACTCGCAGGAATTGTGAATACAAAGAAGGTAATAAGTAATAGATAAAGTGTTTTCTTCATAATGTTTGTTTTTGCAAAGATAGACAAAAAAAGATAGCCGGACGGCGAAAAAATGACTTTTTTAGTGCAATAATCATTATTTCCGCGTTCCGGCTATCCTTTATAATGCTTTACTCGTCAGCAATTGCGTCCTCGTAGTTAGTCCATTCTTTCACGTTCTCGTCATAGCCGTCATAGCCGAAGTTCTGACGCAGCTGGCCTTTATTATTAGCCGTGATGGCACTGTTAGGTATGGGCCAGAACAGATTATGCTTGTTGATTTTATATTCAAAGGTCTGGTTGCCTTGCTGGCCTTTTCCATAACCATGGTTGAACACATTATACTTTGTGCAGCGACGATACCAGTAACTACCGCCATTGAGGTCAGTGCCTTCTTGCTTGTCCCATGTCTTTAAGTCGTATGTGTTGCCCCACTCGTCGGGCTTTCCACTGCGAGCCAAACACCAGCTTACACGAACCATTTCAGCTTGACGGAATTCCTCAAGATAGAGTTCACGTGCACGCTCAGCCATGATATCGCCGATGGTCACTGTTTTGAACATCTTCTTGGCATTGGCACGACGACGAATGGCGTTTACGTCCTCTGCGGCACCTGCAGCATTTCCTTGGTAGAAGCGTGCCTCGGCACGAAGCAGATAAGTTTCTGCAAGACGGAAGAGATACATGTCGCCGTTTGCACCTTTACCGGAAGCTCCCTGGAATTGGTTGGCACCCGGGTTGTTTTCGTTCGGTGTATCGAGAATGTAGCACTGATAGAGAGGCGTCGGATACCACGAGCGGATGGTGTCGGAGCAGAGAATGTCGCCCTTGTGTACCTTGATCTGCCCATCAGTGCCCACATAGTCCTTGTCGGCGTACAGCTGATAGTGCTGACCATAGCATGTCGATTTTGGATTATTGTACTTGAAGTCTTCCATCTCCATCCAGTTTCCGACCTTACGGTTGTGGCGCAGGTCCTGCCAGTCAGTCTCGCCGTCGTAGTTCCAGATAGTCTTGTTGTAGAAATAGCTTGTACGGTTCACGGCGATGCCACGTCCGGCGACGCGCACCCAGTCCAAGGTGTCGTTGTAGTTTTTGTTGTTGCGTGCAATGTTGTTTCCTGGAGTTGCCAGGCCGTGCGGATCCCGAATGACGCTGTTGCTCCAGTGGACGAAGCAAGCGCGCATGACGTTGTACGTGGCGAAGTCCTGGTCATTGGAGTTAGATATCAACATGATTGTCTCCTTGTTGGCCGGGTTGGCGATGTTGGGCGTGCGGTGCAGGTCCCACACCACGTTGCGCGTTACCTTCCAAGTCTTCTCATTGCCTGAGGGCTGCCAAACACCGAAAGGCTCCGTCATCAGTTTCAAACCATGGTTGTTAATAAGGTCTGTTGCCATGGCCTCTGCTTTTGCATACTCACCTACGGTAAGATAACATTTGATAAGCAACTGCATACAGGCCTCTTGGTTGACTTGTCCGACGAGGCTCATCTTGCTTTGAGAAGACACATGCTTTACAGCAAACTCCAAATCGTGGGCAAGCATTTGGAAGACAGCTTCCTTGCTTGTCGACTTATAGTCACGCTTAGGAACCTCGAGCAATTTAGTTACCAAAGGTATATCACCAAACTGCAGGCAGAGATTATAGTATGCATAGGAGCGGTGGAAGTAAGCACGGCCCTTATAAGCATCACGAATCTCCTCACTCAGCCCTTGTACTTTGTCTACATAGGAGAGGATAGAGTTGGCGTACTTCACCATTTGGTAGCCCTGATCCCAGAAGCGCTGCATATAGTTAGCGTCACCACCGCCTGCCATACCTGATGTGGGAGTGAGTTTCGCATCAAAGTTGTCCTGGAAGCCACCGCCCATATCGGTCTTAGCATACATACCGACATCTGACATGAGATAGTTGGTAAAAATACCAACATTGTTCCAGTTACCATCGATACGATAGGTTTTTAATTGTTTGTCGCACTGAGCCAAAGCCGACTGCAAGCCTGCCTCTGTGGTATAAGTGGTGCCAGGCTCATAGAAAGAGAGCGGTTTCTCCTCAAGGAAAGAGTCACTGCAAGAGGCCAACGAGCCTGCGGCCAGGAACATGAATGCTCCCTTGAATATATGATTATTATGAATAGACATGATACTTGTTGTTTAAAGATGATTACATAGTGACGTTAACACCGAAGATAAACTGTCGGTTGGAGAATCCGCCGGTCTCCGGATCGCCATACTCCCAACTGTCGATGGTGAACGCATTGTGGATGGCAGCAGAGAAGTGAACACGTTCCAGTCCTACCTTCTGCGTCAGTTCCTTTGGAAGTGTATAACCAAGAGTGATGTTGTCTACACGGACAAAGTTGCGATTGTAGAGTTTGCTGATGCCCGTGACACCACTTGGACCTACAGCATTCAAGCGTCCATACTTGTTGGTCGGATTCTCGGGTGTCCAGTATTCCTTCTTATAGGTGTTGCAAGTATTGGTGAACATTGAGCCGGAGTTGTCGCCGTTGAGCCAGTAGTTGGCAAGACTCTTGTGTCCCATGTAAGAGTACATAGAGAAGGAGAACGTGAAGTTCTTCAGGAATGTGAAGTCGTTGCGCAAAGTCCAGTAAATAGGAGGATTAGTTTGCCCCAAGTAGCAGCGATCCTTGTCGTTGTAGACAGGAGTACGTGTGCCATCGGCGGCCACCTTGTCGTCCTCTGTATAGACATTCACAACTTTCGGGTCACCAGGCTTCTGGTTCACTTTTGCGGCTTCATCGGCTTCGTTGGCCTGCCAAATACCATCGGTCTTCCAATACCAGATCTCGCCGATTGGCTTACCAATGAACCAGCCGTTGCTGGTATCATCGATTTCCTTGCCGTTCTCGTCGTATTCATAATAGAGGTGCTTGATGCGGTTCTTGTTGTAAGAGAAACCTGCACTTGTATTCCACGTAAAGTTCGGTGTGACGATGTTACGGGAATTGATTGTTACCTCAATACCAGAGTTGGTCACCTCACCGAGGTTGGTGGTAATGCTGCCGAAACCCGTGAAGTTAGGCAAGCGTTGTGCCATGATCATGTCATGTGTACGCTTGTAGTACCACTCGACACTTCCTGTGATGCGCTGTCCCAGCACAGCGAAGTCGAGACCCACGTTCCATGATGTTGTCTTCTCCCACTGCAGGTTAGGATTAGCCAAGCGTCCGATGCTCAGACTCTGTACTGTCGTCTGGTCAGTGGAGTTGTATTTGTAGTAAGCATACAGTCCGCCGTTGCTCAGGTTAGAGTAAGCCAGGTACGTGTCAGAAAGTGAGCGGTTACCATTGGTACCATAGCTTACGCGCAATTTACCATAGTCGAGCCAAGGCAATTTCATGAACGACTCTTCTGAGAACACCCAGCTGCCACCGACAGACCAGAAGTTGGCCCAGGGATTGTTCATACCGAATGCGGAGTAACCGTCGCGACGGAATGTACCTGTGACCATATAGCGGTCCTTATAGCCATAGAACAAACGACCCAGATAGGCTGCGGCAGTATAGCGGCCATCGGATGTGGAGAAAGAGCTTTGCTCTTTGTTGGCGCCTGTAGTATAGTGGAAGCCCAGCACATCAGTAGGTGTGATGTTACGTGCATAGATATTGTCGCTCCAGTATTGGTTTTTCTCTGCTTCTTGAACGAGTGTTACGGTGACATGGTGCAACTTAGCGAAAGTACGGTCCCACGTCAAGGTGTTGTTCAGGTTCCAGTTGAAGGTCTTAGACCAGCCGCGGTTTGCACCCCTGTCAGTAGGTTTAGAGTCTGGCAGTTCTGCCGACATGAAGTAGCGGTCATAGAACCACTGGAAGCGTGGCGCAATGTTGAATTGGTAAGTAAATCCCTCGGGCAGTTTTACTGTAGCGTTGAAGATGGTGTTCAACACAGTGTAGCCTTTCTCAAGGTTGATATACTGCTGATCGAAGTGATAGTTATATCCGCCGTTGGTAGGGTTGCCGTTGCGTGGATATTGCAGCTCATTGCCGTTGTCGTCATAGCGAAGCTCAAAGGGCGATTCACGCAACTGGTTGTTATCCCAATAGTTGCTGCCTAATGGCACCGGTGATGATTCGTCAGAACGATCTTGGAAGTTGACGTTGATACTCATATTCAGCCATGGCATGATGTCGGCATTGATTTTCATGTTAGCACGGTAAGCATGATAGTCATCGCCCTGGATGGCACCTTGATTCTTCAAGTAGCCAAAGCTCAGGTAATAGTTAGCCTTCTCAGTGGCTCCCGAGACGCTGGCATTATAATCTTGGTTGAAGCCTGTGCGATAAACGGCATCCTCCCAGTTATACGTGCGGTCATTGAGATAGTTCTGCATGACCAATGCCGCATCAGCGTCAAGTCCCATACGGCGGGCATACAGGCTCTTCATCGTCTCACCGTCTTGAAGAGTCTTGGCTCCCATTGATGCCCACTGCTCTTGGGTGAGTCCGTATTGTGCGAGATTGTCGTAGTTGTCGTAGTAACCGGCTGGTATCTTGCTCTTCACACCATAGTAGCCCCATTTGCCATCAGCGTCGTAGCCGTATGTTTGTGCCTTGAACCAATCCTCACGATACTTCATATACTCTGAAGGACTGAAGACCTTACGGTATTGTGCTTTGGTGTTGGCAGCCACATTTGCGCTGACATTGATGACCGGCTTACCGATTATACCTTTCTTTGTGGTGATGATGATGACACCGCTTGCTGCTTTCGCACCATAGATAGCAGCCGAGGAAGCATCTTTCAGTACGTCGATCTGTGCGATATCGTCGGGATTGATCTCTGAGAGTTCGCCCGCGAACTGCATGCCATCAAGGATGATCAGTGGAGAGTTGTGGGATGCCGCTGTGTAGAGAGAGTTCTGGCCACGAAGTTGAATGGAGCCGCCACCTTTGGCAGAGGTGTCAAAGCCAATCTGCAAACCGGGAGTACCACGTAAGATGTCCTGTACGTTGTTCGGGTTCTGGTCTGCGATTTTCTTAGGATCAATCTGTACGACCGATCCTGTCAAGTCTTTCTTGCGCATCGTACCATAACCGACGACGACGACTTCGTTGAGCGTCTTGTTGTCCTCTTCCAGTTTAATATTGAGAGGACCGTTGCCCGCTTTGGTCTCTTTTGTCTTAAAGCCGATATACGAAACGATGATGGTTTCGCCTGGGCGTGCGTTAAGACTGAAGTTACCATCAAGATCAGTAACACTGCCCGTCTTGCTGCCCTTGACCTGTACGGTGGCGCCAATGATAGGATCACCATTGCCGTCGATTACTTGTCCCTTCACGATATTGGCCTGTTGCACAATATCAGTAGAAGGCACGGCCATAGCTTTTTGTGGCAGTCCAGCTATAGAAGCTGTAGCCAGTGCCATGCAGAAGATCCACTTCCCATGGTTGTTTGTGAGATAAGCATTCCTCATTTAGGTATTGATTTAATATTTTTAGTTATGGTTACCTGGGACAAAATTAGTGAAATGCTTGTTAAATCATGTACACAATGTGTGATTTCCATGTGCACAGATTGTGATTTTGCCCCAGATAACCGGTAATCATTTATTCTATTCTCATTACTTTACCACATACTTCTTATTGTTGATGATATACACGCCTTTTGGTAGATACCTCAGTGATCCTTTTGTTGATACTTTCTGTCCATTGAGGTTATAGACAGCGTTGTCGTTCATCTTGGAGGAATTTACAGCGTCGATGCTTGTCGGTGTCTTACCTTGATAGAGCGCAATGATGTTTTCGCTGTCCAAAACCTTATCATAGAATCTGAAGTCATCATAGACATGATCGCAATAAGGATCGTTGGGCCATTGCGAACGACCGATATAGTTGTTTGATGTCACTCCCATGTCCTTCGGATATACCACTTTCTCCATCATACCTTCACCGACCAAGATGCCATTGGCATAGATTCGAATCTCGGCGCTGTCCTGTACGAGGGCAAAGTGAGTCCAACTATCTGCGCTGATGGCATATGGCACTTCAAGCGAATAAGTTCCTGCCTTGCAGGTGATCTTATAGCGAATGGAGTTCGTGCCAAGGTTGAGCATCATGAATGTGGACGTTCCGTTGCCGAAATCGAAGATGCGGCAGTGATTGTTACCTGGCTTCATCCATGTGGCAAAAGTAAAGTTGACCAAAGTCTCAACAACGCCGGTTGGAAGTTGTAAATAACCATTTTCGATTTTACTGATACTTACGGCACCCGTTTCCTGTCCGTCAATCCACTTCGCGTTGTTATTGAGAGTTGCGTCCCAAGCTCCCCAGTTATCAATGGCAACATTACCCGATGTCTCGTCAAAAGCTAAGTGCAGATACTGACCATCTTGTGGGGTGACGGTCATCACTTCCGTTGTTGGTCCTTCACCGGCATCATTAAAGGGCAACACCTTATAATAATAGGTGGTACCATTATTGAGCTGTCTGTCTACATAGCGTGTCCCGTCTATGCTGTCAGCCACCACACTATAAGTGCCATCCTTCTTGTCAGCTCTCATGATGCTGTAAAGAGCATCATATGTAAAATCCCACACGAGCGTAGCGCAAGAGTTACCAGATGCCGCATGGACTCCTGTCATTGCTGCTGGAACGGAGAGTTTTTTTGTGGCAACAGCAAGAACATCAGATACAGGATGTGTCGTACTGGTATTCAGTGAGTAAACTCTATAATAGTACGTAGTGTTGGGCTTCAGTCCTTTGTCCGTGTAGGCAGTTTCTGTCAACTGATTTGCAATGACCTTGTAATCACCATTCTTTGCATCAGCACGCTCAATACGGTAGCTTCGAGCATTGTCGACAGTATTCCACTTCAACTGAATGATCTGAGATGAGACGGCCTCACCTGTAAGCGTTGGTGCAGCAGCGGCAGCGTCGCGTTTGAAATTGATTTCTCGGGAGTAGATAGACTCTGTGTCGTTATAGCTCAATGCCTTGATGCGATAGGTAACTTGTTGCTCGCAGGGAATCGCCTCGCGGAAAGATACAGTACCGCCAAATGAATAATCGTTTCCGGCAAGGAGTTCCTTGTATGGAGTGAATTCTGAATCACTGTCCATCTTTCTCTCAAGAATATATTTCTTTCCCGTTTCACCATTGTGGTCATACCAGCTCAGGACCAGCGTATCGAGAGAAGAGTCCAAAGAAAGTAAGGGGAAAGGAGGTGCTATCTTCCATTTATGTATATACTCGTGCTTGGCGTTGTAGCCTATTGCAGCACGGTGCTCAGCATAGACCTTACCCGCGGGAGTAAGTTTACCATTGAGTTCCAGTGCTCGTGCGTCCTGCACCCAATCATACTCATAATAGTGTTCCAACAGTTCAATATTATCCATCGACGGGAGTGCCTCTGCCATGAAAGCGCGTTGTTTCTCAGCGTTTTCTGGTGAAAGCGGGCGCTTGACGGTCTGCTCCTTGCCTTCGCTGTCAAGAATGGGATTTCCGTCTACGTCCACTCTTGTTCCTTCGGCAGTGGGCCAAGACTCAGTGGTCCAGTTAGCACCGTTGTTCCACTCTGTGATCCAAACAGGGCGTCCCTTGCCTTTGTCTGAGAGAGTCTTCACTCGACTGGCGATACCACTGCCCCCTATGGCCTCATAGACGTGAGCTGCCATGAAATCGACACGATAATTAAGACTGTCACAGGTATTCATAAAGTCACCTATCCACGGCCACACTGAGGAAGGGGCAGGAGATCCCAAGCGGTACCCCGTGCGCATCATGTCAGGCCATAACCTTACTACCTCGTCGGCTTTGGCATTAGCCTGGTCTGGCCTGTCCGGCTCATTGCAGCCAAGCAGATGAGTCACATTAGGCTTTGCGACAATAGACTGGAAGTTGGGCCAATAAAGGTTCTGGCGGATAGAAGCATACTCTACATCGGGATCGTTGGAGTTGCCATCTATATTCCAGTTATAAAAGTTTGTGACATTGAGCTGGTTGCTTCCTGGATTACCAGCCTTGCCTTTTTTTGATGTCCACTGCCATTTAAACACGCGTACGTAACTGACAAACTTTTCCATGCCTTCGGGAAGGATGGGAAGTACGATGTCTGAATCTGCCGCAATAAACACACGGCTGAATCCTGATCCATCGGCATTGTTAGCCAAGGTAGCCATGAATCCACGTCGCAAGGCAAATGATCTCGCCTTATTATCCCAGTCTCCCAACTGGTTGTAGGTTTTATCAGCAGCCAATTCCAAACTATCGCCTTTGCAATTTTCTTCGTCATAAAGCACGATCGCCTTCTTGGCATCGTCCTCACCGCCAGGGATAATGACCGAGCCAGAACCATAGATAGCGATACGCGCATTATTGTCCTCTGGGTTAATAGAGTTGTGTTTCAGAGGTTTTCCATTGATTAATATCATATCCTTACAGACTGCTTCCACCTCGCTTGGCTTCACTCCTGTCAGCATCAGCCAGGCATTGTTGCCCTGCAAGTTGACCTTGCTGTTGTAGATCGGACGCCAGGCTCGTGTGATGGTCAAGTCGGTTTTCCCACTGACCGTGACGTTTGCGTTAAGGCAAGCTTCAAGACTTACCTTCCCAGCATCATTAAGAGTCACGTTGGAAGGCGTAGTAGTTCCTTCTTCCGGAGCGTATGCGCCTGAGTCATCAAAGGTAACCTGCTCTATTTCAGCGTCGATTACACTACCAGGCTCATGATTGCCAATAAGTATGTGGGGGGGTGCCATGACGGTCATTACCTTCAGATTGGCAATTGCATACATACCCCATCCGCCACAGAAAGTCAGGTAATAGGTACCACTTTTCTCGGCCGTAAAGGTAAAATTACCCGTTTCCAATTGCTGCGTCTTTTTGCATAGGAAAGTCTTTGAACTGATGATGTTTTCGACTGTATTGCTCTGTGTGATTCCAACTTGAATGCCTTTTACGTTGATATTGGCTGAGTTGCTACCATTATAATTGCTCCAATAGGCATAGTCCATTTGGAAGGCGTAGGTCGTACCGCCCACCAATGTAACGGGGAATGTGTAATAGTCATGACTACATGAACCATTGTCCCATCGAAAGAAAAAGAAACTGCCCTTATACGCAGAACCATCAACGTCCTTCATGTCTTTATAGTTTTTCTCAAATCTGGAGTTGGGCCATTTGCCAGTCAGTAGCGCTTTGTTTCTCACTATGTTCCATCCCACAGATTGTGGCGTTGGTTTTGATTCCCATGTCGAGGGTATTGCAGAAGCGATGAGATTGTCAGAGCCAAAGGTGTAGGGGCTTGTTTCCTTTCCGTCAACAATGGCTTTTACCTCATCCAAGTCCTTGCTGACAACATAGCAACCATTCTGATAGACGTGCACTTTTGTTCCGTCCACAGCCCAACGTATGGTTTGACTTTGTGCGTTGTCACTGCTTGTCAGTGATTGGAGTGCTGTAAGCGGATTGCTCCAATATAGTTTTTGGGAACTCAACGATGTACGGAATCCTATTCCGTTTTCATTACTGGCTTCGATGTCCAGTCCTCTTCCCACAGCTGATTTCACTTTAGCCTTCACCTCTAACGTATAGATGTTAGACTTCGGAACTACTGTTGTCGCAGTCGTCACATCGGTCGATGATCCTGAAATCACCTTACTTTGTAAAAGTGTCGAAGGCAGAACTTGCTTCTTTGACAGAGACGGGCCTTGAGCATAGGCAGTGGTAGCAAACAAGCTCCACATTATGCACCAAAGCATTCTGATCTTTTTCATAATTGTGTTAGTTATTAGATAAAATGTAATAGGAATTGATTTGATTGGTTGCAAAGATAGCCTTATACAGTATAATATACAGTCATAATATGACATTTGTATGTTCACGAATTGATAAAAACGCTCTGACCTGTCTTTATTCGTTACTTTTTTGTTATCTTTGCACATAACAAGAGCATAACATCAATTATCCTTTATCTAATAATGACCAGACACCTTATTATATATATAGCATTGTTCATAGCCGTGCCGTGCATGGCGTTGGGCATACCCTTGCGCTTTTCCCAGCCCGTGACCTTACCTTCGTCCAACGATGTACTGTGCATGATGCTCGACAAGAAGGGACTGCTATGGATTGGCACGACCAACGGATTGAGGTCCTACGACGGCTATACCGTTCACGACTACCGCTCTCTGGTGATCAACTCCCAGCAACTGCCGAACAGCACCGTCAACTGCATGGCGGAAGGCAATGAAGACTTGTTGTGGATAGGCACACGTGACGGGCTCGTCTGCCTTGGCCGGCGCACTGGTGAATGGCATACTGTAAGACTGCCTGGCGAGAATCAGCGGGTGATCTACTGTCTTTCTGTGACAGCCGACGGATGTGTCTGGGTGGGAACAGACGGCGGACTGACGTGCTACGATCCCAAATCCAAGCGGCTCCACGATTTTGATGGGGATAAAATGCCTGCCATTGACAGTAAAGGACAACGGCATCACTTGGGCCGCTACAGTGTGAAAAGCATTCTCGACGACAAGAAAGGCAACCTGTTTATAGGCACTTGGCACAGTGGACTGCTGAGATATGACCGCAAGAAACACCTTTTCTATCAATATCCCGTGTTCAATGACCGGCAGTCAGCCCATACACTGTTTTTCGATCATCTTCATCGGCTCTGGGTGGGAACGTGGTGCCGAGGCATGGTACGTTTTGACCGCCCTTACGACTATCGCGACCCGCAAATACATGCTTATCACTATTCTCCCCAGCACTTCGACACTTTCTATCAGATTGTGGAAGATCCGCTGTCGCACACCCTATGGGCTTGCTCGCGTGAGGGCGTGTCGGTCCTGGATTTGAAAAGCCATGATGCACAATGGCAAAACATGACCATGGCGGGTACTACCCCACTCGATTTCAGCTATGCGCTGGCAACGAACGGATGCGGAGACCTATGGATAGCGACGATGAACAATGGCATCGTACAGGTCAATACGCGCGCTTCTCTCTTCCACAACTGGATGCTGGATCAGCAAGATCAACTGCCGATCAGTGCAGTACTGTCGCTCTGCACTACTGACGACCGCTACTTTTGGTTGGGATTGCGTCCTTACGGCCTTGCACTTTACGACCGTGTGTCAGGAAAAACGGTATATGGCCGTAACATCCCCGGCTTTGCCTCACTACCGGAAAACACGATGACGGCCAAGATCCCGTCGGTTATTCGGCGCGACAATGGTGAGATATGGTTTGGTAGTAGCAGTTATGGAATTATCGTCCGACAACCTGATGGGCAAACGCGACTGATGAATGCTGCCAACACTCCCTTTATCCACGACAACTACATCTGTACCTTGTATGAAGACCAAAAGCATCGTGTGTGGATAGGACAGCGCAGTGGCGTCAGCGTCATACTGCCTGACGGTCGCGGTTATTTCCTGCATCTGACCAACCAAGGCAGGGAACTCCGTGACATTGACGTGAGAGGAATCACAAAGACACGCGACGGCAAGATATGGCTGGCCACCGACAACGAGGGCATCATCGTGCTTGATGGTCGCCAACTGAGTGCCGCGCACATTCCGTGCCGGCAATATAGTCCGGGCAACAACAACTTTGATGTCAACGAGGCAACCCGGTGCTATGAGGACAGTCATCGTCGTCTTTGGGCCATCTCATCCAATGGCGGACTCTTCCGCTATGATCCTCATCGCGATGCCTTCGAGTCTATGCGTCATACATTCCATATCTATGCCGATCAGGCCTACACGATCAACGAAGACAACAATGGAGATCTGTGGTTGGCGACCGAAACAGGACTGTTCAGACTATCTGTCCACGACGATCGGCATGCCGATGTTGTCTGCTACACGCAAGATGACGGTATCGCTCATCTGCTGTTCTCACCGAATGGCGCATATATGAATGGTGGTGAGATGTACTATGGCAGTAGAGCAGGATTTTTCTCTTTTTGTCCCTACAGCCTGAAGTTTTCCTCGCTGCACAAATCTACAGGAACTCTCTTGGTGACCGACATCCTCATTGACGGAGAGTCACTTGCACAGCTCGACTCTGCCCGCCGCAGCGAGATCTCTCATGAGATGCCGGCTTTTACCAAGGTGCTTGACATTCCAAACACGGTGAGGAAGATCGGCGTGGAGGTGGCACTTCTCTCCTACTCCAACGTGAATCAAAACCGCTACGCCTATTTTCTGGCAGGCTATGACCGCCACTGGGCCTACGGCACAGACCGGCAGGTGGTCTATCAGAACCTGCCACCGGGCACGTACCGTCTGAAGGTGAAAGCAGCCAACAGCCAGGGACAATGGCAGATGCTGCCCTACACGATCACGCTCAACGTTCTTCCACCTTGGTATGCCACGTGGTGGGCAATGATCCTCTGGGGCACGTTGGTCATCTTAGCGGTGTTGATAGGCCTGAGAATGTATGAAGAGCATATCAAGACCAACAACCGTTTGCAGATGGCTGTCATCTTCACCAACATCACGCATGACCTGCTGACTCCGCTGACGGTGATTTCCGCTACGATGGACGAGATGCGTGGCAGACATCCGGAATTGGACGATTACTGTCAAAGGGTTCAAAACAACATCTCACATATCACCCGTCAGCTCAGACAGATATTGGAGGTCAGAAAGTCACAGGCCGGCCAGCTCAAACTGTTGGTCAGCAAGGGTGACCTGTCTGACTTCGTGTTGACTGTCTGTGACAGTTTGAAGCCATTGGGACATCTCCACCACAATCAGATGGTCGTGGACATGCCGGAGAGACATGTGACCGGATGGTTTGATACTGACAAGGTGGAGACCATACTGACCAATCTCATTTCCAATGCCTTTAAATACAATAAGGAGCATGGTCGGGTGCGCATCAGTTTAAAACAGGAGAAAAACAATGCCGTACTCGCTGTGAGCGATGAGGGCATTGGCATCTCCAAAGACAAGATGAAACGCCTCTACACGCGCTTCCTCGATGGCGACTATCGTGCCGTGAACCTCCATGGCACGGGCATCGGTCTTTCTTTGGTGCACGATCTGGTCAGCCTCCATCATGGGCGGATCACATGTCAGAGTCAGGAAGGCACCGGCACTACTTTCACCGTAACGCTACCGCTGAAACGCAATGCTTACCAACCAGAAGAAATCAGTGAGCCAAAGGCTGTCAGGGATACAAAACAGCAACCATTAGTTGCCGAGACGATCATCACTGCCGAAAATAACAAACCGGCAGACAGTAAGCAAGGCGTGGAGGACGCCGGTGAGGACAGCTATAAGATTCTCATCGTAGAGGATAATGACGAACTCCTGCAAGTGCTCGGACAACTTCTTGGAAAATACTATCATGTCATGATGGCCCGCAACGGACTGCAAGCATGGAATATGATCCAACGTGAAGAGTTGGACTTGGTGGTCAGCGACGTGATGATGCCGGTGATGGACGGTGTGGAGCTCACGCGACGCATCAAGGAGAGCAAGGACTATGCCCAACTGCCCGTGATCTTGCTGACAGCCAAGACGAGCGACGAAGACCGCGACACCGGCTACCACATTGGCGCTGACGACTACATCGTCAAGCCTTTCAAGTTGGAGAGCCTGCGGTTGCATATCGACAGCATCATTGCCAACAGAATGCGTATCAGAGAGAAGTTCATGCAGAAGAAAGAGGGAGAATCTCAAAACGGCTCTACGCCCTCTGATGAAGCTCAGGCCACGCACTACAGTAGTCCTGAACAAGTATTCCTGACGAAGGCCACCGACTGCGTGCGTCAGCACTTCAACGACAGCAAATTCGACCGCGAGACCTTTGCCCGCGAGATGCTTGTCAGCTCGTCGACGCTCTATAACAAACTGCGGGCATTGACGGGGATGGGCATTGTCGATTTCATCAACCATATCAGACTGGAAGAGGCCCAGCGTATCTTGGAGAAAGAGCCGAATATCAGCATCGCTGACCTTTCCTCGCGCGTGGGCTTCAACACGCCACGCTATTTCTCGCGGCTCTATAAGAAACACTACGGTCATCTGCCCAAGGAGCAAACGGCCGACGAATCGTAAGCTACTGCTGTCATTCCACAGCAAAATCATTTCCTCCTAAAAACGACATATCCGCAACCAAGCAGTGATCTCGGTCGCGGATATGATCAAAAACGTTACAATGCCAGGTTCCCAAAAGGTTCCTGGCTTTTTTATGCCTTGTCTCTTACTTCCAGAAGGAAGCTGTGATGTCGTGGAGCTGGTTGTTCACGACATGATAGAGACGCTGGTTGGTCGTGCGGCAGTTAAGCGGGCCGAGATGTTTGATGTAGGGTCCCACCTTGATGTAGTCAAAGTTGTGCTTGTCGATGGCGCAGTCGATGCGCAGCCGGCCGCTGTACCACCCTACTCTCATCCCCGGATGCTTCTCCCGGACATGAGCTGCGAGGTTGTTGACCGACTGCGGCTCAGCGTCACCGCCCATCAGACAGACACACGTCACCAGTCCGTCGTTGTCAGCAATCAGCCTGTCGATGACATCCGTGGACAACGGGTTGCCGAAGTCCTTGGCAAGATAACTGCTGTGGCATCCCGGACAATGACACGGACACCGCGAGATGTTGATGGCCAGCGTCGTCTCGTCCGGAATCTCCTGAAACACGATGTCAGTGTTAACGTACTTCAGCATAGTTTATTTCTCCTCCTTCACCGTTTGGTGTGCCTTGCTGCGCTCGCCGAGAGCAATGGTCTGTGTCTTCGGCAGACGGTCGATGCCGGCGTAGAAACGGCGGTGGGCCTCGGACTGACGGGCCTCGGAGAAGTTGCTCACCCGCTTGAGGTATCCGATGATACGCGTCAGATAGTCGACATTCTTAGAGTGGCAGACGGGGCATTCCTTGAGGTAGCGCTTGTCGATATGACCGCAGTCGTTGCAGACGGTATTCGGGATGTTATACGTGAAATAGTTGCAGCCCTCGTGAGCGGCGACGCGGAAGAGCTGACGATACTGCTTCTGAGACAGGTGCTCGTCGAGGTTCATGTGCAGTGCGGAGCCACCGGTGAGGTGCTCGATGTAGGGAGCACCATGAAGCTTGAACTTGTCAAGGATGCTCAGCGAGTCGTCCTCCACCACATAGAAATAACTGTTGTAGCAGTCGCGCGGCACGAAATAGCCGTCCTCACGGTCCCACTTGGCGTGCTTGACACCGACGTTCTCGGCAGGAATCATCTCGCAGTTGAACATCACCTCTTTGCTGCGGTACTGCTTGTTGTACTTTTCAATCGTACCCAGGATGTCCTGTACGAAGTGCTTATAGTCGTCGTTGGGCGTGATCTGCAGTCCCATGAACTCAGCGGCTTCCACGAGTCCGTTGATGCCAATGGTGAGATACTGTCGGTTGATGTTGATATATCCGGCGTCGAAGAGCGGCAGCATGCCGTGAGCCTGGAGCTCCTTGAGATTCTCATTGTAGGCGAGCTGCACCTTATGGCAGAGGTCGATGACATGATTTAGGAAAGGATGGAAGTCGCCGTCGTGGTTCACACCATACTGGATACAGCGGTTGAGGTTGATCGTCAGCACGCTCTTGGAACCTGTGGACACGCCACCGGCACCGAGTGTATAGCTGAAACCATTGTCCTGGATCTCGTTGCGCAGGCGGCAGCACGAGCTCAGCGAGTCGGCATTGTCGCTCAGATAGGTGAAGAAGCTGTGACCCTCGGCATACATCTCAGCGGCATAGTCGGCCCACTCCTTGTCCTTGCAGTCGCCGTCCTCAGTGAGCATGGCCATGGTCTCCACGGGGAAGGTAAGCACGGTCTTGGTGCGCTCCTGGTTAAACCACTTCATGAATCGCTTCTGCAACCAGTTGAGTCCGTTCCAGTCGGGCTGACTGCCGTCGGGGAAGTAGAAGTTGCCGAAGATAGAGTCGAAGTAGTATTTATCGTAATAGCTGATGTTCCAGAACACAGCCTGATAGTTGCGGGCACCGGTAGGCTGGTTGAGCGAGTAGACGATCTGCTCAAAGCTGTCGGTGATGACCTTGTCGAGCGTGCGCTTCTTCAGACTGAGATCCACGACATCGTCGGCATGGGTATAGTAGTCCTTGCCGTATTCCTTCTGAATGAAATAATTCATATACATCAGGAACTCCGGTGTGGCGCAGGCGCCGGCGAGCATGCTGCTGACCATAAACACCATGTTGATGAATCCGCCACAGAAGCTCTTGAGATTTGTCGGAGCCGTGGAGTTGCCGCCAATGCTCGTCGTGCCGCCGATGAGCCAGGGGTACATCGTGATCGAGGCGCAGTAGTTGGCGAGGTTGGTCTCGTCGTTCTTATATATAAAGTGGTGTGTCAGTTTGTCGATATATTCGTCAGCGAGCTCCTTGCCGTACATCTTCTTGATGCGCTCCACGAGCAAGCGACGGTTCAGGCGGATGAAGTTTTTCTTGGGCAGCTCACCGGCGAGCGTGGCGATGTTCTTATGCTCCACATTGGCGTTGGCATCGAATTTCGAGCCGGTGGCCGCATTCTCTGCCTGCATATAGTCCGAGAGAAACTTCATCTTGTCGAGCACTTCGCGGTCCTCCTTGTGCTCCTGCCGGTAGATGATAAATGACTTGGCGACGCGATAGTAGCCCTCTCTCATGAGCGCCTCCTCAACTTGGTTCTGAATGTCCTCCACTTTCACGCCATCCTGAATGTCGAGATGGCTGAGTATCTTGGAGATAGCTCCGAGATTGATCGGTTCGTTGACTGAGTTGAACGCTTTAAGTATCGCATTCATGATCTTGTCGAGCGAGAAAGCTTCTTTCGAGCCGTCACGCTTGGTAATGGCGAAGTTGTTCATTTCCATGCCTTTAATAGCTTTATCTGATTGGATTTAGAGTGTATTCTGTCTTATGTCTGCTCTCATAGTTGTTGTTCAAAACGGGAAATTTTTTTGTTTCCTCTCTTGCAAAAGTTTTCCAAAAAGGAAATTTTCCTTTGGCTTCAAGGACTTCGAGTTTACCGTTATTTCCAACTTTTCTTTTGCAAAGTTAAGCAAAAAATGCCAATATAGTGTGTGTCATCATTGTATTTTCTTGGGCATTTCACGTAATTTAATGAGCCGTTTTTTACATATCATTCAACCGTCACATGAGTGTAATCTAACTAAGAATTGATACTCATCTACTTATGTTCGTCGTTGATACTGACCATCATCGTATCGTCGGCATAAGCACGTAAACGCTCTGCGGGCCCACCTCAGTACAAGTTGGATTAGCGAGCAAAAAAGAAGGATAAAGTTACAATTTCTGATATTTGCAATAAATATTTTGTCTATTTGTTGGTATTTTCACAGAAAAGGTTTACCTTTGCAAAAGAAAAAGAAACAGAAGCATGCTGAGGCATGCGATGACACATTATTATATATATAAGGGAGCAAACTTAAACATCCAATAAAGAAAACAACCAAGATTATGAAAGCAACAGAAGTAGTAGCTCGCTTGGAGCAGCGTTTCCCCAACCAGCCCGAGTATATCCAGGCCGTCAGCCAGGTGCTCGGTACGATCGAGGAAGAGTACAACAAACATCCGGAGTTCGACCGCGCCAATCTCATTGAGCGGTTGTGCATCCCCGACCGCGTCATCCAGTTCCGCGTCAACTGGATTGATGACAAGGGCAACGTGCAGACCAACATGGGCTATCGTATCCAACACAACAATGCCATTGGCCCTTACAAAGGTGGCTTGCGTTTCCACGCATCGGTCAATGCCAGCATTCTGAAGTTCCTGGCCTTTGAGCAGACCTTCAAGAACTCGCTCACCACACTGCCCATGGGTGGTGCCAAGGGCGGTTCGGATTTCTCGCCCCGTGGCAAGTCCAACGCCGAGGTGATGCGCTTCTGCCAGGCTTTCATGCGTGAGCTGTGGAACTATATTGGTCCTGACTGCGACGTTCCTGCCGGTGACATTGGTGTCGGCGGACGCGAGGTAGGCTATATGTTCGGCCAGTACAAGGCGCTCACACATCAGTTTGTAGGCATTCTCACTGGTAAAGGCCAGGAGTTTGGCGGTTCGCTGATCCGTCCTGAGGCTACCGGCTACGGCAATGTCTACTTCCTGCAGGACATGCTCGCCACCAAGGGCATCGACCTCAAGGGCAAGAAGGTGCTCGTCTCCGGTGCCGGCAATGTGGCACAGTACACCATGGAGAAACTCCTGCAGCTTGGTGCCACACCGATGACTTGCTCCGATTCCGACGGTTACATCTATGATCCCGACGGCATCGACGAGAAGAAGTTGGCCTATATCATGGAACTGAAGAACATCGAGCGCGGACGTATCAAGGAGTATGTCGAAGAATATCCGTCAGCCAAATACGTGCCCGGCGCCAAGCCATGGGGCGAGAAAGCCGACATCGCCACGCCGTGCGCTACGCAGAACGAGATCGACGGCGAGGCTGCCAAGACACTTGTTGCCAACGGTGTCATCGCCGTGAGCGAAGGCGCTAACATGCCGTCCACTCCTGAGGCCGTGAGGGTCTTCCAGGACAGCAAGATCCTCTACTGCCCGGGCAAGGCCAGCAACGCCGGCGGTGTGGCCGTCTCCGGCTTGGAGATGACACAGAACTCCGAGCGTCTGAAATGGAGCCGCGAGGAAGTCGACGAGAAACTCCACAGCATCATGAACTCCATCCACGCCGAATGCGTGAAGTATGGTACTGAGCCTGACGGATATGTCAACTATGTCAAGGGCGCCAACGTGGCCGGTTTCCTGAAGGTGGCCAAGGCGATGATGGCTCAGGGCATCGTGTAAGTTACGAATCTTACATGTTAAGAAAACTGATAAAAAACGCCGCTCATAGCGGCGTTTTTTCGTTCAAGACCATCCCTCGTCCCGATTTTTGCGAATTTTGAGTGGTTTTTATAATTTACTGACAATCAGTATGTTATTAATATCAGACAATTTTTTGATTGTAATTTGCCTGAAAATATGCTATCAAAAAGGCACTTTGATGCTATGAAAAAGGCTTTTTGACCACATCAGAAAGGTTAGATGACCGCATCAAAAAGGTTAGATGACCGCATCAAAAAGGCTTCATGACAACGTCATCTCTGTTTTCTGTGACTATCAGAGATGTTTCACAAGTCTTTTCTCTCTGGAAGGTGAATGTTTCACGATAATTTTTTGTCGGATATTTTGTGTACGTACCAAGATTAAAGGGAAGTCCTTTCTCATGTCCAAATCAGCTATTAAGTTGCAAAATAGGACAACATGTGTCCTATTATTCATCTTCTCTGCAAAGATACATAAATCAATTTGTATCTACAAGTTTATCTACTCTTTTCAAACTATCATAATGTCCTAAAGATACGCCAGAATCATGGTTTACAAAAAAAATCGCTGATTGTTTTCTCATTCGCTGATAATTTAGTATCTTTGCGCTAAGATTACACAACAGAGAGATGAGTACTCAAGATATGGCTCACAAGTTGACGGAAACAGTGGAGGAGCTCTCCGAGCCGAACTCGCTCAAGGGACTGTTTCATCAGCATAAGGATGGTTATCCACTGCCTTCAAGCACCGCGCTTGAAGAGATTATCCAGTTGGCGCGCGCCATTCTCTTTCCCGGCTATTTTGGAAAATCACAGGTCAACGTCAAGACCATCAAATATCAGATTGGCGTGAGCGTGGAGCGGTTGCAGAAGTTGCTCTCCGAGCAGATTCTGGCCGGACTGTGCTTTGCCGACAGCGATGAAAGCATCTCTGAGAAGATTCCTGCTGACACGTGCGTCATCAAAGACTTGAAAATCCTCAAGGACGAGGCCAAGGAGATGGCAACGGAACTCATCAGCCGTCTGCCCGCTGTGCGCCGCATCCTTGCCACCGATGTGGTGGCAGCCTACAACGGCGACCCGGCAGCAACAAGCATGGCAGAGATTCTGGCCTGCTATCCTGTCATTAAGGCGCTGACCATCTTCCGTGTGGCGCACGAACTGTTTACGATGGGCGTGCCCTTGATTCCTCGCATGATGACAGAGATCGCCCACTCCGAGACCGGCATGGACATCCATCCCGGAGCCACCATCGGCCCCTCGTTCACCATCGACCACGGTACGGGTGTGGTCATCGGGGAGACCTGTATCATTGGAAGTAACGTCAAGCTCTATCAGGGTGTGACACTCGGTGCCAAGAGTTTTCCGCTCGACGAGCACGGCAATCCTATCAAGGGCATCCCACGCCATCCGATTATCGAGGACGACGTGGTCATCTACGCCAACGCCACCGTGCTTGGCCGCGTGACCATCGGTAAAGGTTGTGTCGTAGGTGCCAACACGTGGGTTATGGACGACATGGCACCACAAACCAAGATATACAACAAAAGCAAATAACCGACATTCATATAACATTTATATTTATTTTTAGCTAAAATGGAATTCGAACTCATCGCCAAGACATTCATGGGCTTGGAGCCCGTCCTGGCACAAGAGCTGACCCAACTGGGTGCTAACAACGTGCAAATCGGCCGCCGTATGGTATCGTTCACCGGTGACAAGGAAATGATGTACCGCGCCAACTTCCAACTGCACACTGCCATCCGCATCCTGAAACCTATAAAACACTTCAAAGCCCGCTCGGCCGAGGAGGTCTATGCCGAGGTGCAGAAGATCGACTGGAGCCAATATATCCTTGAGGGAAAGACATTCTCGGTAGACACGGTCGTCTACTCCGATGACTTCCGCAATTCACGCTTCGTCACCTACAAGATCAAAGACGCCATCGTGGACCAGTTCCGCGAGAAAACCGGCAAGCGCCCCAACATCTCCGTGGCCAATCCCGATATCCGTCTCCACATACACATTGCCAACGACGATGCCACCATCGCCCTCGACTCAAGCGGTGAGAGCCTTCACCGAAGAGGCTACCGTCAGGAGAGTGTGGAAGCCCCGCTCAACGAGGTGCTGGCTGCCGGCATGATCCTGATGACAGGATGGAAGGGTGACTGTGACTTCATCGATCCGATGTGCGGTTCCGGTACCATCCTCATCGAGGCCGCCCTCATCGCCCGCAACATTTCGCCGGGCGTCTTCCGCAAGGAGTTTGCCTTTGAGAAATGGCCCGACTTCGACCAGAACCTCTTCGACGAGATCTATAACGATGACTCGCAGGAGCGCGAGTTCCCACATCATATCTATGGTTACGACATTGACATGAAGGCTGTCAACACGGCACGCCTGAATGTCAAGGCTGCCGGACTGTCGAAGGAGATCACCGTGGAGCAGCAAGACTTCAAGAATTTCAAGAAGCCCGAGCAGAAGAGCGTCATCGTCACCAATCCACCCTATGGTGAGCGTATCTCCACGCCCAACCTCCTGGGCACCTACCGCATGATCGGCGAAAGGCTGAAGAATGCCTTCGGCGGCAACGAGGCGTGGATCCTCAGCTATCGTGAGGAGTGCTTCGAGCAGATCGGCTTGAAGCCCAGTCTGAAGATACCTCTCTATAATGGCAGTCTGGAATGTGAGTTCCGCAAATATGTGCTCTTCGACGGCAAGATGAAGGACTTCCGCTCAGAGGGCGGCATCGTCAAGACCGACGAGGAGAAATGCGAGATGGCGCAGAAGCACCGTTTCAAGAAGAACCGTGAGTTTAAGCAGCGTCTCGAGGAAGAGGAATCCAACGAGGAGGGCGACATCCGCTCGTTTAAGTTCCACTCTTTCCCTGCTCCCGGCAGCCATTCCCAGTGTCGCTTCGGCGACGATGACTTTAGGGGACGCAAGCGCGGCGGAGACGACTTCAAGGGACGCCACGATGATGACGACTTTAAGGGACGCCGCCGTGGTGAAGATTTCAAGAATCGCCGTCGCGGTGATGATTTCCGTGGGCACAGCGATCGAGGCAACCGCCGCGGCAGTGACAAATTCGGGAAAAACAGACGCTTTGAAGATGAAGATTAAACACATTATCTTAAGTGTTCTCTTGACCATGACCACATTCACAGCAGGAGCACAACAGAAAACGGCTGACCTCAAGCAGTTTACGCTTGAGGATCTGAACTTCGGCGGGAAGAACTATCACCGGATGACCGCCAAGAACCGTTGGACAGCCTGGTGGGGTGACAAGCTCGTCAAGATCGACGCGGAGGAGTGTGCCCTCATCGACCCGCAGACGGGCAAGGAGCAGACGCTTTTCAAACTCAGCGATATACAGAAGCAAGGAGGCGGAGAGGGGAAGAAGGTTCATTCGCTCTACGATGTCACCTTCCCCTTTGCCGACAAAACCTTAGCACTGATCGACTATGGCAAGGGACGCGCACTCTATGACTTCAAGGCCGGACGACTGATCTGGACACGCGAGATAGAGGGACCGGTGGTCTCCAGCGACTACTGCCCCGTCACCGAGTGCACAGCTTATGTCAGTGCGCATCAGCTCTGCGTGCTCGACGGTAAAGGCAAGACGCTGACGCTCACCAAGGACGGCTCGCGTGACATTGTCTATGGACAAAGCGTCCACCGCGATGAGTTCGGATGGAGTAAGGGCACCTTCTGGAGTCCAGACGGCACGAAGCTGCTTTTCACACGCATGGACCAGAGCATGGTCACTGACTTCCCGCTGGTCACGATTCCCGCAGCCAGTGAGAGTCTGGAGAAAGGCAAGCCGGGGGTCATCGCTACGCCGGCTCCGGAGAAATATCCGATGGCAGGTCAGAAAATGCACAAGGTGACATTGGGTGTCTATGACTTGAAGGAAGGTACATGCATCTATCTCAAGGCCAGCGATCCCACTGACCGCTATTTCACCAACCCCGCATGGAGCCCTGACGGCAAGATCATCTATCTCTTTGAACTCAACCGCGACCAGAACGACTGCCGCCTCGTGAGCTACGACGCAGCCACGGGTGAGAAGAAGGCTGAGCTCTATCGCGAGACCGACGATAAATACGTGGAGCCCCTCCATCCTATCGTCTTCCTGCCTTGGGACAACGACAAGTTTATCATGCAGAGCCAAAAGGACGGCTACAACCATCTGTACCTATTTGATAAGGAGGGCAAGCAACTCAGCCAGCTCACCAAAGGACCTTGGATGGTGATGGACATGCTCGGTTTCAACACCAAGCTTAAATCTATCGTCTATGCCTCCAATGAGTGCAGCCCCATCCAGCGCAACACGTGGATGGTCAGCCTGAAGGACGGCAAGCGCACACTGCTCGACAACGGCAAGGGATGGCACAACGCCTCGCTCAGCGAAAGCGGTCAGGTGATCGTGGACAACTATCAGGAGCCAAGCGTACCACGCAACATCGACCTCGTCGACGTGGCAACAAAGAAGACTGTACGCTGGTTCACGGCACCCGACCCATGGAAGGGTTACGCCGTGCCCGAGTACCGTTGCGGAACCATCAAGGCTGCTGACGGCAAGACCGACCTCTATTATCGCATGGTGCTGCCCGTGGGCTTTGACAAGAGCAAGAAATATCCGACCATCGTCTACGTCTACGGTGGCCCTCATGCCCACAATGTCGATGCACGCTGGCACTATTGCAGTCGTGGCTGGGAGACCTACATGGCACAGAAAGGCTATCTGCTCTTTATCCTCGACAACCGCGGCAGCGAGAACCGTGGCAAAGCCTTTGAGCAAGTCACCTTCCGTCATCTCGGCGACCATGAGGTAGAAGACCAGATGGAAGGCGTGAAGTATCTCAAGAGTCTGAGCTATGTCGACAGCACCCGACTGGGTGTGCACGGCTGGAGCTTCGGCGGTTTTATGACCATCAACATGATGACCACGCATCCCGAGGTCTTCAAGGTGGGAGTGGCCGGCGGCCCTGTCATCGACTGGAAATGGTATGAGGTGATGTACGGCGAACGCTATATGGACACGCCGCAAACCAATCCTGATGGCTATGCCCACTCGAGTCTGCTGCCCAAAGCCAAGAATCTCAAAGGCAAACTGCAGATCATTATCGGTCTCAACGACCCCGTGGTGGTGCCGCAACATGCGCTGACCTTCATCAAGCAGTGCATCCAGGACGGAACACAGCCCGACTTCTTTGTCTATCCCGGTGAGCCACACAACATGCGGGGACATCAGTCCACGCATCTCCATGAGCGCATCTCGCAATATTTCGATGACTATCTGAAATGAAAAAGCAGAATGCGTCATATCTTATCGTCGGCGTGAGGCTCTTACCGCTGCTGCTCGCCTTGCTGCTCCCCTTGCAGATGTGGGGGGAGGACATCAAGGCGCAGCTCATGGCGCTGCCAGGCATCTCCAAGGTAGAGGAGCTTAAGAGCAGCAAGTACGACCATAAATATCTGATGGACATCCGCCAATGGATCGCCCCCAACGACACGACGGTGGGGGCTTTCCAGCAGCGGGTCATCGTTTGTCATGTAGGGCTTGACCGGCCTACGGTGCTGGTCACCGAGGGCTACAGCTGCAACTATGCGCTCAAGGAAGGCTATGCCGAGGAGTTATCCAAGCTCTTTGACGCCAACCTCATATTCGTGGAGTATCGCTATTTTGCCGCTTCCACGCCACAACCCTGCAACTGGCGCTATCTCACTGTGGAAAACTCTCTGGCCGACCTGCATCATGTCAACACCACCTTTCACCGCCTTTATCAGGGCAAGTGGATCGCCACAGGCATCAGCAAGGGCGGGCAGACCTGTCTGTTCTACCGTGTGTTCTATCCCAACGATGTGGACATCTCTGTTCCTTACGTGGCTCCGCTCAACCGCAGCGTGGAGGATGGCCGGCATGAGCCTTTCCTGCGCGACCAGGTAGGAACGGCGAAAGAACGGCAGCGAGTATTAGAGTTCCAGCAGACTGTGCTTCAGCGTCGCAACACGCTGATGCCGCTCTTCAAAAACTATGTCACGAAAAACGGACTCACCTTCCGTGCTCCCCTCAACGAGATCTATGATCTCTGTGTCCTCGAGTACGCTTTTGCCCTGTGGCAATGGGGCACACCGGTGAGTGACATCCCGGCATCAACGGCCAGCGACGAGGAACTCATCAACAATCTGACACGTATCAGCAATCCCGGCTACTTCTCCATCCAGTCGGGCGACCTCTCCTTTAATGTACAGGCGGCCAAGCAGTTGGGCTATTATGGTTACGACGTGAAGCCGTTGCGCAAATGGCTCTCCGTCAAGACCACCAAGGACTATCTGCGCCGTATCATGCTGCCGGACAGCCTCCGCAACGAGCCCTTCGATGCCACGCTCTACCACAAGACCATGGCGTTTCTGCACCACAACGACCCAAAGATGGTCTTCATCTATGGCGGCCTCGACCCTTGGGGTAGTTCGGGAGTGGCCAAACTCGACTTCTTGGAGAACAAGCGCAACATCCACGTCTTTGTCTTGCCACGGGGCAGTCACGCCACACGCATCGCCTCTTTCCCCGAAATCGAGCGCAAAGAGATTGTGGACATCATCCGGCAATGGCTCGACGATGGCACTGACAAACAATCAAGGTGATGCTTGCTGACGACTGCCGTTTACCAGTATTTTCAGCACACAGGCATACACCTTATTATATATATAACGCAATAAAGAATCAAAGATAACTCTACAACTCATCATCTCATGAAAATACTATTGTTAGGAAGTGGCGGCCGCGAGCACGCCCTGGCATGGAAAATTGCCCAAAGCCCTAAATGTTCTAAGCTCTTCATTGCTCCGGGAAACGCCGGAACGAGCAATGTAGGAGAGAATGTAGCGATCGGTGTCAATGATTTCGATGCTTTGAAAGACTTTGCCGTGGACAAAGCCATCGACATGGTTGTGATCGGTCCGGAGGATCCTTTGGTGCACGGCGTCTATAACGCTTTCAAGAACGACAGCCGCACAGCTTCCATCCCCGTGATTGGTCCGAGCAAGCAAGGGGCTGTCCTCGAGGGCAGCAAGGACTTCGCTAAGGGTTTCATGAAGCGTCACAACATCCCCACCGCTGCTTACGAGACATTCGACGGCACTACCGTGGAGGAAGGCATCCGCTTCCTGGAGACACTCCAGCCGCCCTACGTGCTGAAAGCTGACGGACTGGCAGCTGGCAAAGGTGTGCTGATTGTGCCTACGCTCGACGAGGCCAAGAAGGAGTTCCGTGAGATGCTCGGCGGTATGTTTGGCAACGCTTCCGCCAAAGTTGTCATTGAGGAGTTCCTCAGCGGCATCGAGTGCTCGGTCTTTGCGCTGACAGATGGCAAGCACTATAAGATTCTTCCCGAAGCAAAAGACTACAAGCGTATCGGTGAACACGACACGGGTTTGAACACCGGTGGCATGGGAAGCGTATCGCCGGTGCCGTTTGCTGACAAGGAATGGATGCAGAAAGTCGAGGACCGCATCATCCGTCCTACCGTAGACGGCCTCGCTGAGGAGGGTATCGACTACAAGGGCTTTATCTTCTTCGGACTGATCAACGTCAAAGGCGAGCCGATGGTGATCGAGTACAACTGCCGTATGGGTGATCCGGAGACCGAGACCGTGATGCTGCGCTTGAAGAGCGACATCGTGGATCTCTTTGAGGGTGTGGCCAATGGCGACCTCGACAAGCGCCCCGTTGAAGTCGATCCTCGCGCTGCCGTGTGCGTGATGCTCGTCAGCGGCGGTTATCCTCAGGCTTACAAGAAAGGCTTTCCGATCACCGGTATCGACAAGGTGGAGGACAGCATCGTCTTCCATTCCGGTACAACAATGAAGGACGGTCAGGTCGTCACCAACGGCGGACGCGTTATCGCGGTGTCCTCTTATGGCCGCAATAAAGAGGAAGCTTTGAAGAAGAGCTTCCAGGAAGCACAGAAGATACAGTTTGAAGGAAAGTATTTCCGCAGCGATATCGGGCAGGATCTTTAGCCCAGCCTTCTCCTTCTCAGGGGGAAAAGAGCGCGAAGCCCTTTCTCCTTGAGGAAGAGACACCTTTGTTTCATAGAACCACATGTCTTGGAGGCATGTATTTCATCCGCGCTTGTCGCGGGTGAGAATCTTTAGTTTGATAGGATGATAAGACGTTTACAAAACAGGATAGCAGAGAGTCGCATGGCGTTGCCGGTGACGTTGATATATATGGCCGCCTTCATGGTCGTACAAGTATTGTTGGGCCATGACACTTGGTTGCAGATGGCTTTGCTGGCTGTCTCCTCTATCCTCATGGCAGAACTCAACAATACCAACGCCCTCATACGCATCTACAGCCGCATGGTGTCATGCTCTTTCATCGTGATGACAACGGCGGCCAACTTTCTTCTGTCTTCTACAAATGTGGGATGGGCGCAGATGGGACTGATCGTCTTCTTTATCTTTCTGCTTCATGCCTACCAGGACGTACGTGCCGCGGGATGGGTGTTCTACGCTTTCGCCGCACTGTCATTGGCCAGCATCCCCTTTGTACACGTACTCTATCTCGTACCACTTTTGTGGATCATCCTTGGGACGAACATTCTGGCGCTTTCCCTTCGCACGTTCCTGGCTTCGCTCTTGGGACTCATGGTGCCCTATTGGTTCATCGGTGCTTACGCCATTGTCTTCCAGCATCTCGACGGGTTGGCCGCGCATTTTGTGGCACTGGCTCATCCCGGAGCCGTTTTCGATCTCACGGTTCTCAACGATCATCAGGCTCTGACATTTATCTTCATGATGATCATCACAGCCTTGGGTAGTGTACATTTCCTGATGTTTTCCTATCAGGACAAGATCCGCACACGCATGATCTACGAGATGTTTATCACCTTGAGCGTCTGTTGCCTGTTGCTGATGCTGATCTTCCCTACCCTCTTCAATGGCTTCATGGCGTTGGCTATCGTCGTAACGGCTCCTTTGATCGGCCATTTCTTAGCCTTAAGCCATTCGCGGTTAAGCAACATTTTTTTCTTTGTCATCATCGCCGCCGCGCTGTTGCTGACGGCCTATAATCTCTTGTAACCCGCCGCTACACCATATTTATATATAGGAAATCACAAACGATGACGGACACTCTGACATTGCTCTTACAGCAATACGGCTATTGGGGCATGTTGCTGGCCGCATTCTTAGCCGGCAGCTTTTTTCCCTTCAGCAGTGAGGCAGTGATGCTGGGACTGCTGGCAGCTGGTCTGCACCCGATTCCATTGGTCGTCTATGGCACCATCGGCAATGTGGCGGGCTCACTATTCAACTATGCTGTCGGCCGCATGGGCCGTCTGGAGTGGATCGAGCATTACCTCCATGTGAAGAAACACGACATCGACAAGGCACAGCATTTTATGGCGGGACATGGTGCCTGGATGGGATTCTTTGCATTTCTGCCGATCATTGGCTCTGCCATTACGATCACTTTAGGACTGATGCGCGCCAATTTCCTGATCAGCCTGATCAGCATTACACTCGGTAAAACATTAAGATATATCATTCTGATGGTTAGTGTAACAGCCGTCTTTTAGTCCCGTCATTGATAGATTATTAACTAAATGATACACTTTTGTATCATTATGAAATAATTATTCCCGTTTATTATAAAAATTATATTCGTTTTGTTTGTAGTTTATAAATTATTGTTTACCTTTGCAACCAAATCAAGGACATACACACAACGTTAGAGAGATTTCATGAAAATGGCGCGATGATGCCAGTGTGGATGGTCAAGAAAAGACACAACAGCCACAAAAGCATAGGTCGGGATAGTAATAGAGAGCTTAGTGACTACAACCTATCGATAAGAGAGACAATAATAGTTAAGTATGTTTTAATAAATTTGGTTTTATGGAAAAAAGGATTCTGATGCTTTTCGCCTGTTGCCTATTTGCTATCACTTGTGCATTCTCGCAAGTGACACAAGTCACGGGTGTGGTGACCGCCGAAGACGACGGCCAGCCGATTACCGGAGCTTCCATTCGTATTGAGGGTACCAAGTTGGGTACTGTCACGGATGTGGACGGTAAGTTCCATTTATCAAATCTCCCTGCCAATGCCCGTACGTTGGTGATCACCTACATGGGCATGCAGACCAAGCGCGTCACCATCAAACCGAACATGAAGATCACGCTTGCGCCAGACCAGCAGAGCCTCGACGATGTCATCGTGGTGGCTTTCGGTAAGCAGAAGCGCGAGAGCTTCACGGGATCAGCCGGTGTTCTCAAGAGTGAGGACATAGCCAAGCGACAAGTCAGTGACGCTATTGAGGCGATCAACGGTAAGGTAGCCGGTGTACAGATGGTCGAGAGCAACGATCCGGCAGCCAGCAATCCTACCATCCGCATACGTGGCGTGAGCAGTATCAATGCCAGCAATGCACCGCTCATCGTGCTGGACGGTCTGCCCTATTCCGGCAACTACAGCGACATCAACCCACAGGATGTGGAGAGCATCAGCGTGCTGAAAGATGCTGCCTCCAACGCTCTTTATGGCGCGCGCGGCGCCAATGGCGTAATCATGATCACCACCAGGCACGCCAAGAAAGGCAAGGCTGCCATCTCCTTCGACGCTAAATGGGGTTCCAACTCCAGTGCTTACGTCAACTACGACTATATCAAGAACCCAGCACAGTATTACGAGTTGTTCTACAAGGGACTCTATAACTATTACACAAACTCTCAGGGACAATCCGCTACCAATGCGTGGAAGTCGGCCAACACAGCGTTGATCGGCAATCAGGTCAACGGCGGTTTGGGTGAGATCATCTATTCCGTGCCCAATGGCCAGGCGCTGCTCGGACAGAACGGTAAGCTGAACCCGCAGACCACCCTCGGCAATATCGTCAGCTATAACGGCAACCAGTATCTGCTCACATCAGACGATTGGCGCGACGAGGGAATCCGCACAGGACTGCGTCAGGAATATAATATGAGTATCAACGGCGGCGATGATAACTTCCAGTTCTACGGCAGTGGCAGTTATCTCAGCAACGAGGGTATCACCAACGGTGCTGACTTCAAGCGCTACAACGGTATGATGAAACTCGACTACCAAGCCCGTAAATGGCTGAAGATTGGTGGTACTGCGCGCTTTATCCATACCAATAGCAACAGCAACAACTATTCTTACTACGGTTCACTGACCACGCCGAGCATCTATCCCGTCTATGTACGCGATGCCAACGGCAATATCCTTACCGATGCCAATGGTAATGTCTATGATTATGGCGACGGTTTGATCACCGGCGTCATCCGTCCCAACGACCGCGGCGACAACTATATTCAGGACGACATCCTGACGGTAGCGAACAGCAAGAGCAACGCCTTCGGCTTCGCAGCGTACTCTGATATCTCCTTCCTCAAAGATTTCAAGCTCACGCTCAACGTCAATATCTACGACACGGAGAACCGCTATATCACCGGCATCTCACCCGACTATGGCTATAGCGGTCAGACGGGTGGCTACCTGAGTACGTATCACTATCGCACCTACTCTGTCAATACGCAGCAGCTGCTCAACTGGAGCAAGAGCTTAGGAGAGCACAGCCTCTATCTGCTCTTCGGCCATGAATACACGCGTAACAACAACGGAACACTCGGTGCTGCCAAGAGCAACATCGTCAACTATGCTGCCAACAAGGAACTCAACGGTGCCGTCACGCTCCTCAGCGCCGAAGGCTACACTGCTAAATATAATGTGGAGGGTTGGTTCTTCCGCGCCAATTATGACTATGCCAGCCGTTACTTCGCATCGTTCTCCTTCCGTCGCGACGGTAGCTCACGCTTCGCTCCCGATCACCGTTGGGGAAACTTCTGGTCGCTCGGCGGTGCCTGGATCATGAACAAAGAGGCTTGGTTCCCCAAGACAAGCTGGATTGACCAGCTCAAACTCAAAGCCAGCTATGGCGAGCAGGGTAACGACAACATCGGTGAGTTCCGTTATGCCGACTTCTACAAGATCACTACCGCCAACGGTAAGGCTGCGCTGAGCTTCTCACAGAAGGGTAAGGACGACATCACTTGGGAGAAAAACGGTAACTTCAACGCTGGCGTCGACTTCGAATTCTTCAATCATCGCCTCACCGGTAGCCTGGAATACTATCATCGCAAAACCACCGATATGCTGCTGTGGTTCACCACTCCTGTCTCCATCGGATATACCGGTTACTACGACAACGTCGGTGACATGGTTAACAAAGGTGTTGAGTTCTCCATCAGCGGCGACATCATCCGCAAGAAGGACATCAACTGGAATGTGAACTTCAACATCTCACACAACAAGAACGAGGTCACTTATCTGCCTGACGAGAACAAGATCATCAATATGGAGGGACACTACGGCTACCGCAACCTCTCCACTTATAACTTTGTCGGCCAAGGCTTGCCGCTCTACTCTTGGTATATGCCTAAGTATGCCGGACCCAACAGCAAAGGGCAGTCGACATGGTATGTCACCAATGCCAACGGCACACAGTCGACGACCACTACCTACTCTCAGGCTTCCTACTATCTCTGTGGTGATGCCAACCCGAAGGTTTACGGTGGTTTCGGTACTACCTTCTCGGCCTATGGCTTCGACCTTACAGCCAGCTTTCTCTACTCTTTGGGTGGCAAGGGAATCGACTATGGTTATCAAGCTCTCATGGGTTCTGCCACCTCACAGTCGGAGCGCGGCAACTTGCATAAGGACCTTCTCAACGCCTGGTCGGCTGAGAATACGACGAGCCTCATCCCACGCTTCCAGTATGGCGATGAGAACAGCGCCAGTATGTCGGACCGATTCCTGACAAGCAACAACTCGCTGACATTCAAAAACATCAGCTTAGGCTATACCTTCCCCATCCGTCTGGTAGAGAAACTCAAGCTCACCAGCCTGCGCATTTATTGCTCCTGCGACAACGTCTATTACTGGACCAAGCGTAAGGGCTACGACCCGCGTACGGCTCTCGACGGTCAGGTGCGTGTGCAGGACAACAGCAATGTCAACTTCACCTACTATCAGCCTATCCGTACCATCTCAGGCGGAATCACGGTTAAGTTCTAATTTTAATCTGACAAACCATGAAAATACAATTAAAACATATAATTGCCGTGGCATTGGCGGTACCGATGCTCAGCAGCTGCCTTGATGAAGAATATCCCACCAACGGCATGACGAAACCGCAGGTAGAGGGTTCCACCACCGCACTTGAAGCGCTTAACATGGGTGTCGTGGCCCAGATGCTTAACATGGGAGCGGGTTATGGTGCCGCTGGTTTTGCCGGACAGATGGTAGAACTCGATGCTATGACAGGGCAGATACCGCCTGCAGCTACCGGTTATGACTATTTCAGCATCTTCAGCCAGGGCAATTATCTCGGTCCTACCTATACCTACTGCTACGATACGTGGAAGCTCTATACCGACATCATCAAGAAGTCCAACATGGTGCTTGAGGCAGGCAGCGACATCAAGAAGTCTACCGACGCCGGAGCCGCTTATGTCGGCAACGCTTTGGCTTACCGTGCGCTGTCCTACTTCAACTTGGCTCAGCTCTTTGAGTATCAGCCTACGGGATACTCGACTCTGGATGACGAGGCAAAGGCAAAAGGTGTCTATGGACTAACAGTTCCTATCATCACGGAGAAAACAACCAAGGATGACAGCTATCACAATCCGCGTGTTCCCTTTTATAGAATGTATCGTTTCATCCTTACCGACCTCAACCGGGCTGATTCGTTGCTCAGCGGCAATACACGTGACGACATCAACCAGGCCAACACTGCTGTGGTCTATGGTCTCAAGGCCCGTTTCTGGCTGACACTGGCCTCACGCTTTGACAACACGCCTTCCGACCTCGACTCCATCTCTGCCCATGCCAATGACGCCGACTGCGCCGGATACGACAAGCTTGGAATCACTTCGGCACGTGAGTGCTACGAAAATGCCAGTAAGTACGCACGACTGGCCGAGGCACAAGGGTATACTCCGATGTCGAAAGATGAGTGGTATAAAGGTTTCAACACAAGCAACAGCTCATGGATGTTTGCCGTGTGCATCAATAAGGATGACATGAACGCCGACACCAACTGGTCGTGGAAAAACTATACTTCGTTCATGTCTGCAGAGACAGAGTTCGGTGTGGGCAGCTACCTCTATGGCTCTACTCGCCAGATCGACCGCCAGCTGTATGAAAACATCAACAGCGCTGACTGGCGCAAGAACACGTGGATCTCACCTGAAGACGCTGGCAAGTCAGAGAGTGCTGCTAAATACAACACGATCCTCACGCCGGCCGACTTCTCCAAGCTTTCCGCCTACACAGGTCTGAAGTTCAAGCCCCGCAACAATAACAAGGATGACTACACCGTAGGTGCCGCCGTCAGCATCCCGCTCATGCGTGTGGAGGAAATGTATTTTATCGATGCCGAAGCCACTGCTCACGTGAGTGGATTGGCAGCAGGAAAGAAGCTTCTCGAGGACTTCATGAACAAGTACCGCTGCAATACCATGGCCGAGAACACCCAACCATATACGAGCACATCGGAAGATCTTTGGAACTTGGCCAACGAGATCGTGCGCCAGAAGCGCATCGAATTTTGGGGCGAGGGACTCATCTATTTCGACTATAAACGTTTGAAGATAGGTATTAGAACGAACTACGACGGCACCAACCATCCGAAGGTCTACCGTTTCAACTTCGCCAATGGTTATGTGGCTCCACGTATGAATTTCTGTTTCACGAACTCTGAGACACAATACAACTCATCCATCATCAACAATCCCGATCCGTCGGGCGTGGAGAGTGCTGCCAATAAATAAGGTAGTACATGGATTTTTTCAACCATGAGTCCACTTTAAAAAGTCCCTTATTTGGTCCAAGTCAGATAATGTAAGATTA